>QFCE01001336.1_pt1 | contig 642157 bp, 613 predicted proteins | sample 5346091 | NCBI WGS metagenome assembly QFCE01 (sample SAMN09062252, study PRJNA434731) | Human gut metagenome, whole genome shotgun sequencing project. | isolation source: stool timepoint A chromium assembly | host: Homo sapiens | collected 2015 | reverse complement strand
AACCGGTGGAAAAGGAGTCTACCTGGATTGAGTGGGATGTAAATGCAGCAGAGAAAGGTGGATATGAGCATTTCATGCTGAAAGAGATGTATGAACAGCCAAAAGCAATTGCGGATACATTTTCACCACGGATTAAGGATGGCAGGATTGTGATCGAAGAACTGGGAATGTCAGAAGAAGAGATTCGAGATATTCAGAAGATTATGATTGTAGCATGCGGATCTGCATCGCATGTAGGATATAGTGGCAAGTATATTCTGGAGGGACTGGCACGGATTCCGGTAGAAGTGGATATGGCATCGGAATTCCGGTACCGTAATCCGATTCTGGATGAGCATACGCTGGTGATTGTTGTCAGTCAGTCCGGAGAGACGGCGGATACCCTGGCGGCTTTAAGAGAGTCGAAAAAGAGAGGGGCAAGGGTGCTGGGAATTGTTAATGTTGTAGGAAGCTCAATCGCAAGAGAAGCGGATAATGTAATGTACACTTGGGCAGGACCGGAGATTGCCGTTGCAACGACGAAGGCCTATTCTGCGCAGCTGATTTCTATGTATCTTCTTGCTATGAAATTTGCGCAGGTAAAAGGACGATTGAGTGAGGAAGAGACAGCGTCCATGCTGGAAGATTTGAAAGCCCTTCCGGCACAGGTAGAAATGCTTTTAAATAACAAGGAAAATATTCAGAAATTTGCCAACCGATATCTGGCAGCGAAAGATGTGTTCTTTATTGGTCGTGGTATTGACCATGCGATTTCTATGGAAGGCTCCCTGAAATTAAAGGAGATTTCTTATATCCATTCCGAAGCATATGCGGCAGGAGAATTAAAGCATGGTACGATTTCACTGGTGGAAGAAGGAACACTTGTGGCGGCAGTTCTGACGCAGAAAGAACTTTATAAGAAAATGATCAGCAATATGGAAGAGGTGCGGACCCGTGGGGCATTTGTGATGGCGGTGACCGGCGAAGGGAATACGGAAGTAGAACGTGCGGCAGATTATGTGATCTATATTCCGGAAACCAATCCTTACTTTGCCAACTCCCTGGCTATTATTCCGCTTCAGCTGTTTGCCTACTATATCGCTGTTGGACGCGGATGTGATGTGGATAAACCAAGGAATCTGGCAAAGTCTGTGACGGTAGAATAAAAGTTCTGTTATTCTTTGATCAGATCTTCAAGGGAGCGGAAAGAATATCCCATATCTTCCCATTTGCCAAGTAGTTCATCGAGAATTTCCGCATTGGTGTCAGACGTGTTGTGAAGTAGCACGACAGCACCTGGATGGACGCGGGGTAAGAGCTTGGCGAAGGCTTCCTCTTTCGTTGGCTGATTGTCTTCGTACCAGTCCACATAGGCAAGGCTCCAGAAGAAGGTGCGATAGCCAAGCTCCTTTGCCATTTGAAGATTCCCAGGACTATAGATTCCCTGGGGCGGACGGTAAAAGCGGGTCATCTCTTCCCCGGTGATTTCCTGATAGAGCTTTTCTACATCAGAGAGCTCTTTGGCAAATGCTTCTTTGGTGGAAATTTTTGACATATCCGGGTGATGGAAGGTATGGTTGCCAACGATATGACCGTCTTTTCGCATCTGTCGGATGAGATCGGGGCTGGTTTCCAGAAAGTTTCCGACGACGAAAAAGGTGGCTGGAGCGTGGTGCTTTTTTAACGCTTTGAGGATGGCAGGCGTATTGCCGTTTTCAAATCCACAGTCGAAAGTAAGGTAGAGGACCTTGTCTTTCGGATTCCCAATGTAATAGGCCCAGGAAGCGGAAAGCTCTTCGGGGGTGGCATTTGCCTGAGGAGACGCTCCTTCCTGGGGAAAACTTAAGCCCCAGTTTTCGGAAGCAGGGGCAGTCTCAGAGCCGGAAAAGGCGGAAGAAGTAGTTTCTTCCGCCTTTTCTTTTGTATATTTGCCCGCATATTGTCCTGCAAGGAAACAGCAGGTGAACAAGAGAAGAACAGAACCAAGTTTACAGAAGAGTAGAAACGATAGTTTTTCACGCAGCATAAGAACTCCTGAAAGGATGATTGCTTTATTCTATGTACAGCACCTTGAAATTATGAGAATGAATCTTGAATTCGAAGAGAAGTGAGGGTATAATGGGAAAACGTAGATAAATGGAGGAGCATTTGAATGGAGATTAGTAAGATAGAAGAAAAAATTAGGATAGAAACGTTTGAAGAGATGGAAGAATTGACGCAGACGCTTAGGAAAATTCAGAAAGAATATCCACAGGAAGAGTACGCACTGGAGCATCTGTATAAAAAGTATCAGACTTTTGTAAAGCCGGGAATGGAACAGAAAGAGAGATTTTCCATGTTGATCCGGGCGGCGGTGGAATTGACGACGCAGGAGGCACCCAAATGGGAAATGATTGCAGCCAGACTTCTGATGCTGGAATTTAATCGGGAGCTTGAAGAAAACAGGAAGAAGTGTCAGATTCACAGCTTTTATGAGAACCTTAAGTATTTGACAGGTCAGGGACTTTATGGTGCATATATTCTGGATGCCTACAGCGAGGAAGAAGTGAAACGGTTGTCGGAACTTTTGGATGAGAGCCGGAATGATCTGTTTAACTATTCCGGACTTTCCCTTTTACTTGGAAGATATGTGATTCGTACCGGAAAAGGAGTGCCGATGGAATCACCCCAGGAAATGTTTTTGGGTATTGCCATGCATCTTGCCATGAAGGAGAAGGTTGAACGAGAACGGTGGGTTCGGCGTTTCTATGATATGTTAAGCGAACTGAAGGCGACGATGGCAACCCCGACCTTATCCAATGCAAGAAAACCTTACCATCAGCTTTCATCTTGTTTTATTGACACGGTGCCGGACAGCCTGGATGGGATTTACCGGAGTATCGATAATTTTGCCAAAGTAAGTAAATTTGGTGGCGGCATGGGAATGTATTTTGGAAAAGTGCGGGCAAGCGGCAGTACGATTCGGGGATTTGAAGGCGCCGCAGGCGGTGTGATCAGGTGGATCAGATTGGCGAACGATACCGCAGTGGCAGTGGATCAGCTGGGGGTGCGCCAGGGAGCAGTTGCTGTTTATCTGGATGTCTGGCACCGGGATCTGCCGGAATTCTTGAATCTTCGTACCAATAATGGAGATGACCGTATGAAAGCTCACGATGTATTTCCGGCCGTCTGTTATCCTGATTACTTCTGGCAGCAGGCCAGGGATTATATTGAAGGGGACTGGTATCTGATGTGTCCACATGAGATCCTGACGGTAAAAGGATATGCATTAGAAGACTGCTTTGGAGAAGAATGGACGGAGAAATACTTAGACTGCGTGCAGGATAAACGGATTCAGAAGCGGGTGATTCCGATCAAGGATGTGATTCGTATGATTATTCGAAGCGCAGTGGAAACAGGAACTCCGTTTACATTTAATCGGGATCTGGTCAACCGTGCAAATCCAAATCGGCACAAAGGAATGATTTACTGTAGTAATCTCTGTACAGAAATTGCACAGAATATGAGTGCCATTGATCAGGTGGAGCAGCGGATCGAAACGGTGGACGGCGAGACGGTTGTGGTAACGGTTACAAAGCCGGGAGAGTTCGTGGTCTGCAATCTTGCAAGCCTGTCTTTGGGAAGGATTAATCTGGAAGATGATGCAGAAGTTTTAGAAGTGACGGAAAGTGTGGTGCGTGCGCTTGATAATGTCATTGATCTGAACTTTTTCCCGGTTCCATATGCGAAGATCAACAATGAAAAGTACCGGCCGGTGGGACTTGGAGTCAGCGGATATCATCATATGCTGGCCAAAAGGGGAATCGCCTGGGAAAGTGAAGAGCATCTTGCATTCGCAGAACGTGTTTTTTCGAAGATTCATTATGCAGCGGTAAAGGCAAGCTGCAAGATCGCGAAGGAAAAAGGAAGCTATGCGTATTTCAAGGGAAGTACCTGGCAGACAGGGGATTATTTTAGAGAACGGGGGTTAACGGACGATGCATGGAGAAAGCTTCAGGAGGAAGTGGCAGAATATGGGCTTCGGAATGGCTATCTTATGGCAGTAGCGCCAACCAGCAGTACCAGTATTATTGCAGGAACGACCGCTGGACTGGATCCGGTGATGAACCGTTATTTCCTGGAGGAAAAAAAGAATGGCCTGATGCCGCGAGTGGCACCGGATCTGTCTATGGATACCTATTGGTATTATAAAAATGCGCATCATATTGATCAGACCTGGTCGGTGCGAGCCTGTGGAGTAAGACAGCGTCATATCGATCAGGCACAGAGTATGAATCTTTATATTACCAATGAGTACACGTTCCGTAAGGTGTTGAATCTTTATCTTCTCGCATGGGAAGAAGGAGTGAAGACGATTTATTATATCAGATCCAGAAGTCTAGAGGTTGAAGAGTGTGAAGTATGTTCATCCTAATGAACTTAGCAAACAGGAGGAAGAGAATGTCCAAGTTAACGAAGAAACCATTGTTTAATCCACTGGGAGATACAGAGGTACATAAGCGCCGGATGATCGGCGGAAATTCTACAAATTTGAATGATTTTAACCATATGAAATATGAATGGGTCAGCGACTGGTACCGGCAGGCGATGAATAATTTTTGGGTACCGGAAGAAATCAATCTGGGAGTGGATGTGAAGGATTACCGGAAGCTTCCAAAAGCGGAACGAAGAGCCTACGATAAGATATTATCGTTTTTAATTTTCCTGGACAGTATCCAGACGGCGAATCTTCCGAATATCGGGGCATATGTGACAGCCAATGAAATCAATTTGTGCCTGTCTATTCAGGCCTTTCAGGAAGCGGTGCACAGTCAGAGCTACAGTTACATGTTAGATACGATTTGTGAGCCGCAGGAGCGTAACACGGTGTTGTACCAATGGAAGGAAGATGAACATCTGCTTGCCAGAAATGAATTTATCGGCAATCTTTATAATGAATTTCAGGAGGAGCAAAGCGGGGAAGCGCTGGTGCGCACCCTGATTGCCAACTATATTCTGGAAGGCATTTATTTTTACAGCGGATTTATGTTTTTTTATAATCTGGGACGAAATCATCAGATGCCCGGATCGGTGCAGGAGATTCGCTATATTAACCGGGATGAGAATACACACCTGTGGCTGTTTCGGAATATTTTGATGGAATTAAAAAAGGAGGAGCCGGAACTTTTCACAGAGGAAAAGGTGGAAGTTTATCGCTCCATGATCCGGGAGGGCTGCGAGCAGGAAATCCGATGGGGACATTATGTGATTGGAGATGAAATTAAGGGGCTGAATCGGGAGATGGTGACAGATTATATTCAGTACTTGGGAAATCTGCGCTGTATGGGACTTGGATTTGATCCAATCTATGAAGGACATGAAAAAGAGCCGGACAGTATGGCATGGGTGAGTCAGTTTTCCAATGCCAATATGATTAAGACGGATTTCTTTGAGGCGAAAAGCACGGCTTATGCAAAGAGCAGTGCCCTGGTAGATGACTTGTAATTTACAGGTGAATTGTGGTATGCTAGTAAGAAGCATACGAGGCTTTTTTTGCGATAGAGAAAAAGAGCCGGAAAAGAGGACAAGATGAGTGAGAGAGAAGTAACAAAGCAGGAATTTTTGAGACAGCTGATGATGTTAAAGGATGCGCCAGAGCTGTATGCGCTGATGTCTATGTATACCAAGATGCCGCAGGTATTCTGCGATCCGGAAACCTATGATGATGAAGTGCTGCTGTTTTTTTCCGAGGAGGATGCCAGACGGGAAGCAGAAAAACTTATGAAAGAGCATTATGCGGTTCAGATTGTAAAGATTGAAAAAGAGCATCGCCTGAACTTTTATACCAGTTTGTACCCAATTGGTGTAAACTGCCTTCTGGCAGGCCGTGGGACAGAACAGGAGTTTTCCGTACAGCTTAGTGATCTGATTAAGAGAACGTCAAATCAGGAATTAGAAGAGGGAAAAGAACGGGTAGAAAATCCCCAGATGCATCTGACTGCGCTTTATCTTATGCAGGAGCTTCGAAGGAATCCATCTGCAGGCATGACAGATGAGATGAAGGAATGGAATGAAGAGATGATGGCCGCATTCCAAAAAGGAAGATTTCTGGTAGCCGTAGATCAGGAGAAGGGACTTGGCGCTGTAAAGAATAAGGAAGGGAAGTTATTCCTTCCGGTATTTACGGATATCGAAGAGTTCCATAAATTCAACAGAGAAGGAAAGTTCCGTCCATTTGCAGTGGACAGCATTAAAATTCCGGAGATGCTGACGGATGAGATGAACGGTACGGCGGTGAATCCACTTGGTGTCAACGTGGTTTTGAATATTACGAAAAAGCGGGTACAGGATTCGGAAGCCTAAATAAAAGCAAAAGATAAAGGTCAAGATCATAAAAAGTATTGATCGGGAAATGAAAAGACCAGGAAGCAAAATAGCTGCCTGGTCTTTTCATAATCTCATTTCGTGTATTACTTTTAAATATCAAAATCAAACTTCAGTTTATAATATATAAAAGGTACATCTAAATTCCGATTAGTGCTGGGATTAAAGTTTTGTTACGTTGACTGCCTGAGGTCCCTTAGCGCCTTCAGTTACATCGTATTCTACTTCCTGCCCTTCTTCCAGAGACTTGAAGCCTTCCATGTTCAGACCAGAGTAGTGTACGAATACATCGTTGCCTGCTTCATCAGAGATGAAACCGTAGCCTTTTTGGTTGTTAAACCATTTTACTGTACCTTTCATTATGATACCTCCATAAAAATTAGATAATATAAGTGAGACAATCTATAAAATAAATTTATAGATTATACTCCGTCAGATTAGCACATGTTAATAAAAAAGTCAATGCATTCGACATTCTTTTTTCTATATTTCACAAAGATTTTATTAGTACATTTTTGCGCATAATAAAGAAAAATATTAAAAAAACGGATTAGGAATTTGCGGACATATATTGAAAACATGGGGAATCGTAATATAATAAAAACACGAGGGGAAAAGTCGATGAAAGGATTCATCCATGAGTGACGGAGCAATGCAGCAAAACGAGCAGGAAAATAGAAACAGGAGGAAACAAAGATGGGAAATATTTATCACAGTGTAGAGGAATTGATTGGAAAGACACCACTTATGGAGGTGGAAGGAATTGAGAAGGAACTGGGACTTGCTGCCAGAATTTATGTGAAGCTGGAACTATTTAATCCGGCGGGAAGTGTGAAAGACAGAGTGGCATTATCTATGATTCGGGACGCGGAAGAAAAGGGACTTCTGGCGCCGGGGGCAACGATTATTGAACCGACCAGCGGAAATACCGGAATCGGGCTTGCTTCTATTGCGGCCGCCAGAGGATACCGGGCAATTTTTACCATGCCGGAGACTATGAGTATAGAAAGAAGAAAGCTGCTGCAAGGATATGGAGCAGAGATTGTTTTGACGGATGGCAAGGCAGGTATGGATGGCGCCATTCGGAAAGCGGAAGAACTGGCGCGTGAGATGGAAAATGCAATGGTGCTGGGTCAGTTCGTAAATCCGGCGAATCCAAAAGCACATTACGAGACGACAGGACCGGAAATCTGGGAAGACCTAGAGGGAGCGGTGGATATCTTTGTGGCAGGAGCCGGAACGGGAGGAACCGTGACGGGAACGGGACGCTTCTTAAAAGAGAAGAATCCGAAGGTTCAGGTGGTGGCTGTGGAGCCGGAAGGTTCTCCGGTTCTCTCAGGAGGAGAGAAAGGGCCGCATGGGCTTCAGGGAATCGGGGCAGGTTTTGTTCCGGAAATTTTAGATACCCAAATCTATGATGAGGTCTTCAAGGTAAAAGAGGAAGAAGCATATGAGGCTGCCCGGCTGCTGGCAAGAAAGCAGGGGGTACTGACAGGCATTACTTCAGGAGCAGCGCTTCATGCGGCAATTGCACTTGCAAAGCGTCCGGAAAATGCCGGGAAACACATTGTTGCTCTCTTGCCGGATACCGGAGAAAGGTACCTGTCAACTCCTCTGTTTGCGTAATCATTTTCCTTGACGAACGGACGGGGAGCGTGTAAAGTATAGTTGTTTAAATGACTTTGAATTTGGAGAAAAATAGAGTAAAGGATAAGTTTGTATGATTACATTAACAGGGAAAAAGGTGTCCGAAGGGATTGCCATTGGAAAGCTGAATTTTTATAAGCGGGATACCAAGGAAGTTCGCCGTATTTATGTAAAGGATGTAGAGAAGGAAGTTATGCGGTTTCAGAAGGCAAGACAAAAGGCTTTGCTGGAGCTTAAGATTCTCTACGACACTGCCGCAAAAGAGGTAGGAGATGCCAATGCGGCAATCTTTGAGATGCAGCAGATGATTCTGGAGGATACAGACTATATTGACCAGATTACCGGTATTATCGTGGAACATAAATTAAATGCCGAGTATGCGATGCAGAAGGCAACAGAAGAGTTCATTGCCACTGCAGCCGAGAAGGGAAAAAATTATGTGCAGGGGCGGGATGTGGACGTCAAAGACGTAGCAATCCGTGTGCTTCGGATTCTTTCCAGAACCTGGAAGGATAAGATGCTGACCGATGAACCCTTCATATTAGCAGCGGGAGAACTGTATCCAAGTGAGGCGGTTCAGCTTGACAAGACGCAGGTGTTGGGATTTGTGACTCGTTACGGAACGATCAATTCCCATACAGCAATTCTGGCGCGTACGAAAGGAATTCCATCGGTGATCGGTCTTGGAGAGGCGTTAAAGAAAGATTACGATGGAAAGACAATTATTGTCGATGGATTTGAAGGAAAGGTTTATATTGAGCCGGATTATACCACCATCAGTAAGATGAAGCAAAGACAGGAGACCGATCATACCCAGACGGTAAATCTGGAGCGTCTGAAGGGAAAAGAAAATATCACTCAGAGCGGACAGAAAATTGACGTCTGTGCCAATATCGGTACCAGAGAGGATATTGAAAATGTGATCCGAAGTGACGCCGGAGGAATCGGACTGTTCCGAAGTGAATTCCTGTATATGGAGAGCGGAACAAAGCCGCCGACAGAAGAACAGCAGTTCCAGGTGTTCCGATTGGCGGCAGAGGCCATGGGGGAGAAACGGGTTGTAATCCGAACAGCAGATTTAGGAGGCGACAAGCAGGTAAATTGTCTGGATCTTAATGGAGATCCCAATCCGGCTTTGGGATATCGGGGAATCCGTGTCATGCTGGAGAAGGATGAAATTTTCCGCACTCACTTGCGGGCGATTCTGCGGGCATCCATGTATGGTAATATTGCAGTGATGTTCCCGATGATTTCTTCTATTGAGGAACTGCGTCAGGCAAAGCGACAGCTGGAGAAAGCAAAAAAGGAATTAAAAGAGAAGAAGATCTCTTACAATGAAAATATTCAAGTTGGTGTGATGATTGAGACGCCGGCAGCGGTTATGATCAGTGGCGAACTGGCAAGAGAGGCAGATTTTTTCAGCATCGGAACGAATGATTTAAGCCAGTTTACTCTGGGAATGGATCGCTTAAATGAAAGACTGGAGGGACATTACGATGCCCATCATCCGGCACTTTTGAAGATGATCCGTATCATTACAAACAACGTACATTTGGAGGACAAGCGGATTAGTATCTGCGGAGATCTGGCGGCAGACCTGGAGATGACAGAGTACTTTATTTCTCTGGGTATTGACGAACTGTCTGTAGCGCCTGGACAGGTACTGGGACTTCGCAAAAAGATCCGAGAGATTCAGTAAAATTTCATAATATTTAACCATATTCATTGAGAATAAAAACCATCATGGAGTCGAAAGATAAGCATGATGGTTTTTTTATGCATTGTGCATAAAAGATAGTGAAAGATTTTGGAAGGTATTTTGACTGAAAGTAGTTGACTATGACTGAAAATGATTGTATTATGAATTTAAAGATGAATGATATTGAAAGAAAATGACTGAAAATGAAAAAACAAAAAGAGAAAAGGGAGAAAAAGGAGGGAGAATATGCTGGCGGAAGAGAGATTTCGGGAAATATTGAAAATTGTAAATGAAAAGAAGACCGTTACAGTTCAGGAACTGACTGCTTTGTTAGAGACTTCTGAATCCACGATCCGCCGAGATCTTACGACATTGCATCAGAGAGGTGCATTGATCAAGGTTCACGGCGGCGCTGCGGCAGCAGAGTCAGAAACAATGACAAGAGATGCAGATCTTTCTTTGAGAAGTACTCTGAATAAAGAAGAAAAGGCTGTGATTGGGAAATACGCAGCAGGTCTGATCCGGGAGGAAGATTTTGTATATCTGGATGCAGGAAGCAGTGTGGATGTAATGATTGATTATATTACGGAGACGGGTGCGCTATATGTGACCAACGCTGTAAGCCATGCGCAGAAGCTGCTGAAGAAAGGGATGCGGGTCTTTTTGATCGGCGGAGAGCTGAAGGCGGTTACAGAAGCGATTGTCGGAGCAGAGGCGGTAGAAGGGCTGAAAAAATATCATTTTACAAAGGGCTTCTTTGGAACGAACGGAGCAGACGCAGTTTCCGGATATACAACGCCGGATATTACGGAAGCTCTTGTAAAAGAAAAGGCAATGCAGCAATGCAGGAAGTGCTATGTATTGGCAGATGCATCCAAGATCAGCCAGATATCATCGGTAACTTTTGCTGATTTCCAGTCAGCACAGCTGATCACTACAAAGCTTCAGGATGTTACTTACAGAAAATATACAAATATAATGGAGGTTTAATCAATGATTTACACAGTTACGTTTAATCCGTCACTGGATTACATTGTCTCTGTGGAAGACTTTAAACTTGGCCTTACCAATCGCACAAGCTCGGAGCTTCTTCTTCCGGGAGGAAAAGGAATCAATGTTTCCATTGTGCTTAAGAATCTGGGCATTGATAACACAGCGCTTGGTTTTGTGGCAGGGTTTACCGGAGAAGAAGTCATAAAACGGTTGGAGAGCCTGGGCGTAAAGAGTGGCTTTCTTGAGATTCCGGAAGGGTTTACACGGATCAATGTGAAGCTAAAATCCATAGACGGAACAGAGATCAACGGTCAGGGACCGTCTATCAGTGAAGATAAGATGGCAAAACTTATGGAAAAACTGGAGGAACTGGGAGAAGGAGATGTGCTCTTCTTGTCTGGAAGTATTCCGGCTTCTATGCCCAGTGATACGTATCAGAGAATTATGGAGCATCTGAAGGATAAGGGAGTTTTGATATCGGTGGATGCCACACGGGATCTGCTTCTTAAGGTGCTTCCGTATCACCCATTTCTGATCAAGCCTAACAACCATGAATTAGGCGAGATCTTTGGTGTGGAATTAAAGACGAGAGAATCGGTTGTTCCATACGGGAAGAAGCTTCAGAAAATGGGTGCAGAGAATGTGCTGATCTCGATGGCAGGAGAAGGGGCAGTTCTGATTGCCGCAGATGGACAGATTTATGACGCACCGGCTCCAAAAGGAGTTTTAAAAAATGGAGTAGGCGCCGGAGATTCTATGGTCGCCGGGTTTATGGCAGGCTGGATGGAAAGAAAGGAATACCGGCATGCGTTCTGCATGGGTGTTGCAGCCGGAAGTGCAAGTGCATTTTCCGAGCAGCTGGCAGTAAAGGAAGAGATTGATCAAGTATATGAACAGGTAATAAAAATTGCAGGAGGGAAAGAAGCATGAGAATTACAGATTTATTGGATGAAAGAAGTATCTCACTGGATACAGCGCCTAAGAGCAAGCAGGAAGCCATTGATGCGGCAGTTGCTCTTATGGTAAAAAGTGGAAAGATTAAGGATGAGGAGGCTTATAAAAAACAAGTTTATGCAAGAGAGGAAGAAAGTACCACCGGAATTGGAGAAGGAATTGCGATTCCACATGGCAAATGTGACGCGGTAGAACGTCCGGGACTTGCCGCAATGGTGATCCGTGAGGGTGTAGATTTCGATTCCTTAGACGGAGCTTTGGTAACATTGTTGTTCTTGATCGCAGCACCAAATACAGAGGATAATGTACATCTGGATGTGCTAAGTAAGTTATCCATGATGTTGATGGATGAGACATTTACGGAAAATCTTCGAAAGGCAGAGACACCGGAACAATTTCTTGCCATCATTGATCAGGCAGATGAAGAGAAGAAGAGTGTGGACGAACGACTGGCCGATGTGGAAGAGGCAAAAGAAGATCAGGTAAAAATTCTGGCGGTTACGTCCTGCCCGACCGGAATTGCGCATACGTATATGGCGGCAGAAGGAATTGAAAAAGCGGCGAAAGCCAAAAACTGCTTTATAAAAGTAGAGACAAGAGGTTCCGGCGGAGCAAAAAATGTACTGACAGAAGAAGAAATTAAAGCGGCGGACTGCATTATTGTTGCAGCGGATGCGCAGGTTCCTATGGATCGCTTTGATGGAAAAAAAGTGATCGAACGTCAGGTGTCTGACGGAATCAATAAGGCAGATGAATTAGTAGAGCTTGCCATTTCCGGTAATATTCCGGTATACAAAAGCAGCGCCGGCGGAGAGAAGAAACAGGCCGCAAAGAGCGGTGGCAGCGTAGGTCATAAGATTTATACACAGCTGATGAACGGTGTATCGCATATGCTTCCTTTCGTAGTAGGCGGCGGTATTTTGATCGCAATTGCCTTCCTTCTTGACGGTATGTTGGTGGATATCAATTCCTTATCTGTTGCAGAACGTGCAAATTTTGGTACAATCACACCAGTGGCTGCAATGTTCAAAAACATTGGCGGCGTAGCATTTGGTTTTATGCTTCCGGTACTTGCAGGCTTTATTGCAATGGCGATTGGTGACAGACCGGCGTTGGCAGTGGGCTTCGTCGGAGGTATGATGGCTGCAAGTGGAACCTCCGGTTTCTTAGGAGCCCTGGTAGCTGGTTTTGCAGCAGGATATGTAATTCTCGCACTTCGGAAAGTATGCGATAAGCTTCCGCAGGCAATTGAGAAAATCGCTCCGGTACTTATTTACCCGGTTGTCGGTATTCTGATCATGGGACTTGGCATGACCTTTATCGTAGAGCCGGTCATGGGAGGAATTAACACAGCGCTGAACAATGGTTTGACAAGTATGGGAGGTTCCAGTAAGCTGATCTTAGGACTGATCCTTGGCGGTATGATGGCAATTGATATGGGCGGCCCGTTCAACAAAGCTGCCTATGTATTCGGTACAGCAGCGATCGCATCTGGTAATTATGATATCATGGCAGCTGTTATGATCGGCGGTATGGTTCCGCCATGTGCCATTGCGCTGGCAACGCTTCTGTTTAAGAATAAGTTTACAAAAGAAGAAAGAGAGTCAGGACCGATGAACTTCATTATGGGACTTGCATTTATTACAGAAGGAGCAATCCCATATGCGGCGGCGGATCCGCTTCATGTACTTCCATCCTGTATTATCGGTTCAGGACTTGCAGGAGCCCTGTCCATGGCATTCGGATGTACGTTGATGGCTCCGCACGGAGGAATCTTCGTCGTACCGGTGATGGGAAATGCAATGATGTATCTGCTTGCCCTTGTGATCGGAACAGTCGTTTCCACAGTTCTGTTAGGTGTTTTAAAGAAAAAAGTTGCAGAATAAATCAGTTGATAACAAGAAGAAAGATAAAATTAAGAAAGAAAATGGAGGAATCAATCATGAAAGAATTTCAGTATGTAATCACAGATCCAGAAGGAATCCACGCAAGACCGGCAGGTCTTCTTGTAAAGAAAGCCAATGAGTTCGCATCAAATGTTACGATTAAAAAGGGTGACAAGAGCGCAGATGCTAAGAGAATTTTTGCAGTTATGGGTCTGGGTGTAAAGAAGGCAGATGAGATTACCGTTTGTGTAGAAGGAGAAGATGAGGCAAAAGCTTCAGAGGCAATGGAGCAGTTCTTCAAAGGAAACCTGTAAGAAGGGAAGAGAGCAATGATTACATTATCAGGGAAAAGTGTATTTGGCGGAATCGCAATTGGAAAGATTTCATTCTATAAGAGAAATGAAATTACAATTAAAAGAAGTCGTATAGAAGATACCGATGCGGAGATCAGGCGTTTTGAGGAGGCGAAGGCACAGGCTTTGGCAGAACTTCAGCAATTGCATGATAAGGCAGTAGATGATGTGGGTGAGGCCAATGCCATGATCTTCGAAATCCATCAGATGATGCTGGAGGATCTGGATTATGTGGAGTCTATTGTGAATATGATCACCACGCAGGAAGTCAATGCAGAGTATGCAGTGGGAACGACAGCAGATAATTTTGCTGCGATGTTCGCGGCGATGGATGATGCTTATATGCAGGGAAGAGCTGCAGATGTGAAGGATGTGTCTGAACGCCTGATCAAAGTGTTATCTAACAGTGATCACGGAGCAATAGAGATGAAAGAGCCCGTGATCGTTGCAGCAGATGATCTGGTGCCAAGTGAAACGGTACAGCTTGATAAAGAAAAGGTTCTTGCCTTTGTTACGATGTATGGTTCTTCAAACTCTCACACTGCAATTCTTGCGCGGACGATGAACATCCCGGCTGTGATCGGCCTTGGTGAAGATCTGAAGCAGGAATATGACGGAAAGCTTGCAGTTGTAGATGGCATGGACGGAGTGATCTATATTGATCCGGATGCAAGAACGATGGAAGCTATGCAGAAAAAGCAAAGAGAAGATCTGGAGAAAAAGGAACTTCTAGAGCAGTTAAAGGGCAAAGAGAATGTGACAAAGAGTGGTCAGAAAGTGAATGTGTATGCCAATATCGGGAATTTGTCCGATGTAGGGGCTGTTCTGAAAAATGATGCCGGAGGAATCGGCCTGTTCCGGAGTGAATTCCTTTATCTGGAGAGTGAGACCTTCCCAACAGAAGAGCAGCAGTTCAAGGTGTATAAGCAGGTGGCGGAGAATATGGCAGGGAAACGTGTGATCATCCGAACGCTGGATATCGGAGCCGATAAGCAGGCAGAATATTTTGGTTTGGACAAGGAAGAAAACCCGGCTCTTGGATATCGTGCAATCCGTATCTGCCTTACTAGGCCGGAGATATTTAAGACACAGCTTCGCGCGCTTTATCGTGCCTCTGCTTATGGGCAGATTGCTATTATGTTTCCAATGATCATTTCCGTGGATGAAGTGAAGAAGATCAAGGAAATGATTCAGGTGGTTCAGGAAGAACTGACAGAAGAGGGCGTAGATTTCCGTAAGGATGTGGAGATCGGCGTGATGATTGAGACACCGGCAGCTGTTATGGTGAGCCATGAGCTTGCGAAAGAGGTGGATTTCTTCAGTGTGGGAACCAATGATCTGACGCAATACACGCTTGCCATTGACAGACAGAACCAGAAGCTGGAACCTTTTTACGACGCTCATCATCCGGCAGTACTGTCCATGATCCGCATAGCGGCAGAAAATGCACACCGGGAAGGAAAATGGATTGGTATCTGCGGAGAACTTGCAGCAGACCTGTCCCTTACCGGAACATTCCTTGAGATGGGAATCGATGAGCTGTCTGTAGCGCCGGGAATGATCCTGCCACTTAGAAAAACAGTTCGTGAATGCGAGTAATACAAAATAGTGATAAATACTCATAATGAGAAGTAATAGATGGAGCCATTTACTTTATGGCTCCATTTTGCTAGAATAGGAATATGTTATCTAAAAATGAGATACGTGAAGGAGGAAATCAAATGTTAGAGAAGTTTTTCAAACTGAAGGAAAACGGTACAGATACTAAGACTGAGATCCTTGCCGGAATCACAACTTTTATGACTATGGCCTATATTCTGGCTGTAAATCCGAGTATTTTATCGGCAGCTGGAATGGATCAGGGTGCTGTGTTCACTGCGACTGCACTGGCTGCACTATTGGGAACGTTGCTTATGGCGCTTTTTGCCAATTATCCGTTTGCGCTTGCGCCGGGAATGGGACTGAATGCGTACTTTGCTTACACCGTGGTTCTTGGTATGGGATATAGCTGGGAACTGGCGCTTACGGCAGTATTTGTAGAAGGTATTATTTTTATCGTATTATCTCTGACCAATGTGCGAGAGGCGATTTTCAACGCAATTCCGACGAATTTAAAGGCTGCGGTCAGCGTGGGAATTGGTCTGTTTATTGCATTTATCGGTCTGCAGAATGCGAAGATCGTAATTGGAGGGTCAACACTTCTCCAGATCTTTTCATTAAAAGAGTACAATACCGTAAATGGCGTATCAGCATCGTTTAATGATGTGGGAATTACGGTATTGCTTGCGATTATCGGTATCATCATTACCGGACTTTTGGTAATTAAGAATGTAAAAGGAAATATTTTGTGGGGAATTCTGATTACATGGGGACTGGGAATTGCCTGTCAGCTTACCGGAATTTACGTACCGAACCCGGAAGTGGGCTTTTTCTCATTGCTGCCGGATTTCAGCAATGGTCTTTCTATTCCAAGCCTTGCACCGGTATTTGGGAAATTGGATTTTTCCGGAATTCTTTCGCTTGATTTTGTAGTTATTGTATTTGCATTTTTATTTGTGGACATGTTCGATACGATCGGAACGCTGATCGGAGTATCTTCTAAAGCAAATATGCTGGATGAAAATGGCAAGCTTCCACGGATTAAAGGAGCATTGATGGCAGATGCAGTAGCAACAACGGCAGGAGCAGTTCTTGGAACCTCTACAACAACAACGTTCGTAGAGAGTGCATCCGGTGTTACAGAAGGGGGAAGAACGGGGCTTACTGCAGTAACGACTGCGGTTCTGTTTGGTCTTGCATTATTCCTGTCTCCAATCTTCCTTGCGATTCCGTCTTTTGCGACGGCTCCGGCATTAGTAGTTGTTGGATTCTATATGTTGACAAATGTTGTAAATATTGATTTCAATGATGTTTCCGAAGCGCTGCCATGTTATATTTGTATTTTGGCAATGCCATTCTTCTATAGCATTTCTGAAGGTATTTCTATGGGAGTGATTGCTTATGTAGCAATGAATCTTCTGACTGGAAAGGCAAAGGAAAAGAAGATTAGTGTATTGATGTATATATTGGCGGTACTGTTTATTCTGAAGTATATTTTCCTGTAGAAAGAAAAGCAGTATTAAAAAAAGTAAAAGGATTAGAAACGGTATTCCAAAATGATGATATCATGGTTTGGAATGCCGTTTTTTCGTAATGAGGTATGCAATTTTCTGTCAAAGTCCAGATTGCCAGGGGAGTGGAAGAAATGCTATAATCATCATAGATAGAAAATAGGGTTTTTCGTAAGGAGGAAAGACGATGGAAAGAGAGTATATGAACCTTCCTGTTGTGAGGAAGCTTGCGGAAAAGGAACAGGTAGGATGGAGAAATCCAAAGAAACTTTCCTGGGAGGAAAGTAAGGGAATCCTTCCGGTTACGGCAAGTGAGGTTGAGGATGCTAAGGCCAGACTTGCGAGGTTTGCACCGTTTATTCAGAAATGTTTTCCGGAGACGAAAGAAAGTGGAGGCGTGATTGAATCAGAACTGGTACCGATTGAAAAGATGAAAGATCTTTTGAATCGGGAGTTCGGCGGAACAATCGAGGGAACGCTGCTTCTTAAGAAGGACAGTCATCTGGCGGTGGCAGGATCAGTAAAGGCGCGTGGAGGAATCTATGAGGTGCTGAAACACACGGAGGATCTTGCACTGGAGGCTGGATTGATTACGGTGGAAGATGATTATTCCAAGCTTGCATCGGAAGAGTGCCGCAAATACTTCAGTCAGTATACGATTCAGGTGGGGTCAACGGGAAACTTAGGGCTTAGTATCGGAATTGCCAGTGCGGCAGTGGGATACCGGGTGGTTGTACATATGTCTGCAGATGCAAGACAGTGGAAGAAGGATTTGCTTAGAAGTCACGGAGTCACTGTTATAGAGTATGAATCGGATTACAGTGAGGCGGTTAAGCAGGGACGAAAAGAGTCAGATGCAGATCCGAAGAGTTATTTTGTAGATGATGAAAATTCTAAAAACCTGTTTCTGGGATATGCGGTGGCAGCAGGGCGTCTGAAGGAGCAGCTCACCAGGCAGGGAATCTGTATTGATGAAGAACATCCATTGTTCTTGTATATTCCATGTGGCGTCGGTGGAGCGCCAGGCGGGGTTACGTATGGAGCGAAGGAGATTTGGGGAGACAATGTGCATGTATTTTTCGTGGAGCCTGTGGAAGCGCCGTGTATGATTCTGGGAATGGCAACCGGGCTGCATCACGAGATCAGTGTGCAGGAGATCGGCCTTACGGGACAGACGCATGCGGATGGCCTTGCAGTAGGACGTCCGTCAGGGTTTGTGGGGAAAGTGATGGATCCTATTCTTAGCGGAGAGTTTACGGTTCATGACAAATGGCTGTATGAATATATGCGGGCGTTGATAAAGAGTGAGAATATTTTTATCGAACCGAGTTCCTGCGCAGCATTTGAAGGGCCGCTGAAATTGAATCAGTATGAGGAGACCAGGGGGTATCTTCAGGAGCAGGGGCTGCTTGAGAAGCTTCCGAATGCTGTGCATATCGCGTGGGCAACCGGTGGAAGACTGGTTCCGGAAGAGATTCGCAGAGAATACCAGAATACTTATCTTGAAGGGTAGGAAAAGAAGAAAAGGAGAAAAATTATGGCGTATTTTTATGAAGAACCATCTCGTACGTTTAGTGAATATTTATTGATTCCGGGATATTCCTCTGCAGAGTGCATTCCGTCCCGCGTGAGTTTAAAGACACCGCTTGTGAAGTATAGAAAAGGGGAGGAGCCGGCGCTTTCTATTAATATTCCGATGGTTTCTGCAATTATGCAGTCGGTATCAGATGATCGGCTCGCGGTGGCTCTTGCACAGGAAGGGGGACTTTCCTTTATTTATGGATCTCAGACGGTGGAGAACCAGGCAGAAATGATTCGAAAAGTCAAACGTTACCGGGCTGGGTTTGTAGTCAGTGATTCCAATGTATCGCCGGATATGACGTTAGGAGACGTTTTGGCTATTACAGAGAAGACCGGGCATTCTACAGTGGCCGTTACAGAGAATGGACAGTCTGGTGGAAAGCTTCTTGGCATTGTCACGAATAAGGATTATCGTGTCAGCCGGATGGGCATGGATACAAAGGTGAAAGATTTTATGACGACGCTGGATCATCTGGTCTATGCTGACGAGTCTACGACTTTGAAAGAGGCCAATGACATTATCTGGGAGCACAAGATCAATTGTCTCCCACTGGTAAATAAGAATCAGGAACTGGTGTATCTGGTATTCCGGAAGGACTACGATACGCATAAAAAGAATGAGAATGAATTGATTGATCAATCCAAACGTTATATGGTTGGTGCAGGGATCAATACCAGAGATTATAAGGAACGGGTTCCGGCTCTTTTGGAAGCTGGAGCAGATGCCCTTTGCATTGACAGTTCTGAAGGATTTTCCGAATGGCAAAAGCTGACGATCGACTATATCCGTGAAAATTATGGGGATCGTGTAAAGGTTGGCGCGGGAAACGTAGTGGATGCAGATGGATTCCGTTTCCTTGCAGAGGCAGGGGCGGATTTTGTCAAGGTAGGTATCGGCGGAGGAGCGATCTGTATTACCAGAGAGCAGAAAGGAATTGGCCGGGGACAGGCAACTGCCTTGATCGAAGTTGCAAAAGCAAGGGATGAATATTATAAAGAGACGGGAATTTATGTCCCGATTTGTTCCGATGGTGGAATTGTACACGATTATCATATTACGCTGGCGCTGGCTATGGGAGCAGATTTTGTGATGCTGGGACGGTATTTCGCAAGATTTGATGAAAGTCCGACTAAGCGAGTGAACGTAGGCGGCAGCTATATGAAAGAATACTGGGGAGAAGGAAGCGCAAGAGCCAGAAACTGGCAGCGCTATGATATGGGCGGAGATAAGAAGCTTTCTTTTGAAGAGGGTGTAGACTCCCTGGTTCCTTATGCGGGAAGCTTGAAAGATAATGTGAATCTGACATTAAGCAAGGTACGCGGAGCCATGTGTAACTGTGGGGCGCTGACGATCCCGGAATTGCAGGAAAAGGCGAAGATTACGTTAGTGTCGGCAACCAGTATTGTGGAAGGCGGCGCCCATGATGTTACGCTTAGAAATAAATAATCCGTAAAAATATTTCAGTATATACACCAGAAGAACAAAGACTGTTGCAGAACCATTTGGGGTTGCAGCAGTCTTGTTTTGCGGGGAAAAGAGAACAGGAAAGAAAAGCAGGAGAGATGAAATGAATACACAGGATTTTGTAACGAAGCCGGTGAGGGGAATCTTTTTTCGGTATTTGATTCCGTCCATTTGCGGTACGATGGTAACGTCCATCTATGTATTGGCAGATACCATTATGATTGGAAAAGGGTTGGGAGCTACGGCTATGGCGGCACTCAATATTGCACTGCCGATTTATAATATCTTTTTTGGAATTGGTCTGTTGTTTGGAGTAGGCGGTTCGGTACTGATGTCAGTCTGCCGGGGAAGAGGGGACAAGAAGAAGGCAGATGCCTTCTTTACCCTGTCTTTCGTTCTAAATATTGTGATATGGCTTCTTTCTCAGATTGTCTGTGTGGTATGGATGGAAGAGATTGCGTGGGCTTTGGGAGCGACAAAGGAAACGTTCCCCTATGTGATGGACTACATGCGCTGTATTATCTGGGGAATGGGGGCGTATTATTTATCTTCCTATCTGCAGACGTTCGTGCGTAATGACGGTGCGCCCAAACTTGCGATGAATGCGGTTATTGCCGGCGGTGTGACCAATATTGTGCTGGATTATCTCTTTGTATTCCCGATGCAGATGGGGATGGCAGGAGCAGCGCTGGCAACGGTACTTGGGTCTACATTGACGGTTGTAATTCTGGTTCTTCATTTCTTCTCTCCAAAGAATCAGTTACGATTTCAAATCCATGGGATGTCCATTTCAGCCGTCCGGGAGATTCTGGTCAATGGAGCCGCCAGCTTTGTGATTGAGATTTCTTCCGGAATTACGATTTATATTTTTAATCTTCAGCTTTTGAAATACGTAGGTAATACGGCGGTAGCAGTATTTGGAATCATCTGCAATGTATCCATTGTAATTATGAGCTTGTGTAAAGGAGTCAATCAGGCAGCACAGCCGATTATCTCCACGAATTTTGGAGCGGGAAAAGGAGAGAGGATTCACCAGGTATTCTGGAGTGCAGTCTGGACATCGTTGGTCATTTGTGCAGTTTCGGTAGTGGTGGGAATCGCGTTCCCGGATCTTTATACCTATATTTTCTTAAATCCGGATCCGCAGATCCTGGCGTTGTCAGCATCGGCAATTCGTATCTATTTTGTCGGCTTTATAGCAATGGCCGTCAATATGGTATTTATCAGTTATTTTCAGGCGGTGGTAAAGCCGGTGGAGTCCCTGATTATCTGTATGCTCAGGGGATGCGTGCTTTTGATTGCGCTGGTTTATCTGCTTCCTTTGTCCCTTGGAGTTATCGGGATTTGGCTGGCATTTCCGGCAGCTGAAGTTCTGACGATGCTGATGGGAATTGGAATGTTCCGAAGACAGAAGACGAGAAAAGCTATTTGACGCAGACACAAGGTTATGCGTATAATAAGTACATTATAGACAGCAGAATTAGAAGCAAGATAAGGAAATGAAACATATGAATTTATTGACGATGGAGCATCTGACAAAGTCTTATACGGATCGGATTTTGCTGGATGATGTAGGATTTAGTATTAATGAAAATGAGAAAATCGGTGTCATTGGAGTCAATGGAATGGGGAAATCTACCCTTCTTAAGATTGCAGCGGGAATCGAAGATTATGATGATGGAAAGATCAGTAGGGGAAGCCAGGTCAAGATCTGTTACCTGCCTCAGACTCCGGTGTTTGAAGAGGCGGATACCATTCTTCAGGCAGCGGTAAAGGACAATCAGGATGAGCTGAATCAGTGGACCATTGAAGCAGATGCAAAGGCAATGTTAAATCAGCTTGGATTTACTGATTTTGATGGCAAGGCATCCCTTTTATCGGGAGGACAGAAGAAACGTGTGGCTCTTGTGAATGCCCTTTTGACGCCGGCAGATATTCTCGTACTGGATGAGCCGACGAACCACTTGGACAATGCCATGTCAGAGTGGCTGGAGGACTATTTGATCCGATTTAAGGGAGCGGTTTTGATGGTGACACATGATCGCTACTTTTTGGATCGCGTAGTCAATCGGATTGTGGAAGTAGACCAGGGAAAACTTTATTCTTATCCGGGGAATTATTCGGAGTTCGTGCGGCTAAAGGAGGCGAGGCAGAATATGGAGCTTGCCACAGAGCGTAAGCGTAAGAGTCTGCTTCGAACAGAACTTCAGTGGTTAAGCCGCGGCGCGCGTGCCAGAAGCACCAAGCAGAAGGCGCATATTGATCGAATCAAAGCGATGCAGGAGATGCAGGATATCCAGGCGGAAAAGAGAGTGATTATGGATTCTGTGGCATCCCGTATGGGAAATAAGACAATTGAACTTTCCCATTTATCGAAAGCTTATGGGGACAAGAAGCTGATAGAGGATTACTCCTATTTATTTTTAAAAAATGACCGAATCGGGATCATTGGTCCAAATGGATGTGGAAAATCAACGCTTCTTAAGATGGTGAACGGACTTGTGACGCCGGATGCGGGGAACATAGAAATTGGACAGACGATTCGAATTGGCTATTTCTCTCAGGAAAATGAAGCGATGGATGACACGATGAAAGTGATTGATTATGTGAAAGAAGTGGGAGAATATATTACCACTTCCGATGGTCGGATCACAGCGTCCCAGATGCTGGAGAACTTTCTGTTTGACGGAGCGCTTCAATGGTCAAGGATTGAGAAACTCTCTGGTGGCGAAAAGCGCCGGCTATATCTGATGCGGATTCTGATGAGCGCTCCAAACGTATTGATTTTAGATGAGCCGACGAATGATTTGGACATCCAGACGCTGACCATTTTGGAAGATTATCTGGATCGGTTTGATGGAATTATTATTATTGTATCCCATGACCGCTATTTTCTGGATCGAATGGTAACCCGGATCTTTTCCTTTGAAGGAGAAGGAAGAATCCGGCAGTATGAAGGCGGTTATTCAGATTATCTGATCCGAAAAGAGTTGGAAGGACTGGAGAGCTTAGAAGACAGGAAATTACCGGACAAAGGGAAGGAAGAAGAGAAAAAATCCGATTCAAAAGCCACCTGGAAGCGCCGGGAGCAGAAGCTTAAATTTTCTTATAAAGAACAGCGCGAATACGAGACCATTGACGGAGAAATTGCAGATTTGGAAGAACAGATGGAAAGGCTGGAGGAAGAAATTGCAGCCAATGCCACCAATTCAGCAAAGTTAAATGAACTTTTGACTCAAAAAGAAGAGGTGGAGCAAAAGCTGGAAGAAAAGATGGAGCGTTGGGTCTATCTAAATGATCTGGCGGAGCAGATTGGGAATCAGGAATAGGTGAAGTAAGGAGTAAAACATGGCGATTAACAAATCCATGAGAAAGGTATTAAAAGCATTATCCTTTGACGGAATCGAGGTGGAGGCGTCCAGACATCTGGCGAATTTAAAAGCCATTGATCCGATGAAAATTTTTCATCGAACCATTGATGGGAAGATTTATAATGCGGGGTATGAGGTGCCGGTTCGGGTTTATCTGCCCAGAGAGAAAGAGACGGATGGGCTTCCGGTCATGCTGTTCTTTCATGGAGGAGGATGGGTGACAGAGAGTATCGATAATTATGAACGAATCTGTGCCCGAATGGCAGTGGCAACCAATCATATTGTGGTTTCCGTGGGATATCGGCTGGCTCCGGAATATAAATTCCCGGTAGGGCTGGAAGATTGCTATGCGGTGGCAAAGGAACTGTACACAGGGAAGATCGCTGGAATTGATCCGGAGCAGATTACGGTGATCGGTGACAGTGCCGGTGGAAATTTAGCGGCAGCTCTGTCCCTTTTGGCAAGGGATCGAGGGGAATTTCTCCCCAAGCGGCAGATTCTGATTTATCCGGCTCTCTACGGGGATTACAGTGATGCATCTCCGTATCCATCGGTGCAGGAGAACGGCAGTGATTATCTACTGACAGCTGGCAAAATGAGGGATTATATTGAGTTGTATGCATCCAGCGAGAAGGATAAGAAGAATCCATATTTTGCGCCGCTTTTGGCGGAGGATTATAAGAATCAGCCGAAAACTTTGATTCTAACAGCAGAATTTGATCCACTTAGGGATGAAGGGGAAGAGTATGGACGGAAGCTTTCCGAGGCCGGAAATGAGGTGGAAATTCACCGGATTTCGGATGCTCTTCACGGATATTTTGCATTGGGAATTAAGTATTACCATGTAAAGGAAAGCTTTGAACTGATTAATGAATTTTTAAGGAGGAAATAGCAGTGTTTCAGCAAAAGCGGGCGTATTGGCGAAATCTTGATAATGCGGCAAAAATGTTTTCTGCGACCAGCAGTGCAAAGGATACCCGTGTGTTTCGGTTTTATTGTGAACTTAAGGAAGCAATTCAGCCGGAAGTGCTGCAGAAAGCATTGAATCAGACCATTGAGAAATATCCGGTGTTTTTGTCGGTGATGCGAAAAGGGCTCTTCTGGCATTATCTGGAAAAAAGTGAGCTTCGTCCGGTGGTGAGAGAGGAATACAAGGAACCTTGCAGCTGTCTCTATGTTCGAGATAAGAAGGCTTTATTATTTGAAGTGACGTATTATCGGAATCGGATTAACTTTGAAGTATTTCATGCGTTGACAGACGGAACCGGAGCTACGGAATTTATTCGGGAGCTGGTGAAAAACTATCTGTGTCTTTCCCATAAAGAGGACGGACTGGAGAATGTGGAACTGACGGATGCCCGGGTGACGGTACGAGACCAGGAAGACGACAGCTTCAGTAAATACTATAATCCGGATCTTCCCAAGCGTAAGAAGAAAAAAGTGCATGCTTATCAGATTCATAAGTTCCGCAAGGAGTATGAGGAACTTAAGGTGATGGAAAGCACGGCCTCTGTACAGGAACTTCTGGGAGTGTCAAGAAAATATGGGGTATCGATGTCTGTGCTTTTGACTGCAGCGCTGATCTATGCCATCCATGAGGAAATGACCCGGATGCAGGAGAAGAAGCCGGTTATTCTGATGGTGCCGGTTAACTTAAGGAAATTGTTTCCATCTGATTCCATGCTGAATTTCTTTGGTTATATTGAGCCGGGTTATCAGTTTGGACGTCCGGGCAGAGAAGATACCTTTGAGGAAGTTCTAAAAGAAGTAAAAGGATATTTTGAAGAGAATCTTTCAAAAGAAAAAGTAGCTCAGCGAATGAATGAATTGATTGCTTTTGAAAAGAATAAGATTTTAAGATGGGCGCCATTAGAATTAAAAAATCCCTGTATCAAAGCGGGGGCGAAGATGGCAGAGCGGGAAGTAACGGCGGTATTTTCTAATATGAGTGCGGTGCGAATGCCAGAGGAATACGCACCTTATATTGAGCGGTTTGGAGTCTATACCAGTACGCCGAGAACAGAACTTTGTGCCTGTTCTTACGGAGATATCATGTCTTTTGCATTTACGTCTAGGTATGACAGTTCGAATATACAGCGCAATTTTTATCAGATACTGGAAGGGCTGGGTGTGAAAGTAGAGTTAAAGAAGCCCGATTTTCCGGAACAGGTGAAGCCGAACTATGAAGGGAAAAAGTTTTTCCGAGGATTTTCGTTTGGTTGTATTGCAGCTGCGGTACTTAGTGTTATGTGCAATGCAGTGCTGACGCCGAATCTTCACTGGGCTGTGTGGGCTGTGGCAGGAGCTTTATCCATGTGGCTTGCGTTGGCAGTGGGCTATTTTAAACGGCATAACCTGATGAAAAATGCCATGTGGCAGCTTTTGGTCGTGACGATTGGAGCTGTTGTATGGGATCTGTGTGTAGGCTGGCGAGGCTGGTCAGTGAACTTTGTATTGCCGGCAGTCTGCATTTTAATTCAGATTTCTATGATGGTGATCTCTAAGATACAATCGCATTCGCCGAGAGAATATATGATCTATTTTGTGATGGCAGCAGGGTACAGTGTGGTTCTTCCGCTTCTTCTTTTGGCGTGTCATGTGATTACTGTTTCCGCTCCGGCGGTTCTGTGTGCCGGACTTAGCTTTTTATTCCTGCTTGCTTTGATACTTTTTAAAGGGAAAGAATTTAAAGAGGAGATGTATAAGAAGTTTCATGTTTAGAAAAAAATATATCTTTTTTCTGCTTTTCTATCTTGCACTAATTCTTTTTGTGGCAACGGATGCCTGGCTTTATCAGATACCGGTTGCAAGAATTCAGAAGGTGAGAACGGAAGAAAGTGGTGTTAAGAGTGGTGCAAGAGGGGAAAAAGAACAGTATTACGAACAAACGATGGAGGCAAAACTCTTAAACGGCGACCGAAAAGGCGATAAGATTCTGCTGAAAAATGAATATTCTGCGTCACAGGTGATCAATCAAAAGTACCATAAATGGGATCAGGTGCTGGTCAGTCTGAATGGAGAAGGAAAAACGGCGACGATTAAAACGTTGAAAAGAGATGTGTATCTGGCAGCTTTGTTTGGCCTGATGGTGATTTTGCTTCTTCTGATTACGAAAAAGCAGGGCGTTCTGACGATTGCTACGCTTGTAGTCAATCTAGGGATTTATGGAGCAGGATTTACGTTGTATCTGCAAGGGAAGGATATCTTAAAGATCTGTAATCTGATGGCAATTCTGTTTATGGTAACGACATTGTTGTTCTTAAATGGTTTCAGCAGGAAAACATTTGCTGCTGTGCTGTCATCTTTCTGTGTGCTGGCGTTGATTATGGCGATTTTCTTTGCGGTGATGAACCGGGTGGCGGAGCCGGATTATTCAGCAATGGAATATCTGGGGACGATTGAGAATCCAGAAGATATCTTTGCTGCGGAAGTTATGCTGGCAGGGCTTGGAGCAATTATGGATGTGGCAGTTACGATTTCCGCAGCCTTAAGTGAGCTGTTGGAAAAGAAGCCGGATCTTACGTTTCGTAGTTTGTTTCGTTCCGGACGGGAGATTGGCTACGATATTATGGGAACGATGATCAGTGTATTGTTGTTTACTTTTGGAAGTAGCCTGATACCGTCTTTTTTGATTCGTATGAACAATGAAGTGTCATTTCTTACCATAGTGAGGCTTCATATCCCATTGGAGATTGTGGAATTTTTAATTGAAAGTATAGGGATTGTGGCGGCAATTCCCATTTCCATTCTGATATCATCGTGTCTGCTTAGACGGCGTGGAAGGAGGTCAGAAACAATATGATCTGGTTTCTTGCATTGATTTTGTTCGTTTTGCTGATTACGGTGGGAGGAGAGCGCGGTGCATCAGCGGTATTGGCATTGTGTGGAAATATCGGTGTGCTTGCATTGACAGTTCTCTTGCTTGCTTCTGGAAAGCCTCCGCTTTTGATCATTCCGGTGGCGGCTGTTTTGATTAGTTATCTGACATTGATGAAGCAGAATGGAAGTAATTTAAAGACGAAAACAGCGTTTTTGACGGTAGCTGTTGTCATGGCTGTATTGTCAGTGGGAATCTGTGTGGGTGTTTGGAAAACAGGAAGTGCAGGGCTTAATGAGATTCAGGCGGTGCAGGAAGATGTACAGTTTTACTATACCACTGATTTGGTTATTTCCATGCAGCAGGTAGCCGTAGGGGTTGTTCTTCTAAGTGCGCTTGGTGCGGTGATGGACACGGCTCTTTCTGTGACGTCGGCAGTTTACGAAGTGGCGGTACACAGAAAAGACCTGGATAGAAGTGCCTATTTCCGATCTGGGATTGAAGTGGGAAAGGAGATTATCGGAACGACGGTAAATACGCTTGTATTTGCTTATCTGGGAGAGTCTCTAATGTTGTTCGCCTATCTGGAGAAGAATGGGTATTCGCCGGAAATGATGCTGAATTCCAAGGTGTTGTTTCAGAATATTGCTGTGATGCTGCTTGGAATTATAGCCTGCCTTTTGAGTGTTCCGGTGGCTGCTTATTTGGTAGCGTGGAAAGTGGGGCAAAAGGGAGAAGAAGATAAGTGATTGACAATAAAATAGATCAATGTTATAATTTCATCAATGTAATACGATAAAGGCTATGACGAAGACGGATTTAACCAGGATTTTTCAGAGAGCCGGGAGATGGTGGAACCCCGGTAAGTTCTTGTTATTGTATCCCATCCCTTCCGAGCCGAGATCCCCAAAGCATTGCAAGTAGGGGTTTCCGTGCAGGCTGCGTTAATGCATAGGGCTTGTTGGAGTCTGAAGAGGTATGGCAAAGAAGAAAACCGTACAATTTGAGTGGTACCGCGGGTATTGTATTTACAAGGCTCGTCTCAGAGTAATTTGAGACGGGTCTTTTTTATGTGGAGTGGAAAAGTTATTTGACTCCACGTCAGGAGTAGGGAATTCCTTACTTCATTCTATTTTACAGAAGAGGAGAAACGATTATGAAACTGGAAAAAAAGAAAATGCTGTTGGTAAGCTTTATGCTGTTTTCGCTGTTCTTTGGGGCAGGAAATTTGATTTTCCCGCCATTTTTAGGACAAAATGCAGGAAGTCACACCATTTCAGCTATCATTGGATTTTTGGCAACAGCGGTTGTTTTACCGGTACTAGGAGTCATTGTAGTTGCCAGATTTGACGGACTGGATCGACTGGCCAACCATGTAGGCGTTAAGTTTTCCGCAGTGTTTACTGTGTTGATTTATTTGTCTATCGGTCCAGGACTTGGAATTCCAAGGGCTGCTTCTGTTCCGTTTGAAATGGCAGTAGCGCCGTATCTTCCGGAAGGGACGAATATGACGGTATGGATGGTAGCATATTCCTTGGTGTTCTTCCTGATTGCTTTGTGGCTTTGTTTTACTCCGGGAAAATTGGTAAAAAGAATTGGAACATTCTTGACACCAAGCCTTCTTATTTTACTGGTCTTTCTGTTTATTAGCTTTCTGATGAAGGGGCAGGTAGATGTTGCAGCTCCGCAGGAAGCCTACAAGGCGGCACCGTTTCTGCAAGGATTTTCTGAAGGATACCAGACGATGGATACGATTGCGGCGTTAAACTTTGGATTGGTGATTGCAACAACACTAAGTTCTTTTGGATTAAAAGAAAAGAAGAGAACCATGCACTATACGGTACTGGCTGGTGTGTTTGCGGGAAGTATTTTAGCTGTGGTATATATGATGCTGACTTATATGGGAATGTGTAGTTCCAATGTTTATCCAATTCAGGAAAATGGAGCGTGGACGCTTCGGTGTATTGTGTCTCAATTGTTTGGACAGCCGGGAGCAATCCTTTTGGCAGCCATTTTCACCTTGGCATGTTTAACCACTTGTGTGGGACTGATTAACTCTATTTCTCAGTTCTTTTCTACACAATTTGGTAAGTTTTCTTACCGTCAGTGGGTACTGATCATTGTTGCATTTTCTTTCCTGGTATGTAATTTGGGATTGAATGCAATTCTTAGCATCTCCATTCCGGTGCTGAATGCGATTTATCCAGTTTCGATTGTGTTAATTGTTCTGGGACTTTCACATCGGTTCTGGGAGAAGAATCGTTACGTGTATCCAATGGTAATTGCCGGTACAGGATGCGTCAGCGTGATTTATGCATTGGATGCTGCTGGATTACCGCTGGGTGTGCTGAGTGATCTTTGCCACAAGTTACCACTGTATTCTATGGGATTTTGCTGGGTTAGTGTAACAGTGGTGATGTTGGTTGTAAGTTTAATTGTAAATAAGGTTGTGAAACCAAAGGAAGCATAGGATAAAAGTGAATTTCTAAATATTATGATATAATAAGAGGAAGGATATTTATGAAAAATGATTCCAAAGAAACCGGATTACGCCTTTTAAAGAAGGGAAAACAAGGGATTTTCCGAATGATTTTCAGTCGATCAGGGCTGATTCTTGTATTGCTTGCCGTACAGGTCTTGTTTCTGTTTAGTATCTTTCATTGGTTTGAAGCTTTTCTGCCGCATATTTATGGTGGAGTTGTAATCTTTACTGTTTTTATGGTGTTATATTTGCTGAACAGTCCGATGAATCCTACGGTTAAAATCACATGGCTGGTAGTGATTATGCTGCTTCCAGTGTTTGGTGCTTTATTATTTCTTTATACACAGGAGAACGTTGGTCACCGTGTTTTGCAAAGACATTATGCCAGATTAAATGAAGAAACAGAGAAATTCTTAAAGCAAGATCCAGAAACCGAAAAAAAGCTGAAGCAGCTTGATCCTGGGGCGGCGGCATTGACTCATTATGTGCAAAGAAGTGGATGCTATCCGGTATATGAGAAGACTTCCGTTACTTATTTTCCGCTGGGAGAAGATAAGTTTAAAGAAATGTTGATTCAATTAGAAAAGGCAGAGCATTTTATCTTTTTGGAATACTTTATTGTAGACGAAGGGGAAATGTGGGGACAGATTCTGGAAATCTTGGCACGAAAGGCGAAAGAGGGAGTCGAGGTACGAATGCTTTATGACGGTACTTGTGAATTGTCTACCCTTCCTCACGATTACCCGAAGCGGATTAGGAAACTTGGTATTAAATGTAAAATGTTTGCTCCGATTAAGCCGTTTGTATCTACCCATTACAATTACCGGGATCATCGAAAAATTCTCGTGATTGATGGAAGAGTAGCCTTTAATGGAGGCGTGAACCTGGCAGACGAATATATCAATACTTATGAAAAGTATGGTCACTGGAAAGATACTGCTGTAATGCTGCAGGGCGAAGCGGTTCTTAGTTTTACGAGGATGTTTCTGCATATGTGGTCTTTGGATGAAAAGGAAATGGATTTCGATCGATTCTTGAATGTACCAATTACACCGCAAGCTGAAAATGGATTTGTGCTGCCTTACGGCGACTGTCCTCTTGACAGAGATAAGGTGGGGGAACAGGTCTATATCGATATGTTGAACCGGGCACAGAAGTATGTTCATATTATGACGCCTTATTTAATCTTGGACGGAGAGATGGAGAATGCATTAAAATACGCGGCAGAACGAGGTGTCGATGTGAAAATTATGCTTCCTGGAATTCCGGATAAGTATATTCCATTCGCACTTGCATTGACGCACTATCGATCCCTGATGGAATCGGGGGTAGAAATTTACGAATATACGCCAGGTTTTGTCCATGCAAAAGTTTTTGTATGTGATGGCAGGGAGGCTGTTGTAGGCACAATCAATCTGGATTACCGAAGCCTTTATCATCATTTTGAATGTGCTACTTATATGTGGGGAACAGATTGTATTCCTCAGATCGAAGAAGATTTTGAACTTACACAGGAAAAATGCCGGAAGGTTACTGTTGACATGATTCGAACAGAGCCGTTTAAGCGTCGAGTGCTTGGTTTTGTTGCCAAAACCGTTGCACCGCTGTTGTAACCGACATAGGAGACAGGGAGGTTAGACGATGCTGAAAGTGATTCTATTGATTCTGTATATTGCTACTATTTTGACGGTTATTTTTGTAGAACGAAAGAACCCGACAGAAGCAATGCTCTGGGTGCTTGTCATGGTGTGTCTTCCGTATGCCGGAATGCTGCTTTATCTGGTTTTTGGCAGTACGACTGCGATTAAGCTTACTTCTGTCTTGCGCCGCAAGAGGCTTTCCAAACGATTAGCTGTTGCAGAAGCGCCAAAGAATTTATTGGCCGTCCAGACGCTTTCCGAGGAAGATCTTCAGGTTATGCAGTTTAATGCGAATTATAATAACAGTCCGGTGACCTGTTACGATGATTATCAATTGTTCATTACGGGAGAAGCGCATTACCGCGCGCTGTTTCAGGACATTAAGGAAGCCAAAGAAAGTATTTATGTACTGTTTTATACGATTCACCATGATGTGATGGGAGAAGCACTGGTTAAAGCATTGACAAAGAAGGCAAAAGAAGGCGTTACAGTTCTGGTGATGTGTGACTTTATTGCCAATTTGTCTACACCGGGCAAAATGTTCAAGCCACTGATAAGCGCCGGGGGAAAAGTGATCCGGGTTAAGCCTTATCTGACCCATTACAGAAGCCACCGAAAGATCGTTGCTATCGATCACAAAATCGGGTATATCGGAGGCATGAATATGGGGAAACAGTATGCAAATCTTGCAGAAAAGAAAAATCCTTGGCGCGATACGCAAATTCGGTTGACAGGCGCCTGTGTCGCGACGTTGGATGCATATTTTATGACGGATTTCTTATGTGCGGTTCGACAGAGAGATTGGGAGTATATGGTCGAATATATGAAATCACTCAAGTTGCCTCCTCAGCAAACGTCACAGAACCTGTGTCAGTTTGTTGTCAGCGGGGTGGATAATGACAAGGAAGCTGCGAAGATGAATTATCTGAGCATGATTCGCAGCGCTAAAAAGAAGATCCGAATCCAGTCGCCTTATTTTATACCAGATGCCTCGGTTCTTGATGCTCTTAAAACAGCGGCTGCATCCGGTGTGGAAATTGAGCTGATGATCCCGGGGATTAAAGCAAGCTTTTTCCTTGATCCTGTGACAACTTATTATGCAGGACAAATCATGGAATTTGGTGCAAAGATTTATAAATATCATGGATACATTCATGCTAAAACAATGACCATTGACGATGAGATATGCTGTATAGGATCGGTTAATATGGATATGCGGTCTCTGATGGTTGACGACGAAATCTGTGGTATCTTTTATGCCAATGATCTGGCGCAGGAATATATCAGAATTTTTGAGAAGGATATTTCAAACTGCGATCCTTATCTTTATGAGCAGTTCCTGAATCGAGGACAGAAGGAGAAGTTTGCAGAGTGTGTTTTCCTTCCGTTTGCCCCTTTGATGTGATGACTAAGGAGGGCAGAGAACAAAAAAGTGTGCTTGGCACACTTTTTTTTGTTGTTTTGAATTCTGGATAAAAAGGCAGGAACTATGTGCTGAAATAAAGGGGGAAAAGAGCTATAATATAAAGAATGAGAGATTTGGAGGGATTGTATGTATACATATGACGAGTTAAAGGAGTTTGTGGATCATTGTACAAGATGTGAACTATGCAAGACCAGAAATCATCCGGTTATGGGGAAGGGAAACTTAAGTTCTCCTGTCCTTTTTATTGCAGAAGCTCCGGGAAAGAACGAAGATCGTGATGGCATACCATTTACGGGAAGATCCGGTGAATTATTTGACCGATTATTAAGTGAGATTGGTATGAGTCGAGAGGAAATCTATCTTACGAATATTGTGAAATGTCATCCGCCGAATAATCGAGATCCCAAGCAGGAAGAGCAGGAATCTTGTATACCGTATTTGAAATACGAAACGGTCCTTCTGCGCCCTAAGATGATTGTATGTCTTGGGAGAATTGCTGCCCAGCGGATTATACGTCCGGATTATCGGATTACGAGAGAACATGGAATTTTTCTGGAGCGGAAAGGAGTGTGGCTGACAGGGGTATTTCATCCTTCAGCTGTACTTAGGGACGAGACGAAGCTTCCGCTGATGCAGGAGGATTTCCGGAGGATAAAGGAGAAGCTTAAGAGTGTGGTATCCGGTGAAAAATAACTCTACTTTCGTTCGATAGCAATCAATTGAAAAAATAGAAATCCGATGTAGAATAGAGATAGCAAGCAACGGAGGATGATTTATGAGAGACTATAGTTTTGGAAATTTTATCAGTGCATTGAGGACGAAAAAAGGGCTGTCACAATACCAATTAGGGGCGCTTGTTGGCGTTTCGGATAAAGCAGTGTCAAAATGGGAGAATGGTGCGTCAAAACCAAGAATTAATACGATAAGAAAATTATCAGAGGTATTGGAGGTCAGTGTAGAGGATCTGTTGACTTGCGAATACGATGCCTTTAACAGGGAAAGAAAGGACTTATTTGCAATGAAAAGAGATATCATCAAGATAGCCAAAAACAAAATGAAAGAATTATATGGAGAGAATCCGCCAATAGAAATCATCAATCGTTTTAAAACGGAAGAATTAATGTTGGCTAGGCAAGAGATTCTTCTCTGGATGGGATTTTTAGGAGAGCTAAAGAAAAAATGCTGCATGGAAAATGCATATTTTGATATAAGAGGTGCACAAATGGGAGCCTCTTTTATCGCATGGCTTTTAGGTGGAACAAACGTGAATCCTTTGCCAGCTCATTATTATTGCCCTTGGTGCAGAAAAATAGAGGGCGGTTTCAAAGTATAACAAGACATATAAAAAAGAAATCCCTAATATTTCTCCGCATATTTGCCGTCATACCTTTTGCTCTATATGTGCAAGTGGAGGAATGTCTCCGAAAGTGCTACAAAGCATTATGGGGCATAGTAGCATTGAGATTACTATGAATGTATATACCCATTTGTCAGAATCGGATTTGTTGGATTCATTTGAGGTTATTGGAAGAAATAGAAACTTTGATTTTTATTCTTTGACTAGAATTCCTGAAATTGTTGCGCCCAATGATGATACGGAGGAATTATCAGAGCCGGATTTTACGGAGTTGCCGGATGATATAGAATAAAAAGTGCTTGTGCTACAAGGGTGTGTTATAGCACACTTTGTAGCACAAAAAATTCAGTAAAAAATTTCTGCTCATAAATGAGGAGATTTTATAGCACAAAATGAGAAGATAGTATAAAATGTTGAAAAAGGCTATGTTTTAGCGAAAAAATCTATTTATAAATGAGGAGAAAAAAATGTTAAAAATACTCTTTATTTGCCACGGTAATATCTGCCGTTCCACCATGGCTCAATTCGTTTTTCAGCACATGGTGAATACCCGCGGCCTTGCCGCACAATTTCACATCGACTCTGCTGCTACCAGCCGCGAGGAAATCGGCAATGGTCCGCATTATGGCACAGTTAATAAGATGCGCAAGGTGGGGATTCCGGTCTTGCCGCACCGCGCGCGCCAGATGACAAAAAAGGATTATCAGGAATATGATTATCTCATCGGTATGGATGAGTGGAATATCCGCAATATGAATCGGATCACCGGTGGAGATCCGGATGGAAAGATTCATATGCTTTTGGAGTTTTCCGAGCATCCAAGGGCTATTGCGGATCCCTGGTATACAGGCAACTTTGACGCTACCTATGCGGATGTTACAGAAGGGTGTGAAGCGCTTCTGGAATTACTTACATCGGGAACTGTTCCTTCTAAGTCTTGAGGTTTCTGACAGTGTCTCGTTGTCGAGCGCTTTTCATTCATAAAAATTCGCCCTTCTTTTCACAAACAGGATGTGCAGGAAGGGCGAATTTTTAAATAGTGCAGGCGATTATTTCTTTGCCTTTTCGGCAAATTTCGTTGTTACCAGTTCCTCATAAGGTGCCCGCTTAGTCAGTTCACCGGAAGTTTCCAAGATATCCTGCAGGAGATCAAAACTGTCTTTTTCAAATACAAGATTTTCTTTCCAGGTATCCTGATCATAGTAGCGGGTGACAATGGTGGTAATGGTATCGAGATCAGTCTCCTTAAATTGCGGAGCAATTATTTTTGCAATTTCTTCTGGTGTATGAGATTGTACATAGTCCATGCCTTTTTGAAGTGCATTAGTAAAACCTTGAATGATTTCAGGATTATCATCGATATAACTTTGTTTCGCGGAAAATGCAGTGTAAGGAACATAACCGCTGTCTGTACCAAGAGAAGCAACGACATAGCCTTTGCCCTCTTTTTCTAAATTTGTGGCGCCTGGCTCGAATTCAACTGAGTTATATAAGATACTACCCCTTTAAATCAAAAATTGAAACCCACTTATCTTATGGGTATTTTCATCAAAACGGATTTCTTTAATTGTTCTACGCCAGAAAGCGCGTTTGTGAGTATCATCTAATTTCTGATAGAGATCTTTCCAGTTCCCGGAAAATTCTTCCCGGATGCGAGCGTAATCATCAACAGATACGATCTTGTTTTTCTCTTGTTCAGTCTTTAATTTCTTTTCCAATACATCATATTCAGTATCATAGGTATCTTCCGAGATTCGGCCTTTGCGGAACATAAGGTTCAGCCGATCCATTTCCGCGCGAATTGCCTGCGTTGTATCTTTTCGATTTGCGCTGTTCTTTTTTGCGGATTTGATTTTATAGATTTGGTTCTGCAGCTCCGGATAGACGTTCTCTAACATATAATTTTCAACCACGGATTCGGTAATGCATACAGATTTTCCCTTATGGTCAACTTTGCTGAATTTGTTAGAGCATTTATAGCGTTTGTATAAGCTGACAGATCCGTCTTTTAATTTTTGCTTCTTAACGCATCCAGACAGATGCGATCCGCAAGCCGGACAGACTAGGAGCTGACTGAACAGATAAACCTGGTACGTGGTAGGATGGATCCTGGAGGCACTCATGGTTTGAATAGTCTCTAATTGTTTTAAAGTAATGTAAGGTTCGCAATAATTTAGGTTATCCTTATATTTCCCTGCATAGGTTTCATTTTGTAGAATCCGGTTTGCCTGATAAACCGTTGGGGCAGCAGTACCGTATTTGTTCACGACATGATAGATGGCATTTCTCTTGGAGAAGGTAAGGAAGTATTGACGGAAGAGATCGTCTACAATGTGCTTCGTGTTAGGATCTTTCTCTAATTTTTTATTTACGATTATGTATCCATAGGGAGCTGCCCCGGTGAGATGCTCGCCGTTGCGCCGTTTATGGTCAAATACGATCTTAATACGTTCACTGGTTCGGTCAGATTCGTTCTGAGCTACCGCGAGCATAATATTGATCTTTAGTTGACCGTCTGCAGTGGAGGTATCATAATCCTCCAGGATCGTCTTCCAGTTGCAGTGGTGTTCCTCCAGGATGGCCTGTGTGTTATGGTAATCCCGGACATTCCGGAACCAGCGGTCCAGTTTGGTGACCAATACCAGGTCAATCTTATCTTGCTGTATATCGGCAAGAAGCCTTTGGAAATCTTTCCTGTTTTGGAGTTTTTTTCGTGCGGTCAAACCTTCGTCTGCGTAATATCCAACGATTTCATATCCGTGAGACTCGGCATATTCTGTTAGAAGTTCTTTTTGTGTATCCAAAGATAAACCGGAAGTGGCTTGTATCTCTGTGGACACTCTATCATAGATTGCACATCGGATTTTTTTCATGCAGCATCACCTTCCTTTTGTATGGTATGTAAAAATAGGTACAAAAATAACAGCCAGCGAACTTTCGTTCTCTTGCGTAGGCTGTCCGAAGATGATACAATATTTAGTGAATTGGGGTGTATCTCTTCGGAGTACATCTACCGTCTCAGTGTTGGTAGCGCTGGGGCGGTTTTTTATTTAATATACAGAGAATGATGTGATTTGTGGAGCGTCCTTTGTTCCGGTTACATAAATTTCACATGTGCCATCTGCTTCTGCTCCAAACGCATTTGTAACAGTGCACTCTGCTTTTAAAAACCATGTGTTTTCATCATAAGCTTCTTCGGCTAATTTACCCATCAAATAATGTAGTTTAAATCCATATGGATATTGTGCTTCGCCATAATTTTTTGCGGCGATCCAGCAAGCAGAGGAAGGTAACTTCTCATTAAGCGCATCCGCTGCTTGACGAGCTTGAAGGACGGAATTTGCTATTAATTCCACATCAACCGTTCTATTTTCTGTATCCACTTTTACACTGTCGACGCTATAATCAGCCTGCATATCGTTGATTAGTTCTGTAAAATCCACACCGTCATCAGAATATGCAACGGTGTAATCCAGCTCCTGCGCTTTGGCCATGAATTCAGAAACTGGTTTTTCGGAATAAGACTCAAGGGCTGCCTTTTCTTCTTCGGCTTTCTTTGCTTTTTCCTCAGCCGCTTTTTCTTCTTCTGTTTTTTCGTTTGCTTCTGTTTTTTGTTTTGCGGCAGCGTCTGAATCCTCATCGGATCCACCGCATGCAGTAATGGATAGAGCCATTGCACCTGCTAACATGATAGCAATCATTTTCTTTTTCATTTCCTTTTCCTCTCTTTCTTCTCTTTCCCGACCTTACATATTCTTATATAAACCCGTGCGGTTTATACCCTTGATTTGTCTATTGTGCGCATAAATTACTGTGCTTTGTAATTATGTGCGCTGAGTTCAATCTCTTGTGTGTTGCTCTTCTCAAAATCCAAATTTTTTATATGCCGGAACGCATGGTTCACGGCTTCTATTCGTTTACTATCACATAAGTTCTCATTTACGAAGATGGTAAACGAACCATCTTCATTTTCAGTTACGACTTCATTCACGTTCATATCCGGCATAAAAAACACCTGATAATCAAAATTCATCCATACCACGTTCCTTTTTCTTTAATGCCATAAGCATATCGTAAGTAGTTTTCAAATCTTCCGGTGTAGCATCTTTAGCTGCATCGAATAATACTCGCAGATTTTTGTTTTCGAATAATGCCTGTGCCATTTCTGCGGTTTCATCATTCAGGTAGTATTTACTATCTTCTGTCTCCTTTCCTGTCATTAAGTAGTCTATTGATACTCCAAAGAAATCTGCTATTTTTTGTAAGGTCTTTGTTGTAGGAGTGCTTTTCCCTGTCTTCCAGTTACTTAACGCAGTTTGTGTTACCCCCGCCTCTTTTGCCACTTTATACGCAGTCAAATCATACTTTTGTAGAAGTTGCTCAAAAATCTCGTACATTATTTGTACTCCTTTCACGAAAAACAAATACTTTCACAAAAGTTAGTAAAAACGCTTGACTACTTGCGAGGTGAGATGTGATATATACTTACGCAAGCGAAAGCAAGCGAAAACAATACTAACGGCTGTGAAATGCTATTGAATTATAAAATGTGGTAGTTTTGTAATTAAAAGTATATCACAGCTCGAAAGTATATGCAATAGGTTTACTATCGAATGGAGGTGTAATGTTGTACGAAAAATACCGAGCACTATTGGAGAAAAGTAACAAAACGTCTTATCAAGTGTCTAAAGAAACAGGGATCAGTCAAACAGCGTTCTCGAATTGGAAGTCGGGACGATCTGAACCGGGGCTTGAAAGCTTGAAAAGACTAGCTGACTACTTCGGCGTATCTATCGAATACTTCTTAGAGTAGAGTATCAGACAAGCTGTCCGATAAAAAGGACGCAACAAGTACAACCCGTAGAACATACGCTTTATAAGGAGGTGGTCGCATGTTGGAGCTTAGCAAAAACCCTATGGATCTCCTGATCGAATTATACAGCGACCAGGAGGGGATACCGTATGAGTACACACCTATTGATCCTAAAGAGGAAGAAACAAAAGAAGAAACCGCCTGAGGCGGTAGAGAGGAGGGACAAGCCATGCAAGGATGTAGGACGTGCTGGAGAAGGCATCGGTGTAACGACAAGGATCGGTCAAGGGGCATGGCGTGTAAGGATTATGAAACAGGAGAGGATCAGATCAAGAAGACGCCGGTTCAGAGTGTTTCGGAGGAGGTTGGAAATCAAGCTACGAAAAAAGACATGCAGCTGGCTAGAAAATGAGGGACCACAAAGGCTTAAGCAGAAGATAATTGCAGAAGTAAAGGAAATCACAGCCGGAATCGTATTCGGGCTAGTGTTCGGGAGTGTAATCGTAGGAGCGATATTAATCTACTGCCGGATGGCAGGACCATTTTAGAAGGAGGTGAGGAAGATGAGTCAGAAAGAATTTTTGCTAGAAGCTAAAAAATATTTTGAGGAACAGATTAGACTTTCGGAATGTAGATGTGAAGAAAATAGAAAAAGGCTTGAAGTTGTGAATCGCATGCTATTGGATGGAGGGATAGTCTGCGAAGAAACTATCCCGCGTAATTAATCAATGTTGGTCAATATTTTAGTAATAGATTCCAAAGCATGCAATTGAGCTTGATAAAGTTGATCAAATGCATATAAAAGATCATCTGGACAGTATTGGGAATACTGAGAGGCTTCTTTTTTGTATGTATCTATGACTTCATTAAGAGAAGATTGCAAATAGTGATTTTTCATGGACATACCCCTTTCTTGATACTTGGCATGGCAGTGTCACTTTTGCTGTATAAGAACGCAAGAGTCGATATGAATCTATTAGATTCAACGGCCGGAGAATTTAACTGGCAGAGAGAGCACAAGGAGTTGAAAGGGAACATTTATTGCGGAGTTTCCATATATGACAAAGAGAAGGATGCCTGGGTGACAAAATGGGACTGTGGTAAGGAGTCCTATACAGATTCGGAAAAAGGGGAGGCGTCCGATAGCTTCAAGAGGGCATGTTTCAACTGGGGGATCGGAAGAGAACTTTATACTGCACCACAGATGTACGTGTTTTCTAAAGATTTGAAGACGCTAAAAGAAATAAACGGAAAATGGACATGCAAAGACTTTTTTGAAGTAGAAGAAGTTGAGTATAACGATAGGCGCATTTGCTATGTAAAGGTCTTGAATACGAAAACTGGAAAGTATATCGAGTTTGGGACACCGGCGAAAGACGAGAAGAAAAAACAAGATGTATCGAAGATGTGTATTGACGCCAAAAAGGTTAAGGCGCTGGAAAATAGATGCAAAGAAGACGGCGTGGACGTTGCGACAATTCTTAGGCTCTATAAAGTCAATGCGCTGGACGAGCTTACAGAGTTAAAACACGCGAATATCAATGCGCATTGGGAAGAAATTCGAGGGATGAAATGAAGTTCACGGGAAGGCTGAAAGAACCGATTATCGACTATGTTACTGGTCGCTTGTACGTAGTATTTGAGCCATTCGAGGACTTCCGGCAGGCGTATGAGGAGTTGAAAGGCTGTGAGAAATTAAGCTTTGAAATCAAGAAATACAGGCGCAAGAGAAGCCTCGATGCAAACGCTTATTACTGGGTCCTGTGCACGAAGCTTGCGAAGGCTATGGAAGTGTCGAATCAAGAGGCGCATAACCAGATGCTTCGGCGGTACGGTCAGCCAGAGATCTTCGGAGGGAAGGCTGCATACACCACGATACCTGATACAGAGTCGGCAGAAAAGAAGGTGAATAACGCAATGGATTATCACCTTCAGCCGACTTCGCAGGTCCGTGAGGGCTTGGACGGTGTAATGTATAGAACCTATAAGCTTTTGCGAGGGTCTCACACGTATAACAGTGAGGAGATGGCGAGACTGATTGCCGGACTGATAAGTGAGTGTAAAGATGCCGGTATCTCGGATGCAGAGATCGCAACGCCGGACGAGAAGCGGATATTAAAAGAAAAGTATGGTGTAGAGCTATGAAAAGGTTATGGAGCATCTTTACGAACGACATGGACTGCTGTATGTACACCGGACGGTACGGTGTAGAACGGCATCATGTATTTAGTCATACGCCGCAGGAGCGGAAGCTGTGTGAGAAATACGGATTTATCGCTCCGCTGATACCGGAACTGCATCCGAACGGCGTGCGCGCCGGAAAAGACGCACGCGTCATAGACAAGGATTTAAGGCGAAGATGCAAAGAATATTATATAGCATACTACGGGACTGAAGAGGAGTTTCGGGAAGAATTTTATTATGTTAGTTGAGCCGGAAGGCTGACTATAGGTAACTTTCATGTTGCACGTATCGTATCACATGGCAACTGTTAACCAGGATTCCCCCGGTGGTCTGCCGGGGAGAAAGGAGAAACAGTGAATATTATTGATTATATCCCAGTTGGAAGAAACAATGCTGTATCCAGAACAGAACTTTCCATAGCGACTGGGCTTGAAGATAGAATTATAAGAGACATGATCCATAAGGCTAGAGGAGAAGTAGCGATTCTTAACATGCAGGACGGTAGAGGGTATTTCCTACCGGACAAAAATGATCCGGTCGAAGTAGCTCTCTTATATGCTTACGAGAAACAAGAGACTGCGAGGAAAGACAGCATTGAATGGTCGCTGAATGGTGTAAGGAGGGCAATCAGAGATGTACAAGTTAATGATCAAAGGACGCCTTGATAATTACAACAACTACATCGCCGCCTGCCGCACGCACCCCATGAAAGGCGCCAAGCTGAAAGGAAAGAACGAAGAAAAGGTAAAGGCAGCAATCTATGAGCAGCTCGGAAGACTGCGCATACAGAATCCGGTTTACATCAAATCAAAGAGCGGATGGAAAGGATACGTGTACAGTGAAGTAGAATTAACGTTTTGGGCGCCGGAACTCTCGTGGATCACAGAGGTTAAAAAGAGCTTTTATCCCCAAAGTACCGAAAAGGCGGCGGATGGCTTCGACTTTCCATTTGACTTTCCATTTGATTTTGCAGACATCCAAAGAGGACTGGAAGTTTTTGAAATTGATCACATTGTTCCTTCAGACTTTGAAATGACTATGTATGGTCCATGCGTGAACCCTAGAGTATTAATAAACGGATACCCATACGAAGTCTTAACGACATTGGAAGCTGGGGAGTACCTGGTGATTGATAGTGCGGAGCAGACCGTTGTGAAACATTTGAATAGTGGTCTTACATCAAATCTGTATGACGCAAGAGGCTATGAATACTCTATTTTTGAAAAGATTCCTCCTGGAATGATCCGCATGAATTGGCCGGGAGATTATGGTATAGACTTGGTTCTGCATCTGAAGAGGAGGGAAGCGGCATGGTAATACTTGCAACGAGAGAGCGAGAAATCGGTTCAAGGCCTCTAAAGGATGCTAATTGCAGCTTCGATGTGAATAAGAATAAGACGTTCTCTGTGCAGATTGCAAGGTCGTACTGGACGGAAGACATGACGTTTGGGAACCTTGTGTATGTTCCTGATACCGAATTTGGCGGAATTATTGGGAACGTGCTTACAAGCACGGCTCTCGATTATATAGAGTTAAAAGGGTATACATGGCGTGGAATGATGGCTAAGAAGATCATACAGCCACCGTCTGGCCAGGACTATAAACGTGTATCCGGCGAACTGAATACAGTACTGAGATCTATGATTGAACCGGAGTTTGAAGGTTTTTTTGTAGTGCCGACCATAAATACAGGGATATCTGTTTCTAATTACCAATTCGATCGATATTGCACATTGCTGGAAGGTATTACGAAAATGTTATCCAGCAAAGGGTATCGGTTAGATATCCGGCACAGGAGAGAGAGGGGAACGACCGGCTATGTATCTGCCTGCGCAGTGCCGGTCAAAGATTACTCGAAAGAGATCGAGCTGTCGAAGGATTCTGGTCTTACTTATACGATGGATGATAAAAGGAACGGAGTCAACCACCTAATCGTTACTGGTAAGGGTGAGTTACAGGACAGAAACGTGCTGCATTTGTACGTACATCCAGATGGGAGCATTAAGAAGACGCAATATTACAAGGGAATTGACGAGATCGCGGAAGTCTATGAAAATACATCAACAGAAACGGACCAGTTAGAGAACCAAGCGATGGATAAGCTTTTGGAACTGTGTAGCAAGAAAAAGTTCGGAATGGACATAGATCGTTTAGGATTAGAAGTTTCCGTCGGAGACATTGTTGGCGGGCGGGATTATCTTACTGGGACGTACATGGCAAAGCCGATCAAAAATATCACTTACGAAGTTACGAACAGGGTTTCATCGAAAATCTACGAACTGGAAGGAGAAAACGAAAATGAAGATAATTAGCGGGAAGACAGGAACGCCACACGTGACGTCTGCGCAGTTTCGACAGATCATTGAAGGAATAATCGGGCAAGAAAGCTACATTTTAAAATCTGGCGAAAATATGGAGCCTGAATTAGCATCTAACAACATGCTGAAGATCAGGGGCGGCGTGATGTCACATCACGGGAATGTGTCTGGTGTTGATCTTAACACCTACGATGAAGTTACAATTAAAAACGGAAGCCAAGGGATGAAAAGGATAGATCTTATTGTAAATAGGTACACGCGAAGTGATGAAACGGGGATTGAAAGAAATGAATGGGTAGTGCTTACAGGGACACCGGATCAATCAAGCCCGAAAGTCCCTGGCCATATCGTCGGTAATCTTCAGAACGGAGATCTGACGGATGATTGCCCGGTTTTTAAGGTACATCTAGAAGGTATACAGGTGACGAAGGTGGAGAAACTTCTGCCGGTATTGGAAGGGGATCTTGCTTCATTAAGTCAAAAGGGTGCAAAAGTAATATCCAAAGATGAATTCGGAATTACGATTGACACTGGGCACAGCCATGTCAGGTTTGGAACATCAGTAAGGCCAACAGCAAAAGATGGAACCGGAAACAGATACGTCCGACTGTGGTCAGCTGCTGAGATTGCAAACTTATTAAAAGTTCCCAAAATAGAGGCGCACAACTTTGACCTTTCTATACGCAATGGGGATAGTACAAGCAACCCGGTACATTTTTACACCCCGGAATATTGGAATGACGGAAATTTCTATGCGTATACGTGGCTGGGATCTGACGGAAATGTCAGGGTGGATTATAGGATGGAATATCCTACAATTGGTCTTTAGGAAGGAGGAGAAAATATGCAATTAAAATTTAACGATGGAACCGCACTTGCAATCCAAAAAGCTACAGAGCTTGGCGGTGGTCTGCAGGTGCTGGTTGCTGGAACAACGCCGGAGAAACTTCGGGAATTGTTTACGAATCCGGTTAAGACAGCAAGAATGACTGTGACGGAGCGGGGGCAGGTGCTTGGCGAGTATGAGAACTACACCGAGTTCTACAGGACGGAAGAGTATACTGGGAAGATTTAAATGTTAAACAGGAGAATTTATGTCAAATTATAAATCAACAGATGCACTAATGCGGCATCTTCGGAATAATGGAATTGCTATTTCAGGCAGTTCACAAAAGCAACAATTAATTAATACAGGATATTTTCACGGATATAAGGGATACCGTTTTTTTGTTTCGTCCAATCGTAGAATCTCTTTTACCTCATACAATGAAATTAATGCTACGATTCAATACGACACAAAATTAAAATCATTGTTATACGGTAAAATGATGTTGATTGAAACTGCTCTTAAAAACATTGCCCTTAATACCATTATGGCAGAGATTAATTCAAACAGCATTTATGATATGTATGACAAAGCCGTCAGCAGTTACAAAAATGCTTCACCAGGAACTTCGGAAGACATTAAGAAAAAATTCCAAAACAATAAATTGAATTTACAGGGTTCTATTCAAAATTCTATTGCAGCGGCATACCGAAAAGAAAATCCGAAAATTACACATTTTTATAATACTGTGAATTATAATGAAGTCCCAATCTGGGCAATCTTTGAAATTTTGACAATGGGAGATTTTGGATATCTTCTTTCCTGCTTAACACAAGATGTCAGAAAAAAGATTTCAAGAAATATTGGTTTGAATTTGTCCAGCGATACCAATTGTACGTTAGTCTATAAATATGTATATGCATTAAAAGATTTAAGAAATGCTATCGCACATAATGATGTTGTTTATGATACACGTTTTAGAAAAATGGATCCATCGAAACCTATGAAGCAATGTCTAATGTTAGAAATGGGATTACCATACATAAATTTTAAGACTATAGGAGATTATATCATTCTTATATGTTATTTCTTAAAGTTGTTGAAGGTGTCCAAAACTGAAATCAAAGCATTTATAAGAGAATTTGAAAAAATAACTAAAGAATATGAGGGGCAGGTTAGTTCTGCCGTAGCCGCAATCACCGTTCATCCAGACTTGTTTTCGCGGATGACAATATTAAAAAATTCAATCTAATCTATTGCATATTTTTCGTTATTATAGTATATTATTAATAGCAATTGGGGTATGTGTTTGCGGACACATACTTGGAGGAGCCGGAGAAATCTGGCTCCTCTTTTGATTTCAGGATATTTTTTATTTCAATGTCTGAAATTCTTTCGCACTATTCATCCCATCCACCCAGTTACATAAAATTACAATACTCTCTAAATTTACATTAATATATGTATACCACCTTTTCTTCCGCCAAGTACAGTCTTTCCTTTTAATGCATCCCATGTAAAGTCGGGCATTTCTTCGCGGGCAACCAGGAAGTTTCCGGCACGCTGAGTAAGCTGTGCAAAGTTGACGACATAATCATTTGCACCTTCATTATAAGTGTAAATGGATGCTTCTGATCCCATAAAGCCGATATCGGCGCTTCCGGAGAGTACGGCGGTCATCGTTTTATCTGCTCCAAACCCAGTCACCAGAGTAAGATCAATTCCTTCCTCTTCAAAATACCCTTCCTCAATAGCAACATACATAGGAGCGTAGAAGATGGAGTGTGCCACTTCGTTTAAGGTGACCTTTACTGGTTTGGAAGCTGTTTCTTCTTTTTTGGTATCTGTTGTGGAAGTTGTTTCCTTTGATTCTTCTTTGGAAGTGCAGGCAAGCAGAGAGGCTGCTGCCATGGCGAGAATGAGAGTGATAGAAATGATACGCTTTTTCATAGAATCCTCCTTCAATTTTACTGCTATCAGTATATGTAGAAGGAGGATTCTGGTGCGTGATTAAAAAGTCGGAAGAGATTTATGGACGACACCGATCGCAGGGATCCATGTCCTGATTTATCAATTCGTCTCTGGAGCCGGTAAATTCTTTTTTGTTTTTGGGCTTCATGTCTTTTACACTGGAACAATCCGGCTTGTGGAATTTATGAGTGTTTTTATTAATGATATAGGTGTCTTTTGTGGTTTCTTTTGGCGTCTCAGATTTATTGGTTTCCTTTGATTCGGAAGCAGTGTCTGTCTTATGGCTTTCTCCTGTTGCATAGTCAATTTCAATTCCGGGCTGTGCATTGTAGCAATACACGTTGAAAGTAACGCCCTTTCCGTTATCTTCCAGGGATTTGGCTTCCATTTGCACACCACTGGCAACCAGGTTTTCACCTTCGTAAATAGGTGTGACGCGGTATAAGACATGGTTGTCAGTTTCGGAGACGTAATCGGCGATTTCATTTTCAAATGGAAGCATACCTTCCACATTCAGATACCTTGTACCGGTAATCAGATTCTCTTCGTTTGCATTTTCACCGGTCAGCTGATAACCGATTAGATGGCAGCGGTTGTAGAGATAGTTCCCATCCACCAGTCCGTTGTACTTAACGGTATGCCAGCCGGAGGGCTTAACCTGACCGATGGAACCACGCTCCTCGGTAGGCATTAAATCGGTTCCGACGCAGGCAGTGGCGGTACCGCAGCGTCCAAGTGTATCCAGTTCGCTGTAAGATTCATAGGAGCTGGTGTCTAACTCTTCTTCGGTAAATTCCGGTTCATTGTTGTTGATTTCTATGTAAGGTTCTCCGGAATATGTTGGTACTTCTTCAACAGAGTCAACCGAAATGTCGGAAGAAGACTTTTGGGAATCTGCAGAAGCATCGGAAGTGGCTACTGTGTCAGATTTGTCTGTGGTATTGCCGCAGGCTGTGGTGAAGACAGAAGCAGCCAAAAGTAACAGGATACATAAATGTTGTTTTATTCGTTTCATAGATACCTCCAATATGTTTGAATACTTGTTCGATTCATCTTTCTAAGTAGTTTCTTGAGCAGTAATCTTTTGTATAATAGACATTTCTATTATAGCGAATTCCATCAAATTGTCTATTAAAAAAATTGGAGATAAAGGCAGAAAAATGCCGGAGTTCCAGTAAGGGAACCTCCGGCAGTATGTGTGATTAACACATCACAATAATCTTTCGTGGTGTTGTCTGGGGCGGGATACTTCTGGTTGTGGCAGTGTAGTAAACCAGGAGATTGTGCCCGCCTGGATTGCAGGTGAAACGCTGACCGTTGGCAGTAACGATTTCTGTGCCCATTCCGATATTCAGCTGAAGAGAACCGTCGGATGCTTCCAGATCATTCCCAAAGAAGCCGGCATAGATAGTTTCATTTTGATTCCTCCGGCTGATAATCTCCGCTTGATATCTAGGAGGATAGATCAGGGGGATTGGGAGAGAGGCGTCATAGAATGCCGTGATTGGCATACCGTTTTGCAGACGGATTTGACCGGGGATATAGGTGCCGGCACCTATAATAAAGTTGTGAATACCATCGGAGTTACGGATGGTAACCTGTTGTTCGCAGCAATCTTCGCTGAATCCCTGGATATTTTGGATGATACCGCTTATAGGAACCAGATTTTGAGTAGGCATAGGAACACACTCCGTTTTTGATTAGTATATGCGGAATTATTTGGTGTGTTCTTCCGGTTTGATGTTAGCAGCTTTTGCGCAGGGCGGAAGAAAATGATAGAGCTCTTCGTAAGATTCTAATTCTGCTGTAGATATAGGCTCTGATGGAATCAGGCCGGTACAGTCCTGAGAGGAAGCAGCGTTAGAGAGATAGTCATATGCGTCTATGATTTTCTGATTTTCTTTGTCTTTCATGGATGAGTACCTCCGTAATTGTCAAAAATATATTTGAAAGTATGATTTGGTTATTGATTATGAAAATAGAATGTGTAGAAAAAGAAGCGGGTATACTGTATAATATTTCCAGAAAGGAATGTGTTTTGAAAATACCAAAGCTACAAAAGGAAAAGAGAAAGAAGGAATTTGTTATGAAGATAGAGATTGACACTCATTCCCATACGCTGGCCAGCGGTCACGCTTACAATACCATTCGGGAGATGGCGCAGGCAGCATCTGAAAAAGGGTTGAAAGCGCTGGCGATTACCGAGCATGCACCGAAGATGCCGGGAAGCAGCCATCTGTATTATTTTCAAAATTTAAAGGTAGTTCCTAGACGGATGTATGGGATTGATCTGCTGCTGGGTTCAGAGCTGAATATCTTAAATGAGAAAGGAGAAGTAGATCTGCCTCAGGACGTACTGTCAACGCTTGATCTTACGATTGCCAGCATGCACATGCCTTGTTATGAAGGTTCAAGAGATAAGGAGAGAGTGACAGAGGCCTATCTGACAGTGATGGAGAATCCATATGTGGATATTATCGGACATCCGGATGACGGGCGGTTTCCAGTGGATTTTGAGGCATTGGCAAAACAGGCGAAGCGGACGGGAACACTCTTGGAAGTAAATAATGCGTCTTTGAATCCAACAGGATTTCGGAAGAATACGAAACAAAACTGTCTGGAAATGTTAAGAATCTGCAAAAAGTGCGGCGTCATGGTAGTGTTGGGCTCAGACTCTCATGTGGATGCAGACATTGCAAGGTACCCTTATGTGGAGGAAGTACTCAGAGAAATAGATTTTCCGGAAGAACTGATTGCCAATACTTCTTTTGATAAATTTCAAAGGATTTTGAAGCGAAACTTGAACGGAGCGTCAAAAGGAGAGAAAAAACTATAGACTTTATGAATTTAGTGTGTTAAAATACTGATAGTGATTTTGTTACGGAGGAGATAATAATATGAGTAAAAAAATAAGAACGGAATCCGTAGACTATCTTTTTAGTGCTATATTAAGTCTGAAAGATAAAGAAGAATGCTATACATTTTTCGAGGATATTTGTACGATCAATGAGTTGTTGTCACTTTCACAGAGATTTGAGGTTGCCAAGATGCTGAGAGAGCACAGAACCTATTTGGAGATTGCGGAGAAAACGGGGGCGTCTACCGCGACAATCAGCAGGGTGAATCGGTCGCTGAATTATGGAAATGACGGTTATGATATGGTATTTGAGAGAATTAATGATAACATAGAGTAATCATAGAACAAAATATTGAGAGGACAGGCTGTCTGGAATATATTCCAGACGGTCTTTTTCTTTATCCTATTTTAACAGGATTAGCATTGTTATTATCCCTATATTTATCTGTTTGAGTTTATGCTTGAGATAAGGAGGAAGAGAAGATGATGCATATGATGGGCAGGATTCATAAGATAGAAAGAAAATTTAATGCAAAAGCAGAGAGGCTGGCATATCGCCATCCAGTTTGGTCCTTTTTAATGGTGTTTGTAGGAATGCCGGTATTTGTGCTGGCGGCTGTTTGCATCGGAACGGTGTTGATTGTATTTCCAACGGCATTTCTATTCGGATAGAATGATGATTAATATATCCACATTAACAGAATCTTTATGCAGTCTTAATATTGTCATAGACTTACTTATACGTTCTTTATTTTCTTTATAGCATAATTAAGAAGCTATAAAGAGATGTTAAGGAAGGATGTATTATGAATTTTCGGAATGGGAAAAAGCTGACATCATTTCAGGTAATTGTATACGGCTTTGCGCTGGTAATATTAACGGGAAGTCTGTTTCTGATGCTTCCGATGGCGACAAGAGACGGGCAGGGGGCCTCGTTTTTGGATGCAATCTTTACATCAACATCGGCGGTGTGTGTAACCGGGTTGGTAGTACATGATACAGCGACATACTGGAGCGCATTTGGACAGACGGTTATTATTCTGCTGATTCAGATTGGCGGAATGGGTGTGGTGACAGTGGCAGCTGCAGTGACAATGGTATCAGGGCGGAAGATCGGACTGATGCAGAGAAGCACTATGCAGGAGGCGATTGCAGCGCCAAAGATGGGAGGAATTGTCCGGCTGACGGGGTTTGTGCTAAAGGCGACGCTGGTGATTGAGTTAATAGGAGCAGCAGCCATGTCTCAGGTGTTCGTTAAGGAATACGGGCTGGTGAAAGGAATCGGATATTCCTTGTTCCATTCGATTTCGGCATTCTGTAATGCAGGATTTGATTTGATGGGAGAGAAAGAAGCCTTCTCTTCACTGATTTCTTATCAAAACAATCCAGTTATTAATATTACGATTATGCTTCTGATTATTATTGGTGGAATTGGTTTCCTGACATGGGATGATATTCGTACGAATCGATTCCATTTTCATAAATACCGGATGCAGAGTAAGGTAATTCTTACAATGACGAGTATATTGCTCCTGCTTCCGGCACTGTACTTTTTCTTTTTTGAATTTGCAGATATTTCGGCGGGCGAGAGAGTATGGGTGTCATTATTTCAGTCGGTGACACCAAGAACAGCAGGTTTTAATACGGCTGATCTGACACTGTTAAGTGAGGTCGGTCAGATGATTATGATTCTTTTGATGCTGACCGGTGGCGCGCCGGGATCTACGGCCGGCGGTATGAAGGTAACTACGGCAGCGGTACTGTTGAAGTCGGCGCAGGCGGTGTTCTGCAGAAGTCAGGATACTCATTTTTTTCGGCGAAGAATTCCATCTGAAGTGATTCGACATGCGGCAACGGTATTTTTAATGTATCAGACGCTGTTTTTGGCAGGAGGGCTGGTGATCAGTAAACTGGAAGGCCTTCCAGTGATTACATGTCTGTTTGAGACGGCGTCGGCAATCGGTACGGTAGGTTTATCCCTTGGTGTGACGCCGGGACTTGGTATGATCTCAAGATTTATTTTAATAACGCTGATGTTCTTCGGAAGAGTAGGCGGTCTGACATTGGTATTTGCAACCTTATCTGGTACGCATCCACAGATATCAAAACTTCCGGAGGAAAAAATTACGGTGGGATAGAGGAGAAAGAAATTATGAAGTCAATACTGTTAATAGGAGTAGGAAGATTTGGAAAACATATTGCATTAAAATTAGGGGAACTGAATCATCAGGTCATGGTAGTGGACAAACAAGAGGAGCGGATTAACGCTATTCTTCCATTTGTGACAAACGCGCAGATTGGGGATAGTACCAATGAGGAGTTTCTGCAGTCTCTTGGAATACGTAATTATGATGTCTGTATTGTGGCAATAGGAAATGATTTCCAAAGTTCCCTGGAAACCACCTCTTTGTTAAAAGAAATGGGAGCGAAAATGGTGGTTTCCAGGGCAGCAAGGGATGTACAGGCAAAGTTTCTATTAAGGAACGGGGCCGATGACATTGTGTATCCAGAAAAACAAGTGGCGAACTGGACGGCAATCCGTTACAGCGCCGATCATATTCTAGACTACATTGAACTAAGCAGCAATTATGCCATTTTTGAAGTTACCATTCCGAAGAATTGGATCGGGAAGACAGTAGGGGAAATTGATATTCGTAATAAGTACAGTATTACGATTATGGCGGTAAAGAAAGAAGGAAAAATGGATCTTACCGTTTCTTCTTCAACAGAGTTTGAGACGGACGAAACAATGCTGGTACTGGGACGATATCAGGATGTTAAAAAATGTTTCCACATATAGAAAAAGAGGTGTTAGGCATGCAGGAACTCTTATTAATTCTGTCATTAATCGGTTTCGCGGTATATGGCTATCGTTTGATGGGAAAGGTTGACTGTTTTGTGGAGGAGAATCAAGAAAGAACACAGGATGACAATCGGAAGGAAGATGTGTTATAATTTTCCAAAATAAAAGCGGCATCTGTAGGGGGAAGAACCATGGAAAGAACGGGAGCTCTAAAAATATATTTTGGCTATGCAGAGGGCGTTGGAAAGACCCAGGCTATGCTGCAGGAAGCGCGGGATGCAAAGACACGCGGTAAAGATGTAGCGGCAGGCTGTATTGAGATTAGGAGACATGAGGGAACCCAGGAATTACTCCAGGGACTGGAAGTGATTGGTTCTATGAAAATGGCGGGACAAGAACCGGATGGCGGAGATCTCGATTTGGATCAGATTCTGGAGCGAAGACCACAGATTTTTCTGGTGGATGATCTTGCTCATGTCAATGCAGAAGGGAGCAGGCATGCCAGGCGCTATCAGGACGTGAAGGAACTTTTGACCGCAGGAATAGAAGTTTGGACAACGCTTAATGTTCAAGAATTGGAAAGCCTGAACGATGTGGTAGTATCTATTGCGGGGCGTGAAACGACGGAGCGGATTCCAGATGAGATCTTTGAACTGGCACAGGAGGTTGTGCTGGTAGATTGTGAGCCAAGCCGGTTGATGAAGCGTGTCAGCGATAATGATATCTGTGGAGTAGGACAAAGGAGATATGGAGGAGCAGATTTTTATACGATTGAGAAATTGACTTCCTTTCGGGAAATTGCCATGCTTCGGTGCGCGGACCGTTTGGATAAGAGGCGTAGACAGGAAGAACTGGATAGAGGGAAAACCACGATAGGGAAAGATCATATTTTGGTGTGTCTATCTTCATCACCTTCCAATGCAAGAATTATCCGTATAGCTTCGAGGATGGCAGAGGCCTATCATGCATCGTTAACTGCGCTGTTTGTGGAGACGACAGATTATCCTGCATGGCCGGAAAAGGATAAGGAACGGCTGAGGTTTAATATCCATCTTGCAGAACAACTGGGAGCAACGGTTGAGACGGTTCATGGAGAGGATGTCCCTTATCAGATTATTGAATTTGCACGGATGTCAGGAGTGTCTAAGGTAGTAGTCGGAAGAAGCAGAAAGGGGAAAAGGACGCTGTTTCGTCAACCTCTTTTGACGGAGGAATTGATTCAGAAGGCGCCAAATCTGGGCGTTTATATTATTCCGGATTATGTTCAGGAATCTTACCATGAGAAACGGAGCCTGCAGCGAACGAACCTGATCGTTTCTTTGAGAGACATAGGAATCAGTGTGCTGGTATTGCTCTTGACAACGCTTTTGGGATTTGGATTTGCTGGATGGGGGTTCAGTGAGGCAAATATTATTACCATTTATATCCTAGGAGTACTGGTGATTTCGGTAATCACGTCAGGAAGAGCGTACAGTATTGCGGCATCGGCAGTAAGCGTACTGGTATTTAATTTCTTTTTTACCGATCCAAAGCTTACCTTCCGGGCATACGATAAGAGTTATCCAGTGACATTTTTAGTAATGTTTTTGGCGTCTTTTATTACAGGATCGCTGGCTACGAAGATGAAGAATCATGCAAAGCAGGCGGCACAGGCAGCATTTCGTACGCAGACGTTATTTGACACGAATCAGCTTCTACAGCAGGCAGAAGGGAAAGAAGAGATCATAGAAGCTGCCGCAGGACAGATTAAGAAACTACTTGGGATGGATGTGATCGTATATCCGGCAGAGAATGGAGAATTGCAAAATCCTCAAATCTTTCCGGTGGCAGAGCGGTTAAAGGATCCGGCTTGTGTTTCAAAAGAAGAGGCAGAGGTGGCTGAATGGGTGTATCGGAATAACAGGCATGCAGGAGCCACAACGGACACCTGGTCTCATGCGAAATGTCTCTATCTCGCGATCCGTGTCAATGCGCATGTATATGGCGTAGTAGGAATTACAGTCGGCGAGGAAGAGCTGGATTCGTTTGAACACAGTGTTCTGCTTTCTAATTTGGGGGAGTGTGCACTTGCTCTTGAAAATGATCAGAATGCCAGGGAGAAGGAAGAAGCTGCAGTCATGGCAAAAAATGAGCAGCTTAGAGCCAATATTCTGCGGGCGATTTCGCACGATCTGCGAACGCCGCTTACATCGATTTCTGGAAATGCAAGTAATTTAGTGTCTAACAGTGAAAGTTTCACCGAAGAAATGAAGCAGGCGATTTATAAGGATATTTATGAAGATTCCATGTGGCTGATTGATTTGGTGGAAAATCTGCTTGCTATCAGCAAAATTGATGAAGGGCGCTTAAATATCCAAAAGTCTTCAGAATTGATGGATGAGGTTATTTCCGAGGCGCTTCGGTATTTGGAACGCAGGAAACGGGGACATATTATAGAAGTACATAGTACAGAAGAATTTTTGCTTGCAAAGATTGATGCAAGATTGATTGTGCAGGTGATTATTAATTTGGTAGATAATGCCATTAAATATACTCCGGAAGGGTCTGTGATCCGAATTTTGACAAAGAAGCAGGGAAAAGAAGTGATTGTCCGGATAGAAGACGACGGACCGGGTATTTCTGATGAGGCCAAGAACCATATTTTTGAAATGTTTTATACAGGCGGCAATCAGGCAGTAGACGGCAGGAGAAGTTTGGGATTGGGGCTTGCGCTGTGCCAGTCCATTATCAATGCCCATGGAGGAGAGATCAGTGTGTCAGATGTCAAACCGCATGGAACCGCATTTACATTTACATTACCGGCAGGGGAGGTAGAATTACATGAATAAAGCATCAATACTGGTTGTAGAGGATGACGCGCCAGTTAGAAATTTGATTACGACAACATTGAAAACCCATGAATATCGTTATCTTACGGCAACTACAGGAGAAACGGCAATTATGGAAGCATCCTGCCATAATCCGGATATCATTCTTTTGGATTTGGGGCTTCCGGATATGGACGGCGTTGAGGTGATTCAAAGGATCAGAACTTGGTCTAACTTGCCGATTATTGTGATCAGCGCCAGAAGTGAGGACTCGGATAAGATTGCAGCGTTGGATGCCGGAGCAGACGATTATCTAACAAAACCATTTTCAGTGGAAGAACTGCTGGCAAGGCTTCGGGCTACACAGAGGAGGCTGTCGGTGGTTCAGAATGAATATTTGACGGTAGATTCTGTTTTTACCAATGGAGAATTGCGGGTGGACTATGCGGCAGGCTGTGCATATCTGGGAGAAGAAGAACTGCATCTGACTCCAATCGAGTATAAATTATTATGTCTGCTTTCCAAAAATGTAGGAAAGGTATTGACTCATACCTTTATTACACAGAAAATTTGGGGCAGCAGTTGGGACAATGATATTGCATCTCTCCGGGTATTTATGGCGACGCTTCGTAAAAAGTTGGAGAATAGGCCAGATTCTCCGCAGTATATTCAAACCCATATTGGCGTAGGATATCGAATGGTTAAGATTGGGTAAGAGATTTTAAATTTTGATAATGAAAACACTATGTATGAAACATCAGGTTTGTCGCGTACAAGAAATATGCGCGGCAGACCAAGTGTTTTTTTATTCCGATAGTATCGTAGGTTAAGTCGCTTTATTAGCTTCGTTTATGCAATTTTAATGTACCCTTTGTTTTTCATAACACTACTTTTATTTCAAAGATGATAAAGTGTGGTATGCAATGAAGAAAGGAGATGGATAACAATGATGGATATCCTTATGATTTTGATACTGGTTCTTTGTTTTGGCAGTATCAAGATACTAACTGACTGGTGCGACAGGCAGATTCGAACGCCGGGCAGACAGGAAAGAGAGAATGAGAACAAGGTGGAGGGAAGATAAATGGCACAGATCATAGTAACACTTGCGCTGTATCTAGTATTAGTAATTCCAATGGGAACCTATTTATATCATATAGCGGCAGGAGAAAAAACCTTTGCAGACCCAGTATTTAATCGTGTGGATAATGCCATCTATAAGGTTTGTCGAATTACGCGGGAGGGAATGAACTGGAAACAATATACATTACATCTTTTGATGACCAATGCGGTAATGGTGGGAGTAGGATATCTGGTACTTCGACTCCAAAGTGTATTGCTGGCGAATCCGAATCAGATTGAGGGAATGGAACCAACCCTTTCTTTTAATACGATCATCAGCTTTATGACCAATACCAATCTGCAGCATTACTCCGGTGAGTCAGGACTTTCTTATCTAAGCCAGATGCTGGTTATCATTTTTATGATGTTTACATCATCAGCAACCGGATATGCAGCCTGCATGGCATTCTGTAGAGGATTGGCAGGAAAGAGAAAGGATGTCGGGAACTTTTACGAAGATGTGGTACGAATTGTAACCAGAGTACTGGTTCCAATTTCAATTATCGGAGGACTGCTTTTGATCTGGCAGGGAGTTCCAGAGACCTTTCAGGCAAATCAGACAATTGAAACGATAGAAGGGAAATTGCAGGATTTGGCTATGGGACCGGTAGCGGCGCTTGAGATTATCAAACATTTGGGAACTAACGGAGGCGGATTCTTCGGAGCTAACTCGACAACCCCGTTTGAAAATCCAACGATTATTACGAATTTGATTGAACTGTATTCCATGATGATTCTTCCGGGCGCATGCGTAATTGTATTTGGAAAAATGACGAGAAAGCGGAAGAAAGAAGAAGGTCGGCAGAAACGCTGCATCTTTGGAAATCAGGGACGAACTATTTTTGCAGCCATGTCCATTTTATTCCTGGTGGGCTTAACTTTATGTTTCTTCTCAGAAAGTGCAGGCAATCCTGTGATGGAAGCTGCAGGCGTCAGCCAGAGTATGGGAAGCATGGAAGGAAAGGAAGTCCGGTTTGGCGTTGCCCAGTCGGCGCTCTTTACTACGACTACTACATCCTTTACAACAGGAACCGTTAATAATATGCACGATACGTTGACGCCTCTTGGAGGAATGGTTCCTCTTCTGCACATGATGCTTAACTGTGTATTCGGCGGAAAGGGCGTAGGATTAATGAATATGATTATGTATGTGATTCTTGCAGTCTTCCTTTGCGGGCTTATGATCGGCCGGACACCGGAGTATCTAGGGAAGAAAATTGAAGGAAAAGAAATGAAGCTGGTAGCGTTGGTACTGATCATTCATCCGCTTCTAATCCTTGGTTTCTCCGCATTGGCAGTAGCGACAAGCGGTGGCTTGGCTGGGATTACCAACGAGGGATTCCATGGACTGACACAGGTATTGTATGAATTTGCATCATCCGCAGCGAATAATGGTTCTGGCTTTGAGGGACTGGCAGATAATACATATTTCTGGAATATTACGACGGGGCTTGCCATGTTCTTTGGCCGTTATGTGGCGATCGTTGCACAATTGGCAATTGCAGGAAGTCTGCTTGCGAAGAAGCGGGTCAATGAGACGGTAGGTACACTTCGAACGGATAATACAATATTCGTAATTATACTGGTTGCAGTGGTATATATTTTCGCAGCGCTGACGTTCTTCCCAGCGCTTGCATTAGGACCAATTGCAGAACACTTGACGCTATGGATGTCATAGAGAAAGGTCCAATTAAATGGGAAGATTGTTTCGTGAAGAAAGGATATAGATAGAGATGGCAAGACAAGAAAAAAGGACAAAATTTATTACACAGGACATTCTGAAAAGCTCACTGATCGGAGCTTTTCAGAAGCTGGATCCGCGATATATGGTGAAAAATCCAGTAATGTTCGTGGTGGAGGTTGGATTCGCAGTTGCGCTGCTGTTAACTATCGCACCGACTCTGTTTGGAGATGAAAGCTCACTTCGTATTTATAATGGAATTGTGGCGTTTATTCTGTTTGTGACAGTGTTGTTTGCGAATTTTGCAGAGTCGGTGGCAGAAGGAAGAGGAAAGGCACAGGCAGAGACGTTAAAGAAGACAAAAAAGGATACTATGGCGACATTGCTTGCAAAGGATGGAACAGAAAAAGTAATTCACGCATCTGAATTAAAAAAGGGAGATGTCGTAATCGTACGAACCGGAGAAATGATTCCAAATGACGGCGAGGTCATCGAGGGAATTGCATCTGTAGACGAATCGGCCATTACCGGGGAGTCAGCGCCGGTGACGAGAGAGGCAGGAGGCGACTTTTCTTCCGTAACAGGTGGAACAACGGTGGTTAGCGACTGGCTGAAAGTTCGAATTACTTCTGAGCCGGGACAATCCTTCCTGGACCGAATGATTTCTCTGGTTGAAGGGGCGTCTAGACAGAAGACGCCAAATGAGATTGCGCTTGGAATTCTTCTAATCAGTCTGACTATAATCTTTATGATTGTGGTGGTAACCCTTTATTTTTTTGCCGGATATTCAGGGGCCAAGATTCCGATTGCAACGATGATTGCGCTTTTGGTCTGCCTGATTCCTACTACGATTGGAGGATTGCTGTCTGCGATTGGAATTGCAGGAATGGATCGAGTGACAAGATTTAATGTTATCGCCATGTCAGGGAAAGCAGTAGAGGCCTGCGGCGATGTAGATACCATGATTTTAGATAAGACGGGAACTATTACTTACGGAAACCGGCTGGCGGCAGATTTCCGTCCAGTAGAAGGAAAATCAAAAGAAGATCTGATAGATTACAGTGTAATGACTTCTCTGTGTGATACAACGCCAGAGGGAAAATCGGTGGTAGAACTTGGCAGAACTTTGGGAACCAGAATCGGAGATGAAGCGAAGGATCAGATGGAATTCGTAGAATTTACAGCGCAGACCAAGATGAGCGGAGTGAATCTTGCGGATGGAACACAGGTGAGAAAAGGAGCCAGTGAGGCAATTCAAGAGTATGTGAGGGCAAAAGGCGGTCAGATCCCGAAAGATTTAAACGGAATCGTATCAGAGATTTCTACGTTAGGGGGAACTCCTTTGGTCGTATGCGTCGAGGGGAAAATTTACGGTGTAATCTACCTGAAGGATACGGTGAAACCAGGACTAAGAGAACGATTTGAAAGGCTGCGGGAAATCGGAATTAAGACGGTTATGTGTACAGGAGATAATCCGCTGACGGCAGCAACCATTGCAAAAGAAGCCGGTGTGGATGGGTTCATTGCAGAATGTAAGCCAGAAGATAAGATTACTGAAATTCAGAAAGAGCAGGCAGAAGGTAAGATTGTTGCCATGACGGGCGATGGAACCAACGATGCGCCAGCGCTGGCACAGGCAGATGTAGGTTTGGCAATGAATAGTGGGACGACGGCAGCCAAAGAGGCGGCAAATATGGTCGATCTGGATTCTGATCCGACAAAGATTCTTGAAGTGGTAGAGATAGGAAAGCAGCTGTTGATTACCAGAGGCTCATTGACAACCTTTAGTATTGCCAATGATGTGGCTAAATATTTTGCTATTATTCCGGCTATGTTTACAATGGTGATTCCGCAGATGGAGATTTTGAACATTATGCATCTGTCTACGCCGTTCAGCGCTATTTTATCGGCTTTGATCTTTAACGCAGTGATTATTCCGTGCCTGATACCGATTGCAATGCGCGGTGTGAAGTATAAACCGATGCGTTCGGAGAAGATGCTGATAAAAAATATCGGAATCTATGGACTTGGCGGTATCATCGTTCCGTTTATTGGAATTAAACTGATTGATCTGATTGTGACGCCGTTTTTGGCAATGATTGGATTATAAGATAGGAGAAGAGAATCATGAAGAATATGAAGGTTTATTTAAAACGTGCGCTGGTGATTACCCTGGCATTGCTGTTGATTTGTGGAATTGTATATCCGCTGGCTTTAACGGCTCTTGGAAAGATCTTTTTTCCGGGTCAGGCAGAAGGAAGCCTTGTCAAAGTGGGGGACAAGGTGGTTGGATCTGAACTGATCGGACAGCAGTTTGAAGGGGAACAGTATTTTCAGGGACGCCTTTCTGCGGTTAATTACAATACCTATACAGAGAAAGAAAAGGAAGAGGGCGACTATGGAGGTGTAGCTTCCGGTTCTTACAATCAGGCGCCAACAAGTGAAGAATTAAAGGAGAGAACCAGTCAGGCTGCCGCCGATTTTAAAAAGCGTTACAAGGATGCGACCGGAGAAGAATTCACAGGAGAGATTCCGGCTGATCTTGTGACAGCATCAGGTTCTGGATTGGATCCGGATATCAGTCCAGAATCAGCAAAGATACAGATCCCGATCGTAGCGGCAAATTCCGGACTGTCCGAGGAAGAAGTAGCACAGATTGTAGAAGATCACACTAGTCGGAAAGTGCTTGGAATCTTTGGAGAAGAACGGGTGAATGTACTGAAATGTAATTTGGACATTGCGGAACTTACCGAAGAAGCGTTGCCGTAAGTAATTCTGAAGGAGGACAAGGATGAGTCGGAAGGACAAAGGAAAGCTGTCAATCTTTTTGGGATATGCAGCAGGCGTCGGGAAGACTTATGAAATGCTGGAAACCGCCCATTCTCTGAAAAAAGAGGGGGTGGATGTTGTGGCCGGTTATATTGAGCCCCATGATCGTCCACAGACCAGCGCCAAGATGGAAGGGCTGGAGATTCTTCCTTATCAAAAGGTGGAGTACAAGGGAATTAAACTCAGGGAAATGGACTTGGACGCTGTGTTAATCCGCCATCCACAGGTAGTGCTGGTAGACGAATTGGCGCATACCAATACGCCGGGAATGCGTCATCAGAAGAGATATGAAGATATTGAAGAAATACTGAATGCAGGGATAGATGTATATACTACTGTTAATATTCAGCATTTGGAGAGTTTAAACGATGTAGTAGGGAAAGTTTCTGGAATTCATGTCAGGGAAACAATTCCTGATGAAATCTTTGATCTGGCAGATCAGGTGAAGCTGATTGATATTGAGCCGGATGAACTGATTGGACGGATGAAAGAGGGCAAAATTTATAAAGCTGCACAGGCAGAACGGGCTCTTCAGAATTTTTTCGCCAGAAATAAGCTGATTCTTTTGAGGGAGATTGCTCTTCGGAGAATGGTAGACCGGGTAAACCGATTGGCAGTACGGGAGCAGGAGAAGGATCGAAGTCGGATAAGAAAAGAACAGTATCAGGGAGAACACATTCTGACTTGTATTTCTCCTTCTCCGAGCTGTAGTAGAGTCATTCGAAGTGCGTCTAGGCTGGCATACGCCTTTCAGGCAAACTTGACAGCTATTTATGTTGAAACGCCTCAGCTGCAAAGTGGGGATGAGTCAGTGAGACGTTGGAGAGATGAGAATATTCGGCTTGCAAAGGCATTGGGAGCAAAGATCATTACGGTCTTCGGCGAAGATGTGGCATATCAGATTGCAGAATATGCAAGGGTCAGCGGCGTATCGAAGATTGTGCTTGGCCGAACCAATCACAGAATTTGGCTTGGACAGAAGAAGGGCACGCTGACAGATCAGATCAGCGAGCATATTCCCGATATGGATATCTATATTATTCCTGATGGCGGACGGCAAAAAGAATCCCACGGCAAATGTAAGGATCGGTTTGGAAGAGGAGTCGGAAGTTCTTTAGTACGGACGTCAGGTGCGCCAACAGAAAGTCTAGGGTGGGAACTCATTAAAGAAGTAGGAATTTTGGCAGGAGCAACACTTATTGGGATGGGGATGAGGCAATATGGATTTTTGGATGCAGACATTATTATGATCTATCTGCTGGGAATTCTTATACTATCGCTGTGGACGTCTAGACGGTTTGTCTCAGTGTCAGCTGCGCTGGCAAGCGTATTGTTGTTTGATCTTCTGTTTGTTGATCCGTTGTATAGTTTTGCAATTCATTTAAAAGGCTATACGGCTACATTTTTAATTATGCTGTTGTTTTCGTTGATCATTTCGACGATTATTTCTACGGGAAGAAAGCAGGCAAGAGAAAGCACTAAACAGATGTACCGCACACAGCTTCTGCTGGATAACAGCCGTCGGATGCGAAGAGTAGACACAGTGAAAGGATTGCTTTTGGAATTAAGTGGGCAAATATTGAAACTTATGGATCTTCCGGTTGTCTTTTTTACCATTCAGGAAGAAAAAATGGCAGGACCGTGGCTGTTCCCGCGAACTGGAATGACTAAGGAAGAACTGCGTAAGATGGTGGATGACCAGGAACGGGCTGTGGCAGAATGGGTGGCGGCAAACGGGAAGAGAGCCGGCTGCTGTACACATACGCTTCCAGGTGCAAAGGCCATGTATTTGCCAATTAAGACCAGTGACAAAACTTACGCTGTTATGGGAATTGTATTAGAAGAAAGAAGAGAGATTCCAGCGTTTGAATATGGGCTTTTAACAGCAATGGTTAATGAAGCGGCGCTGGTATTTGCAAGAATTTTGAAAGAGAAAGAAAAATAGGGTGTCGCAAAACCATCAAATTGGAGGGTTGAGAGGCACCCTCACTCTTTTTTTCTTGACATCAAAATACCCCCAAGCAAGTTTTATATTTCAATGTCCTGCTTGGGGGAGGCATATCATTTTGCAACAGTCCCTTTTTTCTTCTTATTCTCATGCTCCGGTTCGGGAAGCTCGTCGATTAATTTTTCGATGATCTGCTTTTTGACGTAGACATCAAAGCTTAAGTTGCAGATAAAGGCAAAGAGCTGAAGGTATTCTCGATCCTCTTCCGGGATATCAGCGAAGGCTTCCATGGCAGACTGATAGGAGCCGGAAATATCTTTCTGAAGTGATTCGATCCGGGATTTTTCCAACTGGCAGATCTCTTCATAAATCTGGGGTAACTGAAGGTCTTCATCTGTATCAAAATATTTTTCAGTTATGGGCGCCAGCACCGTCTCAATGTCCTTGATAGATAAAAAGTTTTTAAAATAATAGATAAAGATCATGATCAGTACATGTTCTTTGGAATATTTTTTCTTAACCGGCGGTGGGAGAAGATGGTTCTTGGCGTAATTGTTGATCATGGTTTTGGTCAGAATCTTATCTTCTTCGTGGCGTCTGGTGGAACGGAACTGTTCTTCCATAAATGTAGTAACTTGATCCATATAAAGCCCGATATTCGGGATGTTTTTCGGTCTCACGTAGTCAATTCGTGATAAACTAGCTAAAATGCTGTTTAGCATGTCATTTGTGTCAATTTTCATAATAGTTCACCTCAATATAACCATTATATAGTTTTTAAAACTATATGACAAGGATTTTTTCCTGGAATTTGTTTGGGGAAGGGTTCTCTTCCTTGGCGGATGGAAATTATGCGGTTGCACATCTGTTCGAAAGCCATTATAATAAAAACAGATTTTTGAAGGGGAGTAGGAGAAAAGATGAAAGCTTCTGTATTATGTTACAATCTGAAAGGTACCAAAAAAGGAAAGCAGATCGCGATGATCTTTGGGTTTCTTGGATATAAGATTCGGCACGTAGAGAAGGAGGAATATGGACTTCCATTGAAGGTTCTTGCCGGAATGGGGGAAGTTCAAGAACAAGCAAGTGGTTCCGTTGACGGATTTTCGGAAGAGATGCTGGTGATGGATCCGGCTGGGGAGACTATGCTTGATAAGGCATTATTTCTGATGCGAAAAGAAAAAGTTCAGATAGGATTAAAAGCTGTGCTTACGGAGACGAATCAGGAGTGGAATTCCCTGGAACTTTACGAAGAGATTAAGAAGGAACATGAGTATATGCAGAAAAATGCAGCAGAAAGGAAAGAATAAATTTGAGTATATATGATACGTTAAATGAACAACAAAGCGAGGCGGTGCTTCATACAGAAGGGCCGCTTTTGATTCTGGCGGGAGCAGGATCAGGAAAGACCAGGGTGTTGACCCATAGGATTGCCTATTTGATCGAGGAAAAGGGCGTAAATCCTTGGAATATTCTGGCTATTACTTTTACCAATAAGGCAGCTGGAGAGATGAGGGAACGAGTAGATCAGTTGGTAGGATTTGGATCAGAAAGTATCTGGGTCAGTACCTTCCATTCTACTTGTGTCCGAATTTTAAGAAGACATATTGATCTTCTAGGGTATGATACGAATTTTACAATCTATGACGCAGATGATCAGAAGACGCTGATGAAGGATGTATGTAAGCTTTTGAATATTGATACGAAGGTATACAAAGAACGTTCTTTGTTAAATGCCATTTCCCATGCGAAGGATGAGCTGGTAACACCGGAAGAGTTCCTTTTGCAGGCGGGAGGAGATTTTAGCCAGAAGAAGATTGCGGAAGTTTATGCAGAATATGAAAAGCAGTTAAGAGCCAACAATGCGCTTGACTTTGACGATCTGCTGGTGAAAACGGTACAGCTGTTCCAGACGCAAAAAGATGTGTTGGAATATTATCAGGAACGGTTTCGCTATATTATGGTGGATGAGTACCAGGATACCAATACGGTTCAATTTGAACTGATCCGTCTGCTTGCGTCCAAATATCGGAATCTCTGTGTAGTAGGTGATGACGATCAGTCCATCTATAAGTTCCGCGGAGCGAATATTAAGAATATCCTGAATTTTGAACAGGTTTTCGAGGATGCCAAAGTGATTAAGCTGGAACAGAATTATCGTTCTACCGGCAATATTTTAAATGCGGCGAATACGGTGATCCGCAACAACATGGGAAGAAAGGACAAGACACTTTGGACGGATAAAGGGGAAGGGGAGAAGATTTCCCTTCGTCAGTTTGATTCTGCCTATGATGAGGCAGAGTATATTGTAGATGAGATTCGGAAAAATGTGGCAAAAGGCGATGTGACCTACCACGATCATGCCATCCTTTATCGGACGAACGCACAGTCCCGTATGTTTGAAGAAAAATTTGTGACGGCAAATATCCCTTATAAGATTGTTGGCGGTGTCAACTTCTATGCAAGGCGAGAAATCAAAGATTTACTGGCTTATTTAAAAACCGTGGATAATGGAAAAGATGATCTAGCCGTACGGAGAATTATCAATGTTCCAAAGCGTGGAATTGGTCTTACCAGCACGAACCGGGTACAGGAATACGCATCCAGGCATGAGATTGGATTCTATGATGCGCTGTGCGGCGTGGACTTGATTCCGGATATCGGAAGGGGAGCTTCAAAGCTAGAGTCTTTTGTAGCATTGATTGAACATTTTAAAACAGATGCGAAGGACTTAAGCTTGTCCGATCTGATGCAGGAAATTATCGAGGAGACTGGTTATGTAGAGAGCCTTCGTGCAGACGAGGGGGAAGAGGCTGATGCCAGAATTGAAAATATCGATGAGTTATTAAGTAAGATCGCAGCTTATGAGGAAACCTGCGAGGAGCAGAATGAACCGGCGACATTAAGCGGATTTTTGGAAGAGGTAGCATTGGTGGCGGATATTGACAGTTTGGATGAGGACAGTGATTATGTGATACTGATGACGCTTCACAGTGCGAAGGGACTGGAGTTCCCTCATGTCTATTTGGCTGGTATGGAAGATGGTATTTTCCCAAGTTATATGACGGTGACGGCAGACGATCCGGAGGAAATGGAAGAGGAGCGACGCCTCTGCTATGTCGGAATTACCAGAGCAGAAGAAGAGTTAACATTAACCTGTGCAAGGAGAAGAATGATCCGGGGAGAGACCCAGTATAATAAAATGTCCCGGTTTATCAAAGAGATTCCAAGAGAACTGTTATCCACGGGAGCCGTCTTTGAGAAGGAAAAGGAAGAGCCGGCAAAGCAGGCAGCATATCTGCAGGCGAGACAGGCTTTTCGGAAGCAGGCATTTACCGCGCCGAAGCCGGTGCGCCAATTTGGAAATCCAGGCGGCGACGGACCGGGATACGGAGTCGGAGACCGGGTGCGCCATATGAAATTCGGAGAAGGAACGGTTACGGCGCTTACAGAAGGTGGAAGAGATTACGAGGTTACGGTGGACTTTGATACCGCAGGGACGAAGAAGATGTTCGCTGCTTTTGCAAAATTAAAGAAGCTTTAAAAAGTGTTTTGGAAAATATTTTTACATAAAAATATAGTAATATGAAAAAGATAGTGTTATAATAACAGCAGAATTGAACTTGCTATCAAGCATAAGAAAGGACGTGGGAGCATGAGTAAGGTAGAAGATTTTATCGCAGCAACAAAATTAAGTGAGCTGGTGAATAAAAAGGATGAAGATAAGCACTGTAAGACGGTTCTTTGGATTTTGGCGATCGTAGGAGCAGTTGCAGCAATCGCAGCTATTGCTTATGCAGTGTATTGTTTCTTTACTCCAGATTATCTGGAAGATTTTGAAGAAGATTTCGAGGATGATTTTGACGACGATTTCTTCAATGACGATGATCAGGTATAGAGGCTGGGATTAGCAGCGTAAGTTTGGCTGCATGAATCTGGAAACGTAAGTAAGTGCAGCAAAAGCAGTAAGAAAAAATGATAAAAAAGCAGGTTGAGAGCCTATCTGAGGTGAGAAAGGCATCTTGCCTGCTTTTTTGGTGTAAAGTAAAATCCTTTGGGAGAGTAAGCGGGATTCTTTTTATGCTATAGTAGGTAGGAGAAGAAATGATCCGATGATGGAGGAAGAAAGATGGATGAGCAGTGTTATGCCCTGTTAATTGATGCGGATAATGTATCTGCAAAATATATCAAGCCGATTTTGACGGAGTTGTCAAAATATGGGATTATTACTTATAAGAGAATCTATGGAGATTGGACCAGTACGCAGCATGCCAGCTGGAAGGATGAGCTGCTTCGTAATTCGATTACGCCGATCCAGCAGTTCAGCTATACGCAGGGGAAGAATGCCACAGATTCAGCTATGATTATTGATGCTATGGATATTTTGTATACCAATGATGTGGATGGATTCTGTATCGTCTCAAGCGATAGTGATTTCACAAGGTTGGTCAGTCGTTTGAGAGAAAGTGGGAAAATGGTAATCGGTATGGGAGAGAATAAGACGCCGGAACCATTTCGAAAGGCCTGTGATAAATTTACGATTCTTGAAAACCTGTTAAGTGACCAGGAACCGGCGGCGGAAAAGGAAGTCCATGATCAGATCAGCAAAGAAAAGATCGAGGATGCCATTATCAAGATGGTGATTGAAAATCAGAACAGCAATAAGGAATCGGGGCTTGGAGAGATTGGAAGCCGTTTAGTTAGCTTGTACCCAGATTTTGACGTAAGAAGCTATGGATATAATATGCTGTCTAAATTCCTGGAAGAGTTTTCCGGAATTCAGCTGGTGAAACATGGGAATTATGTGTCGGTGGCATTGAAAGAAGACAGAGGCATGAAAGAGGATATCGACGCCTATGTAGTAAGTCTAGTGCAGAAAGCTGGAAAAGACGGGATGGAGCTTAGTACGCTGGGAAACCGGGTTTATGAAAAGTATAAGGACTTTAAAATTCGCGATTATGGGTATGCTCAGTTCAATAAATATGTAAAAAGTGTTGACCATATCGAAGTGAAGCAGGATGGTACTATTTTGAAAGCACGCTATGTAAAATAGTGAGGAAAATCAAGATATAAAAGAAGAATAAAAACAAAGAAAATGACAGATAAATTGGCAGGAGAGAGGAACAGATAGGATGAAAAAAGGGCAGGTATATGAAGGGATTATAGAAAAAGTAGAATTTCCGAACAAGGGGATTGTTCCGGTGCCGGAAGAGGATAGAAACGTAATTGTGAAAAATGGAATTCCGGGACAGAAAATTCGATTTTGTGTGAATAAATTCCGGAAAGGTCAGGCAGAGGGGCGCCTTCTGGAGATACTGGAAAAGTCGCCGTTGGAAACCAGAGAGCCGGTATGTGGTCTTTTCCCGGCCTGCGGCGGATGCATGTATCAGACGATGGCCTATGAGGAGCAGATCCTTATGAAAACCCGGCAGGTGAAGGAGATCATGGATGCCGCAGTAGAAGGAGACTATGTGTTTGAAGGGGTCAGGAAAAGTCCGAAAGAGTTCGCTTACCGCAACAAAATGGAATTTTCTTTTGGAGATGAATATAAGGATGGACCTCTTTCCCTGGGACTTCATAAGAAGGGAAGTACGTATGATGTGCTGACAGCATCCGATTGCAAATTGGTACATGAGGATCTGACAAAGATTCTGATGTGCGTTCTTAATCATTTTAAAGATCTGGGAGCCAGCTATTACAAAAAAATGCAGCACGTAGGTTATTTGCGCCATCTGCTTTTGAGACGTGGAGATGTTACGGGAGAAATCTTGGTCAATCTGGTAACAACCACGCAGGAAGAACATGAAATGCAGCCGCTGGTAGAAAAGCTTTTGTCCCTTTCCTTAGAAGGAAAGATCGTGGGAATCCTGCACATTCTGAATGATTCTTGGTCGGATGTGGTACAAAGTGATGAGACAAGAGTTTTGTATGGACAGGACTATTATTATGAAAAGCTTCTGGGAATGGATTTTAAGATTACGCCGTTTTCTTTCTTTCAGCCGAATACGAAAGGTGCGGAAGTGCTGTATCAGATTGTAAGAGATTATATTGGTAATATTCGGGATCTTACGGTATTCGATTTGTTCAGCGGAACCGGAACCATTGGTCAGGTTCTTGCGCCGGTAGCGAAAAAAGTAATTGGTGTGGAGATCGTGGAAGAAGCGGTAGAAGCGGCGAAAGAAAATGCCGTACACAATGGTCTTTCCAACTGTGAATTCATAGCAGGCGATGTATTTAAGGTGCTGGATGAGATCGAGGAAAAACCGGATGTGATCGTGCTGGATCCGCCGCGTGATGGCATTCACCCGAAGGCTCTACCAAAGATTCTGGATTATGGAGTGGATCGGATCGTCTATATCTCCTGTAAGGTGACGAGCTTGGCACGGGATTTGGAGATGATGCAGGCGAGAGGGTATAAGGTGGAAAAATGTGTGGCGGTTGACCAGTTCGCGGGCACGGTACATGTGGAGACTATCGCACTCCTTCAGAAGAGTAAATGAAATAGATATTAGGATTTAGATATAGGATTTTAAAAGTGAATTTCTTTCATTAATTGACAGTGCGTGATATTCTAGAACTAGTGAAATGATTCGGTGAAAATTACAACAAACTGTGAAGATTATTGATTGATAAAAAGATGAAACTGTAATGAATTAAACTATGACGTTTCTGATATTATGGAATTTATTCCAAGTAGATTAACAGGGGAGGAAAACTAAGATGGCAGATAAAAATACAGCTGCAATTGGATTTGAAAAACAAATATGGGATGCTGCTTGTGTGCTTCGCGGCAACATGGATGCATCAGAATATAAGAATGTCGTTCTGGGATTGATTTTCTTGAAGTATATCTCGGATCGATTTGATGATAAGTACCAGGAACTTGTAGAAGAAGGTGATGGATTCGAGGAAGATATCGATGAATATACTTCTGAAGGTATCTTCTTTGTGCCAGCAGGTGCACGTTGGAGAGAGATAGCAGTAAAAGCACATACACCGGAAATTGGTACAGTTATCGATGATGCTATGCGTGCTATTGAAAAAGAGAATAAACGTTTGAAAGACATTCTCCCTAAAAATTTCGCACGTCCGGAATTGGACAAACGAAGATTGGGAGATGTGGTAGATTTATTTACTAATATCCAGATGATCGAACATGGAAGCGAAAAGGATATCTTGGGTCGCACCTACGAGTATTGTCTTTCTATGTTTGCTGAACAAGAGGGGAAACGCGGGGGTGAATTCTTTACGCCATCCTGCGTAGTACGTACTTTGGTAGAAGTGTTAAAACCGTTTAAAGGCCGAGTATATGACCCTTGCTGTGGCTCGGGCGGTATGTTCGTACAGTCTGCAAAATTTGTAGAGAATCACAGCGGCAATATCAGCAACATTTCCATCTATGGTCAGGACTCCAATCCAACAACATGGAAAATGGCACAGATGAATCTTGCTATCCGCGGAATTGAACCAGATCTTGGAACTTATGCTGCAGATACATTTCTAGATGATCGTCATCCAACATTGCGAGCGGATTATATTATGGCTAATCCTCCGTTTAACCTTTCAGACTGGGGCGTAGATAAATTGAAAGAGGATGTTCGCTGGCAGTATGGAACACCGCCAGCAGGAAATGCCAACTTCGCATGGCTCCAGCACATGATTTATCACCTTGCGCCAGCGGGCCGTATTGGTATGGTATTGGCGAATGGTTCGCTTTCTTCTCAATCAGGTGGAGAGGGTGAAATTCGTAAGAATATTATCAATGCAGATTTAGTTGAGTGCATTGTTGCAATGCCTACTCAGCTTTTCTATACAACGCAGATTCCAGTTTCGCTCTGGTTTATCAATAAGCAGAAGAAACAACCGGGAAAAACTTTATTTATTGATGCTCGCAAGATGGGAACGATGGTGAGCCGTAAGCTTCGTGAGCTGACGGATGAAGACATCAATAAGATTTCAGATACCTACGAAGCTTTTGTTGATGGAACACTTGAAAATGTCAAGGGATTTTGTGCTGTTACAGATACAGCGGAAATTGAGAAACAAGATTATATCCTTACACCAGGACGCTATGTGGGCATTGAAGAACAGGAAGGTGACGATGAGCCATTTGAAGAAAAGATGGATCGGTTAGCATCTGAACTTACAGAAATGTTTGCAAAGTCGCATGAACTGGAGGACGAAATCAGAAAGAAGCTGGGGGCGATCGGGTATGAAGTGTAAGATTGAAGATATTGTTGAAGTTACAATGGGACAATCTCCAAAATCGCAATACTATAATAGCGAAGGAAATGGAGTCCCATTTCTTCAAGGCAACAGAACCTTTGGATTTAAGAGACCAACATTTGATACATACACAACATTGGTAACAAAAAGTGCCAAAGCCGGAGATGTTATAATGAGTGTGAGAGCACCCGTTGGTGACTTGAATATTACGCCGGTCGATATGTGCTTGGGTCGTGGAGTTTGTTCATTAAGAATGAAAAATGGCAATCAAGAATTCCTATACTATATGATGAAGTACTATATGCCACAATTATTAAATAAAGAAAGTGGCACAGTATTCGGCTCTGTAAATCGCAATGATATTAACGGATTAGAAGTTGATATACCTGAAGATACAGATGAACAGAGAAAAATTGCAAGGTATTTGACTATGATAGATGACAAAATTGAGTTGAATACTGCGATAAACAATAATTTAGCGGCTTAAAGGTCAATGTCTGAGACATCAAGTTCGCCGGACATAAGCTTTGGCAAGAGCGTGTCTCGGATTTCAGATAATCTCTTTGTTTCTCTTGTTTTTGAAAGAATCATAGAGAAAATAAGCTGGACTAATCCGTCAAACTTTTTCAGGACATCTTCGGTTGGCAAGTAAGTTGGATAGTTCTTGAGAATATCCGTTTTCAAATTTGTGAAAACACTACCATTACCAAGTGCAATTAAATTCTTTCGAATGTGTTTGAAATAAAGATACAGATACTCGTTTGAAAACTTTGACGACGGAAAATAAAGCCAACCGTCGTGTATGCAAGTATCTATATCAAGTATCTTAGGCAAACCGGGTGTGGCACTATTTGATAAAACTAAACTTCCCGATTTAAGGTGGACGGTCTTTTTCAAACCAGCCTCAATGATGTATTCTTTGATTTCATTGATGAATGGGGAACTAATACCAGTTGCATCGGATATTTTCAACCAATGCAACCCACTATCCGATAGGAAGTTTTGAATAGGACGAGGTGAGCCGCCACGCTTTATTTCAACAAAATCGCCAAGAACGCCATATTTCCAAGTGGTTGGAACTTGTTCGTCAAATGGTTCATAATCAATGAACCAAGATTTGAAAAGTGCCATTGCTTGCTGCTCTAAATTATTGTTTAGTATAAATTTTATAAAGTTATAGAAAGGAAAACTACTATGATATTAGAAAATAAACTCGGTATCACTGATTCGGTAGAATTAGCTAAAGCTGAAGAAAAAATTAGTAAAAAAAGAGCTATAGAACTTTTTGAAAGCGGCTATTTGAATAATCTTGAGCCCGGAACTTTTAAATCACTTGCTGAAATACACAAATATTTATTTGATTCGATTTATGATTTTGCCGGACAGATAAGAACTGTTAATATTGCAAAAAGTAATTTCCGTTTTGCTCCGATTATGTACTTAGAAGCAGCTCTTGAAAATATTGAAAAAATGCCTCAATCAACATATGATGAAATTATAGAAAAATATGTGGAAATGAATATTGCACACCCTTTTCGTGAGGGAAATGGCAGAAGCACAAGAATTTGGCTTGATTTGATTTTAAAAAAAGAATTGGGACAAGTGGTCGATTGGAGTCGTGTAGATAAAGAGGATTACCTTTCTGCTATGGAACGCAGTCCTGTCAAAGATATTGAAATCAAGCATATATTAAAACAAGCACTGACGGATAAAATCAATGACCGTGAGGTTTATATGAAAGGTATTGATCACAGCTATTATTACGAAGGCTATTCCACATTTAAGACAAGTAATTTGTAATTAAAATACTTCTATCAGCGGCAGAAGTTAATATAAAGAACAGCCGTTGCTATGTCGTTCTCTAAATAAAGGAGAAGTCGTTGAAGAGCGGCCTTTACTCGGTCGGCAAGAAGGCAGCGACGGGCGGTGCCGCCAGCGCCGCCCTCGCCGCCGTCACCAACGGCAGGAAAGGCGGCAAAGGCGGTTCCGCATCTAATGGGGCATCTCCAAAGAGCAGGGCCGGGAAAGCCGGTGCCGCCGTCATGGCGCACAATGCCGTTCACGGCGCTCTGGAAGGCTCCGAGCTTGAGGGTGCGGACGACCTCTACAACAGCGGAAAAGGCGCGTACCGCGCAGGTCGCGCCATCGGCAGGCGCATCAGCGGCAGCCCAACACGAAGGAGCGATATATGGATGTCACAGAAAAGACGGGACAACAGGAATAGGGTACTGAACACCGGCGAGAGCCAGAGGACCAACGGACTCTACGTCTTCAAATACATCGACAGGGACAAAAAACCGAAGTTCGTCTACTCATGGCGGCTGGTGGAGACCGACAGGCTCCCTGCCGGTAAGAGGCCATGCAAGCCGCTGCGCGAGAAGGAGTGCGAGATACGCCGTGACCTTGAGGACGGGATAGACCCCATCGGCAAGAAGATGACGGTCAGCCAGCTCTACGCGAAGTTCACGAGATGCCGCCTCGACGTGCGCGAGGGGACGGAGAGGTCGAGGGCGCAGCTCAAGCGACTCCTCTTCGAGGATGCGATAGGCTCGCGGGAGATAGGCGGCGTGAAGCCGTCCGACGCGAAGGAATGGGCGCAGCGCATGAAGTCCAAGGGCTTCGCCTACTCCACCATCTCCAACCACAAGCGTTCACTCAAGGCGGCGTTCTACTTGGCGATAGCCGATGACTGCATACGCAAGAACCCGTTCGATTTCAAGCTCGCGACCGTCATCAAGAGGGACGTGACGGAGAGGAAGCCGCTGAGTCGGGAACAGGTGGACGCGCTGCTCGGTTTCATGCGGTCGGATGCCGTTTACCACAGGTACACCGACGAGGTGGTCATCCTCCTCGGGACGGGGCTGCGCATATCGGAGATGTGCGGGCTGACCGAGACGGACATCGACCTGACGAACAGGGTGATTTTCGTGGACCACCAGCTCGCCCGCGCAGTCGGCGGGGGATACCGGGTCGATGAGCCTAAGACGGAGAGCGGCAAGCGCTACATCTACATGACCGACGAGGTGATGGCCGCGTTCGAGCATGTCGTGGCATCGAGGCCGAAGGCGAAGCCCATGAGCGTCGATGGGCGAACGGGCTTCATCTTCCTCAACAGGGACGGGCTGCCGAGGGTCGGCGGCGATTACGACCGGGTATTCAGGGGGCTGAGGCGCAAGTACGCGAAGGGCGGGGGAGTGCCGCTTCCCGAGGACATGACACCGCACACGCTGCGCCACACGTTCTGCACGGAGATGGCGAAAGCGGGCATGAACCCGAAGGCGCTGCAATACATCATGGGCCACAAGGACATCAAGATGACGCTCGGGTACTACGCCCATATGGACGGCTGCACGGCTGCGGAGGAGATGCGACGCGTCGCGGTGTAGTAAAAACGCGTTTTACTACTCGTTTTACTACTCACGGCCATCAAGATGCGCCGGGATTCATCAAGATACGGGAACTTCCCCAAAAGGCAAAAAAGCCGGGAACGCCCTTGGAATCGGGCATCACCGGCTTTCGGGAAGTTATGGGAACATGCTGGAAAATGTCGCGTTAATTTAAAAAGAGTTATATGAAGATATTATTGATTTGAGAATGGAAGTATCTTATCCGTTCTTACTGAAGATTCACCATGACTGTACCGAAGAACTGATAACATCAGATGAGTTGAAGGAAATTCTGAAGCTTTGTATTAGCTATGTCCTGAGACGTGCAATTTGCGAAATTCCGACTAATTCGATGAACAAGACCTTTGCAACGTTGAAGAATTATATTAAACCAGACGATTACCTGAATTCTGTTAAGGCATTCTTTGTAATGCAGGATACTTATAAAGAATTTCCGGATAACGATAAGTTTGAAGGTGTATTCGTAAACCGTGATATTTATAATATGCGTGCTAGAAATTATATTCTAAGTCGCTTGGAAAACTTTTCAAACAAGGCTCCAATTACTATAGAAAAATACACCATTGAGCATATTATGCCGCAAAACAAAAATCTTTCTTTGGAGTGGCAAACTGATCTTGGTCCTGAGTGGCAGGAGGTCCAGAAGAAATATTTACATACAATTGGCAATCTTACTTTGACTGCATATAATTCCGAGATGAGTGACAGGCCTTTCTTGGATAAGATGGATATGCCAGGTGGATTTAAGGAAAGTGCACTTAGGCTTAATAAATATGTGGTTTTGCAGAATGAATGGAATGAGAAACACATCCAAGAGAGAGCAAATGAATTAGCAAAGAAAGCAGAAGCTATTTGGCCATATCCAACTTTAACAGCTGAAGAACTTGCACCATATCAAGCAGAAGAAAAAACAGTGCAGAAGTATTCCTTGGAAACGTATGATGTGAATGCTTTTACAAGCTATATGGGCTGGCACCATTACCATTGCTCTTACTTTTACTTGGTACAGAAAGTCATGCGATGGGAATGGAAGGAACAGTTAAAGCAGCTGGCAAAATGATTAGAAAGAATCTTTTTTCATCCTTTCACAAAGGAAAATTTACTTATACTTGTAAAGAGGTTCCAAGAAGTGCAAGAAAAAGAGTGAAAAAGAGCTTTTTCCATACAATTTCTGGAAAAATTTTGTCGGTGGGATTGATTGCTTGCGTTGTGTCAAGTACTCTGATAGGGATTGATTATAAATTATCGAAGCAAACGGAGAATGAGATTCAGGAACCGTATACGATGTCTGCGCAGATAGAAGAGAAATATATAGAATCATCAGGAACAAGTATGAGAGTAAGGGGGACACTGACAAACAATACAGAAGAAGATTGGACGGACATAGACTTGATTTTTCAGTTGGTAGACTCCGAACAAGAGCCGGTAGAAGTCGCTGGTATGGTGCCTGATCTGCGGGCTGATCTATCAGAACTTTCTGCTGGGGAGACAAAAGAATTTGTTACAGCATGGTTTCCGGCTGTATTGGAATCCGATTTCGATAAAGTGAAGGGATATCATATAGAAAAATTCGAGTATAGTAGCGAGGAAAAATAAAAAAGTGATAAAATGACGATAAAAGAGATATTCAGTTGAGGGGGCACCTCAACAGGATATCTCTTTTCTGTTACAAACCACTTATAAAATTTTCCTCTTGACAATCCTTTTAAATAGTTTATAATGTGAACTGTTTACAAAGTGAACTAAATGAATTGACAGGGAGAAAATTATGAACAAAAGAATAAAACGGATTTTAAAAATTACGGGAATTACCATTTTGTCGGTGGTTCTGATTTTCGCAGGCGTATTTACCGGAATGTTTCACAGGGAGATTCGTACATTGAATTCCATCGAAAAGCTTGACGAACATCCATTGTATACTATGGAATATAAGGGCGACTACGGAATGGATGAATTCTTGGAAGTGGGCGCTTGCAATGATCAGGAATTGGTGAAATTTGTAGTTGACAGATTGCTGAAAGGTCTGCCGTTAGAAATCAATATTCCAAGTCTGGGATGTTCTACATTTCTGGCGAAAAATGAAGAGTCGGATGGTTATCTGTTCGGACGAAACTTTGACTTAAATGCATCACCGGGAATGTTTGTACGAACCCAGCCGGAAGATGGGTATGCATCTATTTCCATGGTGAACCTTGGATTCATTGGCTATGGTGAAGAGAAGCTTCCGGACAATATGAAGGATGCACTTCTGACATTGGCGGCTCCGTATGCACCGTTAGACGGAATGAATGAGAAAGGTCTTTGTGTAGGTGTGCTTTTGATCGACACAGAGCCTACCAATCAGCAGACAGAGAAGATAGACATTACCACAACAACAGCTATTCGAATGCTCTTAGACCAGGCGGCGACGGTAGAGGAAGCGGTAGAACTTTTGAAGCAGTATGACATGCATTCCAGTGCCAACAGCTGCTATCATTTCCAGATTGCGGATGCATCCGGGAATTCTGTAGTGGTTGAGTATATTGATAACGAGATGAAGGTGGTAAGACCAGAGGAATCCTATCAGGCAGCAACCAACTTTTTGCTGACGCCAGGGGATTATGATTTTGGAAAAGGGCAGGATCGCTATGCTATTTTAATGGATACATTGGAAGAACAGAACGGTATCGTAAACTCCGAGGAGGCAATGGATCTTCTTCAGGCAGCTTCGCAGGATCCGCACAGAACGGACGATGGTGATATCAGTGCAACACAGTGGTCTGTGGTCTATGATATGGAGACATTATCTGCTACAATATGTATGGGACAGGATTATGAGAATACATACACATACTCTGTCGAAGAACCAGAAAAATAAATGTTTTTGAGGGATGACATATGAACGAATTAAATGAGCAGATTTTAGATGCATGGATCCAGTTGACAACCGCAATTAATAACGAACGTATTGTATCAGAGATGCCGTTAAACGAGGCGCTGATCTGCCGGATGCTCTATCATAATAAGGAGAGAAATATTACAGCAACGGATTTGTGTGGATGGACGAAGATGCAGAAATCACAGATGAACCGCACGCTGATCAGTATGGAGCAAAAGGGCTGGATTCACAGACAGCGTTCAGAAAAGGACAAGAGACAGATTTTTATCGTGCTGAATGAGGATAAGATGATTTTATATCGGGAACAGCACGAGCATATTTTGAGTATTGTAAATAAGCTGGTAGATCGAATTGGAGAGGAAAATGCCAATCAGGCGTTAAAGCTTTTCAATTTGATTGCACAGATTGCAGGAGAGGAGATCGTATGATTCGAGTATTGGTAGATTCGGCAGCAGATTTTTCCCAGGAGGAAATTAAGGAGAGAGGATTATATCTGGTGCCATTACAGGTAAACTTTGAGGAAGAGCAGTATTTGGATGGAGTGAATTTAAAACGGGATGAATTTTATCAGAAATTAACGTCCGGGAAAGTATTTCCTAAGACATCCCAGCCATCTCCGCAGGAGTTTTTAAATGTTTTTGAGGAAGTTAAGAAAAATGGGGATGAACTGATCTGTATCCTGTTGTCCTCTGCATTAAGCGGCACCTATCAGAGTGCACTTTTGGCACGTAATATGGTGGAATATGAAAAGATTTATCTGGTGGATTCCTTAAGTGCGGTTGTGGCGGTTCAGATGCTGTGTGACACAGCGCTTAAGCGGATCGCACAGGGGAAGACGGCAGAAGAGATTGTAGAGGAGCTGGAAGAAGTAAAGGGAAGAACCAGGATTTTTGCGGCTCTGGATACACTGGAGTATCTGGCTATGGGCGGAAGAATCAGTAAGGCCGCCGCGGCGATCGGAGAGATGGCGAATATTAAGCCTGTCATTACGGTAAACAAAGAAGGAAAGGTTGATGTGATCGGCAAAGGGCTTGGCATAAATCGAACGCTGGGATTTTTGCAGAAAAAGGTGGAAGAAGCACAGATTGATGAGCAGTACCCAATCTATTCTCTGTTTTCTTACGGAGAAGAAAACTGTGGGAAGCTGGAACAGCGGCTGGAGAAGAAAGGATATCAGATTCAGGCGCGGCGTCAGATCGGTCCTGCAATCGGAACGCATATTGGTCCGGAAGCATTTGGAATATGCTTCTGTGAAAAATAGAGAGAATGAAAATAGACAAAAGGATCCTTCCGGGAGCATCTCAATTGACTCCCTGGAGGGTCCTTTTCTCTTTTAAATGACTTGAATTGAAAAAACAGCCGCTGTATAATACCCTATATAGTATTTTAAGAAAGAAAGCAGTCTATATAGTGAGGATAAGGTATGTTTTGCAGACAGTGTGGAACGGAAAATAAAGATGATGTAAAATTTTGCAAAAAATGCGGTGCGGAATTTTTGCAGGATCCTGTGAGCAAAGGCGGATTCTGGGAAGCAGAAGGAAAAGAAGACAGAAGGAATGAGAATGCTGTTGGAAAGAAGAATAAGGACAGCTGGAGCGGCCGTAGATGGGTTGTGATCACGGCGGCTTTTCTTATTATGGGACTTTGTGCGGCGTCTTCCTTTACCTTGATGGCGCACAAGGAGAAGAGAGATTATAAGAAATATATTGCGCAAGCCGAGAAGTATTTGGAAGACCTGGATTATGAAAATGCGGAAGCGGCGTATTTAAGGGCTGTGAAAGTGGCGCCGAAAGAACAGGAGCCTTACGAGAAGCTGGCATGGATTTATGAAGAGCAGGAAGAGTATGAGAAAGCGGAGGAAATCCTGGCTGAAGGAGAAAGTCAAAAAAATCCTTCCAAGCAAAGCGAAGAGGTTGGAGATCAGAATCAGACTGCAGATCAAAATTCAGAAGAAAACGATAAGAAGCCGGGAAAAGATCCGGATAAAAACGGACAGAAAGATCCGGAGAAGCAAGAAGGCGAGGATGGGAAAACCAATAGTAAAAAAGCTTATACCTGGGCAGTAGAGCCCAAAATAGAGGCGGATGATATTTATTATCTGAAAGATGAAAATATGAAAGATTACTCCTGGAATGCGTTAAACAGGCAGATGAATACGTCCTATGCAGTCCTAAAGAGAAAGGATGCTTATGGAATTATCGGAATGGATGGAAAGCTGGCGGCGGAAGTAAAGTACCAAGGTGTGGGCTGTATTTGGAAATATTATGAATTAGAGACGAAGGAGCCGGTGTATGAGCCAGAGTATGATACTGAGATGTCGGATTATTATTTTGTGGAAGAGGACAAGAAGGTAAAGCCGGCAGTTGCAGTCTTTGGAGATGCCCAGCTTTATCGGGGAGGATTTTATTACTGTGACGGACTTCATAATGTAGCCGAAGCAGCAGAAGCCATCTCAATGGGGATGGAGTATCAGAAGAAGCCGGAAGCGGTGATTCCTGTGAAACGTTCGGAGGAATTATATAACGGGAATCAGAATGATCGCCAGTGGTACGAGGAACTGGAAAGTAAATATGCGCTCTGTGATTCGGAAGGAGAGCTGCTGACAGATTTTATTTATGAAGAATGTGGAGTGTCTTCCGAAGGAGTGGCTGCGGCAAAGAAGGATGGAAAATGGGGCTATATTGACGAGAAAGGAAAGACGGTGATTCCGTTTGAATACGATGCTTCCTGCACTTACGAATCTTACGTGTTCAGCTATGACACCGTAAGTAAGCCAAAAGAAGAGGCGTTCTGTTACGCGGCTTCGGATGGATATGTGCCACTTTGCAAAAAGGGAAAATGGGAACTTCGGGACACCTCCGGGAAAGTTGTGATTTCGGCAGGCGTATTCGAAGAGATTCGTCCGGTGCACGACGGAAAGTGCTGGGTAAAGAAGGATGGAAAATGGGGAGTGATCCGTCTAAAGGAGAAAGAGGACAATGAGAGAACAGATTCTGACAATCATAGATACAAACGGTAAATTAAGTGAGATCTCACTTGGACAATATCAAAAGCAGAAGCTAGTATTGGGAAGAGATGAATCCATCTGCGACGTTGTGATGACGGACGCGATTGTTTCCAAGATTCAGGGGACAATGCTGTTAGAGAATGGACGGCTGATGTATCAGGATGAAGACAGCAGGAACGGGACCTTTCTAGGATTGGGAAGCGGAAGACGACTTCTAGCGAAACAAGATGGTATGGTGGAAGTATATGATAAGGATATTCTCTGTATCGGTAATTTGCAACAGTCGCGGAACCGGGTTTTGCTTCTGTATTCGGTTAGTGAAAAGCGGGAAGTGTGGAAATGGAAGCCTTTGAGCAGAGAAGTTATAACGATTGGAAGGGATTCTTCTAATGATATCTGTCTTCCGGGACCGGGAATTTCCCGTGTGCATTGCAGAATCGGCAGGATACAGGGCACTTGTGTACTGGAAGATTCCGGCAGTGTGAATGGAGTATTAGTAAACGGAGAGCGGGTAACGGGAAGAAGAAAACTTCAGGATAAGGATGTAATTCAGATTCTAGGCTTCCAGCTTCTGTTCTGTCAAAATGGAATCTATTATAAAACAGCGCCCGAAGGAATCTCTCTTCAGGTACGTGATGTCACGAAGGAAGTTGGAAAGGGATCAAAGAAAAAGCGCATCTTAAATCATGTAAGCTGTGAGATTGAGGGAAATGAATTTGTGGCAATCATTGGAGGATCCGGTGCGGGAAAGACGACGCTGATGAATGCGATCAGCGGATTTGAACCGGATTTTGAGGGAAAGGTATATTGTAATGGTACAGATTTGGTGGAACACTTTCAGATGTTAAAGAATATGATCGGATTTGTACCGCAGCAGGATATTATTTATGAAAATCTGACGCTTAAGAAGATGCTATATTACGCAGCCAAAATCCGAATGCCGAAGGATACCAGGGCGTCGGAGATTGAGAAACGGATTTTGGAGGTTCTTCAGATGGTAGATCTGGTGGAGCATCAGAAGACTTATATCCGTAAGCTGTCGGGCGGGCAGAAGAAGCGTGCCAGTATTGCAGTGGAACTTTTAGCCGATCCGAAGTTATTCTTCTTGGATGAACCTACATCCGGTCTGGATCCGGGAACGGAGAAAAACCTGATGATCAGTTTGAAAAAGCTTGCAAGGCAGCAGAATAAGACGATTATCATGGTCACCCATACAACGGCAAATCTTCATTTGTGTGATAAGATCATCTTCATGGGACCGGGAGGAAGGCTTTGCTTTTGCGGAAATGTGGAGGAAGCAAAGGCTTTTTATCAGACGGATGATCTGGTGAATATTTATAATATGATTGCGGATGATCCGGAAGCCTGCGAGAGAAAGTATCGAAATGCCAGACAGCGGGAAAAGAATCCGGGTACAGCAGGAGAGAGAAAGCCAATTCCGGTGAAACGATCCAAAAACGCGAGATTTCAGCAGTTTCTTGTGCTGGCACAGCGTTACGGGGAGCTGATGTTCCACGATACGCAGCGGTTACTGGTGTTGTTACTGCAGCCATGTTTGATTGCAGCCCTTTTGTATGTAGTGGCAGATAAGGATATCTTTAAGATCTATGAAAGTACCAAGTCGATGTTGTTTGCTCTTAGCTGTTCGGGAATCTGGATTGGTCTGTTTAATTCGATTCAGGAGATTTGTAAGGAGCGGACGATTGTAAAAAGGGAGTACATGGCAAACCTGCGGCTTCCGGGGTATGTTATGTCTAAGTTTGTATTTCAGTTTGCGCTTGGCGGAATTCAGGCGGCGGCGCTTACGATGATTTTCTTAGGCTTGATTGGTAAGAAACGGGCGGGAATTTTCTTCAACAATTTCACAATGGAGATGTTCCTTACGGTATGGCTGACCGTTTTGGCGGCGATTGCACTTGGTTTTGTACTGTCGGCGATGGTGCGAAGCGGGGATAAGGCAATGGCGGCAGCCCCCTTTGTGCTGATTATTCAGCTTTTGTTCTCTGGAATTCTCTTCCAGTTAAAAGGAGCAGGGAAACTGATTTCCTATTTTACAGTCAGCAGATGGTCGGTGGAAGCGCTTGGAAGTATTGCTAAGTTGAATCGGCTGGATCTGAAACTTCAAAAAGATTATCCGATGCTGGAACATGAGGCGGAAGCTTTCTTTAAGGCGGCGAAGGGTCACGTAGTGCAGTGCTGGGGGATCTTACTTTTGATGACGGTGGTATGTTTGGTGGTGAGTATGATTTCCCTGCGGAGAATTGCAAAGGACAGGCGATAGGAGGAAGAAGGTATGCGCGATTATTTGAACGGCTGGACGGCGGAAACGGCAAAGATGATTCCGCCGATAGAAAGAACAAAAGGACAGAAGCCTGCGGTTAAGATTCGGGAATATATTCCACCCATTGCGAAGCAGGAAGAGGCGGTGTACGAAGAGGAATCAACCGTACTTTTAAGCCGTTCGCCGAAAGTATCGCTTCGGCTTAGACGGGAAAAGACGGGGGAAGAGATAGAAGTCGGAACGGACTCCTTTCTTCTGGGAAAAGGAACGGACTGTAATTATGTGATTCAGGGAAATGCTTCTGTCAGCAGACATCATGCAAAGATCTGGAAGGAAGAAGATTTCTATGTTTTACAAGATCTCAATTCTTTAAATCATACATTCGTAAATGGGAATGAGATTTCGGAAGCGGTAAAGCTGGAGAATGGAACAAGAATTCTGCTTGCAGATGAAGCGTTTGATGCATTGTTGGAAGTAGAATAACAAAGATAAGGGAACAGAAGATGAGAAGTGGAAATGAGTTATCGGATACATATCAAATCATAAGGAAGCTAGGAGAAGGCGGTGGAGGCATCGTCTATTTGGCTTATCATAAAAGGCTTCGCAAAGAAGTGGTCTTAAAGCAGATCAAAGGGAAACGGCTTTCTGTGGCAGATAAGCGTCAGGAAGTGGATATTTTGAAAAACCTGAATCATTCTTACCTTCCCCAGGTTTTAGATTTCCTGACGATTGACCATGAAGTCTATACAGTGATGAGCTACATTCCGGGAAAATCCTTCCGTCAGCTTCTGAAAGAGAAGAGACGATTTTCACAAGGAGAGCTGATCCGATATGGAATGCAGATCTGCAGCGCGCTCAATTATCTGCATAGTCAGAATCCTCCGGTTATTCACGGAGATATTAAGCCGGCCAATATTATGCTGACTCCACAGGGGAATATCTGTCTGATTGATTTTAATATTTCTTTCTTTTTAGATGAAAATGCAGTACTGGGATACACAGATGGTTATACCTCTCCGGAGCAATATATTATTGCGCTGGATAAGGAGTCGGAGCGTTCCATTGGAAAGTATGCAAAGATTGATGAGAAAGCAGATCTTTACAGTGTGGGCGCTACGCTTTATCATTTGGCGACTGGAAAGAAGCTTAGCGGATACAAGGATCGTTTGGATCGGGAATATCTGGCAGAGAGAACCAGCGAGGCATTTGCCCAGGTTATTGCGAAAGCAGTGGAGATTGATCCAAAGAAACGATTCCAGAACGCATTTGAGATGTTCCTTGCATTTCAGAATGTAGCGAAGAAGGATTGGAGATATCAGGCGCTCCTTCGCAGACAAAAGGCAGTCCGTTTTGGACTGCTGATAGGAATGGCAGGATGTCTTGCTATTGGCGGTTATGGTATTTATCGAATCCGGGCGGAACGGGTGACAGAATATAACAGGCTGGTGGCACAGCAGGAAGAATATCGGGAAAGCAAGGAGTATGACAGGCAGGAGGAAGTCTTTGAGGAGGCAGTTCGGATTTTGCCAACTTCCTTGGAAAGCTATTATCAGAATGCCTGCGCACTGTTTGAGCAGGAAGCCTACGAAGATTGTATTTCCTTTGTGGAGTATGATGTGGAAGAGAACGAAAAACTGAATCTGATGCAGGAGCGAATGGCAGATCTTTATTATCTTGCAGCAGAAAGCCATATGGAGCTTGAAGAATATGAAGAAGCTGTGGAAGCCTTTGAAAAATTGTTCCAGCGGGGCGGATTCCATCAAGTATATTACCGGGATTATGCTGTGGCGCTGGCTTATAATGGAGAAGAAAATGAGGCTGAGAAGGCTCTTAATGAAGCGATAGACTTAGGACTTGAGGAAGATTCTGTATATTATACCCGTGGAGAAATTAAGAAGTCTCTTGGAAAACCAGAGGAGGCGGTACAAGATTTCAGAAACTGTATTGAAATTTCCGAAGATACAAAATTAAAAGCAAGAGCGTATGTCCTGATTCAGGATCTTTATGAAGAACAGGGAAGAGACTTGGATCAGAGGGAGATTCTAAACGAAGCAAGGAACGCGCTGCCAATGGAAAATCAGATGTTGATTTTGCAGCGTTTGGTAGAAGTGGATCTTAAGCTTGCAGGAAAAAGTGGAGAAAACAGCTATCTTAAGGAAGCGTCTGATGCGCTTCTAACTGTGATCGATCAGGGATGGGACAGTTACGATACCTATAATAATCTGGTGATTTTGATGCAGAAGCAGGGGAATCTTTCAGATGCAGAAACCTATGCCAAAGAAATGCTGGAAAAATACGGCGAAGATTACAATATCTATAAACGGCTGGCATTTCTGGAAATTGATAAGCAGGAGCAGAAGCAGAACCGGCAGAGGGATTACCGTTCGTTTGAAGAATACTATGAGAAGGCAAAAAAACGGTACCAGGAAGAGCAAAAAGAGAACGATACAGACAGTGAGATGGAGCTGTTGAATCAGGTATATCAGCAGGTAGTATCAGGAGGTTGGTTGTCAGAATGATGATAGGATGGATTCTTACGGGAATTGGAGTGACGGGAGCAATTGCCTGTTTGGCGGCATTGATTGCAACGGGCAAAAGCTTTGCAAGACAGAGGGAGCGCCTTCTGGAGAATATAGAAGAGGAGCAGGAGGACAAAAGATGAGGAAGACATGGAGACATATCGCGGCGGCATTGTTTGTGGTGTCGGGGTGTATGATATTTTTACCGTTGATTGAGGTGTCGGGAATTTCTATTTCCTTGCTGGATGTGATGAAGATGGGAATCGGAAGTGGAGCGGATGCATGGGGAGAACTTGGAGAGATTGCAAAAAACTACATGAAACCATTCTTCTTCCTGGTTCTTGCTCTGATTGTATTGATTCTTGCAAGTGCGGTGCTTTGTGAGGTGGCCGGATGGAGAAGGTTCTATATTCCGGCATTTGGGGGAGCGCTGATCATAAATGTGTTGGTTGTAATCTGCGGTGTTTCTGTATATCAGAAAATGAAAGCGCTTCGGAGCGGACTGGATTTCTTTGGAATGGGGGATGTACTTCGGATCCGAAGTCTCCCGATTGTATTATGGTGCCTGATCTATGCCGGAATCTTTACACTGTGCGTTTTAGGATTGTTAAAGGCCAGACAGATTCCGCAGACTGGCGCATATGATATTTTGCCGGAGGGATTTCATCAGAAAAAAAATCCCTGGGAAACGCAAGGGAGACAGTCGCATCCGGTGACGGAGCAGGACTATTTGAACCAGATTCAGAGTTTGGAGAAAGAAAAGCAAAAGCAGCAGGCGTGGGAGCAGAATCTACTGAGCAATTATCAGGGAGCGCTGCGCGGAAAGAGTGGAATATTTACCGGAAAGGTTTTCCTCATGGAAGAGAGAGTTCCTGTCTACTTTGTGTGGGATGGGCAGCAGGTGTCAGTCGCAGGACAGCAGAGTGAGGAAGTGCTGGCGGAGGTATTCTATCTCCCTGTATATGGCGAGTATTGCGTTACTCCAAAGGAGAGGTGCTGCTGCTTTTTAGAGAGTGGACAGCCGCTTGGAAAGGAACGACATTACTACTTGTCCAGAGGAACGGTTCTTTATCTGAAGGATCCAAGAATGAAATTTGAGCTGGCCTAACAGAAGAAATGCAAAAGAAATTTTAGGGTAGAAATACATAGAAAGAGGAAGACGGATATGGGAAGCAAAGATGAGACAGTATTTGTAAATTATGAAAAATTGAATCCGAAGAATCAGATGGGAAATGGACAATTGGATGAATTAAGCCAGACATATCTGGAACTTGGAAAGGCGTACTATGAGGGTGGATTTGAGGATCCCCTTCCGGAGCTGATTGCTTTCTTTGATAAAATTACGCAGTTAAAGCAGAAAAAGACAGAACGCTTCTGTCCAAATTGTGGAGAGAAAGTTGCAGAATCAGCGGCGTTTTGCAGGAAATGTGGACATAAGCTGAAATAATTTCAGGAGAGGACGAAAAAGGTATGAAATGGGATAAACGTGAATATTTTTCAATTCCGAATTTGATGGGATATTTTCGGATTTTGCTGATTCCGATCTATCTGATCGTATATATTCGAGCAGACAGCGTTAGGGACTACCAGATTGCGGCTGGAATTATGGTGCTTTTGTTTTTGTCGGATTTCCTGGACGGAAAGATTGCACGAAGGTTTAACATGGTGACGGAGTTTGGGAAAATTCTGGATCCCATTGCGGATAAAATGACTCAGGGGACGCTGGCGCTTAGTTTTACATTCCGGTATCCGGCAATGGGCGTGCTTTTACTTTTGTTTTTATTGAAGGAAACCATTATGGGAATCCTGGGCGCGTATATGATGCATAAGGGATATCGTATGGGCGGCGCAAAGATGCATGGAAAAATCTGTACAGCAGTATTAGATTTGGTGATGTTTCTTGTATTGTTGCTTCCTAACCTGCCTTACCTGGCGGTGAATCTGATGGTAGCAGTTAGTGTTTGCGTGATGGCAGTTTCCCTTTGCCTGTACTTAAGAATGTACTGGAATGCTTGGAAACAGCAGAAGGGCAGCCAGGAAGAAATAGGGGCAGAAAAGAGGCGTAGTCGAAAGATGGTCATTGTGATAATCGCAGCAGTGTTAGTGTTGGTTGCTCTGGGGGCAATCCTTCCATTTGCAAGGCAGCCTAAGGTGACGGAAAAGACAAAGAAAGAGCTTGAAGTGGAGCACTTTTATTCGGATCAGCCATCAGGAGAACGGGCAAAGGTGATTTCTGATAACGGAGAAGCGTTAGATGAGAGGCTTCGCCTGATTTCTCAGGCAGAGGAAGAGATCATTTTGTCTACTTTTGAGTTTGACTCTGACACCAGCGGGACGCAGATGATTGCCGCATTGGCAGATGCTGCCGATCGTGGAGTGAAGGTTCGGGTTTTGGTGGATGGTTTTCCGTATCTTACAACGATGTGGGGAAATCCGAAGTTCCTTGCGCTGGCACAGACAGAGAATGTGGAGATTCGGGTGTATAACCCGGTTCGGCCGTGGAAACCATGGGGCATTATGGGGCGGCTTCACGATAAGTATCTGATTGCAGATCGTACGGCGTATATTCTGGGTGGACGAAACACGTTTGATTTTTTCCTGGGAGACCAGAAAGGATATAAGAATTACGACTGGGATATGCTGGTTTATACAAAAGAAGCATCAGGAGACAGTTCTTTGGAACAGGTGCGTTCTTATTTTGAATCTGTATGGAAAATGCCGGAATGCAAGACGTTTGGGAAGAGCCGTTTTTGGAAACAGAATCCATCTGTTAAGAAGGCAGAGGGAGAGATTGCAGATGCAGTAAAAACTTTGAAAGAGGCGTATGGAGACGAGCTTGGAAAGATCGATTACGAATCGATAACCCTTCCGGTCAATCAGATTCAGCTGATTTCCAATCCGACCCATATTCTGGCGAAAGAGCCGGTGGTATTTTATACCATTACGGAATTGATGAAGCAGGCGAAGGAGGAAGTGGTATTTCATACCCCATATGTCATCTGTGACGACTGGATGTTGGAAAGGCTTAAGGAGGTCTGCGAAGGTGATAAGGATGTAAAAATGATGACCAACTCCGTTGCCAACAATGGAAATCCATTTGGTGCGATGGATTATCAAAAGAACAAGGAGAAGATTCGTGATACTGGAGTGGGAATCCTGGAATATGACAAAGGAGTTTCCTACCACGGGAAGTGTTTTACGATTGATGATCGTCTGGCGGCGATTGGTTCTTTTAACTGGGATATGCGAAGTGCTTATCTTGATACGGAGCTGATGCTTGTGGTGGACAGCCGCGAAGTGAATGAACAGCTTCGTGATGAAATGAAAAAATATGAACAACATGCTCTGAAGGTGACGGGGAAAGATACTTATGAAGTACCGGAAGGAGTAGAAAGACAAGAACTTAGCGCAAAGAAGAAATTTCGGATAGCAGTTCTTAAGACGGTAGCTGGATGGGCGAGATTTTTAATGTAGGATAGAAGCAGTGCTTCAGAAAATATAAGGAGAAAGCGATAGATTATGGAGAAGACAACAGCAGAAAACCTGGTGATAGGAACCCATATGTCGATTGCCGCAGGGCTTGAGAAGACAGCGAAAAATGTGGTGAAGATGGAAGCGAATACCATGCAGATCTTCAGCAGAAATCCGAGAGGATCTACTTATAAAACATACAGTGACGAGGAAGTGCAAAAGTTTCAGGAGATTCGAAGGGGGAACGGGTTTGGCCCCATCCTTGCACATGCTCCGTATACTATGAATCTTGCCAGCGAGAAAGAGCCCGTCTATGAATTTGCATGTACGGTGATCCGGGAAGATATCCGCCGGATGGATGCGCTGGAAATTGAGAATCTGGTATTTCATCCGGGAAGCCATACCGGAATCGGGGTGAAGGCAGGAATCCAAAACATTATCGCCGGGCTTAATCAGGCGATAACCGGTCAGGAGAAGATCTGTGTACTGTTAGAGACCATGAGCGGAAAAGGAACAGAGATTGGAGCAAAGTTTGAGGAGTTGAAAGCAATTCGTGACGGAGTCTTACATCCCGAACGGATTGGAATCTGTCTGGATACCTGCCATGTGTATGCGGCGGGATATGATATTGTAGAGAATCTGGATGGAGTATTGGAAGAGTTCGATCGGATATTGGGGCTCGATCTTCTGCGTGCCATTCATCTAAATGACAGTATGATGCCGTTTGGCTCTCATAAGGACCGGCATGCGGTGATCGGAGGCGGAGAGATTGGCATGGATGCGCTTCTTCGTGTGATCCGTCATCCAAGGCTTAGAGGAATTCCATTTTATCTGGAGACGCCTTTGGATGATAGAGGGCATAAAGAAGAAATCGCCAAGATTAAAAGCTTACTAAAGTAGGAGATGAGTTATGAACGAAATGAAGGTAATTGCCCATATTCATACGGATTTCCCGTCAAAATTTGGGATTCCGCGTCAAAGCGGGCTGGCGGATACGAAAGCCGAGATTGTGTTTGTACCGAAATACCGAAATCCGGATGCACTGCGAGGATTGGATGCATATTCTCATCTCTGGTTGATCTGGTGTTTTTCAGAAGCGGTACAAGAGACCTTTCGTCCGATGGTGCGTCCCCCAAGACTTGGCGGGAATACTAGAGTAGGGGTGTTCGCGACCAGATCTCCGTATCGGCCAAATCCGTTGGGGTTATCAAGTGTCAAGCTGGAAGAAATTGTATGGGAGGGACCCCAGGGGCCAATCCTTCGAGTGACCGGGGCTGATCTTTTGGATGGAACGCCCATCTATGATATTAAGCCCTATCTTCCTTATGTAGACTGTCATCAAGATGCAGTGGGAGGCTTTACAGAAGAGGCGCAAAAATATCATCTTAAGGTAGAGTGGGAGAGAAGCGTTCTTGAAAATCTTCCCAGAGAAAAACAGTTGGAGTTGGAACAGATTTTATCTCAGGATCCAAGGCCATCATACCAGGAAGATAAAGAAAGAGTTTATGGAATGGAATATTCCGGAATGGAAGTGAAGTTTCGGGTGGAAGAAACAGAGTTAAAGGTGTTGGAGATTAAAAAGATCGGGAGTGAATGATAGAAGATGGAATTTGTAGTGGCGAAAGAAAAAGATCTGGAGCGAATGTGTGAAATTACGAAGATGGCAAAGAATCAGCTGAAAAAGATGGGGCTTGACCAGTGGCAGAAAGGATATCCGTCCAGAGAAGTATGGATTCAGGATATTGAAGACGGGTGCGCTTATTTGGCAGTGGAAGACGGGCAGATCTTAGGTGTATTTGCATTTCAGACAACGCCGGATGTGTCCTATGGAGAAATTAATGGAAAATGGCTGACCGATGGGGCATATGCATCCATGCATCGAGTTTGTGTGGCAGATGAAAGTAAGGGACGCGGTGTGGCAGGGAAGATGTTCGCTCAGGGATTTTTGATGGCAGGAGAACTTGGGTTCCCAGCGGTTAGAATTGATACACATCCCGGTAATATTCCGATGCAGAGGGCGCTTGAGAAAGCTGGTTTTTTGGCCTGCGGAGAGATTCATCTCAAGGGGGGATGCGAAGATGGAGATCTTCGGATTGGTTTTGAAAAAATTTTATAAAGCATAGAAAAACGGTGCAAATTCAAGAGTGAATTTGCACCGTTTTTAGATCAATTACAGACGATTGTAAATGCCGGAAAGAAGATCGAGAAGCTCTTCTTGTGGGAATGCATGGGTGTCCAGGCACAGATCATAGTTTTCAATGTCTTCCCAATACTGATCTGTGTAATAATTATAATAATAGCTTCGATCTTTATCCACTTTACGAATCAGCTTTTCCGCTTTTTTCTCGTCTATGGAGTAACGCTCCATCACTGTTTGAATTCTTACCTCATAAGGAGCATAGAGGAAGACGTGCTTGCTGGTTGGTACATCCTTTAATACGTAATCAGCACAACGCCCGACGATAATGCAGTCTTCTGTCTCAGAAAGTTTGCGGATGACTTCCGACTGTGCACTAAACAGTTTCTCGTCAATGTGTTCATAGCGGTAACGGCGGTCCAGGGAGGTATCAAGATCTGTCTGATACGCCCAGGGCTTTTCGCGTTTTTCATCCACTCGTTTTAGCTGATCATAAGGGATATCCATCTGTTCGGCAGCCAGCTGGATGAGGTCTTTGTCATAACAGTGGATGCCAAGTTTGTCTGCCAGTGCAATTCCGATACGATGTCCATTGCTTCCGAATTGCCGTCCAATTGTGATAATTCGTTTGCTCATATCCGTTCCCCCTTCGTAAAAGGCAAGTATTATTTTGTTAATTATAGTGTAGCACTGTCTGCGGGTGGTGTAAAGAAGGAGAAGAGGTAGCAGAACAATTCTATTTGCCGTTCGTTTTAAAAATGTGTATAATTGTTGCTGTATAAAAAGTAGATTGAAGATCCAAAGAAGCAGGAGGAGACCGATGGCGTTAGCAGAGTATGTGAAAGCGTATAAATTAGGGAAAAAAGAGTACCAGGCGCGGATACTTCAAGAGCAGAATCCTACCCTTCCGGTGTTGGATGAGATTCTTCCAACCAGGGGGACATTTTCGGAGGTGCCGCTTGGACTTGTGCAGATTCCTATGGATCAGATTGTAGGAACGAAGACGGAAGGAAGAAGCAACGCATTTGCAGCAAACTTCATGCCGATTTTAAAGGAAAATACGGAGTTTGCCCATAAGTGGGCGGCTCTTTCTACCAGCCATGAAAATGAAGGAATCCGTGAGCCAATTAAAGCCTATGAATATATGAACCGTTTCTATATAGAAGAAGGCAATAAACGAGTCAGCGTTATGAAATACTATGGAGTAGTGGCAGTGCCTGGGAATGTGACAAGAATCATTCCCAAGCGCACGGAAGAAAAAGAGAACAAAATTTATTATGAATTTTTGGATTTTTATGAGCTGACGAAAATCAATGCTATCTGGTTTTCGGAAGAGGGACGCTTTGCCGAACTTCAGGCGGCAGTGGGGAAGAAGCCTGGAGAATACTGGAGCGACGATGAAAAGATGAATTTTAAATCGATCTATACGCGGTTTTCAGCGGAATTTCAGGCGCGTCATGGCGATCGACTGGCGATTACATCCGGGGATGCATTTTTAGCGTTTATCGCGATCTATGGATATGAGCCGGTCTGCGAGATGACGACGAGCGAACTAAAAAGACTGATTGGGAAGAGCTGGGAAGAGTTTCGGCTTCTGGAGACCGAGAATGATATTGATTTGAAGATGAACCCAGGGCGGGAGAAGAAATCTATTTTGGGAAGGCTTTTTCCGTTTAGCACCACCAGGCAGAAGATTGCATTTATCTATGAAAAGACTCCGGAATCTTCCGCGTGGACGTATGCTCACGAGCTGGGAAGGCTTCATTTGGAGCAGACGTTCCCAGATGAGGTTGCTACCAGATATTATGAGAATGTTACAGTGGAAACGATTGAGAAGACGATCCGAAATGCGATAGAAGAAGGGTGCAATTTGATTTTTACCACGACGCCTGCCTTTGTCCAAGCCAGTGTCAAGGTTGCGATTGAATATCCGGAACTTCGGATCGTCAACTGTTCGCTGCACACGTCGCATCGCTATATCCGTACTTACTATGCAAGAATGCATGAGGCGAAATTTTTGATGGGAGCCATTGCCGGAGCCATGGCAGAAAATGACAGGATTGCTTACATTGCAGATTATCCGATTTACGGCTGCATTGCTAATATCAATGCGTTTGCGCTGGGAGCACAGTTCGTGAATCCGCGAGCGAAGGTGTATCTGGAATGGTCTACAAAAAAGGACTGTGATCTTATGGAAAACATCAGAAAAACGAAGGCAACTTGCATTTCGGGAAAGGACATGGTGATTCCTGCGGAAGCGTCCCGGTATTTTGGGTTGTACCAAATGGAAGACGGACATCCCAAAAATCTGGCAATGCCGCTGTGGGACTGGGGAAAATTCTATGAGCAGATGACGCGGACGATTATGAATGGAACATGGAAATACGATGATGATCCGGCTGCAAATAAGGCGATTAATTACTGGTGGGGAATGTCGTCAGGAGTGATTGATGTGATTTGTTCTCAGAATCTTCCGGAAGGAACCAAAAGGCTGGTAGACTTTTTGAGAAAAACTATCAGCAGCGGAGAGCTGAACCCGTTTTTGGGAGTTTTGTATTCTCAAGATGGCGTTGTACAGTCAGATCCGGGCAGGAGCTTAACGCCGGAAGAAATCATAACGATGGACTGGCTGGCACAGAATGTGATTGGTTCGATTCCGGAAGAGGAAGAACTGACAGAACAATCTTGGCCGGTGATTTCCCAGCAGGGAGTGAAGAAAAAGGAAGGATAACAAAGATTTATGAGAATACTTGCTATTGCAGATCAAGAGTCCTCTTATCTATGGGATCATTTTGAAAAAAGTAAGCTGGAAGGGATTGATCTGATCATTTCCTGTGGAGATCTGAATCCTAATTATCTATCTTTCCTTGCAACGTTTACATCGGCTCCGGTATTGTACGTACATGGAAACCATGATGAGAGGTATAACCAGACGCCGCCAGAAGGATGCATTTGCATTGAGGATAAGATTTATGTACATCAGGGAATACGAATCCTGGGGCTTGGAGGATCCATGCGCTATAAGCCGGGGGAATGTCAGTATACGGAGCGGCAGATGAAGGCACGGGTGAATAAACTGAAGCTTCAGCTGTTGAGGCGGCGCGGATTTGACATTTTGGTCACCCATGCGCCGGCATATCAGCTGAATGACGGGATGGATCTTCCACACCAGGGATTTCGGGCCTTCCTTACGCTTCTAGATCGATACCGGCCGAAGTTTTTCCTGCACGGTCATGTCCATATGTCTTATGGAAGACGGCATAAGCGCTATGATAAATATCAGGATACGCATGTCATCAATGTATATGAAAGATGCGTATTTGATTATGAGGATGAGGAGCCGGGTAAGCATATCCGGTAAGAAATGAAAATATCAGCAGATCAGAATGAAGAGCCCGGAAGGACATTTTAGAATAAAAGTCTGAGGTTCGGCCAATGATAAATAGAGACGGCAGTTTCGCCGATAGAAATGGGATGAATCGAGGACGGAATATGAAAACACTGCAAGAATTATATGAGGATATTCTTGAACAGAAAGTGAAGGCAGCAGAGCCGCTTCCGGCGCAGTATGATCCAAGACATCTTGACTGCCTCCTTAATCCAAGACAATATGCTCCGGTGGTTCCTTCTGCGGAATGCGAACAATGCAGCTACGACCAGGCGTGTAGAAGAAGCTGCCTGTTTGATGCGATTGAGGAACAAAAGGATGGAAGACTGTGGATCAATCCAGAGCAGTGCGTTGGCTGTGGGGATTGTATAGAAGCCTGTAAGGAAGGGCACCTTGTGATGTCGAAAGACGGGCTTGCCGCGATGCGGGCGGTTCGCCGCTCTCCCGGAAAAGCATATCTGATGGTGGCGCCTGCTTTTGTGGGGCAGTTTGGAGAAGGGGTGACTCCCGGAAAATTGCGAAGCGCATGCAAGGCGCTTGGATTTGCCGGAATGGTAGAAGTTGCACTCTTTGCAGACATTCTGACATTGAAGGAGGCACTGGAGTTTCAAAAACATGTGAGGGAAACAGGGGATTATCAGCTTACTAGCTGCTGCTGTCCCGTATGGATTCGTATGATACGCGGAAAATATCACGAGCTGCTTCCCCATGTTCCCGGGGCAGTGTCCCCTATGGTTGCATGCGGGCGAATGCTCAAGAAGATGAAGAAAGAAGCAGTGACCGTTTTTGTGGGGCCTTGTCTTGCGAAAAAAGCGGAAGCCCGTGAGGCAGATATTGCGGATGCTGTGGATTATGTGCTGACATTTGAAGAGTGGAAAGAATTGCTGGATGCAGCTGGAATTCGTCCAGAAGATCTGCCGGAAGATGAGAGGAATCATGCATCGTCGGCAGGGCGTTTGTACGCGCGGGCAGGCGGTGTCAGTGAGGCGGTGTCAGAGATGGTTATGCAGCTTAGCGCCGGCGCGAAGGAAGAAGCATTGAATATAAAGAGCGAAAAAGCAAGCGGAACGAAAGCGTGTATGGAGCTGATACGCCGGATTCAGGCAGGAGAGACGGATGCTAATTTTTTTGAAGGAATGGGCTGTGAAGGCGGCTGCGTGGGGGGACCCAAACGGTTGGCGCCGGTGGATGACGGAAAGAAGTGGGTTGATCAGTATGCTGCTGATGCAAAGTTTCATACACCGCTTGAAAATCCATATGTGCTGAGACTGCTGCAAGACTTAGGATTTGATACGGTGGAGCAGCTTTTGGAAGATGAGAGCTTGTTTACTCGCGTATTTTAAGGAGAAGCAAACGGATAAAATACAGAAGAAAAGGAAGGACAGATAACGACATGAAGTATTATCTTGCCCCGCTTGAGGGCATTACGACGGATGTATACCGGAGAGCGTATCATGCTCATTTCCGGCCGATGGATAAATATTTTACCCCCTTTTTGGTGCCGCACACCAAGAAAGGGCTAAGCGCCAAAGAAATCCGGGAAATTTCTCCGGAGAATAATAAGGGGATGTATCTTGTGCCGCAGATTATGGCGAATGATGCGCAAGGGTTCCTTGATACAGTAGAGAAGCTGAAATATTATGGTTACAAAGAAGTAAACCTGAATCTGGGATGCCCGTCCAAAACCGTAGTGTCAAAAGGGCGGGGATCTGGATTTCTGGCGAAGCCGGAGGAATTGGATCGCTTTTTGGATGCTATTTATCGGGGAACAGATGTGAAAATTTCAATCAAAACAAGAATTGGGAAAAATGAGCCGGAAGAATTTGAGCATCTGCTTGCAATTTATAACCAGTATCCACTGGAAGAATTAATCGTACATCCACGGGTACAGCAGGATTTTTATAAGAATCGTCCCCGAATGGAAATGTTTACAAAGGCAGAACAGGAAAGCCGATGTCCGGTCTGTTATAATGGGGATATTTTTTGCGTGGAGGATGGCAAAAAGTTTGCAGAACAATATCCGGCTGTGAATCGTATGATGCTGGGGAGGGGCATTCTTAAGAATCCGTCTCTGACAGAAGAAATGGAAGGGAAGCAAAGAGCCGATATGGCTAGAATCCGCGCATTCCATGACCAGATCTTTGAAGAATATCAGGAGCGCAGTATGGGAGAGAAGAATGTTCTATTTAAGATGAAGGAGATCTGGAGCTATCTTGGAAGCGGTTTTCAGGAAGGAGAAAAACTTTTGAAAAAAATTCGGAAAGCGGAACATTTTGATCGATATGAGGAGGCAGTATCGCAGCTTTTAGACGGCGAATAGAAAAGAAATGGGATTGCAACGGTGAGAGGATTCCGATATAATAAGAAACGATAGAATAACGATGGAGAAATGCCGGTGGGAAAAGCCGGGAAAGGAGATAGGGATGGAAGATCAGAAGAAGCGGGTATACGATGCGTTGGATCGTTTGAAAATTAAATATGAAGTGGTGGAACATGAGCCGGTACATACGATGGAAGACATGGATCGTCTGGGCCTTCCGGAAAAAGGAACCCTTTGTAAGAATCTGTTTCTGAGAGATTCGAAAGGAAAGCGTCACTTCCTCGTGACCTGTGATGAGAAGAAGCAGGTGGATTTAAAAAGTCTGGGAAAACAGCTGGGTGGAGGAAATTTAAGCTTTGCATCTGAAGAAAGACTGGAGAAATATCTTGGACTTAAGCAGGGAAGCGTCTCACCTTTTGGATTGATGAATGACACAGATCACGCAGTGGAATTCTTTATCGATAAGGACTTAAGCCGCTGTAAAAGCCTTGGAATTCATCCATTAGAGAATACGGCAACCGTATTTTTATCCTTTAAAGATTTGGATAAATTCCTGTGGGATTTGGATGTAGATGTAATTAAGGTGAAATTATAAGGGGAAATAGCAGGGCGGAGAAACCGGGGAACGAGATCGGGAATCCGCCCTTTTTGCGTATTTTTAATAGTTTTTTAATTGCATGTTTCGGGAAGGGGAAGTAGAATAGAGAAAGTGATGTCAGAAGGACAAAACGGAAAGTGAGGCACTCAGCATATGGAACAACAGCAGAATAGTCAGGTTCCACCGATGCAGCAGGAAAGTTACGGGAAACGCCTGTGGAATCTGTGGGGACCAATTGTAATAAAATGGGCGGTAAGTTTTGGCGTGACGATGGTCGCAATGGGAATTATTAGTTTTATGTATATGTATTCTCATTATGATGTGGCCATGAGCGCACTGTCGGATGAAAGTGTGATGATGGCACTATATGAGAAAATTTTGAAGATTTATGCAAAGTACACCACCTGGGTTGAGGGGGCGGCAGCGCTGGCAACGATTCCTGTGATGCTTCTTTGGTTTCACAAGGATCGAGTGAAGGAGAAAATGATGGGGATTGTTCCGAATAAAAAAGCGCCGCTGTGGAAATATATTCCGCAGCTTCTGATGGCGTTGACATTTTGTGTGGCGGCGAATAATCTGATATTAATTGGAAATCTTTCTTCCGTTAGCGCAGGATATGAAGAGACGATGGATGCTCTTTATACAGCTCCGCTTGGCGTTCAGATTCTGTCTTTGGCTATCTTGATTCCGATTTGTGAAGAACTTGTTTTTCGAGGGCTCCTTTTCAAGCGGCTGCGCATGCAGGGGGGATTTATGCAGGCGGCTATGTATTCGGCAGTAGTGTTCGGATTTTTGCACATGAATCTGGTTCAGATGATTTACGGATTCCTGCTGGGACTGATGTTTGCTTATATTTATGAAAAATATGGTTCTGTGAAAGCGCCGATTCTTGCGCATGTTTCTATGAATCTATTGTCGGTGCTGGCGACGGAGTATCGACTGTACGAATGGCTTGCCGAGGATATGATGCGCCTTGGGGTTGTCACAGTAGTATGTGCAACTGTGGCTGCTGCAATGTTTACATTTGTGCAAAGGATTGAAGAAAAGCCAGAACCAGTTTTAACTGTTCCTGATCAGGAATAAAAAAAACGGGGAGTCTTTGGGGAGAACGAAAATGAGTGAAGTGAAAAGTTTATTTCCACTTTAAAAAAGAGAAGAATGAAAGTGGCAATTACTCTTACAAAAAGGGATAATTGCTACTTTTTCTGTTTTATAAAGTGGAATTCAATGTTACAATAAGGAATATAAAACAATAGGATGACTGCCAAAGACCTGTTTTTTTGCATCACAAAAAAGCGGAGTTTAGTCGTGTTTTGGAATGTGTAGGACTAAATTCCACTTGCGAAGGGGTACGCTATTCAGTTGCATAGACAGTCGCCTGTTGTTTTTTTGTTTTATTTTATATGTTTATTTTTTTAACAGGTATGGTTTTAAAATCACATGATCTTTATCAATCTGTTGAATACCGAAATCGTATAACTTTTTGTAAAGATCATGGTACATAAAATCAGTAAGTTCTAGTGGACTTTTACCGCCTAGTAATTCAACAGGAGCAGAATTCACATGACTGATAGCAAGATTCAAGTCCTCCTGTCCGTTTAATCCTAAAGCTCTTAGGTCAGCTCCTTTTGGAAGGATATAACGAAGTTCAACATGTTTGTTTTCCAAAGTTCCCTTTTGTCCGGATTGCATGGGATCACAATAGTATACGCGTGTGCGTTTGGTGCCGTCCGGATTGTACTCCATCGCTTCGGCTGCCGAGAATTCACTACCCCGGTCGGTAAGCAGGATATGGACATATTTGCGGAATAGCATCTGCCCAAGAATGGATTCCAACAAGTCAACTCCGCTTTTCATGGCGATGGCCGTTTTCTCTTCGTGGTAAATGGCAAAAAGGAGACCGGCTTTTACAAACTTAAAGGTTTGTAAAAAAGGACCATTTGTTTCATTGTTGTAAACGGTATCCATCTGAACAACGAAAACATCGGGATTGTCAGAAAGGTATGTTTTGTAATCCCGATACGTTCTGCCTTTTAGATACTTGTTATCTTTTCTTTTTTTATAAACCTGAGCTTTCTTTTTAGGAAGCTTTCTGCTGACTTGTCGTCTGAGATCCAACGAAGTAATCCCGGCAAGTTCGCGGAAAACACCGGATTCAATGTAATTATAGAGAGTTTTCTCGGAAATATTTAACTCAGGATGGTTGGCAAGTATCTGATAGGGAGAATGTCCTTGCTTAAGAAGAGGAGAGATAACAGAAGCCATAGATTTTGCTTCCTGAACAGTAAGATTTACACCTTGTCTGGAATCAATGAGAGTTGTGCGATAATCCATTTGTGCGTCTTCAGGGCAGTATTGGAATTTATCAAATCTGCAATGAGACCAATGGGAGCAACCATTACAAGCACCCGGAGAGCGATCACGCCTGGAGCAACGGAAAGGGCTGTATTCCGGGCAATCGAGTGTGCAGTTACGACCAAAGGCACATTTACGGTAGTTATTACATTCCAAAGGCATTTTACATTTGTGTGTAAGCACACGATGTAGTTTGATTTCTTTTCCAACCGTGGATTTGTCTTTGCCGATAGTTTGGGCGATGGCAGTCTTGGTGGAATTGTTAGTAATACCAGTAAGAATGATTCTCCGTTCTTCTAAAGTTAAATGTGAAAAAGCATTTGTAGTTTTCATATGACACCAGCCTTTCTGCGACTGTCACAAAGGATAGTGTAAGACTAAATGCTACATCTGTGGAAGTGGAAATGAGTGAAAGACTAAAATCTACTTCGTCCTATTCAAAGTGGAAATAAACTTTTCACTTCACTGAGAACGAAAATGTTACAAAAATATTAAAAAATATTGCAATTTGCGGTGTAGTAGGCTATAATCGTTTCTAGGTATAGTCTTACTATATCGTTTTTGCGTTAGGAAAAAAGAGGAATAATTGATAAAGGATGGTTGAAAATATGAAGAAATTTGGAGGCAGACTGATTACTGCAGTGGTTGCAAGTTCATTGATCGTGACACCGGTTATTGCAGCTCCTTCTGTGGATGAGCTGGAGCAGAATAAAAAAGAAGCCCAGAGTGAAGTGAATTCTCTTCAGTCAGAATTGACGTCCGTAATGAATGAGTTAAGTCAGATTGAGAATGATCTGATTAACGTTGGGGAGGAAATTACGAAAAAAGAAGGGGAACTTGTCGTAGCGGAAGAAGAAGAGCAGCAGCAGTATGAAGATATGAAACTCCGTATCAAATATATGTATGAAGCCGGCGGAACCAGTGCTTTTGAAAGTCTGGTGGCATCAGAAGATTTTTCGGATTTTGTAAATAATGCCGAATATGTTCAGAATGTACACAGTTATGACAGACAGAAGCTGGCGGAGTACGTAGAGACGAAAGAAAAAATCGAAACCCTTAAGAGTGATCTAGAAAAGGATCAGAAAGAGATAGAAAGCAAACAGGCAGAGTATGAAGAAAAAGGAAATAACCTGGATGCAATGATCACATCCAAGTCTGCTGAAGTGGCAGATCTAGATGCACAGATTCAGCAGGCGGCAGCAGAGGCTGAGGCAGAACGTCAGAGACGGGAGGCAGAAGCGGCAGCGGCGGCAGCACAGAATAATCCGCAGCGGCCGACAACTCCGAACCCTTCTAATCCGGGAAATGGAGGCGGCGGTGGAAATACAGCTCCAACTGTCGATCCGGGATCTGTAGTAGGGCGTGCACAGAGTCAGCTTGGTAAACCATATCAATGGGGGGCGTGCGGACCGAATAGTTTTGACTGCTCTGGTTTTGTAAGTTATTGCCTGACAGGAAGATTTGCGCGTTTGGGAACGACATTGACATTCATGGGATGGCCAAGAGTCAGCAATCCACAGCCAGGAGATGTGTGTACAACAACCACACATTGCGGAATCTATATTGGAAATGGGCAGATGATTCATGCTCCGCAGACAGGGGATGTGGTAAAAGTTTCTCCGGTACGTTCCAACATGATCTATGTTCGGTACTAGTTGTCAGTGATGTTTGTTCATTCAAACTGGAAAATGAAAAAAGAATGAAAAAGAAAGAAGAAAGTACAGATAAAAAGCCTTGCATATGCAGGGCTTTTGTGCTATCATATTAAAGTCGCAAAAATCACGCATTTGTTTGTCCGAGATGGTGCCAAAGCTTAGAAATAAGCCGGTTTCGCGGACTTACAACATATGCGGAAGTAAAAAACCAAATGGAGGAAAGAAACATGAGCGTTATTTCAATGAAGCAACTTTTAGAAGCAGGTGTTCACTTTGGACATCAGACAAGAAGATGGAACCCTAAGATGGCTCCGTACATCTACACAGAGAGAAATGGTATCTACATCATCGACTTACAGAAATCTGTAGGAAAAGTAGATGAAGCTTACCAGGCAGTATCTGATATTGCAGCAGATGGCGGAACAATCCTGTTCGTAGGAACTAAGAAACAGGCTCAGGATGCTATCAAGACAGAAGCTGAACGTTGTGGAATGTATTTTGTAAATGAGAGATGGCTTGGAGGAATGCTTACAAACTTCAAGACAATCAAGAGCAGAATTGCACGTCTGAAAGATATCGAAAGAATGTCTGAAGATGGAACATTCGATGTACTTCCAAAGAAAGAAGTTATCCAGATCAAAAAAGAGTGGGAGAAGCTTGAGAAGAACCTTGGCGGAATCAAAGATATGAAGAACCTGCCAGATGCAATCTTCGTAGTAGATCCTAAGAAAGAGAAGATCTGTGTGCAGGAAGCTCATACATTGGGAATTCCGCTTATCGGTATCGCTGATACAAACTGTGATCCAGAAGAACTGGACTACGTAATCCCAGGTAACGATGATGCAATCCGTGCAGTAAAATTAATCGTTTCCAAGATGGCAGATGCTGTTATCGAAGCAAACCAGGGAATGACTGGAGAAGAAGGATACGAAGAAGCTGCTGAGGAAGCTTACGCAGAGGAAACAGTAGAAGAGTAAGATTAGCATTTCAATTTCACGATGTATGGAGGAAAAGAAGATGGCAGTTACAGCTAGTATGGTAAAAGAGTTAAGAGAGATGACCGGAGCAGGAATGATGGACTGCAAGAAAGCTCTTAATGAAACAAATGGTGATATGGACGCAGCAATCGAGTTCTTAAGAAAGAACGGACAGGCTAAGGCTGAGAAGAAAGCTGGAAGAATTGCAGCAGAGGGTATCGTTATGGCTGGTGTGAAGGAAGATAAGACAGCAGCTATCGTAGAAGTAAACTCTGAGACAGACTTCGTAGCTAAGAATGCTGATTTCCAGGCATATGTTCAGGCAGTTGTAAATCAGGCGCTTGCAACAAATGCAGCAGATATGGATGCATTTATGGCAGAGGCATGGAATGAAGATGCTTCTAAGACTGTAAAAGATGTTCTGACAGAGAAGATCGCAGTGATCGGTGAGAACTTAAATATCAGAAGATTTGAGAAAATCGAAGCTGAGGGATGCGTTGTATCTTACATCCACGGTGGCGGACGTATTGGTGTTCTTGTTGAGGCTGATACAGATGTTGTTAACGATGAGATCAAGACATGCTTAAAGAATGTAGCTATGCAGGTAGCAGCAATGTCTCCAAAGTATGTATCTCGTGATGAAGTAGAGCAGGATTTCTTAGAGCATGAGAAAGAGATTCTTCTTGCACAGGCTAAGAAAGAGAATCCAAACAAGCCAGACAATATCATTGAGAAGATGATCATCGGACGTCTGAACAAAGAGATGAAAGAGATCTGTCTGTTAGACCAGACATACGTACAGGACAGCGACCTTACAGTTGCTAAATACGTAGAGAAAGTTGCAAAAGAGAACGGTGCTAACGTAACAGTTAAGAAATTCGTTCGTTTTGAGACTGGTGAAGGACTTGAGAAGAAGAACGAGGACTTCGCAGCAGAAGTTGCAGCTCAGATGGGTAAATAATCCCTGTTTTGAATAACTTTTAAGAGAATTTGATAGACCCTTGAAAACCTAGTGTTTTCAAGGGTTTTCTCATTTATAGTCCCATCCTTATAATTTCCTTATATTTCTCCTTTATCTTATATGACAGAGCAGGAAAGGAGAAATGATGATGAAAGAAAAAAACAGTACAGGATGTAGTGAGAATCTGGTGGAAATGAATCACATAACGAAAGTATTTCACAAGCAAAGGGCGATAGATCAAGTGGCTCTTTGTATCCCAAAGAATTGTGTATACGGTCTTCTCGGACCAAATGGAGCAGGGAAATCGACGTTACTAAAATGTCTGACAGGAATGCTTAGACCTACAAAAGGGGAGATATTGTTTGACGGACATCCGTGGACAAGGGAAGATTTAAATCATATCGGAGCATTGGTTGAGACACCGCCTATTTATGAAAATTTAAGCGCGTGGGAGAATCTAAAAGTACGTACGCTTCTTTTGGGACTTCCGGACAGCAGGATTGAGGAAGTGTTGAAAGTGGTTCGGCTCACGAACACAGGGAAGAAAAAGGCAGGTGCATTTTCACTTGGAATGAAGCAGCGTCTTGGAATTGCCATTGCTCTTTTGAATCACCCGAAATTGCTTGTATTGGACGAACCGGTCAATGGGCTTGATCCGGTTGGGATACAGGAACTTCGGGAACTTATTTGCCAGTTTCCAAAAGAAGGGATTACAGTGCTTGTGTCCAGCCATATATTAAGTGAGATTGAGCAAATAGCAGACAAAATTGCAATCATTGTAGATGGCAGGGTTCACTATGAGGGAAATATTTCTGATGGCGATAATCTGGAAGCCTTGTTTATGGATATCGTAAGAAAAGCAACAAGGGAGGAAATGTAAGGATGATCGGACAATATTTAAAGGCGGAAGCTTTGAAACATAAGCACACATCCATGTTAAAACTTTTGATTTTGATGCCGGTTGTCTGTGCTATGCTGGCGGCAGTTCTTACCCATGTGTTTTTCGCGGTGGATGGTTATAATTGGTGGTATATGGGGATATATCCGGGATTGATAGCGCTGATCTGCGGAATGCTTGTCGGGAAAGAGAAGAAGATGAAGAATCGGGCGATCTTAGCGTTACCCTGTGATATGGGAAGGATTTGGGATGCAAAAGTATTGTATGGAATCTTGGTGTCCGGAGCAGCGATGGTTCTTCTTATGATTCTTGTGATTGGAATCGCATTTTTATTGGAACATGTCTTAAATGTTACCTTTATCATTCGACCGTCACTTTTTTCGCAACTGGAGGCAGGAGTGCTTCTCTGGCTGTCTTTTTGCTGGCAGATTCCGTGGTGCCTGCTATTGGCGCAGAGGTTTGGAAGAACCGTTATGTTGTTGCTTCATGTGATACTATGTAATGTGATGGCAATCTTTTTGTCATTATCACCAATTTATATGTTGTTCCCGGGGGCGATTGGAGCCAGAATGATGTGTCCGGTGCTTGGGATCCTTCCTAATGGACTTCCGGCACAGTCGGGTGAAATGACGTTTGCGCCGAGGCTTATGGATAGCTCCAGTATTCCAATCGGAATGGTAGCGTCTGTGATATGGTTTCTTTTGTTGTGGGGTGTTGGCAGAATCGATTATGAAAGAAGGATGAAAAGGGTATGAGACAGTTTGTAAGGTTATGTATTGGGGAGTGTTATAAGACGAAGCACACCATCATTCCAGCGCTTCATATAGGGATTCCACTGGTGGGCAGCGTGGCACTGCTGCTTTATCACCACTTTTCCAAGGTGGAGACGATGGTACAGTTATCAACCTTTTCGCAGTTGATCGGACTTGCTTTTCCTTTCATTGTCAGTCTTGTCTGCGCCTGTCAAACAGCGCTGGAAGAAGGCAATCACTTCCAGACCTTTTTAGGAGGAAGTGGAGGCTGGCTTCGTTCCTTTTGGGCAAAATGTCTGGTGCTTCAAATCGCAGGGGGAGCATCGGTGGTGATCGGCATGGGCTCCTTTGCGTTGGGAGAAAGCTATCTTCTTGGGAATGTAGATCTTCCCAGTGTATTATATATGGAGATAGCGGCAGGACTATGGCTTGGAAGTCTGATACAATATCCGATCCATCTATTTTTGAATCTGCGGTTTTCGCAGTCGGTATCTATGGGAATCGGCGTGATCCAGTCTGTATTGGCAGCCCTTCTTATCACTGGGCTTGGAGAAGGAATCTGGCAGTTTCTTCCCTGCTCTTGGAGCATTCGGTTCTCAGCGGAGATTCTAAAAAGATTTCTCGGTCTGGGAACAGACTTCGGACGGGGAATCTTTGGATTGATAAGTATCGGTGTTTGTGCCATAATTTCTCTATGGTTTCAATATAGGGGAGAACTGGCAGCAGCTTCCGCACATGCAGAATAGAAGAGAGGATGTGAGATGGTGAAGAATACAAGGATTCATATATTGGTTGTGGATGATGATAGGGGAATCTTGGAATTAGTACGAAGGAGTCTGGAACATGAAGGATATCAGGTAGACACCATCGAAAGATCCTAACGCGGTACTTAAAAGGAATCTTGAGTGGTACCAGTTGATTATTTTAGATGTGATGATGCCCAAGATGGATGGGTTTTCACTTTGCGCGGAGCTTAGAAATCGAGTGGATTGTCCGATTTTATTTTTGACTGCGAAAAGCGAAGAAGGTGATCTCATAAAGGGACTTGGAGCTGGCGGAGACGATTATATTACGAAACCTTTTGGAATCGGTGAACTTCGGGCGCGGGTTGCGGCACATCTTCGAAGAGAAAAAAGAGAGCACAAACATGTATTGGAGGCTGGTGGAGTACAGTTTCAGATTCAGGCAAAGAAAATGTCATATCAAGGAAGAGAGATTCCCATGACGAAAAGCGAGTATGCAATTTGTGAATATCTGGCAGTAAACTTAGGGCAGGTCTTTTCAAAAGAGCGCATTTATGAGGCGGTGTACGGGTATGATGGGGAGAGTGATGCTTCTGCTATCACAGAACATGTGAAAAATATCCGTGCAAAATGCAAACAATATGGACTGGAACCGATTGAGACAGTGTGGGGGATTGGATATCGATGGAAGGCAGAGTAAAAGAAAGAACACTGACAGGGATGTTTTTAAAATATATGGTGATCTTTTGTGTTAATACGGTGTTGATCGTCGTCGGCGCGTACATGGTCCTTGTCCTTCTGGCAGCGACAGGACAGGTGCTTCCGGCAAATTATTCTGAGCAATGGCTCAATGACCATACAGAAGATATCCATATGGCAGAAGATGTGGGAGAGATTCCATTTCCGGCAGGCTGTGAGTATGGTGTATATACAGAGGAAGGTAAATGGTTATACGGAACGCTGGATCAAAAGAGTCGTTCTCAAGTATGGAAATGTTACCAGAAAAAAGATATGTCCTCTCAAGAAGGATACTACCGATTTATTCTGCGTTCGGAGCAGGAAGTCTGCATTGTGAAGTATCATCTGCGGATGCGATATACAATAGAACCGCTGAATCATATGTTACCGAATATGGAACTTTTGCTTCCGCTTGTTATGCTTTTGGCCTTTGTTCTCCAATTGGTGCTTCTGGCAAGGAGATTTGCAAAAACGTTGAGAGTGCGCTTGGAGCAGTTAAATGAAGTGACTCGGAAGATTTCAGAAAATGATCTGGAATTTGAGGTGGGTGTATCAGATGTAAAAGAAATGAATAACGTACTCTGTTCGCTTGGGCACATGAAAGAAGCGCTTCAAGCGTCTTTAAAAAGGCAGTGGGATCTGGAAAGCGAACACAAAAGAAAAATGCAGGCGCTGGTACACGATATTAAGACGCCGCTTACCATTATCAAAGGAAATGCAGAGCTTGCAGAAGAGGATCTGGAAGCATTAAGAGAAGAAGCGTTTCATTTGGAGCATGGACAGGTGCTGCAAAGTGTGGGAGAGAGTCAAAGACAGATTGTGGAGTACACAAAAGAGGTGGAAAAGTATCTGGATAAGATGCGTCTTCTTTTGAATGATCAGGAATCTGCGGAACAGGAAATTTGTATCAGCAGTGAGAAGCTTCAAGGACAGTTAAAAATACTGGCAGAGCAGATGGTATCAGCAAAACATATGCCTTTGATGGTTTGGTGTTGCAAATCAGATACCGTGATACAGGTGAATTTGGAGCAGCTAAAGAGGGCATGGAGAAATGTGCTTTCGAATGCTTTGGAATATACGGACATAGAGCAGGGGATAGATATCAAAATGACAGAGAGCATGAAAGAGGGTATTCCCTATCTCTGCGCAAAAGTGCGTGATTATGGACATGGATTTACAAAAGAAGATTTGGAATTTGCTGTGGAAGAATTTTATCGTGGAGATAAGAGCAGACATGACAGGAATCATCAGGGACTGGGGCTTGCGATCGTAAAGCGTTTTATAGAGGCACAGGGAGGATTTCTGGAGCTTGGAAATTCGAAAGAGATTGAGGGCGCAGAAGTGACTTTGTGGGTGAGAGGAGAAAATGGTGGAAAAAGATAACACTATTTTCTGTCATTGCTATGGCGACTATTTAAGAAAGATCGAAGAAGTTTATAAAGTGATTGTCAAAGACTTTGTGGGTAATACAGGATTGTATTGCCCGTTTTTAATATGGTATAATGATTGCATTACATGCAATCCACGGCTTGAAAAGTAAATACCTTTGCAGGTGCTTCCTTTTCTGCGCATGTGGTATACTAAAAGAAATAGGTTTGAAGTTGGAAAATAAAAGATCATGAATGAAGGAAGTCTTGTGATGCGGAATGAGAAAATAAAAAATTCAAAAGAATTGGAATTTGCCGTGTTTTGCATTGAAAATGTGGCTGCAAAACTGGGTGTAAAAGCAGAAATCGTTTTTCAGGCATTTACTGAAAAAAGTGATATTTTAAATGGATATATTGTACCGGAATATGAGGTGCTTCATACTCAGAGCCGAGAATATATTGTAGATGAACTTCTCACCGTAATGGAAGAGAAAGGAGTGAAAGTATGATCTTATATCATGGTTCTTACCTTGAGATCTGTAAGCCGGACTTGGTTCACTCCAGACGGAATGTAGATTTCGGTCAACGGATACCTTTGCAAGTTATGTTTTGGCAAATAAAAAATGTCCTTCTTGTGGGAAACCAATGAAGATGCAGAAAAGTAAGAAGGGCAAATTTTTCTTGGCTTGTACAGGCTATCCTTCTTGCCACGAAACATCCCTTATTGACGTGGAGTTGGTAGAACAATATTTTTATCGTCATGGAGGAACAGGTCAACAGTGCCCGCGTTGCAGCTATTCTTTGGAAGCAAAGTTAGGGCCATATGGCTTATATATCCAATGTTGTGGTTATCCTCCGCATAAATACAAACTCGACGAAATTTGATCCTTCTCAGAATTGAGGTGGAACAAGGACTGAACTTAATCTAAAGCAAATTACAGACAAATGAAATAGTGAGTTTACTGGTGAAGTGCGCAAGCTATGGGTGAGAGGAGAGGCAAAATGAAAATCATTACGTTAATGGAAGATACGGTAGGAAAGGAAGGGGCTTTGGCAGAGCACGGACTATGTCTCTATATGGAAACGAAGCGCCATAAACTACTTGTAGATACCGGTCAATCAGAGCTTACGTGGGAAAATGCGAAGAGGCTGGGCGTGGATCTTTCGAAAGTAGATATGATCGTTATCAGCCACGGACATTATGATCATACAGGTGGTTTGATAAGTTATGCCAAGAGTTTTGGACATGCAGATATTTATATGCAGAAAAAAGGAGCCGGATATTACTATCACGGAGACAGATATATCGGAATTGACCGCCAGATTTTAACGCTTCCGAAGCTTCATTTGATAGAGGGCGACTATGTGATTGATGAAGAGCTGGAGATGTTTTCGGATATTACGGGGAGAAAATACTGGCCAAAGAGCAATCTGGAGCTTTCAGAAAAGGTAGAGGGAAGAGAATTACAGGATCATTTTCAGCATGAGCAATGTCTTGTCGTAAAGAATGGAAATGAGAAAATCTTAGTTTCCGGCTGTGCCCACAATGGGATCTTAAATATTCTGGAACGGTTTGAAACGATTTATCATACACATCCGGATAAGGTGATCAGTGGGTTCCATATGATGAAGAAAACGGGGTATACCGAGGAAGAGAAAGAGATCATAAGAAATACAGCCAAGCAGCTTCAAACATATCCAACAGTTTTCTATACCGGACATTGTACGGGGCGGGAGGCATTTGAGATGATGAAAGAGGTTATGGGTAATCAGCTTTTTTGGATTCATTCGGGTGATCGGATTGTATAGGGAGGTGAAGAAAAACTTCATCTCCCTTTTGCCTGCTTGATGGAATAGGAAGCGGTAGAAATATTGGGTGAGATCTTTGATGATTGATGGACGAAATCCTTGTAACGTGATAGTATATGGAAGGAAAAAGAAAGGAGCGGCAGGCAGATGGGGATGAAAGACAGGATCCCGAAAGGGTTCTATAAGCTATTTGGAAGTAAATATACAGAATATTATCAGCAGTGTCTTCTTGCTGTCTATGAGGAATCTGGAAGCTCGTACTCTCTTTTAGGGCTTACGGAAGAGGAGTGCCACATGCTGATCCAGGAGACGATGACAAAGCTTTCCATGGATTTTAGCCAGGAACAGATGGACGAGGAAGGAGAGATCCTAACAAGATCGACGATACCGTCCGTATTTTTACGCCATTTTGAAGAGTGGGGCTGGCTGAAAAGAGATTATGACGAAGTGCTCAACTGCTATGTCGTGTCCTTTCCAGATTACAGCCAGCTTTTTCTGGAGCTGTTTTGCCGACTTTACCGTGAAGAGGAGAGCAAAGAGCGAGAAAGCATTTTGACCGTCTATAGTCATTTGTTTACTTATAGTTCTGATCCGGAGAAGAATAATGAGATTCTAAAGAGTGCGCTTACATCTTCAAGGAGACTTCTGCAAATGCTGTCCAATATGCAGGATGGAATTCGGGGATATTTTGATGAGCTGTCGAAGCAGAAGACGTTTCTGGGAGTTCAGGAGGTTCTGATTCAGGAGATCAATAACAGCGACAGCAGGAAGTACGCCATTCTGACTACGACAGACAGCTTTTATCGGTATAAAGAGGCGGTGAAAGAGCTGATTGATCAAAATATCGAAGAAAATGAACTTAGAAAGCGGAAGTTTGAGGAAGAAAGACGGATGTCAGAAGAAGGAACGCCCAAGTGGATCAAATGGAACAGGGAAGCTTTGAGCTGTGAAGAAGCGATGGAGATTCTAAGGCGGATTGAACGGGAGTTTGACGCCATCGAGAGGCGTTATAATAAATTGATTGAGCAGAAGATGACCTTTGCCAAGCGGGCGGCTGCAAGAATCCGCTATATTCTGATTGAGGGAGACGAGCAGGAAGATCCGGTGAAGGCACTGGTGAAGCTTTTGAATGAAAGTGGAAGGAAAGAGGAGATCCTTGATGAGTGTGCCAAGCGAATCAGTCTGACAGAGCGATTCCAGACGGTGACAGAAAAAGGACTGTATCGTCCGAAAGGGACGGAAAAGAAAGGATTTCATCCGGTTTCTGTGACGCCGGAAGGAAAAGGCGATGAGGCGTTAGAGGAATTCGTGTTAAAACCGCTTTATACCAATGCAGAAATCGACAGCTTTTGGAGGAAAAATGAAAAAGACGGGGCATTTCGGGCAACGACAGATACGGTACGTTCGGTGGAAGATTTGGAAAAGCTGTTTTTCGTGTGGCAGGAAATGACGCAGGTGGAGGAAGAGTCTTTAGACATCCATTTGGATCAAGAGATAGAAAGCGAGGGAGGATTCCGGTATTCGGGATTGTCCATTGAAAGGAAATAGTATGAGATATTTAGAAGAACTGTCTGTAACAGAGGCAGAAAAACTGAAGAAAACAATCTTAAGCCTGCTTCGGCAGACTTGTATTTTGCGGGAAAAATATGATCCTGTGACATTGGCGCCAAGCGGGAACGAGCAGTATGAGATCTGTATCAGGCATCGGGAATTTATCTGCCAGTACCTGGATGTGATTGGCTGTGAGCTTCTTCACGATCCCCAGGAGTGCATTTTTCGTGTAGTTGGAGAAGGATTGGAGACCGAGCGGATTTCTAGAACTACAACGATCATTATGCTGTTGATCAAGATGATTTACCATGACAAGATTATGGGGAATGGTTTGGCGGCGACGGTTACAAATCTGGAAGAAATCAGAGAGTACGGGAGAAATTCAAATCTACTGAATGAAAAGTTGACTACAAGTGAGTGGAGTGAAGCACTGTGGATGATGAAAAAGCATCAGATGATCGAATATCCGGGAGCAGTCAGAGAGCTGGAAGATCATACGCCGATTTATATCTACAGTACGATTCATCTGTATTTTAGTTCGGCGATGGTGAATGAATTGCTGGAAGACTACAAAGAGGAGGAAGAAAATGGCGCAGGCGAAGAAATTATTCCGCAGGATGCTGTTGAGTAACTGGGGAGGAATTGAACATAAAATATTGGAATTCCATGAATATGTCAATCTCTTCAGCGGCAAGAGCGGATCTGGAAAATCTACGGTGATGGATGCCATGCAGGTAATTTTGTATGGAAGTGTCAGGAACGATTTCCTAAACCGGGCGGCGGACGATACCAAAAATAAAAGAAGTGTACTAAGTTATCTTAGAGGGGAACAAAAAGACGGGACTGCCAATCGAGAAAACGTAGACTTTTGTTCCCAGATTGTGATGGAGATTGAAGATACCGGAGCGCAGGAGCATGTTTGTGTTGGCGTTGTGTTTGAAGTGGGGAAACAGGATCAGGATCTGAAGAATTACTGTTTTTTCAGCCATACCGGAAGAATTCCGGAGCATGAGTATCTGACGGAAGCGGGAGTGCCCTATTCCCGTGCGCAGATTAAGACCGTGGTGGAAGAACGGGGAAAGGAGCAGGTGCTGTTCCTGAAAGGAAATATCAATCGCATGTATCCCTCTCAGGAATCCTATCGCAACACTCTGTGTGAAGTGATTTTTGGCGGGGTAGAACCGGGAAGATTCAAAACAATGGAAAAAAGTGCCATTGCACTTCGAATGTCTGACGGTACCGGCCAGTTTATCAAAGATTATATGTTTCCCAAGAGTAAGGAGGATACGATTGCGGCTATCAGTGAACAGCTGGGAGCATACCGCGAGATCAAGGAACGAGTAGAAGATCTGGAGCAGAAGATGACCCTGTTAGATGCGATTCAGGAACATTCTCGCCGGAAAGTGAACATTCAGGCAGATCAGGTAAGGGTGGAGGCGCTGCTTCGCATACTGGAGGCGGAGACGGAAAAAGCCCATCTTGCCGCGACAAAGGAAGAATTGGAACGAATTGAGGAACAGCAGAAGAAGCAGGAAGAACAGAGTCTGCGTTTAAGAGAGAAAGAAGAGGCGCAGCGGAATACACTGGTGGAAGTACGTGCGGAAATAAGGTCCAGTGACTATGGAAAGAAACAGGAAGAATTAAAGCAGATCGAAGAAATGTGTAAATCCTATGCGCTGGATTTGGAGACCTGGAAAGATCTGGTGTGCCGGCTGCGCAAATGGGAGAATACAGAAGAGATCAGTGATTTTGTCAGCAATCCTACGCTTCAGTTGTTAGAAGAGGTCTGTGAAGGAGAAAGCTCAGAAGAACAGGTAGAGCGCTTAAAGCAAGGGCTTTCGGAAGCGTTTGAATCGATCCAGGAAGAGCATACCCAGCTTTTGGCAGATGTGGCCAAAATGAAGAAGGAAGAAAAAGAGAAGCGGGAGGTTGCAGAAGAATTAAGACAGGACAGAAAGCCTTACGATAAGCGGCTTAGAAGTGTGAGAAAGAAACTTCAGTCAGCCTTAAGTGACCGTTATCAAACGCCCGTAACGGTTTCGGTTTTTGCCGATCTATTCGATATTACAGATGAGGACTGGAAGAACGCAGTGGAGGGGCGTCTGGGAAGAGTTCGCTTCGGGCTGGTGACAGAGCCAAGATATGCGCTGGAAGCGGCGAAAATTCTTCGGAAGCTTCAAGGACACGAGTATGAGAATATTACCTTAATCAATACTGCGGCGATTAGTCGGGATGAGCCGACAGCGGAAAAAGGGACGTTGTACGAGTCAGTGAAGACAGAATATTCTTATGTAGATCTCTGTCTAAAGCGGTATCTGGGACACATTTACAAATGCCATTCGGTAGAAGAACTACATGAAGTGCGAGATGGAATTACGAAAGATTGTTATGCTTACAGTAACTATATGTTCCGACATTTGCGAAAAGAGGAGTATGCTTATCCTTATATTGGAACCAGAGTTTCCAAGCGGCAGTTAAAAGAACTGGAAGAAGAGATTCTTGTGCTGGAAGAACAGCGCATTGCAAAAACGCAGGAGGCACTTACTCTGAAGCAGGTATGGGAATTGGAGCGGCTTAACAATTACCAGACGAAACAGCTGATTCGTCTTGCGGGTTCCCAGGAACGGCTGGAAGAACTCTCTGGGAGAGCGGATACACTGAATCAGGAGATGAAAACGCTTCGGGACGGTACCCGGATTCAAGAACTGCAGCGTGCAGAACACCAACTCCTTCAGGAGGCGAAAGAGCTTGGTGAAGCCCTTGAACACATACAGGCGGAACAGATCCGCTCGGCGGACAGACATGGGAATTTAAAGAAGACGTTCCAGGAATTAGAGGGACATCTTAGGGAGTTGGAGATAGGATTTGTCCCAGATCCATCTTTTGTAGAAGAGGTGCAAATGGTGTTAGAGCGGCAGGAAGCTGTGAGCTTTAAGAGACAGAAGCAAAAAGAATTATTCCGGCTTAAGGAACAGGAAGAGGAAGAAACAGATCAGTTATTCCTTGCCAGAAATCAGTTTAACCGTGCCTATCCTATGTATGGATTCACATCGAATGAGAAAGAGAACCAGGTGTACGATCAGCTTCTGGCAGAATGTAGAAGAGATTTTCAGCCGGCCTATAAAGAGGAATTTGAAAATCAGTGCGCCATGGTATATCGTAGCCTTCGGGAAAACGTAATTGCATCCATTCATGGAGAAATCAAAGCGGCATTTCGGCATCGTAGAGAGATCAATCGAATGTTGGCAAAGATTAAGTTTTCAGACAGTATTTATCAGATTGATATTCTTCCGGCTGATGATGAAAATGCACAGTTCTATGAGATGCTGATGGCAGAAGAACTGGATATGAAGCTTTTAGGGGAGCAGCAGATCGAAGGCCAGATGACCTTCGGGCAGGATGCATTTTATCAGAAATATGAAAGAGAAATTCTGCGCTTGACTGAAAAATTTATGCCTCCTCGCCACGAAGATCCGAAAGGGAAAAGTGCACATCAAAAAACGATGGAGAAATACGCAGATTACCGAACCTATCTGAAATTCAGCATGTATGAAAAAGTAGTGGATGAAAACGGGAACGTGAAGAAGAACCCGGTGGATGAGATGGCAGGCCGAGATTCCGGAGGAGAAGGACAGAATCCGAAATACGTAGCTCTTCTTGCGGGGTTTGCAATGCTTTATATGCAGCAGAACAACCGGGAGTCCAAAATTCGTCTGGTACTTCTTGACGAGGCATTTTCTAAGATGGATAAGGAGCGAAGTGAAGTGTGTCTGCGCTATGCGCGGGAATTGGATTTGCAGCTGATTGTCTGTGTGCCGGATGAGCGTCTACAGTCGCTTATTCGTAATGTGGACAGTGTGTATGGATTTAGAAGATCGAAAAATCGGATCTCTATGATGCACATCGATAAGGGAAATTATCTGCAGATGGTGAAAGGAGATCATAGATCGGTTTAAAAAATACGAGAGAAGGTATGAAATAATAAAAAAGTTCTTGACAGAGATTCATGATGAATCTATAATAAGCACATATTAAAAATGAAGTGTTGGCAAAGGCGCCGCAGGAGTAATCCTGTCGGCGCCTTTTTTCGTTGTTTTATAGAAAATGTCTGCACGGAACAAAAAGAAAAGGAGGAATTGCTTATGATGGACACAATCAGTAATGTAATCTACAAAATTGATGGAATGGTATGGGGCTGGTGGCTCATTATACTTTTGTTTGGAACTCATATTTATATGACCATCCGTACAGGTTTTATTCAGAGAAAGACGATATCAAAAGGAATTAAGCTGTCCGTACATAAGGACCCGGACGCAGAAGGTGAAGTTTCAAACTTCGGAGCACTGACCACCGCGCTGGCAGCTACAATCGGAACCGGTAATATCGTAGGTGTGGGAACAGCAATTGCTCTTGGAGGACCGGGCGCGGTACTGTGGTGCTGGTTATCCGGTATTTTCGGAATTGCCACCAAATATTCCGAATCACTGATCGCTGTAAAATATCGAGTAAAAACAAAAGACGGACGTATGCAGGGCGGAGCCATGTACGCACTGTCCAGAGGATTAAAATGGAAGAAACTCGGCAAAGTTCTTGGAATGATCTTTGCAGTATTCGCAGGTTTTGCTTCTTTTGGAATCGGCTGTGCGACACAGGTAAATGCCATTGCCAATGTAGTAGAAGAGAATACAGGAGTGCAGGGCTGGATGGTAGGTCTGGTCGTAGCAATACTTACAGCAATCGTTATTTTCGGAGGAATCAAATCAATCGCTACAGTGTGTGAGAAACTGGTCCCATTCATGGCTATCTTTTACGTGATCGGCTGTCTCATTATTCTGGGAATCAATTATGATTATATCCTTCCGGCCATCCAGACAATCTGCAAGCTTGCCTTTGCACCGGGTGCAGCAGCAGGCGGACTGGTAGGCACAGGTATTCGTTTGGCCATGCAGTACGGAATCGCAAGAGGACTTTTCTCTAACGAATCCGGTATGGGTTCCGCGCCAATTGCAGCAGCTGCTGCACAGACAAGAAATCCGGTTCGCCAGGCACTGGTATCTTCAACAGGTACTTTCTGGGATACCGTAGTTGTATGTCTGATGACAGGGCTGGTGCTTGTATCTACCATTATGAAAAACCCAAATATCAATGCTGATCAGATCAGCGATGGCGGAACCCTTACTACATTGGCGTTTGGACAGATTCCTGTATTTGGCCCTATCATCTTAACACTCGGAATCATCTGCTTTGCATATTCTACGATTCTCGGATGGGCTTATTACGGAGAACGTGCGGTAGAATATTTTGCAGGCCATAAAGGACTGATTCCATACCGCATTATTTATGTAGTTGTAGCAGGAATTGCACCGATTGTAGCATTGGATGTTGTGTGGGCGCTGGCAGATATTTTAAATGCACTGATGGCAATCCCGAACTTGATCGCAGTGCTGTTACTCTCTAATGTGATTGTGAAAGAGACAAAGAAATACATCAATGATCTGGATGCATGGAGCGATGAAGAAGTACCGGTTATTGAAGATTAACAGTTTGTTTTTTATAAGAGAAGAGGTAGAGAAAAATGAAAACTTTAGGATATTACAATGGGAAATACGGAGAACTGGAGGAAATGAGCATTCCCATGAACGATCGGGTATGCTGGTTTGGAGATGGTGTTTATGATGCAGGCCCGTCCAGAAATTATAAAATATTTGCGATAGATGAACACATAGATCGATTTTTCAACAGTGCAGGGCTTCTGGATATTGAGATGCCTGTAACGAAGGAGGAGCTAAAAGAGCTCCTTCAGGAAATGGTAAATAAAATGGATACCGGCAATCTCTTTGTCTATTATCAGGTGACAAGGGGAACCGGAGTAAGAGATCATGCTTATACAAAGGGACCGGGCAATCTGTGGATCATGTTAAAACCGGCAGAAATCTCAGATGGCATTGAACCAATCAAACTGATTACGGTTGAAGATACCAGATTCCTTCACTGTAACATTAAGACGTTGAATTTGATCCCTTCTTGTGTGGCAACGGAGAGAGCGAAGAAAGCAGGATGTCAGGAAGCAGTATTTTATCGCGCCGGTGGAAGGGTGACCGAATGTGCGCATAGTAATGTCCACATTATCAAAGACGGGAAACTGGTAACAGCGCCTACAGATAATTTGATCCTGCCGGGAATTGCAAGAGCTCATTTAATCCGCATGTGTAAGAAGCTTGGCGTTCCGGTAAGCGAAACACCTTATACATTAAAAGAGCTGTTCGAAGCAGAAGAAGTGTTAGTGACAAGTTCCAGTAACCTCTGCCTGCATGCCTGCGAGATTGACGGGAAACCGGTAGGTGGAAAGAATCCGGAACTGTTGGAAAAAATAAGATCAGCGTTACTTGGAGAATTTTATGAGGCAACGCCGGAAGAATAGGAAGTGAAAAGATGGGTGAGAAGGAAATGTACAGAATCATGCCGGCAGGAGACAGCAGTATGGTTGTAGAATTCGGAAATGTGATTGACATTCAGACGAATGACCGGGTACAACAGCTGAAGAAATGCCTGAGAGAGGCACAGATACCAGGAGTTTTAGAGTTGCAGCCAACCTTCCGCTCTCTGATGATCTACTATGATCCCCGGAAGATTTCTTATGGTGATCTGGAAAAAAGAGTACGCACATTTGACAGTGCGGCAACATCCGAAGGTCATGCGCGGAAGAGAATTCTGAAGATCCCATGCTGCTATGGGGCGCGCTTTGGTCCGGATCTTGGAGAGATGGAGAAATATACAGGACTGGACAGGGATGAGATCATCGCCATACACAGTTCGGTAGACTATCGCATTTATATGATGGGTTTCCTTCCGGGCTTTGTGTATCTTGGAGGACTAGATCCACGCATTGAGATGCCAAGGCTTTCTTCTCCCCGAATCAAAATACCTGCGGGAGCTGTGGGGATCGGAGGCAATCAGACCGGTGTGTATCCGGTTGCATCTCCCGGTGGCTGGCGGCTGATCGGAGGAACCCCGGTGGAATTCTATGATGCCGGAAGAGAAAAACCAATACTTTGCCAGGCGGGTGAATGTATCCGGTTCGTTTCAATTTCTCTGGATGATTATTATGATATCCGGAGAATGATTGTGAAGGGCGAATATACGATAGAAATTTTGGAAGAAGAAGGTGAACAGTAGATGGCAGTGAAAATTGTATTACCGGGCGCCGTGATGACCGTTCAGGACGGAGGCAGATATGGATATCAGGAAGCAGGAGTCCAGGTTTCCGGGGCCATGGACCAGATGTCGTTTAGGAATGCCAATTATCTGGTTGGGAATGAGGAGACAGAAGCAGTTTTAGAAGTCACTCTGTTCGGCGGGACGTTGGAATTTACAGAGGATACGATCACTGCGATTACTGGTGCAGATATGGAACCCGTAGTAGATGGAGACCCGGTGGAGATGAACTGTCCGCTTCTGATCCGGAAGGGACAGACCCTGACGCTGGGCATGACCCGGCAGGGATGCCGGACTTATCTTGCATTTGCCGGCGGTATTGATGTTCCACTCGTCATGGGAAGCAGATCCACCAATCTAAAATGTGCATTTGGCGGGTATGGAGGACGTGCACTGAAGGCGGGAGATGTTCTGGAACTCGGAAAACCGAAGCTGTCGTTTGACCGCGTGAAAAAACGGAGAACAAAGGGGATTGAGACGGAAAAAATCATCGAGGTGCGTGCAGTTCCCGGCCCACAACAAGAATATTTTACAGAAGCAGGAGAGAAGGCATTTTACAGCGGTACTTATACGATAACCGATCAGAGTGACCGGATGGGCTATCGCCTTAAGGGTCCCTTAGTGGAGAGCAAAAACGGAACAGACATTATATCCGATGCGATTCCGCTTGGGGCAGTGCAGATTCCACCCAGCGGTCAGCCGATTGTATTATTAGCAGACAGACAGACTACCGGCGGCTATGCGAAGATTGCGGTAGTGTGTTCTTTTGATATTCCCAAGCTGGTTCAGGGAAGACCGGGCGACAAAGTCCGTTTTTTAAAGACCGATGTGAAAACAGCGCAGAAACTATACAGAAAGCAGGAAAGATAATATGGATGACAGGAAACTTACACCAAGGGAAGTTCGAAAATTAATCAGAGAAGAAAAGATCACCGGTCAGACTTCCGGCTTGTGTCCGGGATATGCACAGGCAAATCTTCTGATCCTTCCCAAAGATCAGGCTTATGATTTCCTTTTATTTACACAGAGAAATCCAAGAGCCTGCCCAATATTGGAAGTGACGGATATAGGAAGCCGACAGCTTCATTATCTTGCACAGGATGCAGATGTGGCGAGGGATTTCCCCAAATACCGCGTTTATCGCAAGGGAGAAATGATCGGCGAGTATACGAGTATTGATAGGTTCTGGCAAGATAACTTTGTAAGCTTTCTGATTGGATGCAGCTTTTCATTTGAAGCCGGACTGTTAGAAGCAGATGTTCCTGTTAGACAGATTGAGGAACATAAAAATGTGCCAATGTATAAGACGAATATTCCGTGTACACCTGCGGGAATCTTTCACGGCAACATGGTAGTCAGCATGCGGCCGATGACCGGAGAACAGGCAGTGAAAGCGGCATGCATTACCGGCGAGATGCCCAAAGTACACGGCGCGCCTGTTCATATCGGTGATCCATCCCAGATTGGAATTCGGGATTTGCAAAAACCGGATTTTGGAGAAGCGGTGACAGTCAAGGAGGGAGAACTTCCGGTATTCTGGCCTTGCGGAGTCACTCCTCAGAATGTAGTCATGGAAGTAAAGCCGGAGCTTGCGATCACGCATGCACCGGGGCATATGTTTATCTCCGATATTAAGAATGCAGCATTAAAATATTAGAACCGTGGATAAAGTGTTAGAAAAGATAAGAGAACAGAGGGTGAGGAAGATGTATACTGTGGACTTAAATTGTGATCTAGGCGAGAGCTTTGGAAACTATAAATGTGGAATGGATGAAAAAATCATTCCCTATATTTCTTCCGCCAATGTGGCATGCGGCTTTCATGCGTCGGATCCGCTTGTAATGGAACATACCGTAGAGCTTGCGAAAAACTACGGGGTTCACATAGGGGCACATCCGGGATATCCGGATCTGACCGGATTTGGAAGACGAAATATGCAGGTGTCAGAAGAAGAACTAAAAGCGATGATACAATATCAGATCGGGGCGTTAAAAGCATTTTGCGATGCTTTTGGTGTGTCACTCTATCATGTGAAACCACATGGGGCCATGTATAATATGGCGGCAACTCATACAGGACTTGCAGAAGCAATCTGTCGTGGAATCCAAGAAGTCGATCAGAACCTGATTCTTCTTGCTCCGGCAGGCAGTGAAATGTTCCGGGCGGCGAAGAAATTTGGGCTGCGCGCCGCAGGAGAAGTCTTTGCTGACCGTGCCTATGAAGAGGATGGAACGCTTGTCTCCAGAAGAAAAAAGGAAGCCGTGATCACAGAGGAAGAAGTGGCAATCGAGCGTGTTGTCGGCATGGTTAAGAAAGGAACAGTTACAGCTGTTACCGGTAAAGAGATTGAGGTACAGGCGGACTCGATCTGCGTGCATGGAGACGGACCGAAAGCATTAGCATTTGTAAAGCGGATCAGAGAGACTCTTGCAGAAGAAGGTGTGAAGATCTGTCCGCTATCAGAAATCGTGCAGTAGTGCAGGGGATAGAAGAAAAAAGGAAAGAGAGGGTGGCGCGGATGTTGACGGCAATCAGACAAGAGACGATCGAAGACGTGGTACTTCGCTATTCCAAACGAGGAATGAATATTTTAAAAAATCATATGAGAGAGGATTATTGCCGGGAAGCAGCCGGACAGATTTTAGAACTTGAGAAAGGAACGATTCTCTTAACGACAGGATTCTATGTGGCAGGACATGCAGAGACGGATGGACCTCTCGGAACACTTGTGATGGCAGATGCACTTCAGAAGCTTGGCTATCATCCGGTGATCGTAACAGATGAATTCTGCAGAGGTTTTTTTGAAAACGAAGGCTTGGAAGTGTATTATGCGGGAGTGAATGACGAAGCGCAGGAGTATGACCGGATGCTGGAGACTTATCGTCCGGTGGGACTCATTTCTATTGAAAGATGTGGAAGAAATGTAGAAGACGACTATGCCAATATGCGGGGAATCAGTATTAAAGAATACACTGCAAGTACAGATTGGCTCTTCATCCGGGCAAGAAAAGCAGGGATTCCGACTTTTGGAGTCGGAGACGGTGGAAATGAGATTGGAATGGGCAATCTCAAGGAAGTCATCCATGAGGAATTAGCGCTTGTTCCGTGTAAAGTAAAAGTGGATACGCTTGTCATTGCAACCGTATCGAACTGGGGCGCCTACGCGATCGTAGCATACATGCAGAAAATGACAGGCGTGACGGGACTGTTGAATTTTGAAAAGATCTATGGATATCTGGCGAGAATTGTCCGCATGGGAAGTGTGGACGGTGTGACGAAGAAGCATACGCTCAGTGTGGATGGGTTTTCATTGGAGATAGAAAAAGAGATTCTGGATGGACTGAATCAATTGGCAAGTTAATGGATAAGAAGAAAGACTGGAAGGATCAAGGAGGATATGAAATATGTGTTCGATTATGGGATATTGTGAAGAAGGAGAGGCGTTGAAAACCTTTCGGGAATGCTTTTTAAGGACATCGTCCAGAGGACCGGATGAGTGTCGGATTCTGGACACCGGAAAAGGATATCTGGGATTTCAGCGCCTGGCAATCATGGGATTGACACCGTCCGGCATGCAGCCATTTTCGCTGAACGGAAGTTATGTCGTTTGTAACGGAGAGATCTATGGATTTGAAAAACAAAGAGAAGAGCTGAAAAAGAAGGGGTATACATTTGAAAGTGATTCAGACTGTGAGATCCTGCTTCCGTTATATGAGCAATACGGGACAGAGATGTTCGGTATGTTGGATGCGGAGTTTGCGTGTATTATCTATGACGGAAAGACCGGAAGCTATATTGCGGCGAGAGATCCCATCGGAGTTCGTCCACTCTATTACGGATATGACGAAAAAGGAGCTCTTGTTCTTGCCAGTGAAGCTAAAAATCTGGTTGGACTCTGTGAGAAGATCCGGCCGTTTCCACCGGGACATTATTACAAAGACGGAGCATTCATCTGCTATCATGACATTAGCAGAACAGAGGAAGTCTGTGAGGATGATGTAGAGATAATCTGTCAGAAAATTCATGACAAATTGACAGAAGGGGTATGCAAAAGACTTGTCTCGGATGCAAAAGTAGGTTTTCTGTTATCAGGAGGACTGGATTCTTCCCTTGTCTGTGCCATAGCGGCGAAGGAGAGTAAGAAGCCGATTCGCACGTTTGCAATTGGAATGGATCAGGATGCCATTGATTTGAAATACGCAAGGCAGGTGGCAGAATATATTGGAAGTGAGCATACGGAAGTGATTATCACAAGAGAAGATGTGTTAAATGCACTGGAAGACGTAATCCACCTTCTCGGCACTTATGACATTACTACAATCCGTGCCAGTATCGGAATGTATTATGTATGTAAATATATTCATGAGCACACAGACATCCGTGTTCTGCTGACCGGAGAGATCTCGGATGAGTTGTTTGGTTATAAATATACAGATTTTGCACCGTCACCGGAAGAATTTCAAAAGGAATCCCAGAAACGTATACATGAGCTTCACATGTATGACGTGCTGCGGGCAGACCGGTGTATTTCCGTAAACTCACTGGAGGCAAGAGTTCCATTTGGAGATCTTGATTTTGTAAAGTATGTAATGTCTGTCGATCCGGCAAAGAAAATGAATACCTATGGAAAAGGAAAGTATTTGCTGCGCCGTGCCTTCGAGAAGGATGCGTGTCTGCCGGAAGAAATTCTCTGGCGTGAAAAAGCAGCATTTTCTGATGCGGTAGGACATTCTATGGTAGATGATCTGAAAGAATATGCGCAGACCTGTTATGAAGGGGATGAATGGAAGGAAAAATGCAGCGCCTATGAGCATGCGGCGCCATTTACGAAGGAGTCACTCCTCTACCGGGAAATCTTCGAAAAATATTATCCGGGACAGTCGGAGATGGTCGCCGGTTTCTGGATGCCGAACAAGGCGTGGGACGGATGCGATGTGGATGATCCGTCCGCACGTGTACTGGCAAACTATGGCGACAGTGGAAAATAGAAGAAGCTAAGAGTTTTGGTTTGGAATATCCATTGGATAATGGTTATCAAAACAGGCTTTACAAAGTGGGAGACCATTTACCGTATCGGGAAGGTCTTCCACTTTCATATATCCAAGAGAGTCAGCGCCTATGATGCGGCAAATATCGTCCACAGAGTGAGAAGATGCCAGAAGCTGCTGATTGGACGGAATGTCTGTTCCGAAATAGCAAGGATACAGGAAGGGAGGCGAGCTGATGCGGACATGAACTTTGAGAGCGCCGGCTTGTTTCAGATGTCGGATCAGACCTGCGATCGTGGTTCCTCTTACGATAGAGTCGTCCACCAGGACGATATTTTTTCCCTTGACGGCATGCTCCAGTACATGAAGTTTGAGCCGTACACTATTTTCCCGTTCTTTTTGAGTCGGCTTTATAAAGGTACGTCCCACATAGCTGTTTTTGTAGAAGGCTAACCCGAAGGGAATGCCGGAAGCTTCCGCATAGCCCTGCGCGGCGGCAAGACCGGAATCAGGCACACCGGTTACAAGATCAGCTTCTGTCGGATAGGCTTTGGCAAGTGCAGCCCCGCCTCTTAAGCGAGCCTCGTAGACGGATACCCCGTCAAGGGTACTGTCTAATCGTGCAAAGTAGATGTATTCAAAGATGCAGTGAGCGTGCTTCTTCTGGCAGAGCTCCAGATTGGAAGAGATCCCCTGACGCGTAATGGTGATGATCTCACCCGGGCGTATATCACGGATAAAGGTCGCTCCGATAGCGGTGAGGGCACAGCTCTCCGAGGAGAGGACATAGGCGCTGCCTCGCTTTCCAAGGCAAAGCGGTTTGAGACCGAGAGGGTCTCTAACGCCGATCAGTTTTCTCGGACTTGCAATGATTAGCCCATAGGCTCCTTTTATTTTTGAGGCAGCCCGCAGAATTGCCTCTTCGACAGAGTGGGTGTGAATCCGCTCCCTGGCAATCAGGTGCGCAATGACTTCCGAGTCTGTTGTTGTCTGGAAGATGGCGCCGGTACGTGCAAGTTCGGCTCTTAATTCTTCGGTGTTGACGAGATTCCCATTGTGTGCAAGAGCAAGAGTACCCTTAACATAATTGAGCACAAGAGGCTGTGCGTTCTGCAGAGAAGTTTCTCCGGTTGTAGAATAGCGCACATGACCAACGCCTAGATTGCCGGTAAGAGAATGAAGGCTGTTGTCGTCAAAGACTTCGTGGACAAGTCCCATGCCCCGGTGAACATTAAGATTCCCCTCCGATCCGCAGGTATCACACACAGCAATACCGCAGGACTCCTGCCCGCGGTGCTGTAAAGAAGAAAGGCCATAATAGATGGAGTTTGCCGCCTGTTCTTCAGAAGATGTATAAATACCAAAGACGCCGCAGGCTTCTTTGATACGTGAATGATCACAATTCATGACAAAGCTCCTTTCTTATAATGAAAATAGTAATTGATCGTAAGATGGGTATGGAAGCAGATCTTCAGGAAGCAGTGCTTCCGCTTCGCTTGCAGCGGTTCCCAAGTGCTCAAGAGAAGGAATCAGAAGGTTCCGCCCAAGGAAAGCAGAACGTTTCAGGTCCTCTTCTTTCTCTGTTTTGGCGAGCTGCTCCTTCAGATCTTGTACACCGTCTGCTAAGATTTCATAACAATTACTAAGCTTTCTTACAAGCGCTTCCTCCGCATCTGTTTTCAAATCAGGGAGAAGCGCTTTTTTTGAACTCGTACTGGAAGCAACAGCTCCGGTATAAGAAAGGAGAGCCGGAAGGAAGTCACGCGATAGTATATCGACCATTGTGCGTGCTTCAATCGCGATGGTCTTTACATAATTTTCCAGTAAAATATCGTGTCTGGAGCGGATTTCCTCTTCTGTATAAATGTGGTGTTTCGTGAAGAGTGTAATGCTTTTTGCTGTCAGAAGACGTTCCAGACAGTCCGGTGTAGATTCTAGATTGTCAAGACCTCGTCGGGAAGCCTCTTTCACCCATTCATCGGAGTAGCCGTTTCCATTAAAAATAACCTTTTTATGTTTCTGTATTGCGCGTTTCAAAAGTGCGTGAACGGCCTCGTCCATATCAGCCGGCTCAGTGTCCTTTAATTCTTCATAGAACTGGTCCAGTGATTCCGCAACAGCGGTATTTAATATAATGTTCGGCGTTGCAACGGAGGCAGCAGAACCAAGCATGCGGAATTCGAATTTATTTCCGGTAAATGCAAATGGAGATGTCCGGTTCCGGTCGGTATTGTCTTTGAGAAAATGAGGGAGTACCGGGGCGCCGGTGTCAAGCTGGATCTTCTCCTGTTTACCGAAATAAGTATCATTTTCAATGGATTCCAGTACATGGGTAAGTTCGTCTCCAAGGAAAATAGACACGATGGCAGGGGGAGCTTCATTTCCACCGAGTCTGTGGTCATTTCCGGCGCTGGCTGCAGAGATTCTCATCAGATCGGCATAGTCATCCACTGCTTTGATAACAGCCATCAAAAAGATAAGAAACTGTGTGTTCTGAGCGGGAGTACGTCCCGGATTCAAGAGGTTTACGCCGTCATCGGTAGTCAGAGACCAGTTATTATGTTTTCCGCTTCCGTTAATTCCCTCAAAAGGTTTTTCGTGGAGGAGACAGGTAAGCCCGTGTTTTTCGGCAACCTTTTTCATAATCTCCATGGTAAGCTGGTTGTGATCAACGGCAATATTCGCTGTGTCGAAGACCGGGGCAAGCTCGTGCTGTGCAGGCGCTACTTCGTTGTGTTTGGTTTTTGCAGGAATGCCGAGCTTCCACAACTCGAGGTCGAGATCGTGCATGTAGGCAGAGACTCTTGGTTTTAAAGCGCCGAAATAGTGGTCTTCCATCTCCTGTCCTTTTGGAGCCGGGGCGCCAAAGAGAGTTCGCCCACAGAAAATCAGATCTTTTCGTCTGTTGTACAGATCTTTATCTACGAGGAAATATTCCTGTTCCGGTCCGATGGTGGCAGAGACTCTTTTGACGGTGTCATTGCCCAGCAGATGAAGCATTCTTACTGCCTGTGTGTTCAAAGTATCCATGGACCGAAGAAGCGGTGTCTTCTTGTCCAGAGCTTCTCCGCTGTAAGAACAAAACGCGGTTGGAATATAGAGTGTCTGATCTTTGATAAATGCCGGAGAAGTAGGGTCCCATGCGGTGTATCCTCGGGCTTCAAAGGTAGCGCGAAGACCGCCGGAAGGGAAGCTTGAGGCATCCGGTTCTCCTTTGACAAGTTCTTTTCCGGAGAAATCCATGATGACTTCACCTTCCCCCGATGGGGAGATAAAACTGTCGTGCTTCTCTGCGGTAAATCCGGTCATTGGCTGGAACCAGTGCGTATAGTGTGTGGCACCGTTTTCCACAGCCCACTCTTTCATGGCTACTGCGACAGAATTGGCGACATCAAGCTCCAGATGGGTGCCGTTTTCAATGGTTTTCCTTAATGCCTTGTACACATCTTTGGGAAGCTTGTTCCGCATGATCCGGTCACTGAAGATCATGCTTCCATACAGTTCGGGAATACGTTTACTCATGTCATTCATCTCCTTAGATATTTTTTTAGTATTTTTGAAATACAAAAAAAGGCGCTATGAACATCTAAGTCCAAAGCGCCTTTGCTTATGTGAAGTAGTATACTCTAAAAATTATGTTTGTCAATGCTGATTTTTAAAATCCCGAATTTTTTTAAAATCCTGCGGAAATATTTCAAAAAAGATTTGACAAACACTCGGGAAAGTACCATAATAATAACGATTAAATGCTGGCAAAGGGGTCAGGAACCGTAGGGTTTCTGACTCCTTTTTTTAGGTTTAGGAGGACTCATTCATGAAAGCATTTCTTATATTAGAGGATGGCACTGTATTTGAAGGAACGCAGATTGGTGCAAAAAAGGAAGTGGTAAGCGAGGTTGTGTTTAATACAGCTATGACGGGATATCTGGAGGTGCTGACAGATCCTTCCTATGCGGGGCAGATGGTGGTGATGACGTATCCGCTGATCGGAAATTACGGGGTGACGCCGGATCGGGAATCCAGACGCATCTGGGCAGACGGTTTGATAGTCAGAGAAATAGAAGATATGCCGAGCAATTTCCGATGCAAGGAGGAGCTGGATGCCTTGCTTGTAGAAGAAGGTGTGGCTGGAATTACGGGAATCGACACAAGAGCGCTTACCAGACTTCTCAGAAAAAAAGGAACCATGAACGGGATGATCACTACAGATGTGGATTACTGCATGAGTGATGTGATTATGAAACTTCATACTTACAAGATGGGAAATGTTGTCAGAGAGACTTCCTGCAAAGAGAGTTATGTGTTAAAGGAAGATGGTCCAAGGATTGCACTCCTTGATCTGGGAGCGAAGGCGAATATTGCAGCTTCCCTGAATAAAAGAGGGTGTGAGGTGACGGTATATCCGGCAGATACCTCTGCGGAAACGATCTTGCAAGCCAATCCGGACGGCATCATGTTATCGAACGGTCCCGGTGATCCTTCCACCTGTACGGAGATCATTTCACAGGTTTGCAAGTTATATGAGAGTGACATTCCGATTTTTGCTATTTGTCTTGGTCATCAGTTGATGGCACTTGCCAATGGGGCGAAAACATATAAATTGACTTATGGACATCGAGGGGGAAACCATCCGGTGAAAGATCTGACGGATGGGAAAGTCTATATCTCTTCTCAAAATCACGGATACGCCGTGGATGCCGGCAGTATGGAACAGGGGATAGCAGAAGAATTGTTTGTCAATGTCAATGATGGAACGAATGAGGGACTTCGATATAAAGGAAAAAAGATCATGACGGTACAGTTTCATCCGGAAGCAAACCCCGGGCCTCAGGACACAGCGTGGCTCTTTGATAAGTTTATAGAAATGGTGAAGGAGGATAGTTATGCCTAGAAATAAAACGATCAGAAAAGTGCTGGTAATCGGTTCCGGTCCGATCGTGATCGGTCAGGCGGCAGAGTTTGATTATGCCGGAACACAGGCATGTCGTTCCCTGAAAGAAGAAGGCGTACAAGTGGTACTTCTGAATTCGAATCCGGCGACGATTATGACAGATAAAAAAATTGCGGATCATGTGTATATTGAGCCTCTGACGATAGAGACTGCCAAGCGGCTGATCATCAAGGAGCAGCCGGATAGTGTGCTTCCCACACTGGGCGGTCAGGCAGGACTTAATCTTGCTATGGAATTGGAAGAAAGTGGGTTCCTAAAAGAACATCATGTTCGATTGATCGGTACGACTGCGGAGACGATTAAAAAGGCGGAGGACCGTCTGGAATTTAAGAAGACGATGGAGAAGATCGGAGAACCGTGTGCCCCGTCTCTCGTAGTCGAGTCGGTGGAAGATGGTTTGGCATTTGCAAAAGAGATCGGTTATCCGGTCGTTTTAAGACCGGCATACACGCTGGGCGGAAGTGGTGGAGGAATCGCTCAGAATGAGAAAGAATGTGAGGAAATTCTCGGAAACGGACTTCGCCTCTCCAGAACGCATCAGGTACTGGTTGAACGCTGTATTGCCGGCTGGAAGGAAATAGAGTATGAAGTGATACGGGACGGGAATGATACCTGTATCACGGTATGCAATATGGAGAATGTAGATCCGGTGGGGGTTCATACCGGAGACAGTATTGTGACAGCGCCTTCTCAGACGTTAAGTGATAAAGAATACCAGATGCTGCGTACATCTGCGATTAAGATTATCCGGGAGCTTCAGATCACCGGAGGGTGTAATGTACAGTTTGCCTTACACCCGGAATCTTATGAATATTGTGTGATCGAGGTTAATCCGAGAGTGAGCAGATCGTCCGCTCTTGCCTCGAAGGCAACGGGATATCCAATTGCAAGAGTAGCGGCAAAAATAGCGCTGGGATATCAATTGGACGAGATTTTTAATGAAGTGACAGGAAAAACCTACGCAAGCTTTGAACCGGTCTTAGATTATTGTGTTGTAAAGATCCCGAGACTTCCCTTCGATAAATTCCTTACAGCCAAGCATCGTTTGACAACTCAGATGAAAGCGACCGGAGAGGTGATGAGTATCTGTCAGAACTTTGAAGGCGCATTGATGAAGGCGCTTCGGTCACTGGAGCAACATGTAGATAGTCTATTGTCTTATGATTATTCGAAGCTCAGTGAGGAAGAATTGATAGAAAAGCTGAAAGAAGTGGACGACAGAAGAATTTACAAGATTGCAGAAGCATTTCGACGTGGGATAGACATGGAAACTATCCACGAGATTACAAGGATTGATAACTGGTTTTTATCTAGGATCGGGAAGCTTGTGAAGATGGAGACGAAGCTTGCCAGAGAGCCGTTGACCAGAGAAGTACTGTTGGAAGCTAAGAAAATGGAATTCCCGGACAGTGTCATTGCAAAACTGACAAAGCTTACCGAGGAAAAAGTAAGACAGATGCGATGTGCTTATGGAATCCGTCCGGCGTATCAGATTGTTGATACGTGTGCTGCGGAATTTGATGCGGAGACACCATATTATTATTCCGTATACGGAAGCGAAAATGAGGCGGAGATTTCGACAGGACGAAAAAAGGTATTGATTCTTGGCTCCGGACCAATCCGAATCGGACAGGGTATTGAATTTGATTTCTGCAGCGTCCATTCTGCGTGGGCATTTAAAAAGGAAGGATATGAGACGATCATTGTCAACAATAATCCGGAGACGGTAAGCACAGATTTTGATATTGCAGATAAACTGTATTTTGAACCTCTGACTGCCGAGGACGTGCGCGGAATTGTGGAATTGGAACATCCTGATGGCGCGGTGGTACAGTTTGGAGGTCAGACAGCGATCAAACTTGCGAAGGATTTGATGGAGATGGGAGTTCCGATTCTCGGAACTGCGCAGAAGGATGTAGATGCGGCAGAAGACAGGGAACTCTTTGATAAGATTCTGGAGGAGTGTGAAATTCCCAGACCAAAAGGGAAAACCGTATATACTTCGAAGGAAGCCAAGGAGGCAGCGCGGGAACTCGGCTATCCGGTGCTTGTGCGACCGTCCTATGTTCTGGGCGGACAGGGGATGCAGATCGCAGTGAATGATCAGGATATTGAAGAGTTCATGGGAATCATTAATCAGATCGCGCAGGAGCATCCGATTCTGGTGGACAAATATCTTCAAGGGAAAGAGGTAGAAGTGGATGCAGTCTGCGACGGAGAAGACATTCTCATTCCCGGAATCATGGAGCACATTGAGCGGGCAGGGATTCATTCCGGAGACAGTGTATCAGTCTATCCGGCAAAAAGTCTTACAACGGATATTCAGGCTGTGATCACCGATTATACAAGAAGACTTGCAAGGGCACTTCATGTGCGGGGACTTATCAATATTCAGTTTATTGTATGTGAAGGACGTGTCTATGTAATCGAAGTCAATCCGCGCTCCAGCAGGACGGTGCCGTATATAAGTAAAGTGACGGGAATCCCGATCATTGAACTTGCGGTAAAGGTGATGAATGGAGCAGAGTTATCAGAACTTGGATACGGAACAGGGCTTGCGCCTGCCGGGAAATATTATGCGGTAAAAATGCCGGTCTTTTCCTTTGAAAAAATCCGGGGAGCTGAAATAAGCCTTGGTCCGGAGATGAAATCGACCGGGGAGTGCCTCGGAATCGCAGGAGATTTTGTAGAAGCGCTCTATAAAGCATTTCTTGGGGCAGGGGTAAGGCTTCCGAAATATAAGAAAATGATTCTCTCTGTACGGGATCAGGACAAAGAAGAGGCAGTGGAGATTGGAAGACGATTCTCAAGGCTTGGCTACCAGATCTATGCTACCCAAGGAACACATCAGGCGCTTGAAGAGGCCGGTGTTATGTCGCAGAAAGTGGGGAAGGTGGAGGAGGAATCTCCGAATATCCTTGATCTGATTCTTGACCATGAGATCGATCTGGTCATTGACACACCGCAGGAAGGGGCAGAACACGCAAAAGATGGGTTTGTCATTCGTAGAAATGCAATTGAGACCGGGGTGAATGTACTGACAGCTATTGATACAGCGAGAGCATTAGCGGACAGTCTGGAGTATCGGAATAAAGAGCGGCCTAGCCTGATAGATATCGCAAAAGATGTTTAGAGGAGGAAAAAGAATGGCAGTAAAATATGTATTTGTGACCGGAGGGGTTGTATCCGGTCTTGGGAAAGGGATTACAGCGGCATCACTTGGCAGGCTTCTGAAGGCGAGAGGATATCAGGTGACTATGCAGAAGTTCGACCCTTATATTAACGTGGACCCGGGAACGATGAATCCCGTACAGCATGGAGAAGTGTTTGTTACGGATGATGGAACAGAGACCGATCTTGATCTGGGGCATTATGAGCGTTTTATTGATGAATGTCTGGATAAAAATTCCAATGTGACCACGGGGAAGATCTATTGGTCGGTCTTGCAGAAAGAACGTCGCGGAGACTATGGCGGAGGCACCGTGCAGGTGATTCCGCACATTACGAATGAAATTAAGAGTCGTTTTTTTCATGGTGGAGAAGAAGAGAACCGGATTGCGATCATTGAAATCGGAGGTACAGTGGGAGACATTGAAAGTCAGCCATTTCTGGAGGCAATTCGTCAGTTTCAGCATGAGGCAGGACATGAAAATGCAGTGCTTATCCACGTGACACTGATTCCGTATCTTGGCGCATCAGGAGAACTGAAAAGTAAACCTACGCAGCAGAGTGTCAAGGAGCTTCAGTCAATGGGACTATGGCCGGACGTCTTAGTGTGCAGAAGTGAACATCCGTTGCCGGAAGAATTAAAGAAGAAAATCGCACTGTTTTGTAATGTGCCTGAGAATCATGTGCTTCAGAATCTGGATGTGGAATATCTGTATGAAGCTCCCCTTGCAATGGAGAAAGAACATCTGGCACAGGTAGTCTGTGAATCGCTTCATCTGGAATGCCCGGAACCGGACCTTAAGGAATGGAAAGAGATGGTATATAACCTGAAGCATCCAAAAGGGAAAGTAGAGATTGCAATCGTAGGAAAATATATTCAGCTTCACGATGCTTATCTAAGTGTAGTGGAAGCGTTAAAGCATGGCGGAATTGCAGCAAGAGCAAGTGTTAAGATCCGATGGGTGGATGCAGAAGAAGTGGAAGAAAAAGGTGCGCGCCCGCTACTTGCCGGAGTGGATGGAATCTTAGTTCCGGGCGGATTTGGAACGAGGGGAACCGAAGGAAAGATTGCGGCTATTCAATATGCAAGAGAACAGAAGATTCCGTTCCTTGGAATATGTCTTGGCATGCAGGCAGCCATTATCGAGTATACAAGACATGTGATCGGTTATGAAGACGCAAATAGTGTGGAGCTTGATCCGGATACTGCACATCCGGTTATTGCACTTATGCCGGAGCAGAATCAGGTGACAGATCTGGGAGGGACTTTAAGACTGGGCGCTTATCCTTGTGTACTGGAAGAAGGAAGTCTTGCGCGGAGTCTTTATGGAACGGATGTGATCAGTGAACGTCATCGCCATCGGTATGAAGTAAATAATGAGTACAGAGAAGAATTGACGAGTCATGGAATGAGGCTCTGCGGATGCTCGCCGGATCAGCGGATCGTGGAAATGATGGAACTTCCCGGACATCCTTATTTCATAGCAACGCAGGGACATCCGGAATTAAAATCAAGACCCAACAAAGCGCATCCGTTGTTTTATGGGCTGATCAGGTCATCTCTTGACAGACAGCAGGAGCATTGCTAAAATTTAATTATTTATTACTGTAATTCGAAAAAGCAAAGGAGAAGTCTGTATGGAGAGATATAATAAAGCTGAGATTTTAAGAAGAGTAGAAGAAGAAGACGTGGAGTTCATCCGTCTACAATTCACCGATATGTTTGGAATGATTAAAAATATTGCAGTTCCGTCAAGCCGTCTTGTGAAAGTGATGGAAAATCGTTACAGCATTGATCTTGCTTCTTTAGACGAGATTGCGCGGGAAGGAGAAGAAGAACTGTATTTAAAGCCGGATCTTGATACGTTCACCATCCTTCCGTGGAGACCGCAGCATGGAAAAGTGGCAAGATTTTTGTGTGATGTATGCCGAGAAGACGGTTCTGAATATGAGGCGAGTCCAAGGCGTGTCCTGAAGCGTGCAGTGGAACATGCTGCCACAATGGGGTATACATTTCAGGTGAACCCGGAATGTGAATTTTTCTTATTTCATACGGATGAAAACGGAATGCCGACAACATTGACGCATGAAAAAGCGGGATATTTAGATACATCACCGATTGATCTTGGCGAAAATACAAGGCGTGATATTATTCTTACGTTAGAAGAGATGGGGTATGAGATTGATTCTTCCCACCATGAGATCGCTTCTGCGCAGCATGAGATTGATTTTACATTTGAAGATGCGCTTGCAGCAGCCGATAAGGTGACTACATTTAAGATGGTTGTGCGGACGATCGCAAAACGTTACGGACTTCACGCCACATTTATGCCCAAGCCGCTTCAAGAGATGAATGGTTCAGGAATGCATTTGAATATGCAGCTGTATAAGGATGGCCGAAATGTATTTGAGGGTGAGGATGGCAATCTGAGCCGGGAGGGTGAAGCTTTCCTAGCCGGAATCTGTGAGCATATTGACGGAATCACTGCTATCTTAAATCCATTGGTCAATTCTTACAAACGTCTTGTTCCGGGATTCGCGGCACCATCGAATGTTGACTGGTCTAAGAAACATAAAAATACGCTTCTTCGTGTAGCAAAAAGAAAGTTTCAATCTATGACAATGGAACTTCGAAGTCCGGATGCGGCATCGAATCCTTATCTTGTATTTGCGCTTTGCCTGGAAGCAGGTCTTGACGGAATACAAAGAGAGTTAAAAGCTCCGGAAGAATTTTCTAAAGATATCAGAGGAATCCGAACACTTCCGAGAAATCTCGGAGAAGCGCTGGATAAAATGAAAAAAGAACCGTTGGCAGCGGAGGTGCTGGGAGAGGTATATATAGAAGCTTATCAAAAAGCCAAGGAAAAAGAGTGGACAAAGTACCAAAGCCAGATTACAAAGTGGGAGATTGAAAACTATCTGTATTTGATCTAAACAAGTGATGCAGGCAGAAGAAGGAGGAACGTGGATGAGTGTCATTATCATTGTATTGCCGAAATTAGATAATGCCAAAAATATCAAAAGAATCTTACTCACCCACGGATTCCAAAGTGCGGTTGCCTGTTCTTCCGGGGCATCAGCGTTACAGATGGCAGGGCAGTATGAGTGCGGGATTGTGCTGAGTGGATATCATTTAAGTGACATGTATTATGTAGAACTGATGGAGAATCTTCCGGAGAGCTATGAGCTAGTGCTGCTTGGTTCACCGGAGAAGGTTGCGGATGCCGGATCGGGGACGCTTGCGCTTACCACACCTTTGAAGGCATACGATTTGTTAAATACGGTGGAGATGGTGCTTGGGCAGATTGAGCATCGTTATCGGAAGAGGAAAGTAATAAAAAAACGAAGCGCAAAAGAGGAAAATTATATCCGCAATGCGAAATACTTGTTGATGGAGAGAAATCATCTTACGGAGCAGGAGGCTTACCGCTATTTACAGAAATCAAGCATGGACAATGGCACGAATATGGTGGAAACGGCGCAGAAGGTTTTGATGTTGATGTTTGACGAAATATAGAAATCCAAAATAGATTGTGAGGAATAAATATGCCAAAATTAAATGAAAATTATCGAAAATTAAAAGACAGCTATCTTTTTGCCGAGATTGCGCACCGCACGGCCGCGTATATGGAGAAGCACTCCGATCAGTCATTGATCCGTCTTGGAATCGGAGATGTTACAAGACCTCTTTGTCACTGTGCGGTACAGGCGCTCCATGAAGGCGCTGATGAGATGGGGAGAGCGGAAACTTTCAAAGGATATGGTCCGGAGCAGGGCTATGAAGAGACGAGAAGGGCAATCGCAGGTTATTATAAGAAAAATGGTGTTGAACTAAATCTTACAGATATTTTTATTTCAGATGGTGCCAAAAGTGATACGGGAAATATTACAGAATTGTTTGGCAAAGGAAATGTCATTCTCATTCCCGATCCGGTGTATCCGGTATATGTGGATTCAAATATCATGTGCGGAAATGAAGTGACGTATATTTCCGGAAATGCAGAAAATGATTTTCTTCCCCTTCCAAACGAGAATCAGCATGCCGATATCATTTATATCTGTTCCCCCAATAATCCGACAGGAGCATGTTACAACCGAGAACAGTTGAAGATCTGGGTGGACTATGCCAGAAAGCATGAGGCAGTTATTTTATTTGACGCGGCATACGAAGCATTTATTTCCGATCCATCACTTCCGAGAAGTATCTATGAGATTGAGGGAGCGAAGCAGTGTGCCATTGAGTTTTGTTCGTTATCTAAGACGGCAGGATTCACCGGAACAAGATGCGGATATACGATTGTGCCGGAGGAACTTGTATTTCCTGATTCGACAGGAGAAGAGATGTCTTTGAATGCCATGTGGAACCGCAGGCAGAGCACAAAATACAACGGAACGTCCTATATTGTGCAGAAGGCTGCGGCAGCAGTATTCAGTGAAGAAGGGCAAAAAGAATGTGAAGAGAATCTTTCCTACTATAAGAAGAATGCAAAAGTGATCGCAGATACCCTTCGTGATCTTCATATCCCGTTTTACGGCGGTATCCATTCCCCATATATATGGTTTGAATGCCCAAGAGGGATGGATTCATGGGAGTGCTTTGACTATCTGTTACAAGAGATTCAGGTAGTGGGAACACCGGGGGCAGGATTCGGCGAAAACGGTCGAAATTATTTTCGGCTTACTTCCTTCGGGACTTATGAAAAGACGGTGGAGGCAATGAACCGGTTCCGAAGTTTATTTGCATAGGTGCAAATATTTCGCAATTTTCTGTTATTTACTTTTGCCTGTTATTAACTTACAATAAAAACTGATGTCATCAAATGGTCAAAATAGGAGAAATTCCTAAAAGGACATCAATAGATGGTTAAAGAATAAGAGAAAAGAGGCGAGCGATGGAACGAGATATGACGAGGGGAAATCCCGGAAAGATTATTTTGAACTTTACCATTCCGATTTTTGTCGGAAATATGTTTCAGCAGATTTATAATATGGCGGATACCATTATTGTCGGAAAGTTTGTCGGAAATTCCGCATTGGCGGCGGTTGGATCCTGCGGTACTTTGATGTTTTTGATTCTTGGATTTTTAATGGGATTGACGGCAGGATTTACGGTGGTAACCGCGCAGCATTATGGCGCAGGAAATGAGAAGGCAATGCGCCAATCGGTGGCGTCGGCAGCGGTTTTATCAGCGGTGATATCGGTGGTAATGACGGTCATAAGTATGGCGATGATGCGTCACATCCTTCATTGGATGAATACGCCTTCAGATATGTATGACCAGGCGTATGGATATATTATGGTAATATGCGGAGGAATTGCAGCGCAGGTACTTTATAATCTGCTTGCCAGTATTTTGCGGGCGTTGGGAGACAGTAAACGGCCGCTGTACTTTCTGATACTGGCAGCGCTTTTGAATATTGTGCTGGATCTTGTGTTTATTATTGCCTTCCAGATGGGAGCACCGGGAGCTGCTTACGCAACTGTGATTTCACAGGGAGTATCGGGGCTTTTGTGTCTGGTGTATATTGTGAGGAAGGTTCCAAAGCTTCATCTACATAAGGAAGACTGGAGGGTGAATTGGGATCTGGCCCGGTGGCAGATGAAGATTGGATTTCCCATGGCATTTCAGTACTCTATTACAGCAATTGGGACGATTGTAGTACAGGCATCTCTTAATATTCTGGGATCGGTAGCGGTAGCCGGGTTCTCAGCGGCAAATAAGATTGAGCAGCTGTTCAATCAGGCTTACGTGGCGCTGGGAACAACCATGGCGACCTATTGTGCTCAGAATATGGGAGCGGGAGAATTGGATCGTATTCGCAAGGGATTCCGAAGTGGAAATGGAATCGGAATTATCTACGCAGTGGTGACGGGAGCAGTGGTATTCTTTGCGGGAAAATATATGACTGGATTGTTTGTGTCAGAAAATGTGGGCGTAATTACAAATTATGTGGATATCTACCTGAAATGTGTCGGAATTTCCTTTATTCCATTGGTGTTTGTCAATGTATACCGAAATGGAATCCAAGGAATGGGATATGGATTTTTACCGATGACAGCAGGAATTGCAGAGCTGATTGGAAGAAGTGGTGCGGCACTTCTTGCATCTAGAGTCGGAAGCTATGCCGGGATTTGTATGGCAAGTCCGGTGGCCTGGGTGCTGGCAGGAGGACTTTTGATCGTGATGTATCTGTGGATTATGAAGCAGCAGGAGAAACGAAGAAAGCCAAAAGAAGTACAGGGATCAGCCTAGTTTTACTTTTTTTTCATTGTTATTTGTGTTATAATAACCACACGTATGTGAAAGCATAAAGAGAAGAGAAAATAAGGAGCACGAAGAACTTATGAAAAGAGTATTGTTAAAACTCAGCGGTGAGGCTCTCGCAGGGGATAAAAAGACAGGATTTGATGAAGCTACCTGTATGGGTGTGGCTCAGCAGGTGAAGAAGTTGGTGGACGATGGAATTCAGGTTGCGATCGTAACCGGCGGCGGTAACTTTTGGAGAGGTCGTACCAGTGAGACGATTGACCGTGTAAAGGCAGATCAGATTGGAATGCTGGCAACCGTGATGAACTGTATCTATGTATCCGATATTTTCCGGTATGCGGGAATGAAGACGGAAGTATTTACACCGTTCGTATGTGGTGCATTTACGACACTGTTTTCTAAGGATGCAGCAGTGGAAGCACTGAACGAAGGTAAGGTAATTTTCTTTGCAGGAGGAACAGGACACCCATATTTCTCTACCGATACAGGGGCTGTTTTGAAAGCGATTGAAATTGAGGCGGATGCAATGCTTCTTGCGAAGGCGATTGACGGAATCTATGACAGTGATCCGAAGGTAAATCCGCAGGCAAAGAAGTATGATGAGATTTCTATTCAGGAAATTATCGATAAGAAACTGATGGCAGTTGATCTTACGGCTTCTATTATGTGTCTGGAACATAAGATGCCGATGCTGGTATTTGGACTCAATGAAGAAAACAGCATTGTTGAGACGATGATGGGAACATTTACAGGAACGAAAGTGACTGTGTAATAAAGGGAGGAGATTAGAATATGAACGAGAGAGTACAGGTTTATGAAGAAAAAATGAAGAAAACCATGGTTAACCTGGACGGAGAACTTGGAACCATCCGTGCAGGACGTGCGAATCCACACGTACTGGATAAGATTATGGTAGATTATTACGGTACGCCAACACCGATTCAGCAGGTTGCGAACGTGTCTGTACCGGAGCCTCGTATGATCCAGATTCAGCCATGGGAAAAGAGCATGGTAAAGGTGATTGAAAAAGCAATCATGGTATCTGAGCTTGGTATTAACCCAACCAACGACGGTTCTGCAATTCGCCTGATTTTCCCGGAACTGACAGAGGAAAGAAGAAAAGAACTGGTAAAGGATGTTAAGAAAAAAGGAGAAGCAGCCAAAGTTGCAATCCGTAATATCCGTCGTGATGGAAACGATGCATTTAAGAAATTAAAGGGATCAGAGGTTTCAGAGGACGAAATCAAAGATCTGGAAGAACAGCTGCAGAAGGTGACTGACAAATACATCAAAGAAGTAGACAAAGCTGTAGATACAAAGTCAAAAGAGGTTATGACTGTATAGGAAACTTATACGGCAGAAACGATGGGGACAGACCGAAAGACAAGAGATACCTTGGGTCTGTCCCCATTCATGGAAGGAGAATTACCATATGAATATACCGCAGCATGTTGCAATTATTCTGGATGGAAACGGAAGATGGGCGAAAGCCAAAGGAATGCCGCGTAATTACGGGCATGCGCAGGGAAGTAAGAATGTGGAAAAAATCTGTGAAGAAGCGTGGCGCATGGGAATTAAATACCTGACGGTATATGCGTTTTCAACAGAAAATTGGAGCCGTCCTAAGGAAGAGGTGGATGCTCTGATGAAGCTTCTTCGCAATTATATGAAGACTTGTCTGAAAACAGCAGCCAAGAACGATATGAAAGTGCGCGTGATTGGGGATATATCCAGACTGGATGAGGATATTCGGACCCGAATTCTGGAATTGCAGGAAGCGACGAAGGATAATGGAGGGCTGAATTTCCAGATTGCAATTAATTATGGAAGCCGGGATGAGATTATCAGAGCCATTCGGGCGCTGGCAAGAGACTGCAAAGAGGGAAAGATTGCACCGGAAGAAATAGAAGAAGAGGTATTTGAGGGATATCTGGATACGCATGGGATTCCAGATCCGGATCTTCTGATTCGTACCAGCGGAGAGCTTCGGCTTTCCAATTATCTGTTGTGGCAGCTGGCATATACGGAGTTTTATTTTACCGATGTTCCGTGGCCGGATTTTTCAAAGGAAGAACTGCTAAAGGCGATCGAACAGTACAATAGAAGAGACCGCCGGTACGGAAAGGTGAAGGAGGAAGAAGATGTTTAAGACAAGGTTACTAAGTGGGATTGTATTGGTGATTGTGTTAATTGCTACAGTGGGGTATGGCGGAAATGTACTCTTTGCTGTGCTTGGAATCATCAGTTTGATCGGATTGTCAGAGCTGTATAAAGTGGTGGATGTACATAATAAACTGCTTGGAATGACAGGATATCTGGCGACGGTAGTTTATTATGGAATGCTGTTTGCCGGAAAAATGGAAGCAATGACCATGTTAACGATTTTATTTTTGATTCTGGTAATGGCGGTGTATGTATTCTCATTTCCGAAGTTCCGATCAGAACAGGTCATGACAGTGTTTTTCGGCTTTTTCTACGTGGCAGTGATGCTTTCTTATGTTTACCAGACCAGAGAGCTGCCGGATGGGATGATCGTAGTGTGGCTGATTTTCTTAAGCTCCTGGGGCTGTGACACTTGTGCTTATTGTGTGGGAATGCTGATTGGCAAGCATAAAATGGCGCCGCGTTTAAGCCCGAAGAAGTCAGTGGAAGGCGGAATCGGAGGAATTCTTGGAGCAGCTCTTTTAGGAGCGCTGTTTGCACTTGCCATGAATCAGTGGGCAGGCGCAGAGGCTTCTGTTCTTCATTATGCATTAATCTGCGCTGTAGGAGGCATGATTTCCCAGGTGGGTGATCTGGCTGCGTCTGCAATTAAGCGTAACCATGATATTAAGGACTATGGGAAATTGATTCCGGGGCACGGAGGAATTTTGGATCGCTTTGACAGCGTTATTTTTACGGCGCCGGTGATTTATTATCTGTCGGTATTTTTAGCCGGAAATCTTTAAGAATATTCCGAGACTGATAATGAGAAAGAGGAATTGGTCATATACTATTTGAAGAGAGGAAATCTATGAAAAAAATAGCCATATTAGGATCTACAGGGTCGATAGGTACACAGACTTTGGAGGTTGTAAGAGAAAATGGAGATATTGAAGTTCTTGGACTTGCGGCGGGAAATAATATTGAACTCCTAGAGCAGCAGATTAGAGAATTTCATCCGGTTTTAGCGGCAGTCTGGTCAGAAGAGAAGGCTGCAGAGCTGAGAATAAAAATTGCAGATACAGATACGAAGGTTGTGTCCGGCATGGACGGCTTGATCTTGGTATCCGTTCTTCCGGGCACGGAAATCTTAGTGACGGCGATCGTCGGTATGATTGGGATCCGTCCGACAATAGAAGCGATCAAGGCAGGGAAAGACATTGCGCTGGCCAATAAGGAGACACTGGTAACGGCAGGACATATTATTATGCCTCTGGCGAAAGAAAAGAAGGTGTCTATTCTGCCGGTAGACAGTGAACATAGCGCCATTTTTCAGTCTTTACAGGGAAATGAGCATGGAGCGATTCACAAGATCCTGCTGACGGCTTCGGGCGGGCCATTTCGAGGGAAAAGAGAAGAAGATCTTCTGAATATTCGAGTGGAAGATGCATTGAAGCATCCAAATTGGTCTATGGGACAGAAGATTACCATTGATTCCTCCACGATGGTCAACAAAGGCTTGGAAGTCATTGAGGCAAAATGGCTGTTTAATGTGGACGTGGATCAGGTGCAGGTAGTAGTGCAGCCACAGAGTATTATCCATTCTATGGTGGAATACGTGGACGGCGCTATTATGGCAGAACTTGGAACACCAGACATGAAACTGCCGATCCAGTATGCATTGTATTATCCAAAACGCCGGTATCTTCCGGGAGAACGTCTTGATTTTTGGAGTTTGGGACATTTGGATTTTGAAAAGCCGGATATGGATACGTTTTATGGTCTGGCGCTTGCCTATGAGGCAGGACGGGCAGGCGGAAGTCTTCCGACCGTTTTCAATGCAGCCAATGAATTGGCGGTCAGTCAGTTTTTAAAACGGGAGATTAAGTATCTGGAGATTATAGAGATTATAGATGATTGTATGCATGCACATAAGAATATTGCGAATCCGACACTGGAGCAGATTCTAGAGACTGAGGCAGCAACGTATGAAAGGATCAACAGCAGGAGGTAGCTTACAACTTGGGTATTATATTAGCAATTTTATTATTTAGTTTCATCGTTTTTTTCCACGAACTGGGACATTTTGCATTGGCAAAGAAGAACGGTATCGATGTGGAAGAGTTTGCAATCGGAATGGGACCCATCCTGTTTTCTAAGGAGTTCAGGGGGACGGTTTACTGTATTAAGCTGTTTCCGATCGGCGGCTCCTGTATGATGGGGGAAGATGAGGAAGCAACGGATTCTCCGAATAATTTTAATAATAAGTCGGTGTGGGCAAGGATGTCTGTGATTGTGGCTGGTCCGGTGTTTAACTTTATCCTGGCATTTTTATTTGCAGTGATTCTGATGTTGATGGTCGGATATGATAAACCGACGATTGGAGCTGTAGAAGAAGGATTTCCGGCTGCCGAAGCAGGCATGGAAGTGGGGGATACCATTGTCCGGATGGGAGATAAGAAGATCAATGTTTTTAGAGAAGTGGTCTATTATAATCAGTTCCATCAGGGAGAGACAACAGAGATTACCTACCTGCATGACGGGGAAGAGAAAGTTGTAACCTTAGAACCGAAGATGGATGAAGAACTGGGATATAAAAAGTTCGGAATCGGAAGTTCGGGAAATACAAAGGCAAATCTTCTGACAGCTCTTCAGTATGGTGCTTATGAAGTGAAGTTCTGGATCTGTACGACGATGGAAAGTCTGAAGATGCTGGTGACAGGAGAGATAGGGATGGATCAGCTGTCTGGTCCGGTGGGAATTGTAGATGTGGTAGATGATACTTACCAGCAGAGCAAATCCTATGGCCTGTTTGCCGTGATTGCACAGATGCTGAACCTGGCAATACTGTTATCTGCCAATTTGGGTGTGATGAATTTGCTGCCGCTTCCGGCTTTGGACGGAGGAAGATTGGTATTCCTGGTGATTGAGGCAATTCGAGGAAAGAGGATTCCGCCGGAGAAGGAAGGGTATGTTCATCTCGTTGGAATTGTGCTTCTGATGTTTTTGATGGTATTTGTGCTGTACAATGATATTCGAAGAGTATTTTTTTAATAAGAGAATCAAAGAATAGAAAATCCCGGCAGTCCGCAACCGATAAGGTTTGGACTGCCGGGATTTTCTAGGTTAGTTCCGCGATTCGTGAGACGCCCACGTAGATTTCTGAAATTTTGTACCAGGTTCGGTAGTCGGTAATCCCGGTTGCAGGAAGACCAAATACGGATTGGAATTTTTTGACGGAAGCAGTGGTTGCAGGTCCATAGATCCCGTCGGCCGTGAGTTTGGGAATGGCGGGATAGGCGCCGGCGATTACATTTAACTGTTCCTGTAGCTGCCGGACTTTGTTACCGGTACTTCCGTTTTCCAGGTTATAGCCGGGCCAGGAAGAAGGAATTCCGGAAATGGATTCTGCGGTATTGATGTATAAGTCGTCACCGTAATAATAGCGCAGGATCTGAATGGGGGAGTAGCCTTGATCGCCCAGCGACTTGCTGCCCCATTGTGTCAACCAATTGGGACACTGTACTTGACGTCCGTCACAATATTGAGTCAGAATTGGCTGGCGCACGTTGGGGCGGGAGAGGAAGTCAGCGAAGAGTTCGTCTACAATGACGGAGATCGTATTATAGATGTTTCGTTCCGGAATCCATTTGTGATCGAATGCGGTAGAAGAAGTGATAGTAAAGTCATATCCCTTATTCCGGTACCATTCTGTATACACTCTGTTGAGGGTAAATGACATGATAGCCAGAACATTTGCACGTATGGTGTCTTCGGGCCAGGTAGCATAGATTTCACTGGAAGCCACATTCTTGATATAGTCTTTGTATTTTACATAATAGTTGCGAGCGGTGGTATCCCGTGGACTTCCATCGTGAACAACGATGTATTCTGGAACCACCACCCGGCTTAGAACGATTTCACCTGTTTCGCTTACCGGTTTGATCTCTTCCTCCGGGATCTTTGGAGGATAGACACCGTACAGTGTGTGGGCGGGAATAACAAAGACTTCTTCAGCTGACTGTCCGGAGTCAGAGGGGCGAAGTGATAGGTTCTGAACAGCGGTGACTGTAGGCAGAAGTTCAGCGCCTGCAATGCTGACGGGCTCATAGCCGGGAGCGTCGATCTGAAGGGTGTATTCCGAGTAAGGCTGGCTTTCAATGGCTGGATTAAGGCTGTATTCCAGTGGAGGAGTCTCTAACTCTATGGTTTCTGTCTGTCCGGAGGAATCGGTGCGCAGTTCTTCCAGTTGACTGTCCGGTACTCCGGTATAGGAGATTCGAACTACCGCATCCGAAATAGGCAGTGCCGTGACCTCGGAGGTGACTTGGATTTGGAGACGTCCCTTATCCGGCATATCGGTGGTGTTGTGTTCACTCATAAATGGTTTACCTCATAAGAGTTCTATTACAACTATGATATGCAGGCAGGCTTTTATCGTTTCGTAAATTTTAGAAACAGCGTTTGTATTTTTTTAGAGAGTTTATGTATAATATAGGAAAAGTATCGGCATCGCAGTGGATGGGAGGAGATGGAAAATGCTTTGGAACATGATCTTTCTTTTTGGTCTGTTTCTAGCGGCAGTGTCAGACTGGAACAGGAAGCGGATTCCGGATCAAATGATTCTCTTAATCGTCGCAGCTGGTATCGGGCGTCTGATTACAGGAACGGGGAGAGTTACAGAATCTGTGTTGGGAGCGATCCTTGGCGGCGGGATTCTGGCGTTGATTCTTTTGGCACGTCCGGGAACGTTTGGCGGCGGCGATGTAAAGCTTTTGATGGCAGGCGGCTTTTTCCTTGGGTGGCGAGGCGTTCTGATGGCATTTTGCCTGGGAGTTTTGCTGGCAGGAGGAGAATGTGTGATTCGGATTCTTAAGAGAGGGAAGATGGCTCTTTCTGAGAAATTGGCATTTGGTCCCTGGCTTTGCCTGGGGCTTGGAATGGTATTTTCTTGCGGGGATTGGATCTGGCAATGGTTTTGGAAAAGATAAGAAAAAGGAACCGAAGGTGGTTTTGTGTTTGCGCAAACTGTCTTCGGTTCCTTTTTTGAAATTTGTAATACTTCTGTAACAAATGTAATAAAAATGAAATTTTTGAATATACTTTATTAAGAGAATATTCATGTATTGTAAAATTTCAGGAGGTTGTTATTGATGACAAAAAGGAATATGCTGGCAGTTTTGTTGGTGGCTGGTGTACTGTCAGTTATGGGAGATTCAAAACATACAAGTTATGCAAAAGAGGAAATGAAGGTAGAACTTCACGCACTGGAGACGCTGCCTAAGAATTTGACAGGTCAAATTTCTAGGGTGTGTCAGAGCCAGTATCAGGCGAAACGTGAGGAAGTACTGGAGCAGATTCGACTTCGGGAAGAAGAGGCAAGGAAGGCAGCGGAGGAAGCTGCCAGACAGGAGAGGATCTCGCTTGAGAAACTAATGGCATCAATCATCTTCTGTGAGGCCGGAAATCAGTCCCATGAAGGGCAGGTTGCGGTAGGTGCCGTGATTATGAATCGGGTCAGGGACGGTGCGTTTCCGGATACCGTGGAGGAAGTAGTTTATCAAAGCGGACAATTCGGTCCGGTGGCGACGGGATGGCTGGACAAAGTAAGAAGTACGGACGGGTACACAGAGGCAGCCATGCAGGCGGCAAGGGATGCCCTAGCCGGAGCAAATCCCATCGGCAATTGTCTTTATTTTGATCAGGGAGGTTATGGAATGCAGATCGGAGCTCATTATTTTCACTAAGAGAAAAAAGTTAGACATTTTTTTGAAAAACGGCTATAATCAATAGCAAATAACGAAATCTGGCTAAAATGGTAGAGAGTAAAAAAGCAGGCTGGATAACTGGAGTGAGAAGGATGTATAAGATACTGATTGTAGAAGATGATATGGTGATTGCAAAAGGGCTTGCGTCTCATTTACAGCAGTGGGGGTATGACGCAGTATATGTGGAAGATTTTAAAAATGTTAAGGACAAGTTTTTGGAGTGTGATCCTCAGCTTGTCCTTTTGGATGTGATACTTCCTTATTTCAATGGGTTTCATTGGTGTCAGGAGATTCGGAAGGTATCCAAAGTGCCGATTGTTTTCTTGTCTTCAGCCAATGATAATATGAATATTGTAATGGCGATGAATATGGGCGGCGATGAATTTATCGAGAAGCCTTTTGATCTTAATGTGGTGACTGCCAAAGTTCAGGCGATTTTAAGAAGAGCTTATTCCTTTCATGGCACTGTCGGGATTATGGAGCATAAAGGGCTGCTGTTGAATTTGAATGATGCAGTCGTTGCCTATGAGGAAGAAAAGCAGGAACTTAGCAAGAATGAGTTCAAGATCCTGCAGATACTTTTGGAAAATGCAGGAAAGATTATTTCCAGGGATCAGATCATTGCGAGGCTTTGGGAGAGCGATGAATTTATTGATGATAATACCTTGACGGTAAATGTGGGAAGGCTTCGTAAGAAGCTGGAACAGATCGGAGCAGATGGCTTTATTAAGACGAAAAAAGGAATTGGTTATATGTTGGATTAGAAGGTGGGAGACGAAATGATGAGGACAGGGATCAGATATCTAAAAGAACGCATGAAAATCATAGTGTTGTATCTGGTGTTTTCCGGAATTTTTCTGGTGGTGTTTGCACTGTATGATATCCGGCTTGATGCGGTCGGATATGCATTCTTACTGGCTCTGGTTTTGATGTTGGGCTTTGGTGGGAGTGATTTTTGCCGTTATTATAAGAGGGCGCGTCAGCTGGAAGAAGCCAAAGAGCGGATTTTGGTAAATCCAGCGTGCCTTCCAGAGGCAGATGGGCTGATTGAAGAATTGTATCAGCAGATTGTGACAAGGTTAGAAGAGGAGATGACAGAATTGGAATCTTCTATCCGTATTTCCAGACAGGAGATGAAAGACTATTACGGGATGTGGGTACATCAGATTAAAACGCCGATTTCTGCGCTTCATGTGCTGATGCAGTCAGAGCCGGAGACGGCAGAAAGCGGATTAAAGATCCGCGCGATGCGGCAGGAATTGTTTAAGATCGAGCAGTATGTGGAAATGGTATTAACCTATCTTCGGATGGAGGAGATGGGAGCAGATTTGGTGTTTAAACAATATTCGCTGGATGAGATTGTAAAGCAGGCGGTTCGGAAATATTCTCAGATGTTTATTTTAAAGAAAATCCGGCTGGATTATGAGCCGCTGAACACAGAGGTGATTACGGATGAAAAATGGCTTTTGTTTGTGATCGAACAGATCTTATCCAATGCCTTAAAGTATACGAAGAAAGGAAGTATCCATATCTATATGGAAGGAGGAAATCTCGTAATTGAAGATACGGGAATCGGAATTTGGCCGGAGGATTTGCCGCGGGTATTTGAGAAAGGATTTACCGGATACAATGGAAGAACAGATAAAAAATCGACTGGAATTGGCCTTTATCTTTGTAAATCGGTACTAACCAAGATGAATAATCAGATCCGACTGGAATCAGAGGTGGATCGAGGTACAAAGGTATATCTAGGCTTGGAGCGAAAAAAGATCCGCATGGAGTAATGTGACAAAACTGTTAGGTTTCAGAGGGAAAATGTAATCCAAATCAATGGCATGACATTTTCTCTTTTTCTATAATAAGACTTGTAAAGAAGAAACCTAACGAGACAACACAAGAACCTAAACAGAAAGGCGGTTAAAAACATGGCATTGTTAGAAGTAAAGAATGTAAAGAAAATATACACCACACGGTTCGGGGGAAATCAGGTTGAGGCGCTTCGGAATGTGAATTTTTCAGTGGAACCGAGAGAATACGTGGCAATTATGGGGGAATCCGGTTCTGGAAAGACGACGCTTCTTAATATTTTGGCGGCCCTTGATAAACCGACAGGAGGAAAGGTGTATCTGAAAGGGAGAGACTTAAGCACAGTCAAAGAAAAGGAGATTGCGGCGTTCAGGCGTCAGAACTTGGGATTTGTGTTCCAGGACTTCAATCTTCTGGATACGTTTTCTTTGAGGGATAACATTTTCCTTCCGCTGGTATTATCCGGCAGAAAGCATGAGGAAATGGAGCGGCGGCTTGCGCCCATTGCGCAGCGTCTGGGAATTGCAGACCTTTTGAATAAGTATCCTTATGAGGTGTCAGGCGGTCAGAAACAGCGCACGGCGGTGGCAAGGGCATTGATTACTAGACCTCAGCTGATCCTGGCAGATGAACCTACGGGAGCGCTGGATTCCAAAGCCGCGGACGGATTGTTGAATCTTTTTAATGCGATCAATCAGGATGGCCAGACGATTCTGATGGTAACGCATAGCGTAAAGGCGGCAAGCACAGCGAAACGGGTACTGTTTATCAAGGATGGAGAGGTATTCCACCAGCTGTACAGAGGAAATCTGACAAATGAGCAGATGTATCAGAAGATTTCGGATACGTTGACGGTGCTTCAGGCGGGAGGTGAGGAACTTGAATAGTTCTGTTTATTCTAAGCTTGCATGGACGAACCTGAAAAACAATCGGAAAACATATATTCCCTATATTTTGACGGCGATTCTGACGGTAATGATGTTTTATATTATGGATGCTTTATTTCACAGCAAAGATATTGGAAGCGAGAATTTGAAACTGATGCTCCAGTACTCAGTAGGAGTCATTATGATTTTTGCTGTGATTCTTCTGTTTTATACGAATAGTTTTCTGGTGAAACGAAGGAAGAAGGAAATCGGAGTTTATAATATTTTGGGAATGGGCAAACGTCACATTGCCAGAATGATGATCGTGGAAACGCTGATTACTGCAGTGGTAAGTATTGGAATCGGGCTTTTGGCAGGAATCGTATTTGGAAAGCTGATGTATCTGCTGCTTCTTAAAATTCTTCATTATGACATTGGAATGCATTTTTCAGTGTCAGGAACGGCAATAGGTCAGACGGCACTTCTGTTTATGGGGATTTTTCTTTTGACTTTATTCTATAATATGATGCAGATTCGACTTTCCAATCCGATCGAATTACTGCACGGCGGAAATAAAGGAGAGAAGGAACCAAGGACAAAATGGCTGTTGACGGTGATCGGTGTTCTTGCACTTGCGGCGGGATATGGTATTGCACTGACGGTAGAAAAACCGATGGAAGCAATTTTTGACTTCTTTGTGGCGGTTGTCTGTGTCATTATTGGAACCTATGCGCTTTTTATTGCGGGGAGCATTGCAGTGTTGAAACTCCTGAAGAAAAATAAGCGATATTATTATAAAACCAATCATTTTACTGCGGTATCTGGAATGATTTACCGGATGAAGCAAAATGCAGCGGGACTTGCGAATATCTGTATTTTAAGTACCATGGTGCTGGTAATGGTATCTACTACGATGTCTCTGTATGCCGGGATGGAAGATATTTTGAAATATCGCTTTCCAATGGAATTCAGCGCGAAGGTGGCCTCTGATTCCACGGAGACAGATCAGGCGGCAGAAAGAGCCATTAGAGAAGAATTAGAAAAAGTAGGTATCAAGGAGAAATCGTGGATTGGATGTCATGGCGCGTGGCTGGCCGGGATTAAGGTGAAAGATGGATTTATGCTGACGGAAGTAGAAGATTTTTCAGCAGCTGATGTGTGCAATCTGTCGGTGATTAAGCTGGAAGATTACAACAAACTGGAGGGGAAAGCAGAGACGCTTGCACCAGATGAGCTCCTTATTTATGCTCCTTACGGTACTTATGGGAAGGACAAGGTAAAACTGGGCAATCAGAATTATAAGGTGAAAAAGGAGCTTTCTTCCATGAAGCTGGAGAAAAAGAATAAGTCCAGTACCGTAGATGGATACTATCTTGTTCTTCCAGATGAAGGGCACGTACAGCAGGCGCTGGAAGAATACAATGCAGGAAGCGCAGCATCTGCAAGTTATGCTTATAAGATTTCCTTTGATATGACGGGAACGGACAAAGAGAAGAAAGAAGCGGCTGAAGCGGTAGAGACAAGACTGGCGGAGGAATTTTCCTATAGTTACTGTGAAAGCAGGGCGTTAAGTGAAGAAAATTTTTATGAACTGTATGGAAGTCTTCTTTTTATGGGAATTTATTTAGGCGCCATGTTCCTGATGGCAACCGTATTGATTATCTATTACAAGCAGATCTCGGAAGGATATGACGATCGGGAGCGGTATCAGATTATGCAGAAAGTTGGTATGAGCCGGGCGGAAGTGAAGCGTTCGATCAGAAGCCAGGTGCTGATGGTATTTTTCCTCCCTCTTGTGACGGCAGTGATTCATAATGTTGTGGCATTTCGGATAGTGAAAATGTTGTTGCAGACATTGAATCTGGTCAACGTGCCACTGTATCTGGGATGCACGGCTTTGACGATTTGTATCTTTGCCTTATTCTATGCGGTAGTATATGCTGTGACGGCAAGAGAGTACTATAAGATTGTCAATGAATAAAAGGGAATTGACACATTCTTTTTCAGGCTGTATTGTTATTGATAGGTACGTTAGAACGTAACAGGCAAGGAGGAAATGCAGGATGACAAAAGCAGGAGAAAGAGAAGTGGTAACAGTAGAGCGTGTGAACGGCGGCGCCGGATTCATTATGAAGGAAGCGCTGATTGGAGCAGAGGAGTTGGGCGAACACTGCAAGATGTTCAGCAAAGTGACGCTGCCTCCGCATTGCGAATTGGGATACCACGAGCACCACGGTGAGACGGAGACCTATTATATCCTGACCGGAACGGGAATGTATGATGACAATGGGAAGGTTGTTTCGGCAGAAGCAGGAGATGTGTTCTTCTGTAAGGATGGCGATGGACATGGTCTTAAGAATACGGGAGAAGAAGATTTGTCCTTTGTAGCATTGATTTTGAAGAAATAATTTAATTGGGGACGGAGGTTTTTTCAAAAAACCTCCGTCCCCAATTAAATTTTACCCTGTCCCTTTTTATTCCAGTACTTTCCACAGGCATTCAAGAAGGCGGTCATTATCTTCTGGTTTCATAATGCAGAAGCGGATAAATTCTCCGTTCAGTGACTGGAACGATGAGCAGTCTCGAATCATCAACCCTTCTTTAATCGCAGCTTCAAATACGTCCAGAGAGCGGACATCTTCTTTTAGAATTTGAATTAAAATAAAGTTTGCATAAGGCGGATATACCTTTATGGAAGGAAGCGAAGTCAATCGTTGATACAGGCGTGTACGTTCACTGTCGATGAGCTTCCATGTCTGCTGAATATAATCCTCATCTTTTAGCATCTCTTCACCGACGAATGCGCCGACGCTGTTTAGACTCCAGGGATCCTGATGCGTCAGAAGCTGTTCGCGAAGAGTCTGGTTTCCGGTGATCCCATATCCAAAGCGAAGACCGGGCGCTGCAAAGAATTTAGAGACTCCGCGGATTACCATCAGGTTCTGATACTGTTTGGTGAATGGAATTGCTGTGATCTCTGAAATAGACGGGGCAAATTCAGCATAGGTTTCATCCATCATCACGAAGATGTTATTTTGGCTGCAGTGTGCAAGGATTCGTTCCATATCCGATTTTAGGATTGCAGAAGAGGTCGGATTATTAGGGTTACAGAGAATCAAAAGATCATAGGCATCCGTCAGATGCAAAAGCAGATCGTCTGTATCTAATACAAAATTATGTTCTTCTTTTAAATGATATTCCGTAAGAGTTCCACCGGTCAGAGAGATCTCCCTCGCATATTCAGAATAGGTAGGACCAAGGACCAGTGCGCGCTTGGCGCAGATCTGGCTGATCAAGAGAGACAGAAGCTCCGTAGAGCCATTTCCTACGATAATATGTTCCGGGGAGGTGTGGCAGTAAGCGCCAATGGTTTCCCGAAGTGTTTGATATTCCCGATCTGGGTAGCGGCTAAGGATATCTAGATGTTGAATCAGTTTATCTTTTGCCTTTTCAGACACACCCAGAGGATTTACATTTGCGCTGAAGCAGACGATTTGCTCCTGCGGAATATGATAATATGTGGCGACCTTTTCCAGGTCACTTCCATGAAATTCCATTTTTTTCTCCATATGTATGCTCCTTGTCTGTTGATTTGTCATGATTTGTAAGATTTTATATATCCGGCATTGCCATTACAGTTCAATCAATGCTATAATCTATTATAGTATGTTTTTATATAAAAATGCAACGAAAGAAGCAGGTGTGAAGCTTGAAAAATAAAATCCAGAAATTTTCCAAAGGGGACTTTCAGTCACTTCGTCCGGACGTAATCTTTGATGAGACCAATCTGGTTCTGATTATTGGAGAAGGGGAAGTATACAGAGGAAGTTTTACCTTAAAGACGAACAGTGATCAGATGATACGGGGGCTGGTGTACCCGTCTTCTTTTCGTGTTCATTTTAAAGATCAGGGATTTGAAGGAAATCCCGCGAAAGTAGAATTTACGTATGATGGGCGGGGGCTTCGTCCAGGACATGTAGAGGAAGGAACGTTCACGGTTGTCTGTAACGGCGGTGAATATGAATTATCATTTACGGCGATTATTGAAAAGCCGTATGTAATGACGAGTTATGGTAAGGTGCAGAGTACCGATGATTTCCGCAAACTGGCAATCAAAGATTACTCGGAGGCTGGAAGGCTCTTTCGGTCCCGGGAATTTTATGAGATTTTAAAATACGAAAATGAGCGTACCTTTTACTTATATGACAATATGCGCAAATGGTCTCTCGGAGAACAGGCGATGGAAGAGTTCTTAGTGGGAATTAAGCAGAAGGAGTGTATTTTCCTGACCTTACAGGGAGAGGGAATGCTGTTTGAAGACATTACCGAGCCCACCAAAGGAACGTTGGCTATTATGAAGAATACCTGGGGGTATATGCCGATCCGGATTGAGGCAGAAGGCGCATTTATTAAGGTGTCAAGACCGGAGATCAGCACGGATGATTTTGTGGGAAATGTTTACGAGATTGAATATGTCGTGCGGCCGGAATATCTGCATGCCGGACGCAATTACGGTGTACTTCGCTTTGTGACGCCATACGAAATCCTTTCTTATGAAATTGAGGTGCTTCAGAACCAGGAGTATGATGAGAATCGCCGGGTGCCGGAACTTTTGATGGCACAGATTATCAAGGAATACGTCGGCTGTATGGCGGGAAGAATTGAATTGAATCGCTGGGTGGACAGTGCCACTGAGAAAATGGCTGCGCTTCGCAAACTGAATCCGCAAAGTGAGATGTATCAGCTTCGCCAGGCGCACATTTACCTGATTGGAAACCGGATTGAAGAGGCAAAATGGATCCTTGAGAACTATAACTACAATCGGTTTGCGATTGGAAAGGATCCCATTACAAACTGTTATTATCTGTTCCTGACGGCTATGATTCGCGGAAAAGGAAGTCATGTGGATCGAGTCCTGGATGAGATTGGGAAAACTTATATGCGCCATCAGGATTCCTGGGAGCTTTTGAATATGATTCTGACGCTGGACACTCGCTATAAGAGTCCGTATAAGCGGTTGGAAGTATTGGAGCAGCAGTATGAGTACGGTACGCATGAAGTTCTGTTTTATCTGCAGGCGTATCTGTGCTATAAGGAAAAACCGACACTTCTTAAGAAGCTGGGGGATTTTGAACTGCAGATTTTAAATTTTGCGGCAAAATACCGTCTGATGACGAAAGAACTGGCGCTTTATGTGTCTAACTTTGCCAGCCAGCAGAAGAACTACAGTGATGCTCTGTTTCGGATTCTGGAACGGATTTATAAAATGTACAGTGAGCCGATGATTTTAAATACGATCTGCACGCTTCTGATCAAAGGCAATAAGAATCAGAAACGCTACTATCCATGGTATCAGAAGGCGGTAGACGCGGAACTTAAGATTGCGCAGCTTTACGAATATTACATGATTACCTTGGATGAGGAAGGGGCGCATGGACCGCTTCCAAAGTCTATTTTCCTGTATTTTATGCATGGGAACACATTGAATTATAAGAAGGCGGCATTTCTGTACGCGAATCTGGTTACTTATGAGGAAGAGGCGGGAGATCTGTATTTGAGTTACCGGGAGCAGATGGTAGCATTTACCTGGGAACAGCTGATGAAACGGCATATTACAGAGTCTCTTCGGATTCTTTACAAACGATTCTGCACGGAAGAAGATATGACACCGGAGCGAATGGAGGCAATGCGTGATGTCTGCTTTGCTTATAAGGTGACAACGAAAGTTCCGAATATGAATTGTGTGCTGGTCATTGAGAAAGATGGTGTCATTCGACAGAGAGTTCCTTATGATGAGGATGAAGGCGCGATCATCTTCCTGTATGACAAGGAGTCGCGAATTGTATGGGAATCACTGGAAGGACGCCATTATACCGACTCGATTGTCTATGAGACGAAGCGGTTGTTCTATGAGCCGCGATTTGTGGAAATGTGCAGGAAGTACGCGGCAAGTTTCGGAGTCTGGGAACAAGAAGACGAGCGTGAGAAGCCGACGTTTGACAATTTGAAGGTCAATGGAATCGATGCCTATGATGAGCGGGAAGTATTCCGTCTGTGCAGCCGTCGGATTCGCGAAGATAATTATGAGGAGGATGAATTCTTAAGTTATCTGTGTTTCAAATTGTTCCAGAAAGAACAGTATGATAAGGTAACACTGATGTATCTGGCCAGCTACTACTGCGGGGCAACGCGGGACATGAAGAAGCTGTGGAAGGTACTTCAGGAGTATGAGATTCCTTCTTATAAAATTGGAGAACGGATTATTACGCAGATGCTGTTTTCAGAGAATCTGTTTCAGGAAGAATCTGTTTTTGAAGATTATTATCTGTCGGACAGCGTATATTTCCGGTTGAAACAGGCATATCTGGGATACGTGTCCAGGGAATATGTCGTGGGCGATCGAATGTTAAAGCCGGTTGTGTTCGAGATCATTGCAAGAGAGTGTGCGCAGAAAGAAGACTTGCCGGATATCTGCAAAGCAGCGCTTCTTAAATATTATGCAGGAAAGCAGTATCCGGAAGAATTGGATGAAATTCTGCACTGCGTGCTGCGGGAAATGTGTGAAAAGCAGCTGGTATTTCCGTTTTATCTTGCATATCAGGAAGAGTGGTTACGGGAAGCGCAGCTTTATGATAAGACGATGATTTTTTATCATGCAAAACCAGGAAGCCGCGTGAAGCTGTATTATAAGATGCGGCAGGAGAACCGGGAAGAATTGGGATATCGGGAAGAAAGCATGATGCCAATGTATGAAAATCTGTATGTTAAACAGTTTGTGCTGTTTGCGGATGAGACAGTCAGCTACTACTTCCAGGAGAAGAGTGATACAGAGATGACCGTAACAGAGAAAGAGACTATTTCCGGGGATGGAGACACAGCAAAAGCCGGAAGATATGGCAAGTTAAACAGCATGACACAGATGCGCCCGGCGACACGCAGACAGGCAATGATGACGTATGAAGAGGAACAGCGTCTTGCAGATCAGCTGTTTCAGATGTATTAGGAGGCTAGATGAATGAAGCGAGGCAGTATACTAGGGTATGATCTAAGTGAAAAGAACTGCCAGATCAGCTATTATGATGAGACAAAAGAAGAACCGGTGACACTAGAAACGGCGGTGGAGAATTATCAGATTCCACTGATTCTTGGTTATTATAATGAGCATTGGGTATATGGAAAAGAGGCAAAGCGTCTGGCAGAAGTGCAGGAGGAAAATACGATTTCCGATCTGTACGTGCGTGCAGTCCGAAGAGAAAAGGTAGAGTTTGCCGGCAAGACGCGGGATGCGGTCTGGCTTCTGGCGAAATATATTGAACTGACGCTGGAAGGATTTCCGGAGATCGAATACATTACGTTTTCCGTTGCGGATACCAATATTGATATGTCTAAGATGTTAAAAGGAATTGGACGCCATATCGGAGTGCCGAAAGAAAGGGTATCTGTGCAGGATTACAAGGAAAGCTTCTGCCAGTATATGTTCTATCAGCCAAAAGAGCTTTGGCAGTATGAATCTGCTCTGTTTTACTGTGATGCACAGCAGATTCGGGCGTTTATGCTTCGCAAGCTGAATGTGGCGGGAAACAGAGGACCGGGAATGTTCGTAACGGTGGATGAGGTGGCTAATGCCCATATGAAAGAATTGGCAGCGATCTATCCGGTGCTGAATGTGGACAAGGCAAGAGATGCGGATGAGCAGTTCAAAGCCTTTATCCAAAATGTATTTGAGAAAAAAGTGGTATCCTCCGTCTATCTGACGGGAGAAGGGTTTGAAAATAATTGGTATCCGAACTCCCAGAAAGTATTGTGCAACGGAAGAAGAGCATTCCTTGGAAATAATCTCTACAGCAGAGGAGCCTGCTATACTTCCATGCGCCGGTGTCTGGAGTACGATGACGGTCCGGTTTATTTAGATGATACCAAGATGACGGAACAGATTTGCCTGCGAATGCGGGTAAATGGTAAAGAGGGCTGGTATCCGATCGTAGACTGGGGAATGCACTGGTACGAGGCAGACGGTCATTGGGAAGTGATTTTGGAAGATACTTCCGATATCGAAGTGCATATCGAGTCTTTGGCAGGAGACGAACTGCGGGTGGAGACTATTTCCTTAAAAGGACTTCCGTCACGAAGGGATTATTCGTTGCGGCTGCAGATCGAGACGATGTTTCTGGATGAATCGACCTGCGTGCTGACATTTAAGGATATCGGTTTTGGAGAGTTTTATCCGTCAACGGGATTTGTGGCGGAGAAGGTACTACATTTAGGAGGCATCAATGGGCAGTTTAATTCTATGTCATAGGAAAAGAGCAAAACAACCCTATGAGATTACACGGGTTCACAGAAAGATTTACACCATCGAGGAGTTGTGTTATTACATCTGCAACAATCTGTATCTGATTGATTATACGATGATCAACCATCAGATGTGCGATTGGATTGAACGAGAACTGGAGCTTTCCGATTTGGCAGGGCGTCTTAAGGAGGAGCTGAGACAGAATCGTTCTATGGAACAGTTTGTGCTGACTATTTTGCGGGAGTCCAATATCTATTCTACAGCGGATATCAATCGGATTGCTAATATTCTGGAGCATTTGAAGAATCAAAGACCGGTGGAGCGGACGAAGTATAAAGCTGACAGTCTACAGAAAAGCGGAGAGTATGAGTCGGCAATTCTAGTGTACCAGTCAATTATCAATGAAGATTGGGATGAGTCTGTGGAGCGGACTTTTTATGGCCATGTCTATGCCTGCTTAGGAGCGGCTTATGGCCATCAGTTCCTTTATAAAGAGGCGGCGAAGATGTATTACGAGGCATACCGGATCTGTGAAGAGCCGGATATGCTGAAGGCATATCTTTACTGCTGTTACCGGGGAATGCCGGAGGATAAATACATGAAAATGCTGTCTGGCAATCCAATTTTCTTAAGCATGGCATCGGTAATCCGCGAGGATATCAAAAAAGTTCAGCAGGAGATTGATATTGATATTCCGGAAGAGCAATTTGCGCAGTGGAAAAAGGAATATCGTAGGATTGACAAGCGTTAGAGAATATGATATCATAACCACATAATTTAGTATGGTAAAGTAATCAATTGCTAATATGGTAACACAAAGAAGCGATTGAGAGCTGTATAATCTGAACTGGGAGGAATTCATTATGAAAAAACGTTTGGCGATGGTGCTTGCACTTTCTATGGTATCGGTATCTCTGTTGGCTGGATGCGGCAAGCAGGAAAGCGGAGCAGATGAGAAGAAGGATGACAAGAAGACGGAAAGTAAAGCTTATGAAGAAAAGAAGGCAGGAGATACCTTTACAGTAGGTTTCGATCAGGATTTCCCGCCGATGGGATTTGTGGGAGATGACGGAGAGTACACAGGCTTTGACCTGGAGCTGGCACAGGAAGTGTGTGAGAGACTGGAACTGGAATTTGTGCCAAAGCCGATTGCATGGGATTCCAAGGATGCGGAGCTTGAATCCGGCGGAATTGATTGTATCTGGAACGGTTTCACTATGAACGGACGGGAAGATAATTATACATGGTCAGATCCTTATTTGAACAACAAGCAGGTGTTTGTTGTGAGAGAGAATTCAGGAATTGATTCCGAGAAGGATCTGGAAGGCAAGGTTGTAGACGTTCAGACCGATTCTTCTGCACAGGCAGCGCTGGAAGACAACCAGGAGCTGACGGCAACGTTTGGAAATCTGCAGGTGATCCCGGATTACAATACCGGATTTATGGAACTGGAATCCGGAGCAGCCGATGCGGTGGCAATGGACATTGTCGTTGCATCTTATCAGATCGAGAAGCGTGATGCGGCGTTCAAGATTCTGGATAAAGAGATTGCAGCAGAAGAATATGGAATTGGATTTGCAAAGGGAAATGAAGCTTTAAGGGATCAGGTTCAGAAGACACTGGAAGAGATGGCAGCTGATGGAACAATGGCTAAGATCTCAGAGAAGTGGTTTGGCGAAGATATTACAACGATCGGAAAATAAAGGATCAGGATAACGGGGCTGTCAGAAACGACGTCCCGTTTTCTGCGAGAAGGAGTAAGTTATGGCAATATCAGTGATGTTGAGTAAACTGGGGGAAGGAATGGCAGTATCACTATTGATCTTTGTAGTGACACTTGTATTTTCTCTGCCTTTGGGAATGTTGGTGACCTTTGGAAGAATGGCAAAAAATCCGCTGGTACGCGGGATTTTCAAGGTATATATATCGATTATGCGGGGAACTCCGCTGATGCTTCAGTTGATGATGATCTATTTTGGACCGTTTTACCTGTTCGGAATTCAGAATACGCCGACCTGGAAGAATACGGCGGTAGCAGTAGGCTTTGTATTGAATTATGCAGCGTATTTTGCAGAGATTTACCGTGGGGGAATTGAGTCGATTCCGAATGGGCAGTATGAAGCGGCGAAGATTTTAGGTTATAGTAAGGGGCAGACCTTTATGCGGATTATTCTTCCGCAGGTGGTGAAGGTGATTCTGCCGTCTGTGACCAATGAGACAATTACACTGGTCAAAGATACGTCCCTTGCATTTACCATCGGCATTTTGGAGATGTTTACCGTGGCAAAAGCGTTGGCGTCAGCCCAGGCATCCATGATTCCGTTTATATTTGCAGGAGTGTTCTATTACATTTTCAACTTTGTGGTGGCATTTTTGATGGAACGCCTGGAAAAGAAACTGAACTACTACAAATAAGGAGGAAGAGTCATGAGTTTGCTGGAAATGAAGCATATCAAAAAAAGTTTTAACGGTGTAGAAGTGCTAAAAGACATCTCTCTTACAGTTGAAAAAGGGGAAGTGCTTGGAATTATCGGCCCTTCCGGGTCTGGAAAATCGACTCTTCTTCGATGCGCAACGGGGCTGGAGACGCAGGATGAAGGGCTCATTACGTATGAGGGGACATTTGGACTGGTGTTTCAGAACTTTAATTTGTTCCCACATTATTCGGTATTAAAGAATATTACGGATGCACCGATAAAGGTGCAGAAGAGAAAGAAAGAAGAGGTGTACCGGGAAGCAAGAGAGCTTCTTGCGAAAATGGGATTGTCCAACAAGGAAAATGCCTATCCTTATCAGTTGTCGGGAGGACAGCAGCAGCGCGTATCCATTGCGCGGGCGCTGGCTATGAAGCCGGATATCCTGTTTTTTGATGAGCCTACTTCGGCGTTGGATCCGGAGCTTACCGGAGAGATCCTGAAGGTGATCAAGGATCTGGCGGCAGAGCATATGACGATGGTGATCGTGACCCATGAGATGAATTTTGCAAAAAATGTGTCAGATCATGTTATTTTTATGGACAATGGTTATATTGCGGTAGAGGGGACACCGGAGGAAGTATTTGGCTCATCCAATGAAAGAATGCGGGAGTTCCTTGGAAAATTTGAGCAGGAGTAACATTGCTTTTCTCTTTTCTCTATATTATACTTATACGTGTTATAATTGTAATCAATATAAAGTGAGGAGTAGGACAGATATGAGTAATGACAGATATCAAAGCCCGCTTTCTGAGCGGTATGCAAGCCGGGAGATGCAGTACATCTTTTCACCGGACAAAAAGTTCCGTACCTGGAGAAGACTTTGGATAGCATTGGCAGAGACGGAGCGTGAGCTTGGACTTCCAATTACGGAAGAGCAGATTGAAGAACTGCGTGCCCATGCAGATGATATTAACTATGAGGTGGCAAGAGAAAGAGAGAAACTGGTTCGCCATGACGTTATGTCCCATGTCTATGCCTACGGTCAGCAGTGCCCGAAGGCAAAAGGAATTATTCATCTGGGTGCAACCTCCTGTTATGTAGGAGACAATACAGATATGATTCTGATGGCGGAGGCGCTGGATATTGTAAAGAAGAAGCTGGTGAATGTAATCGCAGAACTTGCGAAGTTTGCGGATACCTACAAGGATCAGCCGACCCTTGCATTTACTCATTTCCAGCCTGCGCAGCCAACTACCGTTGGAAAGCGCGCGTCTTTGTGGATGCAGGAATTTTTGATGGATCTGGAAGATTTAGAGTATGTAAAGGGAAGCTTAAAGCTTCTTGGATCGAAAGGAACGACAGGAACCCAGGCCAGCTTCCTGGAACTGTTCGATGGAGATCAGGAGACTATTGACAAGATTGACCCAATGATTGCTAAGAAGATGGGATTTGAGGCGTGCTATCCGGTATCTGGACAGACCTATTCCAGAAAAGTAGATACTCGTGTACTGAATGTATTGGCTGGAATTGCAGCAAGTGCGCATAAGTTTTCCAATGATATCCGCCTGCTTCAGCATTTGAAAGAAGTAGAAGAGCCATTTGAAAAGACGCAGATTGGATCTTCGGCTATGGCATATAAGAGAAATCCGATGCGAAGTGAACGAATTGCATCATTATCCAGATATGTAATGATCGATGCACTGAATCCGGCTATTACATCCGCAACCCAGTGGTTTGAACGAACCTTGGATGATTCTGCAAATAAGCGGTTAAGTGTGCCGGAAGGTTTCCTTGCGATTGATGGAATTCTGGATCTGTGTCTGAACGTGGTGGACGGGCTGGTAGTGTATCCAAAGGTGATTGAGAAGCGGCTGATGTCAGAGCTCCCGTTTATGGCGACAGAGAATATTATGATGGACGCAGTGAAAGCAGGAGGAGACAGACAGGAACTCCATGAGCGGATTCGTGAGCTTTCTATGGAGGCGGGACGCAATGTCAAGGAGAAAGGACTAGATAACAATCTTCTGGAACTGATTGCAGCAGATCCGGCATTTGGACTTAGTGAAGAAGAATTAAAGAAGACTATGGATCCGACGAAGTATACAGGCCGTGCAGCCGTGCAGGTGGAAGCGTTCTTAAGAGACGTAGTGGCACCGGTTCTGGAAGCCAATAAGGACTGTCTGGGAATGACTGCGGAGATTAACGTATAAAAACGAAGAAATATACAGAATACACAAAAAAGCTGCTGTGAAATTGGTGAAATGTGCCAGCTTCACGGTGGCTTTTTGTGCTTTGATAAAGAATTTGTAAAAAAAATAAAAAATACGTGAAAGAAATAACAAAATTTTATGAAATTTAATTGATTCGGAAGCATAAGCATGGTATTATAAATCCATTGAATTATATCAGAGATATTATTCAAAATATCTATAGGAAAAAGGAGGGCATGTTGTGGAAACATTAAACAACATCGTACTAACAATTCAACACTACCTTGCAGACTACATACTGATCATTGCTCTGCTTGGTGGCGGAATCTGGTTTACATTCAGACTTGGTTTCATTCAGGTGCGCGGCTTCGGAGAGGGTATACGAAGAACCTTCGGCGGACTGTTTGGCAAGAAGAGCGAGGCTGGAGCGGATGGAATGTCTTCTTTCCAGGCACTTGCTACAGCGATTGCGGCTCAGGTAGGAACGGGTAATATTGCCGGTGCAGCAACAGCAATTGCAGTGGGAGGACCGGGAGCAATCTTCTGGATGTGGATTGCGGCGTTCTTAGGAATGGCAACCATCTATGCAGAGGCGTTGATGGCTCAGAAGTACAAACATGTAGGGGCTGACGGAGAAGTGACAGGAGGACCTGTGTACTACATCCGTGCAGCGTTCAAAGGTGGATTTGGAAAATTCCTTGCGGCTCTTTTTGCAGTGCTGATCATCTTCGCACTTGGATTTATGGGAAATGCAGTTCAGTCCAATTCTATTGCAGCATCTTTCTACACTGCATTTGGAATTCCACAGCCGGTTATGGGCGTTATTGTTGCAGTGATTGCGCTCTTCGTATTTGTGGGTGGAATGAAACGTATCGCGAAAGTAACGGAGACTATCGTACCGATTATGGCAGCCCTCTACATTGTGGGTGCATTGATCGTTATTTTCTATAACTGGAGAAATATCCCATATGCGTTCCATGCAATTGTTGTGGGTGCATTTAATCCAGCGGCGATTTCCGGTGGTGCAGTTGGAGCAACCGTAAAACTGGCTCTTACAAAGGGTGTTGCAAGAGGTCTGTTTTCCAACGAAGCCGGTATGGGTTCTACGCCTCATGCACATGCGGTGGCAAAGGTTAATCACCCGGTAGAGCAGGGGTTTGTAGCGATGACAGGTGTGTTCATTGATACTTTCGTAGTATTGAACCTGACGGCGCTGGTTATTATTACAACAAAATCCATCCCGACAGGACTTACAGGAGCAGAGCTTAGCCAGTATGCATTTTCTACTTTGTATGGAAAAGGAGGAGACATTTTTATTGCGATTTGTATGTTCTTCTTCGCATTCTCTACTATTATAGGATGGTATTTCTTCGGTCAGGCGAATATCAAGTATCTGTTCGGACCAAAGGCGGTAAAGATCTATTCTGTGCTGGTGTGTGTATGTGTAGTTCTTGGTTCCCTTGCACAGGTTGATCTTGTATGGAATATGGCAGACTGCTTCAATTCTATGATGGTGATTCCGAACTTTATCGGTCTGATTTTCTTGAGCAAAACGATTAAGAAAGTACATGATGATTATTTTCAGAATTATGCCAAGAAAAAATAGACTGTGAAGTTGCATAAAAATTAAAAAGTATATTTATGCAAAATCACTAAAATCATTTTAATTTGTTACGGCAGTTGAAAATAGAAAAATAATCGAGTATTATAGACGTAGATGACGAGAATTATTTAGATTGTCTATAAATGAAATCAATAAGTGGAATGATATTTCTTAAGAGAGAGTCGGTGTGATCCGGCCGCCGAAGAGGCAAATCCGAGATGTGAGGTGTCGCGTGGACGGATGAAACTTTCAGGCAAAAGGACTGAGAAATGGACCACGTTCTGAATCTTGTGCTGTATGATAACTTTAAGTAAGCTTATTCATTATCAGGGCAAAAGACAGGAAGGACGACTTACTCACAGAAGATGTGTTTAAATCGTCCTTTTTTTAATCTTATGTGCAGGATGAAAAAAGAAAGATGACACCGGAAGGAGTAAGCAGGTCAGATGAATGGGTATATGATTATTACGAACAACCCTATGGTCAGGGACAAACTTGGGGAAACGCACAATGTGATTTATCAGGAAATTTCATATGAAGATATTCTAAAGGACGTCAGAGACAGGATCCATGAGGGGCATACACTTTTGTCGCATCCCTTATCCGGAAGTGTAAAGCCGAATGAAACACCCTATAAATCCATCATGGTATCTGAAAAAAAGGGGGCGGTCGACGCACAGGGACTTGCGATTATCGAGAATGCCATACAGGCGTGCGGAAAGTTTGCATTTCGGTCAGACAAATACAAACCAGAAGTATATGGCGATTTTCAGTTGATCGATCTTACCCTGATCGAAAGCGGTATTACATCTGCAGATACGCAGATGTGGAGCGAACATTAAATAAGGTTTTAAAAGCTTGAGGCTTAAAACAATAAAACAATAATATCAAAAGATATTGAAGGAGGGAATCACCAGTGAGATTAGAAATGGGACACATTTACATTAAGGATATCCAGTTCGCATCTGAGTCTAAGATCGAAGATGGTATTCTGTATGTATCCGAGGAGGCTGTAAAAGCTGTAGCTCTTGAAGACGAGAAGATTAAGAGCGTATCATTAGACATTGCAAAGCCAGGTGAATCAGTAAGAATTACACCGGTTAAGGATGTAATCGAACCACGTGTGAAAGTAGAAGGAAGAGGAGGAATTTTCCCGGGAGTTATCGCTAAGGTAGACACGGTGGGAGAAGGAAAAACTTACGCATTGAAAGGAATGGCTGTTGTTACAGCTGGTAAGATCGTAGGATTCCAGGAAGGTATTATCGATATGACGGGTCCTGGAGCAGACTACACTCCATTCTCAAAGACACTGAACCTGGTTATGGTATGTGAGCCGGTTGATGGAATCAAACAGCATGATTACGAGGCGGCAGTGAGATTTGCGGGATTCAGAGTAGCTACATACATTGGGGAACTGGCACGTGAACTTACTCCGGACGAGACAAAAGTATATGAGACATGCACAATCAAAGAAGGAATGGAAAAATATCCAGATCTTCCGAGAGTGGCTTATGTACAGATGCTGCAGAGTCAGGGACTTCTGCATGACACCTATGTATACGGTGTGGATGCAAAGAAGATCGTTCCTACCATTTTAAGCCCTACAGAGGTTATGGATGGAGCTATCGTATCTGGTAACTGTGTATCTGCCTGCGACAAGAACCCAACATACGTACACCTGAATAACCCGGTTGTACATGATCTGTTTGAACAGCATGGAAAAACTTTGAACTTTGTATGCCATATTATTACAAATGAAAACGTATATCTGGCTGATAAGATGCGTTCTTCTGACTGGACAGCAAAGCTGTGTAAGATGCTGGATTTGGACGGTGTTATCGTATCTCAGGAAGGATTTGGTAACCCGGATACAGACTTGATTATGAACTGTAAGAAGATTGAAGCAGAAGGCGTAAAGACAGTTATCATTACTGATGAGTATGCAGGACGCGATGGTAAATCCCAGTCTCTGGCAGATGCGGATCCAGCTGCAGACGCAGTGGTTACCGGCGGAAATGCAAATCAGGTAATTATCCTGCCGAAACTTGATAAAGTGATTGGAACTTTGGATTATGTAACCAAGATTGCCGGAGCAAGTGAAGAGACGCTGCGCGAAGACGGATCTCTGGAAGTAGAGCTTCAGGTACTGACAGGTGCAACCAATGAGACAGGTTTCAACAAACTGAGCGCAAGATAGGAAGGGAGGATAATAAGATGGCTAAATTAAGAGTTGTTCATTACATCAATCAGTTCTTTGCACAGATTGGTGGAGAAGAAAAAGCAGATTATCCGGCAGAGATTCGTGTGGGCGAAGTCGTTGGACCGGGTATGGCATTGACACAGAATTTTGGAGAGGAAGCAGAGATTATCGCAACAATCATATGTGGTGACTCTTACTTCAACGAGAACCTGGAGAAAGCAAAAGCTGACATTCTGGCAATGGTAAAAGAACAGAACCCTGACGTATTCGTAGCAGGACCGGCATTCAATGCAGGACGTTACGGAGTTGCCTGCGGAACGATCGCAGCAGCTGTTCAGGAGGAGCTTGGAATTCCGGCTGTAACAGGAATGTATGTAGAAAATCCGGGAGCGGATATGTTCAAGTCTCAGGTTTACATTGTATCAACCAAGAACAGCGCAGCAGGTATGAGAGACGCAGTGAAGAAGCTGGCTCCACTTGCTGTTAAAATCGGAAAAGGCGAGCCGATTGGCGCGTCTGCAGAAGAAGGATACATTCCGAATGGTGTTCGTGTGAACTTCTTTGAGAAAGAAAGAGGATCTCAGAGAGCAGTTAAGATGCTTCTTAAAAAACTGGCTGACAAGCCATATGAGACAGAGTATCCAATGCCTGACTTCGATAAGGTTGATCCGAATCCGGCGGTAAAAGATCTGGCGCATGCTAAGATCGCGCTGGTTACATCTGGAGGAATTGTTCCAAAGGGAAATCCAGATCATATTGAAAGTTCAAGTGCATCTCATTACGGAGAGTACGATATCGCCGGCGTGATGGATTTAACAGAAGAGACATATGAAACCGCACATGGCGGATACGATCCGGTATACGCAAACGAAGACTCTGACCGTGTTCTTCCGGTTGACGTGCTTCGGGATATGGAAAAAGAAGGAATTATCGGAGAACTTCATCACCTGTTCTACACAACAACAGGTAATGGTACGGCTGTTGCATCTGCAAAAGCATTTGCTGATGAATTCTCCCAGAAATTAAAGGCTGACGGAGTAGATGCCGTTATCCTCACCTCTACCTGAGGTACCTGTACTCGTTGCGGTGCAACGATGGTGAAAGAGATCGAGAGAGCAGGAATTCCAGTTGTACATATCTGTACGGTAACACCGATCTCTATGACAGTTGGAGCGAACAGAATTGTTCCGGCTATCGCAATCCCTCATCCACTTGGAAATCCGGCTCTGGATAAGGCTGAGGAGAAAGAACTGCGTCGTCATATTGTTGAAAAAGCTCTGAAAGCTCTTACAACAGAAGTTGACGGACAGACAATTTTTGATTAATACACAAGGCGAAGAATTTCCAGGCCTTGGTAGTGAAGACTACTTAAGTGTTAAAGGAGACATAACAAAATGAGTAAAATTTATGATGTTATTGTCCTGGGTGCTGGTCCTGCTGGTTTAGCAGCAGGACTGTACGCAGGAAGAAGCCGTCTTTCTGTTCTGATCATCGAAAAAGGTCAGGATGGCGGACAGATTGCGATCACAGATGAAATTGAAAACTATCCAGGTCAGATTGTGGAAGGTGAATCGGGACCATCTCTGATCGCAAGAATGACTGCACAGGCTGAAAAGTTTGGGGCAGAGCGTGTGGCTGACACTATTACAGAAGTATCTCTTGAAGGAGAAGTAAAGGTCTTAAAGAGTGCAAAGGCTGAGTATCAGGGCCGGAATGTGATCATTGCTACAGGCGCACATGCAAGACCAATCGGATGTAAAGGTGAAGCAGAATACATGGGCAAAGGTGTATCCTACTGTGCAACGTGTGACGCAAACTTTTTTGAAGATTTTGAGGTATATGTTGTTGGAGGCGGAGACTCTGCTGTTGAAGAGGCAATGTATCTTACCAAGTTCGCAAGAAAAGTTACGATTATTCACAGACGTAATGAACTTCGTGCTGCAAAATCTATTCAGGAGAAAGCATTTAAGAATGAAAAGATCGAATTTATGTGGGATTCTGTAGTAGAAGAAGTAGGCGGAGACGATATCCTTCAGTGGATGAAGGTGAAAAATGTTAAGACAGGTGAAGTTACAACTGTTGAAGCAGATGAAGAAGACGGTATGTTTGGTGTGTTTGGATTTATTGGAACGATTCCAAACAGCAAGCCATTTGAAGGTATCATCGACATGGATGAAAGAGGGTATATTAAGACGGACGAAGATATGCATACCAATATCCCTGGTGTATATGCAGCAGGTGATGTTCGTGTTAAGAGTTTAAGACAGGTTGTTACTGCAGCTGCTGACGGTGCGATTGCAGCAGTTCAGGTAGAAAGAAGTATGTCGGATTACTTCTAAGAACAGCAAAGATATACAACAAAAAGGAGGAGATACCAATGTTAGATCTTGATAAGACAAATTTTGAAGAGGAAGTATTAAAAGCAGAAGGATATGTATTTGTAGACTTCTATGGAGATGGATGCGTTCCATGCCAGGCTCTTATGCCAACCGTTCATGGATTTGCCGACAAATATGGTGATAAAATGAAATTTACTTCTCTCAATACAACAAAGGCACGCCGTCTTGCAATTGCACAGAAGGTACTTGGCCTTCCGGTTATGGCTATTTACAAAGATGGAGAAAAAGTAGAAGAAGTCGTAAAAGACGACGCTACACCGGAGAATATTGAAGCGATGATTCAGAAATACATCTAAATTACAGAGTGTTTCTTGATCATATATAAACATGTTTTTTACCACATAAGAAAGGAGAAAGCATAATTATGGCTATTTTAGAAGGGAAAAAAGCAATAATTATCGGAGACCGTGATGGAATCCCGGGACCAGCAATTGCTGAGTGTGTAAAGACTGCTGGCGCTGAGATTGTATTTTCATCAACGGAGTGTTTCGTCTGAACGAGCGCAGGCGCAATGGATCTGGAAAACCAGAAGAGAGTAAAAGAATTCGCTGACGAGTATGGTGCAGAGAACTTAGTAGTAGTTCTTGGTGCAGCAGAAGGTGAAGCTGCAGGTCTTGCAGCAGAAACCGTTACGTTAGGTGATCCTACTTTCGCAGGTCCATTGACAGGGGTCCAGCTTGGACTCACGGTATATCATGTATGTGAACCTGAGATCAAAGAAGAGTTTGACGAAGCAGTTTATGATGAACAGGTTGGTATGATGGAAATGGTTCTTGACGTAGACGACATCGTATCAGAGATGGAAGCTATCAGAGAGCAGGTATAGAAATCATGCTATGAAGACGGGGCAGACCCATGTGTTCCCACATCGGGGACTGCCCTTCTTTTTCAGAACGATGAAAGGTGGAAAACTGCAATGAATAGTGTAATTAAAGGAGCAAGCTATGTGCTTGCGCATACACCACAGATGGTGGTATATAATGGAACAACTCAGACAACAGAAAGAATCGTAAATCCGGAATCTGAGTATTTGAAAGAATTAGAAAGTCATCTTCGCTCTTACGAGGATTGTGTGAGCTATTGGCCGAATCAGGTATATATTGGTAATGCGACTCCAGATGATCTTGCAGAAGTGGAATTCCCATATTATGACAAGAAAAAAGATGGAGCAGAGAGATATGGAAAATACGGTGAGATCATGCCAGAAGAAGAGTTTATTCTTCTCGTTCAGGCATGTGATCAGTTTGAAGTAGTAATGCTTGATAAAAAGTTTGTAGCAGCGCATAAAGAGGCGTTTGCTGCAGATCCAATTATTACAGAGGATATTGTGGAAAGACTCCATGCTGGCATGGAACTTGCTGAGATTGAAAAAGTTGTTAATGAAGAACATGCAGAAGGTCTCTATATTGCAGGAAAATTAGTTGGATGTGTGAAGAGAGCGCATGATATCGATGTGAATCTGTCTGCTCATGTTATGCATGAGAACTTAATGAGTAAGGCGTCCAGCGTGCTTGCATTATTATATGGTGTAAAGAATGCAGGAATCAGCAAAGATGATGTAGAGTATGTGATCGACTGTGCAGAGGAAGCATGTGGAGATATGAACCAGAGAGGTGGAGGAAACTTTGCAAAAGCAGCGGCAGAGATTGCAATGCTGAATAATGCAACTGGTTCAGATGCCCGCGGATTCTGTGCCGGCCCATCTCATGCATTGATTGAAGCAGCAGCTCTCGTTAAATCCGGAGCTTACAAATGTGTGGCAGTTACAGCAGGCGGATGTACAGCAAAGCTTGGTATGAATGGAAAAGACCATGTAAAGAAAGGTCTTCCGATCTTAGAGGATTGTTTGGCAGGATTCTGCGTAATTGTTGCAGAAAATGACGGCGAAAATCCGGAGATCAATCTTGATATTCTCGGACGGCATACAGTAGGAACAGGAAGCGCTCCGCAGAACGTAATTGGAAGTCTTGTTGCAGATCCACTTGAAAGAGCAGGACTTAAGATTACGGATATTGACAAGTACTCTCCAGAGATGCAGAATCCAGATATCACAAAGCCGGCTGGAGCAGGAGATGTTCCGATGGCGAACTATAAGATGATTGCAGCACTTGCAGTAAAACGTGGAGAACTGGATCGAAAAGAGCTGGCAAGCTTTACGAAAGAACATGGTTTGACTGGATGGGCTCCGACACAGGGACATATTCCATCAGGAGTTCCATATATTGGCTTTGCAAGAGAGGACATTCTTGCAGGAAAGATGAAGAGAGCAATGATCGTCGGAAAAGGAAGCTTGTTCCTTGGCCGTATGACGAACTTGTTCGATGGGGTATCTTTTGTGATTCAGGCAAATACAAAAGCAGAGGAAGAAGCGGCTGCAGGTGTATCTGAAGAAGAAGTAAAAGGACTGATTGCAAAGGCTATGAAAGATTTTGCTGCTACCCTGATGGCAGAGTAAGGGGTGGTTACGATGGCAAAGAATATTGAAAAAATGATTGCGGAAACTTTTATGGAGATGGCACAGGGGCTGGAGACTGGAAGTTTTGGGAAACGACCAAAGATTGCGCTTACTGGTATGGGAAGCGAGCATGGAGAAGAGAATTCTATGGCAGCTGCAGTAGCCGCTGCAAAGGATGGAATCGATGTGTTCTATATCGGAACTCTGGAAGCAGAGGGTGTGACAACCATTAAAGTGGCAAATGATGAAGAAGGCCATGACAAGATGGAAGAACTGCTGGCTAGCAAAGAAGTGGATGCAGCAGTAACGATGCATTTCCCATTTCCGATCGGCGTATCTACCGTTGGACGTTGTGTAACGCCGGCACAGGGAAAAGAAATGTATATCGCGAATACAACGGGAACTTCCAGCACAGATCGTGTGGAAGGTATGATTAAAAATGCAGTCTATGGAATTATTGCTGCAAAAGCTTGCGGAAATGCCAATCCGACCGTCGGAATTCTGAATGTAGACGGTGCCCGTCAGACAGAAAAAGCGCTGAAACAGCTGAAAGACAAGGGATATGAAATTACATTTGCGGAGTCAGGAAGAGCAGATGGCGGATGCGTTATGAGAGGAAACGATGTCCTTCAGGCATCTCCGGATATTATGGTAACAGACTCCTTAACTGGAAATATTCTGGTGAAAATGCTTTCTTCTGCAAATACAGGCGGAAGCTTTGAAGCAACTGGTTATGGCTACGGCCCGGGAATTGGGGAAGGGTACGAGCAGCTGGTAATGATCGTATCAAGAGCCAGTGGCGCACCGGTGATTGCAAATGCAATTCGCTATGCAGCACAGCTGGTAAAAGGAAAAGTATTTGAGGTTGCAAAAGAGGAATTTGCAGCAGTTAAGAAAGCCGGCTTTGATGAGATTTTAGGATCTGTGAAGGCAGCATCCAAGCCGGCAGCTGCAGAAGAAGAGGTAAAAGAGCCTCCGAAGGAGATCGTAACAGCACAGATTCCAGGAATTGAAGTTATGGATCTGGAAGATGCAGTTAAAGTGCTGTGGAAGATTGGAGTTTATGCAGAGAGTGGTATGGGATGTACAGGACCGATCATCCGCGTATCAGATGCCAACCTTGCAAAGGCTGAGGAAGAATTAAAGAAAGCCGGATACATTAATTAAAAAGTATGAGTGATCATCTTTGGGGAAAGTGGCACTTGCGGTGGCAAGATGCCACTTTTCTGTTGATCAGAATCAAAAATATGAGGTGAGATGGTAAGAGATGGAAGCGATACTCAGACTGAATGAAGTAGAATACGAGAAAGAAAGTTTGATTCACAGGATAGGGATCAGCATCTGTATTGTGGCGGGACTGGTATTTCTGTACACTTGCGCGGTGACGGGAATGATGGATCAAGAATATAAACTGGAGGCATCCGCTTCGCTTTACATGAAAAGCGGCGCTGGCACAGATGGACGGATAGATGAGAACATAGAGGTGTTAAACAGAGCTAAACTACCCAAGGCAGCAGTGACAGAAGGTGTAGAAGAGATAACAATATTAAGAGAGGGTGGACGAGCGAATGAGCAGGGAGTCGACAGAAATGTGGTGTTAGAGAAGTCTTTTGTGAATTCCGGCAGTGCGGAAGAAGAAAATCAGATAGGCGGACAAGAGGATGCGATTCCTGCTTCTTCAGTCTGTACCGTTCGTCTTCATGGGAATGGAGGCATGCCGGAATTATCCGTACATCAGGAACAGATATCGGATGTGGGCGCTTCATGGACGAATCCGAGAAGACTTGGCAAAGAATTCTGTGGCTGGTACCGGGACGCTGCCTGTACCATTCCTTATGAAGGAGTAGAAGAAGGAATCAGTGAGCTTGATTTGTATGCAGGGTGGAAAGATTTTGCCGGATTTATCTCCGATGAGAGAGGATACTTGATTGGATGTACGTCTGAATTGTTGGTGACAGACGGTATCTTCTTACTTCCGGTAAGTTCGGATTGTGTTGGAATTGCTTCCGGTGCATTTGACGGCATGGATGAAGCGGTACTGGAACTTTATATTCCGGCAAACATTACAGAGATTGAAGAAGGCGCATTGGATTCATTAAAACCACTTTGGTATATCGAGGTAGATCCAGCCAATCCATCTTATTATAGTGAAGATGGCGTGTTGTACCATAGGAATGGAGCAGTAGTAAAAGATCCATTCACGGATTGAATTCTGAAGAAGCAGGTGCTATAATAGGTTGGATTAAATCGGAGGCAGGAAAAGAAGATGGAGATTCAACAGATTACCAAAGATAAGCGGGATTATATGTATCTGCTTCTTGTGGCAGATCCTCAGGAAGACATGGTGGACCGGTATCTGGATGAAGGCGATATGTTTATCCTGAAGGATCAGGGAGAAGTGAAAACCGTCTGTGTGGTAACCCTTCTAAAGAATCATAAATGTGAGTTGAAGAATATTGCAACGCTCACAGAAGATCAGGGCAAGGGCTATGGCAGATATATGATAAATTTTGTGTGTGAATATTACAGCAGCCAGTGCGATACCATGTATGTGGGAACGGGAAACAGCAGAAAGACAATTGGATTTTATGAGAAATGCGGATTTGTGAACTCTCATATTATTGCCAATTTTTTTGTAGACCATTACAAAGATCCCATCTACGAGGAAGGGGTTCGTCTGGTAGATATGATATATTTGAAAAAATCACTAGAGTCAAAGCTGGATGTAAAAAAGGTGGTAGATATGGCGATTGAAGCGGGGCGGATCCTGTTGAAAAACGGAGCGGAGATCTTTCGTGTGGAAGAGACCATTACCCGGATCTGTAACCGTTTTCACGTCAATCATGTAGATATCTTTACACTGAGCCATGCGATCTTTGTCAGTGCGGAAAACGGAGAGGAAGAGGCGTATACAAGAGTAAAGCACGTTCCTTTATCTGCACCGCATCTTGGCGTTGTGGCGGAAGTTAATGATCTTTCCAGAGAGATTTCAGCAGGCCATGTGACCATTAATGAGGCGGTAGAACGACTGAAAGAGATCGACGAGATGCCGCCAAAGAAGGCATATGTACAAATTCTTGCAGGCGGCATGGGAAGCGGATTTTTTGGAGTGATGCTTGGTTCTACACCGTTAGAAAGTGCGGTGGCCTTTATCATAGGCTGTCTGGTAAGTGCTTGGGTTTTGATCGGAAAACGCAACCATATGTCGAAAATTATTGTCAATATCATCGGCGGAGTTTTGATCACCGCATTTACGCTGCTTTTCCAGCATTTGATTTTCTGGAATGTGATGCGGATCGACGGAATTATTATCGGAGCGATTATGCCGCTGGTGCCGGGGCTTGCATTTGTCAATGCAATCAGAGATATTGCGGATAGCGATTTCCTGTCGGGAACGGTGCGTATGATAGATGCGCTCCTGGTGTTCGTATATATCGCGATTGGAGTAGGATGCGTATTAAGTCTTTATTATAGATTGGGAGGGATGATATGATAGAAGAAATCCTTGTCAATGGCGTGTGTGCATTTATGGGAACCGTCGGATTTGCCATGATGTTTAATGTCCCGAAACGATATTATTTAAGCTGCGGAATGACCGGTGCAGTCGGATGGCTGGTATACAAAGGCGTACACGTGTATGCATCTTCTGCAGTAGCATCCTTTCTGGCCGCGCTTATGGTGGTTTTGATTTCACGAATGCTGACCGTGCGGATGAAGTGCCCGATTACCATTTTCCTGGTATCTGGGATTATCCCGCTGGTACCGGGAGCAGGAGTGTATTATACGGCGTATTATCTAGTTATGAATCAGTTGTCTATGGCGGCGCAGAAAGGAATGGAATCCATTAAGATTGCATTTGGTATTGTGCTGGGAATCGCCTTTATTATTTCCATTCCGCGTGAAGCGTTCCAGATGGGATATTGGCGTCAGAAGATTAGACTTAGGAAGATCCGACTTAGGAGAAATCGTAAAAATCGGCTGCAAGGTTGAAGGAACAATGCCGCCTGTGTTACAATAAAAAAAGTAATAAAAGTTAGGAGATTAGAGGCCATGAGTAAAGTAAGAACAAGATTTGCACCAAGTCCTACGGGAAGAATGCATGTAGGAAATCTAAGAACAGCGTTGTACGCGTATCTGATTGCAAAGCATGAGGATGGCGACTTTATGTTGAGAATTGAAGATACAGATCAGGAGCGTTTTGTAGAGGGAGCGCTGGAGATCATCTATCATACACTGGAAGAGACAGGGCTGGTGCATGATGAAGGTCCAGACAAGGATGGAGGTGTAGGACCTTATGTGCAGAGTGAGAGAAATGCATCTGGTCTTTATCTGGAGTATGCAAAGCAGCTGATTGAGCAGGGGGATGCTTATTACTGCTTCTGTGATAAAGAGAGACTGGAGTCCTTAAAGAGCAGCGTGTCTGAGGGCAGTGACACAGAGATTGTTGTGTATGATAAGCACTGCCTTGGACTGAGTAAGGAAGAAGTGGAAGCAAATCTGGCAGCAGGAAAGCCGTACGTGATTCGCTTTAATATGCCGACAGAAGGAACGACGACATTCCATGACGATATTTACGGAGATATCACCGTTCCGAATAAGGAGATGGAAGATTTGATTCTGATCAAATCGGACGGTTATCCGACGTATAATTTTGCGAATGTAATCGATGATCATCTGATGGGAATTACCCATGTTGTGCGTGGAAATGAATATCTGTCATCTGCGCCGAAGTACAATAAGATCTATGAGGCGTTTGGATGGGAGATTCCGGTATATGTGCATTGTCCGTTGATTACAGATGAAAATCATAAGAAGCTTAGTAAACGATGCGGTCATTCTTCCTATGAAGATTTGATTGAGCAGGGGTTTGTAACAGAGGCGGTTGTTAACTATGTGGCTCTGCTTGGATGGTGCCCGTCTGACAATCAGGAGATTTTCTCTTTGGAAGAACTCATCAAAGCCTTTGATTATCGCCATATGAGTAAATCACCTGCTGTATTTGACGTAGTAAAATTAAAATGGATGAACGGCGAATACTTAAAAGCGATGGACTTTGATAAGTTCTACCAGATGGCAGAACCATATATAAAAGAAGTTGTGACGAAGGATTATGATTTGAAGAAGATTGCAGCTTTGGTGAAGACGAGAATTGAAGTGCTTCCGGATTTGAAAGAGCAGATTGATTTCTTTGAAGAGTTACCGAAGTATGATACGGCAATGTACTGTCATAAGAAAATGAAGACGAATGAAGAAAATTCTCTGGAAGTATTGCAGGAGGTACTGCCGCTTCTTGAGCAGCAGGAAGATTTCAGCAATGATGCGTTGTTTGAGGTGCTGAAAGGTTATGTAGACGAGAAAGGTGTAAAGACTGGATTTGTGATGTGGCCAGTTAGAACGGCGGTATCAGGAAAACAGAACACGCCGGGCGGTGCAACGGAGATTATGGAGATTTTAGGCAAAGAAGAATCTCTAAGAAGAATTCGTGCAGGAATCGAATTACTGCAGAAATAATAGGAAAAAGAGAAGTAAAAAACAAGTAAGGGGAATCTTATGAGTTTAAATCACGCTCAGAAGAGGGCAGTCGCCCATCGGGAAGGACCTTGTATGGTCCTTGCCGGTCCCGGTTCCGGGAAGACACTTACCATTGCAAAAAGAATCGAATATCTGATTACAAAGTATAAGGTAAGACCAGAAGAAATTCTGGTCATTACCTTTACAAAGTATGCCGCAAAAGAGATGAAGGAACGGTTTTGTTCTCTGTATGGATGTAGAAATACTGCCGTGACGTTTGGTACCTTCCATGGAATTTATTATGGAATTCTGAAATGGGCATATGGTTTAAATCAGAGCAATCTTTTAAGCGATGAAGAAAAATACATATTGATTCGAGAGGCGGCAGCGAAGCTTTCCTGGGAAGAATTAAAAGGAGCCGGAGAAGAAAAAGAATATTTGCAGGAGTTGGCGGCGGAAATCGGCAACATTAAGAATAACTGCAGGGATATCCGCACATATGAATCTCAAAAGTATGGAACAGAGAGATTCCGGGAATTGTATCGGAATTATGAACAAATGAAACAAGAACTTCGCAAGATTGATTTTGAAGATATGCTGATCAAGTGCAGGGCGCTTTTCCTTCACCGACCGGATATTTTGAAGAAATGGCAGGAGAAGTTTCGATATATTTTGGTGGATGAATTTCAGGATATTAACCAGGCTCAGTACGATGTGGTGCGGATGCTGGCAGCACCGCAGAACAATCTGTTCGTGGTGGGGGATGATGATCAATCGGTTTACGGATTCCGCGGGGCGAAGCCGGGAATTATGATGCAGTTTCAAAAGGATTATCCACAAGCCGATCGGATTCTTTTAGATATCAATTACCGATCTTCCGGGCATATTGTAAATGGGGCGCTTCGAGTAATCGGGAATAATAAGATGCGCTTTGACAAAGCAATTTCCTCCAGCCGGGAACCGGGAGACAGTGTTCACATTCAGGAAGTTCAGGATCCGGCAGAAGAAGCAGAGTATGTGACGGAGCAGATTAAGATTGCAGCACAGAAGGGGATTCCTTACAGCGAGATGGCAGTGCTGTACCGGACAGTTGCGGATGCAAGAGCTGTATCGGAAGCGTTGTCCAAGCGGCAGATTCCGTTTACGATGAAGGAGCGTATTCAGAACCTTTATGATCATTTTATTGCGGCGGATCTTCTTAGTTATCTTCACCTGGCCCAGAAAGACTGGAAACGGGCATATTTTTTGCAGGTGGCTAATAAGCCCAACCGTTATCTTAGCAGAGACAGCATGGAAGGGGAGCCGGTGACCTATGAGTCTATGAGAAATTTTTATTGTGATAAAGACTGGATGATGGATCGAATTGATCAGTGGGAATGGGATATGAAGATGATTTGTGACAAGACGCCGTATGCGGCAGTTCAGTATATCCGAAAAAATATAGGATATGAAGAATATCTGAAAGAATATGCGGCTTCCAGACAACTTCCTTTCGAGGATCTCAAGGTGGTTTTAGAGGAAATTCACAGTCAGGCAAAGGCTTATCGGACAGCCCAGGAGTGGTTTGCGCATATCGAAGAATACAGGGAGACTTTGAGAAGACTTCAGATGAGGGAGAATCAAAGAAAACCGGACGGTGTGGCAATGATGACGATGCACGGCGCCAAAGGGCTGGAATTTGAACAGGTATTTCTGATCCATGCAAATGAAGGGTGCACACCTTATAAGAAGGCGAAGACGGCGGAAGAGATTGAGGAGGAACGCAGACTCTTCTATGTGGCTATGACACGGGCAAAACAGAAACTGATCATTAGTTATGCAAAAGAAAAAAACGGGAAAGACCTAAGTCCATCCCGTTTTGCAGAAGAATTACTCTTCGTCTAATTCTTCAAATTCCTGCGTATCCATCCATTCGTCAAAAGCATCTGCGGCGATTTCGTACTCGTCATCGTCTTCAATGTTCTGAAGTTCCGGCTCGCCGTCTGCATTCTCGATATAGCGGTACAGATAGACATCGCCCTCTTCGGTCTCGCCTTCTTCATTTAATGGAAGCAGTGCAATGTACTGATTCTCACCGGCTTCAAATAAAGTCAGAATGGCACATTCTACTACCTCGTCATTATCAAGAGTCAGTTCCACTGTCATAAATTCATCCATGATTTGCTCTCCTTTGTTTTATAGATATCTTTGTTCGATATCTTTACTCTACCAAAGGAATCTCTAAAAAGCAAGGAAAAATGAAAAGAGTAGCCAAAACGGTAAAAATGTTGTAAAATAAGGCTGTCCGTGTGGGGAAAACACAGATTAAGGAGGATGTCATTATGCAGAAGAAAAGAATGTTAAGCGTGTTGGCAGTGATGCTCGTGTGCGTTTTCGCATTATCCGGATGCAAAAAGAATGTTGGAACACCGGAAGACAATGCGGTGAAAGAAGAGACGGAAGAAGGAACAGAAGGAGAAGAGGACTCTGGTAAAGGGGAAGGGTATCAGTTTGGCTTTTCTGGAATTGATATGGAAAATCCTTATTTTATTACACTGGAGGAATCAATCCGGGAGGAATTGGAAAAAGAAGGCTATGCGCTGACGATGAAAGATCCGGCATCAGACCCGAAGCTTCAGGCAAGTCAGTTAAGCGAGATGATAGAAGAAGGAGTAGATGCAGTATTTTTAAGTCCGGTAGACTGGGAAGAGATTACTCCGTCGCTGAAAGAATTAAAAGAAGCAGGGGTAAAGATTATCAATGTGGACAGTCAGGTGAAAGAGATGGACTATGTGGATGCCTATGTGGGATCGGATAACCGGGAGGCAGGATATATCTGTGGACAGGATCTGATTGAAAAATGTCCATCGGGTGGAAAGGTGGCAATCCTGGAGAGTCCGGCACAAAATTCCGTTAACGACCGGATTACTGGATTTGAAGAGGCAATTACCAAGGCGGAAAATGGATTTGAGGTGGTAGCCAGAGCGGATACAGGCGGTCAGTTTGAGAAGGCGCTTGAAGTGGCGACAGCCATGATAGAAGAACACCCAGATGTGACAGCGATTATGTGTGGAAATGATCAAATGGCAGTTGCAGCGACGACGGCGGTCAATCTGGCGGGACTGGATGAAGTACTGATTTATGGGGTGGACGGATCACCGGATATTAAAAAAGAACTGAAAAAGTTAGACGGTCAGATCGCGGCGACGGCAGCACAGTCTCCGATTAATATCGGGAAGACGGCAGCGCAGATTGCAGTAAAAGTGCTGGATGGAGAAGAATATGAGAAGGAGACTTTTGAAGAAGTCTTCCTGCTTAACAAAGACAATGTGGAAATGTACGGCGTGGATGGCTGGCAGTAGACAGAAAGGTTGGACAGAATATGGAAGAGGCATGCAGGAAAAATAAAATGGAGATAGAGACAGACTGTAGGGAACCGGGACGTGATTGTGTGGAGAATACTGCAGTGACAGGAGATCCCCTTCCACTTGGCGTCAAGGTAGCAGATGGAAAAGTGAATTTCGCAGTTTCTGTTCCTATCGGAAGTTCTGCCTGCCTGATTCTTTACCGGAAGGGAGAGACGAAACCTTGGAAGGTTTTCCCGATGAAGAGAGCATCCGGAAGAGTTTGGAGTGTGGCGATCGAGGGTTTGGATACGTCCTGTTATGAATACAATTATCAAATCGGAGATCAGATTGTAGTGGATCCCTATGCGAAGGATCTGGCAGGAAAGACTGTATGGGGGAAGCCGTGTGATGTACAGCAGCATGAGGTGCGCGGAAGCTTGAGTCAGAAAGCATTTGACTGGGAGGGGGACGCGCCCCTTGAGATTCCGTATCATCAGGTCGTTGCTTACAGCCTTCATGTCAGAGGTTTTACGAAGCATTTCTCTTCTGGCGTGAAAGGGAAGGGAACGTTTCAAGGGCTGGTGGAAAAGATCCCCTATCTTGTAGACCTGGGCGTAAATCAGATTCAATGCATGCCGGTATATGAATTTGAAGAGTGTAAACGGTATACCAATTACTGGGGATATGGAGAAGCATTCTGTTTCGCGCCGAAAAGCGCCTATGCGGCATCAAAAGACCCGGTGACGGAATGCAAAGAGATGGTGAAGGCATGCCACAGAGCGGGAATAGAAGTTGTATTTGAAATGCCGTTTACCGACAAGATGCCAAAGCAGATGATGGAAGAATGTCTGCGTTATTACGTAATGGAATATCACGTAGATGGCTTTATCCTGAATCCATTAGTTGCTCCTATGGAAGGAATTTTGGCAGATCCGATTCTGGGAACATCGAAGATTATGATTCACCAGACAGGATTTCAGACGGTGATGCGTCGGTTCCTGAAGGGGGATGAAGGGATGGTTGGAGATGTGATTTACTGGCTTCGACACAGCAGTGAAGGAGATGGCATCTTTAATTATATAGCAGGACACACGGGATTTACGATGTACGATATGGTTTCATATGATGGAAAGCATAATGAGGCAAATGGAGAGCAGAATCAGGATGGTCCGGATTATAATTACAGCTGGAATTGTGGAGCGGAAGGACCGACAAAGAAAAAAACGGTGCTGGAACTTAGAAAGAAGCAGCTCTATAATGCGTGGTTTCTGCTTTTAACTGCACAGGGGACACCCTGCATTTTAGCGGGAGACGAATTCGCGAATACGCAGAAGGGGAATAATAATGTCTATTGTCAGGATAATAGCACTGCGTGGCTGGACTGGAGGAAACTGGAAAAAGAAGCGGATCTTCATGCCTTTGTGAGAGCGCTGATCCGAATCCGGAAACAGTATCCGGTATTTGCCCCGGCTAAGGAGATGCAGGGAGTGGATAAAACCAGGTGCGGGGTACCGGATGTGTCGTATCATGGCGAGAGCGCATGGAGAACTCCGTCAGAAGTATACAGCCGGCAGCTTGGTGTATATTACAGTGGCGATGACGGAGACGGAGAAAAGAAAACGGCGTGTTTTGTGGCATATAATATGCATTGGCTGGAGCATGAATTTGCACTGCCTGCTCTTGGGAAGAATCAAAAGTGGTACCTGATTGCGTCAACCAGAGAAGGAGTGCTGGAGAAACCGATAAAGCTGGAAAATCAGAAAATGGTGCCGGTAGAGGAACGAACAGTGATGCTTCTGGCAGGGATGTAGGAGAGAAGAATATGAAAGCATTACAACATCTGCGGACAATTAATCATCATAAATGGCTGGTGATGAAGGGCTGCTTCAAAGTAGGGCTGTATCGGCAGGGGCTGATGCATGACCTGTCGAAATATTCTCCGACGGAATTTTTCGTAGGCTGCAGATATTATCAGGGGACCAGAAGTCCAAATAATGCGGAGCGGGAGTGTACAGGGTACTCGAAGGCGTGGCTTCACCACAAAGGAAGAAACAGGCACCATTATGAGTATTGGATTGACTATAGCGTAAATCCGGGAGAAGGGATTGTGGGTCAGAAGATGCCGACCCGCTATGTGATCGAGATGTTCATAGACCGGATTGCAGCTTCCAAGACTTATCAGGGAGAAGAGTACAAGGATACGCACCCTTTGGAATACTATGAACAGGGAGCGGCAAAGCTTGGCAGAATGATTCATCCAGATACGGCAAAGCAGCTTCATTTCCTGCTGGCGATGTTGGCAGAGAAGGGGGAAGAAGAAACCTTTGCTTATATCCGTCATAAGATTCTTAAAAAAAATAAAAAATAGTGTTGACATTTTCTAAGTCATATAGTAATATAATCTTCGGACGGTCGATAGAGCGTCACTTGCGGAAGTGTCGGAACTGGCAGACGAGCAAGACTAAGGATCTTGTAAGCATTGTGCTTGTGTGGGTTCAAGTCCCATCTTCCGCAGTTCGTTAAATAGATGAGAAATCTTTATGGTAAAGGTTTCTCATTTTTTGTATTTGCAAAATGATAGGAGAATGCATATGACGATCAGAGAACAGATGGAACAACGGGAACTTCAGTATTTAAGTCCTTATGCCTCAAGAAGCAGTCAGTCAAGAGGAAGACGAAAGCCGGAAGAGGAGTGCGATATTCGACCGGTTTACCAGAGGGATCGAGATCGGATTCTCCATAGCAAGGCATTTCGTCGGCTTCGTCAGAAGACGCAGGTATTTCTGCTGGCGAAAGGGGATCATTACCGGACGAGGCTTACCCACACGTTAGAAGTCTCTCAAAATGCGAGGACGATCGCGAAGGCGCTGCGTTTAAATGAAGACTTAGTGGAGGCGATTGCGCTTGGGCATGATCTTGGACATACCCCTTTTGGACATGCAGGCGAGAGAGCCTTGAATCAGGTGTGCCCGCTGGGATTCCGACATAACGAACAGAGCGTGCGCGTGGTAGAGCGCCTGGAGAAGCACGGGAGAGGGTTGAATCTGACCTGGGAGGTCAGAGACGGAATTCTAAATCATAAGACGGGGACAACTCCTGCAACGCTGGAAGGGCAGATTGTAAGACTTTCTGACAAAATTGCGTACATTTATCATGATATAGATGATGCAATTCGGGGTGGAATTCTCTCGGAAGAAGAAATCCCAAAGGAATATCGGGAAATTCTGGGAGAAACGCCCCGGATCCGTCTGAATTCCATGATCCATGACGTAATTACCAACAGCATGGATCAGCCGGAGATCCGAATGTCAGAGGAAGTGGAAGGAGCTATGAAAGGACTTCGTTCCTTCCTATTTACACATGTCTATATGAATCCGATGGCAAAAGGGGAAGAGTACAAAGCAGTGAATATGGTGGGGGAACTCTATCATTATTATCGAGCCCATTTGGATTTATTGCCTCAATTCTATCAGGATATGCTGGAAGAAGGAGAAAAGGAAGAACAGGTGGTCTGCGATTATATCGCAGGAATGACCGATAATTATGCGGTGCAGACCTTTGAAAAATATTTTGTTCCGGAATCTTGGAAAAATTAAAGGAAATCCGATTCTTTTGTCGAATATTATATATGAGGGCTTAAAAATGTATTATTCTGATGAAATCGTAGAAGAAGTAAGAGCAAAAAATGATATTGTGGATGTAATATCCAGTTATGTAAAACTGCAGAAAAAGGGAAGTTCCTATTTTGGTCTATGTCCGTTTCACAATGAAAAATCACCGTCTTTTTCCGTAAGCAGGCAGAAACAGATGTACTATTGTTTTGGATGCGGCGCAGGCGGCAATGTATTTACCTTTCTTATGGAATATGAGAATTATTCCTTTGTGGAAGCGTTAAAATACCTGGCGGATCGGGCAGGTGTAAGTCTGCCGGAGCAGGAATATTCTAAAGAGGCGAAGGCGCGGGCAGATCTAAAAGGAGTGCTTTTAGAGATCAATAAGGCTGCTGCCCAGTATTTCTATGTACAGTTAAAGGCAGAGCATGGCGCTCAGGCATTCAATTACCTGAAAAGGCGTGGGCTTGACGACGAGACAATCAAAGGATTTGGATTGGGATACTCTAATAAATATAGTGATGATCTCTATCGTTATCTGAAGTCAAAGGGGTATGCAGACGAGATGATTGCCAAAGCGGGACTGATTACGGTAGATGAGAAGAAGGGTGTGTATGACAAATTCTGGAACCGGGTGATGTTCCCGATTATGGATGCGAATAACCGGGTGATTGGCTTTGGCGGCCGTGTAATGGGAGATGCCAAACCCAAGTATTTGAATTCACCGGAGACAGTCATCTTTGATAAAAGTCGGAATTTGTACGGACTGAACAGAGCAAGAAGCTCCAGACGTCCTTATTTTCTGTTGTGTGAGGGATACATGGATGTGATTTCCCTACATCAGGCAGGATTTACCAATGCGGTGGCATCCCTTGGGACGGCTCTGACACCTGGACATGCTTCGCTGATCAAGCGGTATGTGCAGGAGGTATACCTGACTTATGACAGTGATGAGGCGGGAACCAAGGCGGCGCTTCGGGCGGTTCCGATTCTGAGAAATGTGGGAATCAGTGCAAGAGTGATCCGTATGGATCCTTATAAGGACCCGGATGAGTTTATTAAGAATCTGGGAGCAGAGGCCTTCGAGGAGCGAATTCAAAAAGCAAGGAATGGCTTTATGTTCAGTCTGGAGATTCTGGAACGCAGTTATGATATGCATTCCCCGGAGGGAAAGACAGGCTTTATGCGGGAGGCGGCGAGACGCCTGACGGAGTTTGAGGAAGAAATCGAACGTAATAATTACATAGAAGCCGTAGCATCGGCCTATCACGTAGGGTATGAGGAACTTCGGAAACTGGTGACCAAGATGGCAATTCAGCAAGGTCTTGCCAAGCCGGTGGAGAGGCCAAAGACTACACAGAATCGAGAAAAGGGAAAGGAAGACGGAATTTTAAAATCTCAAAAAATCTTACTGACCTGGCTGATCGAGGACGAAGCGATTTTCCGACAGATTGAAAGGTATATTACTCCGGAAGATTTTTCAGAAGGATTGTACCGCAAAGTGGCGGAACTGGTGTATGAACAGTATCAGGAACATGTCGTGAATCCGGCACAGATTATGAATCATTTTACAGATGAGGAAGAACACAGAGAAGTGGCGGGATTGTTCCATACAAAAATCAAAGAGCTGACGACGGTAAAGGAACAGGAGAAAGCATTGATGGAGACTGTGGTCCGGGTAAAAAGCCACAGTATTGAGGAAGCTACCAGGCATTTGGACGCGACAGATATCAGCGGACTGCAGCGGCTGATGGATGCGAAGCGTAAGCTGCAGGACCTGCAGAAACTGCATATTTCTATTAATTAAGGATAAAATATAAACAAGCAATGAGAGGATGGGCGCTACATGGAAGAAAACATGGCAAAATTTTTGGAGAAGCTAAAAGAACTGGTTGCACTGGGAAAGAAGAAAAAGAGTGTGCTGGAATTGCAGGAGATCAATGATTTCTTTGCCGACATGGAACTGGATTCCGATCAGATGGAGAAGGTATTTGAATATCTGGAATCAAACAATATCGATGTGCTTCGGATCAGTGATGACGATGATATTGACGATGTAGATATTATGATTTCCGAAGAAGATGATGTGGATATGGAGAAGATCGATCTGTCTGTTCCAGATGGAATCAGTATCGAAGATCCGGTGCGTATGTATCTGAAGGAGATCGGTAAAGTGCCGCTTCTGTCAGCGGAGGAAGAAGTAGAACTTGCAAAGCGCATGGCAGAGGGAGACGAGGATGCTAAGAAACGATTGGCAGAGGCCAATTTGCGTCTGGTTGTCAGTATTGCAAAACGTTATGTGGGACGAGGCATGCTGTTTTTAGATCTGATTCAGGAAGGAAACTTAGGTTTGATTAAGGCAGTGGAGAAATTCGACTACCAGAAGGGATTTAAGTTTAGTACGTATGCGACCTGGTGGATCCGTCAGGCGATTACAAGAGCGATTGCGGATCAGGCAAGAACGATCCGTATTCCGGTTCATATGGTGGAAACCATCAACAAGCTGATCCGTGTGTCCAGACAACTCTTGCAGGAACTGGGAAGAGAACCGGCTCCGGAAGAGATTGCAGAAGAGTTGGACATGCCGGTAGAAAGAGTAAGAGAAATCCTGAAGATTTCACAGGAACCCGTATCTTTGGAGACTCCGATTGGAGAGGAAGAAGACAGTCACCTGGGAGATTTTATTCAGGATGACAATGTACCGGTTCCGGCAGAAGCAGCAGCCCAGACTCTGCTGAAAGAACAGCTGGATGAGGTGTTGGATACACTGACAGAACGGGAACAGAAGGTATTGAGACTTCGGTTTGGTATGAATGACGGACGGGCGCGCACATTGGAGGAAGTTGGAAAAGAATTCGATGTTACCCGTGAGCGTATCCGCCAGATTGAAGCGAAAGCACTGCGCAAGCTTCGTCACCCAAGCCGCAGCAGAAAATTAAGAGATTATCTGGATTAAGAAAGAGGCGCCTATGGAACTATCAAAGAGACTTTACGCGGTTGCGGGTCTTGTGACAGAGGGCGCCTCTGTTGCAGATATCGGAACCGATCATGGTTATATTCCCATCTATCTGATGGAAAAGAAGATTGCATCCAAGGTGATTGCCCTGGATATCAATAAGGGACCGCTGGAGCGGGCGCGGATGCATATCCTGGGACATGGATGGAAAGGAAAGATTGAGACCCGTCTGTCGGATGGACTTTCGGCGGTGAAGCCGAAGGAAGTAGACACGATGATTGCAGCCGGAATGGGAGGCGGTCTGGTGATTAAGATTCTAAAAGAAGGAAAACAGGTGGCAGATACCATTGAGCATTTTATCCTTCAGCCGCAGTCGGAAATATTTAAAGTACGTCAGTTTCTGGCAGAACATCATTTTCGGATTGAAGCAGAAGACATGACGGAAGAGGATGGAAAATTCTACCCGGTTATGCGGGTGGTACATGGGGAATCAGAGAGCTACAGCGCATGTGAATATCAGTACGGAAAGTGCCTTTTGAACGATCGGCATCCGGTATTGTATCGGTATCTGAAGCGGGAGATGGCAATCAAAGAAAGCGTTTTTCGCCAGCTCTTTGGTCATCGGGACAGTGAAAGTGCAAAAGTACGGATGGAGGAAGTACGCAGGGAGATTCTGCTGGTGCAGGAGGCGCTGACCTATTTTGAGGAGGACGTATATGGAACTGAAACAGATCGTTGAGACCATTGAAAGGCAATATCCCAAAGAAGAGGCAATGGAGTGGGATAATGTAGGGCTTCTGGCAGGAAGAATGCAAAAAGAGGTGAAGCATATCTATGTAGCAGTGGATGCCACTGATGAAGTGATAGAGGACGCCCGGTGCGCGGAGGCGGATTTACTGGTAACACATCACCCGTTGATCTTTGGAGGAATGAAGCGCATTACGGATGAGGATTTTATCGGTCGGCGTCTTGTGAAGCTTTTAAGAAATGATATTGCCTGCTACGCTATGCATACGAACTACGATGTACTTCAGATGGCACGGCTTTGTGCAGACCTTTTCGGATTGCAGGAACAGAGGGCGCTGGAAGTGACAAGAGAGATTCCGGAAGCGGGGATTGGAAGTATCGGATTCCTGGAGGAAGCTATACTCTTAAAAGATTGCTGTAAACGGGTAAAAGAAAGATTTGAACTGGAGTCTGTCAGGGTGTTTGGGAATCTTGATCAACCGGTAAAGAAGATTGCCATTTGTCCGGGCTCCGGGAAAAGTGTGATTGATGTGGCGATTTCAAAAGGCGCAGATGTGCTTCTGACCGGCGATATCGGTCACCATGAAGGGATTGATGCCGTGGCAAGAGGTCTGGCGGTGATTGATGCCGGGCATTATGGCCTGGAAAGCGTTTTTATAAAGGATATGTCGGTGTGGCTGTCCAAACAGCTGCCAGAAGTAACTGTTACAGGGGCAAAGCGTCAATCTCCGTTTTCGGTGATCTGATTTATCCTTGAAGGGCATAAGAATAGAAGCAGAAAACAAATTGCAGAAAAGAGGCTTGAGAATATGGGAAAGACGGAAAAAGCAGACAAAATGCAGTTGTACCAGGTGAAGATTGGAGAAGAGACCAGATTGTATCAGGAAGGGACTTCTTATGGTCAGATCGCAGAAGAATTTCAAAAAGACTATAAAGATGATATTGTACTGGTATTTGTGGATGGGAAGCTTCAGGAATTAACGAAAACAGTGGAAAAAGACTGTACACTTAAATTTGAGACGACGTCCTCCGAGGCAGGGCATGATACCTACCGAAGAAGCATGAGTCTGATGCTGGTAAAGTCTATTTATGATGTCATCCCCCATGAGCAGATTGAGAAAGTGCGGATTCACTATTCCATCGGCAATGGATATTACTGCACACTGGAAGGAAGTGCCAAGGTGACGCAGGAGTTTTTGGACCGTGTAGAGGAACGGATGAAAAGTCTGGTAGAAATGGATATGCCGATTTGGAAACGATCTGTTAATACCGATGAGGCAATTACACTATTCCATCGGCATGGGATGCTGGATAAAGAGCGTCTGTTCCACTACCGACGGGTTTCCAAGGTAAATATCTACAGCATGAATGAATTTGAAGATTATTACTATGGATATATGGTGCCAAGCGCAGGCTATTTGAAGTATTTTAAGCTAAAGCTTTATGATGATGGTTTTCTGCTTTTGATGCCGTCTAGGAAAGAGACGCGGCGGGTGGAAACCTTTGTGCCTCAGACAAAACTCTTCCAGGTACTGAAAGAATCTACCCAGTGGGGAGATATGCAGGAAATCGAGACAGTAGGAGCATTGAATGATAAGATTACCAAGAGTGATTCCCATGAAGTGGTATTGGTTCAGGAGGCGCTGCAGGAGAAGAAGATTGCGGAGATTGCAGCACAGATTGCCGCCAGGCCGGAGTTGAAATTTATTTTGATTGCGGGGCCGTCCTCTTCAGGGAAAACGACGTTTTCACACCGGCTGTCCATTCAGCTGCGGGCAAATGGTCTGGTTCCACATCCCATTGCGGTGGATAACTATTTTGTAGAACGGGAAGACAATCCCAAAGATGAGAATGGAGACTATGATTTTGAATGTCTGGAAGCGGTCGATGTGAAACTCTTTAATCAGCAGCTTAAGGAGTTGCTGGATGGCAGAGAAGTGGTGATCCCAACCTTTAATTTTATTACCGGGCACAAGGAGTACGGATCCAAGACGAAGAAGCTGGGGCCTAATGATGTGCTGGTGATTGAAGGAATCCATTGCCTGAATCCAAAGCTGACCTTAAATCTTCCAGATGCCAATAAGTATAAGATCTATATCAGTGCGCTGACGCAGCTTAACATTGATGAGCACAATCGGATCCCGACCACGGATGGCCGACTTCTTCGACGGATTGTCCGGGATGCGAGGACAAGAGGATCTTCGGCACAGAGAACCATCAGCATGTGGGATTCTGTGCGGCGTGGGGAGGAACGCAATATTTTCCCGTATCAGGAAGAAGCGGATGTAATGTTTAACTCAGCTTTGATTTATGAGCTGGCGGTACTAAAGCCTTATGTAGAGCCGCTGCTTTTCGGAATTGACAGAAGTGCGCCGGAGTATTTGGAGGCGAAGAGGCTGTTGAAGTTTTTGGATTATTTTGTTCCAATTGGAAGCGAGAATGTACCGTCTAATTCTCTGCTTCGAGAGTTCATCGGCGGAGGATGTTTTCACGTGTAAATCCTGCCGGTATAGGAAGCAAACTTAAATGATGCAAATAAAAAGAAAGAACCATAGATCCTTCCGGGGAGAGAAAGCGCTTCCCTGCCGGCTCTGTGGTTCTTTCTTTTCTAAATGGAATTTGACTAGCCTTACTTATAAAATTTTTTCAGGTGCTCCATCTGGGATGTCATGTTCGTCATCAAGAGATCGGCGATGGTAATGGCCGCCATGGACTCTACAACGACAACGGCTCGCGGGACGATAATGGGGTCATGCCGCCCGGTGACGATAAGGGTTGTATCCTGGCCATCGTTTGTGACGGTCTGTTGAGGCTGGGAGATGGAAGGAGTGGGTTTGACAGCTGCCCGAAGCACGAGAGGGCTTCCATCACTTAGTCCTCCTAAGACTCCGCCGGAGTGGTTGGTTCGTTTGCAGACCTCATTTCCTTCTATATAAAAGGCATCATTATTGGAACTGCCAAGAGAAGCAGAAGCGGCAAAACCGTCTCCGATTTCGATGCCTTTGACAGCCCCGATAGACAGAATTGCCTGGGCAAGGCGAGCGTCTAGTTTCTCAAAGACAGGTTCGCCGATTCCCGCTGGAAGTCCGGTGATAACGCATTCGATTACACCGCCGGCAGAATCCTGCTGTTCCATACAGGTTTTCAGATAATCCTCGGCTGCCTGTGCATATTCCAGATTCGGCATGTATAGACTATTTTTATGGATACAGGAATAGTCGTAAGTAGAGGCAGGTACTTGTACCGGACCGATGGAACGGGTGTAAGTGGTCAGGTGAATCCCAAGTTCTTCGAGAAGAAGGGATGCGACAGCGCCTGCGGCGACGCGTCCAATGGTTTCTCTTCCGGATGTCCGACCGCCGCCTCGGTAATCGCGAAAGCCATATTTGGCGTCAAAGGTGTAGTCTGCGTGTCCCGGACGATAGCAGTCCTTGATACGGCTGTAATCATGGGATCGCTGATCGGTATTGGGAACCAGGAGGGACAGAGGGGTTCCGGTTGTTTTCCCATGGAAAACGCCGGAGAGGATCTGTACCTGATCCGCTTCCTTTCTAGCTGTGGAGAAACGGCTCTGTCCGGGTTTCCTCCGGTCCAGGAAAACCTGAATTTGTTCGGCGGACAGAGGAATTCCCGCCGGACATCCGTCGATTACGACGCCGATTGCGGGTCCATGAGATTCGCCCCAGGTGGTGACTGTAAATAAGGTTCCATAAGAAGATCCTGCCATGATGAAATGCTCCTTTGCTGATAAATATTGTCAGGTCTTATTATAAACAATCAAGGGAAAAGCTGCAATTAAAAATCTTTTTCCCTAATTCTTCATGAAATCTTCATGAAAAAATTTGTCGTTTTTTCTGTACTTTTATAAAGGTGCATATTATAATGTTAGAGTGTCTAATTGAAGATGGATTTATTATAGAGGTGTATAAGTAATGTGGAAGCAAAGCAAAAAAGCAAAGGAGACAGCCGGAGAAAGATTTGAGGACGAGCTGTTTTTGGATGATAGAGTCGAAGAGGATACATTCTTTGATGAGGATGATGAGGAATTCGGAAGACTTCTTGACGAAGATGTGGAGGAATTCGATGCCCTTTTTGATGAAGAAGAGCCGAACAAAAGCAAGAGAGGCAAGAAAGGAAAGAAAGACAAGAAAGCAAAGAGCGCAAAAGGCAAAAGAAACGAAGGCTCAAAGAAGGGCAAAAAGGCAGCAGTCATTGTACTGGAAAGTATTCTGGGAGTCTTTCTGTTAGTGTATGTTGGATTTGCACTGTTCTTTCATAGCCATTTTATGTTCTTTACAAAGATCAACGGAACGGATGTTTCGCTGAAAAGTGTAAGCGCTGTGGAAGCTTATATGGAGAAGCAGGTAGATGATTATGTGCTGACCATGAAGGAATCCGACGGCGGTCAGGAGATGATTGCGGGAACCGACATTTCTTTGGAATATGTCCCGGGAGAAGAATTGAAAAAGCTGGTAAAGAAGCAGGATAACTTTTTATGGATCAAGTCCTTGTGGGAGCATCCGAAGATTCAGGCAAAGGTCGGCGTGAAGTATGATGAGAAAGCGCTGGAGAAGAAGATTGGTAATCTAAACTGTATGAAGGAAGAAAATCAGGTGGCATCTGTGGATGCGTATCCGCAGTTCCAGACCGATCAGTTCCAGGTGGTTCCGGAAGTGGTTGGAACCCAGCTTGACAATGAAAAGTTTCATAAGAAGGTGGCAGAGGCAATCAACGGATTTCAGGAAGAGATCGATCTGTTAAAGGCAGATTGTTACATTTTGCCAAAGTTTACCAAGGAATCTCCGGAAGTGGCGGCAGCATGTGAAACGATGAATGGGTATCTGGGGGCCAGTGTAACCTATGATTTCAATCCTTATACAGAACTGGTGGATGCATCCGTGATTTCCCAGTGGGTGAAGGTGGATGCAGAGATGAACGTCACCTTTGATGAGGCGGCGGTTAGAGCCTATGTTCAGACACTTGCAGAGAAATACAATACCAAAGGGAAGACGAGAACTTTTACGACGGCAACGGGAAATACAGTGAATATTGAAGGTGGAAGCTATGGCTGGCAAATTGATCAGGAAGCGGAATACCATACACTGATTGGAAATATTCAGAATGCAGAAGTAATAACGCGTGAGCCTGCCTATGCAAGCCGCGGGGCAAGCCACGAAGGAAATGACGTGGGAGGAACCTATGCAGAAGTAGACCTTACCGCACAGCATATGTACTTTGTACAGAATGGACAAGTTGTAATGGATACTCCAATTGTAACGGGAAATCCAAACAAAAAAGGCTGTGCAACGCCGCAGGGCGTGTACTCTCTGGCTTATAAAGCCTTGGATCAGGTACTTAGAGGCGATAAGAAACCAGATGGCTCTTATGAATATGAGACTCCGGTAAAATACTGGATGCCATTCAATGGAGGAATCGGATTCCATGACGCTAATTGGCAGCCGACCTTTGGCGGATCCCGGTACTTAACCAATGGTTCCCATGGGTGTGTCAATATGCCTCCGGCCAAAGCGGGAGAATTGTATAATCTGATTTCAGCAGGCACCCCGGTAGTCTGCCACTATTAATCGGAAAGAGGAAAATAAGAATGTATGAACTGATAAAAAAAGACGGCCTTGCCAAGCGCGGAAGGCTGCACACGGTACATGGGGTCATTGAGACCCCTGTATTTATGAATGTGGGAACAGCTGCTGCGATCAAAGGAGCTGTATCGACAGAGGATCTTCAGGGGATTAAGACACAGGTGGAGTTGTCTAATACCTATCATCTTCATGTTCGTCCGGGAGATGAAGTGATTAAGAAACTGGGTGGACTTCATAAATTTATGGTGTGGGATAAGCCAATCCTGACAGATTCCGGCGGTTTCCAGGTGTTTTCTCTTGCGGGACTTAGGAAGATTAAGGAAGAAGGCGTTTATTTCAACTCTCATATTGACGGCAAGAAAATCTTTATGGGGCCGGAAGAGAGTATGCAGATTCAGTCAAACCTGGGCTCTACGATTGCGATGGCATTTGATGAATGCCCATCCAGCGTGGCAGAGCGGGAGTATATGGAAAATTCTGTTGCCCGTACAACCAGATGGCTGGAACGGTGCAAGAAGGAAATGAATCGGCTGAACTCGCTGGAAGATACCATTAACCAGCATCAGCTGCTGTTTGGAATCAACCAGGGAGGAGTTTATGAAGATATCCGAGTTCAGCATGCAAAGGATATCGCGAAGCTTGATTTGGACGGCTATGCAATCGGCGGTCTTGCAGTTGGAGAAACCCATGAAGAGATGTATCGGATTTTAGATGCAGTGGTGCCGCATCTTCCGGAAAATAAGCCGACTTACCTGATGGGTGTTGGAACCCCGGCGAATATTTTGGAGGCGGTTGACCGTGGCGTGGACTTTTTCGACTGTGTTTATCCAAGTCGAAATGGACGCCATGGACATGTATATACCAATCAGGGGAAATTGAATCTTTTTAATGCCAAATATGAACTGGACATGAGTCCGATTGAGGAAGGATGTCAATGTCCGGCGTGTCGGCATTACTCCAGAGCGTACATACGCCACCTGTTAAAGGCGAAAGAGATGTTGGGAATGCGTTTGTGCGTACTTCATAATCTTTATTTTTACAACACGATGATGGAAGAGATTCGTGCGGCGATTGAAGCAGGAAATTATAAGGAATACAAAGAAGCAAAGCTTGCTGGAATGAATGCCGGGAAAAAGTAATCATAAAATAGAGATCATAAATATTTTATTAAATAGAAGGAAAGCACTTGATGAATAGTATAGAATTGTGTATGATAGCAATAGTGCTTATAGAGAATTAGGAGGAATTAAGATTATGTACACACTTGCAGCACAGGCAGGCGGTGCCAACTGGGCATTACTGATCGTAGTATACGTATTAATTTTCGGAGGTTTCTGGTTTATCTTTATCAGACCACAGAAAAAAGAGCAGAAGAGAGTTCAGGCAATGATCGCCTCTATGGAAGTTGGCGACAGCGTATTGACAACGAGCGGATTCTACGGGGTTGTTATCGATATTAACGATTCTGATGTAATTGTAGAATTCGGAAGCAATAGAAACTGTCGTATTCCAATGCAGAAAGCAGCAATTGCACAGGTAGAAAAGGCATCTGCTGAATAAAAATGAAGATGGAATGCATTTTATGCAGACAAAAAAGAGAATCCAGATAGAAGGGTTCTCTTTTTGAGATTTAAGAGGAGGGTAAGTATGTTAGAAGAGAGAATCACAGAATTGGTGAAAAACAGGTATCAGAAACGCGTAGAAGAAGCGTCTGACAAAGAATTGTATGAGGCGCTGCTTTGCTACACCAAGGAAGAACTTTCCAGATTTCCACGGATCGAAGGAGAGAAAAAGCTGTATTATATTTCGGCAGAGTTTTTGATTGGAAAGCTCTTATCAAATAATTTGATTAATCTGGGAATTTATGAGGAAGCAGAATCGTTTTTGAAATCCTGTGGGCGTTCTCTTTGTGCGATTGAGGAAGCAGAGCCGGAACCGTCGCTTGGAAATGGAGGACTTGGAAGACTGGCAGCTTGTTTTCTGGATTCCATCGCAACCTTGGGGCTTTGCGGAGATGGAATCGGACTCAATTATCACATGGGGCTTTTTAAGCAGGTGTTTGAAGACCATAAGCAGCAGGAGTATCCGAATCCGTGGATGGAAGAAGAAAGCTGGCTGTTAGATACAGGCGTTTCCTTCCAGGTGCCGTTTCGAGACTTCACTCTGACTTCTAGAATGTACGATTTGGATGTATCCGGCTATCACAATGGAAGAAACCGCCTGCATCTCTTTGATGTAGAGAGCGTGGACGAAAGTATCATCGAAGACGGAATTACTTTTGACAAGACGCAGGTGGCAAAGAATCTGACTTTATTCCTCTATCCTGATGACAGTGATAGGGCGGGAAATCTCCTTCGGATTTATCAACAGTATTTTATGGTAAGCAGCGCAGCACAGTTGATCTTAAAGGAATGCAAAGACCGGGGAGTAAGCCTTAGAAAGCTGCATGAACATGTGGCAATCCAGATCAACGACACCCATCCATCCATGGTGATTCCGGAATTGATTCGGCTTTTGGTTCAGGAACAGATTGATTTTAATGAGGCGGTAGAAATTGTGCAGAAGACCTGCGCTTATACGAACCATACGATTTTGGCAGAAGCATTGGAAAAATGGCCTCTTTCCTACCTGGAACAGGTGGCGCCGCAGATTGTGCCGATTATCAAAGAGCTGGATCTTCGCATGAAAGGAAGATATCAGGATCCGAAGGTGGCAATTATTGATGATCAAAATCGGGTTCATATGGCACATATGGATATCCATTACGGTTACAGTGTCAATGGGGTGGCAGCTCTTCATACAGACATTCTGAAACATTCGGAATTAAAGCCATTCTATGATATTTATCCAGAAAAATTCAATAACAAGACCAACGGAATTACCTTCCGCAGATGGCTTCTGCACTGTAACCGGGAATTGACGGCATGGATTGAGAAACGAATCGGAAGCGGTTTTAAAGAAAATGCAGAGGAACTGGAAGGATTGATGGCGTTCGCGGGAGATGAAGAGGCGCTTCAAAGTCTGTTGGAGGTGAAACAGCAAAAGAAGCAGGAGTTGGCAGATTACCTTGAAAAGACACAAGGCCTGATCCTGGACCCGCAGTCCATTTATGACATCCAGATTAAACGTCTCCACGAGTACAAACGCCAGCAGATGAATGCACTGTACGTTATTTATAAATACTTAAAGATCAAGGGAGGAGAGAAGCCCAAGACTCCAATCACTATGATTTTTGGCGCGAAGGCAGCTCCGGCATATTTGATTGCCAAAGACATTATCCATCTGATCCTGTGTCTGCAGGAATTGATTTCTAATGATCCGGAGGTTTCTCCATATCTGAAAGTTGTGATGGTAGAGAACTATAATGTAACGATGGCAGAGCATCTGATTCCGGCCTGCGATATCTCTGAGCAGATTTCCCTGGCGTCTAAGGAGGCATCCGGCACCGGAAATATGAAGTTTATGCTAAATGGAGCAGTCACCCTGGGAACAGAGGACGGAGCAAATGTAGAAATCCACGAACTGGTAGGTGATGATAACATCTATATTTTCGGCGCTTCCAGCGAACAGGTGATGGCGCATTATGAAAACCAGGATTACCGCGCGGCAGACTATTATATAGAAGACGAAGAGATCCGGACTCTTTTGAATTTTATCATCAGTCCGGAAATGATGAAGATCGGTGATCCTTATCATCTGCTTCGGATTCATGCAGAACTGATCCAGAAAGACTGGTTTATGACTCTTTTAGATGTAAAAGAATATATTCAGATGAAAGAGAAGGCTTATGAAGACTATGAAGAGCGCCTGCGTTGGAGTAAAAAGATGCTGGTGAACATTGCAAAAGCAGGATATTTCTCTTCGGACAGAACGATAGCACAGTACAATCAGGATATCTGGAAACTTCGATAAAAAATTATCAAGATTGTACAAAATTGCATACATGGCGCAAAATGATAACTATTATCATAATTAGGCTTGCAAATATCAATATCTAATGGTATACTGACCACGTAAACACAAGATAGAGTAAAAGTGAAAGGGGAAAGATCATGGCACAGTTTGAACAGTGGAATGGTTTTAAAGGAAAAGACTGGAAGAATTCTGTAGATGTCAGAAGTTTTATTCAGGACAACTATACCGTATATGAAGGTGATGAGGCGTTTTTGGCAGAGCCTACAGAGTCAACTCATAAATTATGGGGCAAGCTTCAGGAATTACAGAAAGAAGAAAGAGCGAAAGGCGGCGTCCTTGACATGGAGACAGAAGTTGTTTCCGGACTGACTGCATATGGCCCAGGATATATCAGCGAAGAGCTGAAGGATATGGAGAAAGTAGTCGGACTTCAGACCGATAAGCCATTAAAGAGAGCATTTATGCCATATGGTGGTATCAAGATGGCAGAGCAGGCTTGTACTACTTACGGATATCAGCCAAGTGAAAAATTACATGAAATTTTCACAAAATATCATAAGACACACAACCAGGGAGTATTCGACATCTACACACCAGAGATGAAGAAAGCCCGCCACAATAAGATTATTACAGGACTTCCGGATACTTATGGAAGAGGACGTATTGTCGGTGATTACCGTCGTGTGGCTCTTTATGGAATTGACTTCCTGATTGAGAAGAAACAGTATGACTTTGAGCGTTATGCAAGACATGGTATGAAGGGAACAGACTTCCGTCTTCGTGAAGAGATTGCAGATCAGATCAAAGCATTAAAAGAGATGAAAGAGATGGCAGCCGTTTACGGATTCGATATCTCCGAGCCGGCTAAGAATGCCCGTGAAGCAGTACAGTGGCTGTACTTTGGATATCTGGCAGCGATCAAGACACAGAATGGCGCGGCTATGAGTGTGGGACGTATCTCCACCTTCCTTGATATTTATATTGAGAGAGATCTTGAGAACGGAACACTTACAGAAGCTGAGGCACAGGAATTAATCGACCATCTGGTAATGAAGTTCCGTATGGTGAAGTTCGCACGAATTCCTTCTTATAATGAACTGTTCTCCGGAGACCCGGTATGGGCAACACTGGAAGTGGCAGGTATTGGACAGGATGGACGTTCTATGGTAACAAAGAACGACTACCGTTTCCTGCATACATTGGAGAACATGGGACCATCACCGGAACCAAACCTTACAGTACTGTATTCTTCCAGACTGCCGGAGAACTTTAAGAAGTATGCAGCATACATTTCTGTACAGACCAGTTCTATTCAGTACGAAAATGACGATGTAATGCGTCCGGTATGGGGAGATGATTATTCTATCTGCTGCTGCGTATCTGCAACACAGACAGGAAAAGAAATCCAGTTCTTCGGAGCACGTGCAAACCTTGCAAAATGCCTGTTGTACGCAATCAACGGTGGTGTGGATGAGAAGAGCAAAGTGCAGGTAGGTCCTGCTTACAGACCGATTACTTCTGAATATCTTGATTTTGATGAAGTAATGGAACGTTACGACGATATGATGGAATGGCTGTCTAAGCTTTATGTAGATACCCTGAACATGATTCACTATATGCATGACAAATATTACTATGAAGCTGCGGAGATGGCGCTTATTGATACCGATGTAAGACGTACCTTTGCAACAGGTATTGCAGGATTCTCTCATGTCATTGACTCCTTGAGCGCAATCAAGTATGCAAAAGTAAAACCAATCCGTGATGAAGACGGACTGACAGTTGACTTCGAGATCGAGGGAGACTTCCCAAGATACGGAAATGACGACGATCGTGCAGACGACATTGCAATCTGGCTGTTAAAGACATTTATGCACAAGTTAAGCAAGTGCCACACATACAGAAATTCCGAGCCAACTACTTCTATTCTTACGATTACATCCAACGTTGTATATGGTAAAGCAACAGGATCTCTGCCGGATGGAAGAAAAGCAGGCGAACCGCTGGCACCAGGTGCAAACCCATCTTACGGAGCAGAGAAGAACGGACTGTTAGCTTCCTTAAACTCTGTAGCGAAGCTTCCATACGAACTGGCTCTTGATGGAATTTCTAATACACAGACCATCAGCCCAGACACCATCGGGCACGATGATGAAGAGCGTAAGAATAACCTGGTACAGGTAATGGATGGATACTTTGATCAGGGAGCACATCACCTGAATGTAAACGTATTCGGAACCGATAAGCTGATCGATGCAATGGAGCATCCGGAAAAACCGGAATATGCAAACTTTACGATCCGTGTATCCGGATATGCAGTGAAGTTTATCGACTTGACACGTGAGCAGCAGCTTGACGTAATCGCAAGAACCTGCCACGACAGAATGTAATTAAAGATTTTCATACACCTGGAAAGGAGCTGCTATGGTACAGGGATATGTACATTCCCTGGAAAGTTTCGGCTCAGTAGATGGACCGGGCGTCCGGTATGTGATCTTCCTGGCAGGATGCGCAATGCGCTGCCAGTTCTGTCACAATCCGGACACCTGGAATATGCAGACAGGAACCCCCTATACGGCGGATGCGCTTCTTGAGAAAGCAATGCGGTACCGCTCTTACTGGGGAGAGAATGGCGGAATTACCGTCAGCGGCGGAGAGCCGCTTCTGCAGATTGATTTCCTGATTGAGTTGTTTCGCAAGGCAAAAGAACAGGGAATCCATACGACGCTGGATACCAGTGGAAATCCATTTACAAGGGAAGAACCTTTCTTTGGAAAATTTCAGGAATTAATGAAGTATACCGATCTGTTCCTTTTGGATATCAAGCAGATTGATGACGAACAGCACAAGATTCTGACGGGCTGCACTAACCAGAATATTCTGGATTTGGCCAGATATCTGTCGGATGAGAAGAAGCCGGTATGGATTCGTCATGTGCTGGTTCCACAGAGAAGCGATAATGATGAATATCTGGATAGACTTCGGGCGTTTTTAGATACACTTCAGAACGTAGAGCGGGTAGAAGTACTTCCGTATCACACACTGGGCGTGTATAAGTGGAAAGAACTAGGACTTTCCTATCCGTTGGAAGGGATTGACCCACCGACGAAAGAACGGATTGAAAATGCGAAAGAAAAATTAAGGACACGGACGGTTTAGTTCCGTGTCCTTAATTTTTTATCCATTCAGTGTGAAATCCGAAAAGAATTTTAGGAGATTCACAAATTAACTTATTAAAGTATTGAAATATTCGGGAAAATACGCTATGATTAATGCTATAGATTTTTGTCAGGAAGGAAGATGAGTATGAATCTTAAAATAGGAATTATCCGAGGGGATGGAATCGGTCCTGAAGTTGTGACAGAAGCGGTAAAAGTCCTGGATAAAGCTGCAGAAATATACGGTCATACCTGTGATTATACAGAACTTTTAATGGGGGGTGCATCCATTGATGTACATGGAGTGCCGCTGACGGATGAGACAATTGCACAGGCAAAGGAATGCGATGCGGTGCTGATGGGTTCCATCGGCGGAGACGCCAAGACATCCCCGTGGTATCGGTTGGAGCCGTCTAAGCGGCCGGAAGCAGGACTTCTTAAGATTCGCAAAGAGCTGAATCTGTTTGCGAATTTAAGACCGGCGATCCTTTACGATGAATTAAAGGGAGCCTGTCCGTTGAAAGAGGAGATTACAGAAGGCGGATTTGATCTGCTGATTATGCGGGAGTTGACCGGAGGACTCTACTTTGGCGAGCGAAAGACCGTGGAGGAAGACGGTGTGATGACGGCGTATGATTCGCTGACCTATAATGAAAATGAGATCAGGCGGATTGCAAAGCGTGCGTTTGATGTGGCGATGAAGAGAAGAAAACAAGTGATCAGTGTTGATAAGGCAAATGTGCTGGATTCTTCGAGACTTTGGCGAAAAGTGGTAGAAGAAGTGGCAAAAGACTATCCGGAAGTGACATTGACGCATATGTTAGTAGATAACTGTGCGATGCAGCTTGTAAAGGATCCAAAGCAGTTCGATGTCGTACTTACGGAGAATATGTTCGGAGACATCTTATCCGATGAGGCGAGCATGGTAACAGGATCCATAGGAATGCTGGCAAGCGCCAGCTTAAATGAGACAAAGTTTGGTCTTTATGAGCCTAGCGGAGGCTCGGCACCGGATATTGCAGGAAAAGGCATTGCAAACCCGATTGCAACCATTCTTTCTGCGGCTATGATGCTTCGATACAGCTTCGATCTGGATCAGGAGGCGGATGCAATTGAACGGGCAGTGGAGCAGGTATTAAAAGAAGGCTACCGCACCATTGATATTATGTCAGAAGGAAAGACGCAGATCGGAACGAAAGAAATGGGAGATCGGATTGCAGATCTGCTTCGATAGATACAAGGAGGAAGAAAGATGCGAAGTGATACAGTAACGAAGGGAAAACAGCAGGCTCCACATCGATCCTTAATGAACGCACTGGGGATGACCAAGGAAGAGATGGAGCGGCCGTTGGTTGGAATCGTAAGTTCTTATAACGAGATTGTTCCAGGGCATATGAACTTGGATAAAATAGTAAATGCGGTAAAACAGGGAGTCGCGATGGCGGGAGGAACTCCAATCGTATTTCCGGCGATTGCCGTATGCGATGGAATCGCTATGGGACATATCGGCATGAAGTATTCACTGGTTACCAGAGATTTGATCGCTGATTCTACAGAAGCGATGGCGCTGGCACATCAGTTTGATGCGTTGGTTATGGTTCCTAATTGTGACAAGAATGTGCCGGGGCTTTTGATGGCGGCAGCTAGAATCAACATTCCTACTATCTTCGTCAGCGGCGGACCGATGCTTGCAGGCCGTGTGGGAGGAGAGAAAAGAAGCTTATCCAGTATTTTTGAAGCTGTGGGTGCCAATGCAGCAGGAACCTTATCCGATGAAGGACTTTTGGAATTTGAAAATAAAGTCTGCCCGACCTGTGGCTCCTGTTCCGGCATGTATACAGCAAACAGTATGAACTGCCTGACAGAGGTTCTGGGAATGGGACTTCGTGGAAATGGAACGATTCCGGCCGTTTATTCAGAGCGTATCCGCCTTGCAAAACATGCGGGTATGAAGGTAATGGAGCTGTGGGAGAAGAATATCTGTCCGCGGGATATTATGACAGAAAAAGCAGTTTTAAATGCTTTGACCGTTGATATGGCATTGGGATGCTCTACAAACAGTATGCTGCATCTTCCGGCTATTGCGCACGAGATCGGAATGGATTTTGAGATTGACTTTGCAAATGGAATCAGCGAGCGTACACCGAATCTTTGCCATCTTGCACCGGCAGGACCGACACATATGGAAGATTTAAACGAGGCTGGCGGCGTCTATGCGGTAATGAATGAGTTAAATAAACTTGGACTTCTGCATACAGATTGTATGACGGTGACTGGAAAAACAGTGGGTGAAAACATCAAAGATGCAGTCAACCTGAATCCGGAAGTAATCAGACCTGTGGAAAATCCATACTCCAAGACAGGAGGACTTGCCGTATTAAAAGGAAATCTGGCACCGGATGGAAGCGTGGTAAAGCGTTCCGCAGTCGTTCCGGAAATGCAGGTTCACGAAGGACCGGCGCGAGTCTTTGACTGTGAAGAAGATGCAATTGAAGCAATCAAGGGTGGCAAAATTGTAGCAGGAGACGTAGTGGTTATCCGATACGAAGGTCCAAAAGGAGGTCCTGGAATGCGCGAAATGCTGAATCCGACCTCGGCGATTGCAGGAATGGGACTGGGATCCAGTGTGGCACTGATTACAGACGGACGTTTCAGCGGAGCCTCCAGAGGAGCTTCTATCGGTCATGTATCGCCGGAAGCAGCGGTTGGCGGTCCGATTGCATTAGTAGAAGAAGGAGACATTATCCGGATTAATATCCCGGAATACCGTTTGGAACTGGATGTGTCCGAGGAAGAATTAGCGAGAAGAAAAGAACAGTGGAAGCCGAGAAGTCCAAAGGTAAAAACGGGATATCTTGCACGATATGCAGCCTTGGTAACCTCAGGAAACAGAGGGGCAATTCTTGAAGTACCAGGAACGGGGAAATAAATCGATACATATGAGGAGAAAGGAGAGAGAGGGATGCAGTTGACAGGAGCAGAGATTGTAATTGAATGCCTGAAAGAACAGGGCGTTGATACGGTATTTGGTTATCCGGGCGGAGCAATATTGAATGTGTACGATGAATTGTATAAGCACAGTGATGAGATTACACATATTCTGACATCCCATGAACAGGGAGCAGCCCATGCGGCTGATGGATATGCAAGGGCTACCGGAAAGGTTGGCGTGTGTTTTGCTACCAGCGGACCGGGAGCTACGAACCTGGTAACAGGAATTGCCACTGCATGTATGGATTCCATTCCAATTGTGGCGATTACCTGTAATGTGGGAGTATCGCTGCTTGGAAGAGACAGTTTTCAGGAAATAGATATTGCCGGTATTACCATGCCGATTACCAAGCATAATTTTATCGTAAAGGATGTAAAAGATCTGGCAGATACCATCAGAAAGGCATTCGTAATTGCTAGAAAAGGAAGGCCGGGGCCGGTACTGATCGATATTCCGAAAGATGTAACGGCTAATAAGGCTGAGTATCAGAAGACACAGATTCAGGAGTGGAAACCATCCGATCAGGTCTGTGAGGAAGAGATCGAAGCGGCGCTTCATATGATCAAAAAGGCAAAACGTCCATACATATTTGTGGGCGGCGGCGCGGTGCTTTCAGGCGCCAGCAGTGAGCTTTATGAATTTGTAAAGAAGGTGGATGCGCCGGTTACGGATTCCCTTATGGGAAAAGGTGCATTCCCTGGAACCGATCCACTTTACACAGGAATGCTGGGAATGCATGGAACCAAGACTTCCAACTATGGAGTCAGTGAATGTGATCTTCTGGTGGTAGTTGGCGCAAGATTCAGCGACCGCGTTACGGGAAATGCGAAGAAATTTGCGAAGAATGCAAAGATTCTTCAGATCGATATCGATGCGGCGGAGATGAATAAAAATGTGCTGATTACAGAAGGCGTAGTCGGCGATATCAGAGTGGTACTTCGTGCATTAAATGAACGCCTGGAACAGCAGGATCACCATGAGTGGATTGAAAAGATCATGGAGTATAAGAATCGTTACCCACTGACTTATCATCCAGAGATTCTGACGGGACCTTATATTGTGGAAGAGATTTATCGTCAGACCAAGGGAGATGCCCTGATTGTGACGGAAGTAGGACAGCATCAGATGTGGGCGGCACAGTATTATCAGTATACGAAGCCGAGAACATTCTTAACGTCTGGGGGTCTTGGAACCATGGGATACGGTCTGGGAGCTTCTTTGGGAGCAAAGGTTGGATGTCCGCAGAAGACGGTAATTAATATTGCGGGAGACGGATGCTTCCGTATGAATATGAACGAAATTGCAACAGCAGTTCGTCATCAGATTCCGATCATTCAGGTAGTGGTGAATAACCATGTGCTCGGAATGGTGCGCCAGTGGCAGAACCTCTTCTACGAGAAGCGGTATTCGGCAACGGTACTTAATGATGCAGTGGACTTTGTAAAACTTGCAGAAGCCATGGGAGCGGTAGGAATCCGTGTGACAACGAAAGAAGAGTTTGCAGAACGGTTTGCAGAGGCATTAACCCTTGGAAAGCCTGTTGTGCTGGACTGTCAGATTGACTGTGACGATAAAGTGTGGCCGATGGTGGCTCCGGGAGCAGCGATTAGTGAAGCCTTTGACGAAGGCGATATGCAAAAATAACAGACTAGAATATAGAACATAAAAAATGGAGGAATGACAATGAACAGAGTGTATAATTTTTCAGCGGGTCCGGCAGTATTGCCGGAAGAGGTATTAAGAGAAGCGGCAGCAGAGATGCTTGATTATGAAGGAACCGGAATGTCCGTTATGGAAATGAGTCATCGATCATCGGCATTCCAGAAGATTATAGATACAGCCGAGCAGGATCTTCGAGATCTGATGGCAATTCCGGACAATTACAAGGTATTGTTTCTGCAGGGTGGAGCTTCTCAGCAGTTTGCGGCTATTCCAATGAATCTGATGAAAAATAAAGTGGCAGATTATATTGTGACCGGACAATGGGCGAAGAAGGCAAGCCAGGAGGCAATGAAATACGGTAAGGTGAATATTGTGGCATCTTCTGCAGATCAGACGTTTTCCTATATTCCGGATTGTTCGGATCTTCCGATTTCCGAGGATGCAGACTATGTCTATATCTGTGAAAATAATACAATTTATGGAACCAAATTCCATGAACTTCCGAATACCAAAGGCAAAACGCTGGTAGCAGATGTTTCATCCTGTTTTCTGTCTGAGCCGGTGGATGTGACAAAGTACGGACTGATTTACGGCGGCGTACAGAAGAATATTGGTCCAGCTGGTGTTGTGATCGTGATTATCAGGGAAGATCTGATTACGGATGATGTACTTGACGGAACACCGACCATGCTGAAGTATAAAACCCACGCAGATGCGGGATCGCTTTATAATACGCCGCCTGCATATGGAATCTATATCTGCGGCAAGGTATTTCAGTGGCTGAAAAAGCAGGGCGGTCTTGCAGCAATGAAAGAACACAATGAGAAGAAGGCGAAGATCCTTTATGATTATCTGGATCAGAGCCGTCTCTTCAAGGGAACGGTAGAGAAGAAAGATCGTTCCTTGATGAATGTTCCATTTGTAACGGGAGATGCTGATTTGGATGCGAAATTTGTCAAAGAAGCAAAGGCAGCAGGACTTGAGAATCTGAAAGGTCACAGAAGTGTGGGCGGAATGCGCGCAAGCATCTACAATGCAATGCCAATAGAAGGGGTAGAAGCATTGGTAGCATTTATGAAGAAGTTTGAAGAGGAGAATGAATTACATGTATAAATATCACTGTTTAAATCCGATCTCAGACATCGGAATGAATGAATTGACGGAAGAATATGTAGCGGCTGGAAAGCCGGAGGAAGCGGATGCCATCTTGGTTCGGAGCGCATCCATGCATGAGATGGAATTTTCAAAAGAATTAAAAGCGGTTGCAAGAGCAGGAGCGGGAGTCAATAATATTCCGCTAGAACGCTGCGCCGAAGAAGGAATCGTAGTGTTCAATACGCCAGGCGCCAATGCCAACGGTGTGAAAGAACTGGTAATCGCCGGACTTCTTCTGGCATCCCGTGATATTATCGGCGGAATTAACTGGGTACAGGAAAACGAAGAGGACGGAAATATTGCAAAGGATGCAGAGAAGGCAAAGAAAGCTTTTGCCGGTTGTGAGATTGAAGGAAAGAAGCTTGGGGTAATTGGACTTGGCGCCATCGGTGTGCTGGTAGCGAATGCAGCAGCCAACCTGGGAATGGATGTATATGGATACGATCCCTATGTCTCTGTAGATTCTGCATGGAGATTGTCCCGCAGTATTCATCATGCGAAGACGGTAGATGAACTTTATCAGGAATGTGATTACATTACCATCCATGTTCCTGCTCTTGAAAGCACTAAGGGAATGATCGATCGTGATGCTTTAGGGTTGATGAAGAAGGGCGTTGTGGTACTTAACTTTGCACGGGATGTACTGGTAGATGAAGAGGCAATGATTGATGCACTGGTATCCGGACAGGTGAAGCATTATGTGACGGATTTCCCGACGCCGGTGATTGCAGGAGTAAAGGGTACCATTGTAATCCCTCATTTGGGAGCGTCCACGGCAGAGTCAGAGGATAATTGTGCGAAGATGGCAGCAAAGGAGCTTCGGAATTATCTGGAGAATGGAAATATTAAGAATTCTGTTAATTATCCGGACTCCGATATGGGACTTCGAGGAGATCATACCAGAATTCTGCTTCTTCATCACAATATTCCAAATATGCTGGGGCAGTTTACCAAAATTCTTGCGAAAGATAATATCAATATCGCAGATCTTTCCAATAAGAGTAAAGGCGGTTATGCATATACAATGATCGATATTGATACGCCAATGCCGGACAGCGTAGTGGATGAATTGAAGGCTGTAGGAGACGTGCTGAGGGTGCGTGTGTTAAGATAAAAAAACGTTAAAAAATACACAAAAAACAGGGGTAAAAACTCCTGTTTTTTTGTTAAAAAAATATCTTTACAAAACAAGAAATAAGTGTTAATTTTATAACGGAATTAAGAGATCGTTATAAAGGAAGTGAAACAAAATGAAGAAGCTTATTTCTGGAATCATGAACTACTTTGCAGAAGAGACAGCTTTGACATATTACATGAATAGATAACTAGTTGACGGTCAGGGAAGTAAAGTAAAGTGAGAGAGAAAAGGAAAGCCGTTCCGGGGTGGAACGGCTTTCCTTTTCTCTCTTTTATAAGCAGTCAACATTTTATAACAAGCCGGCTTTGTGCTTTTCCAGTAGACGATGAATTTTCTCTGTTGGATCTAGTACCCGCCCAATCGTAATATCATGGTTAAAGGAATCGATAATCAGTGCCAGGAACTTGCTCATATCCGCAGCGGTAAAATAGGATCTTTCATAGAATTCCGGCGGAAGATAAGTCAGGTTCGTAGTGATGACGCGATCGATATATCCCTTCTCATAATATTCATCAAAGATTTCAAATCCTTCTGTGAACAGACCGAAGGAAGTGCAGACGAATACCCGGTTTGCACCGCGGTCTTTGATCTGTCTTGCAACATCCAGCATACTTTCACCGGAAGAAATCATATCGTCAACGATGATGATGTCTTTTCCTTTCACATCGTCTCCGAGGAATTCATGCGCCACAATCGGATTCTTTCCGTTTACAACGGTAGAGTAGTCACGGCGCTTATAGAACATTCCCATGTTAACGCCAAGGACATTAGAGAAGTATACGGCACGGTGCATTGCTCCCTCGTCAGGACTTACGATCATCAGGTGATCTTTGTCAACTTTAAGATCCGGTTCTGTGCGAAGCAGCGCTTTCATAAACTGATAAGGCGGATTAAAGTTGTCAAATCCATGGAGCGGAATAGAATTCTGTACCCTTGGGTCGTGGGCGTCAAAGGTCATAATATTGCTGACTCCCATATCCACCAGTTCCTGGAGCGCCAGTGCACAGTCCAAAGATTCTCTCTTGGTACGCTTGTGCTGACGGCTTTCATATAAGAATGGCATAATAACATTCACGCGGTGTGCTTTTCCGTTTGCAGCGGAAATAATTCGTTTCAGATCCTGGTAGTGGTCGTCAGGAGACATGTGGTTTAGATGCCCGTTTACAGTGTAGGTCAGGCTGTAGTTGCAGACGTCTACCATCACGAACAGATCTTTTCCACGGATGGATTCTCCAAGAAGACCTTTGGCTTCCCCGGAGCCAAAGCGTGGACACTGGCATTCAATGAGATAATTATCCTGTTTGTAACTTGCAAATAATGGAGAATCCAGAGATTCTTTCAGGGTATCCTGTCTGAATTTAACAATATACTTGTTAACTTTTTCTCCGAGCTCACGGCAGGAGTCGTGGGCTGCGATTTTCAGCGGCGCTGTTGGAAGCGCGGTTTCCATTAATTTTATGTTTGGCATAGTCCTCTCCTGTGTCTTTGTATTTTTTTATATTGTACTATATCATTTATATCACTTTTCCTATCGGAAGGTCAACCAAAGATTAGACGAATCAGCAAAGATCAGGGATAATATTGGACGAATCGGCAAAGGTAGGTTATAATAATAGAATCGAATAAAATTTTAATTGGGGTAAAAAGAACATGAAACATGAGCATAGGATAAAAGAGGTTCTTCCGGGAAGTATTGCAGAAGAACTGGGAGTGGAGGCAGGAGACCTTCTGCTTGCCATTAACGATGAGGAAATTGAAGACGTCTTTGACTATCATTATTATGTCAATGATGAGGAGCTGACGGTACTGATTCAGAAACCAAACGGTGAGGAATGGGAGCTGGAGATTGAAAAAGATTACGAAGAAGATCTGGGAATTGAATTTGAGCAGGGACTGATGGATGAATACCGATCCTGCAGGAATAAATGCATGTTCTGCTTTATTGATCAGATGCCGGAAGGAATGAGGGAAACACTGTATTTTAAGGATGACGATTCCAGACTATCCTTTCTTCAGGGTAACTACATCACGTTAACCAATATGAGTGATCACGATATCGAACGGATCGTACGGTATCATCTAGAGCCGATCAACATCTCGTTTCACACCACGAATCCAGAACTTCGGTGCAAGATGCTCCATAATCGGTTCGCAGGAGATGCGCTGAAAAAAGTAGATACGCTCTACGAGGGCGGGATCCAGATGAATGGGCAGATTGTACTTTGTAAAGGAGTAAATGACGGGGAAGAATTAGAAAGAAGTATCCGGGAACTGTCCCGGTATCTGCCGTATCTGCAGAGCGTCTCTGTCGTTCCGGTGGGACTTACCAAATATAGGGATGGTCTGTATCCGTTGGAGCCGTTTACCAAAGAGGATGCCAGGGAAGTGCTGCGCGTCATTCACAGCTGGCAGGAGAAACTGTATCAGGAATATGGTCTTCATTTTATTCATGCGGGAGATGAATGGTACATCCTGGCAGAAGAAGAGATGCCGGAAGAAGAGCGCTATGACGGATATCTTCAGCTGGAAAATGGCGTCGGTATGCTGCGTCTTCTCCAAAATGAATTTGAGGAAGCTTATGAGGATGCGGTTGGGGACGATATAGAAAGAAGTGTGTCGCTGGCTACCGGGTACCTTGCATATCCGTACTTGAAGAAAATGGCGGATCGTTTGAGTCAGAAATATACCAGAACCAAGATTTTGATCTATCCGATTCGGAATGATTTCTTCGGTGAACGGATTACGGTGGCGGGATTGATTACCGGTCAGGATCTGATCCGGCAGCTTACCGGACAGGAACTTGGGACACGCCTTCTGCTTCCATGCAGTATGTTTAGAAGTGAAGAAGAGGTATTTTTGGATGATATTACCCGTTCTGAACTGGAAGAAGCTTTACAAGTACCGGTAGATATTGTAAAATCAAGCGGACAAGACCTGATTGATGCGATTATTGGCACAGAAACAGGAAGGTACTAATTTTAGAAGACAAACATTTAAGAAAGCAGATATAGGAGAACAGATATATGAGTAAACCAGTAGTAGCAATTGTAGGAAGGCCGAATGTCGGGAAATCCACACTCTTTAACGTACTGGCCGGGGAGATGATATCCATTGTCAAGGATACTCCCGGAGTTACCAGAGACCGGATTTATGCCGATGTCAGCTGGCTGGATAAGGAATTTACATTGATTGATACGGGAGGAATTGAGCCGGAGAGCAGCGATGTGATCCTCTCTCAGATGCGGGAGCAGGCACAGATTGCCATCGATACAGCAGATGTCATTGTATTTATTACAGACGTCCGTCAGGGATTGGTGGATGCCGATTCCAAAGTTGCGGATATGCTTAGAAGATCCCAGAAACCAATCGTTCTGGTAGTAAATAAAGTAGATAATTTTGAGAAATTTATGCCGGATGTCTATGAATTTTATAATCTGGGAATCGGGGATCCGGTTCCGGTTTCTGCGGCATCTAGACTGGGAATTGGCGATATGCTGGATGAAGTGACCAGACATTTCCCGGAACATGCAGGAGAAGAGGAAGAAGACGATCGTCCGAGAGTTGCGATTGTCGGAAAGCCAAACGTTGGGAAATCTTCGATTATCAATAAACTTTTGGGCGAGCAGCGCGTGATCGTCTCCGATGTGGCGGGAACCACGAGAGATGCGATCGATACCGATATCATACACAATGGAAAAGAATATGTATTTATTGATACCGCGGGGCTTCGGAGAAAAAATAAGATCAAAGAAGAGCTGGAGCGCTACAGCATCATTCGTACCGTTACGGCAGTAGAGCGTGCGGATGTGGTTCTGATGGTAATTGACGCATCAGAGGGTATCACCGAGCAGGATGCTAAGATTGCCGGAATTGCGCATGAGCGCGGCAAGGGAATTATTATCGTTGTCAATAAGTGGGATGCCATTGAGAAGAACGATAAGACCATGAAGGAATATGAGAACGAGATTCGCCGGGTGCTGGCGTTTATGCCATATGCTGAGATTATGTATGTCTCTGCTAAGACCGGACAGAGGCTTCCAAAGCTTTATGACATGATTGATATGGTGATTGAGAACCAGACAATGCGTGTGGCGACAGGAGTGCTGAATGAGATTATGACGGAAGCGGTAGCGATGCAGCAGCCGCCGTCAGACAAGGGAAAACGGCTGAAGCTTTATTATATTACCCAGGTTTCTGTGAAGCCGCCGACTTTTGTAATCTTTGTCAATGATAAGGAATTGATGCATTTTTCTTATACTAGATATCTGGAAAATAAGATCAGAGAAGCATTTGGTTTCCGGGGAACTTCGCTGAAGTTCTTTATCCGGGAAAGAAAGGAAAAGGATCGTTAATCATGGAACGTATCATATGTGTATTGATTGGATATGCATTTGGACTATTGCAGACGGGATATATTTACGGAAAGCTTCATCATATTGATATCCGCAAACTGGGAAGCGGGAATGCGGGTACGACCAATGCACTGCGGACCCTTGGGTGGAAGGCTGGACTTATCACCTTCCTGGGGGATTGCTTTAAGTGCGTGGCAGCAGTAGTAGTGGCTACCTTGCTTTACCGGGAGTCCCATACGGAAATGTTACCGCTTCTTGCCATGTATGCCGGAGCCGGAGCTGTGCTTGGACACAACTATCCGTTCTACCTTGGATTTAAGGGAGGAAAAGGCATTGCGGCGACAGCAGGTTTGATTATCAGTACCGTTAATATCTGGATGGTGCTGATCTGCCTCCTTGTGTTCATTGGAGTGGTAGCCGTGACTAGATACGTGTCAGTGGGATCCCTTTTGGTGGTGACTATCTACCTTGCAGAAGTTGTGATTTACGGGCAGATGGGAGGATTTGCGGTGGCACCGGAGTATTTGTGGGAGATGTACGCGATAGCGGCCTTCCTTATGGTGTCGGCCTTCATAAAGCACCGGCAGAATATCAAGCGGCTGTTAAATGGCACAGAGAACAAGCTAAGTGTTGGAAAAAGAAATCATAAATAATAGCGAATCGTGATGGTGATTGCGAGACGCCAGAGAAAGGAACGTGAAAACTATGGCAAATGTAGGCGTGATGGGAGCGGGAAGCTGGGGAACAGCCCTTGCCCTTCTGCTTCACAAGAACGGACATCAGGTGACCGTTTGGTCGATTAATCAGGAAGAGGTTGATATGCTTTCTTCCAAACGGGAACACACCAGTAAGCTTCCGGGGGTTAAGCTTCCGGAGGAAATGATTTTCACCAGCAATATGGAAGAGGCGATTGTGGGCAAGGATTTCCTTGTGCTGGCAGTACCTTCTCCGTTTACCAGAAGCACGGCGCGCAATATGAAGCCGTATGTAAAGGAAGGACAGATCATTGTAGATGTGGCAAAGGGAATTGAGGAAGCTACCCTGATGACACTTTCTCAGCAGATTGAGGAGGAACTTCCTCAGGCAGATGTTGCGGTTTTGTCCGGTCCAAGTCATGCGGAGGAAGTCGGAAGAGGACTTCCGACCATCGTTGTGATTGGTGCGAGAACAAAGGAGACGGCAGAATATCTTCAGAGCATGTTTATGAACGAGGTGTTCCGTGTTTATACAAGTCCGGATATGCTGGGAATGGAGCTTGGCGGTTCCTTAAAGAATGTCATCGCTTTGGCTGCCGGAATTGCAGACGGCATGGGATATGGAGACAATACGAAGGCTGCTCTGATTACCAGAGGAATTGCAGAGATTGCAAGACTGGGTGTGAAGATGGGAGGAGCCATCGAAAGCTTTACCGGTCTGACGGGAATCGGAGATCTGATTGTAACTTGTGCCAGCGTTCATAGCCGAAACCGTAAGGCAGGATACCTGATGGGTCAGGGAAAATCCATGCAGGAAGCTATGGATGAAGTTCAGATGGTGGTAGAAGGTGTTTATTCTACAAAGGCAGCTGTAAAGCTGGGCGAGAAGTATGGAGTATCCCTTCCGATCATCAATAAAGTAAACGAAGTGCTGTTTGAAGGAAAAGACCCAAAAGAGGCAGTCAACGAACTGATGCTTAGAGACAGTAAGGCAGAGCATACTGCACTTCCATGGAAAGAATAGAATATTATGGAATATTATAACAATCCCCTATCTGAGAATGCATCAAGGGAGGCATGAAACCTCCCCATTCCTAGATAGGGGATTGTTGTTTGCGTAAAAAGTACGTTTTATAAATCTGCATGTTCGGCAACATAAGTCTTAAACTCCTGGATGACCGGAGCCTGGTAGACATGTTTCAAAGTTGCCATATAGAAATTCCGTTCCCAGCTTGGTTTGACGATTTGGATTGGCTTGACGGGCATATAGTCAAGGATTGGCATTCGCGGCACAACCGCAACACCGAATCCGGCGCCCACCAGTCCGGCAACTGCTTCGTCTTCTTCCACGCTGCAGACCACTTCCGGGTGTTCGCCGCATTTCTCGAAGAGTTTCTTAATCACATGATGAAGCCCGCTGCGCTTGGAGAAGCCAACCTGTGGATACTGCAGAGTCTCTTTTAAATCAATAGAATCTCGGCTTTCCAAAGGATGTCCTTCCGGTACGATAAGAACCAGTTCCTGCTTGGCAATCGGAATGAACTCGATCGTCGGCTCCTGTTCGACGTAGGAACAAAAAGCAACATCATAGCGGCGGTCTTTTAATCCCTGAATCATATCCATGGTAAGTCCGGTGGAATTATGGAAACGAAAATCAATATTCTTATTCGGATGTTCATCAAGAAATCCCCGCACCAGTTTTGGAACGATCAGGCTGCTGACAGCCCGAAGCTGCGCGATGTCAATCCGTCCTTCACCGGTTCCTGTCATTTGAAGTTTGTTGATACTGGAGTCTAGAATATCCAGTGATTTTGTGACGTCTTCCAAAAAGGCTTGTCCGCATTTGGTCAGGACAACATTTCTTCCCTCTTTCTCAAAAAGCTTTACTCCCAATTCCTTTTCCAGGGAGGAGATCGCATGACTTAAGCTTGGCTGCGTGATTGCAAGAAGTTCTGCAGCCTTCGTATAATGTTCCAGTTTTGCCAGCGTTACAAAGGATCTTAGATGATAGAGGTTCATAAACTATCTCCTTTCCTTTCGTGTTTTCCATATATTTTATATGCTCACATTCTAACATGAACTATAAACAAAATCTATTGATTGTGCCATAATTAACAATTTGTTTTTAATTTAACGATATATTATAATCGAAGCATAGAAAAAACCACAAGGTTGAACCTGGAAAATACAAAAAACATGTTCGATTTAAACAATGGAAGGAGAAAAGTATTATGTCAACAAAGAATCCAATCACAGTAAGTTCCTGGACACTTGGAGATCAGTGCAAATTCGAAGATCGTGTTATTGCGGCAAAAGAGGCTGGATATGAAGGAATCGGTCTTCGTGCAGAGACTTATGTAGACGCATTGAACGAAGGACTTCATGATGAAGATATTCTTACAATCCTTGACAAGCACGGAATGAAAGTAACAGAGGTAGAATACATCGTACAGTGGTGTGAAGAGCATCGTTCTTACGAGCAGAAGTACAAAGAGCAGATGTGCTTTCATATGTGTGAACTCTTCGGAGTTGGCCATATCAACTGTGGTCTGATGGAGAACTACTCTGTAGAGTATACAGCACAGAAGTTAAAAGAACTGTGCCAGAGAGCCGGAAAATACATTATTGGTGTTGAGCCAATGCCATACAGCGGTATCCCGGATCTGAAAAAGGGATGGGAGGTTGTAAAGGCTTCTGGATGTGAAAATGCAATGTTAATTCTTGATACATGGCACTGGGTAAGAGCAGATCAGCCGTTTGATATCTTAACAGAAGAGATTGCGAAGAAGGTTATTTCCATCCAGATCAACGATGCATACGACAGACCATATGCAAAATCTATCTTAAGAGACGAGTCCATGCATGATCGTCTTGCACCTGGAACAGGAGCAAAAGATACAGCAGGATTCGTGAAGATGATCAAAGAAGCAGGAATCGATCCAAAGGTGATCGGTGTAGAGGTTATCTCTGATGAAATCCTTGGAAGAGGACTGAAAGAAGCAGCAGCTTATACATATGAGAATACAGAAAAAGTTCTCAAAGAAGCATGGCCTGAAATGGTAGACTAATAGAAGCATAGAAGAAACAGAAGAATCTGATAAATCTGACAGAGAGATAAGAGAGGAAGAGAATATGAAGTTTAATGCAATGTTTTCACCAATCCAAATCGGACCTATGACTGTAAAGAACCGTTTCGTAGTTCCTCCAATGGGCAACAACTTTGCAAATACGGACGGAACCTGGAGTGAACAGTCTGCAGCTTATTACGGTGAGCGTGCGAAAGGACAGTTCGGTCTCATTACAATCGAGGCTTCTGTTGTTCATCAGGGTGCAAAGGGAGGACCGAGAAAACCTTGTCTTTACAATGATGACAGCATTGAAAGCTTAAAGAGAATTACAGATGCCTGTCACAAAGAAGGGGCAAAGGTATCCGTTCAGCTGCAGAATGCGGGACCGGAAGGAAATGCCAAGAATGCAGGAGCGCCGATCGAGGCGGCTACAGCAATCCAGAGCTCCGATGGAAGAGACATTCCGGTAGAGGTACCGACAGAGAAAGTCTACGAACTGGTAAAAGGTTATGGAGAAGCAGCAGTACGCGCTATGAAAGGCGGCGTTGATGCAGTGGAAATCCATATGGCTCACGGATATCTGGTGAACTCTTTTATGTCACCAAGAACCAATAAGCGTGTAGATGAATTCGGAGGAAGCTTTGAGAACCGTATGCGTTTCTCCCGCCTGATTGTCGAGGAAGTAAAAGCGAAGACAGAAGGAAAAATCGCTGTTCTTGCACGTATCAACAGTACTGAGGATATGTTCGGAGGACTGGACAACCACGATATGTGTGCGATTGCTGAATATCTGGAAGAGTGCGGAGTGGACGGATTACACGTATCCCGTGCCGTACATCTGAAAGACGAATATATGTGGGCACCGACAGGTATCCATGGCGGATTCTCAGCAGAGCTTGTAGAGAATATTAAGAAATGTGTATCCATTCCGGTTATTACCGTAGGACGTTACACAGAGCCACAGTTTGCAGAGATTATGGTGAAGAAGGGAAGAGCAGACCTGGTTGCATTTGGACGTCAGTCTCTTGCAGATCCTCACATGCCTCTGAAAGCAATGGAAGAAAGATTGGAAGATATGACGCCTTGTATCGCATGTCTTCAGGGATGTGTGGCAAATATGTATGCCGGACAGCCGATCTGCTGTCTGACGAACCCGGTTCTTGGCCGTGAGTCAGAAGGACTTCCAATGGCAGAGAAGAAGAAAAAGGTATATGTAATCGGCGGCGGTGTTGCTGGTATGTGCGTAGCATTTACAGCAAAGAGACGCGGACATGACGTAACGCTGTTTGAAGCAACCGATCGCCTGGGCGGTAATATGAGACTGGCTGCTTATCCGCCAGGAAAAGGTGATATTACAAACATGATCAGAAGCTACATTGTGAAATGTGAAAAAGCCGGCGTAGAGATCAAGATGAACACCAAGGTTACAGCAGAAATGATCAAAGCGGATACTCCGGACGCAGTGGTACTTGCTACAGGATCTGAAACCCTCATTCTTCCATTCATCAAAGGAATTCAGAATCCTGATATTGTACACGGTGTAGATTGTCTGGATGGTTCCCGTCCGGTTGGCCACAAAGTTCTGGTTGTCGGCGGAGGAATGGTCGGAGCAGAGACCGCAGAGTTCCTGGCTGAGCAGGGCCATGACGTATCTGTAATTGAGATGAGACATGAGATTGGACCAGACGTGATCCATGAACACAGAATCTTCCTTATGGAAGGACTGGAGAAATACGGTGTACAGAAGATTACCGATGCAGCAGTTTCTGAGATCTTCTCTGACGGTGTAAGCTACAAGAACGCAGCAGACAAATCCGACGAAACACTTTACGAAGCAAGAGGATTTGATACCGTCGTTCTGTCTATGGGATTCAGCTCCCGCTATACACATAGAGAAGGACAGGAAGTCGTATACGATTTCGCAGATGAATTAAGAGCAATTGTACCAGAAGTACATGTGGTAGGAGATGCAGTTAGAGCACGCCGTGCGCTGGATGCAACCAAAGAAGCTTACGATGTAGCATTAAAATTGTAAGATATATAAAGAATAAAAGCTCTGTTCCCACCGTGGGACAGGGCTTGGAAATAAAATATAACATCAGGAGGAAACCAAGATGGAAAAAAGAATTTCAGGACATACTGGTTTGATGGGATTATTCGGAACACCGGTCGGACATTCCGGATCCCCTGCAATGTACAACTTCAGCTTCCAGCATGATGGACTGGATTATGCGTATCTGGCATTTGACGTAACAGAAGAAGAGATGCCAAAAACATTTGAGGCAATCAAGTTATTCAAGATGCGCGGCGGTAACTTTACAATGCCATGTAAGAACATTGCTGCACAGCTGGTTGATAAACTGTCTCCGGCAGCAGAGATCATCGGAGCATGTAACGTATTCGTTAACGATGACGGCGTAATTACCGGACATATCACAGACGGTATCGGATTCGTTAAGAATCTGGAAGTAAACGGTGTATCTGTAAAGGATAAGAAGACCGTTGTACTGGGAGCAGGCGGAGCAGCAACTGCAATTCAGGTACAGCTTGCCCTTGACGGAGCAAAAGAAGTGAAAATCTTCAATTTTGATGACAAGTTCTATGAGAGAGCTGAGAGCACCAAAGCAAAACTGGCAGAGAAATGTCCAGACTGCGTAGTGACGGTAGATCATCTGGAAGATGCAGATAAACTTGCACAGGCAGTAAAAGAGTGCGACATCCTGATCAACGGAACGATCATGGGAATGAAGCCTTACGAGGATGTAACGCTGGTAGATAAATCCTTATTCCACAAAGATCTGGTTGTTGCAGATACCGTATACAATCCAGAGAAGACAAAGATGATTCTGGAAGCAGAGGAAGCAGGATGCAAGGCAATCGGCGGTGTTGGAATGCTTCAGCAGCAGGGAGCAGTAAACTATGAACTGTTCGTTGGAAAAGAGATGCCTTTAGCTGAGTATCAGGAATTTCAGAAACAGCAGGCAAAATAATTAACTTGGTACTACCTACTACAAGGGATAAAAAGGAGAAGAGGGAATGAAAGCTAAGAAGTATTTATGGTCTATGATCTGTGTATACATGTGCTATCTGACACATGGTATCCAGGCAATTATTCTGAGTCAGAATAACGTAAACTTTGCTGCGCAGTGGGGATTTGACATGGGAAATCCAGAATCAGCAGCATATGCAGCAGGTATCGCAGCAGTAAGTACCGCAGTTGCATGGACAGGTTTTGGTAAGTTCGTCAGCGTATGGATCGGAGGAGAGATCTCTGACCGCGTGGGACGTAAGAAAATGATGATTGGCGGAGCAGCTCTTTACATTATCTGCTTCCTTGGTTTCTTATTTACAACAAACGCACTGGTAGCATCTATCTGTGGATTCTTAACAGGTGTCGCAACATCTGGATTCTGGGATGCAGCAGGTTACCCGGCTGTTCAGGAAGCATATCCGGCAGCACCAGGATCTGCATTGGTAGGAATTAAGTTCTTCGTATCCTTATCCGGTATGGTTTATCCAATCCTTGCAGTACACAACGCAAGTACCGGAAACTGGAAGATTAACGTAATTATTCCTGTTGTAATGTCTGTGGTATGTCTTGCACTTGCACTGATCGCACCATTTGTATATGATGATCAGAAAAAGGCAGCAAAAGCAGAGGGTGGAAAAGACCATAACGCTATTCAGGATGAAATCAAAGCAGCAAAAGCAGCGATGCTTCAGAAACCGAACAAATTCGTAATCTTCCTGGTAATGTTCTATGCATTCTTATGTATGGCGATTATGTACGGTGCACAGCAGTATACAAAAGCATTCGGACTTTCTGTATGTGGATTGTCTGAGATGCAGGCAGCTGGTATGACATCTATTTATACAGTAGGATCTATCTGTGCGGTACTGTTCTGGGCATTTATGATGGCGAAGTTAAAATGGAATCCATTAAAAGTAATCTTAATTGATTCTATCTGTACAGCCGTTGCATTGGCAGGCGTACTGTTCATCCATCAGGTTGCAATTATCTACATTGCAATTGCAATGCTTGGATTCTTCGCAGCAGGTGGAGCTCTTCAGACAGGACTTGCAGTAGTACAGCTGTTCAACCCTGGCCCGAAGGGAAGAAATACTGGTATTTACTATACATTCATGGGTGCAGCAAGCTACCTGATCCCAGTTGTAGCAGCACAGCTTACTAAGGCATCTGGAGAGGCAAACGCAGTTTATACATTAATGATTATGTTATTAGTATTTGCAGGACTTGCAATTTTAAGTTCTCTGTATCTGGTAGCTCAGCACAAGAAGATCTTTGGAAAGAGCGCACTTAGCAAATAAAAATCTTTTCCTAATATAATAAGGAGAAAAGGCTTTGCCTTTAGTCTAAAAAGGCAGAGCTTTTTCTTGGCAATGGATTGTTAAAAAAAAGACGATCTATAGAAAGCGCCAGAGGATTTTTAATAAAAAGCACAAAAACCATAAAAAATATCTATGGATAAAAGGAGAAGAAGGAATGAAAGCAAAAAAGTATTTATGGTCAATCATCTGTGTGTATATGTGTTATCTGACACACGGAATTCAGGCGCTTATTCTTGGACAGAATAACGTTAACTTTGCAATTCAGTGGGGATTTGATATGTCCAACCCTGAATCAGCAGCTTATGCAGCAGGACTTGCAGCAGTAAGTACTGCAATTGCGTGGACAGGATTTGGTAAATTCGTCAGCGTATGGATCGGAGGAGAGATCTCTGACCGTGTAGGACGTAAGAAAATGATGGTTGGTGGAGCTGTACTTTACATCATCTGTTTCTTGGGATTCTTATTTACAAAGAATGCATTAATCGCATCTGTATGTGGATTCTTAACAGGTGTTGCAACATCTGGATTCTGGGATGCAGCAGGATACCCGGCGGTACAGGAAGCATGCCCGGCAGCACCAGGATCTGCATTAATTGGAATTAAGTTCTTCGTATCTTTATCCGGTATGGTATACCCATTGATGGTAGTACAGAATGCAAGCAATGGGAACTGGAAGATGAACGTAATTATTCCACTTGTAATGTCCTTCGTATGTCTGGCACTTGCACTGATCGCACCATTTGTATACGATGATCAGAAGAAGGCAGCAAAAGGAGAGGCAAATAAAGATCACAATGCAATTCAGGATGAAATTAACGCAGCGAAAGCAGCGATGCTTCAGAAGCCAAACAAATTAGTTGTATTCTTGATCATGTTCTATGCATTCTTATGTATGGCAATCATGTATGGTGCACAGCAGTACACCAAAGCATTCGGATTATCTGTATGTGGACTTTCCGAGATGCAGGCGGCAGGTATGACATCTATCTACACAGTAGGTTCACTTTGCGCAGTACTGTTCTGGGCATTTATGATGGGAAAATTAAAATGGAACCCATTAAAAGTTATTTTGATTGACTCTATTTGTACAGCAGCAGCACTTGCAGCCGTATTATTCATCCATCAGGTAGCAGTAATCTACATTGCAATTACAATGCTTGGATTTTTTGCAGCAGGTGGAGCGCTTCAGACAGGACTTGCAGTAGTACAGTTATTCAATCCAGGACCAAAAGGAAGAAACACAGGTATCTACTATACCTTCATGGGAGCAGCAAGCTACCTGATTCCGGTTGTAGCAGCACAGCTTACAAAGGCATCTGGAGAGGCAAACGCAGTTTATACATTAATGATTATGTTATTAGTATTTGCAGGACTTGCAATTTTAAGTTCTCTGTATCTGGTAGCTCAGCACAAGAAGATCTTTGGAAAGAGCGCACTTAGCAAATAAGACGGTTTACAGATTGGTTGATACAAAGAGAGATTCTGGTTCAGTGGGCAGGATCTCTCTTTCAGCGTGGAGAGTTAGTAATTGATGGATTTTGTGTATGGATCTGTGAAGAAGTATTCATTAGACAGAGTCTCTTTTGCATGTTAAATTATAAACAAATAGTTGTTTGTTAAAAGACAAACAATGCGGAATGGAGGATCATCATGAAAGTACTAAAGTGGTTGGATGACTATCTGGAAGAAGCTTTATTGCTTGTACTGTTGTGTGCGATGACTTGTATTATGGGAGTTCAGATTACAGCAAGATATGTATTTTCTTCTTCGTTATCCTGGTCAGAGGAGATTACAAGATTTATGTTTATCATCTCTGGTTTTTTAAGTGCAAGCTTCTGTATCAAGAAGAGTGCATCTGTGAAGATTGATCAGTTAGTGGGTATGCTTCCTGGGAAGGGTGTTCACTATTTCCGCCTGATCAGCTATACCATACAACTTATATTTTTTGCATACTTAATTCCGTTTGCATGGAATTATATGATGGCACAGGTGGAGAGCGGACAGTTGAGTCCTGCGTGTGGAATTCCGATGTGGATTATCCAATCCTCTGCTGTGATCAGTTTTGCATTATGTGTATTTCGATTGATTCAAAAATGGGTTCAAAGAGTAGAAATGATTCTAGGAAAGGAGGAAGTGTAAGATGTCAGCCGGAGTAGTACTGTTTTTGTTTTTTGTATGTTTATTGATTGCAATACCGATTTCGACTTCTCTTGGAATCGTGTCCGTATTACCAGGAGCATTTGATGCTTCCTTTACTGCAAGCGCAACTTATGTCGTGCGTTCGATGTTTGGAGGGCTTGATAGCTTCCCTTTGCTTGCCGTTCCAATGTTTATTCTTTCTGGTATTATTATGGCAAGAGGAGGAATTTCAAAGAGACTGTTTGATCTCTTCTCTTATTTTATAGGAAAGAAGACGGCTGGACTTCCATGTGCGGTTGTAGTTACTTGTCTGTTTTACGGAGCGATCTCAGGCTCAGGTATTGCGACAGTTGCAGCTGTTGGAAGTATGACAATCCCACTTTTGGTAAACTTAGGATATGATAAGAAATTCTGTACGGCGTTAGTTGCTGTTGCAGGAAGTTTAGGTGTTATCATTCCGCCTAGTATTCCATTCATTATGTTCGGTATGGCATCCGGAGTATCTGTAAGTGATATCTTCCTGGCAGGTATCGTACCGGGACTTTTAATTGGCGGAATGTTAATGGTGTATGCTGTTGTATATTGTAAGAAGAATGGTGAAGATAAAGAGAAGATTAATCATGAGATTGATCAGTTAAGAGAGCAGGGATTATGGAAAGTATTCAAGAGTAGTTTCTTTGCAGTACTTTCTCCAATCATTATTCTTGGTTGCATTTATTCAGGAATCGCATCTCCGACAGAAGCGGCAGTTATTTCTGTATTTTATTCTTTGATTGTCAGCTTATTTATTTATAAGTCCTTGAAGTTCAAAGATCTTTATCCGGTATTTGCAGAAGCAGTAAAGACCTATGCTCCGATTCTCTTTATTCTGGCAGCGTCTATTGCATTCTCACGTGTACTTACGTTGATGCAGATTCCACAGACGATCAGCGGCTGGATTCTAGAGAATTTCTCTAGTAAGGTAGTGATCTTAATTGTTGTAAATATCTTCTTATTACTGGTTGGAATGATCATGGATACGACACCTGCGATCTTGATTCTTACGCCGATTTTGATGCCAATTATGACAGGAATCGGTGTGAACCCAATCCACTTTGGTGTTATGATGGTTGTTAACCTGGCAATTGGATTTGTAACTCCTCCGATTGGAGTGAACCTGTTTGTGGCAAGCTCTTTGACAGATATTCCGGTCGTGGATATTGCAAAGCGTGCACTTCCACTGATTGGATATTTCTTAATTGCATTGTTACTGATTACGTTTATTCCACAGATCAGTCTGATCTTGTTATAAGGAGGAGAGAAAATGAAAAGAATATACCGCGCAATTATTGTTATTGCCCTTCTTGGAATTACCGCCGGTGTCATTGCTTTTGGCGTTACCGGTTCCTCCCGGAAACAATCGGAAGAAGAGGAACAACGGTATGCATGGCCTTTGGCTACCTGTAGTACTGAAGAGACGATTACACATGTATTTGCTTCTACCTTTGCGGAAGAAGTAGGTAAATTAAGTGATGGCAAGATGAAGATTCAAGTATATCCGCAAAGTACCTTAGGTGGAGACCGTGAACTTCTGGAAAGCTGTAAGGATGAAGATATTCCGTTCATCGTACAGTCTCCGGCGCCGCAGGTAAGTTTTATGCCGGAATTGTGTGTATTTGATATCCCTTGTGCATTTGATAATATTGATGATGCCAGAAAGGCGGTAGACGGAGAAGAATTCCAGGAGATTATCCAAGGAATTTACAAAGATGCCGGATATCAGCTCCTTGGTACGGCGGATCAGTGCTACCGTGTGATGACTTCAGCTAAGCCATTTACCGGATTTGAAAGCTTCAAAGGACAGAAGATCCGTACCATGGAGAATACCTATCATCTGCAGTTCTGGAAAGCCCTTGGTGCGAATCCAACGCCAATGACGTTCAGCGAAGTCTATATTGGACTGCAGCAGGGAACGATTGACGCACAGGAGAATGCATATGAGCTTCTGGTTAGTGCAAAGCTTTACGAACAGCAGGAATACGTAATTGAAACCAATGCGGTTCCAGACTATGTAACACTGATTGTCAGTGATAAATTTATGGAAGGTTTAAGCAAATCACAGCAGGAGATTATTCGCAAAGCTGCTGAAAATGCGCAGGAAACAGCTCGTGAACAGGCAGATGAACGCCGGGAAGAGCGAATGAAGACCTTGAAAGAAGAAGGAATGGAGATCATCGAATTGGATGATGCAACATGGAAAGAGATGCAGGATGCTTGTGCGCCGGTATATGAAAATATCCGAAAGTAGGCAGGCGATAAACTGGTCGATCTTTACATGGGAACAGAAGAAAAATAGGATAACCGGTTCTAAGAAAGAAGCCCCCTTGCATATGCTGTTATCAGCAGAACAAGGGGGTATTTGCAGTATGAATCCATTTCAGCTATACAAAGATATACAAGCCAGAACGCACGGAGAGATTTACATTGGAGTGGTAGGACCGGTGAGAACAGGGAAATCGACGTTTATCAAACGGTTCATGGATGTACTGGTGCTGCCAAATATGGAAGATTACAACGACAGAGAACGGACGAAGGATGAACTGCCGCAGTCGGCATCAGGACGGACGATTATGACGACGGAACCTAAATTTATTCCCAAAGAGGCAGCCAGGGTAAGACTGTCGGATGACGTACAGGTGAAGCTTCGGCTGATTGATTGTGTGGGGTATATGGTAGACGGAGCTTCCGGTCATGTGGAAGGAAGTGCAGAGCGCCAGGTGCGTACGCCCTGGTTTGACCATGAGATTCCCTTTACGAAGGCGGCGGCTATCGGAACCCGCAAAGTGATTCACGATCACTCTACGATAGGGATTGTGATTACAACAGATGGAAGCATTACCGATCTTTCAAGGGAGAGCTACCGAGAAGCGGAAGAAAAAGTCATTCAGGAATTAAAAAGTATCGGGAAGCCGTTCGTAGTGCTGGTGAACTCGAAAAAACCGTATTCTGAAGAGGCGAAGGCGACAGCGGAAGAACTGCAAAAGAAGTATCAGATTCCGGCGATGCCGGTCAACTGTGAGCAGTTGAAGGAAGAGGATATCTGTCACATCATGGAGACGGTGCTCTATGCGTTCCCGGTTTGCGAGGTTCGTTTCTTTGTTCCCAAATGGGTAGAGATGCTTCCGAGAGATCATCGGATCAAACAGGATCTGTTAGTACATATCCGAGGGATTTTGGATGGATTTGGTGAGATTCGGGATGCGGCGTCAGGGATTGCGCCGGTAGAGAGTGATTACATTGAGGAAATGAAGGTGGATCACATCGCTATGGACAGCGGGTGCGTGGACGTACGTATCCAGGTGGCAGAAAAATATTATTATGAAATGTTAAGCGAGATGACGGGCACCCCTATCGCAGGTCAGTATGAGCTGATTGCCGCCATGAAAGAGCTTTCCGAGTTAAAGACAGAGTATGAAGGCGTGCGGGATGCATTTGCCTCCGTGCGGATGAAGGGTTACGGTGTCGTCAGTCCCGCGAAAGAAGAGATTGCGCTGGATGCGCCGGTTCTGATCAAGCAGGGGAATAAATACGGAGTGAAGATTCGTTCTGAGGCGCCGTCCATTCATCTGATCCGCGCCAATGTGGAGACGGAGATTGCCCCAATCGTCGGAAATGAGCAGCAGGCCCAGGATCTAGTTCGGTATATCAAAGAGGCCGGGGAAGAAGAAGGTGGAATCTGGAAGACGAATATCTTTGGCAAGACGGTGGAAGAACTTGTGATGGATGGGATGCAGCAGAAAATTGCGATGATCGGTGATGAGAGCCAGGAGAAGCTGCAGGATACTATGCAGAAAATTGTAAATGACAGTAATGGCGGGATGGTGTGCATTATTATTTGATCCCGGCATAGCCAAAAACACTTTTTTTTGCTATAATAATGGAACGTGCAAGTAAAATAAGAGATAAAAGGACGGGGACAAAAGAGAATGAATATGAAGATACTAAAGCAGCTCACACTGATTCTTGCAATTTGTCTGGCTGCAGAGGCTTTGGTAGCATTTCTGCCTTTTGCCTTTCCCAGCAGTGTGGCGGCAATTCTGATTCTTGCGATTCTGCTTGGCGCTAAGCTTTTAAAAGAGCAGCAGATTCAGGAGACTGCCGATTTTATGTTGAAGAACATGGCGCTGGTGTTCGTGCCGCTGGCCGTGGGAATGGTGGAAGACCTGGAGTTGTTGAAAGGGCAGGCGGCAGGATTCCTGATTGTGGTAGGAATCTCCTTAATTTTAACATTCCTGGGGACATACGGAACGGTAAGACTGGTTCAGAAGTGTATGAGCAGGCTGATGAAGAAGGGAGGGAAGAAGCATGAGTAAGGTGTTTTATGACTTGTGTGCCAATCCCTTTTTCGGGCTGTTTCTGACGGTGGGAAGCTTCTATATTGGGGATCTGGTAGCGAAGAAGGTGAAATCTCCGCTGGCGAATCCGCTGTTGATTGCGATGATCATTTGTGTGGCAGTATTGAAGCTGTTTCATATTCCGTATGAGGATTATATGAAAGGGGCGCAGTATGTGACCTTTTTCTTGGTACCGGTAACGGCGATGCTTGGACTTTCCATTTATCGGCAGAGAAAGGTGCTGAAGGAAGAATTTTTCCCAATTGTGATCGGGTGTTTGGGAGGAAGTCTTCTGTCCATGGGAAGTACGGTGATCCTTTGCCGGATGCTGGCGCTGCACAGTGAGATGTTATATTCCCTTCTTCCGAAGTCAGTGACGACGGCCATTGCCATTGATGTGTCTTCTCAGCTGGGAGGACTTGAATCGGTGACGATGATGGCGGTGGTGATCTGTGGTACGGCCGGGGCGATTCTGCATCCTATTATCATCCGTGCGCTTAGACTGAAGGATCCGGTGGCAATCGGCGTGGCGTTTGGTACGGCGAGTCATGCCGTTGGTACAGCCAAAGCATTGGAGATAGGAGAAGTGGAAGGAGCCGTCAGCGGTGTGGCAATGGGAGTTGCAGGAATCTGTACGGTAATGATTGCATTATTTATATAAAAAGGTTAGTATAAAGATACATATTTATAAACGAAAGATCTTGGAGGTACAATATGAGAGTTGCGATTATCACAGCAAACACAGAAATATACAGAGAGACAGAGGCAGATGAGTCTGGCGCTGTTATCAGAGAGATGATGAAAGAGGCAGGATGGGACATCGTGTTCCAAAAGGCGTTGCCGTTAGATAGAAAAGTGCTGGGAACTGTGATGCAGAGAATGGCAGACGGTCATTTGACAGATCTGATCTTAACGACAGGGGGCGCCGGTTGTAATCCTCAGGACTGCACGCCGGAGGCAACGAAGGATATTATTGACCGGGAAGTTCCGGGAATTCCGGAGGCAATGCGGGCACACACGATGAATCTGACGATGCGTTCTATGTTAAATAGGGGTACGGCGGGGATCCGTGGAGATGTGCTGATTATCAATCTTCCTGGAAAGGCAAAGGCTGTGAAGGCAGATCTTCGCTATCTTCTTCCAGAGTTGAACCACGCAGTAGAAGTGGTTAAGGGAGAGGTCTAAACATGCAGGAACCGATGTCGGGACTGACGCAGAAGGTACAGGTGACTTACCTGGCGCACAGCGGATTTGCAGTAGAGATCGGAGAGAAGGTATTGATTTTTGATTACTATGAAGGCGATCTTTCCTTTATCTCTACGAAGAAACAGGTATACTTTTTTGCAAGTCATGCGCATTATGATCATTTTAAGAGAAGAATTTTTCAGTGGGCGGACAAGTGTGAACATGTCCGCTACATTTTGTCAGACGATATTCAGGCAAAAGGACCGAAGGGGCAGACTCTTAAGGTCCAGGCAAGGCAGAAATCAAAGCTTGATGATCTGAAGATTCAAACGCTTCGCTCTACAGATCAGGGAGTGGCATTTCTGGTGGAGACGGAAGGGATACGCCTCTATCATGCGGGAGACTTGAACTGGTGGCACTGGGAAGAAGAGGGGGAAGTTTACAATGAGAGAATGCGCCGTAATTATCAGCATGAGATTCGAAAAGTGCTGGAAGGACGGCGGATTGATATTGCGTTTCTTCCTTTGGATCCTAGGCAGCAGGAGCAGTACAGTCTGGGGCTGGATTACTACATGAGACATACAAAGACTCGTTATGTATTTCCAATGCATATGTGGGAAAAATACGAAACCTGCGAAAGGTTTCTTAAGGATCCGGTATCAGAGGATTATCGAGAAAAAGTGCAGCGGGTGATAGGTCCGCAGCAGAAGTTTGAACTGAAAGGAGAGACTGCATGCAGGTAAAGATCTATACAGACGGAGCAGCCAGAGGCAATCCGGACGGACCGGGAGGTTATGGTACGGTTTTGGAATATGTAGATTCCAAAGGAACACTTCACACCAGAGAACTTTCGCAAGGGTACCGGAAGACCACCAACAACCGTATGGAACTGATGGCGGTAATCGCGGGACTGGAGGCGCTGAACCGCCCATGCGAGGTAGAACTTTATTCCGATTCCAAGTACGTAGTGGATGCATTTAACCAGCACTGGATTGATGGATGGCTTAAGAAAGGCTGGAAGCGCGGCAAGAACGAGCCAGTGAAAAATGTAGATCTGTGGAAACGGCTTTTGGCGGCAAAGGCGCAGCATCAGGTTCGGTTTATCTGGGTGAAAGGACATGATGGACATCCGCAGAATGAACGGTGCGATACACTGGCAACGACGGCAGCAGATGGGATGGATCTGATTGTGGATGAAGGAATTTAGGAATTGTATTTTTGACAGAACTATGATATAGTAACCAAAGCAAGTAAGACAGGTAATCGCAGCTGCGTATGCCGAAAGGCTGCAGGTGAGGAAAGTCCGGGCTTCACAGGGCAGGATGCCGGATAACGTCCGGTGGAGGCGACTCCAAGGCCAGTGCAACAGAGATATACCGCGTTTGCAATGAGCCATGCGCCATACCCATTTGGCGGCGTGTAAATTCATTTACATACGACGCCAAATGGAGGATGGCATACGGCGAATGCCGCGTAGCGAGAATTGCGAAGCAATTGGAGCTACGAGCATGGCGTATGGCTCATTGCAAACGTAAGGGTGGAAAGGCAGTGTAAGAGACTACCGCCCTGTTGGTAACAACAGGGGCACATGTAAACCCCATCCGAAGCAAGACCGGAAAAAGACAATGTGGCGGCCCGTCACGTCTTAGGTAGGTTGCTGGAACCTGCCGGTAACGGCAGGTCTAGATAGATGATTACCCAACGACATAACCCGGCTTATCGTCTTGCTTGTTTTTTATTACCAAATGAATTTGATATGCAAAAAATCCCTGGCAGGATATATATCCCGCCAGGGATTTTTATAGTTGATGGTTCTATTTTAGCGATATTTTTCTTCGCAGTACTGACAGCGGTAGATCTCGTTCTCTGGATCAGTCAGTACGAATACATGATCTAATTCCTGTTCAATAGAGGTGATACATCTAGGGTTCTTGCAGCGGATCACATTGGTGATCTTCTTTGGAAGATGCAGACACTTCTTATCTACAATCTGAGAATCCTGAATGATATTGACTGTGATGTTGTGGTCAATAAATCCGAGAATATCAAGATCCATGAAGTCGATCGGACATTCAATCTTCATAATGTCTTTCTTTCCCATTTTGCTGCTCTTTGCATTCTTGATGATTGCCACACAGCAGTCCAGCTTGTCAAGATGCAGATATTTGTAGATATCCATACTTTTTCCGGCCTGGATGTGATCCAGCACGAATCCTTCTTCGATTCTTCCGACGTTCAATGTATTCTTTACCATTTGTCTTCCTCCCTCTATACTTCGATTTCCAGCAGTGTCAGAATCAGAGCCATACGGATGTAGACACCGTACTGCATCTGTTTGAAGTAAGCAGCTCTTGGATCGTCATCTACTTCCACGGAGATTTCATTCACTCGTGGGAGTGGATGAAGAACGTACATATCTTCCGGAGCGAGCGCCATTTTCTTGGCGTCCAGAATATAGAAGTCTTTCATACGTACGTAGTCCTCTTCATTGAAGAAACGTTCCTTCTGTACACGTGTCATATAGAGGAGATCCAGATTCGGGAGCGCATCTTCCAGACGAACGACTTCCTCATAAGGAACGCCTTTTTGATCCAGCACATCCTCTCGGATATAGCTTGGAAGACGAAGCTCTTCCGGGGAAATGAGAACGAAGCGGATCCCTTCATATCTGACCAGCGCATGGATCAGTGAGTGGACGGTACGCCCGAACTTTAAGTCTCCGCACAGACCGATGGTCATGTGATCCAAACGTCCCTTTAAAGAGCGAATGGTCAGAAGATCCGTCAAGGTCTGGGTAGGATGCTGATGTCCGCCATCTCCGGCATTAATTACAGGGATGGAAGAGTGACGGCACGCAACCATAGGAGCGCCCTCTTTTGGATGGCGCATCGCGCAGATATCGGCGTAACAGGAGATGGTGCGGATGGTGTCAGATACACTTTCTCCCTTGGAAGCAGAACTGGAGTCAGCAGAAGAAAATCCCATAATACTTCCGCCCAGATTCAGCATGGCCGCCTCGTGGCTTAATCTCGTTCTGGTACTTGGCTCGTAGAATAAAGTTGCAAGCTTCTTGCCGTCACAGGCATGGGCATACTTGTCCGGATGGGCCTCAATGTCTCCCGCAAGGTCCATCAGTCTGTCCAGCTCTTCTACAGAAAAATCCAGTGGACTCATCAAATGTCTCATAAAAAACCTCCTCTTTCGTTCACAATACGATTCGTTTACTTTACAGGAATTTTCGATCAGGTAAAAAATCCTCGTATCATCATATACCATATAGAAGAGATTTTCAATGTCTGGAAAGAATTTTTTCAAATATCAGACCGGCGAAAAATATCGAGGAGCGTAGATTTTATGCAGAAAATGTATTATAATACAATCTAGTATGCAAAAATGCAGTTGTAAGAAAAAGGAGATAGACAAAACAGATGAGTACACTAGAGGAATTGCGGGAACAGATGGACGAAGTTGATGATCAGATTGTGAAGCTATATCGGGAACGGATGCACCTATGCGACGAGATCGGCGCCTATAAAGTAAGAAGCGGTGTCAAGGTATTAGATCGCCAGCGGGAACGGGAAAAACTGCAGCATGTGACAGGACAGATGGAAGATGAATTCTGTAAAAAGGGAGTCAGAGAACTCTTTGAGCAGTTAATGAGTATGGGAAGAAAATTGCAGTATCAGCGCCTGGTGGAGGCTGGAGCGCTGGGAAGACTGCCATTTATCGGAGTAGACAGCCTGGATGCAGAAGGCGCAAGAGTGGTATTTCCGGGAACGGAAGGCGCTTACAGTCAGGCGGCGACGGAACACTACTTTGGAAAAAACTGCAATAGCTTTTACGTGAAGACCTTCCGCGAAGCGATGGAGGCGATTGAAGAGGGATCGGCAGATTTTGCAGTGCTGCCCATTGAGAACTCCACGGCAGGAGCGGTGGATGAGATGTATGACCTTCTGGTTGAATTTGAAAACTATATTGTGGGGGAGACAGTGATACCGATTCAGAATACCCTGTCTGCGCTTCCGGGAACGAAGTTCGATGAGATTGAGCGGGTATATTCCAAGGGAGTGGCGCTTATGCAGGCGTCCAAATTCTTAGAGGAGCATGGAGACTGGCAGCAGATCAGTGTGGCTAATACGGCGATTGCGGCCAAGAAGGTAAGAGATGAACAGGACAAAAGCCAAGCGGCAGTGTGCAGCGCTTATGCGGCAGAAGTACACGGTCTGGAAGTGCTGGCAGACAACATCAATGACGAAAGCGGCAATTGTACCCGGTTCATCGTGGTGACCAACCAGAAGATTTTCTTAAAAGATGCATCCAAGATCAGCCTGTGTGTGGAACATTCTCACGAAAGCGGATCTTTGTACCATATGCTGTCTCATTTTATTTATAATGATCTGAATATGACGAAGATCGAGTCCCGCCCCATTGAAGGAAGGAACTGGGAATATCGTTTCTTCATTGATATTGAGGGAAATCTGGCAGACGCAGCAGTGAAAAATGCGATACGCGGACTTCGGGAAGAAGCGAGAAGCTTACGCATTCTTGGAAATTATTAGGAGGTTCCGGCGATGAAGATGAATGAATGTATATTATATCGGTTAAGAGAAGAAGATCAGATCCTGAAAGACATGGATTTCCTGATCGAGAATTATGAGAATTCCTATTATAATAAAGAAGATATGAAAGGACTTTTCTATACCTGTGTGGGAAAGCTTTTGGATCTTGCGGTCAGTCACGGTTTTACCGGGAATCTCTGGCAGGACTATCTTACTTATTATCTGGTCAGCCATGAGAATGGTTATAGTACGTCCTGTGAGATTGTGGGAGAAGTGGAAGGCAGTATCAATGAGGCGGCACTGCATGATTTTTGTATTTTAAAAAGCCTTTATGACTATGATTTCACAGAGATGGAGACGGCTCTTGGAGTGGAGGGGCTGTCTATGATTCGCGCATATACCGCGCCGGATGGCCATGGAAAGGTCTTCAACCGAAGAATCCGGGATCGGATCGATGAGCTTGCAGTCAGCCTTTCCAAAGCAGATACGGCAGAAGTGTTCAAAGATCGGATGACACAGTTCTATCGTGAATTTGGCGTTGGAAAGCTAGGGCTTCACAAAGCGTTTCGAGTGGCGCATACAGAAGGCGGTGTACAGATCTTACCGATTACCAAGATTGCCCACGTACACCTTGACGATCTGGTGGGATATGAGACGGCGAAGAAGAAGCTGATCGACAACACGGAGGCCTTTGTAGCAGGAAGAAAAGCCAATAACTGTCTGCTCTTTGGAGATGCGGGAACGGGAAAATCTTCGTCTATTAAGGCGATTCTGAATCAATATTATGACCGGGGACTTCGAATGATCGAGGTTTATAAGCATCAGTTCCAGGATTTAAACGAGGTGATTTCACAGATCAAAAACAGGAATTATAAATTCATTATTTATATGGATGATCTGTCATTCGAGGAATTTGAGATTGAATATAAATATTTAAAAGCAGTGATTGAAGGTGGATTGGAGAAAAAGCCGGACAATGTGCTGATCTATGCGACTTCCAACAGGCGCCATCTGATACGGGAGACCTTCCGGGACAAAGAGGACCGGGATGAGGAACTGCACACCAATGATACGGTACAGGAGAAGCTTTCACTGGTGGCGCGGTTTGGCGTAACCATCTACTTTGGAAAACCGGAGAAGAAGGAATTCCAGGAGATTGTGCGTCGGCTTGCGAAGCGCGCAGGATTAGAGATGCCAGAGGAAGAACTTTTGTTGGAAGCAAATAAATGGGAATTGAGTCACGGAGGACTATCCGGGCGCACAGCGCAGCAATTTATCGACTATCTGTCCGGAACCAGGGAGGAACTGGCATGAAGAAGGATCTGACAGGCGGCAGCGTACAGAAAACGATGCTTTTGTTCGCGGCGCCCATGATTCTGGGGAATCTTTTGCAGCAGTGCTATAACATTGCAGATACCTTTATTGTAGGACGTTTCCTGGGAGCAGAGGCGTTAGCGGCAGTGGGATCAGCCTATACCTTGATGACGTTTTTGACCTCTATTCTGATTGGGCTTTGCATGGGAAGCGGATCTGTCTATTCCTTCTACTTCGGAAAAAGGGACGAAGAGAAGATGAAAGAATCCATGTTGACGGCATTCTTCCTGATTGGAGGCGTGACGGTTCTAATGAATCTCGTTGTGTTTGCAGGGCTTGATTTTATTCTGAAAGTTCTGCGGGTGCCGGAAGACTTGTATCTTCTGATGCGAGAGTATGTGTGGGTAATCTTCCTGGGAATCTTTTTTGTATTCCTCTACAATTATTTTTCCTTTCTGCTTCGTGCGGTAGGCAATTCCGTGACGCCGCTTTGGTCCCTTGGGATCTCGGCGGCGGTGAATATTGTACTGGATCTGGTATTTGTGGTAGGATTTGACTGGGGTGTCGGCGGAGCGGCAGCGGCGACCGTGATCTCCCAAGTCATTTCCGGAGTCGGTATCGGAATCTATACCTGGAAGAAGGAGCCAAGCCTTCGGCCAAATCTTTCGATGTTCCGGAAGATGCGGGGAAATGTGACGGAGATTACCCGGTTTTCTCTGGCTGCCAGCATCCAGCAGTCGGTGATGAACTTTGGAATCCTGATGATTCAGGGGCTGGTGAACAGCTTTGGAACAGCGGTTATGGCAGCATTTGCGGCAGCAGTGAAGATTGATTCCTTCGCCTATATGCCTGCGCAGGAATTTGGAAATGCGTTCTCGATCTTCACTTCTCAGAATTATGGGGCTGGGAAGGAAGAGCGCGTTCGAGAGGGAACCCGGGCATCGGTGAAGACGACCCTTTTGTTCTGTGCATTCATTTCCGCACTGGTATTTTTACTGGCGCCTTATCTGATGATGGTCTTCGTAGATCCTGCTGAGACCCAGATTATCCGTATCGGCGTGGGATATCTTCGTATTGAAGGCGCTTGTTATGTAGGGATAGGACTTCTCTTTCTATTATATGGTTATTACCGTGGCGTCGGAAAGCCGGAGATGTCGGTGGTGTTAACCGTCATTTCTCTGGGAACCAGAGTACTCCTTGCTTACACGCTGGCACCGGCCTTTGGTGTGACGATGATTTGGTGGGCGATTCCAATTGGATGGGTGCTTGCCGATGTAATAGGATTCTGGTATATGAGAGAAAAAGCTGACCACAAAGCTGACCCAAAGGCAAAAAAACTCAAATAATCCTTGAAAAAAGTGCTCGGGGGGGGGTATAATATTTACGAAATTTGTAAAGTTATGTTGAAGCATAGCGAGGAGTGAGCGTATGAAGTGGTATTGGAGATGCATGTTCGGGGGTGCGTGCATACTGGGAATATGGAGCGCTTCTGTTAAGTATGTGTTTGCCCAGAAGGCAGTCGAAGGTGCGATTGACAGCAATGCTTTTTCGGCCGTGGACCCGGCAAATGCAGTAATTGCTACGGGAGTTATGTTGGTAATTGGTATTTTTGCATATATGAAGCGTCACAAGAAAGACAGATAGGGGAACTGGCAATACAGGCGATAGGCGACATAAGTATTGTCAGTTTTTTCGCGTGCAGAGATAAAAGGGAAATATTGAAATAGATGGAATGAGAGAAAAGGGAGAAGTAGAATATGGAAGATTTACTAAAGCAGAAAAAGAAAGGATTACAGTGGATACATAAGGCAATTCTGTTGGCATTTGCAGACACAATGGTGGTAGCAGGATCTTATTACTTGGCACTTTTGCTGCGGTTTGATTTCGTGTACTCCAGTATTCCTGTTGAATACATCCAGGGATATCTGTGGTCGATGCCGTATTGGATCGTATCTACGGTAGTAGTCTTCTATGTCTGCCGATTGTATCACAGTATCTGGAGACTTGCCAGTGTGGCGGAGCTTCGGATGATACTGACCGCGTATGTGGTACTGATTCCGGTGCAGGTGATTGGCGGAATCTTCATGCATCTTAGAATGCCAAGAAGCTATTACTTCATGGGATACGTCTTAAGCTTCTGCCTGACAACGGGAATTCGGTTCTCCTATCGGATTATTCGATTCTATGCCAGCAGAATAGCGGTGGCAGATGAGAAGGATGACCGGATTATGATCATCGGCGCAGGTTCGGCAGGACAGATCTTAATTAAGGAGTTAATCAATTCACAGAAGCTTCATACCAGGGTTTGCTGTGTCATTGATGATAATCCAAATAAAAAAGGCCGTATGCTGGAGGGTGTCCCGATTGTGGGAAATCGCTATGACATTCCGGAAATGGTGCGTAAGTATGAGGTGAATCACATTATCTATGCGATTCCGGCTACCACCGGAAAGAACATGAAGGCGATCTTAAATATCTGTAAGGATACGGGATGCCGGATGCAGACGGTTCCTGGAGTCTATCAGTTAGTAAATGGAGAAGTAAGTGTCAGCAAGCTTCGGAACGTAGAGATCTCCGACCTTTTAGGACGAGCTCAGGTGAAGGTGAACCTAGAAGAGATCTTAGGATACGTGCAGGGAAAGGTTGTTATGGTTACCGGCGGAGGCGGTTCTATCGGAAGTGAGATCTGCCGTCAGCTAGCAGCTCACGGGGTGAAGCAGCTGATTATTTTCGATATCTATGAGAATAATGCCTATGAGATTCAGCAGGAATTAAAGCGCAAATACCCGGAACTTGATCTGGTGACGCTGATCGGCTCTGTCAGAAACACACACAGAATCAACAGCATCATGGAAGAATACCGCCCGGAGGTGGTCTACCATGCGGCGGCGCATAAGCATGTGCCACTTATGGAAGACAGTCCGAATGAGGCGATTAAGAATAATGTGCTTGGTACTTATAAGACTGCTTCAGCAGCAGGAAAGTATCAGGTGAAGAAATTCGTGTTGATCTCTACCGATAAAGCGGTGAATCCGACGAATATTATGGGAGCGTCTAAGCGCATGTGCGAAATGATCGTGCAGACATTGGATCATTATTATTCGACGGAGTTCGTAGCGGTACGATTCGGCAACGTACTTGGAAGTAACGGAAGTGTGATTCCGCTCTTTAAGAAACAGATTGCAGAAGGCGGTCCAGTCACGGTTACTCATCCTGATATTATCCGGTACTTTATGACGATCCCAGAGGCGGTATCGCTGGTACTGCAGGCAGGCGCGTATGCAAAAGGCGGAGAGATCTTTATCTTAGATATGGGAGAGCCGGTGAAGATTGCAGATCTTGCGAAGAACCTGATCCGTCTGTCCGGCTTAAGAGTGGGAGAAGATATTGAGATTAAATATACAGGACTTCGTCCGGGAGAGAAGTTGTATGAGGAACTTCTGATGGACGAAGAAGGAATGCAGGATACGGATAATCATCTGATCCATATCGGAAAACCGATTGAGATGGATGAGCAGAAGTTTATGCAGCAGTTGGAAAGACTTAAGGAAGCGGCCAATGAGGACAGTGATAAGGTGCGGCAGATGGTGAAAGAGATCGTGCCGACGTATCAGATGAAGGAAGGGAAAGCTGTTTGAAATTTATAAATTTCGTTCTATGTTGATAGGGGCAAAGAAGCAAGGTAGCGGTGCGTATTCTGGAAAGAATGACACCAGAGTTACTCCAATTTGAAAGATATTGCGAGCAACAAGCATTGATGAACTTCCGTAATTGATTAATATTTTTAAGGGTGAAATGAGTTTTATCAGGACAAGACTGGTAGTTACATATCATCTGTGGTCTTATAAAGGATATACAGAAGAGCAGAAATAATATTTGTAGCTCAACTCGGGAGTAACTAGATAGACATAAATAGTTGAAAAGAAGTAGAATGGCAAGATGTATAGAGATGAATGTGTGGTATGTTAAACGCATGTCGTTTTTTATTGAACTTCAAAATTTTTTCAAAAGAATTTTCAAAGTATATATAAATGTGAATAATGTAAATTTAAAAGAGATGGCAAAAAGAGGTTAAAGAATGCTGAAGTTAATGTATATTACGAATCAACCAGAGGTTGCAAAAATTGCAGATAAAAATGGAGTAGATAGAATTTTTGTTGATCTTGAAACACTTGGGAAACAAGAAAGACAAGGTGGAATGGATACGGTGCAGTCGAGACATTCCATTGAAGATATTCCAAGAATAAAAGCTGTGGTAAAAAAGGCGAAAATTATGGTTCGTGTCAATCCGCTTCATGATGTGACAGAAGGATATGTGTCATCTAAAGATGAGGTAGATGCTGTAATTGAAGCAGGAGCAGATATTATTATGCTACCATATTTTAAAAGTGCAAAAGAGGTAGAAATATTCATCCAATATGTGGGTGGGCGTGCAAGAGTATTACCGTTAGTAGAGACACCTGAAGCGGTTAGATGTATTGACGAAATTCTGTTATTAGATGGTTTGGATGAAATATTTGTAGGATTAAATGACTTGTCACTAGGATATGAAAAGAAGTTTATGTTTGAATTATTGGCAGATGGAACTTTGGAGATGTTATGTCTGAAATTTCGGCAGAAAGGAATCCCGTTTGGATTTGGTGGAATTGCTTCTCTTGGAAAAGGAATGCTTCCATCGGAATATATTATCCGTGAACATTATCGTTTGGAGTCAACGTGTGCAATTCTTTCCAGAAGTTTTTGCAGAACAGATATGGTAAAGGATCTGAATGAGATACGTCACATTTTTGAAACAGGACTTCCAGAGATTCGGGCGTTGGAAAAAGAGTGTGAAAAATATAGTGCATATTTTCGAAAAAATAGAAAAGAAGTAGTGAAAAAGATACGAGTGATTTGTCAGGAGAGTGGAGAAGAAAAATGAATGTAGATAGCACAATATTAAGAAAACTTAAAGATGAATTTGGAGAAACATTTTACTTGTTAGATTCAGCACAATTTAAGGAGAATTATATTGAATTAAAAAAACAATTTTCTGATATATATCCTAATTTTAATATCGCATATTCCTATAAAACAAATTATGTACCTAAATTGTGTAAAATTGTAAATGAATTAGAGGGATATGCAGAAGTAGTTTCAGAAATGGAAGCTGAATTGGCGTTACGTGTTGGTGTTTCACCTAAAATGATTATTTGGAATGGACCAATAAAAAATGTAGTATATCTTGAAAAGATGGTTTTGCAAGGAACAACAGTCAATATTGATTCGCTAGAAGAATGCGGAGTAATTAAAGATATTGCGGTTAGATATCCGGATAGAATGTTAAATATTGGAATTAGGTGTAACTTCGATGTGAATGACGGTGTAATATCACGATTTGGATTAGATATTGAGGGGAAAGACTTTACACAAGTGTTAGACTGTGTCTTAAAGACTTCAAATATGAAGCTAATTAATCTACAATGCCATTTTGCTAAGCGACAGTTGGAATACTGGCCGGAAAGAGCAAAGAAAATGATTGCTTTGATAGATAAAATAGGTGTGATTCCAGAACGTGTTGATTTGGGAGGTGGTTTATATGGAAATATGGCAGATTCACTAAAGGAACAGTTTAATGTTAATATTCCAGAATATAAAGATTATGCCAATGCGGTAGCTCATTTATTTGCGGAGAGATTTAAAAAAACTCAAAAGGTTCCAGAAGTATTGATAGAACCGGGATCTGCACTTGTAGGAGATTGTATGAGATTCGCAGCTAGTGTTAAAACGGTTAAATCAGTGAGGGGAAAGACATTTGTGTCTGTTTTAGGCAGTCAAAAAAATATAAGTATGGTAGGTGTAAATCCACCTATGAAAATATACTCCATGGGAAATGAGCAACAGCAGATAGAAGATGCAGATATTGTCGGATATACATGCATTGAATCAGATGTTTTATATAGAGGGTATGGAGGAAAGATTGCAAGAGATGATATGATTGTATTTGAAAATTGTGGCTCTTATTCCCTAGTGATGAAACCGCCATTTATCTTACCTAATTTTCCTGTTTTGGATATATCTGAAGGAGAGGTAGAGCTAATAAAAAGAGCAGAGACTTTTGAAGATATATTTCATACATATAACATATAGGGGGATTAGGTATGATGAGATTGAATTTGTATATTAAACGCATATTTGATATCGTATCATCACTTATTGCGATTGTTTTGCTGTTACCGGTTTGGATAGGAGTTGCAATTGCAATAAAAAAAGATTCTCCGGGTCCTGTATTTTTTAAGCAGGAAAGAAGAACGAAAGATGGGAAAGTTTTTCAAATGTTGAAATTTCGTTCTATGGTAGTGAATGCCGAAAATATGGGGGCAGGATTATTTAATTATCAAAATGATCCAAGAGTTACGAAAGTGGGAAGAAAACTCAGAGATACTAGTGTGGATGAATTTCCACAACTCTTTAATATTTTATTTGGCTCAATGTCAGTGGTAGGACCTAGACCGTGTGTTAAATATGAACTGGGAGATTTTGATACTTTAAATAGTAAATATAAAAAAAGATTTCAAATGAAGGCAGGTTTAACAGGGCTGGCACAAATTAAGGGACGAAATGATATTACATGGGATGATAAAGTTACATATGATAATCAATACGTCGATGCATTTAATAAATTTGGAGTTTTAGAGGATATCAAGATTTTATTTTTATCAGTATTTAAAGCATTTAAAAGCGAAAATATATATGAGAATAAAGAAGATGAATCTTTAAATGACGAAGAAGCCGCGAAAAGAGCAGAAGAAGAAATTATTAGAATTGCGCATATGCCAGACTAAAATATATGAGGAGACAAGAAAATGAAATACGATATTGCTAATAGAAGAATATGGTTGAAAAATAAAATTGTGGATGTAAATGATGCCAAAATAAATGTTTTATCCCCAACATCGCAGTTCGGATTAAATGTTTTTGAAGGGATACCGTGTTATTGGAATGAAGAAGAAAAACAGTTATACGCATTTCGTTTAGATGATCATTATACAAGGCTATTGAAATCTGCAAAGCTTCTTCAAATTAACTGCCCGTATTCAAAAGAAGAATTAAAAAAAGCATTTGTTGATGTAATTAAAGCAAATGAATATGATGAAAATTTATCTGTAAGACAGACACTGTTTGTTGATGGCTTTGGTTCTTGGGGGTCAGAAGAACCCGTGGAGATGTTTATTGCTCCAATTCCTAGAGGAAAAACTAGTGCGGAATATAATAAAAAAGGTCTGCATTGCTGTGTGACATCATGGAGACGTATTAGCGATGAAACCTTATCACCAAGAATTAAGTGTGGCGCAAATTATATTAATAGTCGTGTTGGACAAAGAGAGGCAATCAGAAACGGATATGATACATGTATATTTTTGAACGAAGCCGGAAAGATTGCGGAAGGCCCAGGATCATGTTTATTTATAGTGAAAAATGATACTTTAATTACTCCACAGTTGACGGATAGTGTATTAGAAAGTATTACACGAGATTCTATTATTCAAATAGCAAGAAAAATGGACATAAATGTGGTTGAAAGATCAATAGATAGAACAGAATTGTATACTTGTGACGAAGCGTTTTTATGTGGTTCAGCTATGGAGATTACTTCAGTGCTTTCTGTTGATAGATATGAAATAGGAAATTCAGCTGCTGGATTAATTACGAAAAATATACATATGGAATATCTAAATGTTGCAAGAGGAATAAAAAAGAATTTTAAAGATTGGGTTACCCCAATTTATACAGGGGATTAGTATGAAGAAAAAAATATTGATTACATCAACAGACGTAATGATGTTGCAGTTTTTGGTTCCGCATGTATTTTACTTGCAGAACCAGGGATATGAAGTTGAAGTAGCATGTTCTAATGTTGAAAATCATGTAGATGAGTTGAAAGATATTTTTAAAACAAAAGTTAAAATGCATTTGGTAGAATTAAAGAGAAATCCAATGCAAATTTCTAATGTTCAGGGATTGCTGCAGCTTATTAAAATAATAAAAGCTGGTTCTTATGATATTGTATGGACAAATGAACCAGTGATGGGAATCATGACAAGATTGGCAGCCAGAATAGTTAGAAGAAAAAAAGTGAAAATTATTTATGTGGCACATGGCTTCCATTTTTATAAAGGTGCGCCTAAAAAAAATTGGATTATTTATTATCCGATTGAAAAAATATTTTCACTTTTTACAGACGAAATAGTTACTATAAATAATGAAGATTATAATTTTGCCAGACAAAATTTTACAAGGGCTAAAGTTGTAAAATTTCCTGGAATTGGAATAAACACTAGCAAATTTTTTAAAGAAGTTCCATATGAGGTAATAGAAGAAAAGAAACGAGAATTAGGCATTGAAAATGATGAAGAAGTGATTTTGTCTGTTGGTGAATTAGAAAAAAGAAAGAATCATGAAACATCTATTCGTGCATTTAAAGCAGCTAAAATAGAAAAGGCAAAATTGCTTATTTGTGGTGTTGGTACACAAGAAAATAGTCTTCGAAAATTAATTGAAGAGTTACAGTTAGAACAACAGGTTTTTTTGTTAGGATACAGAACTGATATAAGTGAATTGTGTCATATGGCAGATGTTTTTTTATTTACTACATATCAAGAGGGACTTTCGGTTGCGCTGATGGAAGCAATGTCTGTGGGGGTTCCTTGTATAGTTTCTAAAATAAGAGGGAATGTTGATTTAATAGAAAAAGGAAAGGGAATATATTGTAATCCATATGATAGGGTTTCATGCGCTTCAGCAATAACGAAATATTTTAAAAATCAGGATAGATTTAAAGATATATTGAAGTATAATCAGAATAAAATAAAAGAATTTGATATTGGAAAAGTAACACACATGATGGAAAGAGAATTAGAAAATATTTGATAGGAGAAAAGGATGGAGTTTGAGAAGAGAAAAGTAACAGTTATTATGGGAATATATAATTGTCAAGATACATTAGAAGAAGCTATAGATTCTTTGATAGCCCAAACTTATGAGGATTGGAATTTAATTATGTGTGATGATGGTTCGAAAGATGATACTGTTACAGTAGCAAAAAAAATAGCTGAGAAACTTCCGGGAAGAATTTTAATCTTACAAAACAAGCAAAATAAGGGATTGAATTATACATTAAATAGATGCTTAAAGCATGTTAACGGAGAATACACAGCGAGAATGGATGCAGATGATGTATCGCTTCCGGAACGTTTTAGGAAAGAGGTTGAATTTTTAGATACACATAGGGAATACGATTTTGTGTCAACTCCTATGATTCTGTATGATGAAAATGGAGACTGGGGATGTGATTGGGGAAAAGAGCGGCCAGATAAAATGGATTTGATGAAATCTCGCCCTTTTTGCCATGCGGCATGCATGATTAGAACAAATGCTTTTCTTGATGTGAAGGGATATACGGTTGATAAAAGATTACTTAGAGTAGAAGACCTTCATTTATGGATGAAATTATATGCCCAAAATCATTATGGATATAATATTCAAGAACCGTTATATAAAATGAGAGATGATAGAAATGCATATAGTAGGCGTAAATTTAAATATAGAATAAATGAAAGCTACATTAAGATATTAACAATAAAAGCATTTCATTTTAGCTGGATTTATATAGTATATGCACTACGGCCAATAATTGTTGGGTTATTGCCAGCTTTTTTATATGATAAATTACATAAATGGAGCTTGAAGAAAGAAGAAACGTTATAACAGTTGTTTTCTTGATATTAATGATTTAGAGAAAAGGAGAGCATAATGGCTGTATATATAGGTATAATACTATTGATAACAATTGTAGCGTTTTCTATGCACTGGCAAGACTCTAAGAATGTTTTAATAGAGCAAAAGAAAATAGGACTGACTCACTATAAAATTAAATTATTTATAATCAGTGCGGTATTAGTTTTTTTTGCGGGTGTACGTTATGATGTAGGAGCGGATTATAAACAATATGCAGACAATTTTCAGGCTTATTGTACTCAGACTCTTGTGTGGAATAAAGAACCGGGAATACGTTTTGTTTCTCAAATAGCCGATAAAATAACAGATAATTATGGAATGATGTTTTTCATAATGTCACTTATTACAGTTGGGCTAGTAACATATACAATTGCAAAAGAAAGCAATTACTATTTGATTAGTATTTTAATGTATATCTTTCTTGGATCATGGCATGAATCTTTTAACTCAGTAAGACAAAGCGCAGCAGCAGCAATTTTGTTTTGGGGACACAGATATATAAAAGAGCGAAAATTTATTAAATGGTTATTGGTATGTTTTATTGCATTCTTCTTTCATACATCTGCGATAATATTTATCCCATTATATTTTATCCCACAAAGAGAAGTAACAATAAAGAAAGTGGTAGTATTAATTATAATTGGGGTAGTAGCAGGTTTGAGCTATGATAGAGCCTTTGAATTTGTAAGCTTTATTCAAGGGAAAGAATATATAATGGATGCATATTCAGTAGGACACATTAGTATTTTCAGAATTATTGTTGCATGGATACCTATTCTGTTTTATTTTTTACAGTTTTATAGGAATGAAACAATAAAAGAAGATAAAGGTGGGATTCATTTCTATGCTATGATAAGTGCCTTGAGTGGAGCCATAATTTTAGCAGCTCGATACAGTACATATTTAGGAAGAATAGTAATCTATACAGACTTATATAATGCTTTATTTTGGGCAAGTATGTTGAGTAAATTTCCTAAAGGAGAGAAAAATACAAGGGCATGGATTATTTTGATACTTTTCTGTTATTTTATGTATTATTTAAATGAGGCGTCAGGGCAATATCTAGTGAATTATCAGTGGATTTTTGGAAAATAGATACAGTGAGGTTTTTATGGAGGAATTAAAAGTATCGATCATTGTTCCGGTATATAATACAAATATAGAATACTTTCGACAATGTATAAAGTCGTTAGTTACGCAGACATATGAAAATATCGAAATTGTGATAGTTGATGATGGATCAAAAGAAGAGAATGTGATTTTGTATAAACAGTATATTATGCCATATAAAAATATTGAATTTATACATCAAAAAAATTGCGGTGTAAGCGCTGCGAGAAATAGAGGAATTGAAAAAAGTACAGGAGAGTACATCGCATTTGTTGATTCTGATGATTGGGTTGATCCTAATTTTGTGAAAATTTTAATGACTGGATTTTCTGATTCCGACGCAGAGATTTCAATTTGTTCGGCAGAGTATGTAGATGATGAGAATTGTAGAAAAAAAGAATGTGAAAATTTGAAAGTGGTACCAATTTTCTATTCAAATAGAGAATTGTATTTGCAACTACTTTATTCCACAAAAATCTCGGGATTTTTGTGGAATAAGATTTTTAAAAAAAATCTTATTCCACAAAAGTTAAATGAGACATTATATTATAGTGAAGATTTTGTTTTTACAGCACAGTATAGTGAGAATGTCAAAAGAGCGGTTTATTGGGATAGAGCGTTATACCATTATCGGCAAAACCAAAATAGTGTATCAAATGATTTTTCATATAACAACCGGATATTTAGTCTTTTGAAATCTAATAAATATCTTATACATATATATGAAAAAAAAGCACCTGAATGTTTGCCGGAGATGAATAAAAATATATTAAAAATTGCACTTAATTTGCGAGCAAGATATAAATTATCAAAGCCGAATAATATTGCACAGTATGATGAAATTGTACAAGTTATTTATAAATATCTGATGCGTACATTAACAAGCAAAAAAATCAATATAAGAGAGAAAGTCAATATAATTTTGACATTTTTATTTCCCGTCACCTTATTTAAAGTCAAAAATAAAATATTAGGAAGAAAGATTAGATAATAGGATTTATGATATGAAGAAAATTGCAACGATAACCTTTCACCATGCACACAATTTTGGATCTGCATTACAAGCGTATGCGTTACAACAGTTTGTTTTATCATTATATAAAGATAGTGATGTTGAATATAAAATTATAGACTATTATACAGAGTTACAGGAAGAATTGTATAGTGTTTATAAACATGATTTATCTATTAAATCCATAATTAAAAATTTTGTGGCATTTTTATATTCAAAGCAATTAAAAGATAAACATCAGAAATTTGAGGATTTTCTTAAAAACAGGTGCATGTTAACACGACGTTATAAAAACAAACAGGAGCTTATAGAGGATATTCCGATAGCTGATGTATATATTAGTGGGAGTGATCAACTTTGGAATGTTCGGGCAGAAGATTTTGATTCAGTATATTATTATGATTTTTTAGCGGACGATTGTAAAAGAATTTCTTATGCAGCGAGCCTGGGCCCATTACAGATTGACTGGGGAGAATATGACTATAAAAAATATAAAGACTTAATTTCAAAGTATAAATCGATTTCTGTTAGAGAAAAAGGAAGTTATAATAATTTAGAAAAAATAACAGATATAAAGTGTAATATAAATGTTGATCCAACATTATTAATATCAAAAGAAGAATGGCAAAAAATAGAGTCAAAAGAAATATATAATGATGGAAAATATATATTATTGTATTGCCTGGAACCATCAAAAGAACAATTAAAAATTGCGGATGAAATATCAAAAAAATTACAGTTGCCAATTGTTATATTAAGATATAATAATAAAAATGATATGCTTAACCATTTTGTCAAAAAATATGCTGCAGGTCCAGAAGATTTCCTGGCATATATAGACCATGCAGCATTAGTGCTGTCATCATCATTTCATGGTACTGCATTTTCATTAATTTATCATAAACCGTTTTATGTTTTAAATGGAATAAATGATAATAGAATTTCGGAAATATTAAATAAAACAAATATGACGGAACGCTCATTAGAATCAATCGAAGATATAAAAAATGTAAATTTGAATAAACCAGATGAAAAAATGATTGATCTATTTTTAGAAAATGAGAGAGTGAGAAGTGAATTATACTTAAAAGAGGCTATTGGTAAATGATTATTATACAGGTAAGGAGTAGATAATGATTAGCGTTATTGTTCCAGTGTACAAAGTGGAAAAATATTTGGAGAAATGTGTTAATAGCATATGTTCTCAGAGTTATTCAGATTTAGAAATAATTTTGGTTGATGATGGATCTCCTGATAATTGTGGGAGAATCTGTGATGAGCTAGCTCTAAACGATCAAAGAATTCGTGTAATCCATCAGAAAAATCAAGGATTAGCAGCAGCTAGAAATGCAGGATTAGCTATTGCACAGGGGAAGTATGTGGCATTTGTTGATAGTGATGATACGATTGAAAATGGTGCGTACTTGATGTTACATAATATGATAGAGCACTATGATACAGATATAGCTATTTGTGAGTGCAGGAAAGTTAAGGAAAGTGAATTATTAGAGCAAGTAGAGTATTCAAAGTATGAAAATAGGGTGCTTGATAATAATAAATTATGGGAACTGGTATTTGGGCAATTAAATAATTCATCTTGTAATAAATTGTATAAACGTAGTCTTATAGGAGACTTACAGTTTCCCCAAAAAGTGGTACATGGAGAGGATTTGTTATTTAATATTGAATATTTGGCAAAATGTAATATAGGTGTGTATAATGAAGCTCCCGTTTACAATTATTTATCAAGAAATAATTCTATAACGAGATCTTCTTTTAATGAGAATATTTTTTTTGAAATAGTTGCTAAAGACAAAGCAAAAGAGCTTGTAAAAAAATACATGCCAATACAGTTGAAGAACGCTGAATTATTTTGTTTTAGAGCAAGAATGAATGTTCTGCGTTCGGTATATGCGGCTGATAAAGAATTAATATATCAGAATAAAACTGATGAAATAAAAAAATATATAACACAACAATATCGAAATGTTAAGAGTAGCTTGAAAAAAAAGGAAAAAATTGAATATGAACTGTTTTTTTCTTTGCCGAGTTTATATAGGAGGATTGCAAAATATTATGAATAAAGTTATAAGTGTTATAATTCCGGTTTATAATATTGAAAAATATTTGGTCAGGTGCCTTGAAAGTGTGATTAATCAATCATATACAAATTTGGAGATTATTTTGATTGACGATGGTTCAACTGATAATAGCGGCAAGATATGCGATGATTATAAAAATCGGGATAATAGAATTATTGTAGTGCATAAGAAAAATGAGGGGGTTAGTCAAGCGAGAAATATAGGAATTAGTATTGCTACGGGAGAATTCCTTTCTTTTGTAGATGGTGATGATACCATAGAAAAAGACATGTTTCTTACATTGATTAATAATGCCTATAAGTATAATGCAGATTTTTCGTGTTGTGGAGTTCGCTTTATATATATGGATGGAAAAGAGTCCCCTGAAAGAATTAATTCAGAACCGCAAGAGATAAAGAAACAGGAGGTAATAAAGGGATTTTTTTGTGATCAGCAAATGAAAATTGTTCTTTATGGTCCTTATAATAAAATTATAAAAAGAAATAGTATACAAAATATAGTGTTTAATAGGAATCTTTGTCTGGGAGAGGATTTATTATTTGTATTTGAGTGTATTCAATGTTGTAGTAAATTTGTTTTTCAAGATGATAATTTATATAACTATATTAAAAGAGAAGGATCAGCAACAACTAGAGAATTTAGTTTGAAAAAAATGGATTATTTAGTTGCATGCAAAAAAATAATAGAGATATGCAAAGAGTATAATCCTGAAGGGAGAGAATTCGCAAACTATTGGTATTATATAAATGTTTTGAATCATGTGCGCATACTTATCGCATATCCAGAAGTAAAGAAAAAATGTCTAAAAGAATATAAACGGTATTGTGATTATTTGAAAGAAAATAAAAAAAATATGTGGAATCAAATGACGATAAAAAATAAACTTACATATCGTTTGATTTTTATATTTCCATATTCTTTTAGATTACTCAAGAAGATTGGTTATGATGTTTAAACATAGTAGCTGTAAAAAGAGGTGAATTAAAGTGCAACTCGTTAGTATTATTATACCGGTTTATAAAGTGGAAAAATATTTGGAAAAATGTGTTAATAGTATTTTGCGTCAAAGCTATCAAAATATAGAAATAATTCTTGTTGATGATGGTTCACCTGATAATTCAGGAAAACTTTGTGAAAAATTGAAAAGCAAAGATTCTCGAATTATTGTTTTGCATAAAGATAATGGGGGGCTGTCTGATGCAAGAAATTATGGCTTACAATATGCACATGGTTCATTGATCATGTTTATAGATAGTGACGATTATATTCATACGAATATGGTTGAAATTATGTATGAAAAAATGAATTTGGATGGAACGGATTTAGTTATTTGTGATTATTGTAAGGTTGATCAATTTGGAAAATCACTCGAAAATAAAAATGAAAAAGATATAGAGACAAAAATTGTAAATAGCGATGAAATGTTAAACATGTTATGTACTGAACAAGGATGGCATTTTGTACCAGCATGGAATAAGTTATATAAGCGAAAAATTTGGGATGAGTTATTATTTCCAAAAGGGAAATTACATGAAGATGAATATGTAATACATAAAGTTATAAAAAAATGTAAGAGTATTTCAATTATAGGTGACAAATTATATTATTATGTTCAACGTAATGGCAGCATTATGAATACCATTACTGATAGAAATCGCTTGGATGGGACGGAAGCATTGCTGGAGAGGACAGAGTTTCTTTTAAAATATGATAAAATTGAACAGGCAACATTTTGCTTCGAAGGAGCTATAAATAAAATGTTGATGAATGTAAAGTTAGAAGATAAAGAACGTGAAAAAAAGATACTATTAAAAATGAAAAAATTATATACATGTAATTCTCATTTATTAAATAATAGAAATGATAAATTAAAATATATAATTTTACAAAAAGCTCCAAGGGCATATTATATGATTTTTAAATTGAGAGAGGCTCGAAGAACGTTATTAGCTATAAAACGAAATAATTGTATAAAACGAAAAGTTGTTCAATTAAAGCTGAATATAATGTTTAAAATTAATCATAAAAAGGGAATGAGATGTGCTGTTTTAATGAGTACACCTATCCATGGTAATTTAGGTGATCAAGCAATTGTATATGCGGAATATGGATTTTTAAAACAGTGTGGGATAAACAATATTATTGAGGTTGACAGATTTTCGTATGAAAATTGTAAAACAGATATTCAACGACTTGTTAAAAAGAATGATTTGATTGTAGTTTGTGGTGGCGGTAATATGGGATCTCTTTGGCCGGAGGAAGATGATATAATTAGTGAGATAGTAAATATATATAATATGAATCAAATTGTAATTTTTCCGCAAACTTGCTATTATGATCAGACGTTAGAAAGTAAAAAAAGATTGGAGAGGAATTTTTTTACATATAGTAAGTGTGAAAAGTTAATAGTTGCATTACGAGATGAGAATTCATATTCTTTCTTCAGAGAAAACTTCCCTGGTATACGATCTATATTGGTGCCGGATATTGTATTATCATGTGAGTCTAAAATGAAAAAGCAAGAAAGAAAAGATATATTATTATGTTTCAGAAATGATATTGAAAAAAATATAACGGGAGAAGTATTGGAGAATATAAAAAAAATGTTAGAGAATAATTCTATGACATATGAATTTACGGATACCGTTGTGAAAAAGTATATATATAAATCTCATAGAGAAAAAATATTAAAGAATAAATGGAATGAATTTGGAACAGCAAAGTTAGTAATTACGGATAGATTGCATGGGATGATTTTTTCAGTAATAACGCAAACACCATGTATTGCGATTAATAATGTAAATGGAAAAGTGGGACATGTTTATTCAAAATGGTTGAATACGTTTCCGTCAGTTATTTGTGTCGATGAAAAGTCGGTTAATATTGAGTTAATTAATCAAATAGCGAAAAGTACTGATTATAAAATACCAAGTATGTCCGATGATTTTAGGGCATTGAAAGAGTGTATTATTAATAATTGCGATGAATGTTAATAACAACAGGGAGATTTAATAATGAATAGAGCAAGCAGAACACAGAGTTCAGCAAGGAATATAATATTTGGAATTAGTAAGAATATTGTATTAATGCTAATAGCATTTATAAGCAGAAGACTTTTTATTATATATATAGGGATTGAATATTTAGGCATTAATGGATTGTTTTCAAATATATTATCATTATTATCAATGGCAGACCTTGGATTTGGTACGGCGATGAGTTTCAGCTTTTATAAACCATTGGCAGAGAATGATACTAGAAAGTTATCTGCACTTATTAATTTTTATAAAGTGGTATATCGAATAATAGCTGGAGGAATTGCCGTTATAGGTGTTATGATAATACCATTTTTGGATGTAATTATTAATTTGGATAAACCCATTCCGCATCTTGTTATTTATTATGTAATTTTTTTAAGCAACACAGTAGTATCATATTTATGGGTGTATAAATCATCTATTATTACAGCAGACCAAAAAAATTACATAGTGGATAAACTGACAATATTTGTAAACGTTGGAAAAATGATAATTCAATGTTTGGCAATATTTATTTTCAGAAACTATATAGTATATATAGTGTTAAATGTTGTTGCGACTATTATTAATAATATTATTGTCTCATGTGAAGCTGATAAATTATATCCTTTTTTAAAGGAGAAGAATGTCTTAGAAAAAGAGGAAAAAAGGCAAATTTTTAATAATTTAAAGTCTGTATTTATATATAAAATTTCTGGAAGTTTATTAAATAGTATTGATAATATTGTTATTTCTATGTGTATTAGTACAGTAGCGGTTGGTTTATATTCTAATTATTTTACAGTTACTTCCAGTTTAACTAGTTTTATTACAATATTATTTACTTCTTTGACAGCTAGTGTTGGAAATTTAATAGTAAAGGAATCTGCTGAACAGAGATATCAAGTTTTTCAGCTATCGCAACGGATTAGCTTCTGGTTAAGTGGTTTTATTACTGTTTGTACTTTCTTACTTATTCCCGACTTTATACAATTATGGTTGGGAAAGAGTTTTGATTTAGGGTATGCTATGGCAGCTGCAGTTGCATTGAACTTGTTTTTTTCTACCTCGATGCAACCTATTTGGATTTTTAGAGAGGCAACAGGTCTTTATAGAAGAACAAAATATATTATGCTTGTTGCGGCTGGAATCAACCTTGTTTTGTCTGTATTATTTGCTTATAGGTTGGGGATTCCAGGAGTAATATTTGCGACCATATTATCTAGGATTGTTACATATTTTTGGTATGAACCCAAGATTTTGTTTGAAGAATTTTTTGATCAAAAGGTAGTTGGATATTATCGTGATTATTTCTTTAATGTTTTGTTGATTTTGGGCTGTGGAGGTTTATTAAATAAGGTATTTACAATGTTATTTCATGAAGTTTCGATTGGTGTTTGGATTGCTAAAGCAGCTATATCAGGAATTATTATTAATCTGGTATACTTTTTGCTTAATATAAAAAATGGAACTGTGAGTAGTATTATAAATAGAATAAAAAATATGTGTTCCAAGCAATAAGATTATATAGGAGAACATTCGTATAATATGATAAAAAAGATAACAAAAAAAATTAATTTGTATAAGGAAGAAAAATATTTAAGTAAATTGAGAGCGCAAAATAGTAATAAAGATTTTTCTATAGTATGTAATAATTGTGTGGGGGGGGTAATATATCATAATTTAGGGGTAAGATTCAATTCGCCTACAATCAATTTATTTATAAGATCAGATGAGTATTTGGAGTTTGTTAAAAATTTTAAATATTATAGTAAATGCGATATTGTTCAAGTTTATGAAGAAGGAATATCTTATCCAATAGGCAAATTGCTTCCGGAAGATGATAAGCATAAGGAAATAATGGTTTATTTTCAGCATTATGAAAATTTTGAAATTGCTAGAAAAAAATGGAAAGAACGTTATCTAAGGGTAAATTGGAATAATTTGTACTATATATGGGAATTTTACGATACTATTTATGATGATAAAGATATATATGAATTTGACAAATTAAATGAATTGAAGAAAAAGATAATATTAACACATAAAGAATATAAAGATATAAAAAATGCATTTCAAATCTCATGCTATAGAAATGATGAACCTAGAGCTAAAATATTGGAATACAGAGGGATTTCAGGGAAGAGGTTCCTGGAAGAATTTGATTATACTGGATTTTTGAATTAGTTATATATTAGTTTGGCAGTAAGAGGTAGTGAGTAAAATATTTTGAAATAAGGATGGACTATTGCAATGAATAGATTAGAATTTGACAGACAGACAGACAGACAGACAGACAGACAGACAGACAGACAGACAGACAGACAGATGGCATTATATTGATTTAATGGAGGCTATGGGAATACTGTTTGTAGTGATATATCATGCAACGACGTATAAGTATTCTTGGCTTTATGGTAGCTCAGCAATATATACTTTTCGGTACTATATGAGAACTTTTTTATCCGCAGGTGTGCCAATGGTCCTATGTCAAGATTTAGTACAAGTTAAAATGAGGTTTTCCTCATCTTAACCTGCCATCTGCAATTCGCCCTGTTGAAGCCTACGATACAGCTCTTCATAATCGTTTGGTGACATATAGTCACAGTGACTATGAATTCGTTTCGTATTATAAAATGCTTCTAAATATTCGAAAATCAAACGATATGCATGATCATAATCTCGAATCTTAAACCGATTCAGCCATTCTCTCTTAATCAGGGAATGGAACGACTCGATACATGCGTTATCCCATGGATATGCCTTTTAGAATAACTACACTGCATGGTTGCAGTTACACGTTTGTATTCTTTTGATACATACTGGCTTCCACGATCTGAATGCAGAATTAAAGGCTTATCGATATTGCGTCTTGCTTTGGCTTTCTTTATTGTTTCAATCACGCAGGATACTTCCAATGTTTTGGAAAGTGTCCAGGCAATGATTTTTCTGGAATATAAGTCCATAATACTGGTCAGATAAACAAATCCGTCTATCGTCCAGATATATGTGATGTCAGAACACCAAACAGCATTTGGTCGTTCTGGATGAAACTGTTCATCAAGGATATTTTTTAATTCGCTGCTGAAGTCAGAATCTTTGGTCGTGATGGTCCATGGCTTGCTCCATTGAGCTTTGATGCCCATTTGTTTCATATACTTACCAACGGTACGCTCGGAGATGATTTCTCCTGATTTACGCAATTCCCTGGTAATTTTAGGGGCACCATAATTCTGTTTAGATTCATCATAAATATCTTTGATTTTAGCTTTTACGGCTTCACGTCTTTTTTCTGTATTAGAAGGAACACGTTTTAGCCATGCATGATAACCAGAACGAGAAACGCCAAGATGTTTCAACATTCCGGAGACAGAAACCCGGCGTTTTGCCTTATGGGCAGTTTCTGCCATCTCCTTAACTTCGAGATAAATGGCTTCCGTCATTTTCCCAGAATGTTGATTGCTTTTTTTAATACTTCAAGGGCATCCTGTGCATCTCGTAATTCTCGTTTTAATCGTGCGATTTCTTTTGCTTCATCAGAAGCATAGTTACCGGAACCACGGCTTTCAATATCACCTGTTTCACGCAGTTCTTTCTGCCAGCGTGATAATGTCTGCTGACTGATTCCTAAGTTTGTAGCACAGCCTTGCAGTCCTAAGTTCTTGTGATCATGATAATACTGGACTGCATCCAGCTTAAATTGTTTGTCATAGTGCTTTGCCATAATGAGTTCCTCCTTCAGTGCGGTACCTACATTGTACCATGATTTTTCTTATAAGGAATTCTCATTTTGACTTGTACTATTTATATTCTAGCACCATTGGGTATATTAAGTGGAACTAAATGGAGGAAAAAGAGATGTATATTATTAGGAACACTTATGAGTTTAGTGATCGAAATGAGTCAATATTTTTGGAATTTAGGTTATGCAGAAGTGGATGATGTAATAAATAATACAATAGGAATGGCATTAGGCGTAAGTGTGATGTTGGTGTTTGAGAAAGTTTGTTTACACTACGATAAAAATAGGTATAAAGATGAGTAAAAGAATTGAATGGATAGATATAGCGAAGGGAATTTTGATAGTATTAGTTGTGTTAGGTCATAGTGAAATTAGCGGAGTTGCAGCAAGTGTTATTAATTCTTTTCACATGGCAGCGTTTTTCTTTTTGGCAGGGTTGACTATAAAATTAAATGAAAATAAGAATTTATTTATAGTAAAGAGATTAAAAGGACTTATAATGCCATATATTGTGTTAGCGTTTATATTCCTTGGCTATCAGTTTATGAAGTATAAAATAATTGGGGGGGTATAAGTTTGATTTAAAAAGTGGTCTGTTTAGTATTTTTATCCCTGTAAGTGGTAGAATATCAACAACTGTTTATGGATTATGGTTTTTGCCATGCTTGTTCTTGGCAAATATAGCAGTTTATGGATTGGAATATTTGTATAGAAGTAAGAAACAGTTAGCCTTGTTTAGTTATATCATAGGAAGTGCAGGGTGTATAATATTCTACGAGATTACAGGGGTTGCATCAATACTTTCAATTTTGCCATTTGCAGTTTTGTGGTTGCTGTGTGGAGTTAAAGTGAAAGGAAAATTAGATACAATAAAATTATATAGTACGCAGATTATTATTGTAATGGGCATACTTTTTATTATTTTTGTTGGGATGAATTACAGCATATCCCATGTACGTTTTGATTTGAGCAGTATGACAATAGGAGTATGGCCGTTGTATATATTAAGCGGTTTAACAGGGGCATTTGTTATAATTTGTATTTCGATGCAGCTAGAAGAAATGAAAATCTTAGCCAAAATAGGAAAAGATAGTTTATTATACTATGGACTACATTTTGAAGTACTTGGTGTGATAGATAAGGTTGTAAATATAGGTATTTTTCAAATGGTGATTACAGTATTTATTTTGTGGTGGATAATATTAGTATATAATAAAATCAAGAAAAAAATACATGTATTAAGCGGTAAAAATGATGGAAATAAAGTGTAAGGGGCTGTTGTTTGCAGTAAGACATACTGAAAATAATATTTTGACTTTGGGAAAGTAGTAATTCTTGCTCCTTTGTGTTATGCTTTTTTCATAGAATTCCTTTGTGGATATGGAGGCAGAAGGAGTAGCTTCCGGCTACTTTTGTTATCTTTTTGTGTGACTATGATCCCTTTGACAGAGGGCTGTATTGTTACACGTGTGGTATGCAGTGTAAGGAAGAGATTTCTGTGGAATATGATGACGGATGTCAGATTATATATCTAAGTACCAAATGTGAAGGAAAGCCGTGAGATGGGAGAACGCTATATGATTTTCGAAGAAATGATGAGAGATGAACGAAAAGCTGGACGCGAAGAAGGTGTTTTGCTGGCTAAGAAAGCTTTTATTTTTGATCTTTTAGAAGAGATGGGAACGGTTTCCGAAGAACTGGAAGTGAAGATTCATGAACTGAGTGATGAAGAACAACTGAAAGTGCTTCATAAGCTGGCGGCTAAGGCGGAGTCCATCGAAGATTTTGAAGAAAAAGCGAAGAAAGTGTTAGCGTAGTTCTCGACAGCTGTCAGCTGCCGGTAGCAAATCAATAGTCAGATACCGCGGTATTGCGGTATCTGATTCTACAATATCTTTTCAAAAGGTATTTCAATACCGAATCGGTAATTTATCAATTGTGTTTTGAACAGGGGAATTCTATATCAAAATAAAGGAAGATTCTATTTTGGAAGGAGAGTGTTTGGCAAAAATTGTAGTAAAATTGAAGGTAAGCGCCTAATGACAGGGTGTCATACATATATAAAAATGTGACCATTTTACTGTATGTTTAATGGTCACATTTTCCGCAAGTCTCTTGAACATCTTTATTCCACGGTGCCAGAAGCGACAATTCTTCATCTGTCATTTTAGCGCTTGGTCTATGCTCAAGAATGTATTCAATATATTTCTGCCGATTTAGGCCATGGAGTTTTGCCATCTCAATAATTGTATAGATGTTCATGCTCGCTTCAGCTCCATCCACCGATGAACTGAACAGCCAGTTCTTGCGACCTACAGTTACCGGACGGATTGAGTTTTCGCTCCAGTTGTTTGAAAGACTGCAATGTCCATCTTCAAGATACGTCATTAAATCATTTCGTCTGTTTTTAAAATATGTCAGAGCTTTTGAAAACTTGCTGTTCCCGGTCACTACCTGTTTGTCCGCCCAGTCAAGAAATGCCTCAATTACAGGTTTTTCGTCCTTTACCCTACGTTTCTTTATGGTTTCGGGTTTGTAGTGGCGTTCTGCATATTTGTTTTCATATGAGAATAATTTATTGCAATACATTACACCCTGCACTGCAGGGTTGGTAATGTCGCGGTCATGACCTGCGGGAACCGCTTCATAGAAGTATCTTCTGATGTGTGCGTAGCAAGTGCACCTGCGAACATCTTTCAATTTATTGTATCCGGAGAATCCATCACACATAAGATACGTTCCCGGTTGGGTTCCATCGGTAAGCTCCAGTGCAACATCTCCGGATCGTGTTGGAGCATAACGGTAGTAGATGATGGGCGGAAGTCCATCATTTCCCGAACGCATGAGCCATACGTATGACTTGCTTTCCGGTGTCCTACCAGGTTCATGAAGCACCTGGATTGGAGTTTCATCCATCATCAAGTATTTGCGCTTGAGAAGCTCCCGATGGAAGTAGTCTGTAAGGTGCTTGAAGTACAGACTGTTGCACTGTATGGCCCAATTTGCCATTGTTGTTCTTGAAATCTTGGCGCCAAGTTCTTCCAAGCTTTTTTCGAGCCTGTAGAATGGAACGGACTTTGCAAATTTTTCGTAGAGAACCCATGATGTAAGGGATGGACTTGTATAGCTTCCTTTAATTAATGCTGCAGGAGCCTTATTATCCTTAACAAACTGAGGATCTTCAGTATCTTTGCAAACAGGGCAGCCATAAGTTGTTCCCACATACTCAAGCATATACATGCTTGGCTTAACATGAATTACCTCCCTACGGATAATTTCTGTACCGATTGGCTGCATCTCGGTTCCGCAGGTAGGACAAAGCTTGTCTTCATCACTGAGCGAATCGATGAAAACCTGCTTTACCGGAATATTGCTGAATTGTTCCTTCAGGGTAGATTTTGCCTTCTTGGATTTTGTATAACCCTGAATTTCAATATATTCAGCTTCAACTGGTTCGGGTTCTTTCTCAGGTTCGATGCCTAAGAATGGATAGATGGTAAGTTGATCTGAATTTACATAAGGATTTGACATGTGTTCCGTTGATGAACCGAAGAGTTTTTTTCTCAACAGCTTCAACTCTTCCGTCATTTCATCGAGCCGTGCCTGCATATCAGCAAGAGCCTTATCCTTCTGTGTAAGGGCATCAACCAGATGTTTTACAGTTGTATTCAGTTGTGAATTTGCATCCAAAAGCTCGTTGATACGGATGTCTTTTGCCGACTGTGCCATGCTTGTACTCCTTTGTTTTTTCATATATATTATACCAAATATATGGATTCAAAAAAAGGGGTAAATGCTGGAAAATCCAGTATTTACAAGCATTTAAGACGATTTAGGCTTCCAAAAATCAGGGCGCTTTTATGGCTTTCGGTTGTTCAATCTCAAGGCCGGACATCAGCCAGTCAAGTTGCTTCCAGGTGATTGCCTTTACTTCATCAGGGGTTCTTGGCCAGCGGAATCGACCTTTAACATTTGAATCAAGTCGTTTGTACAACAGCACATAACCATCATTCTCGCGTATCAGAATCTTAATTCTGTCAGAACGCTTTCCGCAGAATAAATAGATTGAACGTCTATCCGGTTCTGCGTTAAGCTTATCAATAACGATGGCATAAAGCCCGTCGATGGATCGTCTCATATCGGTGTATCCGGTTATAAGATATATGTTATCAGCTAACGAGATGTCTCCAATCATAGCAGACCTCCGAGCCGACTTAGGACAGCATCCAGCAACTGCGGATTCACATTATTGGATACCCTGATAAGAGTTCCGTTTTTGACAATCTCAATAGTTGGGCTACCGCCGCCGGAGAAAACATCTGGACCGTCTTCTTGTCCGTTGTTTTCACAGAAATTATATCCAGATGTTTCACACGGGATATCTGCTACGATATCCAATTTGACGACTTCCTGTTTAGCAGGTGCAATCTGAGATTTGCCTTTTGCTTTTGGAATGTTAGGATATCCATTTTGTCGGAATTTGTTGATCCATCTGTACAGTGTATTTGTAGAAATGCCTTTCTGCTTGCACCATTGATAATCGGTAAGTCCGCTATTTCTACATTCCAATATTAAGTCAAAGCGTTCTTCAGGTGTTAAAGTGTAAGTGTTCATTGAGTACCTCGCATAAGATAAAGTGAAATAATCACGTTGTTATACAAAATGCATACTAAAGTGATCACATTTTCACTATCAATTATGAGAGTTTCATGGCATTCTTGCAATCCACCCTGTTATTAGGCGCTTACAATTGAAGAGCGGGGGTATCCAGTGGCTGAGATTAGTCTAGCCCTTTCAGAAGAAATATGTTATCATAAAGTGGTAGAATTCCTCTGTAGAAATGGAGGAAGTATGTATAACCATAAGACGCTAAAAGACTTAACCATGAAAGACAACTTTATGTTTGGTGCAGTCATGAGCATTGAAGAAAACTGTATTGGTTTCTTGGAAATGGTGCTGGGCTTTAAAATTGAACGTGTCGTAATCAGCCGGGAGAAAAGCTTGGTGTACCATCCGGAATATCGGGGTGTGCGGTTGGATATCTATGCAAAGGACGAACACCATACCCACTACAATGTTGAGATGCAGGTGAAGAAGCGGGAGAATCTTGGGAAACGAAGCCGTTACTACCATAGTCAGATTGATATGGAGTGCCTGACTCAGGGAGCTGCCTACGACGAACTTCCCAATACATTTGTGATCTTCGTGTGTGATTTTGATCCGTTTGACCGAGAACTTTACTGTTATACTTTTCGGAGTGAATGCCAGGAAGATCCATCCGTAGAACTACAGGATGGCTGCAGCACAATTTTCTTAAGCACAGCAGGAAAGAATTTTAAAGATGTTCCAACAGAACTGGTTAAGTTCTTGAGGTTTATAGCGTCTGATCTTGAAGGAAGCAAAGCGAATTTTGAAGATCCCTATGTGGAGCAGCTTCAAAACAGCATGAACAAGATCAAGTCAGATCGCGAGATGGGGGAGCGCTATATGATTTTTGAGGAAATGCTAAGAGAGGAAAGACAGGAAGGACTTGAAGCCGGGCGCAAAGAGGGACAATTGAAAGCCAAACGAGAAGATGTGCTAGAGGTTCTCGGTGAACTGGGAATGATTCCAGAGCGTTTGGTTTTGCAAATGGAATCAGTAGAGGATTTTGAGATCCTGAGGGCATTATTAAAGCTGGCAGCGAAAGCGGAATCTATCGATGCATTTGAAGAAAGTGCGGCAGAGTTTTTTTCTGAGAAGTAAAGGAAAAAGCAGGAAAGAATTTTAAAGATGTTCCAACAGAACTGGTTAAGTTCTTGAGGTTTATAGCGTCTGATCTTGAAGGAAGCAAAGCGAATTTTGAAGATCCCTATGTGGAGCAGCTTCAAAACAGCATGAACAAGATCAAGTCAGATCGCGAGATGGGGGAGCGCTATATGATTTTTGAGGAAATGCTAAGAGAGGAAAGACAGGAAGGGCTGGAAGCCGGGCGCAAAGAAGGCCGCAGAGAAGGACAATTGAAAGCCAAACGAGAAGATGTGCTAGAGGTTCTGGGTGAACTGGGAACGATTCCAGAGCGTTTGGTTTTGCAAATGGAATCAGTAGAGGATTTTGAGAGTCTGACATCGTTATTAAAGCTGGCAGCGAAAGCGGAATCTATTGATGCATTTGAAGAAAGTGTGGCAGAGTTTTTTTCTGTGAAATAAAGAGAACAAAAGAAATTAAGTTTACAAGAATGCAAAAATATCTGAAAATAATCTGAGAAAGATGCTTATAGATAGAAGCATCTAGTTCTAGAAGTATGTTCAAAAGATCCTTAGAGGGATCTTCTTACTAATTCAGTAGTTTATCAATTTGTTACAGCTAACAGAGGAATTCTATTTTTGTAAATAGTTAGGAAAGGAAAATGAGGATATGAATATATTGGTAACAGGCTCCGACGGATTCATTGGAAAGAATCTGGTAGAAGCTTTGAAAAGAGTGCGTGAAAATGGGGATCCTACTAGACCGAATTTGAAAATTGATGAGATTTTTGAGTATGATCGAAAGAATGAAATTGGGGATCTGAACAATTATTGTGCGGATGCGGATTTTGTATTTAACTTTGTTGGAAATAATCGTCCGGTATCGACAGAGGAGTACATGATTGACAACTATGGATTTTCAAGAACGCTTTTGCTGATGCTGGAGAATTATCATAATGAATGCCCGGTTATGCTGGCGTCGTCCTATTATGCCATACAGGCTGGAATTTATGCGGATAATACTTATGGAAAAGCAAAAAGGGCAGCGGAATCTCTTTATTTTGGCACGGCGAGAAAAAGAGGAACGAAGGCATTGGTTTACCGCTTCCCGGAAGTGTTCGGAAGGGGAAGTCGTCCGAATGGCGCATCTAGTGTGGCAACATTTTGCTTTAATTATGCCAATGGTCTTCCGGCGCAGACCGGCGTGCCACAGAAAAAACTGGATCTGGTGTATATCGATGATTTAATAGAAGAGCTGCTAGGCGCTTTGGTGGGAGAAGAACATTACTGTCGGTTTATCCGTTGTGAGCTAGAGCCAAATAAAAAAGGACGATACTGTTATGTGCCGACCGAGTATCAGACGACGCTTGGCGAAGTCGTGGAGATACTTTCGGAATTTCTGAAGTATGAAGGGACGCCTAAGCTTAAGCAAATGCTGGAGGATCCATTTATGAATAAATTGTATGCGACCTATCAATCCTATTTGCCGAAGGAAAAATAAAAGAAGGATAGAAAAATGTACAGTTTGGCAATAGATTACCATTGACCAAACTTTGGATCTCTAGTAAAATACAAGATGGTTTTATGACGGAAAAATTGAGACTTCAGCTATATAAAATACAAAAAGAGGAAGCGAGACGAAAGGTAAATGAATAATTTATTGATTTTAGGCGCCGGCGGTATGGGGCATATGATTCAGGAAACGGCTCTGCAGATCGGGTATGACGGTGTTGCATTTTTAGATGACGCCAAAAAAGGAAAAGATATCATTGGAAAATGCTGCGACTATGAGAATTTTCTGCAGTCTTATGATACTGCGGTAGCGGCCTTTGGAGACAACAATATGAGGCTTCGCTGGACGGAACGTCTGATGGAAGCAGGATATCAGGTTCCGGCGATTGTTCATCCATCTGCGGTGGTCAGTCCGAGCGCAGTGATCGGAAGAGGAAGCTTTGTGATGCATCGGGCTGTAGTGAATACCAATACAGTGATTGAGCATGGTGTTCTGGTGAGCAGCGGGGCGGTCATTGATCATGATTCGTATATTGCAAGTGGTGTCAATATTGGTCTTGGAAGTATTGTAAAGGCAAATTGTACCATTGCTGCCGGTGTGCGAGTAGAAGCCGGAGATGTGATTTTTTCTACTAGAAGAAAGATCGATGGAGTAGATAATCGGAATCTGGAAGATGCCATCTATGCATTTGGTTTTGGCCCGAAGTGCAGCTATGTGAAGCCTTTTGGCGCAGGGCATATTAATGAGACGTACGCGGTTTATATGCCGGGAGAAGAAGGCGATGAGCTTGCCTATGTGCTGCAGCGGGTGAACAGCAATGTGTTTAAGGATCCGGCGGGAGTGATGGAGAATATTTTCGGAGTTACCGAGTATCTGCGTGGTGTGATCCGGGCAGAAGGCGGAGATCCGGATCGGGAGACACTCTCTTATATTAAGACGAAGGATGGATGTAATTATTTTGAGGATGCAGAAGGAGAACCGTGGAGATGTTATAATTTCATCGCGGATTCCATGTGTTATCAGTTAGTAGAAGATCCTGAGCAGTTCTATCAATCTGGCAGTAGCTTTGGACATTTCCTCAAGCAGCTTGGAAATTATCCTGCTTCACGATTGATTGAGACCATCCCGGATTTTCATAATACGGTCAAGAGATATCATGCATTTGAGGTGGCAAGAAAACGGGATCTGAAGAATCGGGCGGCATCCTGTAAGGAAGAGATTGCTTTTGTACAGGAGAGAGAGAAAGACTGTGCAGTTTTAGTCAGACAGCAGGAGGATGGTACGCTGCCGCTTCGCGTGACGCATAATGATACGAAGCTGAATAACATTCTGTTCGATTCTGAGACGAAGAAGGGGCTGTGTATTATTGATCTGGATACGATTATGCCGGGACTTGCGGCAAATGACTTTGGCGATTCGATTCGTTTTGGAGCGGCGACGGCTGAGGAGGATGAGAAAGATCTCAGCAAGATGCATTTCGATATCGGCCTGTATGAATTATTTGCCAAGGGCTATTTGGAAGAGACCAAGGATGTGCTGACAGAAGCAGAGATTCAAAGTCTTCCGTGGGGAGCAAGAGTGATTACTTTGGAATGTGGAATCCGTTTCTTAACGGACTATCTGCAGGGGGATACATACTTTAAGACGGATTATCCGGAACATAATCTAGTGCGTGCGAGAACGCAGTTTAAGCTGGTAGAAGAGATGGAACAGCAGTTTGAGAAGATGCAGGAAATTGTGATTCAGTATGGAGGTTGTAAGTAGACGGATGAATGAAAGAATAGAAGCAGCAAAAATGGAAAGAGAAGAGATGGAGATTGACCTTCTGGAGATCGCTCGTCTGTTATGGCATAAGGCGTGGGTGATCTTGCTGTGCCTGATTATAGGAGCAGGTGTGTTCGGCGCATATACAAAGTTCCTGGTGACACCGAAGTATACAGCGTCTTCTATGATCTATATCTTAGGTGAGACAACAAGTATTACGTCTGTAGCAGATATCCAATTGGGAACCCAGTTGACGGGAGATTTTACCACACTGGCCAAGAGTCGTCCGGTTCTGGAAGAGGTTATTGAGAAAGAGGATTTGGACATGTCTTACGGAGAACTTTCAGCAGCTGTGACGATTGAAAATCTTCCGGACACACATATTTTGAAGATTAGTGCGACGGATCCAGATGCTGAGCAGGCAAAAAAGATCTCAAATGCGATGGCTGAGGCTACCGCAGAGACGATTGCAAATGTTATGGCAACCGAGCGGCCAAGTATTGCGGAAAAAGCGCTGAAGCCGTCTGCGCCTTCCAGTCCGAATTTTATGAAGAATCTGTTAATGGGAGGTTTAATTGGAGCCGCTTTTGCTATGGCGGTTATTATCATCAGACATTTGCTAGACGATACGATTAAGACAGAAGAAGATGTAAGGAAATATCTGAAGCTGAATACGCTGGCATCCATTCCGATGGAGAAAAAGTTAAAACATAAAGGGAAGGCGGCATAATGAAGAAGAACCCTAGAAGAATCCTGGGCGTGATTCTGCTTGTTTTGGCAGTGGCGTGCCTGGGAGGGTTGATCTATTATAAAGTATCACAGTCGTCAAAAGAAGATGTCTATCAGAAGGTTCAAAAGACGGCGGTGGATGAAGAAAAGAAGCAAGAAGAGGGACCGGAATATGTAAGTCCAATCGACTTTGAAGAACTTCAGAAGCTGAATGCAGATATCTATGCCTGGATTGAAATTCCGGGAACTGCGATCAATTATCCGGTTGTTCAAAGCCCGAATGACGATGGGTATTACCTGAATCATACCATTGAGGGACAGGAAGGATATCCGGGGGCAATCTACACAGAACGGCAGAATGCAAAAGATTTCAGTGATTATAATACGGTGATTTATGGGCATAATATGAAGGACGGAAGTATGTTTATGGGACTTCATGCCTATGAGGATCCGCAGTATTTGAAAGAATATAATGAGGTGATTATTTATACGCCGAATCATCAGTATACATATCGGATTTTTGCAGCGGTGATTTATAATAACAGCCATATCCTGAATAGTTATGACTTTGAAAATGAGGAGCAGAGGCAGCTATATCTGGATTCTATCTATGCGAGTCGAACGATGCAAAGCAGTATTGATGATTCTGTGGAAGTAGATACCCAGAGCAAGTTATTGACACTTAGTACCTGTATCGGCGGGCAGCCGAATCAGAGATTCCTGGTGGAGGCAGTGTTAACGGATGAAAAGTAGTAAGAAAAGAACATGGATCACGATCCTGCTGATTCTAGCAGTCTGCATAGCAGGCGCAGGGATCTATCTGGCAGAAAGCAGGAAAAAAAGTGAAGAAGCCGTCTCTGATGCGGAGGAGATTGAGACAGATACCGTCGTTTACCAAGGGAAAAAGTATCGCTATAATTCCGATCTGGAGCTGATTCTTTTTATGGGGGTAGATAAGTCGGAACCCATATCCTTACAGAATTATGCGGGAAAGGGAGGACAGGCAGATACCCTCTTGTTGGCGGTATTGGACCGGGAGCAGGAGAAGGTGCAGTTGGTGTCGGTCTCCAGAGATACCGTGACGGATGTTAAGATCTATGACGAGTCGGGAGAATATCTGGCGACGGAACATGCACAGATTGCGCTGCAGTATGCATATGGCACCAGTGCGAAGCGAAGTATCCAGATGACGAAGGAAGCGGTTGCAAATCTTTTATATGAGGTTCCAATTCGCTCCTATGTGTCTTTGAATGTAGAGGGAATTGCGCCGATCGTAGATGCAATGGGAGGGGTTACCCTTACGATTCCGGCAGATTACACTATGATCGATCCGTCGTTTACGCAAGGGAGTGTGCTTACATTAAACGGCGCACAGGCAGAAGCGTATGTCCGTTATCGAGATCAGGCGGTGACCGGAAGCAACACGCAGAGAATGGAGCGGCAGAATGAATTTCTGCTGGCATTGTTCCAACAGCTGAATCATGCCGGGTTAAAGAGCCAGGAAGGGTTTCAGCGGATTTTTGACAGCGCGGGAGATTATCTGGAGACGGATTTGACGGCGAAGGAGATGCAGCGCTTATCAGAATATGAATTTCAAACGGAGATCATAACGCTTCCGGGTGAAATGCAGGCAGGAACGGAACATGATGAATATGTGATTGATGATGAAAAATTGTACGATTTGGTGTTAAAATTATTTTACAAACCAATCGATTGATGCTATACTATACAAGAATGAATCATAGTAGGATATTCAAAAATGTTTTTGAAGAAAGATATATGGAGGAATGAGCATGAAAAAACATGTAAAAAAACTGGTAGCAGCCATTTTGGCAATGACAATGGTATGCGCAATGGGAATGACGGCATTTGCTGCGAAGAGTCCGGCTTCTAGTGGAGTTGTGAATAAGGTTGTATCAGCCGTTGATAAGAATGGGAATGCAGTAAGTGTAGAGATTCAGGAGATGCCGCAGGAGTATCAGGAAGTGGCAGCTCAGATCAGAGATCTTGGTACAGTAAAAGGTCTTTTGGGAGACCAATTTGTAGAAGGAATGGAAGTAGTTGACGTTCGCAATGTAGTCGTTGTTGGAGATGAAAGCCAGGTTAATTGGCCGATTGATGTTACATTTGAAGTTCCGGGCGTGTTGACGACAACCAAGGTTGCTGTGCTTCACTATTCTGATGAGAAGCAGGCATGGGAAGTAGTACCAAGCAAGGCAGGAAAGGGTACGATTACAGCAACATTTGACAGCCTTTCACCGGTTGCATTTATCGTAGATAAGAATACATCTGCAAGTGCAGTTGGAAATAGCAGTACAACATCTCCAAAGACAGGAGAGGGTATGGTAGTTCCAGTCCTTGGAACAGCTGCAATTGTATTAGCTTTAGGAGCTGTCATCTGTCTTCGTAAAAGAGAAGTGAAATAGATCATATCTGAAAATTCTCTTTCTGGGATGTTTCTCTCAGAAAGAGTTTTTTGGTCTATAGCCTTTTTATAGGGGGGAGGAATATGGCGAAGATGATTTTGACAGATATCCATTGTCATATGCTGCCGGGAATAGATGACGGCGCAGCGGATGCACAAGAGTCGATGGCGATGCTGAAAAAAGCATATCGTGATGGGGTGAGACGGATCATTGTAACACCGCATTATCGCCGGGGGATGTTTGAACCTGACCCCAGGAAGGTGCTTCACCGGTATGAAAAAGTTAAGGAGAAAGCGGCGCAGATCGGGGCGAATGGAATTGAACTGTATTTGGGATGTGAATGTCACAGATACAGTGGAATGGCGCAGGATCTAAGAAAAGGAATTCTTCCAACATTGGCAGAAAGCCGTTATGTATTAGTAGAATTTTCCGGTATTGATCCGTATTCCCGAATACGGGCCGTAATCTATGAACTGACAAGTGCGGGATTTGTTCCGATTATTGCACATGTAGAAAGATGCCGGTGTATGGCAGAACATTTGGATAATGTGCAGGATGCGATAGATCTTGGAGCCAGAATCCAGGTGAATGCAGCTTCTGTACTAGGAAAGCATGGCAGGCAGTTGAAACGATACTGCAAGAAATTGATGAAACGCAAGATGATTGACTATATCGCATCAGACGCCCATGATTTAAAGGTGCGTCCTCTGCTTTTAAGGGAATGTGCGGATTATGTAGAGAAAAAGTGGGGAAAAGACACAGCGAAAAGAATTTTTGTAGAGAATCCTTCTGAAATCATCGGTAAAAAATAGGAGATTATAAGAGATATGAAGAAGACAACGATCGAATTAGAATCTTTAAATTATGCGGCAAAAGAAGAGTTAAAGACGCTTAGAACCAATATTTTGTTTTGCGGAAGTGATAAGCAGGTCATTATGGTAACGAGTGCTGTGATGGGGGAAGGAAAATCACAGATTTCCACACGACTGGCAGTTTCTCTTGCGGAGCTTAAGAAAAAAGTTCTGTTAATTGATATGGATCTGCGTAAGTCTGTTATGGTTTCCAGGTTGAAAGCACAGGGAATTGATAAGGGACTGACGCATTTTCTGTCGGGGCAGGGTACGATGGCGGATGTCGTTTATTCCACGAATGTTCCGAAGCTTCATATGATTTTTTCGGGGCCATATGCACCGAATCCTACGGAGCTTCTCTCAGGAGAACGGTTTCAGAAGATGTTGAACTCTCTGAAAGCGTTGTATGATTATATTATTATTGATGCACCGCCGCTTGGGATGGTTGTAGACGGTGCGATTATTGCAAAGAGCTGTGACGGCGCTGTGATGGTATTAGAATCAGGCGCAGTAAAATATCGTCTGGCACAGAGAGTGAAAGCGAAGCTGGAGGATGCGGGATGCCCGATTCTTGGAGTGGTTCTTAATAAGATAGACCGAAGGAAGACCGGAGGTTACTATGGAAAGTATTATGGCAAACATTACGGCAAGTATTATGGGGCTTCGGATGCAAATGCAGAGAAGCTTCACGAAGATGCAAAACGCCATAATTTGGAGGAAGATATTCGTAAGGATCTGCAGAAATAAGATTTTAATGAAAATTAGAGAAAGTAAAAGCGTACGGGAATTAATCCTGTACGCTTTTTATATTGCTGATATCAGAATCGATCATCAGAGAGTAGTTGGTGTAGTAAACGACGAATCCGGGTTTTGATCCGTTTGGCTTTTTCACATGTTTTTTTTCAATGTAATCAATCTCAACCTTATCACTGCCACGATTCTTGGAGTAGTAGGCGGCCAGCCTTCCGGCCTCTTCAAATGTGCTGTCAGGCAGTTCGTCTCCGTTTGTTTTTACGATGACATGAGATCCGGGGATCCCTTTTGCGTGAAACCACCAGTCATTTCCGTTGGCGAAAGAGAAAGTGAGTTCTTCATTCTGCAGGTTGTTTTTTCCGACATACATATGATAACCGTCGCTGGATATATAATGGAGTGGTTTGCTGATGAGTTTTTCCTTCTTCTTCGTAAATTTTCTGCGGACATAACCGGTCTGAATCAATTCCTCTTTGATCTGGGCAAGATCGGCTTCTGTCAATGCAATATCCAATGCATTACTGATGGATTCCAGATAATGGATGTCGTCTGAAGTTTCCTGAATGAGTTCTGAAAGAGCCTCGAAGGTTCGTTTCTGCTTGTTGTATTTATGAAAATATTTCTGAGCATTTTCAGCGGGCGTCATGGTCGGATCTAAAGGAATGGTAATTTCTTCATTCGTATAGTAATTAAGCGCTGTCAGTTCCTTGGATCCGGGAGCGAGGTTGTAACCGTAAGTGTGAATCAGTTCTCCGTAGACTTTATAGCGGTCTCGGCCTTTGGTGTCGTTTAACTGACGCGTCTGAAGATCGTATTTTTTCCGGTTTCGTTCCAGTGAAGTCTGCACTACGTGGCGAAGATCTGCGCTCTTTTGCCGGATTCGGGTCTGTGTGCTGCGTGTTTGGTAGTATTCAAACAGCAGTTGAGAAATGGAAGAAAATTCCCGTGCCGTATCAGAAGGATACTGGGGCAGTGGAAGTGCAGAGAATTCTTTCGGTGTATTTCCATTATAATAGATGACCGGTTGGAAGCATCCGTCGCGGACTTGTTCCATATAATAATCAAATTGGCGGTACAGATGAAGAAGCTGATCGCCGGAAAGGTCACCAGCTGTCCGTTCGGATTCGATACCTGCAAGTGTGCAGATTCCTTCGGCTGCGACTGGACTGATTCCGGTAAAGCTGGTGTAGAGAGCCTTGCCAAGAGAGGATGGTTTCTCTCTTAGAGCAGAAGCGAAGGTTTCTTCATCTGTTTTCAGAGGGTTGTGCTTGGTCATTGTATCTGGGATGAAGTAGGTTCGTCCCGGAAGTACCTCGCGTACGGAGCTCATCTGGGCAGATACGTGTTTGATGCTGTCTAGAATCATTCCTTCTTCATTACAGAAAATAATGTTGCTGTGTTTTCCCATGATTTCCACGATTAGTTGTTTCCTGCACAGGTCGCCCAGCTCGTTTAAGTGTTCAATCGTAAACTGAATGATTCGTTCCAGACCGGGCTGGCTGATTCCAACGATTCGGCCATTGCCGATATGTTTGCGAAGCAGCATGCAAAAACCCGGTGCGGTCATCGGGCTTGGTTTATTTTCTTCTGTTAGATAAATCAAAGGGAGGGAAGCGCTGGCTGATATGCAAAGGCGTCTTGCTCCCTGAGGGGTCTTGATTGTAAGCAGCAGTTCATCGGCTTCCGGCTGTGCAATCTTAGCGATTCTGCCGCCTGTAAGCTGGTCGGAAAGCTCGTGAGTGAGCGCTGCAACTGTAATTCCGTCAAATGCCATATTGTTTCCTTTCCAAAGGGTATTCGCCCTATCATCTGCGTAAAAAGTGTTTGCAGTGCACTGGCTCGCGAGCAAAGCTCTCTCGCTAGAGGGCATGCGCCCTATGAACCGCAAAAAATGTTTTTCAGTCTGCAAGCAGCCTGCATTACATTTTTATGCGCTTCGCACTGCTTAATGTTTATACTATATCACAGTTGACGGAATATGCCAAATGACTTATAATTATTTATGGCAATTGAGGCTGTGATTCATAGATCCATTAATGATAAGAAGAGGTTTCTAGTATGATAAAGAGTATGACTGGCTTTGGACGCTGCGAGATATCTGCAGGAGAACGTAAATTCACCGTTGAGATGAAGAGTGTGAATCATCGTTATCTGGATGCGAATATTCGTATGCCGAAGAAGCTCAATTTTTTTGAAACGGCAATTCGTAATCTGTTGAAGCAGCGGGTGCAGAGAGGTAAGGTGGATATTTTTATCTCTTATGAAGATTTTTCGGAAGGTCAGGTGGCACTGAAATATAACTCTGCGCTTGCGGCGGAATATTTGTCTTATATGAAGCAGATGGAAGACGAATTCGGGTTGGAGAATGATATTCGGGTATCTGCGCTTTCCCGCTATCCGGAAGTGCTTACGATGGAAGAGCAGGTGGTTGATGAAGACGAGCTCTGGAATGGGCTGAAGCAGGCTCTGGAAGGAGCGATTGTACAATTTGTGGAGACCAGAAGTCAGGAAGGGGAACGTCTGGAGCAGGATATTACAGAGAAGCTGGACGGACTTTTGGAACTGGTGGGACAGATTGAGGAGCGTTCACCAAAGATTATTGAAGAATACCGTAATAAGCTGGAAGGCAAAGTGCGGGAACTTTTGGAGGATACGCAGATTGAGGAAAGCAGGATTGCGGCAGAAGTCGTACTTTTTGCAGATAAAATCTGTACAGATGAGGAAGTGGTGCGGCTGAAAAGTCATATCGTGCATATGAAGGAAACACTGAAATCCAATGAAAATGGAATTGGACGCAAGCTTGATTTCATTGCACAGGAGATGAACCGGGAAGCGAATACCATCCTTTCTAAGGCAAATGATTTGGAAGTGTCCAACATCGGTATCAGTTTAAAGACAGAGATCGAGAAGGTCAGAGAGCAGATTCAGAATATTGAGTAAAAGGAGTTAATCCATGGAGAACAAAGGAATTCTGATTGTAGTATCGGGTTTTTCGGGATCCGGAAAAGGTACGATTATGAAGAGGCTGTTGGAGAAGTATGATAACTATGCGTTGTCTGTTTCTGCCACAACTAGAAGTCCCAGACCGGGAGAGAAAGACGGGCGGGAATATTTTTTCCGAACGGTGGAAGAATTTGAAAAAATGATTGCGAAAGACGAACTGATAGAGTATGCTAAATACGTGGATAATTACTACGGAACACCGCGTGCATACGTAGAAGAGCAGCTTCAGTCAGGCAAAGATGTGATTCTGGAGATTGAAATTCAGGGAGCTTTGAAGGTTAAAGAAAAGTTTCCGGAGACGTTGCTTTTGTTCGTGACACCTCCTTCGGCAAAGGAATTAAAGAACCGGCTGGTAGGCCGGGGAACGGAGTCGATGGACGTGATTGAGTTCCGTATGAACCGTGCAAAAGAGGAAGCGGAAGGGATGGACTGCTATGACTACCTGATCGTCAATGATGAGTTGGAGGTCTGCGTAGAGGAGGTTCACCGTATCATCCAGGGAGAACACCGGAGAAGTTTCCGTAATGCGGCATTTATAGAATATATGAAAGAGGAATTGAAAGGAGAGTAATGTTATGTTACACCCATCTTACACAGATTTGATGAAAGTAGTGAATAAGGACGTTGAGGAAGGCGAGACAAAGGTTGTCAACAGCCGTTACTCTATCGTAATGGCTACGGCGAAGAGAGCGAGAGAGATTATTGATGGCTCAGTGCCGTTGGTTCCGGCAAAAGACGGTGAAAAACCGCTGTCTGTAGCAATTGATGAGCTGAACCAGGGTAAGATCAAAGTCGTAGGAGAGGAAGACTAATCCTTAAGATATGCAGTTAGAGCGGGGCAGATGCCGGGAGGTATCTGCCTTTCTTCAAAGTGGTAAATAAGAAAAAAGAAAAGGAGACGATGTATGAACATTCTATTTATATCCCTGGGATGTGATAAGAATCTGGTAGACTCGGAAGTGATGCTGGGGCTTTTGGATTCCAAAGGGTATCAGATCGTAGATGATGAGACGCTGGCAGACATCATTGTCGTGAATACCTGCTGCTTTATCCACGATGCCAAGGAAGAGAGTATTCAGACAATTCTTGACATGGCGCAGTATAAGACGGAAGGACGTTTAAAAGCACTGGTAGTGACAGGATGCTTAGCACAGCGTTATCAGCAGGAGATTTTAGAAGAGATTCCAGAGGTAGATGCTGTGCTTGGAACTACGTCCTATGATAAAATTGTGGATGCTGTAGAAGAGGCGCTGGAAGGACAGGGACATGTTAAGATGCAGGATCTGGATGCGCTGCCACTGGTAGAAACCAAGAGACTGGTAACGACAGGAGGACATTTTGCCTATTTAAAGATTGCAGAAGGATGCGATAAACATTGTACATACTGTATTATTCCTAAGATCCGTGGCAATTATCGCAGCGTTCCGATGGAAAGGCTGATCAAAGAGGCGCAGGAACTGGCAGAGCAGGGTGTGAAAGAGTTGATTCTGGTTGCCCAGGAGACTACGGTGTATGGAATGGATCTTTACGGAAGAAAGTCTTTGTCGAAGCTTCTTAGAGAACTCTGTAAGATCAGCGGTATTCGGTGGATTCGGATTCTTTACTGTTATCCGGAAGAGATTGACGAGGAATTAATCCAGACGATCAAAGAAGAACCGAAGATCTGCCATTATTTAGATTTACCGATCCAGCATGCAAGCGACGGCGTGTTGAAACGAATGGGAAGAAGAACTTCAAAGGCACAACTGGTGGAGATTATTGGAAGACTGCGTCAGGAGATTCCGGATATTACACTTCGCACCACATTGATTACCGGATTTCCGGGAGAGACGAAGGAGCAGCATGAAGAGCTGATGGAATTCGTAGACGAGATGGAATTTGAACGTCTGGGAGTGTTTACTTATTCTCAGGAAGAAGATACACCGGCTGCCGGATTTGAGGATCAGGTGGAAGAAGAGGTGAAAGAAGATCGTCAGGCAGAAATTATGGAGCTTCAGCAAGAGATTGTATTTGAACAGGCCGAATCCATGATTGGAAGAGAGGTGCTGGTGATGATCGAAGGAAAAGTAGCCGATGAAAATGCCTATGTAGGGCGGACTTACAGAGATGCACCAAATGTAGATGGATTGATCTTTGTGAATACAGAAGAAGAACTGATGTCCGGGGATTTTGCAAGAGTTAGGGTAACCGGAGCAGCAGAATATGATTTGATAGGAGAGTTGATATCATGAATTTACCAAATAAGTTAACCGTACTTCGAGTGATTATGGTCCCGTTTTTTGTGTTTTTTATGTTGACAGATGTGGGAGGAGCGGCAAATAAGTGGATTGCCTTGGCACTGTTTTGTATTGCAAGTCTGACGGATCTTTTGGATGGCAAGATTGCAAGAGCGAGAAATCTGGTAACCAATTTTGGAAAATTTATGGATCCGCTGGCGGATAAGCTGTTGGTATGTTCTGCTATGATCTGTATGATTCCATCTGGAAAGCTGGCAGCATGGTTTGTTATTGTGATTATTGCTAGAGAATTTATTATCAGTGGTTTCCGTTTGGTTGCGTCTGATAATGGAATTGTAATAGCGGCAAGCTACTGGGGAAAATTCAAGACCGTTTCTCAGATGGCTATGATTATCGTTTTGATTCTGGATCTTGGCGGCGTATTTGATGTGATTGGAACCGTGTTGATTTGGGTTTCCCTGATTCTGACGGTGGTATCTCTGATTGATTACGTGGCAAAGAATATCCAGGTACTGACACAGGGAGGAATGTAACGTGACGGTAGAACTCATTTCGGTAGGCACAGAGATTTTGCTTGGAAATATTGTGAATACCAACGCAGCTTATCTTGCGGAGCAGTGTGCGGCTTTGGGTCTGTCTTGTTATTATCAGACTGTTGTTGGAGATAACGAGGAACGGATGGAGGCGACGATTCGCCAGGCGGTGTCCCGATCAGATGTAGTGATCCTGACAGGAGGTCTGGGACCGACGAAGGATGATCTGACGAAGGAAGTTACAGCCAAAGTGTTCGGAAGAAAGTTATATGAAGATCCTCATTCCCGTGCCCGGATTGAAGAGTATTTTCGCCGGGGACATGCCGGGAAAGTGACGGATAATAACTGGAAGCAGGCGATGGTACCGGAGGGTGCGAAAGTAATTGATAATGATAACGGGACGGCTCCCGGGTTGATTCTGGAAGGAGAAGCAATTGCAATTTTGATTCCGGGACCGCCAAATGAGATGAAGCCGATGTTTGATAAAAAAATTGCGCCGTATCTCAATGCGCTGCAGCCGGAAGGAATTTATTCCAGAATGATAAAGATTTGCTCTGTCGGAGAGAGTCGGGCGGAAACGATGATTGCGGATCTTATGGATCAGCAGACGAATCCTACAATTGCACCGTATGCCAAAACGGGGGAAGTACATCTTCGTGTTACAGCAAAGGCAAAAAGCGAGGCGGATGCAGAGGCGTTAATGGAGCCGATGCTCCAGGAACTGAAAAGTAGGTTTGGCGATCGGATCTATACGATGGAGGAAGAGGTAACCCTGGAAGAGGCGGTTGTTCGTCTGCTGGAAGAGAAGCATTTCAGCGTTACGACAGCAGAATCTTGTACCGGAGGACTTCTTGCAGGAAGACTGATGAACGTACCGGGAGCTTCTAGTGTCTATAAAGAAGGCTTTATCACCTATTCGAACGAGGCGAAAGAGCGGCTTTTGAATGTGAAACGGGAAACCCTGGTTCAGTATGGAGCAGTCAGCCCGCAGACGGCCATTGAGATGGCACAAGGAGTGGCAAAGGTGGCAGGTGCAGATGCGGCTATCAGTGTTACCGGTATTGCAGGACCGGACGGCGGGACGAAGGAGAAGCCGGTAGGACTTGTTTATATTGGCTGTTATGTTAATGGCCGGGTACATGTAGAAGAATGTTTCTTCCATGGAAACCGAGAGAAAAATAGAGAATCGGCAGTGGCAAGAGCGCTGACCTTCCTTCGTAATGAATTGCTGCATGAATAGAAGAGAAATACAACAGGAGGACGACAGATGGAGACAAGATTGCTGGGGGCGGAAGAGGCAGGCGCCGTACTTCCATTAGTGAAAGATAAGATTGAAGATACTTTGTATCAGCAGATTGTTGAAGATTACAGGCAGCAAATACTGGTCATCTTCGGAATCTTTGATGAACAGAGAGTCTGCGGTATCTCAGCGCTAAAGAAGGACGGACAGGTGCTTTTGGTTTACGTGATGGAAAATTGCCGTCGCCGGGGTGTTGGAAGTATGCTTCTTTGGAGCATGTACCGATATTGCGCAGCCGTGTTTCAGGTTCCTGTTATCAGTGTATTGTCGCCATCTGAAATGACAGTCTTCTTCCGTAAGCTTGGTATGCAGCCGGAAGGTATGAATATGTCGGAATCAGGCCAGGAAGGCAGGGAAGGAGACGCGAAGATCAGGCTGGTGATGCAGGTACAGCCGGAGACTCCAGCCTCTCCTTTAAATTCCAAGACGCCAGTGATTATTGCAGTAGTGGTTGGCGTGATTGCAGTCTGCCTGGTCATTTTTGGCGTGGCCGCAACAACAAAGCGGATATTTCTGGATTTGCAGGAAAGTGCTTTGGAGCGGCTTCCTTATGGACTGGAAGAAGAGGGAGGATTCTACGGAGAAGGAGAAGATCCGGGCTTGGAAGGATTTCCGGATGCCGGAGGGGATTATGAAAGCGCTGAAGATAGTACGACAGGGATGGCAGCGGTTCCTTCTTATATCGATGAAGATCTCTCTTATGAGATTACAGATCAGTCCTATGACTATACAGATAATGAGAAGGAGACAACCGTTATTACCTTCCAGGTAGGATATCCGGAAGTGACTGGACTTTCCAGCAAGAAGGTGGAAAAGAAGGTGAATGATGCGATTCGTTCCTGCGCAATGGAGACGGTGGATAAGATTTATATAAATCCTTCGGAAGAAATCAAAGAGAGGGTTCTGTCATCTCAGACTCCTATGCTTGCCAATTTGGTAGAGAGTAAAGTGACTTATGCTACGGAAGGTCTGATTTGCGTGATGTTTTCTGATGCAAGTTATCAGGGAGGCCCGGAATATTTTGATGAGACGATGCGGGCATGCACCATTAACCTGGAGAGTGGAGAAGTATACGAACTTTCCGATATTATGAAACTTTCCGATTCTTTTGTGGAAGCATGGATTACGGGAATGCAGAAAGAGACGGGAAAGAATGCATTTTTGACGGAATTAAGTCCGAAGGAACTGCAGAAGCTTCTGAGTGGAAAAGAAGAAAGCGGAATCTACGATGTGGAATTTTTCCTTGATCGGGATGGAATTGAAATTGGTTTGAATTTTAATTATCCGCCGGAAGATTCCCATGATCTTGGCTATTCCTGGGTGACGGCTCCGTTTTCTTATAAAGAGATCAAACAGTATATTTCCGATCAAGAGTTTTGGAATCTTCTGGGATAAAGGAGGATGTGTATGCAGATAAAAGATTTGACTGGCGAAGAGATAGAGCGTGTATATCAAGAGACTGCCGGCAGTATCTTGGAGGGCTTTCCCTTCGTAAATGATTTCTCTAAGATAAGGGAAAAGGTACAGCGTGGGGAAATCATCTTTGCTGGGGCGTACCAGGAGGGCGATGGCAGCCAGGAATTATTTGGATTGGGAGCGATAACCAGTTCCGGAGAGATCTTCGGGATTTACGTGCGAGAGATGCATCGTCATCATGGCGTGGGAACGGCTTTGTTGGATGCGCTGTACAGAATGTGTCAGGGACGTTTTTCCGTAATGCGTATGAACGTAGAAGCGCCGTCTCACCTGATCCCTCTTTTCCAGAGAAGTGGATTTGTCTGCTGTGGTTCGCTGCAAGAGAGAGAAGGAAGATCCTGGGCTTCTATGGAGCGAATTATGCCACTGGTGGCAGAAGAGCCTTCAGCGAAGAAGACGAGCAAAGGAACCATTGGTGTGATCATAGGAATATGCGTGGTGGTATTGATCCTTTTGGTAATCATCGTTTTTTTAGGAGGAAGACTTCTGGGTGAGCTTGGCAAGAATCAAAGGGAACAAGTGCACCAGAATCCTGGTTATCATAAGCAGGAGAAATATGATTGGGAAGAAAAGCATACGCCGTCACTGGATGAGGCAGGGGATTCCAAGCAAACGGATCGGTCGTCTGAAGATGAACTTGCGGACATTGAAGTGTATGAAGCGCCGGTATCGTATGCTGTTCGTACCGAGAAATATGAGGAAAAGTCAGAAGAGACGAAATTGTCGGTTGACTTTGACATTGAGTATCCGCAGGTGGAAGGGCTTCCAAGTGGTAAGGATCAAGAAGTAAACCAGATTTTAAGAGATGCAGCGATGAGCAGTGCAGATCTTTTCTATCTGCAGCCCGCTGAAGAAGTGCAGGAATTCTTCAGCAGTCAGGATAATCTTTATCTGGCAAGTGAGGTGGACTATAAAGTTACTTATATGGATGAAAATCTGTTGAGTGTGGTGTTCACGGATCATTATTTTTTAGGCTCTATGTATCTGGAGTATTCAGATTTGCGGGCAAGGATTATCAATTTGGAAACGGCAGAGCAGTATGAGATAGAAGATCTGATCGTGTCCTCACCGGAATTGATACGTCATTGGAGAATGGGGATTCTTGACCAGAATCCGGACAGTTATCCGGGCAAGGAGCTGGAGGACAATGTATATGAGCGAATGCTGACAGGAGAAATCGTGGATGGGCGGTATTTCGCAAATCTATTTTTAGATAAGAATGGCGTATGGATCGGATTTACCTATGCGTTCCAAAGTGACGACGGGCAGCGGATTGAAAGAGGATGGACAACAGTGCCGTTTGCGTGGAAAGAGTTTGCCCCTTACGAATCCGATCATAAAATGTGGGATATTCTGAAAAAATGATGCAAAGTGACAATTGACGAATCTTGTAATATATGAGAAAATAAATACAGTATGGTGTTAAAGTAATAACGACCCTTACGAGAGAAAATCATACATAGTTGAAAGGAGTTTTAAAATGATTTATTCACATGAAGTAGAAATGATGTGTCCGGTAGCTCAGGGTGCAAATCACGGACCAGCTCCGATTCCGGAAGAAGCAAAATGGGTGCAGGCAAAAGAGATTAAAGATATCTCCGGTCTTACTCACGGTGTAGGCTGGTGTGCCCCACAGCAGGGAACATGTAAGCTGACTCTGAACGTAAAAGACGGTATCATCCAGGAGGCTCTGGTTGAGACAATCGGATGTTCAGGAATGACACATTCTGCTGCTATGGCATCTGAGATCCTTCCAGGAAAGACTATTTTAGAGGCATTAAATACAGACCTTGTCTGTGATGCAATCAATACAGCAATGAGAGAGTTATTCTTACAGATCGTATACGGAAGAACACAGAGTGCATTCTCTGAGGACGGACTTCCGATCGGTGCTGGACTTGAGGACCTTGGAAAAGGACTTCGTTCTCAGGTTGGTACCATGTACGGAACATTAGCAAAAGGACCTCGTTACCTGGAGATGGCAGAAGGTTATGTAACAGGTATTGCTCTTGACGATCACGATGAGATTATCGGATACCAGTTCGTAAGTCTTGGAAAATTCACAGACTTTATCAAAGCAGGTGATACACCAAACGATGCTTGGGAGAAAGCAAAAGGACAGTACGGACGTGTTGCAGACGCAGCGAAAATCATTGACCCACGTAAGGAGTAAGGAGGACAAGCGAAAATGGCTTTATTTGAATCATATGAAAGAAGAATTGATAAAATCAATGAAGTATTAGGAAGCTATGGCATTGCTTCTATCGAAGAAGCTGAGAAGATCACAAAGGATGCCGGACTTGATGTATACAATCAGGTAAAAGGAATCCAGCCAATCTGCTTCGAAAATGCATGCTGGGCTTACATTGTAGGTGCAGCAATCGCAATTAAGAAAGGTTGCAAGAGCGCAGCAGACGCAGCAGCAGCAATCGGAGAAGGCCTTCAGGCATTCTGTATTCCAGGTTCTGTAGCTGATCAGCGTAAAGTAGGTCTTGGACATGGTAACTTAGGAAAAATGCTTCTGGAAGAAGATACAGACTGTTTCGCATTCCTTGCAGGACATGAGTCTTTCGCAGCTGCTGAGGGTGCAATCGGTATCGCAGAGAAAGCAAACAAGGTTCGTAAGAAACCTCTTCGTGTTATCTTAAACGGTCTTGGAAAAGATGCAGCTAAGATTATTTCCAGAATTAATGGATTTACTTATGTTCAGACTGAGTATGACTACTACACAGGCGAATTAAAAGAAGTTCAGAGAATTGCTTACTCTGATGGACTTCGTTCTAAAGTAAATTGCTACGGTGCAAACGATGTACGTGAAGGTGTTGCAATCATGCACAAAGAGGGAGTAGATGTATCTATTACAGGTAACTCTACAAACCCAACACGTTTCCAGCATCCAGTTGCAGGTACATACAAGAAAGAATGTATCGAGCAGGGCAAGAAATACTTCTCAGTAGCATCCGGCGGTGGTACAGGACGTACACTTCACCCAGATAACATGGCTGCAGGTCCAGCTTCTTACGGTATGACAGATACTCTTGGACGTATGCACTCTGATGCACAGTTCGCAGGTTCTTCATCTGTACCGGCTCACGTAGAGATGATGGGTCTGATCGGTGCTGGTAATAACCCGATGGTTGGTATGACTGTTGCAGTTGCAGTTTCCATTGAGGAAGCAGCGAAAGAGGGTAAATTCTAAAAAACCCCGTAAAATCAAGGTTTTTGGAGGAGGGTAAGAGCGGTAAAAAGTAGTGTAAAGTGGTTTATTCCTACACTATTCATACACCGTTCATACACCTCAGTTCCTACACCATATTTTCTAAATCAGAGCGTAACCATTCGATATCCCTATCGGTATATGCTGACTCAGTTATATCCGATCGTTCTTTTGGGATCGTGTGGCTTATGCTCTGATTTTAGATTTAATGATTCTCTTTTTTATTTGTCTAGATATTGAGTCTTTGGATTGCATGTCGTAAACAGAAGTACAGTAAGTCCAAGCCGACTCAACCGTACACTGATATGCTACAGACGATCCTTTAAAGTATTTCTTAGTCCATTTCTTGTATAATTCTCGTGTTGTTATGCCACTATTTGAACTAGATACGCTATGGTAAATCAGAATAATGTAAAAACCTCTCACAAAAAAGATATTTCACAAAAAATAGGTTGAATTATAGCTAGAAAATACATATACTATAAGTGAAAGAGAGGATGGTGTTATTTATGACAGTAGATACTAATACGATGATTTCAATTACAGAAGCTAATCAAAATTTTTCAAAGGTCACAAAGTTAGTAGACAAACATGGAACTGCAGTAATATTAAAAAATAATACACCGAGATATTTAGTGATTGACTTTAGCAAGGCTGATAAAGAGAAAGTTGCATCTATGGATGATTTACTTTCAGTGTCAGAGCAGTTGCTAAAGCAAAATATGGAAGCATATGAGGTGCTTGCTAAATGATTAGATTAAGCAAAGAACAAGTGTTGTTAATGCATGAACGATTAATTGAAGCTACTGGCGGAAGTATAGGGATAAGAGATGAGGGGATGTTGGATTCAGCACTTTCAAATCCATTTCAATCATTTGCAGGAGAAGAATTATATCCTAGTGTACAAGCAAAAGCTGCTAGACTTTGTTATGGCTTGGTAAAAAATCATCCTATGGTGGATGGAAACAAGCGAATAGGAGCACACGTGATGCTTGTATTTTTGATGCTTAATGGATATGAATTGAGCTATACTCAACAAGAATTGTCTCAGACAATTCTTGATCTAGCTTCTGGAAGCTTAAATGCAGATGACATCCAGCAATGGCTTATTAATCATGAAAAGGAATAAAAGATGACGAGGTGAAATTTCTGAATAATCGCGGTTGGTTGCCAATCGGTACAGCAACTAGAAATTATTTCATTTCAACACATAATTTTATTTGATCGGAATACTTTTCTATCCCCCAAATAAGCGAATAGGAGGAAACATCAATGGAAAAGAAAGTAATCTTAAAAAGAACAATCTTGCTCATTTCACTTCTCTTAAAAGGAAGTATAAAATATCTTATGCACTATCGACCATATATGACTGCATGGGTAACGGTTTTGGCTTTTTATGGAATTAAGATAGGAATAAAAGAGAGGTCGATGTACCCAGTTGTTATCCTTCTGTTTTTTGCAGCGGTGCCGGCAATGATAAAAAGATTCATGTTAGCGCTTAGCAGAATCGGAGGGCGCAATAGGTATGATGAAGAACTGTTTGGAAGAGGTCCTAGAGGAAGAATGGCAAATTATTTATGGGAATATATTGAAAAAAATGCAAAGAGATAGAAACGAAGGCTATCGCGATTCCTAGTGTGTATCGCGATAGCCTTCTGTTCAATTCTTATTTACATTTCCTGCATCTTGGCGAGGTTCTTATTGGCGGTAGAAAGCATGAGCTTCAGTCGGTTTAACTGATTCACTTCGCTGGCGCCCGGATCAAAGTCGATAGCGACGATATTAGACTCTGGATGGAGCCTTCGCAGTTCTTTGATGACACCTTTTCCTACCACATGGTTTGGAAGGCAGGCAAACGGCTGAGTACATACAATGTTTGGCGCGCCGTTTTGAATGAGTTCCAGCATTTCCCCGGTCAGGAACCAGCCTTCCCCGGTCTGATTGCCAAGAGATACGATCTCAGATGCCATTTTTCCTAAATCCTGGATACGCGCCGGTGGATCAAAGTTCTTACTTGCAGCAAACGCATTGGTTGCCGGTTTTCTAAGCCACTCCAGGAATTTGATTCCAAGATTTCCTATCCGGGCTTTGGATTTTTCAAATCCCAGCTTTTCTACTTTGAAGTTCTGATTGTAGAAAGAGTAGAGAAGGAAATCCAAAAGATCAGGAACAACAGCTTCTGCGCCTTCCGATTCCAGCAGTTCCACAAGGTGGTTGTTAGCGGCCGGCAGGAATTTTACAAGGATTTCGCCTACAACGCCGACTCTTGGTTTTTTCACATCTACTAACTTAATATTATTGTCAAAGTCTTCGATAATCTCTCTGCACAGACGGTTAAAACGGCGTCTAGACGGATAGCCGTAAGAGACAAAATCCTGACAAATCTTTTTCCATTTCTCATGCATGGCATTTACGGAACCAGGAACAGCTTCATAAGGACGGAGACGATATACGCATTTCATGAAAATGTCTCCGAATACAATTGCATACATGGAACGTACCACCAGTGGAGCGCTCAGCTTAAATCCAGGGTGTTTCTCTAAGCCGCTTAAGTTTAGTGAAATAACTGGAATGTGAGGGTATCCGGCTTTCTTAAGCGCCCGGCGAATGAATCCGATATAGTTGGAAGCACGGCATCCGCCACCGGTCTGGGTGATGATAACGGCGAGTTTGTCAGTATCGTATTTGCCGGATAAAATGGCATCCATAATCTGTCCTACCACCATTAGAGACGGATAGCAGGCGTCATTATTTACATATTTTAAGCCCACATCTACAGACTGCTTGTTGTCATTTGACAGAATCTCAAGGTTATATCCGCAGGAACGGATCGCGGGCTGTAAGATGTCAAAATGAATGGGTGACATCTGAGGGCAGAGAATGGTGTAATCCTTGCGCATCTCCTGCGTAAACAGCGCTTTTTCAATAGAAGACGGACGGATTTGGCGTTCTTCCTTTTTCTGTTCTCTTACGCGGATCGCCGCAAGAAGAGAGCGAATACGGATTCTTGCCGCTCCTAAGTTATTTACCTCATCAATTTTAAGAGAGGTGTAAATCTTATCGGAGTTATTCAGGATTTCTGCCACCTGATCAGTGGTTACGGCATCCAGTCCGCAGCCAAAAGAGTTCAGTTGGATCAAATCCAGGTTATCGGTAGTCTTTACGTAGTTTGCAGCCGCATACAGTCTGGAGTGGTACATCCACTGATCCATCACATTCAGAGGACGTTCTACCTTATGCAGATGAGAGATGGAGTCCTCTGTCAGCACGGCGATCCCATAGGAGTTAATCAGTTCAGGAATTCCGTGATTGACTTCTGGGTCAATGTGGTAGGGACGTCCGGCAAGAACGATTCCCCGGTTCCCGGTTTCTTTTAAGAAAGCAATGGTTTCTTCTCCTTTTTTGCGGATATCGGCGCGGCAGGCCGAAAGTTCCGTCCATGCGCTATGTACAGCTTCCCGAATTTCTTTTTCCGGAATGGCGAACTTTTCCGAAAGCTCTTCAACCATGCGGTAAGCAATGGTTTCTTCGCTCTTAAGAGAGAGGAAAGGATGGAGAAAATCGACATCTCCCTGAATAATTGCATCAATATTATTCTTAATATTTTCCGGATAAGATGTTACAATCGGACAGTTATAGTGGTTGTTGGCATCTGCAAATTCGTTCCGCTCATAAGGAACGCTTGGGTAGAAGATCCGCGAGATCCCTTGATTGATCAGCCACTGGATGTGTCCGTGAGCCAGTTTGGCCGGGTAACATTCGGATTCACTCGGAATGGATTCAATGCCAAGCTCATAGATTTTCCGGGTGGAAGCCGGTGAAAGCACGACACGAAATCCCAGGTGGTGGAAGAATGTGAACCAGAACGGATAGTTCTCATACATATTCAGCACGCGCGGAATACCGATCGTACCGCGGGGAGCATCTTCTTCACAGAGTGGCTCATAGTTAAAGTAACGCTGGAACTTATAGGCAAAAAGGTTCGGAAGTTGATTTTTGGATTTCTCTTTTCCAAGACCTTTTTCACAGCGGTTTCCCGTGATGAATTTGCGCCCGCCGCTGAAATGATTGATAGTCAGGCGGCAATTGTTGGTACAGCCCCGACATTTGGTCATAGTGGTGGAGTATTCCAGCGACTCAATTTCCTCGATTGAAAGCATAGTGGTGGCTTTGCAGTCGCATTCGCCGTAGCGTTCTCTTGCAATTAACGCGGCTCCGAAGGCACCCATAATTCCGGCGATATCCGGGCGGATAGCTTCGCAGTTTGCAATCTTTTCAAAGCTTCTAAGTACGGCGTTGTTGTAGAAGGTACCACCCTGTACAACGATGTGGCTGCCAAGCTCAGAGGAGTCAGATACCTTGATTACTTTAAATAGTGCATTCTTGATTACGGAATAGGCCAGCCCGGCAGAGATATCTGCAACGGAAGCTCCTTCTTTTTGTGCCTGTTTCACCTTGGAGTTCATAAATACAGTACAGCGGGTTCCCAGATCGATGGGATCGTTGGCGAACAAAGCCTCGTGTGCAAAATCTTCCACAGAATAGTTCAGAGATTTTGCAAAGGTTTCAATAAAAGATCCGCAGCCAGAAGAACAGGCTTCATTTAACTGAACACTGTCGACAGTCTGATTTTTGATCTTAATACATTTCATATCCTGTCCGCCGATGTCTAGAATGCAGTCTACATCTGGTTCAAAGAAGGAAGCTGCATAATAGTGAGAGACGGTTTCTACTTCGCCTTCATCCAAAAGAAGAGCGGCTTTAATGAGCGCTTCCCCGTATCCGGTGGAACAGGAGTAGGCAATCTCTACGCCCTCCGGTAATTTGCTATAAATATCCCGGATGGCGCCAATGGATGTGCCCAGAGGATCCCCCTCGTTGTTGTGGTAGAAGGAGTACAGAAGCGTACCGTCTTCGCCTACGAGAGCGGCTTTGGTGGTGGTGGAACCGGCATCGATTCCGAGGAATGCTTTTCCGCGGTAAGAAGCTAGATCACGAATCGGTACCTGGTGTTTTTCGTGGCGATTTATAAATGCCTGATAGTCTGCTTCCGATGCAAATAGTGGTTCCATACGATCTACTTCAAAATCCATTTTAATTTTGTTTTCCAGACGAATCTGCATATCCCGAAGGGACAGATTCAGATCTTTTTTGGAATTCATGGCAGAACCAATAGCAGCAAACAGGTGGGAGTGGGACGGCGCGATGGTATGTTCCTTATCTAAATTCAGCGTCCGCACAAATGCAGCTTTTAATTCGGATAAGAAATGAAGCGGTCCTCCTAAGAAGGCAACGTGTCCGCGAATTGGTTTTCCGCAGGCAAGCCCACTGATGGTCTGATTTACTACGGCCTGGAAGATCGAAGCAGCCAGGTCTTCTTTGGATGCGCCTTCGTTGATCAGTGGCTGAATATCTGACTTCGCAAATACACCGCAGCGGGCAGCGATGGAGTAGAGAGCTTGGTAATTTTTCGCATACTCATTAAGACCGGATGCGTCCGTCTGCAAAAGAGAGGCCATCTGGTCGATGAAAGAACCGGTACCGCCGGCACAGACGCCGTTCATACGCTGTTCGACGTTGCCTCCTTCAAAGTAAATGATTTTGGCATCCTCGCCTCCAAGTTCGATCGCAACGTCTGTCTGCGGCGCATAATCCTGGAGTGCAGTGGATACAGCGATCACTTCTTGTACGAAGGGAACGCCCAGATGCTTGGCAAGAGTCAGCCCTCCGGAACCGGTAATGACCGGGGAGGCATGGATGGCGCCCAGCTTATAGACGGCTCTTCCAAGAAGATCGGAGAGCGTCTCCTGTATATTGGCATAGTGGCGTTCGTAGTCAGAAAATGCAACGTCGCCTGCCTCGTCAAGAACGGCGATTTTCACCGTTGTGGAACCGATATCGATTCCTAAAGTATATTGTTCTTCTTCACACATTGTTCAATAACTCCTTCATATATGCATAGAATGAATCAATGGATTGTTTCTTATTTATATATCTTTTAAAACCCGTAACATTATACGACAAAATACGACGCATGACAATTCACAAATGTGATAGATTTATAAAAAACGTGTTAAACTTACATGGTAGAATTGACAAACATCAGGCGAAAAGGTAGAATGTCTACTAGTATATGACTTAGGAAAGTAGGGAGCAAATAAATGAATAGCTGGCTTGGGAAAATGGAACGAAAGTTCGGAAGGTACGCCATTCCGAACATTATGAAGTATCTGATTGTATTGTATGCAGGAGGATATTTCCTGTACATGATCAATCCAATGTTTTATCTGAATTATCTGGTGCTTGACTGGGGAGCGGTTCTTCACGGACAGATTTGGAGGCTTTTGACCTTCTTGATGCAGCCGCCGTCTGCGAGCATTTTCATGGTGGCGCTTCTTCTGTATATCTATTATATGATTGGTATGCAGCTGGAAAATGCTCTGGGGACTTTTCGTTTTAACTTTTATTTGCTGACGGGAATTGTGCTCCATATTGTTGCGTCACTGATCGTATATCTGACAACGGGAATGGTGATTTCTCCAAGTGTAGAATACCTGAATCTGTCGTTTTTCTTTGTGTTTGCAATGCTGTTTCCGGATGCACAGTTTCTGCTGTTTTTTGCAATTCCGATTAAAGGAAAATGGATTGCACTGATTGATGGGTTCTATTTTCTGTGGGCAATCATCAGTCCGTTCTTGCCGGCCTACAAAGGAACCGGATACGGCGCTATGATGGCAGCACTTGCATCGATTCTGAACGTATTGATCTTCTATCTTTTATCTCGGAATATGCATGCATATTCTCCGAAGGAGGTAAAGAGACGAAGAGACTATCAGCGGAAGGTTCAGCAGGCGCAAAAGCCGGAACATGTCTATGAAAATGGGGCGAGACATAAATGTGCAGTGTGCGGCAGGACAGAGCTTGATGACCCGAATCTGGAGTTTCGGTATTGTTCTAAGTGCAATGGAAATTATGAGTATTGTCAGGATCATCTGTTTACACATACACATGTGAAATAAGATTTGGATGCTGCAATTGTTAGAGTGTTACAATCGTAAGAAATGAGAAAAAGGAAAAGAGGTAGGAAGACGAAAATGAAGAAGACGAAAATTATCTGTACAATGGGACCAAATACGAATAATGAAGAGATGATGCGTGCGCTTGTTCAAAATGGCATGGATATCGCGAGATTTAACTTCTCCCATGGAGACTATGAAGAACAGAAGATGCGTATGGATTTGTTGAAAAAGGTGCGGGAAGAGGAGAAGAAGCCAATTGCAATCCTTCTGGATACCAAGGGACCGGAGATTCGCACGGGAGCGCTTAAAGATGGAAAGAAGGTTATGCTGGAGTCTGGAAGCCTCTTTACATTGACGACAGAGACAGTGATTGGAGATGAACAGAAGGTTTCTATTACTTATGAGGGACTGGTAGAGGACGTTCAGATTGGAAGCACGATTTTGATTGATGATGGTCTGATCGGACTGGAAGTAAAAGAAAAACGGGAGTCGGAAATTGTATGTACTGTAATTAATGGCGGAGAATTGGGAGAGAAGAAGGGCGTCAATGTTCCGAATGTTCCGGTAAGACTTCCGGCAATTACACAGAAAGACCGCGAGGATATCCGATTTGGTGCAGAGCAGCAGGTGGATTTTATTGCAGCTTCCTTTGTTAGAAATGCAGAGTGTATTCTGGAGATCAAATCTTTCCTGAAAGAGTGCGGAGTGCCGTGTATTCCGGTTATTGCTAAGATTGAAAATGCAGAAGGAATCAAAAATATCGATGAGATTATTCGCTGCGCAGACGGAATTATGGTAGCGCGAGGCGACTTGGGTGTGGAGATTCCGGCGGAAGAGGTTCCATACCTGCAGAAGTTGATTATTCAGAAATGTAACGATAACTATAAGCCGGTTATTACGGCGACACAGATGCTGGATTCTATGATCCGTAATCCTCGCCCGACCAGAGCGGAAGTTACAGACGTAGCCAATGCGGTTTATGATGGAACGGATGCGGTGATGCTTTCCGGTGAGACAGCTCAGGGTAAATATCCGGTAGAAGCGTTGCAGATGATGGTACATATTGTAGAGAATACAGAGGAGCACTTAGATTATGATCTGCTGCTTCGTAAGGCAGAAGAACATCGTATGAAGAACACATCCAGCGCTCTTGGACATGCAACAGTGGCAACAGCGAATAATCTGGATGCAAGCTGCATTATTACACCGTCTCTTTCAGGCGCAACAGCACGGGTTGTATCGAAGTTCAAACCGAAGATGGGAATTATCGGAGTGACGCCAAATGAAGCGACGCTTCGGAGAATGCAGATCTATTGGGGCGTAAGACCGTTGAAATCTATTGAGTTCAATACGACAGAGGATATCTGTAACGGTGCGATTGACTTAGTGGTTGCAAAACAGATGGCTGAGTCCGGGGATATTGTTGTACTGACGGCTGGAATTCCTTCTCCAAATACCAGAAGCCATAGAGAAGGCGTTAGCAACATTATGAGAATTGCAGTAATTGAATAAAAGAGAGCAGAAATAGAAGAAACAAAGAGTCTGGACAGCGAAAGTCTAGACTCTTTTGCTGTGAATGGCAGGGGATTGAGATGCAAAACAATCAAGGCTTGACAGGAAGCTAAAATTCTCGTATAGTGTTCCCTGTGAGAACTACTATGAAATGGAGGGAGAGCAATGGAACAGACATCTTTTGTAGAACGGCTGATGGAGTTTGGGTTGACGCGACAGGAAGCCAGTATCTATCAGTATATGCTGGGAGAAGGAAAAGTAACAGGATATGAAGTGGCCAAAGCAACAGGAATTTCCCGTTCCAATGCCTACAATTCCCTTGCAAATATGACGGAAAAAGGGGCTGCTTATTTGGTGGAAGAAGGAAGTACCAGAAAATATGTACCTGTTTCACTGCGGGAGTTCTGCAGAAACTGTATCCGTAAGCTGGAGGAATCTCAGAAATGGCTGCGGGCTCATGTGCCTTCCGAAAGGACTTACGCGGAAGGGTATATTACCATAGAGGGTGCGGAGCATATTTTAAATAAAGTGCGCAATCTTTTGGCGCAGGTAGAAGAACGGGTGTATCTAAGTTGTACCAGAAATTATCTTCTTCTATTAGTGGGAGAACTGGAGACACTGATGAGCCAGGGAAAAAAGGTTGTAATCATTACAGATCAGCCGGTAACCTTTGATAACGCAAAGGTCTATGTGGCAGAAGCAAGAGGAATGCAGATCGGAGTAATTGCTGATTCCAAATATGTGCTGACGGGCGAATATGGAGAGGGAAGTAGAAACACCTGCCTGTATTCCGGTCAGGAGAATTTTGTAGAGCTGTATAAGACAGCGCTTGCGAATGAGATTAAGCTTGTATCGATACGAGAGGAGAGACAGAAATCATGAAAAAAGAGACATTTATAACGAAAGCACAATTAGAGGAGATTGTAAAAGAGTACCCGACGCCGTTTCATCTCTATGATGAGAAAGGGATTCGTGAGAATATGAAAGCGCTGCGGGATGCATTTTCCTGGAATAAGGGGTACAAGGAATATTTTGCGGTAAAGGCAACGCCAAATCCGTTTTTGATCGATATTTTGCGAGAGTATGGCTGCGGCTGTGACTGCTCTTCTTATACAGAACTGATGTTATCTGAGGCGATGGGGATTACCGGAGAGGATATTATGTTCTCTTCTAATGATACACCGCCGGAAGAATTTATCTATGCAGATCAGCTGGGAGCGATTATCAATCTGGATGATTTTACCCATATTGATTTCCTGGAGCGTACGATTGGACATATCCCGGAGACCATCAGCTGTCGTTACAATCCGGGCGGACTTTTCAAGATCAGCAATGATATTATGGATAATCCGGGGGATTCCAAGTACGGAATGACGACAGAACAGTTATTTGAGGCGTTTAAGATTCTGAAAGAAAAGGGTGCAAAGGAATTTGGAATTCACGCATTCTTAGCGAGCAATACAGTGACCAATGAGTATTATCCGATGCTGGCGAAGGTGTTGTTTGAACTGGCGGTGAAGCTTCAGAAGGAGACTGGCGTCCATATTAAGTTTATTAACTTATCTGGAGGAATCGGAATTCCGTATACGCCGGATCAGGAACCGAATGATATTCGGGCTATTGGAGATGGTGTGCGCAGAGTCTATGAGGAAGTGCTGATTCCGGCAGGAATGGGAGACGTGGCGCTTTATACAGAGCTTGGACGGTATATGATGGGACCTTACGGATGTCTGGTGACGAAAGCAATCCATCAGAAACACACCCACAAGGAATACATTGGCGTGGATGCCTGTGCAGTGAATCTGATGCGCCCGGCTATGTACGGAGCTTATCATCATGTAACGGTTATGGGAAAAGAAAAGGCTGCCTGTGACCACAAGTATGATGTGGTTGGATCTCTTTGTGAGAACAATGATAAGTTTGCAATTGACCGGATGCTTCCAAAGATTGATACGGGAGATTTGCTGGTGATTCACGATACGGGCGCACACGGATTTTCTATGGGTTACAATTACAATGGAAAGTTAAAATCGGCAGAACTTCTTTTGAAAGAAGACGGAAGTGTGCAGCTGATTCGAAGAGCCGAGACACCGGCAGATTATTTTGCAACATTTGATTGTTTTGATATTGGTAAAAAACTGTTGACAAAATAGGAATCAGCCGTTATAATTTAACATGTTGTCGGAAAGACAACATGCGGATGTGGCGGAATGGCAGACGCACAAGACTCAAAATCTTGCGGGGGCGACCTCGTGTGGGTTCAAGTCCCACCATCCGCAGTATAGAGAGAAGATGATATTTTAGATATTGTCTTCTCTTTTTTTCTATTCTTCTTTTTTTTATAATACGTAAATCAAAATAAAACTTGTCGATGGAAAAATATTGTAGGAATAACAGCTTTAAAAAAAGGTTTAGATGGTGTATAGTAAGATAGATGTAAATTTTTTTGCAGATGGAGAACCAGAAATGAGAAATAAGATTGTATTAATAGATGGACATAGTATCTTAAACCGGGCATTTTATGGGCTGCCGGATCTGACCAATGCAGATGGTCTTCACACGAACGCTGTTTACGGATTTTTGACGATCCTCTTTAAGATTCTAGAAGAGGAACAGCCGCAGTATCTGACGGTGGCATTTGATGTCCATGCCCCGACATTTCGGCATGAAATGTATGCAGAATATAAGGGAACCAGAAAACCGATGGCAGAGGAACTGCGTCAGCAGGTTCCGGTGATCAAAGAAGTCCTGCAGGCGATGGGAATTAAGACGGTTGAGTGTGCGGGATTAGAAGCAGATGATTTGATCGGTACGCTGTCGAAGCGGTGTGAGGCGTCCGGGATGGATGTGTCAGTTATTTCCGGAGACCGGGACCTCCTTCAACTAGCAACAGAACATGTGAAGATTCGGATTCCCAAGACGAAGCAGGGACGAACGGAAGTGGAAGATTATTACGCGGATGATGTGAAAGCGAGATATCAGGTAACACCGACAGAATTTATTGATCTGAAAGCTCTGATGGGCGATACCGCAGATAATATTCCGGGAGTTCCAAGTATTGGAGAGAAGACAGCTACCAAGATTATTACGGAATACCATTCCATTGAAGCGGCATATGAGCATGTGGAAGAATTGAAACCGCCAAGAGCGTCCAAAGCGTTGTTAGAGCACTGGGATCTTGCTGTGATGAGTAAAGAGCTTGCGACCATTCATGTGAATGCAGAATTTCCATTTGAGATAGAAGAGGCGCTTCTTGGAAATATTTATACGGAAGAGGCCTATGCTTACTTTCAGAAACTGCAGTTTAAAAATCTGCTGACAAGATTTGATGTGACGGCACCAGCCAACAAGGTAGAGGATTACTTCCGGGTGGTGACGGAGAAAGAAGAGGCAGAACGAATTTTTGCCGAAGGGGTAAATGCATCCTGTATCGGCGCTTGTATTTTTCAGGATACCAAAGATGTCCTTCCTCTTTTTGCAAAGGATGCAGGAATTGGCGGAATTGGACTTTGCTTTGGAGACGAAGAGATTTATGCTATTTTCGCAGGCGGAGGTATAGAGGCAAAATGGCTGTTGAAGCAGCTGGGACTGCTGGCAGAACGGACAGAACGCTTCGCAATGTTCGATCTTAAGCGTGTGTTGAAAGATTTAGAACTGATCCGTCAAGATCATTGCTTTGACTTGACGGTAGCTGCGTATCTTTTAAATCCGCTGAAAAATGACTACAGCTACGAGGACGTAGCGAGAGAACAGCTAAACTTAATGATTGAGGACAAGCTGGAAGAAGAAAGTAAGATTTGTTATGAAGCTTATACCGCGTACAAGGGATCAGAGATTCTGTGGGAGAAGCTAAAAGAAAGCGGTATGGCAGAATTATTTACAGAGATTGAGATGCCGCTGGTCTTTACGTTGTATGACATGGAACAAAACGGAGTCCGAGTTGAGGCAGATGCGTTGAAAGCCTATGGCGAGAGGCTTGGAGTTCAGATTGCAGCCTTAGAGCAGGAGATCTACGAGGAAGCAGGGGAAGTATTTAATATAAATTCCCCGAAACAGCTGGGGGTGGTACTCTTTGAAAATCTAAAGCTTCCGGGTGGAAAAAAGACCAAGACGGGATATTCCACAGCGGCAGATGTGCTGGAGAAACTGGCGCCTGACTATCCTGTGGTGGCAAAGGTGCTGGAATACCGTCAGTATGCTAAGTTGAAATCTACTTATGCAGACGGGTTGGCAGGATACATTCAGGAAGATGGACGGATTCACGGGAAGTTTAACCAGACCATTACAGCAACGGGACGGATCAGCAGTACGGAACCGAATCTTCAGAATATTCCGGTTCGAATGGAACTGGGGCGAATGATTCGGAAGGTATTTATTCCGGAAGATGGGTATGAATTTGTGGATGCAGATTATTCCCAGATTGAACTTCGTGTGCTGGCGCACTGTTCCGGTGACAGCCATCTGATTGCGGCATATAAAGAAGAAAGTGATATTCATAGAATAACAGCGTCACAGGTATTCCATATACCGTTTGACGAGGTGACGGATCAGCAGCGGCGTAATGCCAAAGCGGTCAATTTTGGAATTGTATATGGAATCAGTTCTTTTGGTCTGAGTCAGGATCTTAGCATTACGAGAAAGGAAGCGGCTCAGTATATTGAAGATTACTTTAAAACCTATCCGGGAATTAAAGTATTCTTAGACGATGCGGTACAGCATGCGAAAGAGAAAGGCTATGTGACCACTTTGTTTGGCAGACGCAGACCCGTTCCGGAACTTGCATCCAGTAATTTTATGCAGCGGTCTTTCGGAGAACGTGTGGCGATGAATGCGCCGATTCAGGGAACGGCGGCAGATATTATGAAGATTGCCATGCTTGGCGTAAACCGCAGGCTCAAAGAACAGAGCATGAAGTCAAGACTGGTGCTGCAGGTTCACGATGAATTGCTGATTGAAGCTTATCAGCCAGAGATAGAGGAAGTAAAGAAGATTCTGAAGGAAGAGATGGAACAGGCGGCAGATCTTAAGGTGCCGCTGGAGATAGATATGCATACAGGAGCAAACTGGTACGAGGCAAAGTAGAGGTGAAGAGGATGAAAGTAATAGGAATTACAGGAGGCGTTGGAGCCGGGAAGACACAGATTTTAGAGTATCTGAATAATAAGTATGGAGCAACCATCTGTCAGGCAGATGCAGTAGGAAAGAAACTTCAGAAAAAAGGAACCGAGTGTTATGATGCAATTGTAGAGCATTTTGGCACCGAGATTTTGGATGAAAAAGAAGAGCTTGACCGGGAGAAGCTGGCGGCTATTGTATTCCCAAATCCGGAGGAACTGGCGGTTTTGAACCGAATCGTACATCCGGCAGTCAAAGAGGAAATTCGTCATATGATCAAGAAAGAGGAGAGGAAGAATACGAATCTTATGATCGTAGAATCCGCTCTTCTGATCGAAGATCATTACGAAGAGATCTGCGATGAGATGTGGTATGTCTATGTGGAAGATGAAATTCGCAAGAAACGTTTGATATATGCCCGTGGCTACGATGCCAAGAAGGTGGATGATATTATAGCTGCGCAGCTTCCAAAGGATATGTTTATGAAGCATTGTGACCGGGTGATCGACAACAGTGATGCGTTTGAAGAGACGCAGATGCAGCTGGATCAGATTATCGGAGATTTGGATTAGAAAAGAAGAAAGGCAGAAAGAGAATATGAGATTGTGCAGCATTGCCAGCGGAAGCAGTGGAAACTGTATCTATGTGGGGGATGACACCACCCATCTGCTGGTAGACACAGGAATCAGTAAGAAACGAATTGAGGAAGGGCTTGATAGCCTTGGAATTAAAGGGCCTGAATTGAATGGGATTTTGATTACGCATGAACATGTGGATCACATTCAGGGGCTCGGAGTGTTCAGTCGCAAGTATGAAATCCCGATCTATGCGACACAGGGAACCATCGAAGGCATCAATTGCTGCAAGAGTCTGGGCAAGATGCCGGAAGGCTTGCTTCACGAAGTGGAAATTGATAAGAGTTTTACACTTGGAGATATCAAGGTACGGCCATTTGAGATTTCGCATGATGCGAGACAGCCGTCCGGATATCGGTTTGAAAATGGTCAGAAGTCAGTAGCAGTTGCGACAGACCTAGGGAAGTACGATGAATATACAATTGAACAGCTTCAGAACCTTAATGCAGTGGTATTAGAAGCCAACCATGATGTTCATATGCTGGAGGTTGGACCTTACCCATATCCGTTGAAAAAGCGGGTGCTGGGAGATAAAGGACATCTGTCCAATGAACTGTCGGGACGGCTTTTAAGCGATATTCTGCATGACGATCTGCAGTATGTAATATTGGGACATTTGAGCAAGGAGAATAACTACGAAGAGCTTGCTTATGAGACGGTAAAACTGGAAATCAGCATTGGTGACAACCCATACCGGGGAGATGAGATTCCAATGATGGTAGCGAAGAGAGATTCTGTGTCGGAAGTGATTACACTATAGGGTGCAGATAACAGGAGGAAATAGAATGAACAAGGTAGCGATTGTAACAGACAGCAACAGCGGAATTACACAGAAGATGGCAGAAGAGCTTGGAATTCGTGTATTGCCGATGCCTTTCTACATAGATGGAGAGCTTTACTATGAAGATATTACGTTGAGTCAGGAAGAATTCTATCAGAAGCTGGAGGAAGATTCTGAGATTACGACATCTCAGCCCTCTCCCGGAGATGTAATGGAACTGTGGGAAGAACTGTTGGAGGAATATGAAGAGGTCGTGCATATTCCGATGTCCAGCGGACTGAGCAGTTCCTGTGAGACAGCGATCATGCTGTCCCGGGAATTCGATGGCAGGGTGCATGTAATTGATAATCAGAGGATTTCTGTGACTCAGAGACAGTCTGTGTTGGATGCGATTGAAATGGCAAACAAAGGAATGAGCGCTTCGGAAATCGAAGCGGTGCTTTTGAAAGAGAAGTTGGAAGCCAGTATTTATATTACGGTAGATACTTTGAAATATCTGAAGAAAGGCGGTCGGATAACTCCGGCGGCAGCTGCCCTTGGAACCGTTTTGAATTTGAAGCCGGTACTTCAAATTCAAGGTGCGAAGTTAGATTCTTTTGCTAAGGCAAGAGGATGGAAATCCGCAAAGAAAACGATGCTTGATGCGATGGAAAAGGATCTAAATGGACGGTTTGCCGGGAAACAGGTACATCTTCAGGCAGCGTATACTTGTACGGATGAAGAAGCAGATACCTGGAAGAAGGAATTGGAAGAACGATTCCCGGGATATGAAATCGTGATGGATCGTCTGTCTTTAAGTGTCAGCTGCCATATCGGTCCGGGCGCGATGGCAGTTGCCTGCAGTAAGGTGATTGAATAAATTACTTATAGAAAAAATCAATAAGAGTAAAGATATATAAAAAATAGTAATTACACAAAAAAATTGCAGAATGTTATAATAATACCGATGTATGAAAAGACATCGGTATTATTGTTTACAAAGGAGAAATGTTATGAAAAGGAAGAGTATCAGCGTCATTTTGTGTGTCGCTATGGTTGCTGGTCTGGCAGCAGGATGCGGAAGTTCCAAGGATGAGAAGAAAGACGGAAAAGAAACCTTGTCTGTATGGATTCCGCCATTGGATGATGAGACGGAGAAAAATTATGTGCCATTACTGGACAAATTTGAGAAGGAAAATAACTGTGAGCTAGATGTTCAGATCATTCCGTGGGATACCTATGAAGAGAAGTATATGACTGCAATCAATGCAGGAGAAGGTCCGGATGTGGGATATATGTACGTGGAGATGTTCCCGACCTACATTGATTCTGGAGCTGTAGTGGATATGGAAGAATATCTGACAGAAGAAGATTATGAAGAATATCTTTATCTGGACAGAGGAAAAATGATGGGCGGAACTTACGGATTCCCATTTAATACAGGAAATCCATTCATTATGTACTACAATGAGGATATTTTGGAGAGCATCGGAGAGACTGCTCCTGAGACTTGGGAAGACTTTGAGAGAATCTGTAAAAAAGCAACCAAGGACACAGATGGAGACGGTAAAATTGATCAGTATGGATATGCGGCTGGATTCAACAATGGAGATATGAGTCCTTTGTATTTGCTTAATTCCTATTACTACAGTCTTCTGTGGCAGAACGGAAGTGACATTTACAACGATGATCTGAAATCTGTTCGTTTCAATGATGAGGCTGGTGTAGAAGCAGTAGAATATTTGAAGAGTCTGACACCATACATGCCGGAAGATTATATGTCTCTTGCTGCTACAGATGCATTTTCAAATGTGTTTGGCGGAGGTCATGCAGCATTTGCATGTGCAAGAGCTATGCAGGCACAGTCAGAATCTTTCCAGGAGACGTATCCAGATCTTCACTGGAATTATGTAACATCTTTGAAGAATGAGCAGTACGGAACGTTCGGAGCAGCTGACTGTTTGACGCTGATGTCTGCTTGTGAGAACAAAGAGCTTGGAATGAAACTGATTAAATATATGACGGGAACGGAAGTAATGTCTGAGTATCATAAAGAGCATCATGGTGCTCCGATGACGAAAGATGAAGAATATCAGGGAGATGAGAAGCTTGAAAGAACTCTGACAGAGGACAGAGATAAATGGCGTCCGCTTCAAGCAGGTCCATGTGGTTCCGATATCCTTCTGAATCTTGTTTCTCAGATTCAGGCAGTGATGAGTGGTGATGCTTCTGCCCAGGAAGCGCTGGATGAGGCGGCAGAGTATTCCAATGATTTACTGGATGAATACTGGGCGGATAAAGAATAGTGAGAGGATGCCTGCTATATGCAGGCATCTTTTTTGAGGATAGAGGTGCTTATGAATAAGAAAAAAAGAAATTGCCAGCTTTCAGCTTATGGATATATTACGCCGATTCTGCTGATTATGATCGTATTTCTTGGGGTATCTGTTCTGATGTCAGTGGTGCTTAGTTTTACCAAATACAATATTTTGACACCGCCGCAGTTCAATGAGCTGGATAACTATACCCGGATGCTGACAGATAAGAAGTTCGTAAAAGCCTTGATGAACACGCTGAAGGTAATGGTCTATATTGTTCCCCTTCAAACAGTGATTTCCCTTCTGGTGTCTGTGGTTATTGCCTCGAAGCGCAATACCTGGCTTGGGAAATTGGCGAATATTGTGATCTTTATTCCGGTGTTGTCTTCAAATGCGGTGGTGGGTACTGTCTGGAAAGCAATTTTAAATGGACATATTGAAGTGGTGGAAAAGTTTTTTGCTTTTTTGGGCATTAATTGTTCGATGCTTTTGGGAGATGCAGATTCTGCACTTCTGACGGTTGCTATGGTGTCCATTTGGAAAAATGTAGGATATTACGCGGTGCTGTACATTTCGGCTTTGATTAATATTTCCGATCATTATTATGAGGCTGCGAAGGTGGACGGAGCTGGAAGAATCTCAAGATTTTTCTATGTCACCCTCCCGATGTTGAAACCAACGACTATTCTAGTGGTTTTCCTGGGAGTGACAACGTCGCTGCAGTGTTTTGACATTATTTACAATCTGACCGGAGGCGGTCCGGCCATGGGAACGACGACGCTTGTATTCTATGTCTATGATTTGTGTTTTAAATCAGGAAGAGCCGGATATGCTATGGCGGTATCGAATATGTTGTTCCTGTTGATTTTAATTACCGTTGTCGCGCAAAGAAAAATGATGCGGAAAGATGCTTCGGAAATCTAGGAGGAGTCAGAGTGAAATTTATAGAAAAACAAATCGCAAATTTGGTTTTGCTGGTGGTGATAGCGGTCAGTGTGTTCCCGTTTATTTACATGTTGATTATGTCCTTGAAAAATACGTTAAGTACGTATGATTTTAATTTGAATGGCTTAACACTGGAAAATTATGTAAAAATCTTTCGAACTGCAGAATTTGAACGTTATTTTTTCAATAGTGTTTTCGTGGCGCTGGCAGGGGTGCTTTTGGCAGTTGCCGTAAGCTGTCTTGCCGGATATGCATTTGCAAAATTAAAATTTCCCGGAAATGATAAGATCTTTTTTGCTTTAATTATGACACTGATTATTCCATCAGAAGTCATTATTGTGCCACTGTATTTAACGATCAAAAATCTGGGTTGGCTGAACACCTACCAGGCATTGATATTGCCGCTTCCTACAGCTCTTGGAACCTTTATTATGAGGCAGGCTATTTTAGGGGTTCCGGATGAGGTGATTGATGCGGCGAAGATAGAAGGGTGTTCCAATTTGAAAATCTTGTGGAAGGTTATTCTTCCGCTTGTGAAATCTTCCATTCTTACGTTGGCGATCTTTACGTTTGTGGGAGCGTGGAACAATTTCCTATGGCCATTGATTGTCAGTACGAAGAATGAAATGAAGACACTGCCATTGATTCTTAGTGCAACTAAGACGCAGTTTGAACCTAATATTGGACTTACCATGGCATGTGCAGCAGTCAATTTCCTGCCGCCGTTTATTTTCTATATTCTGCTGCAGAGGAAGTTTAAAGAAGGGGTCGTATTAAGCGGTATGAAAGGGTAGAGGAAGATGGAGATTTGCATAAATCCGGCAGAAAAAATGACGCCGGTGGAAAGAAAACAAGCAATAGAAGACGGAAAAGCATATGACCGGATCCGGTGTATTCCGGCTATGGGGGAACTAAAAAGTCAGGTTGGAGGACAAACCATATGGGATATGTGGCATGATCCTAGGAAAATAGCAGAGATTGAGGTCAGTGCATTTAACCGATTCGGACACGACCAGATGATGATTGGTCCCAATTCTTATGGAATCGCAGATGCGCTTGGTGCGGATGTGATCTATGCAGAAGATAAACTTCCCTATATTGGGAAGAATTGCCTGAAGGATTATCAGGAACTTTCCGGTTATGAACCACTAGATGCCAAGAAAGATGACAGAATTAAGACCTTTCTTAATGCGGCAGAAATTCTTGCTGATTGTGCGGCACCCTATGTGCCGATAACGGCCAGTGTGGGAGGTCCTATGACGATTGCATCTTATCTAAGAGGTGTGGAATATTTGCTTCGTGACTGTAAACGGGAACCGGAGCAGGTTCATCGCCTCCTTCGTTTGGTAACCGACAGCGAAAAAAGCTGTATGAAAGCTATGGGCAAATACGGGTTTTCGATTGCCATGGCGGATCCGGTGGCGAATCCAGAGTTGATCGGTCCGAAATATTATAAAGAATTTGCCTATCCGTATATGAAAGAACTGACGGATTATGCATACGAGGTAACCGGGAAAAAAGCGAATCTTCATATGTGCGGAAGAACGTATTCTATTTGGAAATATTTTTCTCAGTTGAATGTTCAGTTTTTGAGTCTGGATAATGCGATTGATTTAAACCGGGCAAAAGAAGAATTATCATCTTATCTTGCAATTGCAGGAAACGTGCCGCCGGTAGAGGTTGTAATGAATGGAACGAAAGAAGAGATTTTCCAGTCGGTGCAGGAGTGTGTGTGCATCGGGAAACAGATGGAACAAGGATATGTGCTTTCGACGGGATGTGAGATTCCTTATGGAACGGCGCTAAGTCAGATTGACTGGTTTATGGAAGCTGCCAGACAATACGGGTAATCGGTTATACCCGTATAATCTGTTGGCAGTATTCACTGATAAATGGAGTTTCAAATTTTTCGGTCAGGACGCTTTCATATAGATCAGAAGCAAAGAGATCCTGACGAAGCATGGAAAGGCCGACAGAACTAAGCTTGTCGGTTTTGGTGAGTTTGGAAAGAAGCGGAACAGAAGTATGCCGCTGAATTTCGGTTAATATCTCGCGGGAGTCTTTACGGAAGCCGATAAGACGTGCGTACTGGCAGCCGCCTTGTTTGGAGAATGTCCTTAGGTCATCCTTTGTGATTCCAAGAAGGATATGAAGGAGCGCACGGCTGATTCGCGTATAGGTAAGTTCGCGGGTTTTCAATAGCTCACAGAACTGATCAAAGGAGATAAACTGATTACGTCTGTTATAAATTCGGTTAGCCAGATCTTCTGATACGTCCAGAAAGTGAGACAGGGATTCTCTGGACTCGCAAAGAAGTCGGTATTTTAGCAGTAAAGAAAAATCATTTGCAAAGACCGGGTACCGGTGCTGAAAAGTTTCACAAAAAAGTTGAAACGAAGCATCGGGAACCTGGTCTTTTAATTGCAGTAGCGGCTCAACGGACGCGGGGTCTGTCAGAGATGATGATAGACAATTCCGAATCGCGGATGCAGAGCTGCAGTTCTCTGTCAATTCCTGATCATGGTAGCCGGAGAGGATGCGTTTAATGGTGTAAGGCTTTATAGAACTGCCGCTTTGATATAGTGCCTTCAGGTACTCAATTCCCAAAATGTTGTTGGGGTGTTCCAGCAAAGTGTCCAGAGATGCATCTTGAAAGTAGTGCTTCAGCGCTTGCTGACGGGCGATAGGGAATGCTTTCCCCTGCTGCAATTCTTGCTTCAGCATAAGGCGGTATTCTTCAGGTTCATCAGCTGTCACATGGGCAATTCGCTCAAGGGCAGAAAGATCCCCGCATTCGCTTCCAAAGCAGACAGAGTCGATGCATCCCAGATGGTTGAGAAGATTGATGCTTCCGGCGGCAAAGGATTCTGCGCTTCCCGTTGCAAAGCAGACCGGAAGTTCTAAAATGACATCGGCACCGGATTCCAGGGCGGCTTTTGCCCGTAGATGCTTTGGCATGATCGCCGGAGCGCCCCGCTGTACAAAGTTTCCGCTCATGATTACAAGCACGGCATCAGCGCCGGTGATTCGTTTTGCTTCCTTTATATGATGTAGATGACCATTGTGAAATGGATTGTATTCTGTAATCAGCCCAACAATATTCATAAAAATCTCCTTGTATATCGCATTTAAATTGATTATACTATAGAAAGGTTATGTAAGCAATATTTGGGGAAGGAGGGTATTCATGGGTCAGGATAAAATGAGCCAGATGACATCGGAAGAGTGGGGTGATGCGGTAGCTCAAGGCGAATTTGATCATGATATCAATGAAAGCATTGAAGAACGAGAAGAACTTACAGAGGAGCGTATTCTGGAGATGCTTGACAATCGCCAGTTCAAAGAATTAAAAGAAGAACTGGAAAATAACATGTACCCGGTAGACCTTGCCGAGATTTTAGAAGAATTTGAACAGAAACAGCTTGTGATGGTGTTCCGTTTGCTGGCAAAAGAGGAGGCTGCGGAGACCTTTACCTATATGAATAGTGATATGAGGGAAATCCTCATCAATGCGCTTACCGATTCGGAGCTGGAAGAAGTGATGGAAGAGATGTATCTTGACGATACCGTAGACGTATTGGAAGAGATGCCTGCCAACGTTGTGGATCGTCTTCTTATGGCAACCGATGAAGAAAAGCGCGCCCAGATCAATCAATTGCTTCAATATCCGGAAGACAGCGCCGGAAGTGTCATGAACGTAGATTATATCGCACTTAGTCAGGAGATGACGGTGGAAGATGCGATTATGAAGATTCGACAAGTAGGTTTGAACAGAGAGACTATCTACACCTGCTATGTGACAGAGAAGAGGCGTTTGATCGGAGTTGTGGATATTAAAGATCTTCTTACGACAGGAGAATCGAGAACCATTGATGAGATCATGGACACGAATATGTTGTATGCACAGACGACGGATGATCAGGAGGAAGTTGCCCGAATGATTACAAAATACGGTCTTATTGCACTTCCGATTGTGGACCATGAGCATTGTATGGTCGGTATCGTTACGGTTGATGATGCGATGCTTGTCTTGCAGGAAGAGGAAACGGAAGATATCAGCATCATGGCCGGTGTTGCGCCAAATGAAGAATCCTATTTTGGGACAACCGTTTATGAGCATGTGAAGAGTCGTCTTCCATGGCTGTTATTCTTAATGCTTTCAGCCACGGTGACTCAGATGATTATGAATAGCTATGAAGCAACACTTGCGGTTATGCCGCAATTGGCAGGTTTCATTCCAATGCTTACAGGAACGGGAGGTAACTGTGGTTCCCAGAGTTCCACTCTTGTGATCCGTGGACTTGCGATCGGTGAAATAGAGTTTCGAGATCTCTTTAAAGTGATCTGGAAGGAAGTTCGAATTGCTGTCTGCATTAGTATTATCCTTGCGGTGGTGAATGGAACGCGTATTTTGATTATGGGACAGGGAGATGCAATGATGGCATTTACGATTGGTGTCACAATGGCATGTACCGTTATTATTGCCAAAGTCGTAGGATGTACCCTTCCGTTGGTTGCCAAGAAAGTAGGCCTAGATCCGGCGATCATGGCGACACCTTTAATTTCTACATTGGTTGACATCAGTACTATCAGTGTATATTTTGCTATTGTAAGTTTTGTATTTCGGTTATAGAGAGAAAAGAGGACGCATTCGTAAGTGCGTCCTCTTTTGATGGTTAATTCTCTTTTTTATAGATTGCGTTGTAGATTTATATTGAGATTATAGTCGGGAGCAAAGCTTCTTGCTACGGTGCAGAGGTGGCGGATCGTATCCTCGTTTTCTTCTAGTTCATCCGCAATAACTTCGGGAGATTTGTTTTTATGTAATTTTTTTATGACTAAGTCTAGCAGCTTAAAGTCGGCACCTTCTTTTCTGCCTTCTTCGCGCCCTTCTTCCCGTTCATAATATTTTTCTTCCCAAGCCTGCATATATTTCACTCCAATTTCTTCGTTAGACTTAACCTTTTGCACACGCTGATGGATTGATCAGTAAGGTTTAAGTCGCTTAACGGTATTAAATTTTGTTTCATATGTTTCTCCTTCAATTTTATCATAAAGTTTTTATAGTGCATAGATAAAATTAGGAAAACACAAGATGATAGTTTCGGTAAAATGTACGGAAAAAGAGACACAAGAGTGGCTTGTATACTATATTCATTTGTATTATAATGATTAATAGTAGAAAAAGAAAGGAGTCTATTAATCATGGGATTCATAGATGAAATTAAAGCAAAAGCAAAAACTTGTAAAAAAACAATTGTTCTTCCGGAGACAGAGGATATCAGAACTTATGAGGCGGCAGAGGCTGTGTTAAAAGAAGGAACAGCAAATCTTGTGCTGATCGGAAGCGAAGAGGAGATCGCTAAGAATAAAGGTTCTTTTGATATCAGCGGAGCTACAATTGTTGATCCGGCAACCTATGAAAAGACAGAAGAGTATATTGCAAAGCTCGTAGAATTAAGACAGAAAAAAGGCATGACAGAGGAACAGGCAAGAGAGCTTCTTCTTACAAATTACCTGTATTATGGAGTTATGATGGTTAAAATGAAAGATGCTGACGGTATGGTAAGCGGAGCATGCCACTCCACAGCAGATACATTAAGACCATGTCTTCAGATTTTAAAGACAAAACCAGGAACAAAATTAGTTTCTGCGTTCTTTGTAATGGTAGTTCCAGATTGCGATATGGGTGCTGACGGAACATTTATTTTCGCAGATTCTGGACTTGAACAGAATCCAGATCCAGAGAAACTGGCTGCAATCGCACTTTCTTCTGCAGAATCTTTCAAGACTCTTACTGGAAAAGAGCCAGTGGTAGCTATGCTTTCTCACTCTACAAAGGGAAGTGCAAAGCACGCCGATGTAGACAAAGTAGTAGAAGCTACACGTATTGCGAAAGAAAACGCTCCGGAAGGACTTATGCTTGATGGAGAGTTCCAGTTGGATGCAGCGATCGTTCCGGAAATCGGACAGTCCAAAGCGCCGGGAAGTCCGGTGGCAGGTAAAGCGAACGTGTTAGTATTCCCGGACCTTGACGCTGGTAATATCGGATATAAGCTTGTTCAGAGACTTGCAAAAGCAGAAGCATACGGACCGCTTACACAGGGAATCGCAGCTCCGGTTAATGATTTGTCTCGTGGATGCAGCGCGAAAGATATCGAGGGTGTAGTAGCAATTACAGCAGTACAGTGTATGGCTGCTGAATAAAAATAAGAGAGGTAAATGAAATGAATGTATTAGTTATCAACTGCGGAAGTTCATCTCTGAAATTCCAGTTAATTAACTCCGAGTCAGAGGAAGTTCTCGCAAAAGGTCTCTGTGAACGTATCGGTATTGACGGACGTCTTACTTATCAGCCGGCTGGTGGGGACAAGGCTGTTTCTGAGAAGGCAATGCCAACACACACAGAAGCAATTCAGTTTGTAATTGACGCTTTAACAGACGCTGAGACAGGTGTTGTTAAGAGCCTAGATGAGATCGGAGCAGTGGGACACCGCGTGGTACATGGCGGAGAGAAATTTGCATCTTCTGTTGTGATTACAGAAGACGTATTAAAGGCGATTGAAGAGTGTAACGATCTTGCACCGCTTCACAATCCGGCAAACTTGATCGGTATCAATGCTTGTCAGAAATTAATGCCAAATACTCCGATGGTTGCAGTATTCGATACAGCATTCCATCAGACCATGCCTGAGAAAGCTTATCTCTATGGACTTCCATATGAGTATTATGAGAAATATGGCGTAAGACGTTACGGTTTCCATGGTACAAGCCACAGCTTTGTATCCAAACATGCAGCAGAATTCTTAGGATTAGATCTTGATAACTCTAAGATCATTGTTGCACATCTCGGAAACGGAGCATCCATCAGTGCTGTATTAAACGGAAAGTGTGTTGACACATCTATGGGACTTACTCCACTGGAAGGTCTTGTAATGGGAACACGTTCCGGTGATATGGATCCTGCAATCATGGAATACCTTGCAAAGAAAGAAGATCTGGATATGGCAGGTGTTATGAATGTATTAAATAAGAAATCCGGTGTGTTTGGATTATCCAAGGGATTATCCAGCGATTTCCGTGACTTGACAGCTGCTATGAATGATGGAAATCCATATGCAAATGCGGCAATTGAAGTATTCTGTTATCGTGTAGCAAAATACATTGGTTCTTATGCTGCAGCAATGAACGGTGTAGACGCGATTGCATTTACAGCAGGAATCGGAGAAAATGTAGCAATTGTTCGTCAGAAAGTATGTGAATGTCTGGAATATTTGGGAGTATCTCTTGACCAGGAAGCAAATAAATTGTTCGGCGATGATCGTCTGATCTCTACTGCAGATTCAAAAGTGAAGGTTGCAGTAATTCCGACCAATGAAGAGCTTGCTATCGCACGCGAGACGGTTGCACTGGTATAATTCTAAGCAGAAGAGGATTCAAAAAAGAACCAAATTGCAGAATTAGCAGAAAAAAAAGAAATTTGGTTGACAAAATCATTTTACATGATATAATAGTCTAGGTGTGAATAGGAGTAATGAATTATGATATTAAACCTATCCGACGTCTTGTCAGAACAACATAAACCGATCGATGCATCGGTGCCTGTGGAGATGGATTGCTTCCGCTCAGAACTTGGGTGTTTTGAGATTGTGGATAAGAGTCCGGTGGTTCTTCATATCGAGTATATGAAAGAAAAAGAGCTGGAGATTACGGGAAATTGTGAAGTCACAGTGGTGATTCCATGTGACAGATGTCTTACAGATGTAACAATAAAGATTCCGTTAGAGATTCACAAGCGGGTCAGCGTAGCTTCAGAGGAAGTGGAAGAGGCAGACGAGTTAGACGAAACAAATTATATTGACGGATATAACTTTGACGTAGAGCAGTTAATCTACAATGAGTTATTGATAGGGTGGCCGACGAAAATTCTGTGTAGCGAAGACTGTAAAGGCATTTGCAACGTATGTGGTCAGAACCTGAATGAAGGCACCTGTAACTGTGAAGATACGGGGCTTGACCCTAGAATGTCAGTTATCCGCGATGTGTTTAAGAATTTTAAGGAGGTGTAACCTATGTCAATTTGTCCAAAGAATAAATCTTCTAAAGCAAGAAGAGACAAAAGAAGAGCGAATTGGAAGATGAGCGCTCCGAACCTGGTAAAATGCAGCAAGTGTGGCGAGTTAATGATGCCTCACAGAGTTTGCAAGGCTTGCGGAAGCTACAACAAAAAAGAAATTGTTTCTGTTGACTAATTATAATTGAGTTAAAAGAAATGTGAAAAATGGGGACTTTGAAAAAAGTTCCCATTTTTTCTTGCCTTGATTTACAAAATAGAGACACTTAGAAAAGGAAAATTTCTTTCGTTCACTAAGAAAATAATGAATTGTATTGATTTTCCAGAAAAGGTTTAGTAGAATTAATCCTAGCAATGCTAGGAGGAAGATACATGTCAGAGATTACGAACATAGCGCTTGATGCTATGGGAGGGGATTATGCCCCGGTAGAAATGGTAAAAGGTGCAGTGGACGCCATACAGAAGGAATCTGCAATGAAAGTATTTCTGGTGGGTCAGGAAGATAAGATAAACGAGGAACTGGAAAAATATCAGTACAACAAAGAGCAGATCGAAGTCGTTCCTGCATCGGAAGTGATCGAGACGGCAGAGCCGCCTGTGAGTGCAATTCGTAAGAAGAAGGATTCGTCGATCGTGGTCGGGATGAAGATGGTGAAGGAAGGAAAAGCTGATGCGTTTGTATCTGCTGGAAGTTCTGGAGCAATTCTTGTCGGAGGCCAGGTGATTGTCGGTAGAATCAAAGGGGTGGACAGAGCGCCGCTTGCGCCGTTGGTTCCAACGGAGAAAGGGGTATCCCTTTTGATTGACTGCGGAGCGAATGTAGATGCAAGACCAGCCCATCTGGTGCAGTTTGCCAAGATCGGTTCCATCTATATGGAACATGTGATGGGTGTGAAGAATCCGAAGGTAGGAATCGTCAATATCGGTGCAGAAGAAGAAAAGGGGAATGCATTGGTGAAAGAGACGTTTCCACTTTTAAAAGAAGAAAAGAGCATTAATTTTACCGGCAGTGTGGAAGCAAGAGAGATTCCGCATGGTCAGGTGGATGTTGTGGTCTGCGAAGCGTTTGCAGGAAACATTATCCTGAAGCTGTATGAAGGTGTTGGAGCAGTCCTAATTAAGAAGGTCAAAGAGGGAATGATGACTAGCTTGAGAAGCAAAATAGGTGCATTGCTGATTAAACCGGCTTTGAAAGCAACATTGAAATCCTTCGATGCAAGTGAGTATGGGGGCGCACCATTGCTGGGCTTAAATGGCTTGGTTGTAAAGACACATGGAAGTTCAAAGGCTAAGGAAGTAAGCAATACGCTGGCACAGTGTGTAACTTTCAAAAAGCAGAAGATCAATGAAAAGATCAAAGCAAGTATTCAAAAAGAGGAGACGAATTAACGATGGAATTTGAAAAATTAAAAGAAATTATTGCGGATGTATTAAACATGGATCCAGATGATATCCGTGAGGATATGACATTTGTAGATGATCTTGGAGCAGATTCTCTTGATATTTTCCAGATTATCATGGGGATTGAAGAACTTTACGATATCGAGATAGATAATGAAGAAGCAGAAAAGATCGTGACGGTAGGAGATGCTGTAGAACAGATTAAAAACGCAACCAATAACTAGGCGGCTATCAGATGGAGCTGTTGCGCTGCAACAGCTCCATCTTCTTATTCTTAATTGGCAGTTCTTAAGTTGAGGACAGGAAGGGAAATATATGAGTCAGAAATTAAAAGAATTGGAAAAGAAGATAGGATATACATTTCAGGATCTTGAAATCTTAAAGCAGGCAATGATGCACAGCTCTTATATTAATGAAAAGCATCTTCCAAAATACAAATGTAATGAGCGCTTAGAATTCTTAGGGGATGCAGTGTTAGAATTGGTATCCAGTGAATTCTTGTTTTATGAAGATCAAACAAGACCGGAAGGAGAACTGACGAAGGCAAGAGCGAGTATGGTGTGTGAGCCGGCGCTTGCGTTTTGCGCCAGAGAGATTGATTTAGGACAGTATCTGCTGCTTGGAAAAGGAGAAGATGCGACCGGCGGAAGAAAGAGGGAGTCTGTCACATCGGATGCGATGGAAGCTCTAATTGGAGCGATTTATATAGATGGTGGTTTTGCTAATGCAAAAGAGTTCATTAAAAGGTTTATTTTGAATGATTTAGAAAATAAAAAACTCTTTTTTGATAGCAAGACTATCCTGCAGGAGATTGTTCAGGCGCATTTTAAAGAAGAAATCTCTTATCGTATGATCGGAGAAGAAGGACCGGATCACGACAAGAGCTTTCATGCAGCGGTTTTGATCGGAGAGAAGGAATATGGAACCGGAACCGGGCGAACGAAGAAAGCGGCAGAACAGGAGGCTGCTTATCAAAGCATTTTGCGGCTGCACAAAGAGAATATAAAGTAGGTGAAGCATGTATTTAAAGAGTATTGAGGTGCAGGGATTCAAATCCTTTGCACATAAGATCAAGTTTGAATTTCATAATGGCATTACCGGTATCGTAGGCCCAAATGGAAGCGGTAAAAGCAATGTAGCTGATGCAGTACGGTGGGTACTGGGAGAACAGCGGGCTAAGCAGCTTCGAGGAGGCAATATGCAGGATGTCATTTTCTCAGGAACGGAGAACAGAAAGCCATTAAGCTATGCATCTGTAGCCATTACCCTCGACAATTCAGATCATAAGCTGCCCATTGATTATGAAGAGGTGACGGTGGCAAGAAAGCTGTATCGTTCAGGAGAGAGTGAGTATCTGATCAATGGAAGCGCCTGCCGTTTAAAAGATGTCAATGAGCTGTTCTATGATACGGGAATCGGAAAAGAAGGATATTCGATTATCGGACAGGGACAGATTGATAAGATCTTAAGCGGAAAGCCGGAAGAACGAAGAGAATTGTTTGATGAAGCTGCCGGAATCGTTAAATTTAAACGAAGAAAGAATATTTCCTTAAAAAAACTGGAAGAAGAGCGGCAGAATCTTCTGCGTGTCAATGATATTCTTGCAGAACTGGAAAAGCAGGTAGGACCACTGGAGCGTCAGGCGGAGACTGCGAAAGAATATTTGAAGAAGAAAGAATCCTTAAAGACATATGACATTAATATGTTCTTACTGGAAATGGAGCGGATAAAGGCTCAGGTTCAGGAGATTGACGGGAAGATTGGAATTACAAAAGAAGAGCTTGATGAGGCAGCGGTTCGGTATGACGGTATGAAGGCGGAATATGAAGCTGTAGAAGAGCAGGTGGATGAGATCGATGCGTCCATTGAAAATGCAAAAAGTCAGTTGAGCGAGACGACCATGTTAAAGCAACAGCTGGAGAATCAGATCGAGCTTCTGAAAGAACAGATTCACAGCGCCCGAATGAACGATGCGCATTATGATCAGCGTGCCAGAACGATTGATGAAGAGATAAAAAGCAGAGAAGCTCAGTTGACAGAATTAGAGGCGTCGCATGCACAGATTGAAAGCAAGATCAAGGAGCAGAAGAAGGAAGAAGATCAGGCGCGTCAGGAACTGATTGAGATGCAGAGCCGTTTGGCATCGCTTTCAGAAGCGGTGGAAGCTAATAAGAACGAAATTATGCAGCTTCTGAACAACCGGGCGTCTACAAAAGCCAAAAGTCAGCGCTATGACACGATGCTGGAACAGATCGATGTCAGAAAGGCTCGTTTAAATCAGCAGATTATTGAAGCGGAAAGCGAAGCCAGTGAACAGAAGGAGCTGTATGACAAATATCAGAAGGAATTAAAAGAGGCTTCGGAAGAAATTCTTGCACTGACGGATGAAAATACGTCCTATGAGGCGAAGATTCAAGAATTGCAGAATATCCTTGCAAAGCAGACGGAGCAGTTTCAGATTGGTCAGAAGGCTTATCACAGGGAACAGTCCAGACTGGAATCGTTAAAGAATATTACAGAGCGGTATGATGGATATGGCAATAGTATTCGGCGTGTGATGGATCAGAAAGACCGGGAATCAGCCCTTCTTGGAGTTGTTGCAGATCTAATTAAGGTTGATAAGGAATATGAGATTGCGATAGAAACAGCGCTTGGTGGGAATATTCAGAATATTGTAACCGAAGATGAAGGAACTGCAAAGCGGATGATTCAGTATTTGAAGAAAAATCGATTTGGACGGGCAACATTCCTTCCGCTTACGAATATTCGTGGAAATTCAGGAATTGGAAGACCGGAGGCTTTGAAGGAACCTGGCGTCATTGGCACGGCTAATACGCTGGCGCAGGTGGAAGAGCGTTATCGAAAACTGGCAGATCATCTGCTTGGAAGAACACTGGTGGTAGATCATATTGATCACGGAACAGCCATTGCCAGAAAATACAACCAGTCTCTTCGGATTGTGACATTAGAAGGAGAACTGATTAATCCAGGTGGATCCATGACAGGTGGAGCCTTTAAAAATTCCAGCAATCTTTTGAGTCGGCGGCGTGAGATAGAAGAGTTTGAAAAGACAGTCCAAAAGCTGAAGCAGGAGATGGACGAGATGGAAGCGTCATCAAAGAAGCTGCGGGCAGAGCGTGCAGGTTACTATGAAAAGACGGATGAAATCAGCGGAAAGCTTCAGAAGGCTTACGTGCTTCAGAATACGGCAAAGTTGAATGCGGATCAGGCGCTTGCCAAGATTCAGAACGCAAGAGAGATGTCCAAGCAGGTACAAAAAGAAGCAGAAGAACTAGATCGCCAGATTACGGATATTATGGACAATCAGGAGTCGATCAGTGTCGAACTTGATACTTCAAAGAATCTGGAAAAAGAATTGACAGAAAAGATTGAGCAGGATCAAAAACTTCTGGATGCAGGAAAGGAAGAAGAAGCGGTAAAGCTTAAGAGGGTGGAAGAGATTCACCTGGCATATGCAGGAATGGAGCAGAAATTTGCATTTGTAATGGAAAACCAGTCCCGTATTCAGGAAGAAGTAGAGAAATTCCGGGAAGAGCTTGCAGAACTGGAAGTTAACAAAGGTGGAATGTCAGATGAAATTCAGGCGAAGGAAGGCCAGATTTTGGATCTTCGACAGACGATTGAGAATTCCAAAGATCTGTTCGCGGAGATTGAATCTGAGATTGAACGATTCAAAAAAGAGAGAGAAGAGCTCAACCAGAAGCATAAGACGTTCTTGGAGAAGAGGGAAGAGCTGTCGAAGCATATGTCGCTTTTGGATAAAGAAATCTTCCGTCTGGAAAGCCAGAAAGAGGGATACGAGGAAGCTTCCGAAAAGCAGATCAATTATATGTGGGAAGAGTATGAACTGACTCTGAACCGTGCCAGAGAGCTTCGGGACGCCAACCTTACGGATCTCATAAAAATGAAGAAGCGGATTCAGGAATTAAAGGCAGAGATCCGGGGACTTGGAAATGTAAACGTGAATGCGATTGAAGAATATAAGAGTGTTTCGGAGCGTTATGAGTTCCTGAAAGGACAGCATGATGATCTGGTGGAAGCAGAAGCTACATTGGAGCAGATTGTAGAAGAACTGGACGCGGCTATGCGCAAGCAGTTTAAAGAGCAGTTTGCCAGAATTGCGTCTGAGTTCGATATGGTGTTCAAAGAATTGTTCGGCGGCGGAAAAGGAACGCTGGAATTGATGGAGGATGAAGATATTCTGGAGGCGGGTATCAAGATTATTGCGCAGCCGCCGGGTAAGAAACTTCAGAATATGATGCAGCTTTCCGGTGGAGAGAAAGCGCTGACAGCAATTGCACTGCTGTTTGCAATTCAGAATTTAAAACCATCGCCGTTCTGTCTTCTAGATGAGATTGAAGCGGCCTTGGATGATAATAACGTAGGTCGTTTTGCGCAGTATCTGCACAAGCTGACAGAGAATACCCAGTTCATCGTGATTACGCATAGAAGAGGAACGATGACGGCGGCAGACCGTCTCTATGGAATTACCATGCAGGAGAAGGGTGTTTCGACGCTGGTATCGGTCAGCCTTTTAGAAGAAGAACTGGATCAGTAGAGAAAGAAGAAAGATGAGGGAGGAGCATATGGCAGAAGAGCAGAAAGAGAAAAAAGGATTTTTCAGCCGTCTGGTGTCTGGGCTTAGTAAGACGCGAGCGAATATCGTATCTAGCATGGACAGCATTTTCAATGGCTTTAGTCACATCAATGAAGAGTTTTATGAGGAACTGGAAGAAGTTTTAATCATGGGAGATTTGGGTGTGCAGGCAACCTATGACATTCTGGATGACCTTCGGGCAAAAGTGAAAGAACGTCATATTAAGGAACCGGCTGACTGCCGACAGATCCTGATTGACAGCATCAAGGAGCAGATGAATGTAGGAGAGACCGCCTACGAATTCGAGGAGAAGAAGTCCGTAGTGATGGTCATTGGTGTGAACGGCGTCGGAAAGACGACGACCATCGGAAAGCTAGCTGGCAAACTTCGCTCAGATGGGAAAAAAGTTATCCTCGCGGCAGCCGATACGTTCCGTGCAGCGGCAGGAGAGCAGCTCAAGGAATGGGCGGACCGTGCACAGGCGGAACTCATCGGCGGACAGGAAGGGTCAGATCCTGCAGCAGTTGTATATGATGCGGTTGCGGCAGCAAAGGCGAGACATGCAGATGTGTTACTTTGTGATACGGCAGGACGTCTTCACAATAAGAAAAATTTAATGGAAGAATTACGCAAGATGAATCGGATTATTGACCGTGAGTACCCAGAAGCCTTCCGGGAGACGCTGGCAGTGTTAGATGCTACCACAGGTCAGAATGCGCTGCAGCAGGCCAAAGAATTCAATGAGGTGGCCGATATTACGGGAATTATTCTCACCAAAATGGATGGAACTGCCAAAGGAGGAATTGCAGTGGCTATCCAGGCGGAGCTTGGAATCCCGGTGAAATATATTGGAGTAGGAGAGACCATAGACGATTTGCAGAAATTTGATGCAGATGCGTTTGTACGGGCTTTGTTTGATCAACCAAAAGAGGAGGAATAAGAGATGTTGACATTGGAAAAATTTGAACAGGCAAGTGAATTGGTCAAGAAGGTTACCCTTCCAACCAAACTGGTATACAGTGAGTATCTGAGCAAACAGACAGGGGGGAAGATCTATCTGAAGCCGGAAAATATGCAGTATACAGGAGCGTATAAAGTACGTGGAGCATATTACAAGATCAGCACCATGAGCGAAGAAGAAAGATCCCGCGGACTGATCACTGCATCCGCAGGAAATCATGCACAGGGCGTTGCTTATGCGGCTCAGAAGTTCGGATGCAAGGCTACGATCGTCATGCCTACGGTGACCCCGTTGATCAAAGTAAATCGTACGAAAAGCTATGGAGCAGAAGTCGTGCTTCATGGAGATGTCTATGATGATGCATGTGCTTACGCACTGAAGCTGGCAGAAGAGCATGGATATACGTTTGTTCATCCATTTGACGACCTGGATGTAGCAACCGGACAGGGAAGTATCGCAATGGAGATTGTACAGGAATTGCCAACGGTAGACTATATTCTTTGTCCGATCGGCGGCGGCGGTCTGATTACGGGTGTGTCTACCCTTGCTAAAATGCTGAATCCGAAGATTCAGGTAATCGGTGTGGAACCTGCGGCGGCAGCCAGCATGACGGCAGCTATTCAGGCAGGAGAACCAGTGACGTTAGAAAGCGCCAATACCATTGCCGACGGTACAGCGGTCAAGAGGGTAGGCGAAAATATTTTCCCGTATGCGCAGGAGAATATTGATCGGATTATCACAGTAGAAGATGATGAATTAATTGGGGCATTCCTTGATATGGTTGAGAATCATAAGATGATCGTAGAGAATTCAGGACTTCTTACGGTAGCGGCATTAAAGCAGCTTGACCTGAAAGGGAAAAAGGCAGTGTCTGTGTTAAGCGGTGGTAATATGGATGTGATTACCATGTCTTCGATCGTACAGCATGGATTGATTCAGAGAGATCGAATCTTCTCTGTATCCGTTCTTCTTCCAGATAAGGCAGGAGAGCTGGTACGTGTGGCATCTACCATTGCCAATGCCAATGGAAACGTTATTAAACTGGAGCATAATCAGTTCGTCAGCACCAACCGTAATGCGGCAGTAGAACTTCGGATTACGATGGAAGCGTTTGGAACGGAGCATAAGCATGAGATTATGAAAGCCTTAGAAGACGAAGGTCTTCGTCCAAGAGAGATTGGAGCAAAATTATATTAATAGAAGAGAGAATAAGAAAGCGAGGGCGTCGGTTGTACCGGCGCCCTCGTAGTTGTAGCTCCTTTGATTCTGTTATAAGTGGCAGAAAAGGAAGGGACAATAGAAAGTCGGGAAATTCATTGACAATTCTATATCACTTTATCTTGACATAGCGCTGAAGAAGTGTATAATTGTATACAATGATACAACACGAAAGAAAGAGAGAGAAAGAAGATGGAGAATCGAAAAGTATATCTGGATAAACATACGAATCTGCTGCAGTTAGAAGAGCACATGTATCCGCTGGTGGATGTGGATACTCCGAACGTATTCCGTAATCTCTTTCACTATGATGAGATTCCGAAGATTGCGTTTAATGACAGAATCGTACCACACAGTATGCCGGATGAAATCTGGATTACAGATACCACGTTCCGGGATGGACAGCAGTCACGGGCGCCTTACAGTACGGAGCAGATTGTGAAAATTTATGATTATTTTCATCAGCTTGGAGGACCAAAAGGAAAGATCCGTCAGAGTGAATTTTTCCTGTACAGCAAAAAGGACAGGGACGCTGTCTATAAATGTATGGAGAAAGGATATCGGTTCCCGGAGATTACCAGCTGGATCCGCGCCAATAAGAAAGATTTTGAATTGGTAAAGGAGATTGGAATGAAAGAAACGGGAATTTTAGTCAGCTGTTCGGATTATCATATTTTCTACAAGATGAAAATGACCAGGCGGGAATGCATCGATCACTATTTATCTGTAGTAAGAGAATGTCTGGAGACAGGAATAAGTCCAAGATGTCATTTGGAAGATATTACCCGTTCGGACATTTATGGATTTGTCATTCCATTCTGTTTGGAACTTATGAATCTGATGAAGGAATATCAGATTCCGGTGAAAATCCGTGTCTGTGACACGATGGGATATGGAGTCAATTATCCGGGAGCAGTGATCCCAAGATCGATCCCTGGAATTATCTATGGACTTCGTGTACATGCAGGGGTTCCAAGTGAACTGATTGAGTTCCATGGGCACAATGATTTCTATAAAGCAGTCAGCAATTCTACGACTGCATGGCTTTACGGAGCAAGCGGCGTGAACTGTTCTTTGTTTGGAATCGGGGAGCGCACCGGAAATACGCCGTTGGAAGCGATGGTATTCGAGTATGCACAACTTCGTGGAACATTAGATGGCATGGATACCAAAGTTATTACGGAACTGGCAGAGTATTATGAGAAAGAAATCGGATACTGTATACCATCTAGAACACCATTTGTCGGAAAGAACTTCAATGTAACAAGAGCAGGAATTCATGCAGACGGTCTGTTGAAAAATGAAGAGATTTATAATATTTTTGATACGGAAAAGTTCCTTGGAAAGCCACCGCTTGTAGCGGTATCCAACACATCCGGTCTAGCGGGAATTGCTCATTGGATCAATACCTGGTTTTGTCTTTCAAAAGAAAAGCAGGTGGATAAAAATTCCGAATTGGTTCGGATGGTGAAAGCCTGGGTAGACAAGGAATATGAAAGCGGTCGTGTGACGGTTCTTACGGATGAGGAATTGCTGCAGGTGATTAATGACGCGTGCAAGACGCTTGGCGTAGAACTTGTCTAAGTAATCATAGGAGTATTTTATGATCTTTCAGGAGGCTGAAAGAGAAGGTTTGAAAGAAAAAGAGGAAAAGAGATGGAAGAATATCAGGATCAGTCCCTTCGGGGAAAGGTATTTCAAAGACTGAGAGAAGATATTTTATCTGGTGTTTATCAGGAAAATGATGAATTAAGAGAGGTGTCTATCGGAGAGGAATTAGGAGTCAGCAGAACTCCGGTCAGAGAAGCACTGCGCCAGTTGGAGCTGGAAGGCCTGGTGACGATCGTTCCCAACAAGGGCGCTTATGTAAAAGGAATCACCAAAAAGGACGTTCACGATATCTATAAGATTCGATCTCTTCTGGAAGGCTTATGTGCCAAGTGGGCGACAGAGCATATTACCGATCAGCAGATCGAGGAACTAGAAGAAATCGTTCTGCTATCCGAATTTCATTTGAAGAAACAAGGACAGGGAAAAGCAAAACAGGTATCAGATCTTGACGGAAAGTTTCATAAGGTCTTGTATGAGGCGTCTAATAGTCGTATACTGGAACATGTATTATCCGATTTTCATAAGTATGTCAAGATGGCGAGAACCATGTCGGTAGGCGAAAAAGAGAGGGCAGAGAAGTCCATCGATGAGCATCGGGCAATTCTGGAGGCGATTCGGAAAAAGGATGCTAATCTGGCGGAACAGCTTGCTAACCAGCATATTATGAATGTGATGGAGAATCTGCATCTGTAAAGGGTGCATCAGACTGAAACGAAGAGAAAAGGAGAAGGAAAGCAGATGGCGAAGATTAAGATGACGACTCCGATTGTGGAGATGGATGGAGATGAAATGACCCGGATTCTTTGGAAGATGATTAAAGAGAATCTTCTGGAGCCATTTATTGAACTGAATACAGAATACTATGATTTGGGATTGGAGCACAGAAATGAGACCAATGACCAGGTGACGATCGACTCTGCAAATGCGACAAAGAAGTATAAAGTGGCGGTGAAATGTGCGACAATTACGCCAAATGCTGCCCGTATGGAAGAATACGATCTGAAAGAGATGTGGAAAAGTCCAAACGGTACCATTCGTGCGATTTTAGACGGAACGGTATTCCGTGCGCCGATCGTTGTGAAGGGAATTGAGCCTTGCGTGAAGAACTGGAAGAAGCCGATCACCATTGCAAGACATGCATATGGAGATGTTTACAAGGGATCCGAGATGAAGATTCCGGGAGCAGGAAAGGTAGAGCTTGTCTATACGGCAGAAGATGGCTCTGAGACGAGAGAACTGGTACATAACTTCGCAGGAGCCGGAATTGTGCAGGGAATGCACAACTTAAATGGTTCTATTGAAAGTTTCGCAAGAAGCTGTTTTAGTTATGCGCTGGATACCAAGCAGGATCTGTGGTTTGCAACCAAGGATACCATCTCTAAGAAATATGACCATACCTTTAAGGATATTTTCCAGGAGATTTATGACGCGGAATACAAAGAAAAATTTGAGACGGCTGGAATTGAATATTTCTATACATTGATTGATGATGCGGTAGCCCGTGTAATGAAGTCAGAAGGCGGATATATCTGGGCATGTAAGAACTATGACGGTGATGTTATGAGCGATATGGTTTCTTCTGCATTTGGCTCTCTGGCTATGATGACGTCCGTATTGGTGTCTCCAGAAGGGTATTATGAGTATGAGGCAGCTCATGGAACCGTGCAGCGTCATTATTATAAGCACCTGAAAGGGGAAGAGACCTCTACGAACTCTGTGGCAACCATCTTTGCCTGGACAGGAGCATTGAGGAAACGCGGAGAAATGGATGGAAATACAGAATTAATGGCATTTGCAGACAAGCTTGAAAAGGCAACGATCGATACCATTGAAGAAGGAAAGATGACCAAGGATCTGGCATTGATTACGACGATTCCAAATCCAACCGTATTAAACAGCGAAGACTTTATCAAAGCGATTGCAGAAAAACTGTAATACTTGCAAAAATTGTAAAGGGTTATAAACATAATTTGGGACGGAGTAAAGTTTCATTTTACTCCGTCCCAAATTGCATTCTCTATTCTGCCAATTCTTCCCATCTTAGGTACAACTCTTCTAATTCTTCAGCGATCGCAGCCTTTTCGTGAGCCAGTTCTTGGCATTTCACAGAATTAGTAAAGATTTCTTCCTCCATCATCATCTGGTCGATTTCGCCGTCCCGTTCTTCTAACTGTGTAATTCGTTCTTCTGTTTTTCGAAGATCATTTTGGCGTTTTCGCTCCTTTGCCTGAGCTTCTTTTTGTTCCTGCCAGCTTAGTTTGCCTTCGGATACCGAAGTGGTGTTGGTGGAAGGAAGAGAAGAGGTGTTTGCTGGAGTGGAAGCGTAAGCTTTTGTCAGCTCTTCTTTCTTTTCCAAGTAGTAGTCATAGTTTCCAATATAGTTTACGAAAGTCTGATTGACCAGATCCAGAATCCGGGTTGCTGTCTGATTGATAAAGTAACGGTCATGGGATACATACAGGATTGTTCCTGTGTAGTCATTTAATGCTTTTTCCAGAATTTCCTTGGAAGTAATGTCCAAATGGTTAGTAGGCTCGTCGAGAATCAGGAAATTTGCTTCGGACAGCATTAGTTTTGCAAGAGATACGCGTCCGCGTTCTCCGCCGCTTAGATCCTTGATCCGTTTGAATACATCATCGCCGGTAAAAAGAAAGGCGGCGAGCATATTTCGGATTCGAGTACCGGTAAGTGATGGATAGGCATCAGAAATTTCATCAAAAATCGTTTTTTCCATATTCAGCACATGGTGTTCCTGATCGTAATAGCCGATGTGAACATTCGTGCCAAGGATAAAGGTTCCGCCATCTGCCGGAAGTACCTCGTTTAAAATTTTAAGAAGCGTTGTCTTTCCGGTTCCGTTGTCTCCGATTATGGCAACGTGTTCTCCGCGTTTTATTTCAAAGCTGATGTCTTGGAACAGCGTCTGATTTGGAAAAGATTTGCTTAAATGCTCCACTTTCAGTACATCGTTTCCGCTGATACAGGAAGGCTCCAGTGTCAGTTGAATCTGTGTATTTACTTCCATTGGTTTTTCTACAGGAGTCATCTTTTCTAACATCTTTTCCCGGCTTTCGGCTCGGCGAATGGATTTTTCCCGGTTGAAAGAGCGAAGCTTTTCAATGACGGCTTCCTGATGCTTGATTTCCTGCTGCTGTTTTAGATATTCTTTGAGTCTTGCTTCTCGAACCTGCTGTTTTTTCTCAGCGTATGTTGCATAGTTTCCAAGATAGGAGGACAGCTGTCCCAGTTCGATTTCCAACACCTTGGTGACAACACGATTTAAGAAATAGCGGTCATGGGAGACGATAAGAACCGCTCCCTGATAGTTGAGAAGATACGTTTCCAGCCAGGCGATGGAAGTAAGATCCAGGTGGTTGGTAGGCTCGTCAAGAAGCAGAATGTCCGGTTTGGTCAGCAGAAGTTTTCCTAAGGATACCCGGGTTTTCTGACCACCAGAAAGCGTAGATACAGGTTTGGAAAAATCGTCTTCCGTAAAGCCAAGTCCTTTGAGGACTCCGGTGATTTCGCTTTCGTAGGCGTAACCGTTCTGTCGTTCGAATTCTGCCATCAGCCGGTTGTAAGTCTCCAGCCTTGCAGATAACGCTTCTCCTTCGAAAGCGGGCAGCTCCTGTTCGATGGAGCGGATCTGACGTTCCATTTCGATCAGATCTGCCTTGGCAAGTCGGACTTCCTCGTAGATGGTCGCGCTGCCGGACATGTCCTGATGCTGGGCAAGATATCCAAGAGTTTTTCCCTTGGTAAGGATCACGTCTCCGCGATCAGGTGAAAGTTCACCTACAATCATTTTCAAAAGGGTGGATTTTCCGGCGCCGTTAGGGCCGACTAAAGCCACCTTTTCATGGTCTTCTATATGAAAAGAACCATCGGTGACAATCGTATTTTCACCGAAAGCTTTTGTAATTCCGTGACATGCTAGTACCATAATTTCCTCCTTTGTTTTTCCGTTTCTATTATATCGAAAATAGGAGAAAAAACAACTTAAAGTTTGACTTTGAAAGGAAAATTCTATATAATGTTTTCTAGAATGGAAGGTGAGATGATTGGAAGATAGAGGGATTTCTCAGGCAGTGATTCGCAGGCTGCCAAGATACTACAGATATTTGGGGGAACTGCTGGAAGGCGGAGTAGAACGAATTTCCTCAAATGATTTGAGTAAACGAATGAAAGTAACTGCGTCTCAGATCCGTCAGGATCTGAACAACTTTGGAGGGTTTGGACAACAGGGATACGGATATAATGTAAAGTATCTGTACACAGAGATAGGCAAGATTCTGGGACTGGAAGAAGACCATAATATCATTATTATCGGAGCTGGTAATCTTGGACAGGCGCTGGCTAATTACGCAGCCTTTGAAAAGAGAGGTTTTATCTTAAAAGGAATCTTTGACGTGAACCCAAGACTTGAGGGAGTGACGATCCGTGGGGTTCCGATTCGGATGATGGATGAGCTTAGATCCTTCGTTGCGAACAATGAGGTAGACATTGCAGCTCTTACGATTCCGAAAGATAAAGCAGTGGAAGTAGCTGATATGCTGGTAGAGAACGGTGTTCGTGCAATCTGGAATTTTGCACATATTGACCTGAATCTGCCGGACAATGTGATTGTAGAGAATGTTCATCTCTCGGAGAGTCTTATGCAGTTGTCATATAATATCAGCCGATATAACGAAGAACATCAAAAATAAGCAAGAACAACACAAGGACGTGTAAGGACAGGCATGTGCAGACAGGCTTGTCTCTATGCGTCTTTTTTCATTGAAATAAAAAATATGACAGGGGGTAGAAGGATGGAGTATTTGGTAAACAGTCGTCAGATGAAGATGGCGGATCAGTATACCATACAGGAGAAAGGGGTTTTGTCGTTTACATTGATGGAGCGAGCGGCCGAAAGTTGTGTGAGGGTTATAGATGAACTCGGCATGGATTTATCCAGACCTTGTGTGGTATGCGGGTCGGGCAATAATGGAGGAGATGGCTTTGCGATTGCAAGGCTTTTGGCAGAAAGAGGGAAGGAGGTTACGGTATTTCTAGTCGGCAATAGCTCCAGCTGTACGGAAGAGACGAAGCATCAGATGCGTCTTCTTAAAGAGACGGGAACGCAGATTTTGGAAGGATATGAGCCGGGGGATTACAGTCTCATCGTAGATGCCATTTTTGGCGTGGGATTAGGCCGGGAAATTATTGGCAGATACGTACAGGTGATTCAACAGATGAATGAAGCTGATGCACAGAAATTTTCAGTAGATCTGCCATCTGGAATTTCAGCAGATCATGGAGCTGTGATGGGAATCGCATTTCAGGCGGATGTGACGGTGACGTTTCAGACAACCAAGCTGGGACTTGCACTGTATCCGGGAAAACGTTATGCCGGGAAGGTATTTGTAGAAGATATCGGAATTGACTTGGCAAAGGCAGAGAAAGATTCCAATCTTACCTATGCTTACGAGCGGGAAGATTATCGAAAGCTTCTTCCGATAAGAAGAGCAGATTCTAACAAGGGAACCTGCGGCAAGGTTCTTGTGATTGCCGGAAGCAAAGGCATGGCAGGAGCGGCGTATTTGAACGCTTATGCAGCCTATATGGCAGGCGCAGGTCTGGTACAGATCTATACAGCTGAGGAGAACCGTGTGGTTCTGCAGCAGCTGCTGCCGGAGGCAATCGTCACAACCTATGATCTCTATGATCAGGGAGAGCTTTTAAGGCTTTTGAAATGGGCCGATGTAGTCTGTGTTGGATCGGGGATCGGGACGACAGAGAAGGCACGAAAGATTCTGCGTGCTACATTGGAAAATGTGCGTGTTCCATGTCTGGTAGATGCAGATGGCTTGAATCTGATCGCCGCTCACAAAAAATATCTGGATGCATTGTCTGTGGATGATCTGGTATTTACTCCGCATATGATGGAAATGTCAAGGCTTACAGACTTAACGATTGAGGAGATTCGCTCTTCCAGAATGGACGTGATAAAAAGCTTTGCCGATCAGCATAGTTTAACCTGTGTGTTAAAAGATGCCCGTACCGTTATTGCGTCGAAGGGAAGAAAAGCAAGTGTCAATCTGTCGGGGAATGCATCGATGGCGAAAGCCGGTTCCGGCGATGTGCTGTCCGGCATAATTGCAGGTCTTATGGCACAGGGAATGGAAGGCTATCAGGCCGCAGTTCTGGGGACATATCTGCACGGTAGAGCCGGAGATCTGGCGCGTGAGAGAAAAGGAACTTACAGTGTGATGGCAAGAGATTTGATCGAATTTCTTGCGGGAGCGTGGAACGAGTTGGAGGAATAAGGGTATGAAAAACTATACAAGAGTATGTGCAAGGATCAATTTGGATGCAGTGGAATATAATATAGAGATGATGAAAAAGAATTTAAGCAGCAGTGCGAAAATGATCGTTGTCATCAAAACAGATGGGTACGGCCATGGCGCGGTTCCTATTGCGAAAATGCTGGAAGAGAAGGAATATGTATGGGGCTTTGCTGTGGCAACCCTCGACGAGGCCGTGATCTTAAGAACAGCTGGCATTACGAGACCTGTTCTGGTATTGGGCTGCATTTTCCCGGATCAGCGAAGAGAGATGATTGCCCAGGAGATCCGCATGACGGTTTATACAGAAGAAATGGCAAAGGAAGTATCCGATCTTGCTTGTGAAATGGGGAAGAAAGCCTATATCCATGTGAAACTGGACACAGGAATGTCAAGAATCGGATTTCCGATAGAAGAGGCAAGTGTTCGTGCAATCGCAGAAATCAGCAAACTTCCGGGATTGATACCAGAAGGTATGTTTACGCATTTTGCCAAAGCGGATGAGACCGATAAACGTTTTACAAATGAGCAGTTTGAAAAATATATGTGGATGAAGGAAGCGCTGGAAAAAGCTGGGGTTACTTTTGAAAAGTATCACTGCTGCAATAGTGCGGGAATCATTGACCTGCCGGAAGCTGAGCTTGACTTGGTAAGAGCCGGAATTGCAACTTATGGGCTGTATCCGTCGGAAGAAGTGAAAAAGGATCGGGTTCCGCTTCGTCCTGCGCTTACGCTGATTAGCCATGTTGCCCATGTGAAATGGATTGAAGAAGGTGTTCCGGTCAGCTACGGAGGAACCTTTGTATCGAAGCGGCGAACGAAGGTAGCTACCATTCCGGTGGGGTATGGAGACGGTTATCCAAGAAGCCTGTCCAATAAAGGATATGTGTTGATTCGCGGGCAGAAAGCTCCAATTATTGGCAGGGTATGCATGGATCAGTTTATGGTAGACGTTACGGAAATCGATGGAGCAGCGTTTGGAGACCTGGTTACTTTGGTGGGCTGTGATGGAGCAGAAACGCTTCCGGTAGAAGTGTTAAGCGAATTATCTGGAAGATTTAACTATGAATTTGTCTGTGATCTTGGAAAACGGATTCCAAGAGAATACATACGTTGCGGCGAGGTTGTGGAACAGAAAGACTATTTTTCCTAATTCTTATGATTTTTTGCCGCGTCAGAATACATCCGGGAAAAGATGGAAATACTGATTTTATCTTGAAAAATCGGAGTGTGAATCAGACGTGCAGGTAAGAAGAGGAGATATTTATTATGCAGATTTAAGCCCAGTAGTGGGCTCGGAGCAGGGAGGGATCAGGCCGGTGCTGGTGATCCAGAATAATGTGGGGAATCGCCACAGTCCGACGGTCATATGCGCCGCCATCACTTCCCGTATGAATAAGGCAAAGCTTCCGACGCATGTAGAAATTGATGCGAGACGCTACCAGATTGTAAAAAATTCTGTTATACTAATGGAACAGATCCGCACGATTGACAAACAGAGACTCAAAGATCTGGTGTGTCATCTGGATAAAGAGATTATGAACAAAGTAGATGAAGCTTTAAAGGTCAGCTTTGAGCTTCATACATAGAAAAGGAGTTTGAGGCAGACGTTATGGAAGATGGAAGTTTATTCCAAAGAATGAAACATTTATTTCAGGTAGAAGATGAGATGGACGAAGGCATGCAGAAAGAAGCAGCGGGACTGATTCGGAATGTGTTCCGCTATATGGATAAAGATGCCAGGGATATTATGACTCATCGGAAAAATATTATCGGAATCGACGGGGATATGGCGCTGGAGGAAGCGCTGATTTTTATGCTGGATGAAAAGTTTTCCAGATTCCCAATTTATCATGAGGACATTGATGAGATTGTAGGAATTATCCACCTCAGAGAAGCGATGACAGGCTATTTGAACCCTGAGCTTCGCAAGGTGCCGATCGGAAAATTAAGTGACTACATACGTCCGGTTACGTTTATTCCGGAGACCAAGAGTATCGATACACTGTTTAAGGAGATGCAGGCTGAGAAGAATCATATCGTCATTGTATTGGATGAATACGGACAGACCTCAGGGCTGGTTGCGATGGAAGATATTTTGGAAGAGATTGTCGGAAATATTTTAGATGAGCACGATGAAGAGGAAGAGATGATTCTGCGCCAGAAGGACGGAAGTCTGATCGTAAATGGGTTGACGGAGCTGGAAGATTTAGAAGATCTGTTATCGATTTCGTTTGAGACGGAAGAGTACGAGACCCTTAATGGCTTTCTGATTGCGAAGCTTGATCGAATCCCGTCCGAAGATGAAGCGGGCGTGGTGGAAGAGCAGGGATATCGGTTTACGGTTCTGACGGCGGATAACAATATAATTCAGTCAGTTAAGATTGAAAAACAGCAGGAAGAGTGCTAGAATAAAAAACGTGTGACACGAAAAACACAAAATAAGAACAGATAAAGAATGAATAAAGCGAGGGAAAAACGATGTCAGGACATTCAAAATTTGCCAATATTAAGCATAAAAAGGAGAAAAATGATGCGGCAAAGGGTAAGATTTTTACGAAAATCGGAAAAGAGCTTGCCGTTGCTGTAAAAGAGGGCGGAAGTGCAGATCCGACGAATAACAGCCGGCTGCGCGATGTTATTGCAAAAGCGAAAGCGAACAATATGCCAAACGATACCATTGAAAGAAACATTAAGCGTGCAGACAGCGACGCAGATGTGGCAAACTACGCACACATTACATATGAAGGATATGGACCGAATGGAACAGCCATCATCGTAGAAGCGTTGACCGATAATAAAAACCGTACGGCATCCAACGTAAAAAATGCATTTACCAAAGGAAGCGGTAACGTGGGAACGCCGGGATGTGTATCCTTTATGTTTGATAAAAAGGGGCAGATCGTGATTGATAAAGAAGAGTATGACGGCGATGCAGACGAGCTGATGATGCAGGCTTTGGATGCAGGAGCAGAGGATTTCGCAGAGGAAGAAGACAGTTTCGAGATCTTTACAACGCCGGAAGACTTCAGCGCTGTGCGTCAGACACTGGAAGAGGCAGGAATCCCAATGGTAGCAGCAGAAGTAACCATGATTCCACAGACCTATGTGGAATTAACGGATGAGAAAGATATTGCCAATATTCAGAAGACATTGGATATGTTGGACGATGACGATGATGTGCAGGATGTTTATCACAACTGGGCTGAGTAAGAATTAGAAATATTTCGAACAGCTTAAAGCGGAGGATGACAGATGACGATAGAAGAAAAGAGCCGAAAGCTGGAACAGCTTTTTGAGGAACTTTACAACCGGGTAAGGGAATTTAAGAAGAAGACTTACGATCAGCTTTTTTTACAGCTGTATCATACATATCAGGATCTTTTGCAAGAACTGTCGGCGGATATTGATAAAATGGAAGAGGCAGATCGAATGGCAGGAATTGAAGAAATTGCAGCAGTGATTCCGGCTTATGCCAAGCAAAAGATGGGAACCCTTCCAAAACGAAGCAGAGAGGTTGCAGAGGTGGATTTTAATATGACGATGGCCGTTTTCGTGATTCCACTTCTGACTTATGAGAAAGATCCTTACTGCGGGAAGATTGCAGACCGAATGGTAGAACTTTGGAATGAAGCGAAGGTGACTACGCTGGTACTGAAGAAATCCTCCTATGACGCGATTACTGACGGGTTTAAGCAGAGACTTTGCTATATTACGACTGCTGTCTGTGGAAGCAGTGGTAAAGCAGATGACTGCTATGAACTGGAGACACTTCGGGCTTACCGAGATGAGTATCTGATGAAAAGTGAGTCTGGACGAGAATTGGTAGAGGAATATTACGAAGTTGCACCGATGATCGTGATGGCTATCGACATGCATAAGGATGCATCTTCTATCTACAGGCAGATTTATCAGGATTATCTGATGCCATGTGTTCATCTGGCGGAAACAGGAGAAAACGAAGCATGCAAAAAGCGCTATACCGATATGGTATATCACTTACAGCATAGATATTTACATTCATAGGAGGACCCGATATGAGCAATTATAAGAATGAAACCAAGTGTATCCAGTCTGGTTACCAGCCGAAAAACGGAGAGGCGAGAATTGTGCCGATCTATCAGAGTACGACTTTTAAGTATAATTCCAGCGAACAGATGGGACGTCTGTTTGATCTGGAAGAATCTGGATACTTCTATACCCGTCTGCAGAATCCTACTAACGACGCTGTTGCGGCGAAGATCTGTGACCTGGAAGGCGGTGTGGCTGCCATGTTGACTTCCTCTGGACAGGCTGCAAATTTCTATGCGATTATGAATATCGTTCAGGCAGGAGATCATATTGTGTGTGCATCCGCTCTCTATGGCGGAACATACAATCTGTATGCCCATACAATCCGAAAAATGGGCGTGGAAGCTACATTTGTGGATCCGGATTGTACGAAAGAAGAATTAGAAGCTGCTTTTCAGGAGAACACGAAGGCAGTGTTTGGCGAGACGATTGCAAACCCGGCTTTGGTGGTGCTTGATTTTGAAAAATTTGCGGAAGCGGCACATGCACATGGAGTTCCATTTATTGTGGACAATACTTTTGCAACTCCAATCAACTGTCGGCCGTTTGAATGGGGCGCAGATATTGTAACGCATTCTACGACCAAGTATATGGATGGTCATGCATCCTGTGTCGGCGGCGCTATTGTTGACAGTGGTAATTTCGACTGGGATGCCCATGCAGATAAGTTTCCAGGACTGACGACACCTGATGAGACTTATCATGGAATTGTGTATACAGAGCGATTTGGGAAAGGCGCTTATATTACCAAAGCAACTGCACAGCTGATGCGGGACCTGGGATCTATTCAGGCGCCGCAGAATGCATTCCTTCTGAATTTGGGCTTGGAAACGCTTCATCTTCGGGTAGAAAGACATTGTGCGAATGCAGTAGCTGCTGCAAAATATCTGCAAAACCATGAAAAGGTAGCATGGGTGAATTGTCCGTCTCTTCCGGGAGATAAATACTATGACCTGGCACAGAAATATATGCCGGATGGAAGCTGCGGTGTCATTACCTTTGGATTAAAGGGAGGCCGCGATGTGGCTGTGAGAATGATGGACAGCTTGAAAATGATTGCGATTGTGACGCATGTGGCAGATGCTAGAAGCTGTGTGCTTCATCCGGCAAGCCATACCCATCGTCAGATGAACGATCAGGAATTGAAAGAGGCTGGTGTACAGCCGGATCTGATTCGCTTCAGTGTGGGAATCGAACATATTGATGATATTATTGCAGATCTGGCACAGGCTCTGGAAGAGGTATAAAATATCAGAAACACCTTCATACTAAGAAAAAAGTATGGAGGTGTTTTTTTATGGAAGAAATCGAGAAGAAGGAACAGCGTCAGAGCGAAATGAAAGAGACAGGAAGTGCAGATCTGGATGGGAATAAAAACCATCACAAGATTAAATTGTTAACGATCATCGGAGAAATCGAGGGACATGAGTCGGTGTCCGGTAGCGCCAAATCCACCAAATACGAGCATTTGCTGCCAATGCTGGCGGAAGTAGAAGACAGTGACGAGATTGAAGGGCTTCTGATTCTTCTTCACACGCTGGGAGGGGATGTGGAAGCAGGATTGTCCATTGCAGAAATGATCGCATCCTTAAGCAAACCGACGGTATCTCTTGTGTTGGGAGGAAGCCATTCTATCGGAGGACCGTTGGCAGTTTCAGCAAAGTATTCTTTTATTGTGCCAAGCGGAACGATGATTATCCATCCGGTGCGTTCCAGCGGGATGTTCATCGGTGTGGAACAAAGTCTTAGAAATATGATTCGGACGCAAGACCGCATCACCCGTTTTCTTGCAAAGCATTCTAAAATTTCCAAGGAACGATTAGAAGAGTTGATGTTAAATCAGACGGAGCTTGTCAAAGACGTAGGAACATTACTGGAGGGGAGAGAAGCAGTTCAGGAGGGGCTCATCGACGAAGTCGGAGGAATGAGCGATGCGTTGAGAAAATTGCACGAAATGATAGAGGGCAGAGTAGGGATTTCCAACGAATTTTAGTAATGACAGACTTCCTTGAAAATGATATACTATAAATAGTATTGTCAATCATAAGGGGGAAGTGTTAATGGCTGCAAAGTCGAAAAAGCGTACAGGCAGACGGCAGACAAAGAAAAAAAAGACGGAGCAGAGTTTCTTATTCAATGAAATTGTCATTTGGGTAAGTTTGGCAATCAGCATTCTGATGTTGATCAGTAATTTTGGATTCGGCGGATTTATAGGGGAGAAAATTGCTGAATTCTTATTCTGGATCTTTGGTTGGGTGGCATTTATCAGTCCGTTTCTTCTCTTTGGAACGGTTGCATTTTTAGTGTCCAACCGCGGCAATGGAGCTGCGTATTTAAAGACTGTTCTCGGTGTAGTTCTTACCGTTCTTGTCTGCACGCTGCTGGAGTTGATTCATAGGGTAGGAGGCCTGATTGGAAAGTCGTTGACGACAATTCTGACACCGGCTATCGGTGTCGCAGGTACATACGTTGTGGTTCTTACTTTGATGATTATCTGTACGGTAATCATTACTGGAAAATCAGCGCTTAAAGGTGTGAAAAAACAAGGCGATAAAGCTTATGATAAAGCGAAGCAGGATGCTGCCCGAAGAAGAGAGCTTGCGAAGGAACGGCGGGAAGCACGGGAGAAAGAGAAAAAGCAAGAAGAAAAGAAGGAAAACAAAGCGTCCCGTTCAAATTCAAAAAAGCGGAGTGATCGTCATGTGGAAGGGGTTTCCTTTGACACCACTCTTTCTAATGGAAACAGCGCTGGAAAAATGCGAGAGTTAAAGGCAGATCCACTTGAGCTTGCAGACGAAGGAGTCATTGAGGAACAGATTTTCAAGGAGCCAAGTCCTCAATTTGAGATTCATAGAGCAGAAGAGCCAGGTGATTTTGGAGGATCGGAGGCTTTCGAGGAAGCTGCCACTGTAGATCAGAGCGTGTTGACAAAAAGTCGTGCAAAAGAGAAAATGGAAGTCCGCAAGGAGATGGCAGATGTGGCGGCCACCATAGAAGCAGGGGAAGCGAAACCCAAGAAGGAATACCGTTTCCCGCCGCTTTCACTGTTAAAGAAGGGCAAGAGAGGAAGCGGGGAATCGGATGCTCATCTGAGGGAGACCGCCATGAAGCTTCAGACTACATTGCAGAACTTTGGAGTCAATGTAACGGTGACCAATGTAAGCTGCGGCCCGTCGGTGACTCGCTATGAACTGCAGCCGGAGATGGGCGTTAAGGTCAGCAAGATTGTTGGACTTGCAGATGATATCAAGCTAAATCTGGCGGCGGCAGATATCCGAATTGAGGCGCCGATTCCGGGGAAAGCAGCTGTTGGAATCGAAGTTCCTAATAAAGAGAATTCCGCTGTCATGCTTAGAGATCTTTTGGAGTCTCAAGAATTCAAGAACAGTACTTCCCGTATTTCTTTTGCAGTTGGAAAGGATATTGGAGGAAAGACGGTAGTTTCGGATATTGGTAAGATGCCGCATGTGCTGATTGCAGGAGCAACCGGGTCTGGTAAGTCGGTCTGTATCAATACCTTGATTATGAGTATCTTATATAAAGCATCTCCGGAAGAGGTCAAGTTGATTATGATTGACCCGAAGGTGGTGGAACTTAGTGTTTATAACGGAATTCCACATCTGATGATCCCGGTAGTCACAGATCCGAAAAAAGCTGCGGGCGCATTAAACTGGGCAGTAGCTGAGATGACCAGAAGATATCAGGCCTTTGCGGAGCATAACGTAAGGGATATGAAAGGATATAACGCGAAAATCGCTTCTATGCCTTCAGTGGACGGCGAAGCCTTAAAGCCGATGCCGCAGATCGTCATTATCGTAGACGAGTTGGCGGATCTTATGATGGTGGCGCCGGGGGATGTTGAAGAGGCGATCTGTCGTCTGGCACAGCTGGCAAGAGCTGCGGGCATTCATCTGGTACTGGCAACGCAGCGTCCATCCGTCAATGTTATTACAGGACTGATTAAAGCTAATATGCCGTCCAGGATTGCATTTTCCGTATCATCGGGAGTGGATTCCCGTACGATTATCGATATGAACGGTGCAGAAAAACTGCTGGGAAAAGGCGATATGCTGTTCTATCCGGCGGGATATCAGAAGCCGGCCAGAGTTCAAGGGTCTTTTGTGACAGACCAGGAAGTTCAAAGTGTGGTAGAATATTTGAAAAAGCAGAGCGGGGAAGCTGTTTACGATGAAGAAGTCGTACAACATGTGAATACCAGCCAGCCAGGAAGCGCCAGTGTGGCAGGAATGGCAGAAGGGGATGAACGCGACGTGCATTTTACAGAAGCAGGCCGCCTCATTATAGAGAAAGACAAGGCGTCCATAGGGATGCTTCAGCGTAGCTTTAAGATAGGATTCAACCGCGCAGCAAGGATTATGGATCAGCTGTGCGAGGCGGGCGTTGTCGGTCCGGAGGAAGGAACGAAACCACGGAAAGTGCTGATGACGGCCGAAGAATTCGAGCGGTACGCCGAAGAGTATGTCTAAAGAAACAAGGGAACAAATCACAGAGAGAAAGGATTGGAAACCGATGAAAACAGATATCCAGATTGCACAGGAAGCACAGATGGCCCATATCAGAGATGTGGCAAAAACAGCAGGAATTGAAGAAGAGGAACTGGAGTTTTACGGGAAGTATAAAGCGAAGCTTTCCGAAGAACTTTGGAACCGGGTAAAAGAAGAACCGGATGGAAAGCTGGTGCTGGTAACTGCCATTAACCCAACTCCGGCAGGAGAAGGAAAGACTACGATTACAGTGGGACTTGGACAGGCGATGACGAAGCTTGGAAAGAAGGCGATGATCGCACTTCGGGAGCCTTCTCTTGGTCCGTGTTTTGGAATCAAAGGAGGAGCAGCCGGCGGTGGCTATTCACAGGTTGTTCCTATGGAGGATTTAAACCTTCATTTTACGGGAGATTTTCATGCAATTACGTCTGCTAATAACCTTTTGGCAGCACTTCTTGACAACCACATCCAGCAGGGAAATGCGCTTCAGATCGATCCTCGTCAGGTGGTGTGGAAACGTTGTCTGGATATGAATGATCGGAATTTAAGAAATATTGTAGTTGGCTTAGGAAGCAAGATGGATGGAATGGTCAGAGAAGATCATTTCGTAATTACGGTTGCGTCTGAAATTATGGCGATTCTCTGTCTGGCAGAGGATCTGAATGACTTAAGAACACGCCTTGGAAAGATTATTGTAGCATACAATTTTGCTGGAGAACCTGTAACGGCAGATGATCTTAAGGCAACAGGCGCTATGACGGCTCTTTTAAAGGATGCGATTATGCCGAACCTGATTCAGACGCTGGAACATACGCCGGCGCTGGTACACGGTGGTCCATTCGCAAATATTGCACACGGCTGCAATAGTGTAAGAGCGACAAGAATGGCATTGAAGTTAAGTGATATTACCATTACAGAGGCTGGTTTTGGCGCAGACCTGGGAGCTGAAAAATTCTTCGATATCAAGTGTAGAAAAGCAGGTCTTCATCCGGATGCAGTCGTTCTTGTGGCAACCGTACGTGCACTGAAATACAACGGAGGCGTTGCAAAGGCAGATTTGGGCGAAGAAAATCTGGAGGCATTGAAAAAGGGGATTGTCAATTTAGAGAAACATATTGAAAATATTCAGAAATATGGAGTTCCGGTAGTTGTAACACTGAATTCCTTTGTGACAGATACCGAAGCAGAGAATGAATATATCCGAAGATTCTGTGAAGAAAAAGGCTGTGAATTTGCACTGGCAAGAGTTTGGGAAAAAGGCGGAGAAGGCGGAGAAGAACTGGCTTTAAAAGTGCTTGATACACTGGAAAAGAAGGAAAGCAACTTCCATACGCTTTATGAAGATGAGCTGTCTTTGGAAGAGAAGATTGAGACCATTTCAAAAGAGATCTATGGAGCACGTGGTGTTGTCTATGAACCGGCTGCAAAGAAACAGCTTGCTAAGATTGCAGAACTTGGATTTTCCAATCTTCCGGTCTGTATGGCAAAGAATCAATACTCTCTGTCTGACGATGCTAAGAAGTTAGGACGCCCAACAGATTTTGACATTCACATTCGTGAAGTATATGTCAGTGCGGGAGCTGGCTTTGTAGTTGTATTGACAGGAGCCGTAATGACCATGCCTGGACTTCCAAAGGTTCCGGCAGCGAATGGAATTGACGTGGCAGAAGACGGAACGATTACTGGATTATTTTAATAGGTTTTTGATTTGGGGAGTAGATAAGAAAATAAGAAGATAAGGGAAGAAGGAAAACTATGGCAACATTAATTGATGGAAAAGTAATTGCAGCACAGATAAAAGAAGAATTAAAAGAACAGGTGGCAGCAATGAAGGCAGACGGTAAAAACGTCTGCCTGGCTGTCGTTCAGGTGGGAGAAGATCCGGCGTCTTCTGTCTATGTAAGAAATAAGAAGAGGGCGTGTGAGTATATAGGGATTGAGTCTAGATCTTATGAATTAAAAGAGGAGACTACGCAGGAAGAATTGATACATCTGGTAGATACATTGAATCAGGATCCACAGGTGGACGGAATTCTGGTACAGCTGCCGCTGCCAAGACAGATCGATGAAGACGCTGTAATCCGTGCCATCAGTCCGAAGAAGGATGTAGATGGATTTCATCCTATGAATGTAGGGAAAATGTTCGTTGGTGAAGAAGGTTTTGTTCCGTGTACACCGGCAGGAGTGATTGAACTTTTGAAACGTTCAGGTATTTCGATTGAGGGGAAGGAATGTGTAGTTGTTGGAAGAAGTAATAATGTCGGGAAGCCGATGGGAATTTTGCTTCTTCAGGAAAATGGGACAGTCACCGTAACTCATTCCCGAACCCAGAACTTAAAAGATGTGACTTGCCGTGCGGATATTCTTGTGGTTGCGGCAGGAAAAGCCAAAATGATAACGGCAGATTATGTTAAGGACGGTGCAGTTGTCATTGATGTAGGTATGCATAGAAATGAAGATAACAAACTCTGCGGAGACGTAGATTTTGATCAGGTTGTAGATAAAGTATCAGCCATTACACCTGTTCCGGGCGGAGTTGGCCCGATGACGGTTGCCATGCTGATGCGTAATTGTGTAGAAGCTGTAAAATAGGAGGAACATGTAGAATGAGATGTAAGTATTGCGGACATAGCATACCAGAAGGAATGCTATACTGTGAGAATTGCGGAAAAGAAGTCTGCATAGTCCCGGAATATAATCCGCTGGATGATCTGTTAAGTGAGCAGATCAAAGATGCAATTAACGGCGATGAACCGGATAATGAAGAGTTTTATCATTACCGTACCAGCACCGCGACCGGAAGACGAAGAACAGATACCGTGCCACAGCGGGAACGCGCTCGTACAGGCAGGGAGAGAACCCAGACTGAAAGAGAGCGGAAGCTTTCTGAGCGAGAGCGCAGGCGGAGGCAGGAGGAACGCCGTCGGGAGATAAAAAGGAAAAAAAGACGGAAACGAATATTGATTTTGCTGATCATTCTGATCGGTATCGTCGGGGGATGTTTTGCCCTTTATCAGGTCTCTTACAGTGGGATCGTGCGGAAAGGATACAGGGAACTAAAAAAAGAGTCCTATCAGGAGGCAAAACGTGCGTTTGAGAAAGCGCTTTCTAAAGATTCCAAAAAAGCCGATGCTTATATTGGGCTTTCTAAGGTCTATTTGGAAGAGGATAGTCCTGAAGAAGGAGAAAGTCTATTCCTTGATGCGCTGGAAAAGCAGCCTAAGAATATAGAACTATATGAAGCCTGTGTACAATTTTATCTGGACAGTCGTCAGCCGGAAGAAATCCCGCATCTTTTAGAAGATGCCGAAGAGGTGGTGACAGAAGCGCTGTCGGAATATATTATCTCAGAACCAGAATTTAGCCTGGATGATGAAGAGGTTTTTGAAGATGTAAGAGAACTGGAATTGACAGTGTCTAAGGGACAGAGCATTTATTATACGACAGACGGAAGCAAGCCTACGAAAAACAGCAAAAAATATAAGGAACCGATCCAATTGGATGAGGGGGATACAGAAATTCAAGCAATTGCTGTAGATGAGAAAGGCATTCCAAGTCTTGTCGCATCGAAAACTTATACAGTGGAACTTCCAATTGAAGATGCTCCGGCAGTCTCACCATCTACCGGACAGTATGATACGGCAGTGCCAATTGAAATCAAAGTTCCGGAAGGATATGAAGCATATTATACGATGGATGGAACAGAACCGACCACGGCGTCGAAGAAATATGACGGACCAATTACAATGCCGCAGGGAGAGACCTTGTTTAAGGCGATTCTTGTGAATGGGAAAGGACGGGAAAGCGGAGTGACGACCAGAAATTATATGTTGGAGACATCCGAGTAATCCTACAATATTGGAGACATTCGAGCAATCTGTCACTTGATATTTTGACTCATATCCAGTATGATGAAAGAAGCATTAGTATTTAGGAGGAGATAAGATGTACAAGATAGTAAAAGCCGAAAAACTGGCTGATATGATTTATCTTATGGACGTAGAAGCGCCTCGAGTAGCGAGACACTGTGAGCCCGGACAGTTTGTCATTGTAAAGCTGGATGAAAAAGGAGAGAGGATTCCGCTTACAATTTGTGATTATGACAGAGAAGCAGGTACCATTACCATTGTATTCCAGACGGTTGGTGCTTCTACCATGAAGATGGCAGAGTTAAAAGCAGGGGATTCTTTCCGTGACTTTACAGGACCGTTAGGATGTCCGTCTGAATTTGTCCATGAGGACATCGAAAGTCTGAAAAAGAAGAGGATTCTGTTTGTAGCGGGAGGTGTTGGTGCAGCTCCGGTTTACCCACAGGTAAAATGGCTGAAAGAACGCGGTGTAGACGTAGATGTAATCGTCGGATCTAAGACGAAAGATATGTTGATCTTAGAGGATGAGATGCGCGAAGTTGCCGGAAACTATTATCCATGTACCGATGATGGTTCCTACGGACATTCCGGTATGGTTACGACGAAGATTGAGAAGTTGGTAGAGGAAGGTCACCAATATGATCTGTGCGTTGCGATTGGACCGATGATTATGATGAAATTCACTTGTCTTCTGACAAAGAAATTGAATATTCCAACTATCGTCAGCATGAATCCGATTATGGTAGATGGAACGGGAATGTGCGGCGCTTGTCGTCTGCACGTAGGCGATGAGATCAAATTTGCCTGTGTAGACGGACCAGAGTTCGACGGCCATCTGGTAAACTTTGATGAAGCAATGAAGAGACAGCAGATGTATAAGACAGCAGAAGGCCGTGCGATTCTGAAATTAAAAGAAGGAGATACCCATCACGGTGGATGCGGACATTGCGGAGGTGACGAGTAATGGCGGATATGTTGAAAAGAGTTCCTGTAAGAGAGCAGGAAGCAAAGGTACGTGCAACCAATTTTGAAGAAGTATGTTATGGATACAATATGGAAGAGGCACAGGAAGAAGCAAGCCGCTGTCTGAATTGTAAGAATGCCAAATGTATTGAAGGATGTCCGGTATCCATTAATATTCCGGGATTTATATCTAAAATCAAAGAAGGCGACATCGAAGGCGCTTATCAGGTGATTGGAGAATCTTCTGCACTTCCGGCTATCTGTGGACGTGTATGCCCACAGGAGTCCCAGTGTGAGTGCAAATGTATTCGCGGAATCAAAGGCGAGCCGGTATCCATCGGTAAATTGGAACGGTTTGTTGCAGATTATGCACTAGAGCATGATATCAAACCAAAGAAAGCCGAGAAGAGTAATGGACATAAAGTAGCGGTTATTGGTTCTGGTCCGTCAGGTCTTACCTGTGCAGGCGATCTGGCAAAGCTTGGCTATGAAGTAACCGTATTTGAGGCGCTTCATGAATTAGGAGGCGTGCTGGTATATGGAATTCCAGAGTTCCGTCTGCCAAAAGAAAAGGTTGTCAAAAAAGAGATCGAAAAAGTCAAAGAGCTGGGCGTTAAATTCGAGACGAATGTTGTAATTGGAAAGTCTACTACGATAGATCAGCTGATCGAAGAAGAGAAATTTGAGGCTGTTTTCATTGGTTCCGGTGCAGGACTTCCAATGTTCATGGGAATTCCGGGAGAGACAGCGAACGGTGTATTCTCTGCGAATGAGTATTTAACCAGAAGCAATCTGATGAAGGCTTTTGACGATTCCTATGATACGCCAATTGCAGCTGGACACAAGGTGGCTGTTGTCGGCGGTGGTAATGTAGCGATGGATGCTGCAAGAACGGCGCTTCGATTGGGAGCAGAAGTACATATTGTATATCGCCGAAGTGAAGCGGAGCTTCCAGCCAGAGTAGAAGAAGTACATCATGCAAAAGAAGAAGGTGTTATCTTTGATCTTCTGACCAATCCAAAGGAAATTCTCGTAGATGAGAATGGCTGGGTAAAAGGTATGAAGGTGGTTAAGATGGAATTGGGTGAACCTGATGCATCTGGAAGAAGACGTCCGGTAGAAATTCCGGGATCTGAATATGAAATTGAGCTGGATACGGTTATTATGTCTCTGGGAACTTCTCCGAATCCGTTGATTGCATCTACAACAGAAGGATTGAAGACCAATAAGAGAAAATGTATCGTAGCCGAAGAAGAAAATGGTCAGACCTCGAAAGCCTGTGTATTTGCCGGCGGAGATGCAGTGACTGGAGCTGCGACAGTAATCCTTGCTATGGGTGCTGGAAAAGCTGGAGCAAAAGGAATTCATGAATTATTAAAATAATTAAAGTAATTAAAATAATAAAGAAGGGGCGTGGTAACATAAAAGTACTACGTCCCGTTTTTGCTTTTACTTGCTTTTTTAATTGGTTTTATTTGCATTCTTACGGGTTTCCGAATATATTAGAAATAGACTTTGAAGAAATGAGGTATGTGTGTATGATGATTTTTTGGGGCCTTATGATTCCGTTCATCGGTACGGCGCTGGGAGCCGGGTGTGTGTTGTTTGTAAAGAAGGAATTAAATCCAGGTCTTCAAAAGGCATTGCTTGGATTTGCAGCAGGAGTGATGGTGGCAGCTTCTGTATGGTCGCTTCTGATTCCGGCAATGGATATGTCGGAGAGGTTAGGAAAATGGGCATTTGCACCGGCAGCCATCGGCTTTATGATCGGAATTCTTTTTCTGCTTTTTCTGGATCATATCATTCCACATCTGCATATCGGATCTGACAAATCGGAAGGACCTAAAACTTCGCTTGGGAAATCAGCTATGCTGGTTTTGGCGGTCACGATTCATAACATCCCAGAGGGAATTTCAAGTGGGGCCGTGTTTGCTGGGATTTTAATGGGGAATGCAGAGGTAACCATGATGGGAGCATTTGCATTATCTATTGGAATTGCTATTCAGAATTTCCCGGAAGGATTCATTGTGTCTCTGCCCATTAAAAACGAAGGAGGCAGCCGGAAAAAGGCGTTCTATTATGGAGCTATGTCCGGAATTGTAGAGCCTATAGCCGGCGGAATTACCGTGCTTCTAGCGTCCTATGTCACTCCAGCCCTTCCGTATCTTCTTGCATTTGCGGCAGGAGCCATGATCTACGTAGTCGTGGAAGAACTGGTGCCGGAATCAGCAGAAGGAGAGCACAGTAATATTGGGACCCTTGGATTTGCAGCTGGATTTGTTTTAATGATGATTCTGGATGTAGCGCTAGGATAAGAAAAATCAGAACGAAGATAGGATGGGAATGGAAGAAAAATAGGAGGTACCAAATGGAACTACTACTGCAAGAAACGAGAGAAAAGCTGGAAAATGAAATAGACTTGGGATACCAGGAGTTCAACCGTTCCCTGATACCGGGGGAAACTTCGAGAATATTGGGAGTAAGGATTCCGGTTCTTCGTAAGATTGCAAAAGAGCTGGTAAAGACATCTGGGAGATCTTATGCCGATGCCGTCGTTTTGCTGGAGCGCTCAAAGGAAGCCTATTATGAGGAGCGAATGATTCATGGAATGCTGATAGGGTATCTTAAGTGTGAGAAGGAAGAAAGACGGCAGCTTTTGGATTCGTTCGTGCCAGCCATTGATAACTGGTCTGTCTGTGACAGCAGCTGCACGACGTACAAATTTATGAAACAAGACATGGGATACTGGTTTTCTTATTTGGAACAGTATCTAAACAGCAGTCGGGAATATGAAATTCGTTTTGCTGTTGTGTGTATGTTGGATCATTTTGTGACCGACCATTATATTGGAAAGATTCTGCGGGATATAGATGCAGTTCACCATGAGGGGTATTATGTAAAAATGGCGGTCGCTTGGGCGATTTCTGTATGTTATGTTAAATTTCCTAAAGAGACTTTCCGGTATCTTAAAACGGATCATTTAGATGATTTTACCCACAATAAGGCAATTCAGAAAATCTGTGAATCTTATCGTGTATCAAAAGAAGAAAAAGAAAAATTGAAAGAATGGAAGAGAAAAGAGGAAAAGAAGAGATGAGAAAGATGCGTCTTCAAAAAAGAGAGATTACCGACGGTAAAGAACTGCGAGAGATTCTGGATGAATGCGAAGTGGTCCGAATTGGTACTACGGATTCTGATGGGATGTTTGTCGTACCGGTAAATTTTGGATATGAATTTCAGGAAGACGAGATGCGTCTTACTCTGTATATTCACGGCTCAAAAGAGGGAAGAAAAGCGGAAGCATTTGCGTTCTGTCCGCAAGTCGCTGTTGAGATGGACTGTGGCCACCGCTTGATTCGCGGCGCAGATGGCTGCAGTTATTCTTATGCTTATTCCAGTATTATGGGAAACGGAACGATTTGTCAGGTGACAGATGAAAAAGAAAAGTTCCATGGGCTTTCCTGTCTGATGAATCATCTTGGGGAAGGAAAAGCTCCGATTCGTCCAGAATCGCTTGGTAATGTAGCCGTATATCGAATTGACGTTCATACCTTCACGGGAAAACATAATATATGATAGATAAAAGAAGGATTGGTAATAGGGGATGAAAATTAGTGTAATTACAGTTGGGAAAATAAAGGAAAAGTATTTAAAAGATGCGATTGCCGAGTACAGTAAAAGATTATCCAAATACTGCAAATTGGAGATTGTGGAAGTCGCAGATGAAAAGACACCGGATAACGCCAGTGAAACGGTAGAAACTATGATCCGCGCAAAAGAAGGGGAGCGGATCTTAAAGCATGTAAAGGACGATGCGTATGTTGTCACCCTGGAAATTCAAGGAAAGCAAGTGACTTCCGAAGAACTTGCAGAGAAGATCGATAAGCTCGGGATTCAAGGGGTAAGCCATATTACGTTTATTATCGGCGGTTCTATCGGACTTGGCGAGGAGGTTCTCGCAAGATCTAATTATGCGCTTAGTTTTTCTAAAATGACATTTCCTCACCAGCTGATGCGGGTGATCTTGTTGGAACAAATTTATCGAAGCTATCGGATTATTCACGGAGAACCATATCACAAATAAAGACGAAAGAAGAGGGGGAATAGCCCCCTCTTAAAATTATTTCAAAAAAGCCCGCAGCAATTTTTCGTTGAGCTTCCGGTAGGGTTGATACCTCATAGGAAGATCTAACCATGTCTTTTTATCTACGATACTCTTATAATGTGAGAAGGTATCGAAGCCGCATTTTCCGTGGTACTGTCCAATACCACTCTCTCCGAAGCCGCCAAATCCCATCTCACTGGTTGCTAAATGAATTACAACATCATTGATGCATCCACCGCCAAATCCGCATCTTGCAGTCACCTTTTTGGCAACTGTCTGGTCTGAAGTGAACAGATACAGCGCAAGAGGATGTGCAAGAGAATTGATCTTGTGAATGGCTTGATCCAGTGAATCATAGGTCAATATCGGGAGTACCGGTCCGAAGATTTCTTCCTGCATAACCGGATCCTGAAAGTCTATATGATCCATGATTGTTGGTTCAATCTGCAGTGTTTTACGCGTGCTTCGTCCTCCGCAGACAGTTTTGTCAGGATCAATCAGTGCCACAATACGGTCGAAATGTTTTTCGTTGATGATTTTACCATAGTTTGGATTCTTCAGTGGTGACTTTCCAAATTGCTTGCGAATTTGCGTCGTAAGCTCTGATACGAGTTCATCTTTAATCGCCTGATCACAGTAAATATAATCGGGAGCTACACAGGTCTGCCCGCAATTTAGATATTTCCCAAATACAATCCGTTTTGCTGCCAGTTTTAGATTGGCAGTTTTTTCTATGATGCACGGGCTTTTGCCTCCCAGTTCCAATGTGACAGGAGTGAGGTGATCAGCCGCATTTCGCATCACTTCTTTCCCTACATTCTGACTTCCGGTAAAGAAAATATAATCAAAATGTTCCTTTAAAAGGCAGGTATTCTCAGCGCGTCCTCCCGTCACAACCGCCACGTATCGAGGGTCAAAACATTCTTCTATCAGTTCCTTGATTACCTGACTGGTATGAGGGGAATAAGCGCTGGGTTTAATGACAGCAGTATTGCCTGCAGCAATTGCATCCACCAGCGGATCGATCGTCAGGAGAAAAGGATAGTTCCATGGACTCATAATCAGACAGACTCCATAAGGAGAGGGCTTTCGGAAACTGCGGGAGTGGAATTGAGCAAGCGGTGTGTGTACACGCTGTTCTTTTGCAAAAGAAGGCGTGTGCTTCAACATATAACTAATCTCACTTAATACCAGTCCTGTTTCGCACATATAACTTTCAAAGGTGCTTTTTCCAAGGTCTTTTTTTAATGCAAGTTCAATTTCCTTTTCGCGCTTTAAAATGCAGGCTTTCAGACGGCGAAGCATTTCCATCCGGTAGCGGATAGGAAGTGTCTCTCCCGTGAAGAAGAAACGGCGCTGCGCATGAATGAGTTGCCTAATTTCCTGTTCTGTCATTACATGATTCCTCCATTACGATTTCATAAAATTGTTCCAGTTCTTTGGCGTCTAGAAGAAGCGGCACCGGATAAAGCGGATTGGCCTCTTTGTCTGCATAGCGAGAGAGCTTTCGGATGTCTGCTTTCTGAATCTGCGGAAATGTCTTCGGTAGTTCAAAGACGTCTTCCAACCTGTGTAGTTCATCCAAAAAGATGCGGGAGGCTTCCTCTTTTTTCGTGTCCCGTGAGACGAGCCCTGCTGCCAGGGCAAGTTTTTTTAACTTTCTATGAATGTGCGGACCATAAGCATTTAAAATATGCGGAAGCAGCACTGCGTTAGCCAGTCCATGAGGGATATTATATTCCCCTCCTAAAGAGTGGGCAACGGCGTGAACGTATCCAACATAAGATTTTGTAAAGGCACATCCGGCATAGTAGGAAGCATGAAGCAGTTTCCGTCGTGCTTCAAGATTGCTTCCGTCATGGTATGCTTTTTCCAGATTTTCAAAAATCAATTGAACGGCAAGCAATGCATCTTTCCGGGTACCGTAGGTGGTGGAGCGTCCCAGATAGGCTTCTACCGCATGGGTCAGCGCATCCATTCCGGTTGTTGCTGTCAAAAATGGCGGAAGGCTTAAGGTTATCTTGGGATCCAATACCGCATATCTTGGAATCAACGGGAAGTCATTGATTGCGTATTTATAACGAGTATCCGCATCAGTAATAACGGCTGCAAGGGTTGTTTCGCTTCCGGTTCCCGCCGTAGTGGGAATGGCAATCAGGAGAGGAAGCTTTCTTCTGACTTTTAAGATTCCTTTCATTTTCGCAAGAGATTTTTTGGGGCATGCAATGCAGGCTCCGACTGCCTTGGCGCAGTCGATACTAGAGCCGCCTCCAAATCCGATCAGTGCGTCACATCCCTGGCTTTGGTAAAGACGCAGTGCCTCTGCTACATTTTTAGTAGTGGGGTTGGCAACGGTCTGATCATAAATGAAGTAGGAAATGCCGTGTTTAGAAAGCGCGTGTTCGAGGCGGCTTAGAAGTCCAAGCTTACGAACCCCCTCATCCGTAATGATGAAGGCGCATTTACAGTGGTTCTTTTCCATAATACCGGGGATTGCTTTGACACTTCCTTGTATTTTAGGCTTTCTGTAGGGAAGAAATGGAAGCGCAATTTTAAGTCCCAGCTGAAAGGTGCGGCAGTATAGTTTCCGAAGTGGATGCATGGTTAGTTCTCCTTCCTTTGATGGTATATTCAGTGTTGATCACTAGGGTTCTGATTCCAGTTCCTGGCACACGTGATCCAGGTTTTCAGAAATGATGGACAGAACGCGATAGAAAATTTTTCGTTCTTCCTCCGAAATTCCCTGACTGGATCGTTCCGTAATTTTCAGAATGACTTTGCTTATTTTGCGGGCATAAGCCTCGCCTTCCAAAGTCAGCTTCACTTTGGCGCGGTACTTTTTACCGAGGCCGGATTCTTCGTAATAAATAAAATGATTCTTTTCCAGTTCCGACAGAATTCGAGAGATGGCTGCCTTATCTTCTACACATTTCCGGCTTAAATCTGCGGCTGTCAGTCCTTCCGGATTCTGGTGCAGATAGTAGATACACATAACATGTGCACCTTTTAGTCCAAAAGAATTCATTTTCAGACGTTTGATTTTCTGTATTTTTTTCTGAATTTGAGCGATACCTGTGGTCAGCATTTCAAAACGATTGATCATATAGAATCTCCAATTTCAAATAAGTTGATTTATCAACAAGTTCCGAGGATAATATACTCGCATAAAGTTGATTTGTCAACATTAACATATGATCTGGGAGAAATTAAGGGGAATCAAATGTAGAAACTTGCGGTTGGTTTTGGTATCTTTTGGCATAAATATCATGTATACTGTATGAAAAGATTAATAGTTCAAAATTCGATCATCAGGGGAGGAGAAGAGATAGGGATGCGGGAACAGAAAATTTGTAGTTGGATTCACCATATTGCAACTTTTATTGGGGTTTTCATAGGAATGAAACGGCTGCTTGAAAAAAGAGGCGGAATCATCCGAAAAGGGATTCTGGGACTTTTCCTGGGATCTCAGTTGTTTGCTGTCTGCAAGATTTTGGCAGATATGATTTTGGGAAGAAATGGAATTGAAGAGGCTTGTGAAAAAATGGAAGCTGTTTGCAACTCTCCGAATCAAAGAAGGAGCATGCTTGCAGGAATGACGGCGTTATCCGTGCTTTTTAAAATAGGAACTCCATACATAATTATGCGGCCTCATTCATAGACTGGTAGAAAACCCTGGAAGGGATGTTGTTTTTATGAAGTCAAAAAAGCAGACGACAAAAACAGCATTTGGAGATCATCCAATTCGGGAAAAGGTGGCGGAAATATCAGAACTTCCACGGGATGCAGTGCTTGGAATGCCACTGCTTACCGTACTTGGGCAATCGGAATTTACGCTGGAAAACTATACGGGAATTATTGAATATACGGATGCGCTGCTTCGGATTCAGGTGAAGGGCGGACAGATCCGAGTAACGGGGAAACGATTTCAGGTTGTGTATTATGCAAATGATGAGATGAAGGTAAAGGGCTGTATACATTCGATCGAATATCTTTCATCAGAGGCCCGTTAAATAGAATTATTTCAAATCTTTCTGTCAGGGGGAAGGTGTATTGGCAGCAAATTTCTTCCGAACGGTTCAGGGATATCTTCGAATCCGGGTAACGGGATATGCCGTTGAACGGTTTTTAAATGCATGTGGGTATCGAGGCATTTTGCTATGGGGCATTACTCCGCTTGAAGATGCCTGTGAGATGAATATTCGAATTGCAGATTTCCGAAAGCTAAAGCCGGTAATAAAAAAGACCGGGACGAGGGTGGTGATTCTAAATCGGATAGGATTACCGTTCTTTTTTTATCGATATCGTCACAGAAAATCGTTTTTCTTTGGGGCGGCCGCCTGTGCCGTGCTGATTTTTCTTTTGTCGGGTCTTATTTGGGATATTGAAATCCGCGGAAATATTACGTACACAGATGAGACAATTCTGGAATTTCTTGCATCCAAAGATATTCAAAATGGAATGTTAAAGACGCAGATAGACTGTGAACGAATAGCCAAAGATATTCGGAAAGAATATGCGGATGTAATCTGGGTGTCGGCGTCTGTTCAGGGGGCAAAGTTAAAAATTCAGGTGAAGGAAAATACGGATGCTTCTGGCATGGAGACGGATTTGGAATTGAAAAAAGAAGAGAAGGTTCCGATGGATCTTGTGGCCGACAGAGATTGTGTGATTACAGAAATTGTGCCAAGGACCGGAATGATACAAGTACGTCCCGGGGATACCGTGAAAGAAGGAGAAGTTCTGGTATCCGGTCTGATTCCAGTTCAGGACGATGCAAAGGAAATCATCGGTTACCAGTATCAGAAGGCGGACGCAGACATAAGAGGGAAAGCGATCCTTCCTTACGAGGATGTTCTGGAAAATACATATTCTCGGAAAGAATATTTCTACGAAGAGCGTCCTCATCAAATGAGAAAGCGTCAGGCATACTATCTTAGGGGCGGGAGATTTCAGCTGGCTTTTGGGAATCTTCAGAAAAAGGAAGAAAATCAGGAACTCCATACAAGTGAATATCAGATCTGCCTGGGGAAGCGTCTGAAGCTTCCGATTTATCTGGGAACACGAACGGTAATTCCCTATACTGCCCATCCGGAAACCTATGAGAAGAAGGAAATCCAGGAGAGGTTAAGCGCTGATTTTAAGAGATATCTCAGAGAATTGGAGAAAAAAGGGGTAGAAATTATAGAGAATAATGTTAAAATATACACAGGTTCTAAAACCTCTGCTGCCAGAGGGGAATTAACCGTTCTGCTGCCGGTAGGAACTTTGAAGGCTTCACAGATTCCAGAGATTTCAGAGCTTCCAAAGTAAGAAGCATAAGGAACGGAAAAATAAGAGAAACAAAAATAACAAAAGCAGGAGAATTACAGATGGGCTTAACAGAAATGATAATAGAAATACCTGCCGAACACGAAAGCAATGTGTTTGGTCAGTTTGATATTTATGCGAAAAAGATTGAGCGTACGCTTCATGTTACACTGATTGCAAGAGGCGAACACGTCAAAATTATGGGAGAGGCACATATGGCAGAGCGCGCCAGAAAGGTACTGGAACAGCTGACGGAACTTTCCCGGCGCGGCAACACGATTCAGGAGCAAAATGTGGATTACACACTGTCGCTGGTAATGGAAGACAAGGAAGAGCAGGTATTGGAGATTGACAAGGATGTGATCTGCCATACGCTGCAGGGGAAACCGATCAAACCTAAGACACTGGGGCAGAAGAAGTACGTTGATGCTATTCGCAAGAATATGATAGTATTTGGTCTTGGACCTGCCGGAACCGGAAAAACCTATCTTGCCATGGCTATGGCCATTACGGCATTTAAGAATAACGAAGTAGGAAGGATTATTTTGACCAGACCGGCCATTGAAGCAGGAGAGAAGCTTGGATTTCTGCCGGGAGATCTGCAGAGCAAGATTGATCCTTATCTTCGCCCGTTATACGATGCGCTGTATCAGATTATGGGAGCAGAAAGCTTCTTGAAGAATTCTGAAAAAGGACTGATTGAAGTGGCGCCTCTTGCGTATATGAGGGGACGTACGTTAGACAATGCATTTATTATCCTGGATGAGGCACAGAATACAACGCCGGCTCAGATGAAGATGTTCCTGACAAGAATCGGATTTGGATCCAAGGTGGTGATTACAGGAGACGCCACCCAGAAAGACCTTCCGGCGGGGCAGACATCTGGTCTTGACGTTGCTGTTTCGGTTGTTAAGAATCTGGAAGACATCCGTATCTGTAATCTGACGAGCCGGGATGTGGTTCGTCATCCTCTGGTACAAAAGATTGTAAAAGCATATGAAGAATATGAATCAAGAAACAAGGGAAAGAACCGGGATAAAAGGAGAAAATAGACATGACACTGTATTACGAAGAAGAAGGAGCATTAAAGCTTCCGCTTAACTGTGAAAAAGAAGCAAGAAGAGTGATTGAAGGAGCGTTGGAATATGCAGAATGTCCCTATGAAGCGGAAGTGAATCTTTTGTTGACTATGAATGAACAGATCCATGAGATGAATCTGGAATTTCGAGGGATCGATCGGCCTACGGATGTGCTGTCATTTCCGATGAATGAGTATGAGGTTCCCGGAGTATTTGACGGACTGGAAGAGCAGGAGGACGCATTTCATCCGGAGACCGGAGAGCTGATGCTGGGGGATATTGTAATTTCCAAGGAAAAGGTTCTTGCCCAGGCAGAGGAGTACGGCCACTCTGTAGAACGAGAATATGCTTTTTTAATCGCGCATTCTGTGTTACACTTAATAGGATATGATCATATAGAAGAAGAGGAACGAATGGTCATGGAAACAAAACAGAGAGAGATTATGAAAAGACTGGATATATTACGTTAAGTATGGAGAAAATCAATCATGGCAGAACATAAGAAAAAGAAAGAGAAAAATTTCCTGGTTCAGGGTTCGATTTTGGCGATTGCCGGGGTGATTACCAAGCTGATCGGAGCGGTGTACCGCATTCCGTTGATGAATATTGTCGGAGATGAGGGAATGGGGTATTACAACGTGGCCTTTTCTATTTATACGGTAGCTCTGACATTGACGTCCTACAGCCTTCCGCTGGCGGTATCGAAGCTGGTATCGGCAAGAGTGGCGACCGGACAGTATAAAAATGCCTACAAAGTATTCAAAGGAGCCATGACATTTGCATTGATCGGCGGCGGTTTTGTGGCGCTTTTGATTTTTTTTGGCGCCGGATTTATCGCGTCAAATATTATGCACATGGATATGAGTGTGTATGCATTAAGGATTCTGGCACCTTGTATTTTGGTCGTAGCATTCTTAGGAGTGTTCCGTGGATTTTTCCAGGGAATCGGAAGTATGGTGCCGACGGCCTTTTCTCAGGTGATTGAGCAGATTGTCAATGCGGTAGCATCCATTGCCGGTGCATACTTTTTGCTGCAGATGGGAAAAGGAATTGCCAAAGCTAAAAGTAACGGCTCTTACGGACCGGCCTATGCAGCTGCGGGCGGAACCGTTGGAACCATTGCCGGCGCATTCTGTGCTATGGTGTTCGTAGCGCTGATTTTTATGGCATATAAAAAGATTCTGAAGCGGCAGATGCGAAGAGACCGCGGGCATAAAAAGGAAAGTTACAAGCGCATTTATAAGATCCTGTTCCTGACGATTGCCCCTGTTATTTTAAGTGCAACGGTCTACAATATCAGCGATTTTATTGATAATGCTATGTTCAGTAATATTATGGCCGCTCAGGGCTTTAAAAAGTCAGAGTATGCCAGCCTTCTTGGCATGTTCGGCGGTCAGTACAGCACGTTGATTAACGTACCGTTATCTGTATCAACTGCATTGGCAGCGTCTCTGATTCCAAGCCTGGTCGCAACGATTCAGACAGGAAACAGAAGACAGGTACACAACAAAATTAATATGGTAACTCGGTTCAATATGATTCTTGCGATTCCATGTGCAGCAGGTTTTATCGTTCTTGGAAAACCGATTCTGGATCTGCTATTCTTTACACAGGATAATACCAAGGCAGCATTGATGCTTCAGATGGGAGCTATCTCCGTCGTGTTCTTCTGTCTTTCTACAGTGACAAACTCTGTGCTGCAAGGACTGGACGATATGATGACGCCGGTAAAGAACGCGGCAATCTCCCTTGCAATCCATATCGCAGCGTTGTTTTTGATGCTGGTGGTCTTCAAGTGGAATATTTACGCAGTAGTATTAAGTAAAATTGTCTTTTCGGGAGCGATTTGTATTCTTAATGCACATGCGCTTAGAGAACGGATCGGATATGTGCAGGAACAGAAGAAGACGTTCCTGATTCCAACATTGGCAGCTTTGATTATGTCGGTGGTTACGATTGTGATACATCTGTTGGTAGAACTGTTCATCGGAGAAATTGCGGCAACGATTATTGCATTGCTTGTAGCAGTTCTTTCTTACGGGGCGGCGCTGGTACTTTTGGGTGGCGTTACCGAAGAAGAGATTCTTGGACTTCCAAAAGGTGCGACGCTGGTCACTCTGCTTCGAAAAGTACATCTGATTCGAGGTGAATACCGCTAAATCAGTATAATTATTACGACAATAGCCAATACTGTACTAAAAAAGGAGTGGTCCTTATGAAAAACAAGTACAGTATTGGCTTTTTTGTTGCAGCCATGGCAGCAGTGGTGGCCCTTTCGGGAGCTTATCGGTTTAGTTATGAGAAAGCGAAAGCGAAGGCTGCAGAAGAACTGAAAATAGAAATACAGGCAGAAAATGAGAAGAAAAAAGAATTGCAGACAGAAGAAACGACTGGGAAGCGGACGCAGCACGGCAGTATATCAGCGGATGGACAGGCTCTAAAAGAAGACTGCTATTATCTGATGGAGGTCAATGGATATGTGGTGGTCTATTTAAGTGACCGGAAGACGCCTTACGAATATACGGACATTCTGTATGATGAGCTTCCTGCCATACTGCGCCAGGAAATCAGGAACGGAAAATACCTGGAAGGCTCGGAAGAACTGTTCGGATTTCTGGAGAATTATTCGAGTTAATGTGTAGACTTCCAGGCAGACTTGGTGTAAGATAGAGAACGTAATTTGTGGAATTACCGCAGAATGGAAAACAAAGGAAGGAACAAAAGAGATGAATGATCAGAAGATCGCAAGAATTAATGAATTATATCATAAATCAAAAGAAGAAGGACTGACTCCAGAAGAAGCAAAAGAGCAGCAGATTTTAAGAAGAGAGTATATTGATGCATTTAAACGCAACTTAAGAGGTCAGCTTAATAATATCGATATCAAAGAAAAAGATGGTTCGATTACGAATCTGGGTGAAAAATTTGGAAACAAAGCAGGTCATTAGAACGTGTATTTATGAAATCCGGGAACACTTGACACCATCGCAGTGGGAGATGATGACAAGCCGGATTGGAAGAAACGTTTTTTTTCATCCGGCGTATCGGCAGGCAGAAGATATTCTCTGCTATCTGGACATCCGCAGGGAGGTTGGAACAAGAGGAATCATTGAGAAGGCATGGAAAGACGGCAAACGAACATGGATTCCGAAGGTGATGGGAAAAGAAATGGAATTTTTTCGGCTTACCGCCTGGGAAGACTTAAGCCCCGGTGCCTTTGGAATCCCGGAGCCAAAAGATGGGGAAAGATTTCAGGAAAAGCAAGGGCTCGTCGTCTTACCGGGAACAGCCTACGATGCTTCTGGTTACCGGATTGGTTATGGCGGCGGATATTACGACCGCTATCTTGCCAAGCATCCGGAACTTACGAAGATGGGAATCGGATTTTCATTTCAGCTATTTCCGACGCTTCCCAAAGAGCCCTGCGATATTCCTGTGGATATTGTAATTACAGAAGAAGGAGTGAATCAAATGGAAATAAAGCTTCCTAAAGATCCCATGTTGCTGCTTAGTGTCGTAAATACGAAGATCAGGGATTACTATCATACACTGGACGCCCTCTGCGAGGACATGTGCGTAGAAAAAGAAGCTATTATCAGTCAATTGAAAGGAATCGATTATGAATATGATGAATCCAGACATCAGTTTGTCTAATGAGACGGCGCCGGTATCTGAGCCGGAACGCCAGTATTATTACATAGAAAAAGCAAAGACATATGTTGAGGCGCTTCGTGAGCGTCTTGGAAGACCGGTGACATTCTGTGTTACCACCTTTGGCTGTCAGATGAATGCCAGAGACTCTGAAAAACTGCGGGGAATCTTAGAACAGATCGGCTATATAGAAGCAGAAGAAGAGGAAGCGGATTTCGTTATTTATAACACTTGTACCGTCCGTGAAAACGCGAATACCAGAGTGTACGGACGACTGGGACAGTTAAAGCCCCGCAAACAGAAGAATCCGCATATGATGATCGGTCTTTGCGGCTGTATGATGCAGGAGCCGGAAGTCGTAGAAAAACTGAAGAAAAGCTATCGTTTTGTCGATATTATCTTTGGAACACATAATATCTTTAAATTCGCGGAATTGATTGTCAATCGTTTTGAATCAGACCGGATGGTCATTGATATTTGGAAGGATACCGATCAGATTGTAGAAGACCTGCCGAATGATCGGAAGTATGCGTTCAAATCCGGAGTGAATATTATGTTTGGCTGCAACAATTTCTGCAGCTACTGTATCGTACCATATGTTAGAGGACGGGAACGAAGCCGGGATCCGAAAGCCATTGTCCGCGAGATTCAGAAAATGGTGGCAGACGGCGTTGTGGAAGTCATGCTGCTTGGACAAAATGTGAACTCTTATGGAAAGACCCTGGAACAGCCAATGACCTTCGCACAGCTGTTGAAAGAAATTGAGCAGATCGAGGGATTGGAGCGGATTCGGTTTATGACCAGTCACCCGAAGGACCTTTCTGATGAATTGATTCAGGTAATGGGTGAGTCTAAGAAGATCTGCAAACATTTACATTTGCCGGTGCAGTCGGGAAGCAGCAGAATCCTGAAGAAGATGAACCGCAGATATACCAAAGAACAGTATTTGGATCTGGTAGAACGGATTCGCGCGGCGGTGCCGGATATTTCTCTGACTACGGATATTATCGTAGGATTTCCTGGAGAGACAGAAGAAGATTTTCAGGAGACGTTAGATGTGGTAAGAAAGGTTCGTTATGACAGTACGTTTACGTTCATCTATTCCAAGCGAACCGGAACACCTGCGGCAGCCATGGAAGATCAGGTGCCGGAAGATGTGGTAAAGGATCGTTTTGATCGTCTGTTAAAAGAAGTTCAGACCATTGCGGCTGAAATCTGCTCTGTTCACGAAGGGACTACTCAGACGGTATTGGCTGAGTCCGTCAGCGACCATGACAGCACGATGATTACAGGCCGAATGAGTAACAATCTGCTGGTACATTTTAAGGGAGAAGAAACACTGATTGGAAAGCTTGTAAACGTGCATCTCACAGAATGCAAAGGCTTTTATTACCTTGGTGAATTGGTGGAATAGTATAAATATACCACCCATAATATTGATGGGAAACGCCCAAACTATCTAGTAAGAACTAATAGTGGGGGCGTTTTTTTATGGGACAATTCAGAAAGCGATTAAGTGAATATCTGTTTATCTGGGCGTTAGGCGGCAGTCTTTATTATACTTTTGAGCTGGTGTTTCGAGGGTTCTCTCATTGGTCGATGTTTGTGCTTGGTGGAATCTGCATGGTCTTTTTTACTGTGCAGGGCCAGATGCTCCATTGGCAGGATCCACTGTGGCGGCAGATTCTTAGAGGTACCATCTTCATTACGGCGATGGAGTTCATCACCGGAATCATCGTCAACAAATGGATGCATCTTCAGGTCTGGGATTATACGGATCAGCCTTTTCAGCTGTTTGGGCAGATCTGTCTGCCGTTTGCATTGATCTTTTCGGGATTATGTGCCCTGGGAATTCTGCTGTCAGGGTATCTTCTGTACTGGCTGTACGGCGAGGAAAAGCCAAACTTTACTCTTTAAAAAGGGGCAGATCGGTGCTATAATGAAATGTAAAATGTTAACAAAAGAGGAGAAATAACGTGGCAGAATTAACACCAATGATGCAGCAGTACATGCAGACCAAAAAGGAATATCCAGACTGCATCTTGTTCTATAGATTAGGAGATTTTTATGAAATGTTTTTTGATGATGCGCTGATTGCATCCAAAGAACTAGAGATTACATTAACAGGGAAAAACTGCGGATTGGAAGAGCGGGCGCCTATGTGCGGCGTTCCTTACCATTCTGTAGATGGGTATCTGAACCGTCTGGTCTCTAAGGGGTATAAAGTGGCCATTTGCGAACAGACGGAAGATCCGTCAACAGCCAAAGGATTGGTAAAAAGGGAAGTGGTGCGGATTGTAACGCCAGGGACCAATCTGGATACGCAGTCTTTGGATGAGACCCGGAATAATTATATTATGAGTGTGGTCTATATTGCAGACCGATTCGGAATGTCCATTGCGGATATTACAACCGGGGACTATTTTGTGACAGAAATCGGGGATAGCGAGAAGTTGTTCGATGAGATTTTCAAATTTATGCCATCTGAGCTGATCTGTAATGAGGCCTTTTATATGAGCGGTATGGATTTGGATCTATTAAAAGAAAAGCTTGGAATTAGTATTTATGCGTTGGATTCCTGGTATTTTGACGATGCTATCTGTACCCAGACGCTGAAAGATCATTTTCATGTCAGTGCGATGGAAGGGTTGGGGCTTTCCGATTTCGACAGTGGGATCATTGCGGCCGGAGCTTTGTTAAAATACTTGTTAGAAACGCAGAAACGAGATCTGTCTCATATGACGAGACTTTCCGTTTATACGACTGGAAAGTATATGTTGCTTGACAGCTCTACCAGGCGGAATCTGGAGCTTTGTGAAACGTTAAGGGAAAAGCAAAAGAGAGGTTCCCTTTTGTGGGTGTTGGATAAAACAAAGACAGCGATGGGCGCCAGAGCGCTTCGCAAATTTATTGAGCAGCCCCTCATTGACCGGACAGAGATCAACAGACGTCTTGATGCGGTAGACGAATTAAAGAACGAAGCTATTTCAAGAGAAGAGCTGCGGGAATATCTGTCTCCGGTTTATGACCTGGAACGCCTGGTATGTAAGATTACTTATCAGTCGGCTAATCCAAGGGATCTGATTGCATTTGAGACATCTCTTGCTATGATGCCTCATGTTAAATGTATTTTACAGGATATGAAATCACCGCTTTTAAAAGAACTATACGAAAACTTAGATCCGTTGGAGGATCTTTGTACATTGGTGAAAAAGGCGATTAAAGAAGATCCTCCGATTGCCATGAAGGAGGGCGGTATCATAAAAGACGGCTACAACGAAGAAGTAGATCGCTTGAGAAGCGCAAAATCCGATGGAAAGGAATGGCTTGCAAAGTTAGAGTCAGACGAACGTGAAAAGACGGGAATTAAGAATTTAAGGGTTCGTTATAATAAAGTATTTGGCTATTATTTGGAAGTAACCAATTCTTATAAAGATCTAGTGCCGGATTATTATACCAGAAAGCAGACCCTTGCCAATGCAGAGCGTTACATTATTCCGGAGCTGAAGGAGCTGGAAGATACGATCCTAGGGGCGGAAGACCGTCTGTATGCACTGGAATATCAGATTTTTAGTGATGTCAGGGATCAGATTGCCAAAGATGTTCTAAGAATTCAGACAGCAGCGCGGATTATCGCGAAGCTGGATGCGTTTGCATCGCTTGCACTGGTTGCGGAAAGAAATCACTATGTGCGTCCTGATATCAATGAAAAGGGAGTGATTGATATCAAAGACGGCAGACATCCAGTGGTAGAGAAAATGATTCCCAATGATATGTTTATCTGTAATGATACCTATCTCAATGATAAGAAAAACAGAATTTCTATTATTACAGGCCCGAATATGGCCGGAAAGTCTACTTATATGCGTCAGACGGCACTGATTGTGCTGATGGCACAGATTGGTTCCTTTGTGCCGGCGGCTTCGGCAAACATCGGAATTGTGGATCGGATCTTTACCCGTGTAGGAGCGTCAGATGACTTGGCCAGCGGCCAAAGTACCTTCATGGTGGAAATGACAGAAGTTGCGAACATTCTTCGCAATGCTACCAGCAAAAGTCTTCTGATCCTGGACGAAATTGGAAGAGGAACCAGTACCTTCGATGGGTTAAGTATTGCGTGGGCAGTGATTGAACATATCAGCAACAGTAAGCTTTTGGGAGCCAAGACACTGTTTGCAACCCATTATCACGAGCTGACGGAATTGGAAGGAAAGATTGACAATGTGAACAACTACTGTATCGCTGTAAAAGAAAAGGGCGATGATATTTTATTCCTTCGCAAGATTGTGAAAGGCGGTGCAGATAAGAGTTACGGAATTCAGGTTGCCCATCTTGCAGGGGTTCCGGAAAGTGTTACCAACCGTGCAAAAGAGATTGTAGAAGAGCTGGTTCATGCTGATATTACGACAAGGATTAAGGATATTTCCGTCCAAGGGCAAAGTCAAACAAAGGTGAAGACCAAGCATTACGATGAGGTGGATCTGGCACAGATGTCACTGTTTGATACGGTTCAAGATAATGATGTACTGGAGGAATTAAAGAACCTAGATGTCAGCAACCTAACGCCGATTGATGCACTCAATACGCTCTATCAGCTGCAGAACAAGTTAAAGAACAGGTGGTAACATGGGAAAAATACAAGTTTTAGATCCTGTGACAGTCGATCAGATTGCAGCAGGAGAGGTTATAGAACGGCCAGCTTCTGTGGTGAAGGAGCTGGTAGAAAACGCAATTGATGCCGGGGCGTCAGCCGTGGTTGTCGAGATAAAAGAAGGCGGGATCTCTTATATGCGAATTGCCGATAACGGATGCGGAATCAGCAGAGAAGATGTGCCGGCTGCATTCTTACGCCATTCTACCAGCAAGATCCGAACAGTCGATGATCTTGTACATATTGGGTCTTTGGGATTCCGTGGGGAGGCTCTTTCCAGTATCGCGGCTGTCTCGCAGGTAGAACTGGTTACCAAGACGGCGGATCAGACGTTTGGCACCAGATACCGAATTGCCGGCGGCAAAGAAGAAGGAATCGAAGATGCCGGAGCTAAAGATGGCACCACCTTTATTATTCGCCAGCTTTTCTATAATACGCCGGCCAGACGTAAGTTTTTAAAGACGCCGATGACAGAGGCAAGCCATGTAGGAGATCTGATGACCCGGATGGCATTATCTCATCCGGAAGTATCGTTTCAGTTTATCAACAATGGACAGACGAAACTTCACACAGCAGGAAATGGGAAGTTAAGAGACGTCATTTATCATGTTTATGGAAGAGAGATTGCATCAAATCTTCTGCGTGCAGAATATGAAACTTCAGGACTTAAAATTACAGGCTTCCTTGGGAAACCGTTGATCTCACGCGGAAACCGTAATTTTGAGAATTATTATATCAACGGCAGATATGTGAAAAGCAGTATCATCGCCAAGGCAATAGAAGACGGGTATAAAGATTTTACCATGCAGCATAAGTATCCGTTTGTGGTTCTCCATATGGAGATTGACACAGAAAACATTGATGTGAATGTACATCCGACTAAGATGGAACTTCGTTTCAACCGGCAGCAGGAAGTCTATAATGCAGTTTATGCTGCGGTAGATGAAGGACTTCACAGAGAGGAACTGATTCCACAGGTAGAGGTGAACGTTCCGAAAGCGCAGGAGCTGCCACCAGTTACGATTTCAAAGAAAGAGGAAGTTCCACCAGTTACAGTTTCAAAGAAAGAAGAAGTTCCACCAGTTACAGTTTCAAAGAAGGAAGAGCTTCCGCCAGTTACGATTCCGAAGAAGTCGGAGCTTCCGCCGAAGGAAGAACGGGATTTGAATTACTTTATGGAAAAGATGAAGGAGCGTGTGACGGCTTATCATAATCAAAATTCCTCCGCAGAAGTAAAAGACAAAGAGAAAATCTTCAAGCCACAGATACAGGCTGATCGGATCCGGGAAGCGGTACAGTATGCAAAAAAGACAGAACTTCCAAAGTCGGAACCTCCAAAACAGATGAATCTGTTTGAGGAAAGGCTTTTAAGTGAACAAGCGCGTGCAAGGCATAAGATTATCGGACAAGTATTTGATACTTACTGGCTGGTAGAGTTCCAGGATCAACTATATATCATTGATCAGCATGCGGCTCACGAACGCGTGCTTTATGAACGGACCCTGAAGGAAATGAAGACCAGAGAATTCACATCGCAGATGATCAGTCCGCCGATTCTCTTAAATCTTGGGATGCAGGAGGCGCAGCTTCTGAATGAATACATGGATCAATTTACCCGGATTGGATTTGAAATCGAAGAGTTTGGACAGGATACCTATGCGGTGCGGGCGGTACCGGATAATTTATTTTCTCTTGCAAAGAAAGATCTTCTGATTGAAATGCTGGATAGTTTATCCGATGAATTGAACAGGTCGATGACAGCGGAACTAATTGATGAAAAGGTAGCCTCTATGTCCTGTAAAGCTGCGGTAAAAGGAAATATGAAACTTTCCGCTGCCGAAGCGGATGCTTTAATCGGAGAACTCCTGACACTGGATAATCCCTATCACTGTCCACATGGAAGACCGACGATTATTTCCATGACAAAACGGGATTTGGAAAAGAAATTTAAGAGGATTGTATAAATGAAAAAGAAACCTTTAATTGTATTGACAGGACCGACAGCCGTTGGGAAAACAAAGGCCTCTATCGGTCTTGCGAAAGCCATCGGCGGAGAAATTATCTCGGCCGACTCTATGCAGGTTTACCGGCATATGGACATTGGATCTGCCAAGATCACCAAAGAGGAAATGCAAGGGGTTCCTCATCATCTTGTAGATGTGTTGGAGCCTTGGGAGGAATTTCATGTTGTTAAGTTTCAGCAAATGGCTAAAAAGGCGATGGAAGCCATCTATGCTAACGGACATGTCCCGATTTTGGTAGGAGGAACAGGATTCTATATTCAGGCACTTCTTTATGATATTGATTTTACAGAAGACAATAAGGAAAGTGGTTTTCGAAAAGAGCTGGAAGACTTTGCAAAAGAGCATGGAGCAGAGGCACTTCATAGCAGATTAGAATCGGTAGATGAAAAAGCCGCGCAGGAGATTCATGCCAATAACGTGAAACGGGTGATACGAGCATTGGAATTCTATCATCAGACCGGGCAGAAGATTTCCGAACACAACGAAGCGGAACGGCAGAAAGAATCGCCTTATGACTTCTGCTATTTTGTGCTTACAGACGATCGCAAAAAGCTTTACGAGAGAATTAACTGCCGGGTTGATCAGATGGTGGAAGCTGGTCTGATAGAAGAAGTACGAAAGTTAAAGGAAATGGGATGTACCCGGGAAATGGTTTCTATGCAGGGGCTTGGATACAAAGAAATTCTGGCTTATTTAGAGGGTGAACTGACATTGGAAGAAGCCGTTTACCGGATCAAACGAGACACCAGACATTTTGCAAAGCGACAGATTACCTGGTTTAAGAGGGAGAGACAGGTAATTTGGATCGAGAAACAGGCATATGACTATGACGAAGAAAAAATATTGGAACAGATGATACAGAAGATTAGACAAATGGAGGGAGTATAATGTTTCGCAGGTTATTTGGAGGATCCAAATTTCTAAAGAAAATGAATACCTTAATGGAAGTTTATTCCTGCAGCCATAACGCGGCGGCTACCTATAAAGAACTGGTGCAGTTGGCACCATTAATTAAGACGGAAGGAGAACGGGCGCTCTATGAATTGAACCGGGCATCCCTTCTCTATGATATGAAGGATTATCGGAAGGCGGCGGATATTGTTCTAGAGATTCCATCTCTAAATCCGCAGTTCGACGCCAAATGCGCGCAGCTAAAGACGAAGATTATGGATACTCTGATTTAAATTGGCAGGAAGCAAAACAGCGGGCAGAGGAATCCAACAGAAACCATAATGGAAGGATGAAAGAAAGATGTTTGAAATGGAAACAATGTATCGGGAAATCGGAATCCGCAAATCGGTTCTTGATTTTGGAAAAAAGATAGAAGAGCGTCTCAGTGAACGTTTTCAGGAGATTGATAAAATTGCAGAATATAACCAGCTGAAGGTCATCCATGCGATGCAGGAAAAGCGGGTGAGCGCAGACTGCTTTCATTATGCAAGCGGTTATGGATACGATGACCACGGAAGAGATACCTTAGAAGAGGTTTATGCGGCAATTTTCCATACCGAGAGCGCATTGGTACGTCCACAGATCGCCTGTGGAACGCATGCCCTAGCTTTGGCGCTTAGCGCTAATTTAAGGCCTGGAGATGAACTGTTATCTCCGGCCGGAAAACCCTACGATACATTAGAGGAAGTGATTGGAATTCGGCCGTCCAAGGGATCTTTGGCAGAATACGGCGTAAGCTATTCTCAGGTGGATCTTTTGGAGGATGGAACATTTGATTATGATAATATCGCAAAAGCATTAAACGAAAGAACGAAATTGGTCACAATTCAGCGTTCAAAAGGCTATCAGACCAGACCGAGTTTTTCCGTGAAGCAGATCGGGGAACTGATTGCTTTTGTGAAAAAGATCAAGCCAGATGTCATCTGTATGGTAGATAACTGTTACGGAGAATTTGTAGAGACCATTGAACCAAGCGATGTGGGAGCTGATATGGTAGTCGGATCTCTGATTAAGAATCCAGGCGGCGGTCTTGCACCGATTGGCGGCTATATTGCCGGACGTGAAGACCTGGTAGAGGCCTGTGCATATCGGTTGACTTCTCCGGGACTCGGGAAAGAGGTAGGCGCATCCTTAGGCGTAATGCAATCTTTTTATCAGGGACTTTTCTTGGCACCTACAGTTGTTGCCGGAGCGTTAAAAGGCGCTATTTTTGCTGCAAATATATATGAGGAACTGGGATATCACGTTATTCCAAACAGCACAGAAAGCCGCCATGATATTATTCAGGCGGTAGAGTTTGGCGTGCCGGAAGGTGTCATTGCATTCTGCAAAGGAATTCAGGCGGCAGCTCCAGTAGATTCTTATGTCACTCCGGTTCCATGGGCGATGCCAGGTTACGACAGTGATGTCATTATGGCTGCCGGAGCATTCGTACAGGGATCTTCCATTGAGCTTAGTGCAGACGGACCGATTAAGCCGCCGTATGCGGTATATTTTCAGGGGGGATTGACCTGGCCTCATGCCAAGCTTGGAATTCTAATGTCGCTGGAATACCTGATTCGGGATGAGGTTGTCACCTTAAAATAATACAAACACAGGAGAAGGGAGAGCCAAAATATGAGACGAATTGGCATTATCGGGGGAGGCGCATCTGGAATCGTAGCTGCAATTGCAGCTGCCCGTACCAATGTGCAGGCAGAAATTACGATTCTGGAACATAAAGATTCCATTGGCAAAAAAATACTGGCAACCGGTAATGGAAGATGCAATCTGACAAACCGGACACTGGACGTATCCTGTTATCGAAGCGAAGATTCTGATTTTATATCGAATCTACTTCAAAAGTTTGATACGGAAGATGCCATTCGTTTTTTCTCTTCTTTGGGGTTGGTAATGAAATGGCGCGGAACGTATGGGTATCCCCGCTCGGATCAGGCGGCATCGGTTGTAGAACTTCTTGAGCTGGAATTAAAGAGACTTGGAATCAAAATTCGTACTGGAATCCACGTGGATGCCATAGAAAAGAAAAAGGCTGGCTATCTGGTGTCAGCAGGAAAGGAACGATTGGCATTTGACCGTGTGATTCTTTCCTGTGGCGGAAGAGCTGCGGGAAAGCTTGGTTCCGACGGCAGCGGCTACAGTCTTGCAAAGTCGCTGGGGCATACGATGGTGCCGGTAGTTCCGGCTTTGGTACAGTTAAAAATTAAGGAACATCCTTTTGCCAAAGCATCGGGGGTACGAACAGACGCATCGGTTTCCGTGTGTATTGATGGAGAGCGCAAAGCGAAAGATATCGGCGAGCTTCAAATTACCGCTTATGGGGTCTCCGGAATTCCTATATTCCAGATCAGCCGTTACGCCGCGTACGGCTGCTATGAGAAGAAAAAGGTATCGGTGGAGGTCGATTTTCTCCCGGAACTTGGAGAAAAAGAAACAGAGCATTTGTTTTTACAGAGAAGGAAAGACTGTGCGGATCGAAAGGCCGGTGACTTCCTGACGGGAATCTTTCCAAAGAAATTGATTCCCTGTCTCTTAAGTCTTGCCAAAATTAAGATCCATACACCCGTAGAAAAGCTTAGCGGTGCCAACTTACATACACTGGCAAAGGTCTGCAAGCATACGGATCTGTTCGTTTCTGAAACGAATGGTTTTGAAAATGCGCAGGTCTGTGCAGGAGGAATCAGAACGACCGAAGTTTGTCCTGATACGATGGAATCAAGGAACCTGAAAGGGCTTTATCTAACCGGAGAATTATTGGACGTAGACGGTATCTGCGGCGGATATAACTTGCAGTTTGCCTGGGCAACAGGATATTTGGCAGGATGTGCTGCAGCCGGAGACAGGAAGGATATAAAGAGGGACATAAAAGATGATTCGAATTAATCAGTTAAAATTAGATATTTCTCATACAGAAGCGGATCTGTCGGCGAAGATATGCAAGACTCTTCGCATCAGGGAAGATGCGCTTCTTTCTTATACCATAAAAAAGGAATCCCTGGATGCAAGGAAGAAGCCAAAACTCTATCGGATTTATACGGTAGACGTATTGGTAAAGAATGAGCAGGGACTAAAAAAGAAGCTTCGGAATGCTGCTTCGGTACAATTTGATCGAAAAGAAATTGTTTATCGTCCAGCAGTCACAGGGACAAAAGAATTATCCCATCGTCCAGTTATTGTCGGAACTGGACCTGCCGGGTTGTTCTGTGGCTATCAGCTGGCAAGCATGGGATATCGTCCCATTCTCCTGGAACGTGGAAAGAAGGTAGAAGACCGGATGAAGGATGTGGCTGATTTTTGGCAGACCGGTATCTTAAATCCTCAGTCAAATGTCCAGTTTGGAGAAGGAGGCGCCGGAACTTTTTCTGATGGGAAGTTAAACACTCTGGTCCATGACAAGTTCGGTCGTCATACACGTGTACTGGAACTGTTCGTGAAATATGGCGCGCCAAAAGAGATTCTCTATCAGAATAAGCCGCATATTGGAACGGATATTCTGATCGAAGTGGTGAGAGGCATTCGGAATGCCATTTTGGAAATGGGTGGAGAGATCCGCTTTTCCTCCCAAATGACAGATCTTATTATTCAAAGTGAAACGTCAAAAATAAGCGGAATTAAGGTGTTTAATCATACCACACAAGAACAAGAACTGATTCCGACAGATCTTCTGGTTTTGGCCATTGGTCACAGCGCCAGAGATACTTTTGCAACATTACAGCAGAAAGGGCTTCCTATGGAGGCGAAATCCTTTGCGGTAGGTGTAAGAGTAGAACATCCACAGGAAATGATTAACCGTGATCAATATGGGGAAGACTATGAACAGCTTTATCACGGACAGCTTCCGGCAGCGGCTTATAAGCTCACCTGTAATCTGGAAAGCGAAAGAGGCGTATATACCTTCTGCATGTGTCCCGGCGGTTATGTGGTCAATGCATCTTCAGAGTCTAATCGGCTGGCGGTTAATGGCATGAGCTACCATGACCGAGCTGGAAAGAATGCAAATTCTGCAGTCATTGTAACGGTGACCCCAAATGACTTTGCAGAAAATGCAAAAAACAAAGAAAATGAAGAGGTTGCAGAAAAGAGCGAAGGAAATGTATTAGCGGGAATGGATTTCCAGCGGCGGCTTGAAGAGGCTGCTTACCAAGAAGGACAAGGAATAATACCGGTACAGCTCTTTGAAGACTTCTGTCAGAACCGCCCGTCAAAAGGTCCGGGATCCTTTGAACCTCAAATGAAGGGGGCATATCACTGGGGAAATGTCAGAAGTATTTTCCCGGATTTCCTTTCGGAGGCACTGGAAGAGGGAATCAAAGCCTTTGACAGGAAGCTTCCTGGGTATGCCGGAGGGGATACCATTTTATCTGGTGTCGAAAGCAGAACCTCTTCTCCGGTTCGCATCATAAGGGATGAGTCTTTGCAGAGTACAATCGGCGGAATCTATCCCTGCGGCGAGGGGGCAGGGTATGCGGGAGGGATCACTTCCGCGGCGATGGATGGCTTAAAAGTAGCTGAAGAACTCGCCAAAAACTACCGTTTTTTCGACATTTCCAAATGAGAAATAAGAAAAAATTAATGGGTTAAGTCTATACACCTTTTCGGAAATGTGATAGAATGTAGTGAGTTTTTAGATGGATAAAAACGAGGAGGAGTACATATGAAAGGAACAGGGAGCAAAAACTCCTGGGCTTTATTTTTGCTGATTTTGGCAGGAATTGTGCTGGGTGGTTTTATTGGCATGCTTGCAGAAGGGGTTCCGGCGCTTAACTGGCTGTCCTACGGTCAGACTTTCGGGCTGGATGAGCCGATCGTCCTCAATCTTGGACTTTTGGTGATTACCTTTGGGCTTTCCATTAAGATTACCATCGCAAGTATTATTGGCGTGATTCTTTCCATTATCATATATCGTTTCTTATAAATGATTCTGTTACCAGCCATCGTGCGATTCAAAAGAAAAAATGAATCAGTCAAATACTATGCGTGAAATCCCCCTGACGGAACGTCCTTATGAAAAATGTGAACGGAAAGGAGCCGCCTCGTTAAGCGATGTGGAACTGCTTGCTGTTTTACTGCGAACGGGCACCCGCGGGGAGAATGCACTGGAACTTGCGGGAAGAATTCTCTATCATGCCGGGGAAGCAGGCATTTTAGGTCTGCATCAGTTCAGCATGGAGCGATTAAAAAAAATCAAGGGAATCGGGAAGGTAAAAGCGATTCAGCTATCCTGCATTTCGGAACTTGCCAAGCGGCTGGCGAAGGCATCCTATCCGGATGCGATCTGTTTTCTGGATCCTTCCACCGTGGCGAACTATTATATGGAAGATATGAGGCATGAGAAGCAGGAGATTCTAAAGCTTCTTATGCTGAATTCAAAGTCCAAATTAATTGGAGAAACAGATATATCCAAAGGGACAGTCAACGCGTCTCTGATTACACCAAGAGAACTATTTATTGAGGCGTTGCAGAAGAACGCGGTATCAATCGTAATCTTACACAATCATCCCAGTGGAGATCCGACGCCCAGTCGAAACGATATGTTGACTACAAAGCGGATTATGGATGCAGGAAAACTAATCGGAATTGAACTATTAGATCACGTTATTATTGGAAATAATTGTTATGTAAGCTTCCGGGAATCGGGAATTTTATAGAAAGGGTTCTGTCAGATGGCAAGAAATATATACGGACTGGATCTTGGCTCTTATGAAATCAAGGTCTATGATAAAAGAAAAGATACAATCTGGAAAGAAAAGAATGCGATCGCACTCGTAAAAGAGCGTGAGATCTTTGCGGTCGGAGATGAAGCATATGAAATGTATGGAAAGGCGCCGTCCAATATTGAAGTGGCATTTCCCATGAAGGAAGGCGTTATTTCCCGATTTAATGATATGCAGTTTCTGCTGCAGAGTCTTTTGAAAAAAGACCGGCAGTTTTCCAGAGGGGCAGAATATGTGATTGCAGTGCCCACGGACGTTACGGAGGTAGAGAAAAAAGCCTTTTTTGATTTGGTGATCCACTCCAATGCCCGTGCGAAGGAAGTCAATATCGTAGAGCGTGCAATTGCAGATGCGATTGGTCTGAATCTGGATGTGGAGCATACCAATGGCCTTGTCATTGCCAATTTCGGAGGAGAGACAACCGAATTGTCCATTCTCGCCGGAGGCGGAATGGTAATGAATCGTCTTTTGAAGGTCGGCGGAATGGCATTCGATGAAGGTCTGGTAAATCTGATCCGTCATCGGCACGACTTCCTGATTGGCAGACGGACAGCGGAATATCTCCGCAAGAATTTTGGTGTATTCACCAGTGATGCAGAATCCATGCTTCCTGTTGCAGGACGGGATTTGATTACAGGTGTTCCAATGCAGAAGACCATCTCCATTACGCTTGCCAGGGCAGCGATGAAGGAGCCGCTTTTAGATTGTGTCCGTGCCATTCAGTCTCTGATTGACCGAACCCCGCCGGAAGTCAGACGGGCGATTCAGAAGAACGGAATCTTCCTGACCGGAGGCGTTGCCAGCATGCCGGGACTGGAAAGTTATATCGAAGAAATGGTTGGAATTCCAACGCGGACGGCTCTTGAGCCAGACATTTGTTCTGTGATCGGAATCAAGAAGATCATTCAGTCGAAAGAGCTGCGCAAACTTGCATATTCAATGTTAGATGAAAATTATAGGTGGATGAGATAATATGAAAGCAAAAAAGCAATCGTCACTTCCGGGAAAATACTGGCTTTTAATACTGGCTGTGATCTGCGTTATTTTAATGGGAATTGAACAGATAACCGACGGACGAGGTCCGCTGAAATGGATTGCCAACTATACGGTGATTCCTATGCAGAAGGGAATCAGCTATGTGGGACGATATATGAGCGATCTGTCCGACAATTTTGCCACCCTGGAAGATATGAAGAAGGAAAACAAGGAACTGCAGTCCAAAGTAGATGAACTTACCATTGACAATACAAGACTTCGGCAGGAGCAATACGAACTGGAGCGTCTGCGGGAATTGTACAAGCTGGATGAAAATTATTCGGATTACGATAAGATCGGGGCCCATGTAATTGCCAATAACGGAAGCAACTGGTTCTCCGACTTTACCATTGACAAAGGAAGTAATGACGGTGTGAAAGTAGATTCCAATGTATTGGCCGGAAGTGGTCTGGTAGGAATCGTTACGGAGGTAGGACCCGATTACGCAAGAGTTCGCTCTATTATCGATGATTCCAGCAATGTCAGCGGAATGATTCTGTCTACGTCAGACACCTGTGTGGTGCGCGGAGATCTGGAGCTGGCAGCCGATGGGCGTCTACGTTTTGAGAAGCTTGCCAATAATGACAATAAAATCGAGGTGGGAGAGCAGGTCGTAACTTCCCATGTCAGCAATCGGTTCCTACAGGGACTTTTTATCGGATATATCAGTGAGATTGAAGTGGATTCCAACAATCTAACACGATCAGGATATATTACACCTGCGGTTGATTTCAGCAAACTTCAGGAGGTTCTGGTTATTACCACAACCAAACCAGAACTAACCAAGGCAAAAGAAGCAGAAGAAACAGGACAAGGAGAATAGTCTATGAAAAGAAAACTGATCACATTTGTGATGATCATCGTATGTTTTCTGCTGGAGAGTACCGTATTTGACAAACTGGCATTTGCATCCATAAAGCCAAATCTTTTGATTATTGTCGTATCTTCCTGCGGATTTATGCGGGGAAAGAAAGAAGGAATGTTTGTTGGATTTGTGTCCGGAATTTTAATTGATTTCTTCTGGGGGACTGCGCTGGGATTCAATATGCTTTTGTATGCTGTGATTGGATATCTAAACGGTTCTTTCCGGCGTCTGTTTTATGACGATGATATCAAATTGCCGATTGCTATGATTGGAGCCAGTGAAGTGATATACGGATTGGTCACCTATATTTGCAATTATATGTTGAAAGGCGATTTCTCATTCGGCGATTATCTGGGACATATTATTCTGCCGGAACTGGTGTATACCATTTTGATTACATTGGTTCTGTATCAGATTATCCTTCATATTAACAAGAAACTGGAAGCAGAAGAACAAAGGAGTGCAAGCAAATTTGTATAGTGTATGGGAACGAGTCAAATCAGGCGTAAGCAGATTTGTACAGTCACGAGGCTTCGTTGCAATTATTGTGTTTTGTGTGCTGTCGGCTATTCTGCTGCAGCGGGTATTCTATCTGCAGATTGTAAAAGGTCAGGAATATTTAGACGACTATAAGCTGCAGATTCAGAAAACGAAAGAAGTACAGGGAACCCGCGGAAATATCTACGATCGAAACGGAAAACTTCTGGCTTACAATGAGCTGGCCTATTCGGTGACAATCGAAGATAACGGTGATTATGATTCATTAAAACAGAAAAACAAGGAATTGAATAAAGTTGTATCTTCTGTGATTCAGATGGTGGAAGCAAATGGGGATACTGTGATCAATAACTTTGGTATTATTTTGGATAATAACAACAATTATATCTATGTTGCTGAGAATGATACCCAACGTCTTCGTTTTATTGCGGACGTTTTTGGAAAGCAGTCAATCGACCAGCTTTCTAAAAAACAAAAGCATATTTCAGCGGAAGGACTGGTTCGTTATCTATGCACAGACGAAGTCTATGGATACGGAATCAATCAGAAAAAACTGAGCAAAGAAGAAGTTCTTAAGTTGGTAAACGTTCGATATGCTATTTCGCTGAACAGTTATCAGAAGTATATTTCCACTACCATTGCAGAGGATGTCAGCGATGAGACAGTGGCAGATATCATGGAAAATCTGGATACTTTGCAGGGAGTCAATGTGGAAGAGAAATCTCTTCGGCGCTACAACGACAGTTACTGTTTCGCAAATATGATCGGCTATACCGGGCAGATTTCACAGGAAGAATATGACGCTCTTAGTAAAGAGGATCAGAAAAAATATGATAAGAATGATACCGTAGGAAAATCAGGTCTGGAAAAAGTGATGGACCATGATCTGCAAGGTGAAAAGGGCGAATTAAAACTGTACGTCAATAATGTCGGAAAAGTGATCGAAACCGTGAAGGGTAAAGATCCAGAAGCTGGAAATGATCTTCATCTTACGATTGATGCAGATCTTCAAAAGGCAGCTTATCATATTTTGGAACAAGAATTAGCTGGAATTCTTCTTGCGAAGATTCAGAACACTTTAAACTATGACCGCACGCAGGTGGAGGACGGAAGTGATGTAATCATCCCGATTGGAGATGTATATCACACTTTTATCGGCAATGATATTCTGGATATGAACCATTTCGCAGAAGAAGATGCAGGAGCAACCGAACAGGAAGTATCTGGAATTTTTACCGCAAGAAAAGAAGCGGTGAAAACAGAGCTGACTCAGATTTTCCAGGATCCGAATGCAGCTGCATATAGAGATCTTTCCAAGGAGATGCAGGCATATCTGACGTATCTTGTAACGGATGTACTTACCACCGGCAGTAAAGTAATTCTTTCTGACAACATTGATACCAATGATGCTACGTATAAGTCCTGGAAAGAAGAGGAAAGCATTAATGTTTATACGTACTTAAGTTATGCCATTTCCAAAAACTGGATTGATACTTCTCTATTGAAATCCTATGTATCTTCTGATGGAGATTATTCCGATTCCAATGAACTTTATCAGGGAATCGTAAGCTTTTTGATGGATTACATTGATTCGGACAGTGGTTTTGATAAGCTGGTATACAAGTATCTGATTAAAGCCGGAGCCGTTACGGGACGGCAGATCTGTATGATGCTTTATGAACAGAACATTTTGGAATATGACGAAGCTCAGTATGAGGGATTAAATAGAGGAACGATTGTCCCATATGATTTCATTCGCGGAAAAATTGAGACCTTAGAAATCACTCCCGGACAGCTTGCACTGGAACCGTGCACCGGTTCTATGGTTGCCACAGATCCCAATACCGGAGAAGTGCTAGTCTGCGTATCTTATCCGGGATACGACAATAATCGGCTGGCTAACACGATGGATTCTATTTATTACAACAAATTGGTAACGGATAAGGCAAGACCTTTCTACAACAATGCAACCCAGGAAAAGACGGCCCCGGGATCTACGTATAAGCCATTGGTTGCAGCAGCGGCACTGACAGAAGGTGTTGTGAATACCGGTACTTATCTGCCGTGTCACGGCATTTATAAAAAAGTAGATCCGAATCCAAAGTGCTGGATTTATCCGCTGGCTCACGGAAGCCTGAATATTGAAGGAGCCATTGAGAATTCCTGTAACTGTTTCTTTTATGAAGCGGGATATCGGATGAGCTTGAAAGATAACGGATTAACGTCTATTACTTCTGACAATGAGGAAGGAAAGGAAACAAGGACGTATTATTCCAGTGAACAGGGATTGGATACATTGAAGAAATATGCGACTATGTTTGGGCTGGGAGAGACTTCTGGACTTGAGATTCCGGAATCCGAACCGCAGATCTCCGATGATTCTTCTGTACCATCCGCAATTGGACAGGGTACCAACAACTATACCACCAGTCAGCTTGCAAGATACATTACAACCGTTGCAAATAAGGGGAATCTGTTCAAGCTAAGTCTGATTGATAAAGTAACAACCATTGACGGAGAGATGGTGAAAGATTACACACCGGAACAGGAAAATACACTGACGGATATCAGCAGCTCTACCTGGACTGCCGTCCATAATGGAATGAAAAAAGTAATCTCGTCAGCCCATCCGGATATGTTTGCAAAGCTTATGGCCAGTGACGTTTCTCTGGCAGGAAAGACGGGTACCGCGCAGCAGAGTACAACCCATCCGGACCACGGATTGTTCGTTGGTTTTGCACCGAGCGAAAGCCCGGAGATTGCATTTGCCATCCGTATCGCCAATGGATATAGCTCTAATTACGCTGCTGAGGTAGGACGTTATGTTATGGAATATTATTACGGAGTCACTCCAACAGAAGAGATCCTGACAGGACATGCGGCCAAAATTACCACCAGCGGAGGCGGAGATTAAAGAAAGGATGATCTTATGTGAAAGAAGCGCTGCTCATTAAGAGTAACCGATACGGCATTACTATCCATTTTGATCCAGAGCGCCCATACGAGGAACTCCTAACAGAGACTGTAGAGCGTTTTGAGTCCTGCACCCGATTCTTTGACGGTGCACAGATGGCGGTGGAGTTCACCGGCCGTACTTTCACAGAAGAGGAAGCATGCCGTATGGCAGAAGCCATACAGACGGCAGCAAAAATACAGATACTATGTATCGTTGAGAAAAATACGTACACAGAAACTATACACAAGCGTATGCTGGATGAAAGTCTGGAAGCCATCCATGAGCGAGACGGCCAGTTCTATAAAGGTACATTAAAAGGAAGACAGATTCTGGAATCAGAGACCAGTATCGTAATTGTCGGAGATATTGAAGAGGGTGCAACCGTTATTTCCCGTGGAAATGTGACCGTAACAGGAAGCATCTATGGAAGTGTGATTGCCGGTGCTTACGGGAATAAAGATGCATTTATTGCCGCCGGCTATATGAACCCCAAGAAGCTCCGAATCGGAGACAGCGAAGTAAAACCAATTATAGGAGGAAGTTATTCATGGGCGAAGTTATCGTAATTACATCAGGAAAAGGTGGTGTCGGCAAGACCACGACCACCGCAAATATCGGAGCTGGTCTGACCAGATTTGACAAAAAGGTGGCTGTCATTGACACAGACCTTGGGCTTCGGAATCTGGACGTGGTCATGGGACTGGAAAATTTAATTGTCTACAATTTGGTAGATGTAATCGAAGGCAACTGTAGATTGAAGCAGGCGCTTATTAAAGACAAGCGTTATGAGAATCTTTACCTTCTTCCGTCTGCCCAGACTAAGGATAAGACAGCGATTTCTCCGGGGCAGATGAAGAAGCTGACAGCGGAGATGAAAGAGGAATTTGATTACATACTTTTGGATTGTCCGGCAGGAATTGAACAAGGATTTCAAAATGCTGTTGCAGGAGCTGATCGAGCCATTGTGGTCACAACACCGGAGGTATCGGCAATCCGTGATGCAGACCGGATCATCGGTCTTCTGGAACAAAACGGAATGAAACAACTGGATCTTGTAATTAACCGAATTCGTATGGACATGGTGAAGCGGGGGGATATGATGTCGGTGGACGACGTCACGGAGATTCTTTCTATTCCGTTAATTGGCGCCATTTCTGATGACGAACATGTGGTGATTGGAACCAATCAGGGTGAGCCGGTTATTGGACTTGATTCCAAGGCAGGACAGGCTTATCTGAATATCTGTAAACGGATTATGGGAGTGGAAGTACCATTTATGGACCTGGAAAGCAGCTCTGGTCTCTTATCTAAGCTTACCCACCTCTTTAAAAAAGATTAAGGGAGGGGAGTCCATGAGGAAAAGATCTTCGGTATTCATTGCCAAAAACCGCTTAAAGACGCTGGTTCTGTCGGACCGCGTCCACTGTATTCCGTCTGCATACGATAAAATACAGCGAGAGCTGTACGAAGCACTTTCCAAATACATGGAACTTACAGAAGATGATTTTCATATGGAGATTAGCCGAACACAGGTTGTCATTACATTTGCAGGAGATTAACTATGAAATTACCAAAATTTACGAAACCGTACCGTTTGAAAGATTACAATTTCACACTGGTCATCTTGGTTTTTGCATTATCCATTCTTGGCATACTGGTCATAGGAAGTGCAAAGGAATCCTATCAGGGAAAGCAGATCATTGGTCTGATTCTGGGAATCATTATAATGGTTATCGTGTCTTTGATTGACTATGTCTGGATTCTGAACTTTTATGTATTTCTTTATGCATTTGCGATCTTGTCTTTGGGAGCCGTACTGGTGATCGGTGAGGAAGTAAACGGTGCAACCAGATGGATTGACCTTGGATTTACGACGTTCCAGCCATCGGAGCTGGCAAAGATTTTGTTGATCCTCTTTTTCGCAAAGTTCCTGATGGATCACGAAGAAGACGTTAGCGATAAGATGACGATTATCAAATATGCAATTCTGTCTGCCATACCGCTGGCGCTGATTGTTGTGGAACCAAACCTGTCAACGACAATTTGTACGGCACTGGTTATTTGCTTGATGATTTATATAGCAGGATTAAGCTATAAATTTATTGGAACGGTGCTGCTCATTTTAATTCCGATCACTGTCATTTTTCTTGGAATTGTTGTGCAGCCAGATCAGAAGCTTTTAAAAGATTATCAGCAGAAACGAATTCTGGCATTTTTGGAGCCGGAGAAATATGCAAGTGACGAAGCTTATCAGACGAAGAATTCCATCATGGCAATCGGTTCCGGACAGCTGACTGGAAAAGGACTGGATAATAATACCACGACATCTGTGAAAAACGGAAACTTTATTCTGGAGCCACAGACGGATTTCATTTTTGCAATTGTGGGCGAAGAATTAGGGTTTATCGGAAGCAGTATAGTCATTGCGTTATTGCTGCTGATTGTGATACAATGTATTTTAATAGGATTGCGATCGCAGGACCTCGCAGGGAGGATTATCGGCTGCGGGGTAGGCGGGCTGATCGGATTTCAAAGCTTTATTAATATTGGCGTTACAACCGGAATTATTCCGAATACGGGAGTTCCATTGCCATTTGTAAGTTATGGATTAACATCTTTGGTCAGCCTCTATATTGGAATTGGTTTTGTACTGAATGTAGGATTACAACCGAAAAAATATCAATAAGATATCAACAAGGAGTGAAAGAACAATGAACATAGGCCTGATTGCACACGACTCCAAAAAGTCTCTGATGCAGAATTTCTGTATTGCCTATCGTGGAATCTTGAGCAAACATGAATTGTATGCTACCGGAACCACTGGAAGAATGATTGAAGAAGTGACGAATTTGAATATTCATAAATATCTGGCAGGCCCGCTTGGGGGAAAACAGCAGCTTGGAGCACAGATTGCACAAAATGATATTGATGCATTAATTTTCCTTCGTGAACCTTCCAATCCAAAACCACATGAGCCGGATGTGAACGATGTGATTCGATTATGTGACCTTTATAATATTCCTATGGCAACCAATCTGGCCACAGCGGAACTCATTATTTTAGCGATTGACAGAGGAGATTTAGACTGGCGTGAAATGTATCGGTAAATTAACAATCACTTGCCTGGCTCTTACAACAGCATCTGCCATCCTCTTTTCCGGCTGCGGCAAAAAAGAAGAAGTAGTGGCTGCTTATGAGGCAGAAAATTATAATAAAGAACTTTATACAGGAAAGCTGTTTGCAGAAGATTTATGTATAGCAAATGGGAATATCTCCATGGATGGGGCGCCGGATCCGGCTGGAACCCATGCAATTGGTCTTTTTGATTTGGAAGGAAAGAAGACAGATTTTGCATACAACGTACAGGAGCGACTCTATCCTGCCAGTACTACTAAGATTATGACAGCGCTTCTCGCTATCGAGAATGCAGATCTGGAGGATAAAGTAACCATATCTGCAAATGCAGATGCCAGAACCTTTGCTGCGGATGAATCTACCTGCGGAATCAAAGAAGGGGATGAGATGACTTTAGAGGATTTGTTAAATGGCCTTCTTCTTCATTCCGGCAATGATAACGCGGTAGCAATTGCGGAACATGTAAGCGGCAGCATAGAGGAATTTGCCAAGCTTATGAATGAACGAGCTGAAAGCCTGATGGCAACGGGGACTCATTTTACAAATCCAAGCGGACTGCATGATGAAAATCACTATACAACAGCATATGATTTGTATTTGATTTTTAATGAATGCATCAAACATCCGGAGTTTGTAGATATCATTCAGAGTTCTTCCTATACGGCGAATATCAAAGGAGCTGACGGAACTCTGCGTCAGGAGACCTGGGAACCATCTCATTTCTATGCACAAGGGGAAGCAGTTCCACCAGAAAATGCATCCATTATCGGTGGCAAGACAGGAACTACCAAGCTTGCTGGCAACTGCCTGATTCTATTAGAAGAAGATCAGAATGGAAAACCGTTTATTTCGATTGTAATGGGAGCGGATACAAAAGATCTGCTGTATCAGGATATGACTGCATTGATAGAAGGGATTCCAAATTAAGAAAAGGGACTGCATTTTGCAGTCCCTTGTTTATGAGCGAGTGTCGATTCTTCCATACAAACTGATCAGGTAAAGACCGCATAATCCCACCAGCGTATAAATAATACGTGACAGCCAGGAGAGATTACCGAATAAAAATGCTACCAGGTCAAAGCGGAAGATGCCGACTAAAAGCCAGTTGATTGCACCGATAATAACTAGAGTCAGCGCAGTATTATCAAACCATTTCATGTGATGTCCTCCTTTTTTATGCTATCACTAGCATGTCCAAAAAGAGGAAAAATATACAGAAAAAAGGAAAAATAAAATGGGAGAGAAACGACTTTATTACGCGTATTCCGATTATTTAAAAGAAAAATACCATGAAAAAGTCTATAAACTGCCCGTCAATCTGCCGGTAAACTGTCCCAACCGGATTCATGGCAGAGGATGTGATTTTTGTGCAGAGCAAGGCACAGGATTTGAGGCAATGAAAAGTAGTGTTCCTGTTAAGGAACAACTAGAAAAGACAAGGGAATATATTGAAAAAAGATATCATGCCCACAAGTTTATCGCTTATTTCCAGAATTACACGAATACTTATTTACCACTTACAGATTTTCAAAATTATATGGAAGAAGCGGCGTCCGTCTCGGACATTGTAGAAATTGCAGTGTCCACCAGACCAGACTGTATCCGGCGTTCTTATCTTGATGTTTTGAAAAAAATTCAAGAAACGACAGGAATTGAGATTACCATAGAACTGGGGCTGCAAACGGCTAATTATCATACGCTTCTTTGCATTCATCGGGGACATACGCTGGCAGAATTTTTAGACGCGGTCCTTTTAATCCGAGAGTATGGATTTGAGATCTGTACACATGTAATCTTAAATCTTCCACAGGACGATCTTTACGATGCCATAGAAACCGCAAAAATTCTTTCTGCGCTTCATATCTCCACGGTAAAGGTACATTCCCTTTATATTGCAAAAAACACAAGGTTGTGTGAGGACTACGAAAATGGTACAATATCGATATGTTCCAAAGAGGAATATTTCCAAAGGGTATCAGAATTTTTACAATATTTGGATCCTGGTATTGCTGTAGAGAGGTTGTTTAGCCGGATTCCTCAGGAAGATGGAGTATTTTGTAACTGGGGGACAAGTTGGTGGAAGCTTCGGGACGAACTGCTTGCACATCTGGAAGCGCAGGACAGTTATCAGGGAAAGCAGTACCATTATCTTTATGGAGCAGCTCTGCCTGCTTCATATGACTAGTTAGGAGGCAAAGAATTCGTGTCAGGAAATCAACCGACGAACATACAGGTTTATCGAAAAAAATGGAATTTTAATATTGGAATTATTTTGTTCGGAGCCATCTTTATTTACCTTGCAGCAACCATATTGATGTATCTGACTTCTAATCAAGTGGCAGCTTATGAAGTAAGAGAGGGTTCTATCTTGAAAGATAATGCTTATCGCGCAATGGTTTTGAGAGATGAGATGATCGTTACTGCAGATGCCGATGGATATGTCAACTACTTTGCACTGGAAGGCAGCAAGGTAGGAGTAAAGACAAGGGTCTATTCGCTGTCAGATGAAAAGCTGGATTTTAAAGATACTCAAGCAGATGACACTCCAGAATTATCGGCGGAAGAACAGGCATCTCTGCTTCAGAAAACACAGAGTTTCTCCGATCGCTTTGAGGAAGAACAGTATCAGGACGTCTATACTTTAAAAAACACCATTCAAACCATGCTGGAAAATAAATCCAACCAAAGTAAACAGGCACAGCTAGATGCTATGGCTGCTGAACAGCCCCAGGGACTTGCTGTTTATTCGGCGGCCTCGGATGGAATTATTGTCTATGCTACCGATGGATTTGAAGGTATAACGAAAGCGGATGTCACCGAAAAATTGTTTGATAAAAAAGACTATCAGAAAAAAGAACTTTCTAATAATATGAAAGTCCATGCCGGTGATCCCGTCTATAAGCTGGTCAGAGATGATAAGTGGACGGCAGTTATCCTGTTAAGCGATGAGATGGCAAAGCAGATGAAGGATCGAACCAGTGTAAAGGTTCGATTTGCAAAAGACCATGAGACGGCAGTAGCATCTTTTGAAATGACTCAGAATAAAGACGGAACATTTGGTTTTTTGACCTTTGAAAATGCCATGGTTCGATATGCGCAAGATCGTTTTCTTGACATAGAACTTATTTTGGAAGACGAATCCGGATTGAAGATTCCAAAATCTTCCGTTACCAAAAAGGCATTTTATCTTGTTCCTGAAGATTATCTCACACAAGGCGGTAACAATAAAGAAATCGGAATTCTAATTGATACCGGAAAGGATCATGCTGATTTTCAGAATGTCGACGTCTATTACAGAGATCAGGAAACAGGAATGATTTATCTAGATGAAACTGCTTTTGATTCAGGAACAGTACTTTGTAAGCCAGATTCCTCGGATCAATTTACGATGAAAGAGACAAAGACGCTAAAGGGTGTATACAATATCAATAAGGGGTATGCCGAATTTAAACAAGTGCAGATTCTCTGTGAAAGTGAGGAATACTATATTGTAAAGTCTGGCAATGATTATGGACTGACCAATTATGATCGCATTGCACTAAACGGAAAAGAAGTGCACGAAAACGATGTTGTATTTCAATAGAAGGAGTGAAATTTATGCTAGAAGAAAACCTCAAAGACGTAGAAGAGAAGATTCAACAGGCATGTGCGCGGGCTGGAAGAGACAGAAGTGAAGTAACACTGATTGCCGTAAGTAAAACAAAACCGGAAGAAGTTCTAAAAGAAGCCTATGATCTGGGAATCCGGGTTTTTGGAGAGAATAAAGTCCAGGAACTGACCGACAAATATGAAGCGCTTCCAAAGGATATTCATTGGCATATGATCGGGCATTTGCAGCGAAATAAAGTGAAATATATCATTGATAAGGCAGAACTGATTCATTCGGTAGACTCCATGAGACTGGCGGAAGCGATCGAAAAAGAAGCAGCAAAAAGAGACCTCATTGTCGATGTGCTTTTGGAGGTAAATGTAGCAAAAGAGGAGAGTAAGTTTGGTCTCATGCCGGAAGAGGTGGAAGAATTCGTTGAAAAAGCTGCCAAATTCCCACATATCCGGGTTAAAGGTCTTATGACAATTGCGCCTTTTGTAGATAATCCAGAGACAAATCGTCCGGTTTTTGCTCGTTTAAGAAAATTATCTGTTGACATTGACGCAAAAAAAGTTAATAATATTACTATGAGTATTCTGTCAATGGGTATGACAAATGACTATCAGGTTGCGATTGAAGAGGGCGCTACCATGGTGCGTGTAGGAACCGGAATTTTCGGAGCACGCAATTATACTCAAGTATAAACATAAGATAGGAGATATAGATAAGATGGGAGTATTAGATAAGTTCCTTGACATTATGAAACTCAGCGATGACGATGAGTATGATGATGACGACTTCTTTGATGATGAGTATGATGAGGAATATGAGGAGAAGCCGAAGAAGAGTTTCTTCCAGAAAAAAGAAAAGCATTATGAAGAGGATGAGGATGAAGAAGAGTATGCTGCTCCAGCACGTTCTTCCCGTTCTTCTTATTCAAACAATAATAAAGTAACACCGATGCGCCAGCCTGCAAGACGCAGCAATGTCAGTATGGAAGTATGTGTCATCAAGCCTACTTCTGTAGATGATGCGCGTGAGATTACAGAGACTTTATTAAGTGGAAGAACCGTAATTCTGAACCTGGAAGGTTTGGATCTGGAGGTGGCACAGCGTATTATTGACTTTACATCTGGTGCGACTTTTGCAATCAACGGTAATCTGCAGAAGATTTCTAATTACATATTCCTGGTAACGCCGACAAATGTAGATATTTCCGGTGATCTTCAGGATCTTTTAAATACTTCTTTTGATGCATCTTCCATGCGTTCACGGTTTTAAAAGATGACGAAAGAAGAAATGATGCTTCAGAAAAGACTGGTGGAATTGTCACGGATCGCGTATCAGCGTGGAATCGTGACTTTTTCCGATTTTCTGAATTTAAACGAATTGAATATTTTACATACTACCCCAAAAGATCAATTTTTGTGTCGATACGAAACCTTTGGAGGGTATAACCTTGCAGAGCGTCAGATAGCAGCTTTTCTTCCTGATGCTCTTTATTATGAGTACGAATATCCATTTCAACAGATTGAGATCACGCCGATGAATCGGAAGTTCGCAGAAGAATTGACACATCGAGATTACTTAGGCGCTATTATGAACCTGGGAATTGAACGTTGTAAATTAGGAGATATTCTGACGACAAAAGAACGGGCGATTCTCTTTGTAAAAGATGAGCTTTCCGATTATATCCTGGAACATTTAACCCGGATTCGTCATACGTCTGTTCATACTTCTTTCATTCCTTCATTTGAGCAGAACTATGAACCGGAATATGAAGAGATAAAAGGAAGTGTGGCTTCTATTCGGCTTGATACGATTCTGTCCCTGGCATACCCCCTTTCCAGAAGTAAACTGACTGCTTATATTGAAGCTGGCCGGGTATTTGTAAACGGGAAATTAATCACCAGTAATGGTTATCGCCTAAAAGAAGGAGATATGATCTCCGTCCGGAAAATGGGACGTATTTCTTATAGTGGAATTCTTTCAGAAACCAAAAAAGGGCGCTATATGGTAACCATCCGCAAATACATTTAAGAACTGAGAAGGACAGTATGTTACCTTTTATTAAGTTATTAAGCTTTAAAAACAGCAGGAGAAAAGAAATATGACAGAAAAATCAATGAAAGTTCAGCGATATTACCATTATCTGGCAGCTCTGATAGGCGCTGTTATACTGGTGATTTTCGATCAATTTACCAAACATCTGGCTATACTGCATCTAAAGGATCAAGAGCCTTATATTTTAATAGAAAACGTATTTCAACTAGAATATTTAGAAAACAGAGGAGCAGCTTTTGGGCTTTTTCAGAATCAGCGAATGTTCTTTTATATTAGTACAGCTGTCATTACAGTTGCTGTGATCTGGTTTTATCTTAAAGTTCCGATGGAGCGTAAATTTCTTCCGCTTCGTCTGTGTGCCATAGCAGTCATTGCCGGCGCATATGGAAACTTCATTGACCGGGTACGATTGAATTATGTTGTCGATTTCTTTTACTTTAAATTGATTGATTTTCCAATCTTTAATGTAGCGGATATCTATGTGACTGTATCTGCTGCGGTTCTCGCTATTTTGATATTGCTTTATTATAAGGAGGAAGACCTTGAACGAATATTTCATCGGTCCTGATAGAGAAGGAGAACGGCTGGACCGTTTTCTTGCTGAGCAGATGGCAGACAAATCCAGGTCTTATCTGCAAAGGCTGATTAAAGAACAAGAAATAACCGTCAACGGAAAGCCTGTAAAAGCTGGTTACAGGCTTTTTTCTGATGACCGGATAACGGTAAATCTTCCGGATGCAAAAGAGCCTGACATCGTACCGGAAGATATTCCGCTGGATATCCTGTATGAAGATGAGGATTTAATTATTATCAATAAGCCAAAGCAAATGGTTGTGCATCCTGCTCCTGGGCATTACAGTGGTACGCTTGTCAACGCATTAATGTATCACTGTGGTTCTGAATTATCTGGCATCAATGGAACGATGCGGCCTGGAATCGTTCACCGGATTGACATGGACACAACAGGATCGTTGGTGGTATGCAAAAATGACAAATCCCATCAGTTTCTTTCCGAACAATTAAAAGAGCATTCTATTCGGCGGATCTACGTGGCAATTGTACACGGCAATTTAAAAGAGGATACAGGATGTGTCCGAGCTCCAATCGGCAGACATCCAACAGATCGAAAAAGAATGAGTATTCATGCCAAAAACGGAAGGGATGCTGCTACTCATTACAAGGTTTTGGAGCGCTTTGGCGACTATACTTATATCCAATGTGAGTTGGAGACAGGAAGAACCCATCAAATCCGTGTTCACATGTCAAGTATTGGTCATCCGCTTCTTGGAGATGAAGTGTACGGTCCGAAAAAATGTCCGTTTTCCGGGCTTCAGGGACAGACACTTCATGCCATGACACTTGGAATTATTCATCCGTCAACCGGCAAATATTTGGAGGTCAGCGCACCGCTTCCAGAATATTTTTCAAAGCTATTAGACAGATTAAGAAAAAAATAGAACAAAATTGCCTGTAAATTCTATACTTTTGTTTGTAGTTGTAATATAATACTTACTATAAATAAATCCACTACAAAGTAGAATGAGGAGCGTGATATGTATGGCTAAAACAAATACTATCATTACGATTGGAAGGCAGTTCGGAAGCGCCGGCCGGGAAATCGGATATAAAGTTGCAAAGGATTTAGGAATTAAATTGTACGATAAGGAGATGTTGGACCGGGCAGCAAAGGAAAGCGGAATCTGCCAGGAACTGTTCGAGACGCATGACGAGAAACCAACCAACAGCTTCTTGTACTCTCTGGTAATGGATACCTATTCTCTGGGATATTCCTCTGGAAGTTATGCGGATATGCCGATCAATCATAAGGTATTTTTGGCACAGTTTGACGCTATCAAGAAAATCGCCGATGAAGGTCCTTGTATTTTGGTAGGACGCTGCGCTGATTATGCACTGGAAGAATACGACAATGTACTAAGCGTATTTATTCACGCAGATCTGGATGCCAGAATCCGCAGAATCGCTAGAATCTACGATTTGACAGATGCTAAGGCAAAAGAAATGATTATTAAGACCGACAAAAAACGTGCAAGTTACTATAATTACTATAGCAACAAAAAATGGAGTTCTGCTGAGAGCTACGATATCTGTCTGGACAGTTCCATCCTTGGTATTGAAGGAACTGCAGAAGCCATTGAAAAACTGGTAGAAATCAAAGAACGAGACGATAATAAAAAATTGTAGATTGTAAAAATATTTATGATGGAAGTATTATTGAATGTATAAAACCGTCGGCCTTCAAATGCTTTGAAGCAGTTGCTTATCACTCATTTGAGGGCTGACGGTTTTTTATATTATTTTATTCATCTTATTGATCGAAATAAATCTGTCTAGCGCACGTGTGGAACTCTTTCAGGCCAGCCTTTGATATTTCCGTTTAGAATAGCGGTAAACATCCGTTGCTTTGCTCCCGGATGCTCATAGTTCAACTTTTTAACAAGCTCTTTGGCATATTGACGCTTGGTATAACCGTCGATTGGACAGCGGCTGGTTACAACCGGAAGCTGATACTTATTCTTAAACCCAATCACGTCTGCCTCTTCTACAAACATCATAGGACGAATAACCGTCAGATCCATACGATCCAGATAAGTCTTTGGTGAAAAAGAGTAGAAACGCCCCTCAAACAGAAGAGAGAGAAGCATGGTTTCAATAATATCATCCTTGTGATGTGCATAGGCTACCTTATTGCATCCCATTTCTTTTACCGCCTGATTGAGAGATCCTTTCCTCATTTTGGCACAGAGAGAACAAGGATTTGATTCTTTTCGTTCTTCAAAAAGGATATATGCAATATCTGTCGGTACGATCCGATATGGGACTTCTAATTCCTCACATAATTTTATCACCGGTGTAAAATCACATTCACTGTATCCCAGATCTACGGTAATGGCGCTTAATTCAAATTTCTTCGGATAGAAGCGTTTTAATCCATGCAGTGCATAGAGAAGCGTCAGGCTGTCTTTTCCCCCAGATATACCCACTGCAATGTGATCCCCTTCTTCGATCATCTGATATTCATCAACGGCTTTCCTTGTTTGACTTAATAATTGTTGTAATTTCATAATTGATACAGTTCCTTTCCTGTGATTCATGTTCTCTAGTGAATTATTTTATTGTATCAGAAATCTGGTTTATTGTGAATCCATATTATGATATACTCAAGATATTATCATACTGGTGGTACAAAAATGCTGACAGATACATAAAAAATGAGGGATGCACATAGAGTGAAGTGAAAAGTTTATTTCCACTTTAAAAAAGAGAAGAATGAAAGTGGCAATTACTCTTACAAAAAGGGATAATTGCTACTTTTTCTGTTTTATAAAGTGGAATTCAATGTTACAATAAGGAATATAAAACAATAGGATGACTGCCAAAGACCTGTTTTTTTGCATCACAAAAAAGCGGAGTTTAGTCGTGGTTTTAAAAGGTGTAGGACTAAATTCCACTTGCGAATGGGGCGCTATTCAGTTGCATAGACAGTCGCCTGTTGTTTTTTTTGTTTTATTTTATATGTTTATTTTTTTAACAGGTATGGTTTTAAAATCACATGATCTTTATCAATCTGTTGAATACCGAAATCGTATAACTTTTTGTAAAGATCATGGTACATAAAATCAGTAAGTTCTAGTGGACTTTTACCGCCTAGTAATTCAACAGGAGCAGAATTCACATGACTGATAGCAAGATTCAAGTCCTCCTGTCCGTTTAATCCTAAAGCTCTTAGGTCAGCTCCTTTTGGAAGGATATAACGAAGTTCAACATGTTTGTTTTCCAAAGTTCCCTTTTGTCCGGATTGCATGGGATCGCAATAGTATACGCGTGTACGTCTAGTGCCGTCAGGACTGCACTCCATCGCTTCGGCTGCCGAGAATTCACTCCCCCGGTCGGTCAGTAGGATATGGACATATTTGCGGAATAGCATCTGCCCAAGAATGGATTCCAACAAGTCAACTCCGTTTTTCATGGTGATGGCCGTTTTCTCTTCGTGGTAAATGGCAAAAAGGAGACCGGCTTTTACAAACTTAAAGGTTTGTAAAAAAGGACCATTCGTTTCATTGTTGTAAACGGTATCCATCTGAACAACGAAAACATCGGGATTGTCAGAAAGGTATGTTTTGTAATCCCGATACGTTCTGCCTTTTAGATACTTGTTATCTTTTCTTTTTTTATAAACCTGAGCTTTCTTTTTAGGAAGCTTTCTGCTGACTTGTCGTCTGAGATCCAACGAAGTAATCCCGGCAAGTTCGCGGAAAACACCGGATTCAATGTAATTATAGAGAGTTTTCTCGGAAATATTTAACTCAGGATGGTTGGCAAGTATCTGATAGGGAGAATGTCCTTGCTTAAGAAGAGGAGAGATAACAGAAGCCATAGATTTTGCTTCCTGAACAGTAAGATTTACACCTTGTCTGGAATCAATGAGAGTTGTGCGATAATCCATTTGTGCGTCTTCAGGGCAGTATTGGAATTTATCAAATCTGCAATGAGACCAATGGGAGCAACCATTACAAGCACCCGGAGAGCGATCACGCCTGGAGCAACGGAAAGGGCTGTATTCCGGGCAATCGAGTGTGCAGTTACGACCAAAGGCACATTTACGGTAGTTATTACATTCCAAAGGCATGTTACATTTGTGTGTAAGCACACGATGTAGTTTGATTTCTTTTCCAACCGTGGATTTGTCTTTGCCGATAGTTTGGGCGATGGCAGTCTTGGTGGAATTGTTAGTAATACCAGTAAGAATGATTCTCCGTTCTTCTAAAGTTAAATGTGAAAAAGCATTTGTAGTTTTCATATGACACCAGCCTTTCTGCGACTGTCACAAAGGATAGTGTAAGACTAAATGCTACATCTGTGGAAGTGGAAATGAGTGAAAGACTAAAATCTACTTCGTCCTATTCAAAGTGGAAATAAACTTTTCACTTCACTAATTAAAATAATAAAGAAATTATGAACATCAGGCAGGATATGTTCCCGTAAAAAGGAAGGTATCCTGCCTTTTTTGCATGAAAGAGAGGAAATTCATATGAGAAAATTTTATACAGCAGAAGCAAAAGAGGCAAACCGAAAATATGGGCAAACTGTGATTATGATTACACATGATGAACAAATCGCCTTACAATGCGACCGTATTCTGTATTTGGAAGATGGGCGGCTTCAATAAATCAGCTTTCTCTTAACTTTACCGCGGACGCCGCTTTCCGGCGTCTGTTCTCATCTATCGCAGCATAATGTTTCTTAGTGGTATTAACATCCTTATGCCCAAGAACATCCGCAACAAGATAGATGTCTCCCGTTTCCTTATAAAGAGATGTACCATAGGTACTGCGAAGCTTATGAGGCGTAATTTTCTTATTAGGCGTTACCTGACAGGCATATTTCTTCACCATATTTTCTACCGCCTGAATCCCCATTCGTTTTCTCTGAGTAGAGAGAAATAATGCATTTTCATGGCCGGAGAGGGGAGTAACAGCTTTTCTGTCACCATCCATATAATTGTGTAAGGCGTCTGCAACTTCCGAGCCAAAGTATACAACCATCTGGTTTCCGCCTTTTCTTGTAACAGTAATTCCATTATTCTTGAAATCCACATCATTGATATCCAGACCAACACATTCTGACACACGGATTCCAGTACCTAAAAGCAATGTTAAAATTGCCAGATCTCGATCCTTCGTTTTTAAGTAATAATTCAGCGCCTGTCCTGTTAATTGGCTCCCTGCAGACTCTACAAAATCCAACAGCAGAGCAACTTCATCCGCATCTAATCTGATGATTGCTTTTTCATGGAGTTTTGGCATATCCACAAGTAGTGTTGGATTTTTGGTAATAATTTGATGCTTGAAATAATAATTATAAAAACTTCGAAGCGCCGACATTTTCCTTGACAATCCCTTTTCGCCGTTCGTAATTAATTCTTCGTCACGCTTATATACCTTCAGATATTCCATATATTCTTCAATATCTACAGGCTCTAGGCGTTCTAAATCCGCTGGAGTAAATTGTTCTATTGTATAGTTTTTATAGATTGGATTATTTTCCATTAAAAAATGAAAAAACACTCGGATATCGTAGGCATAATTAATTCTGGTACGTGCAGATGAGCGTGGTTCAATTGCCCTGAAATAATCTTTTGCAAATGGCGGCAATGTTTTTAATACCTCACGTAAACGTAAAGTATTGTCGATCTGTGTTTGTTCGTGATAAGTTTTAGTATCAGACATTGTTATAAAATCCCCTTTAACCCCTATAATTACTAATATTATATCAGTTTCTTTATTTTATGTCTATATCTTTTGAAAAAATCGGTATTTGTCGTATAGATCTATTTCTCCAATTACATTATATCGATTCTATTTTGTCATTTGATAGATCCGAATGGCTACTTCTGCATTCAACCGATCATCCATATTTTTAAAATCACTTTGAAGTATCTGGCAAATTCGGCTGAATCTATATTTAATTGTATTATAATGTAAAAATAATTCCTTGCTTGCCAATTTCAAATTCCAGGAATTCTCGCAAATAATAATCAATGTTTCCAATAGATCTGCATTGTTTTTTTCATCATAGCTTTTTAAAGTATAAATGTAGTTTTCTAACAATTCGGAGGCTTCTTCTGTTCCCAGAATCAAATATATCAATTTGTATATGCCGATTTTTTCGTAAAGAATTACTACGTCTCCTCTGTTCATGTTCTGATGAATTCGAATACATTTTTTTGCTTCTTCAAAACTTTTATGAAGATCCATCACATCTTCTTTATATTGTCCTGCTGCAATAGTTGCCGTCAATCCCAGGTTTTCTATAATTTCACCTCGAAAATTCTCATATACCTTTTCCAATCTTTTCTGAAATGTTAACATATCACATTCTTCATAGATGATGTATATGAAATAATCATTTAACTTACTGTATGCCACTTGTGCAAATTCTTCTTTGAAACGACGCGTAATGGATCGGAAATATACCTGCATAGTAAATTCCATTGAAAGATTACGGTTGCTGTCTTTTTGAGCATAATGTTCTTTAAAATTATCAAAATCCACTATTACAACTCTTCCACCGTTTTGAATTTTCCAATGATACAATTCTGCACGATTATAAAATTCCGCTTTTGAATTAATATTGTTATAGACAATATCAAATATAAATTCATCTCGAAAACGAGAAGTTATCTGATCATTACTTATTCTTTTCTGCATATCCAGTATCAAATTAGTCCCAGCTGATTCCAGAGCAATATGTTGATTTTCAACGCTAATTGTTTTATTGTCTTTTCCTAAAATGATAATTCCGTATGTAGTTCTTTGATTACTTATCTTATGCGTATCATAATGACTCTCTATCCAAGAATAAAAATCTCGAATCAAAAATTTTTCTGGTAATTCTTTCATCAGTCCCTGACTTTTAGGTGATATAAACAGTTTGATAAACTGCATATCAAAAAAAGCAACCTCTCGATGAATAATAGCCTGCAAAGACTCTAACAATTTTTCAATTGGCTGTTCTGTAAGTGCAAGTTCTGTAAATGACTGATGTATTTTCTGCGAAAATTTCAACTGAATCGCTTGCTTACTGATTACCTCTTCTAATACCGGATTGATAATATCTGTAAAAGCAAAATCCATTGGAATATAAATTAACGGAAAATTCAATCTGTCTGCTGCAGCTATTGCTTCTTGTGGGATCATTCCTATAAACCGTTCTGTTTTGATACCGAATGCACTAGCACCATGTTTATCAAGCTTTTCGATTAAAGTTGCAAGATAATCGGGATCCTCTTTAATTGGATTCCCTGAAGTGATAAGGAATTCCCCTCCTTTCATCCACTCGTATATATCAGGAGCATCCATCACACTTACCGTGCTTACCTGGCGGTTCATTCCTCCGTGTCCCGCAATGATGCGAAGGCGTTTTAAAGATGGAATTTCTAATATATCTGCTATATTAACCATAAGTTTCTCCCTATTTCTATAAAGTTATTTTATCTATTATAACATCTTTCTATATTTTCATCATCCTACATATTACAAATATAAAAACAAGGAATACACCAGTGGTAATTTTTATACCACTAGTGTATTCTAATCAATTTTTAAAAACCAAGCCCCTGCAATACGATTGCTGTAATAATCGTACACAACGCCATTGAAGTAACATTTGCATTTGTACCATGTACACCATCTGGCAGCTTACCGGCAAAGAAATCAGCAACCGGAGCTCCCATAATACCGCCTAAGACACCTGAAAGCAACGCAACTGGTATCGTTCCTCCAAACATCAAAACACATGCTGGTCCAACCGATACAACAGGAACATAAGTTGCATACCATCCCCCATTTTCAAATTTTTCGGCATATAGGAATATTCCAATTCCTGCTCCTACAAACTGTGACAACAATACTGCGCCGATCACAGTCCCTCCGCCATTTACTACCATTTCTCCATTTAACAGACAATCAACAGCAAGACCAATAAAAAGGAAGATAGATGCAATCTCATTTCCATAAAAATGTGGTTCTGTAAATTCTGCAAGTGCTCTTCGGACTGCCCATCCTACGGAATAGACATCTTCCGGTTTTGCGGAGTCCTCTTCCTTGTACTTTTTAATCGGTACCGGTTTTACAAATGGAAGAATTTTCACAATGTAACAAATTACAATACCTGAAATAGCCATTGCAGATACATTGGCCACAACTCCCGGAACTCCTAAAACAGGAATTACACTGTTGCCAAGCCAGTAAGCAATTGGAGCACAAAGTAGCCCTCCTAAAATAGAACTTGTAAGTAATGCTGGTATACTTGGGCCATATAACAACATAATAGATGGAGGAGCTCCTACAACAGTGATGAAAGTAGGAATCCAGGAAGCGCCTTCTACATCAAACCATCCAATATAACCAAATACAAAAATTGTTAATGAAAGTGAAATCACTTGAGATGCTAACACCCATGGCCACATGCTGCTGTTTCCATAACAAATATCAAACCCTGCAAACCTAGAATTTTTCATGCTCAACATCCATGCTACAAAGCCGCCGATGATGACCATAACACCAGAAAAAATTCCGGCAAAGAAATTAGGCTCAGTAAAATCCATAAAAAACCAGTAAATCTGCTTCAGAACATCACTACTGATTCCGTCTATAATTGCATTGTAGGAAAATGCCGCATTTGTTCCTGACAACAGTGGAAATATATAAAAGCAGGAAAAGCCAATCGCAATTGTTATAAACAGACCTGTCAGAGATCCTAACTTTTGTTTTTTCATTTTTCATCCTCCTCATAAAAATATTCCAATAGATATTTTATATATTTTTTTGACATTTTTGTAACAGACGAAACTGAAATATACTCGTTTGTCTGATGTGCTAATTTATCATCTCCTGGTCCCATAATAACAAACGGTTTTGGATTAGATGGAATGATCTGTGATGCATCAGTATAAAACATCAGACCTCTGATAACTGGATTCATATGCATCTCTTGGTATATATGTGCTATATGTTTTACCATTTCACAGTCTTCTTTTGTTCCCACAGCCGGACGATTATTCAGAATTGTCATATCTAACTGAAGTCCCTTGTCTTTACGTTCCATATCAATAATCAACTGCTGTACAAAAATTAGCGATTGAAATATCTTTTACGCTGTCTACCTTATTCTTAGGGTCTACCATACGCCCTGCTTTTAAGATGATTCTACCACTTTGGCAAACCTCTCCAATCGTGTCCTTCATTGTACCATTTGACACTGTTGCAAGCGCATCTGACAAATAACCTACTGAAGTTTCATACATATTACCGTCCTCCTCTTTTTTATCTTTATAGGTTTATTTTAATAGAATTGCAGTAAGTTATCTACGTTCCTTAAATACAGTTTAGGTTTCTCTCTTTTGTACACAAAGGTCAATAGCTGCATTATCTGCATATATAAGAAAAGAGACGGTCAACACCGTCTCAAAAAATCTATATTTCTAATCATTATAATTTCGGAAAAACTTAGCTAATCCATTTAATGTTTTCAAAAGCACAGGGAGCTCTTCTGGCTCTAGACTTTGGATCACTGCATCTGTCATCTGCTCATGGAATTTAGCATGATGCCTATATGCACGTTCTCCCTTTTCTGTAAGGGTAATCATTACAACTCGCCGATCTTCAGTACTTCTTTGGCGAATGGCATAATTCTGGCGAACAAGTCGATTCATAGAAGTCGTTAATGTTCCTGCAGTAACATTTAATTTTTTAGCAATTGCGGACATTGTATCTCCAGCTCCTAAACCAATAGCTTCTATGATATGCATATCGTTATTGGTAATATCCTTAAATTCCTCCGAGATGATTGCTTTTTCTTCCAATTCCCATATTTCATTAAATAAATGAACCAATATATCGTTAATCGTTTCGTACGTATTCACTGTTCTCTCCTTCATTTACCTTCAAAACTCTTACAATATTATACCATTGATTCAGGAAAAAGAAAGATAGATCTTACATTACTCGGAATCTTTGATAACGTTTCTCTACCAATTCTTCTATGGTTAATTTAGATTTCTCCTCTAAAAATTGACAAAGTGCATAGTCAATCTGTTTACAAACATTTGCCATGGTATCTGAAGTATAATTTTCAGGCTCCCTAAATATTCGTTCCACAATATTGGAATCTTTTAAATCTATGGATGTTAGCTTCATGACTTTTGCAGCTTCCTCAGCCTTTTTACTATCTTTCCATAAAATAGAAGCAAAACCCTCCGGAGATAAAATGGAATAGATCGAATTTTCTAACATCCACACCTCGTCTGATGTAGCAAGAGCCAACGCTCCACCACTCCCCCCTTCTCCTATAATCAAAGAAACAATCGGGGTTTTTAAGCCAGACATTTCATAAAGATTCCTAGCAATTGCTTCCCCCTGTCCTCGTTCTTCTGCTTCAATACCACAAAAGGCTCCTGGCGTATCGATAAGACAAATTACAGGCCGGTGGAATTTCTCAGCCTGTTTCATCACACGAAGCGCCTTACGATATCCATCCGGAGAAGGCATTCCAAAATTACATGCTACGTTTTCCTTTGTCGTCGTTCCTTTTTCCTGTGAAATCACAGTGACTGGATTTCCATGAAAAAATGCCAGACCACACATTATTGCCGGATCATCTTTATAACAACGATCGCCGTGTATTTCATAAAATTCTGTAAACAAATTTTTAATATAATTTGAACTAACCGGGCGACCTTTTTTACGTGATTTCTGTACACGATCCCAGGCTGAAATAGATTTCTGATCTTCTATTTCATTCAAATTACTCTGATATTCCTCATCTTCTTTCTGTCTCAAAGAAAGATCAAATTTTACTTTGTCTCTATCAATATTATGAAGCTTTAGTAAGCGAATGAGCGTTTCTTTCATCTTGGGTCGCTCAACGATTGCATCAATAAATCCATGTTCCAGCAAAAATTCAGCAGTTTGAAATCCTTGAGGTAATTTTTGCCCAATCGTTTGCTCAATTACCCGTGGTCCAGCAAATCCAATCAACGCTCCCGGTTCTGCCAAAATAATATCACCTAACATTGCAAAACTTGCCGTCACACCCCCTGTGGTTGGATTGGTTAAAATTGGAATATAAAGAAGACCTGCATCGCTATGGCGTTTCAATGCAGCAGATGTTTTTGCCATTTGCATCAGAGATGTAATTCCCTCCTGCATACGTGCTCCACCAGAACAAACAAATATAATTACAGGTAAGCGTTCCGAGGTTGCTTGTTCTACCATTCTAGTAATTTTCTCACCAACAACTTCTCCCATGCTCGCCATAATGAATCGACTATCACAAACTCCTATTGCAACGGGATATCTGCCTATCAATGCTTTTCCTGTTATAACAGCCTCATCTAAATTGGTCTTTTCTTTCATAACAGCCAATTTTTCTTCATATCCTTTATAATCCAATGGATTCGGACTTTGAAGTCCGGTATCCCATTGTTCAAATGTCCCTTCATCCACGACCATCTCCAGCCGTCGAAATGCATGCATTCGAAAATAGTAGTTGCATTTAGGACAAATATAATAATTATCTTTTACTTCTTCTGTAATCACTGCGGATTTACAGGAATTACACTTCTTTAAAAGTCCTTTGGGTACTTCCGGCTCTTTCCCAAACATCCTAATTTCTTTTTTCATAGAATCTGTTCTTGCCCGAGAGATAGAACCCACTTTTTTAAATGTATTTTTTAAATTCATTTTTCACTCATCTTTTCTATAAATTCAATATCCACATTTCCAGTACAATAATCAGGATGCTCTAGAATCTGATATAGATAATCTACATTTGTATCAATGCCATCAATGACCACTTCACCTAAAACACTTCGCATTTTTACAATCGCTTCTTCTCTTGTATCAGCGTATACAATAATTTTTGCCAACATAGAATCATAGTAGGCAGGAACGGTGTATCCTTCGTAAATTGCAGAATCTACACGCACCCCTTTTCCTCCGGGAAGAAACATTCCTGTGATTGTTCCGGGTGAGGGTAAAAAATTCTTCTCTGGATTCTCAGCATTGACGCGACATTCAATGGCGTAACCCTGGATTTTTATATCCTTTTGTTTATAGGAAAGTGGTAATCCTGATGCTATCTTAATCTGCTCTTTGATTAAATCAACTCCTGTAACCCATTCTGTCACGGGATGTTCTACCTGTATACGTGTATTCATTTCCATGAAATAAAAACGCTCATCGTTTTCCAAAAGAAATTCAACTGTACCAGCATTGGTATACCCGCATGCTTTTGCGGCTCTTACTGCTGTTTCACCCATTACTTTGCGCAACTTAGGTGTGATAGCTGAACTAGGCGCTTCTTCTAGCATTTTCTGGTGATTTCTTTGAATAGAACAATCGCGTTCTCCTAAATGGATTATATTTCCCTTGGAATCTGCCAATATCTGAAATTCAATATGTCTGGGATGTCTTATAAAATGCTCGATATACATAGTATCATCGCCAAATGCATTTTTTGCTTCTTTTTGAGCGGTCAAAAAACTGGATTCAAACTCTTCCGGAGTATTTGCAACACGCATTCCTTTTCCCCCACCGCCAAGGGCTGCTTTTATAATAACTGGATACCCCACTTCTCTTGCCGCTACAGCTGCACTTCGTACATCATAAATTGGATCTTTACTGCCTGGAATAACAGGTACCCCAGCTTCAATCATTGTATTTCTAGCCTGTGATTTATTTCCCATTTTCCGAATCACTTCAGCACTGGGTCCGATAAATGTGATATGACATTGTTCACAAAGGAAAGCAAATTTACTATTTTCTGATAAGAATCCAAATCCCGGATGAATCGCATCTGCACCTGATGTAATCGTAGCGCTAATAATTCGTTCCATACTTAAATAGCTTTCAGCAGAAGGTGCCGGTCCAATACAGATCGCCTTATCAGCTAATTGTGTATGAACCGCTTCTTTATCTGCCTCAGAATAAACTGCAACAGTCTGAATTCCCATTTCCCTGCATGCGCGAATAATACGAACTGCAATTTCACCTCTATTTGCAATCAAAACCTTTTTAATCATAATCAAATCCCTATCCAATCATAAATGTCAATTCAGCGCGAACAACAACTTTCCCCTCAACAGAAGCTGTGGCTTCTCCGATCCCAAATGGACCTTTCTGTTTGATCATCTTCGTCTCCAAACGTATTTTATCTCCCGGAACTACCTTCCCTTTAAACTTACAATTTTGTATTCCAGCAAAATATGCCGTCTTTCCGCGATTCTCCTCCTTGGAAAGAATCGCAATCGCACCAGTTTGTGCCAATGCTTCGATTGTCAATACCCCCGGCATTACCGGCTCTTTCGGGAAATGTCCTTTAAAGAACTCTTCTCTGTACGTCACGCATTTATAAGCCACAGCATACTGTCCGGCTTCATAATCTTCCACATAATCAATCAACAAAAACGGATGGCGATGCGGTAAGATTTCTTTGATCTAATTTATATCTAAATGATTCATTTGTCTATTTCTCCTTTATCCAATCAAAAACAACGGCTGCCCGTATTCTACAGTCTGTCCATTTTTTACAAAGATTTCTTTTACAGTTCCGTCAAATTCACATTCGATATCATTCATCAGCTTCATAGCTTCAACAATTGCGATTGTCTGACCTTTTCTTACAACTTCTCCCACTTGTACAAATGGCATTGCGTCTTCAGCTGGTGCAGAATAGAAAGTTCCTACAAGCGGAGATACCACAACATTTCCTTCTAAATTATCCTCTCCAACATCCGCAGATACATCTGATCTGTCTTCCTTTTTAGGACCACCCTTATTTTCTAAAATAGGTTCGGCTATCTGAGTTGTGCCTTCTTTTTTTATGATAAGTTTCATATTCTCTTCTTCATACTGAAACTCTGTAAGATTCGATGCAGATATAATTTTAATTAACTGCGTTAACTGTTCTGCTTCCATAATGTTTATCTCCTATTCCAGATATTCTTTGATACAAAGTGTAGCATTATGTCCACCAAATCCAAGCGAATTGGTAAGTACACAATGAACCGGTTTCTCAATCGGAGCTCCAATAGTATAATTTAGATCACATTCATCATCCGGGGTTTGAAGTCCCATCGTTTGATGGATAAATCCTTCTTCAATAGACTTAACACAGACAATAAACTCAACTCCGCCTGCGGCTCCCAATAAATGTCCTGTCATTGATTTCGTAGAATTTACCACCACATCCTTGGCAGCATCTTTCAATACTGATTTTATCGCTCTGGTTTCAACCAAATCATTATGATGTGTACTTGTTCCATGTGCATTGATATAGTCAATATCTTCTGGATGTACATTTGCATCTGTCAATGCAAGTTCCATTGCTTTTGCTGCCCCAGATCCGTCTTCAGCTGGTGCTGTAATATGATAAGCATCACAAGTTGCACCATATCCGACCAGTTCCGCATAGATTTTAGCGCCTCTTTTTTTAGCGTGTTCCAATTCCTCTAACACGACTATGCCGGCACCTTCTCCAATAACAAAACCACTTCTATCTTTATCAAATGGAATGGATGCACGTTTGGGATCGGTCGCTGTTGTTAAAGCAGTCAAATTACTAAAACCAGCAACGGAAAGTGGACAAATTGCGCTCTCTGTCCCACCTGCTAACATAATATCTGCATCACCATATTGAATAGCACGAAGTGCATCGCCAATGGAATGTGTTCCCGTTGCACAGGCAGTAGTTACACTTGTACATTTTCCTTTTAATCCAAGTTGGATCGCAACATTACCTGCAGCCATATTTGAAATCATCATTGGAACCATCAATGGATTCACACGAGCAGGACCCTTTGTCAGAATTTTCTCATACTCTCGTTCTGCTACTTGGAGACTCCCGATCCCAGATCCGATGATAACACCAATCCTGAAAGGATCTTCTCGCTGCATGTCAATTTCTGCCTGTTCAAATGCCTCTTTTGCCGCAGCAACAGCATATTGGGAAAATGGCTCCATGCGCTTCGCTGATTTAAAATCCATACATTCTTTTGCTGCAAATCCTTTTACCTCTCCAGCCAATTTCACCTTATAATCAGTGGTATCAAATTTGGTTATTTCCTGAATTCCAACTGTTCCGGCTTTCACATTGTTCCAAAATTCCTTTACTGTATTTCCAATTGGTGTTACAGCACCCATCCCTGTGACTACAACTCTTCTTTTCATAGTTCCTCCTACATTACCATCCCGCCATCTACGTGCAGTACCTGACCCGTGATATATCCTGCCTCATCAGATACCAAAAATGCTACTGCATTTGCCACATCCTTAGGATCACCAAATGTCCCAAATGGGATCTGCGAAGCAATCTGCTCTTTCATTTTTTCAGGAAGTACCTCTGTCATATCTGTTTGGATAAATCCAGGTGCCACCGCATTTACTGTAATATGCCTTGATGCCAGTTCTTTTGCAGTTGCCTTCGTAAGACCAATGACTCCCGCTTTTGAAGCGGCATAATTAGCTTGTCCAACATTTCCTGCAACTCCTACGACAGAAGAAAGCGTGACAATTCTTCCAGAACGCTGCTTCATCATCTGCCGAGATGCAAAGCGGATACAGTTAAATGCACCTTTCAAGTTTATACGGATTACATCGTCAAAGTCCTGCTCACTCATGCGCATAAGAAGACCGTCCTTGGTAATTCCTGCATTATTAACTAAAATATCTAATCTTCCATATTCTTTGATTACATGATCCAAAAATGTTTTGCACACTTCAAAATCTGAGACATCGCATTGATATACTTCCGCTTTTCCACCGCAAGATTCAATCTCACTTTTTGCTTCTTTTGCCTTTTCAACAGAACCATTGTAATTGATGATCACCGTTGCACCTAGTGAAGCTAACTTTACAGCTATCGCCCTTCCTATTCCTCTAGAAGCACCTGTTACCACCGCTACTTTATCGTTTAACATCCCTCTACTCCTCTGTTAAAATCTCCATTGTTTTTTCCAATTCTTCCCATGTACTTATATTGTAAGATTTTACACCTCGATTGATTTTCCGCAGAAATCCGGTCAACGTTTTCCCTGGACCAATTTCTACAAAGGTATCCACGCCATCTTCTATCATTCTTTCTACACTTTGCTGCCAACGAACGGATGACGTAATCTGTGAGACGAGAAGTGGTTGGATTTTCATAATATCTGTGATATATTCTGCTGTCACATTGTTCACATAAGGAATTCGCAATGGATGCATCTGAATTTTCTCAAGCACCTTATTCAACTTCGTTTCCGCATTTTTTAATAAAGGAGAATGAAAAGGTCCGCTTACATTAAGCAAAACAATTCGTTTGGCTCCCTGTTCCTTCAACACTTTCTCTGCCTGCTGGATTCTTTCTGCCGCACCAGTAATCACAATTTGTCCTGGGCAGTTATAATTTGCAATTGAAACATTTTCAATTGCTGATATTCCTTGTTCTACCTGCTCCCCTGTCATTCCAAGTACCGCCGCCATAGCTCCTTCGCCTGCTGGAACAGCCTCCTGCATAAAGATCCCACGCTGTCGAACCGCAGAAATAGCGTCTCTATCATTCATCCCCCCAGCGAACGCAATAGCACTGTACTCACCAAGACTTAATCCCGCTGTAACATCTGCTTTTAATCCAGCCGCTTCTGCTGTTCTTGCCATAGCAAGAGAGGTTGTTACTAAAGCAGCCTGTGTATATTCTGTAAGGTTCAAACACTCATTTGGATAAAAGCACAGTTGTTTCATATCGATTCCAAGCCTATTTGAGGCCGTATCATAAATTTCTCTGGCAATGGCGCTGTTTTCATAAAAATCTTTTCCCATTCCTGCGATCTGACTGCCCTGACCAGGGAACATTACTGCAATCTTATTCATGATTTTGATCTCCTTTTAAGAGCGCTTCCGCTTGAGATACAATGCTCTCAATCGCCTCTTTACATGGTTTAATATCTGCAATGAGACCTGCAATCTGCCCTGCCATTACACTTCCCTCTTTTACATCACCATCAACTACAGCTTTGCGCAAACTTCCAAGTGTTAGATGTTCCAGTTCTTCGAAAGAAGCGCCTTCCTTTTCAAGACGGATATACTCTGTCGTCATTTTATTACGAAGCGCACGTACCGGATGCCCGGTTGCTCTGCCCGTGACTCTAGAATCAATATCTTTTGCTTTTGTAATGCACTGCTTGTAATTCTCATGCACCTCTGCTTCCACAGTCGCAACAAAGCGGGTTCCCATCTGAATACCTTCTGCACCTAGCATAAATGCGGCAGCCATCCCTCTTCCATCTGCGATTCCTCCAGCTGCTATTACCGGAATCTGTACAGAGTCTACAATCTGTGGAACAAGTACCATGGTCGTGTTTTCGCCTATATGTCCTCCGGCCTCTGTACCCTCTGCTACAATAGCATCTGCTCCGCAACGTTCCATACGCTTCGCCATTGCAACAGAAGCAACAACAGGAATCACCTTGATACCAGCTTCTTTCCACATGGCCATATATTTTTCAGGTGTTCCTGCGCCTGTCGTTACGACCGGAACCTTCTCTTCAACTACAATCTTAGCTACGTCATCTGCATTTGGACTGATCATCATAATATTCACACCAAATGGACAATTGGTATGTTTTCGCACTTCTCGAATCTGTTCACGAACCCATTCTGCTGGCGCACTTGCCGCTGCAATCAACCCCAAACCGCTTGCTTCAGATACCGCAGACGCAAGATGTGATTCAGCAACCCATGCCATCCCGCCCTGAATTACAGGGTATTTCAAACCTAGAATTTCTGTCAGTCTTGTTTTCATTTCCATTTTCCTTTTAATATATTCTCAATTATCTTATTAATCTGTTTTCTTATGCTTCCAAGTAAGCAACAACCGCTCCAATTGTTGTGATTTTTTCAAGATCTTCCGCTGGGATTTCTTTTCCAAACTCTTCTTCAAAGGTCATAATCATTTCAAAAAGATCCAAAGAATCTGCGTTCAAATCTTCTTTAAAATTTGTGTTCTCTGTTAAGGTATCTTTCTCTACACCCAATGCCTCTGCTACAATTTCTTTTACCTGTTCTAACATAATTTTTGTTCTCCTTTTTCATCATTTTAATTATTTATGTAATCCTATTACGGAAATTACCATTCGATAAGGCTGGCGCCCCAGGATAATCCGGCACCAAATCCGGCAAGCACAATCTTCATTCCTCTTTTCAATTGCCCCTCACGATTCAGCTCATCTAACAAAATCGGAATACTTGCCGAAGAAGTATTCCCATACTTCTGTAAATTCATCGGGAATTTCTCAATCGTAACTCCAAGCCTTTTTGCAACAGCTTCTACAATCCGTTTATTCGCTTGATGCAAAATAAAATAATCAATTTCTTTTAGGGAAATATTCTGCTCCTGCAAAAGCTCTTGAATGCATAGAGGTACTTGTTTCACCGCAAATCGAAATATCAGCTGGCCATTCATCTGAATGGTACCTCCTCTGGCAAGCAAGTCAGCGCCTGCCCTTTTCCTCCATCAGAGCGAGTATACGGGCGAAAGATTCCCTGTTCTTCTGCCTTTAAAATCACGGCTCCGGCACCATCTCCAAACAAAATGCACGTATTGCGATCTTTCCAGTCCACAATACTTGACAATGCCTCAGAACCGATGATCAATACTGTTTTATAAATTTCTGCAGTAATATACGCTTGCGCAGTATTGTATGCATACAGAAATCCTGTGCATGCTGCATTTAAATCAAAACATGTGGCATGTACTGCGCCAACTTCTTTTTGCACCTCATACGCTACACATGGAAGAATGGTGTTTGGCGATATGGTAGATACTAAAATCAAATCAATCTCTTCCGGCTGAATCCCTGCCATCTCAATTGCTCTTTTCGCGGATTCTGTTGCCATTGATACTGTTGACTCTCGCTCAGCAATATGCCTTGTTCCAATTCCTGTTCGTTCTCTGATCCACTCGTCATTGGTCTCAACAACCTTCTCAAGATCATGATTCGTAACAACTTTTGAAGGGATATAAGAACCTGTCCCATAAATTTTACCTATCATTTGTTTCATCCTTTATGCTTTTATTTGCAAATATTTTGACATTCAAAGCATACAGTAATAAAAATATTTGTCAACAGCTTTTTGTATTTTTTACTCATATAGGTGTGATTTTTTTATAAAAAAGAAGTTATTAGCAAAGATAACTAGCTAAATTAATCAGAAAAATCAGAAGAAAATTCTAGATTATGAAAAAGGACACCTCGTAGCGAGGTGCCCTTTTCTCTCAAAATAGATTATTTAAATTCTGTATCATAATAAACAACTGTCAAGTAGTGACCCTCCTGGATGTCATCTGATGTAAGGCCATTAACGGATTTTAATTCCTCGATATAATCATAAACAGAAGCATAATCATCGCTCATATATTCTTTTGCAATATCCCAAAGTGTATCACCACCTTGAATCTCAATACTTTTATAGTACTTGTATGACATAGGGGCTTCTTTCTGGTCGCCATGAGCATCTACTAGACCGCCTTTAAAACAAACACTAAAACTAAGCAGCATAACACACAATACAATACCTAACATCATCTTTTTTACAAATACCTGCCTTCTTCTCTTGCTTGCCGCATATAATCTTTTTGAACTCATAACTACTTCCTCCCCTTTATTCTTTTCCAGAAATCTTCTTAAAGCTAAGTTTCAAGTTTTCTTTTCTTAAGTCAAAGTATAAAACATTTGTTCCGAACAGTTGTTCCTTTGCGTTTTAAATTATATGATGCGAACGAATGTTTGTCAATAGTTTTAGATGAAATTTTCGAACATATTTTCTAAACATTTGTTTGCTTTTCCTTTTCACATATGGTAAAATGCAGTTATATGAAATAAGTGTATCGAATGAGGAGGAGCGATTATGGCACAAGGCAAGATCAGTTCAAAGCAAAAGGAAATACTGGAATATATTAAATCACAAATTTTAGAACGTGGTTTTCCTCCGTCTGTTCGTGATATCTGTGAAGCGGTACATTTAAAATCTACTTCTTCTGTCCACTCTCACCTTGAGACACTGGAGAAAAACGGTTATATCAGAAGAGACCCTACGAAACCCAGAGCTATTGAGATTCTGGATGATTCTTTTAATTTTATGCGCCGTGAAATGGTAAATGTTCCGATCGTAGGTCGTGTTGCCGCAGGAGAACCAATTCTTGCAGAGCAGAATATTGAAGAGTACTTTCCGATTCCAACAGAATTCATGCCTAACAAGCAGACTTTTATGTTGAAAGTCAGAGGCGAAAGCATGATCAATGCCGGTATTTTAGATGGTGATCTCGTTTTGGTTGAGGAGCAAAAGACGGCACGGAACGGAGAAATGATTGTCGCTTTAATCGAAGATGGTGCTACTGTGAAGACCTTCTACAAAGAAGAAGGCGTAATTCGTCTGCAGCCAGAGAACGACACTATGGATCCTATCATCGTTCCAGACTGCCAGATTTTAGGAAAAGTAATCGGCGTATTCCGATTTATGTAAGGCAATTAATTCGCTTATAAAACAAATGAGAAAGGCTCTGGTGTGAACTATGCACAACTTAGAGTCTTTCTCATTTATTTTTCTTAATTCTTCTATAATTCTATCTGTTTTCCATCGCTCCAGATTCTTTCCAAATTGTAAAAACTTCTGCTTTCTGTATCAAATACATGAACAATTATATCACCATAATCGAGCAATACCCATGTTCCAGAATTTTGACCTTCGCGCTGTTTCTGGATATATCCGGCTTTATGCATCTTCTCTTCCACATTATCTACCAACGCAGTTACTTGGCTATTGCTGCTTCCACTGGCAATTACAAAATAATCTGCCAAAACGGAAATCTCTGAAATATCAATAACACGGATATCTTCTCCTTTTTTATCTTCCAATGCACGGCAGGCTACACTTGCCATTTCTCTTGCCTGTTCCATCGATTACTCCTCCTTTTTTTGTTCTTCTTTATAATACAAATACGTCTGTTCCGTCATCGGATCAATGGGGATTCCTCTGGAATTCAAATATACCAGTGAATCTTCCAAAATTTTATAAAGGCATTTATCAATATCTTCAAACGCCATTTGGCGGACATCTTTCATATTCGGGAGTTCTTTTCGTCCAGGCTCAATATAGTCTGCAATGTAGACAATTTTTTCTAGCAAGGACATTCCTGGACGTCCGGTCGTATGACTTTTAATAGCGTCTAATACTTCTGGATCTGAGACGCCGTATTGTTTCCTGGCAAAAAAAGCGCCAAGTTTAGCGTGAAGAAGGCTTGGATTAGCTTCCTCTACTTCTGAAACCGCCAATCTCTCTTCTCTGCAAATCTGAATCTTTTCCGAATTGGGAATACACTTTGCACAGTCATGCAGAAGTCCTGCTAAAAGAGCCTGCTCAAGATTTGCCTGATACCGCATTGCAAGTGCCGCCGAAGTATACATTACACCCAGGGTATGTTCATATCGTTCTTCATCCAGATGTTTCTTTAATTCTTTTTGTATTTTTCTGATCTGCTGATTCATTTAATCTTTGATGCCCCTTCTGTGTTCTGATATAAGCAATGCTCCTCAATATAATCTGCGACATCTGACGGAACATAAGAACGGATAGACTCTTGCTCTTGAATTCTTTGTCGAAGCTCGTGAGAGGAAACATCCATCAACGGAGTTGCCAGAATTTCAATCCGAGCATGATACTTCTTTTTGAGATAAGCAATCTGCGTCTGCATCTCTTCTGCAGTATCAATCTCATCCCGATACGCCGCTAAAAACGTACAAGTCGGAAAAATCCGCTCCGGTTTTACCCAGGTTTCAATCGCAAATAAAGAGTCTGCACCAACAATAAAGTAGAGTTCATCTTCTGGATACTGAGTCTGAAAATGCTCCAACGTCTGATAGGAGCAGGACACTTTAGATGGATCCGACTCATAAAGTTCTAACACAAATTCCGGATGCGGAGCAATCGCAAGCTCCACCATCCGGATGCGTGTCTCGATATCAGATCCAATAGAAGCCTGCTCTTTGTGTGGTGGATTACCGTTCGGCATAAACCAAATCTGATCAAGACCAAATTTTTCATAAGCAGCCTTTCCCAACATCAGATGTCCATTGTGAATGGGATCGAAGGTACCACCCATAATTCCTATTTTCATTGTAATCTCCGTTTCCCTTTATGGGAGCTGAATTTTTTTGTTCTTATCTTTACCTTCCCGGTATAATACAATCTTCTTGCCAATCACCTGTACGACCTGAGAATGTGTCCGCTCTGCAACCATCTCAGCAAGAGCCCACGGATCATCCATACAATTTTTCAGTACACTGATTTTAATCAGCTCTCGTGCTGCCAGCGCTTCATCCACTGCATTGGTAAGTTCCGGCGTCATACTGTTTTTTCCAATCTGAAAGATTGGATCCATAGTCATTGCAAGACTTTTTAAATATGCACGTTGTTTTGTGGTCATTTTTCTTCCCTTTCCTTATTTGTAATAATCAAACTGCAAACCATACATTCTAACAGTATCGCCCTCTTCGATTCCTGCGGCTTCCAGTTCGTCTAAAATTCCAGTATCTTTCAAGAATTTCTGGAAGAAGGCAAAACCTTTTTCGGAATCCAGATTGGTATATCCCAACATTTTTTCGATTTTCGGACCTTCTACAACGTATACTTCGTCTTCTTTTTCAACGGTATACGGAAGATCCTCGTAGATCAATTCTTCTTCTGGGAAATACTCCTGTTCAAATACAACCGGTTTCTGATCCAGGTCTTTTAGCTGGTCTGAAACATAGTAGAGAAGTTCCTTCATTCCCTCTCCAGTAACACCCGAAATCGGGAATACTTTTACTCCCTGTGGCTCAAATTCTTCTTTTAAACGGACAAGGGGATCTTCTCCATCTGCATAAATCACATCAATTTTATTGGCTGCAATTACCTGTGGACGTTTGGCAATCTCTGGATTATAAGCATTTAACTCTGCATTAATTTTATAAATATCCTCAACTGGATCACGACCTTCTGTACCTGCGGCGTCTACAACGTGAATCATCAGTTTGGTACGCTCAATATGGCGCAGAAACTCATGCCCCAGTCCTACACCTTCTGAAGCGCCTTCGATAAGCCCTGGGATATCTGCAATTACAAATCCCCTTCCATCTGGAAGATCTACTACACCAAGATTTGGATTCAATGTTGTAAAATGATAGTTAGCAATCTTTGGCTGGGCATTTGTTACACGAGAAAGGAGTGTCGATTTTCCAACATTGGGAAATCCAATCAGTCCTACATCTGCAATTACTTTCAGTTCTAGGTTAACCCACAGCTCCTGAGAAGGCTGTCCTGGCTGCGCATATTTAGGAATCTGCATCGTAGATGTTGCAAAATGCTGATTTCCAAGACCACCTTTTCCACCTTTTAAAATGACCTGTCTGCGGTTCTCGCCAGACATATCAGCAATCACCTTTCCAGACTCTGCTTCCTTAATGACCGTTCCTTCCGGAACTTTTAAAATAATATCTTCCGCATCTTTTCCGTGGCAGCGGCGTTTTCCGCCCTGTTCCCCGTCTTTAGCCGCATATTTCTGTCTGTGTCGATAGTCTTGAAGTGTATTTAATCCTTCATCTACTTCAAAGATAACATCTCCGCCGCGTCCGCCGTCTCCGCCGTCCGGTCCGCCGTTCGGCACATACAGTTCCCGACGGAAGCTGACATGACCATCTCCACCTTTTCCTGATCTGATAAATATCTTTGCTCTGTCTGCGAACATATTTTTCCTCTTTCTTCTTTGAAAAAAGAGTGCTGCCTCATAACTTATCAGTTACCGTGCAACACTCTCTTAACTCATCATTACTTAAGCTACTGGATAGATAGAAACCTGTTTCTTATCTCTTCCTTTTCTTTCAAATCTTACCACACCGTCAACAAGTGCGAATAATGTATCATCTCCGCCACGTCCTACGTTGACACCTGGGTGAATCTTTGTTCCGCGCTGTCTGTAAAGGATGTTACCAGCTTTTACAAACTGTCCGTCTGCTCTCTTGGCACCAAGTCTCTTAGACTCAGAATCTCTACCGTTCTTAGTAGAACCAACTCCCTTTTTATGAGCGAAAAACTGAAGGTTTAATTTCATCATGGTAGTTACACCTCCTCGAATGTTAAATCAATATATTCTGCATAGTTCTCATCATCCGCCATCTGTTTTAAACCAAGAACCAATGTCTTCATAAGAAGCTGCGCTTCCTTTGAAGGCCTGTCTTTGATCTCATATTCAATGATTCCTGAGATATCATCTGAAACCATAGACGTCTCATCTTTTGTATAGAGTTCAATGGCATTAATCGTATTGATTACCAGCATAGATGCTGCTGCACACACAATATCCTGCCCTTCTTCTCCATACCCGGCATGTCCGTTCGTACGAAATCCGATGTATTCTCTTTTCTCATTTCTATAAATGGTTACATGAATCATGGATGCTCTCCAAATTAAGCGTTGATTTTTTCAATCTTTACTGCAGTGTACTGCTGTCTGTGACCGTTTTTCTTGTGGTATCCAGTTTTTCTCTTGTACTTGTAAACGATAACTTTTCTTGCTTTACCGTTCTCAACTACAGAAGCTTCAACTGTTGCACCCTCAACTGTTGGATTACCAATCTTTAATCCGTTGTCACTTACTGCAAGCACCTGGTCAAATGTAAAAGTCTCGCCAGCTTCTACACCAAGCTTTTCTACTTTAATGATATCGCCTTCGGATACTTTGTACTGTTTACCACCTGTTGCTATAATTGCGTACATATGGCACCTCCTATTATCATTACTCGCCAATTACGGTGTCTGCAATGCAGACTTACAACCTCATTGTGCGGCATACTATTGCATGATAGCATACTCTTTTCTAAAAATCAATACTTCTGCTAACTTTTTTAAGTTTTTTATCTAATCCCAAAAGCCGACTTGCATTTTTAGAAAAAATTTGCTCTTTTTCTTCTTCCGTCAAGGCGGATTTTCGGATCTTTTCTACGAATTCTGTTTGTCCAGCCCAGGGAGAATCCGTTGCAAAAAGAATACGATCCATTCCATGATTGCGAGCCAGTCTTATAAATTCTTCTTCCTTCAGATAATTAAGAACCACCGCGGTATCCAGGTAAACAGACTGACCGACAAGCTGTTCTTCTACTTCGCTGGTCATCTGATTGCCGCCCAAATGGGCAAGCACCAGTTTCGCAGGCGCCACCTCATCGATTACCTCGCGCGCCATCTTCGGTGTACAGTGAATATCCTGCGGACATTTGGGATCCATCCCTGCATGAACTACAATAATAAGATCTAGTTCTGATGCAAAGTCGATCATCCGTTTATAACGAATATCATTGAAGTAAACATTTTGGTAATCCGGATGGAGTTTAATTCCTTTAAAACCGGCCTGCTTAATTGCAAGAAGCGCTTTTCTATAATCTTCACAGTCTGGATGAATTCCCGCAAAAGAAAGAATCGGCCCATCTTGAAACCCGGCAGCAAATCGGTTGATGGAATCCATCTGACTGACTTTTGTTGCAACCGGAAGCGCCACGGAAAGCGTAATATCTGCCTTATGCATAGAAGCCAAAAGACTTTCCTTTGTTGCTTTGGTATATGGTTTTGTGTTACATATTTCCGCTAGATAATCTACTGTAGAAGCGGCAATCTTTTCCGGGAAAATATGGGTATGAAAATCGATAATCATTTACTTATCACATTCCTTCATCTTGTCATAACAGTATCCGATAATATCACGACGAGTAATGATGCCGATAAAGTGTTCTCTGTCGTCTACTACCGGTACAAAGTTCTGCTCCATTGCCCGTCCGATCAAATCCTCCATATTGGATTCAGCAGAGACGCATTGATAGTCCAGGCGTCTGTCAATCTTCATAATACTGATATCTTCTGCATCTTTTATATTCAAAATGTTCAGTTTCTTTAATGCCCACAAAAGATCACCTTCCGTAATAGAACCGACATATTTTCCTTCTTTGTTCAATATCGGAACCGATGAGTATTTGTGATACTCCATAATCTCTAAAGCCTGTCGAAGTGTATGGTAATCATAAATATAGGCAAGTTCACTTTTAGGCTTCAGAAAAAACAAGATATTCATCTTACGCCTCCCTAAATCATTGTATTTACAAATATGTCATAGATTGCTTTGATTGCCGGCTGGAAATCATGGTTTCTCACACCGATAATAATATTCAGCTCGCTGGATCCCTGATCAATCATTTTTACATTCACATTTGCATGTGCAAGAGCGGAAAATAACCGTCCTGACGTCCCTCTGGTCGCGCGCATTCCGCGTCCTACAACTGCAATTAATGCAAGATCTGATTCCAGTTCCAGAAAGTCCGGTTCCACAGCCCGGTGAATTCCCGCAATCACCTTCTGTTCCTTTTCTTCAAATTCATCCTGGTGTACGAAAATCGTCATCGTATCAATTCCTGACGGCATGTGTTCAATGGAAATACCATTGTCTTCAAATACTTCCAGTACCTTTTTACAGAATCCAATCTGACCGTTCATCATTGCTTTTTCTACCGTAATAGATGCAAAATCCTTCTTTCCGGCAATTCCGGTGATAATAAATCTTGGTTTCCGGCAGGTATCTTCCACGATCAGAGTTCCCTTGTCTTCCGGAGAATTGGTGTTCCGAATATTGATCGGAATTCCTTCTTTTCTCACTGGGAAAATAGCGTCTTCATGGAGCACCGTCGCTCCCATATAGGAAAGCTCCCGAAGCTCCCGGTATGTAATAACATCGATAGCCTTTGGATTCGGAATAATCCGAGGATCCGCAATTAAAAATCCAGATACATCTGTCCAGTTCTCATACATGTCCGCATGCACTGCCTTTGCCACAATAGAACCTGTAATATCAGAACCACCTCTGGAGAAGGTGCGAATCTTTCCGTCCGGTCCGCTTCCGTAAAATCCTGGGATTACCGCTCTTTCCAGATTTTCAAGTCGTTTTGCCACTGCTTCGTCAGTCTTCTTATCATCAAAGTTGCCTTCTTCATCAAAAAAGATGATCTCTGCAGCATCAATAAACTCAATTCCCAGATATGCCGCCATAATTTTCCCGTTCAAATATTCTCCGCGGGAAGCCGCATAATCTCTTCCAATCTTTTTACTGAAATTTTCTTTGATCACTTTAAAATCTTCGTCCAGGGAAAGTTCAAGAGAAAGCCCCTCGATAATCTCCTGATAACGTTCTTTAATCTTCTCAATCAAATCTTCAAAAGATCTCTGGTATTCCTCACAGTCATCATCGTCATTCGCTAAAATAGCCTGACCATAACAGTGATATAACATATCTGTAACTTTCGTGTCTTTTGGCGTGCGCTTTCCCGGTGCAGATGGAATGACATAGCGTCTCGTCTCATCTTTACGGATAATGTCTCCAACCTTCTTAAACTGCTCTGCACTTGCCAGAGAGCTTCCACCAAATTTTACAACTTTAATCATCTTTTGTTGCCTCCAAACTGCTGTCTTTTCTATATTTTACTATCTTACCCTATTTTTCCAACATCTGCAATGGAATCCCAGATTTATATTTTAACGGCTTCGCCTGTTACGCCTTGAATGACATCTGCAAATTGTGCATTCGCCGCTTTCTGTAAATCCAGCGGACTTAACGTGATCTGCATTCCACGCTTCCCTCCACTGACATGCATACTCTTAAGTTCCTTAGCCTCTTCTTGAATCACCGTCACGAACTGTTTCTTCATGCCTATGGCGGTACAGCCGCCACGCACATACCCTGTCACCTTCGTAAGGTCTTTTAACGGAAGCATTTCCACGGACTTTTCACCGACGGCTTTCGCCGCCTTCTTAAAATCAATTTCTTCTTCAATCGGGATAACAAACACATAATGCTCTCCGCTTTTCCCGGTTGTCACCAGCGTCTTGTATACATATTTATGCTCAAAACCAAGCTGATCCGCCACATGAATTCCATCCATAAATTCTTCACACTCGTAAGTCTCGTATGTAAAAGGAATTTTCTGGCGTTCCAAGATACGCATAGCATTGGTTTTCAGTTCCTTTTTTCCCATCTGCTTCACCTGATTTCTTCTAATTAAATTCAGGAATCGGATTTCCCAAACTTTCCAAAGATACAAATTGCGTCATATCCGTGTCTTTTCCATCGTTTGGATTCTTGGCATACACTTCTAATCTATGGTAATGCACAGGCGTCTCTTCTTTTGTTGTTCCCAGGAATTTAAAAAACGCATCCATAACAAGATCCGGCTTTAAATTTTCTTCACTTCCGGCAGCTAAGAACAAATGCAGCTGCTCCCCTTCCACTTCCATCCGGTAAATAAGCGGTTTAATATCAATTTCCCGCTCTTGTTTTTTGGACTTTTTCAGCACCATAATCTGATCCAGCTTCAGGAAATTATGAACCAGCTTTTCTGCGTCTCCTTTTTCTGAAAGCGCATCTCGAACAGAAATCGTTTCATAGGCCGACTTAGCAGATTTAAGAAAGCTTACTTTATATTCTGCCGCCGCCACAATCGTCATACCACTCGCTTTTTTATCTTCTGGAATCTGAACGAAGCTCACAATATCGATTCCTTCTACCATGACTGCATTCAACTGTTTTACTGCCTTTTCAGAAGAAATACTTTCTTTTAACTCAATATCCAGATACTCGCCGTCACTGGTCACTCCAACCCCAAGGGGCTGTGCAAAAGACATAATCATATGAGGACTGTAACCGCTGGTAAATGCGATTGGAATATCCGCCCTTCTCATTGCTTTCTGAAAATAACGCATGACATCTAAGTGCCCGATAAAACGCATGACCCCATACTTTCGGAATTTAATTCTTGCCTTCAATACAGACACCTCCTCCAAATACACCTACGCCACAGCCGGAACATTTTTGCCGGCAGTTTGGTGTAACTTCTGCTTTCATTGCCCGATCCCACTCTCTTCTTAAAAATGCTTTTGTTACGCCGATATCAATAAAATCCCACGGGAACAGTTCTTCTTGTCCTCGTTCTCTTTCATTGTAGAATGCAATATCAAGCCCGGTTTCTTCAAAAGCCTTCAGCCATGTCTCATAAGAAAAGTTTTCACTCCATGCATCATAAATACAGCCCATAGAGTAGGCTTTTTCAATTGCTTTTCCTACTTTTCTGTCACCTCTTGCAAAGACTCCTTCTAATACGGTAACCTCTGCATCATGCCAGTTATAGCGCAGGCTCTTGCGATTTAGCTGGTCATTAAACGCATGCTTTACAGTAGCCGCACGTGCGATATATTCTTCATTCGTATACATTTTAGCCCATTGAAACGGTGTAAATGGTTTTGGAATAAAGAAGGATGTACTCGTCGTGATCTGGCATTTTCCATTTCTTTGATCCTTTGGAATCTCATAATACCGTCTGGCAACCTTGTCGGCCAATTCCGGAATTGCCCGCATATCTTCTTCTGTTTCTGTCGGAAGTCCCAGCATAAAGTAAAGCTTCACCTTATTCCATCCGCCCTCAAAAGCCTGGCCTGCACCGGATAAAATATCTTCCTCCGTCAGCCCTTTGTTAATAACGTTACGCATCCGCTGGGATCCAGCTTCCGGCGCAAACGTCAGACTGCTTTTTCGGATATCCTGTACCTTCTCCATCACATCCAGCGAAAATGCATCGATCCGAAGAGAAGGAAGCGAAATGTTAATTCCCTTTCCCTGAAATTCTTCAATCAAAAACAGTACCAGCTCTTTTAGCTGTGTATAATCACTGGAGCTAAGAGAGCTCAAAGAGATCTCTTCGTGCCCTGTATTCTTCAACATTTGGTAGGCATAGTATTTCAATCTCTCTACATCCCGCTCTCTGGTAGGTCGATAAAGCATTCCGGCCTGACAGAAACGACACCCACGAATACAGCCCCGCATAATCTCCAGCACACAACGATCCTGAGTCACTTTGATAAACGGAACAACCGGAGCCTCCGGGTAACAGGTATCCGTTACATCTAATACCATCTGCTTTTTAATTTTCTTAGGTGCACATTCCTTAACAGGATGAAGGGAAGCAAGCGTTCCATCCTCGTGATAAGAAGCCTCATAGAAAGATGGAACGTAAATTCCTTCAATCTGCGCAGCTTTTTCTAAGTAGTCCTGTCTGGAACCACCATCTTTATTATTTTCTTTGTATGCGTCCAGGAGCTGGTCATAAACCGTCTCCCCTTCACCAATATAGAATAAATCAAAAAATTCTGCTAAAGGTTCAGGATTATAGGTACAAGGTCCTCCACCAATAACAATCGGATGCTCCTCGGTACGCTCCGATGCTTTCAACGGAATCTGACTCAAATCCAGTACCTGTAAAATATTGGTGTAACACATCTCATACTGAATTGTAATTCCAAGAAAGTCAAAATCCTTAATCGGATCCTGTGATTCCAAAGCAAATAATGGAATCTCTTTCTCTCGCATAATCTTATCCAGGTCAAGCCATGGAGAATAGACCCTTTCACACCACACGTCTTCCCTTCTGTTGAACATATCATAGAGAATCTGAATTCCAAGATGAGACATTCCGATCTCATACACGTCCGGAAAACACATAGCGAAGCGAATATCCACTTCGTCTTTAGCTTTCATTACGGAATTGACCTCCCCGCCGATATACCGGGCAGGTTTCTCAATATTTAGTAATATTTCATCATTTAATGCAAGTTTTCTCATATATTTCCTTTCTTCTTTTTGCATATATTTCACAAATATCTGCCATGTGATTAAACTTCATCCAATCTACACTATTATATACATTTTAGGGAAGAACTTCAAGCAAATATCTTTCGGCATCTTGTGTAAAATCGGCTGAATATGCCCCAAGCCTACATATTCTTCCTCTCCTTTCCTCTGGCTCATAAATCAGACGATAAAAAAACGAAACTGCACTCTTACAGTTCCGCTTTTTTATCACCTGATTATTTTGGACGTATTATGAATCTGCCAGCTTCACTTTACATCGTTTCATATAACACGCAATCCCATATTTTAAAATTTTGTCCACTCCGTTTTCCCTAAGTTCTTCATCATACTTTCTTTCCTCTACCTGCTTTAACGCTCTTTCACAGGCAGCATCCAGGTTTCCATCACCTGCATATTTCACTTCGATCAAAATTGCCGTTTCACTGTTCTCTGTTTCTATCAGGATATCACTGTAGCCTTCTCCGGTTTCCTGATTGGAAAAGACTCCCCATTCTTCTTTGATACCCAAAATTCCAAGCAGAATACCATGATAAAAGTTCTCTTTCATTTCCTTTCTTACAAAGGTGTCCCGGATACTGATGGTCTTTTTCAGGTAACTTTCAAAAATATCTTCAACCTTCTTTTCCTCTCCGTTTTTCAGCGCTTCACAAAATCTGCCAAGCCTATCCCCGTCTTTTGCAACACTTTCTTTGAAATATTCCATAATCTGGGTTTTAAAAATATCCCGGATTTCCAAATTCGGGATCCGCAGCTTAAACGTTCTTACATCCACCTGGCCGGACTGCGTTAAATACCCGGTTGCAAACAGTACACTCCAGATATTCTCAATGGACTCATACATTTCCTTATAAGTCAGTTCCGGATGAATGGTTTTTGTGATACTCTCCCCGGCCATCAAACGCTCAATCTCCCGCTTTGTGGTCAGATTTTTCGACTGCCCGATAAATTCCTTCACTTCTGCATTGCTACTTGTATTGATCCAGTAATTCTGAGGAATTGCTTCTCTGTTTGTACGCAGACTTCGAAGATGGGAAACCACATCCCATGGACAATATACGTCCACGTTTCCAAAGCGGTATCCATCATACCATTCTTTGATACTTCCATACTTATCCGTACATTCATAATACGTTAAAAGGTCACGTACCTCCTGATCTGTAAATCCAAAATATTCATCAAAATCGACATCTGCGATCGTAAAGGTTGTAAAATTATTAAGTCCTGTAAAGATACTTTCTTTCGAGATACGCATACATCCGGTCAACACTGCAAGCTTCAGACTGCTATTTGTTTTTAACGCCTGTTCCAACAAATTGCGGATCAGAAATACCATCTGGTCATAATATCCATTTGCAAAGGCCTTTGCCAACGGAACGTCATACTCATCGATCAGCAGGATCACTTTTGTGCCGTAATGCTTCTCCAACAATTCCGACAGCCTTCTTAACCCGCCGCAAAAAACAGCCTCACTCATGCTGCTGTCCAAAAGTGCTTTATAATCCGACTTGTCATAATCACTCAAAACTTTACTATCGAGAAGAAACTGCATACTGCCAGCTGTAGTCTTCATAATCTGCACAGCAAAATCAAAAGCGCCCTCATAAGCAGCCGCATTAATTCCTTTCAGGGAAACCGAAATCACAGGATATTTCCCCATATATTCTTCAGACAACTCTGTATCCTTCGATATCTTTAAACCATCAAAAATACTTTTATCTCCCTCTATGGAAAAAAAGTGCTCCAGCATGCTCATATTTAAAGTTTTTCCAAAGCGCCTTGGTCTGGTAAAGAGATTTACCATTCCACCATTACGGATCAATTCAGAAATCAATCCTGTTTTATCAACATAATAATAGTTATCTTTTATAATCTGCTCAAAATTTTCCAGTCCTACCGGAAGGCGTTTCTTTGCTTCACCCATGTTATTCACACTCCTTCTCTGTCAGCTATATTATAGCAAAGTTCCACACAAAAGCCTATACCTAACTTTACTCACAATTATCCTGTCTGAACGATTCGTCTCATTACCATATCCAGTTATAAAAAACACGAAAGCAAAAATCTACTCAGATTCTTACTCTCGTGTTTTAATACCTGTTGAAACAGCTTTATATCAATCGCTAGTGCTCCTTCTTGCCAGCAAAAATTACGATTCCTGCACATCCAAACAAAAGAAGGGTATAGAACCAGATATTGGTTTCATCGCCTGTCTTCGCGTCATTCTCTTTCTTGTTTTCCGGCTCCTCCTGCGGCGGAACCGGTTCTTGAGGCTTCGTTTCATTTTCAACCCATTCATTTTTCGGTTCTACTGTCACATCATAACGAACATTTCCGTTTTCATCTACTTCTGGAATAAATACCAGAAAAGGAGCTGAACGAAACAATCCATTATCATGGGACACTTCCCCTCTTGGAACACACAAATACATGCCTTCCGTTAAGTTCCGAAAGAGCACCCGTCCGTTGCTTCCGGTGGTTCTACTCTCTCCCACCAAGTTTTCTTTCACCGTAAAGTTATATAACTGCTCTGCCGCCTTTCTCTGTCCGGAAGAACTCATATCCGTCAGGTCTACTCCTGATGCCTCAAAAGCGCCCTGCAGTTTCCATTCGTTTTCTATTTTCTTTCCTGCTTCGTACAAAGAAAATTCAGCGCCGGATAATACCGCCTGATTCCCTTGCGGCGTAATTCCATGATAATATATCGTTAATGAACCTGTTCTTTCAGAAGCAAACGCATCTTGAGGGATTACCAAACAAGTCAATGCAAACATACACGCGATCAAAAAAGCGCCAATCTTTCTTACTTTTTTCTTCATCTTCTCTTTCTCCTCATCTCTTCTCGGTTCTCCTTCTTTCTCCATAGCTTATAAATCACAAACACTAAGAGTAAAATCCCAATTGCCAGCAATAAAATCTTCACTTGGAACGGAAGCTTCGGTGCAACCTTTTCATCCGGTACCTGCCTAATGGCTTCTTCATAAGGAATTCTCGTACCTCTGACCAGGAGTCTGTGGGTATTGACTGCATATGGCGTACACGTCACCAAAGTAGCATAGTCCTCTCCCGGCATGATCGTAAGCGCCTTTGTATTTTCCGGCTCCACTGTAAGAATCTGATCCACCTGGTACGCAAGCGTCTCCCCAAGAACCTTAATGTAAAAGATATCTCCCTCTTTTAGCTTATCTAGATCCGTGAACAAAAGCTTAGACGGAAGTCCCCGATGCCCTGTCAGGACAGTATGTGTACTTTCTCCGCCTACCGGCAAAGACGTTCCTTCAAAATGACCAATCCCCGACTGCAGCACCTTCTCTTCTGTGCCGTGATAAATGGGCAGCTCCACTTCCATCTTTGGAATTCTGATATACCCCATCATTCCTGCCGCATTTGTATTCAGCAGACTTTGGTATCGTTCATCTACTTCCTTTTTAATCGGTGAAAAGGGATCCAGTAATTCAAGGTTTCCCAAAAGCTCCTGATTATACTGTCTTGCCGCCTCCAGTGCTGCTTGTTTTTCACTCTCTCTTAACCGCACCGCATTTTCATCATAGGATGAAATCACTCTGGCGCCGTTTTTTTCATATAAATAATTACTGACTGTCGGATATAACAGTACGGAGAATGCAATAATAAGGCCAATTCCACGGAAAATATCTCCAATATAAAATTTTTTCTTCTGTGCATTTTTTTTACGCATGCTTATTCCATTCTCCCTGCTGTTATAAAGAATGGGAAGACTGCCCGAAGGCAGTCCCCTCATCCATCCGTCAAAATAATCACTAATTAAGCACATTTTCTTCTGCTGATTACAAAGCTTGCTGCAATGATAAGTACAAGTGCAATACCTACAACGGTAAACAGAATAGTACCCATACCACCTGTTCCTGGAAGGATGGTACCTGTGCTGTTTTCGATATCGATGATTTTATCGTCTACGTCTACGTCGTCTTTGCTAATTTTCCAATTATCCACTTCTGCATCACCGGATTTTGTGATTGTAATTTTGATTGGTGCAGTAATGCCGTTGTAACCTTGCGGCGCTTTTGTCTCCACAAGCCAGTAAGTTCCCGCTGCAAGACCATTTAATTTCAGGTTCATGCCTGTAGCAACTTCTGTTTTTACAGATACCATATCAAAGCTCTGAGAGGTCTTGTCTACTGTATAATTACCGTCAGTACCTTTAACTCCGATTGGGTTTTTATCGCCTTTTGCATCTTCTTCTGATGTATAGAGACGGAAGGTTGCACCATCAAGGAAGTTCTGCTCATCACCTCTTGCAAATTTGCGAATCTGTAACGGATAAGTCGGTGTTTTTACCTCAGAAGGTGTTGTCGTTGTTATATTGTCAGGAGCATTACCATACTCTAAAGAAGCGCTGTTCTTCTCTGTTACAACTGCGTTTGCATTTACTTTTGCATAATAGGTTACTGTAAATCCCTGTCCTTTTTGAGCCTGATTAGCTATGATCCACTCAGATAAATTCAACTCCATTGTGCGGTTACCCTCTCCGCTTAATGCAGCAGTCTTTGTGGTGGCTAGATCTTCACCAATCTGTACAGATACCGGATATGCAGCAGGAGCATCTACTGCTGTACCGTCTGCATCTTTCACAAAATCAAGACCTTTTGTTAATGTATCGTGGATTTTGTATGTATAGTCCGCATACCCTGTTGTATCAGGGATTGTACCTGTAATTGTATAAGTTACAACCTGTCCGATTTCAACCGTTGCTGTATTTGCTGTTTTCGTAATGCTCGGAGCCTCGCCTTTTAAGTTAACTGTTGCTTCCGGTTTATCTACAGATACAAGAGATGACTGGATTTCTTTTGTTCCGGTCTGATATACAAGGTAGTAACCGTAGTCTAAGCCTTCAAACTTATGACTCTCAACCTTGCCTAATTTTCCAGAAGTTACAGTTTCTGCTGTTCCTGCTGTCAATGCAGCTGCTGTAAAGTCATCTGCGAATTTCTGAACCTCAGCAGAATCTGATGTATATTCAGCAAGTTTCTTGTATAAGTCTTCGCTTGTTGCAGTACTTTCTAATCCTAATGCAGCTGCAATTGCAGTTTTATAAGTTTCATTCACTGTGTAAGCGTACTTATCCCCGCTTACAGTCAGATCAAAGAGTTTATAAACTTTGATTGTCTGTCCTTCTAATGTGTTGTTGGCATTGACTTTTACTGTCAAGTTTCCCTTTTGTGTTCCTGCCGCAAAGGCTGTTGTTGTCATTGCCAAAGTCATAATGACTGTCAGTAAGACTGCCAGCATGTGTTTCATTTTTTTCATTTGTTCTCTCTCCTTTTTATTGATTATTTATAGCCACCCTGTCTTCTTTTGCTCTTTTTGTATCCCGTTGTTGTCACAAAGCAAAGAAGCAGAACACCTAACGTATAAAGCAAGGCTGTTCCCAAGCCTCCTGTCTCAGGAAGAAGACTATCGAACCAGTTTTTCTTATTGGTTACGGTAATGTTGTACTGATGATCTCCCTGATAGGTTACGGTTGTCTCATAACCGTCAACCTTAGTTTCACTGATATGGTATGTATAGTGATATTTCTTCCCGTCCACACCTTCATGGTATGCAGTAAATTTCTCTCCGGAAAGAACCTTTTCCCATGTATCTGAGGTCTGTGCATCCTCTTTTGTCAAAATCACTTCCTCTTTGAAGGTCTCGTCTTTGAAGGTCTCTCCATTCACTACATAACTTCTTGTGACATGGAAGATAACCTCATTCGGACGGTCTTTCTCATCGTCCCCTTTCCAAACCTTCTTAATACGAAGCTCAATCAAATCCTTACAAGGATCCTGTACATCCGGTTCCGCTTCGCTTCCACCTGGTTCTGTCGGACTGCTTGTTGTGTTGTTCATCAGAACAGCCATTGCACCGTCCTCCTGATACACATTAACCGGTTCTTTCGCCGTACCATTTCCCATCAGTGCATCTTTTAAGTCTTTAAACTTAACGACCTTATTTTCGGTCATATGACGAATGGTATAGATGTTTTTCCATGAATCCCATTGATCATGCCTTTCCTCAAGGTGCGCTCCTGAACTTCCCAACAGATCATTATAAACCATATCCCCTTGTCGATATATCTGATAATAGTTTTCATCACCTTCAATTCCGACAATGTCGTTAAAATCCCAATTCGATTTTAAACTTGCCTTTCCGGTAAATGGTCCTGTCAGATCTTTTGCTCCTCGGACAACATCGGCCAAAAACATTTTATTATTTCTAAATAATCCTTCATTGTTCCAGCCAATAAATCCACCGGCAATGCCGTATTCACCTGTGCCGTTGCCATTGTTTCCGGCGCCGCCTCCATAGACGTCATAGCCCTCTTTCACACCCGTCACGGTACAGGAATCAATTCGTGTCCGATTCGCCTTAATCAGCGAAATATTGATTTCATTTTTCAGGCTTTCTTCATCGATCGTGCCGCCCTCAGAGCAGTTGATTTCTATCTTGCTGTCTCCGATATAGATGGTAGCAAGGCTTTTATCCTTTGCCAGACCGACTTTGATATCCAGTCCGAGAAGATTCAGAGCTACCAGTTCTCCGTCATACAGGGCGTTGATTTTTATAATGCCCAAATCAATCTTAATGACATCACCTTTTTGTAAATTATCCAGCTGAAGCGCCTTTAATATCTGATTCACAGCCTGCACTAAATATTTGACCAAATCCGAATTCACTTTAATGTCTACAAGATATGCAAAATTCGTTTTTCCTGCATAACCTCCAGCGATCTGATTACTTGTTACCTGTTTTAATCCGGTAACCTCATTACCAGTCATTCTTCCCAAATCTGCATATCCGGTGAAGCCTCCGGCAATCTCTGATTTATCTTGCTTATCTATCGTATTATCGCTGTGTACTGTAAATCCTTCTGTCACGCCTGAAACACTGCACCGATCCACATGTGAGCCAAAAATATCCATCACGCCGGCGCCGGCGCTCAATAATTTCCCTAATGCGCCTAAATTATCCAGATCAACCGTACCGCTCTTTCCGAGATGTCCGATAAAACCTCCGGTATAATTCATTCCGTTTACCTTGCGAAGATTTGTCACCTTGGAATCTTTGACAGAGCCGTTAAGCAATGCGCCGCCAAACCCACCGGCTGAGCCTGAGTAAACAGGGTCATTGACATATTCTGTCTTTTTACTGTCTCTTGCCCGTACCTCAAGTCCCGCCTCAGCTGCACCTGACACATCCGATGCATAGACAAAAGTTCGAAAGGCATCCAGTACACTTGTGCCGCCAAGTTTTAAAAGCTCTGCCAATATGTTTGTATTACCACCATCACTGACCTGCGCTACTGCAGATACGTCTGCCAGTCCCAAAAAGCCACCGACGTATTCTCCGCCTGTCACACTTCTGATATTCGACACATGAACACCGCTGTCTGGCGTGTTCATTTCTCCGATAACCGCACCATTGATCTCTCCGGCAAAGCCGCCTGCCGCCTTTGCATAAGCGGTATTTCCTGAACCATTCGCATAAGCGCCGTTAACGATAATGCCCCACTTATCCCAGGCGTCAACATCTGCGCCGCGCACTGTAGAAACAGTTGTATTAAGTAAGGATAGAAGATCTCCCGGCGTCTTGATCAGGCTTTGAAGAAGCCCGCCAAGCAATCCGCTGCTTCCTGCTGTATCCAAAGCCGCCGCACTTGCCGGGTCAATCTGACCGGCAAAGCCTCCGATCGTTTTCGTACCTTCCACTTTTCTTAAGTTGGCCACGAAGCATCGCTTATTGTTTGGATCCGGTACGGCATCTGTTGCACCGTATGTACTTGCCTCAGACCAGTTGCCCCAGATCTGTCCGCCAAGCATATGACCGACATAGCCTCCGGCGTAACCGACTTTTTCTATTTTCAAGGTAGAATCCTTCACCGGGATGCCTGTCGCTTTTACTGTCATCCCTGACTGGAAACCGGTAATATCCGAATTTCTTATGACCGGAACGAAGGTCTGCACTGCACTGATCGAGCCTGTAATATCCAATCCGATTAAGGAAACCTTTCCGACTTCTGCAACGCCGCCGGTTTTCATTTCTCCGGCAAAGCCTCCGGCACTTGTGTAAGCACTGACAAACTTCGCATCCCACGCATGGGCATTGGTAACAACGCCTGCTTTCATGCGTCCCACATAGCCTCCGGCAACGCCCGCCTCCATATCCTGAGTTCCGACGTTCGTTCTTCCGGCTTTGACATTGTAGCCGTAAGCATATTGCTGAATCAATGACTGTAGCTCTTCTTCTGTAGTAACCGGTGTGCTCGGGAACTGATCTCCGTAAACACCGTTGCTGCCCACTGCTTCTGCCCACTTGTTCCATGTATCCATATCCACTTTTCTAAGCGGTCCGTAAACGGCTGTATTCGTTTCCGTCGGATAGACAGCCCCCAGAAGACTTAGTACATTGCTTGTCTTCAACAGACCAAACAGAAGCTCTAAGTTTCCGGTTCCTGCTAAATCTGCAGTTTCCATCAATCCGGTAAAACCTCCAGCAAACTCGCCGCCGTATACAGAACGGATACGGACAGCAGCACATTCTTTGCCGCCTTCGGTGGCATTTCCTAAGATTCTTCCGCCATGATTGTAGCCCACATAACCTCCGGCAAGCCCTCTCACACATTGGGTGTCAGTAAGTCCATCCGCACGAACCGCGCCGCCGCAAGGCACACTGCTTGCCTGACTGTCTTCAATAATCGGAATGAAAGACTGTACCAAATTCGCAAGACTGTCTGTTACATTTAATAGTCCCTCTAAAATGCTGGCATCTTCTAATACGGATGCAACATTTCCCGGTTCCATAATACCCGCATAGCCTCCGGCCGCCTCACGTCCAATGACATAGGCAAATAAATTCGCATCACTGTTTTTAATGATGGTGCCGGACATTTCTCCGATAAAGCCTCCGGACTTTCCTAAACTATTATTCTTATCATCACTTCCGTCTGCCAGTACGGAATAACCGCCCACACAGCCATTGACGTCAGAATTTTCAATGGTAGACGCCACTACGTTCAGCGCCTCTAAAAGATTCGTCAACTGGATATTGCCAAGAAGCTTTAATCCGCCGCCAACTGCCGCTGCTGAATCGATATCTACGCATCCTGCATAGCCTCCGGCGTATTTTCCACCTTTGACTGCATATTGTGACTTCTCTCCAAAATAGTTTTCGCCAATTGTAGATTCCAGACTGTCTTCCGGCGGAGTCACCTTCGTATGCTTCAAGGAAGTGACGTCAGAATCTTTAATCTGCACACCGCCGCCATAGCCAAGATATCCTCCGGCATAGCTGTCTGTATCTGTAGCTTCCACAGAGAACCCTTTTTCTGCCGATTTTACACCTGCTGATTGAATGATCGGAATATAAACTTGCAGTACATTGAGCAACTGACCAATATCAAGGTTTAAAATTCCACCCAGCAGATTCAATCCATCGGAGGAAGCTGTCGCCCCTGCGTCAACTTTTCCCGCAAATCCTCCGGCGTGAGATTCACCCTTGACTTTTTCCAGTCCGAAGACTGCAAAAGCCTCTGTGCTTGTACGGTTATCAACCTTACCGCTTTGCATTGCCCCGGCAAAGCCTCCAGCAAGTGTTCCTTCTACCTGTGGTTTCTCACCATTAGATATAAACGTTACCGTTGTATCCGTATATTCTGGAAGCAGATACGGAACTAAGCTTAATAAAGAATCCACTTCCAAAATACCCGGAAGCTTCAGATTGCCATCTTCATCCTTCTGTGCCAATCCTGCCAGACCCCCAGTATGGGAACGGCCGATAAAGCCGCCCGCATAGCTAGCCTTTGTTTTATCATGTTTTGCAGAGACAGATTTTAATTGTCTAACATGGGAAGATTTAACAATCGAGGCTACCGATTCTCCGATAAATCCTCCGGCTGTAAAATCTTCGCCGTCTGTCAACGCAGCCGTTCCATCGGAAAGAACTGTCAATCCAGTGTTCACATCAGTGTTCACGCCGACAGTCTCGCAATTCTTGATTGTAACCTGAATACCATTCGCCAACGATAACACGTTATTAAGCTTTACAAGTCCAAGTACGTCCAGTCCTCCGGCGGATACAAGGCTTGACGCCCCGGTTCTTCCGGCGAACCCTCCAGCATAGTTACCCGCCTGAATACTTTGAATGCCGTTTACCTTTACGCTGTCAGCCGTTCCTCCAAGCATCAGTCCACAAGCTCCAGCAGCATATTTTTCTGTCGCTGTCACCGTCCAATCGGTTCCCTCTGCAGAAATCTGCGACAATTCAAATGGTATAAACTGCCCTACTCCGAGGGTATTGTTTAACACACCAATGGCATCTGCCGTTACAATGCTTCCGGCAATACCTCCAGCATATTTCTTTGCTTTTACCTGCTTTAAGCCTGTTACCTTTCCTCCAAAAGCAACCCCTTCAACGGTAGTAATTTTTACACCATCACCCTGACCGATCATACCTCCGGCATAATCTCCGGTACTCTCGATCATAAGGTCATTCCCCGCCACAGTGCATCCATATATCTTTGACGGCATTACACCGGCTAAGGTTAAAAGCTGATTTTTTTCTGCTTCACTGCCAGATGCAAGCACCTTTTCCAAAAGCTTAGAAACAGAATCGACCAACGTTGGCTTTTTCTCATCATCTCCGCCAAGGGTTGTGCCAAATCCGATGGTTGCCCTTCCGGCAAAACCGCCGGCATACTTTCCTGCCTTGACTTTTAAAAGACCTGATACCGTTGAGCCACTGCTGATACTGTTTGCCATGGCGCCGTTAAATCCGCCGGCATAAGACTCTGTCGTTTCAATGACAAGGTTTTGACCGTTTACTGCACATTTTTCCTGTCTTGATTTCGCATCGATCTCATATAGTGTAATTCCTGCATCGTTTAAAAGACCTTTAATAATAGCGTCACGCTCTAAGCCAGCAAAGCCGCCGGCTCCGTTTTTCGCTTGCACAGTCGTTAAACCCGAAACAGAAGAATTACTAATTCTTGTTCCCGTCTGGATTCCAACGAAACCGCCGTTATAATCCTGCGTGGCATTACCGATTATTTCATTTTTAAGCGTCACACTACAGCCTGCAATCACCGGATTATGGTATCCTGTCGGAATCAAGTTGCCCAACGGAACATCATTCTGTAATAAAACGGTAATCAAATCGCCCAGCCCGACGCCCGGCACGATATTTAAAAGGGTAGACAATACTTTTACAACGGTTCCCAATAACCCAGATAACCCATCATAAGTTTCCACGCCTTCTGTAAATCCGACAAAGCCTCCTGAGATTCCTCTTGCACTGGTGACAGATACCTTATCTACCGTACAGTTTTCCACATGGACATCACCCACAATTCTGCCTGCGAAGCTTCCTGTGGCAAATAAATCTGGACTTTTCTGCTTCAATGTCAGAAGGTCTCTGATAACATCGCCTAATTTCAAATCACCGATAATTGGCAATAATGCACCCAGGCCTTCCAACAATCCACCGACCAGTCCGCCTAACAATCCAAGAACCCCTTCTACCAATGAATCTACATTGTTATCAACTTCTGTCGATTTATTTGTTACGCTCACCTCTTCTAGATGCATGTTTTTCACGACTGCTGTTCCCGCAGAACCAAGCGTATTCTCATCCAATTTGTTAGAGATTGTTCCGAAGAATCCAATACCGCTTGTGGTTTCCATATTCAACTTGCCGGTCTGCTCTACATGAATATTTTTAATCGTTGGCGACACATCTGCCTGCATATTCAAGCGTCCTTCCATCTTTCCCGAAAAATGGATTGGCGTCCAGTTATCATCTTCCCCGTTGGAATATTCGCCCTGCAACAAGTCAATATCGCGGAAAATAATATAGTTGGCATCGGAGGAATATTTCAAATCTTTATATTCTCTTTCCAAATCACGAAAAGGTGTGTATTCCCCATTTGCTCCCCAGGGTTTACCAGCGCCAATGGAAGGCGTATTATTTCCATCCACCGTAAGCCCTACCAATTCCTGAGAACCAAAAAGAGTTCCTAAAAGCCCTCCAAGCAGTCTGCCGACAATGTCGACAACATCTCCAAGCAGTGTATCGGAACCCCAGTCGATGTTCATAAGCTCTTTTTTCTTTGCTTCGTCACTTTGATATTTATACTGGAAATTTTCACTGCCTGTTTCAATATCACCCGGCTGATAACTGATACCGGTATCCAGAAAACTGTCCATATTAAAGTCTGCATCGTCCGGATAATACGGAACAATATGTATTCTCTTAATTAGTAGCCCCGCTTCTGTCCTTAAAAACAACATCGGCGTCACTCTCTTATCACTTCCGATTGCGCGCAGCTGCTGCTCATTTCCTATGAGAATATACTTTTCACCTTCAATGGTCGTATAGCTCTGACCGATATAATCTCGTCCACCTTTTTGCACCTCGTCAGCGCTTGTCTGCACATACTGCTCAGATAAAAGCTCCGGCATCTGTTCCGTAAAGGACGGACTTAACACATAGTTATGCTCCTTACTGTATGTAAGATATTCCTGTGCTTCATCCAGACTCTCGCCTGCCGGTGTTCCGTCTTTATACAGAAGCTGACCCATACCTACTTTTTCCGGAATCATATCGCTTGACATCATCGGTTCTTCTGCAGAATTCTCGGAAGCGATCAGGCGAAGCTGATAATTATTATAGACATAGACGGTATCGCTTTCCTTCGCATATAAGACCGCATCCTCCGCAGGTGTTCCGGCAAAGGTTCCGGTAAAGCCTTCCGGCAACGTCCATATGTTTTCTGACGGTAATGCAATTTCGTTCATCAGCATATAAGCTGCATCGGAAGAATAAGTAATCGCCTGCCCTTTTGCAAGAACTTCTTCCCCGGTGCCAAACTGCTCTTCATGCATGTCATAAGCTCGAACTGCCAGCCCCGTACCAATGGACTGAAGCTGTCGGAGATTATAGATTTTAATCACACCGTTTTCATAAATCTCTGTAATATTTTTCGGCTCTTCCTGCGTCTGCTCCTGTGAAGCCGGATCCTGTGGAGCAGTGGTTGACGAATCTGCTTCTGGAAATGCCTGTTCTGACGGCGTTTGTTCCTCTTCGGATACGGTTGGATTCGTCTCATCTGCATCTGAAGATGGCTGCGTCTCCGATGGATCTGCTCCTTCTGTAACAACCGCTTCCGTCTGTTCCGAATATCCTTCCGACGATCCAATTACAGTCTCGTGGGCAGATACTGCCATGGTCTGAAATAAAATAGAAAAAGCCAAAACCCAGGCAGTTCCTCTTTTCCAGATTTTACACGGAAATAATCGTTTCATGTTCTTATCCTTCACTACTTTACTTTCCCTTTCCCTCTCGTTCTAAAATTTCCTTTAATGAAATACTGAAAAAATGTTGTTCCAATTTTTCTTGAATCTCTGCATAATATCTACGCACCGCACAAAAGTCTGCTGCATTTCGGCTGCATAGCGCATCCTCTTCCAAACATCGGTTTATTTTCGTAGTATTCTCCATAATGCGTATCACATCCCCCAGCGTAATGTCTTTTAACGTCTTGTTGAGATGGTACCCGCCCCTTGCGCCCAAATCGGCGGAGATATAATCTGCTTTCTTTAGTTTTGAAAGAACCTTTTCCAGATATCCTTTGGGAATTCCCATTTCGTTTGCTATTTCTGTAGCTGATGCAATTTTTTTGCATTGTCCAAGATATAAAACTGTTCTGATTGCATAATCTGTCGTTACATTAAGCTGCATATTTCCCCTCCGCATAGTTCCATCTTAGCAAAAAGCTGCTGTTACCTTAATCGCTGTCGCCAGTATGTTCGATTCGTATAAGCTCTTATTCAAATACCCACCTGAGAGGTATTATATTTCTTCACATAACAAATGCCCGCATACAAAGATGCAGGCATTAGAAAATACTAATTACGAATTCCTCTTATATTTTTTCTGTTTGATTAGTATTATACCCCCCACAAAATTTTGTCAACCTTTTTGACATATTTTCTCCTTTTTGACATATTTTTGCAAAAATATAAAAATTTCTTTCTGTCAAGACCACCGGCTTAGCCGGTGGCTTGTTCTGCCCCTATAAGGGGCTATTACCTGCTTGCGCCCGGAAGGCGCACTGAAGGTCTGCCAACTGCACCACATCCACAGCCGCCCCTAAAGGGGCTTACTCAGCGCTTCCTTACTCCGGCTTAGCCCCTAAGGGGGCTTGCTGGTTTGCTTTGATTTCCTACTACCACTCCAAGTGGTTTATTTCTTGTTTTTCTTTACCGGCTCACCCGTAAACGGGTCGATATACTCTACTAATGACATCTGGTCATATTCTAAATCTTCTTTCAGTTGATTCTGAATATACGCTTTAATCGCAGCGGTGTTCTTGCCTGCCGTATCTACATAATATCCTCGGCACCAGAAATGTCTGTTCCCATACTTGTACTTTAAATTCGCATGCTTTTCAAATATCATAAGCGAGCTTTTTCCTTTCAAATATCCCACTATTTCTGACACGGAATATTTCGGTGGAATTTTTATCAGCATATGGATATGATCACTGCAACATTCTGCCTCGATAATTTCTATCCCTTTTCTTCTGCATAATGTTCCTAATATTTGCCCCACATCCGCTTTTATATCTTTGTAGATTACCTGACGGCGATATTTTGGTGCAAAAACGATATGATACTTGCAATCCCATTTTGTATGAGCTAAACTATTTACGTCCATTCTTAGGACCTCCTGTGCTATTTTATTTGTGGTTTTGCAGACCCACTTTTATTTTAGCACAGGAGTTCATACTTATATCTAAAGATCTGTCCTCCCCCTGCATAGCAGGGGGGTTATTTTTACTGTGACACAATTAAAAAATCACCATACAGATAAACTGCATGGTGATTTCCGCTATCCTATTTAGGAACTTATAAAGTCTGCTTTTATTTTATTCCATTACGATTTCTGGAACACTTCCTTATCAAGCGCTTTATTCTGATGCGCCACAATCGTGGTACATACCGCATCTCCCGTAATATTTACTGCCGTACGGCTCATGTCTAAGATTCGGTCGATACCCATAATCAGTCCAATTGCTTCCACCGGAAGTCCAACAGAATTAAATACCATGGTCAATGTTACCAGACCAACGCTTGGAACTCCCGCCGTACCGATGGAAGCCAGCGTTGCCGTGCCAATTACCGTCAGATAATCTACCATTGTTAGATCAATTCCAAATGCCTGAGCAGCAAACACAACCGCTACGCCCTGCATAATCGCTGTTCCATCCATATTGATGGTTGCTCCAAGAGGAATGGTGAAAGAAGAAATCTTCTTAGATACGCCCATCTTCTTAGCAAGTGTGTCAATTGACAACGGAATGGTAGCGTTGGAAGTTGCCGTAGAGAATGCAAATGCCATAACCGGGAAGAAGTTTTTTATAAATTTCAACGGATTTAATCCGGTGAAAACCTTCAAAAGTCCCAGATACACTACGAAGCACTGAATGGCAAGTGCAATCAGCACGCCAACCATATATTTTGCAAGTGGTACAAATGCACTGAATCCGATATTGGCAAAGGTTCTGGAAATCAGACAGAACACTCCAATTGGAGCCAGGCTCATTACCATCATGGTCATTTCCATCATAATATCATTAAACTGGCTAAAGAAGTTGCCAACCGTCTCTGTACGCTCTCCCAGCTTTGCAAGAATCACGCCTACAATCAGGGCAAACACTATGATTTGAAGCATATTTCCACTGGAAAGAGAATTCAATGGATTGTCTGGAATAATTCCAAGAAGCGTCTCTGACAGAGAAGTTGCTTCCATCGTTTCCACCTTAGCCGCATTGGACTGGATGGCGCTCATATCAAGTCCGGTTCCCGGATTGATCAGATTTCCAATACTAAGTGCTACTGTGATGGCAAGCGCCGTCGTAACCAGGTAGAACAAAAGCGTCCGGACACCAACCGTCCCCAGCTTCTTCGTATCTCCAATCGCCATACTTCCGCATACCAGAGAACAGAATACCAACGGAACTACCAGCATCTTCATCAAACGGATAAATCCCTGCCCCACAACATAGAGCACGCCCTCTACAATAATATCATCTTTGATATGGCCAGACGGAACCAGATAACACAACACGACACCGAAGATGGCTCCTGCGATCAGTGAAATGAAAATCTTTGTGGTTAGTCCCAGTTTTTTCTTTTTTTCCTTCTTGTCCATATTAGCCTTCCTCTCTTTCGTTCATATATTCCTGAAGCGACTCTTTCCATTCCGGCATCTGATAGAGATCAATGATCCTCAGGATAAAGTTGTCCAGCACTGCGTATGCCGGTCTTGCATAAGAAAGGTCTGATTCTTTCGTCGGGACCGCCTTCATCTCCACTTCCTTGCCGGCCGCCTTTAAAATTTCCTGCGCAAATTCATATCTACTGCACATACCCTGGCAAGTTGCATGATAGGTTCCATATTCATTTGTCTTGATCAGATGAAGGATCAGTCTTGCAAGGTCTTTGGCGCTGGTCGGACTTCCGAACTGATCAGAAGCAAGTGCAAGCGGAGTCTGGTTCTTTGCCGCCTCTAAAACCTTGTTTACAAAGTTATTTCCCCTGCCGTAAACCCAGTTGCTGCGCACAACAAAATGCTTATGTGTAAATTCTTTTACATAGTTTTCACCCGCTCTTTTAGAACGTCCGTAAACGGTCTTAGGGTTGGTATCGTCAAATTCACTGTAAGGCGTCTTACTTAAGCCGTCAAACACATCGTCCGTAGAAAGTTGTACCATTTTCGATCCTACTTTTCTAGCCACAAGACTTAGATTTCTTGCACCCAGGGCATTTACGCGATAAGCAAGCTCCGGTTCCTTCTCACACAAGTTTAAGTCTACAATGCCTGCACAGTTAATAATAACGTCCGGACGGTTCATCTCCCCAAAATTCAGAACCTCTTCCGTATCCGTAATGTCCAGTTCTTCTTTGTCCGTATTGAATACTTCTGCCTCCAACGGATCGAGCACCTCATTAATCGCCGTACCAATCTGCCCATTTGCACCTGTTATCCAGATTTTTATCATCCTTTGTTCCCTCCTTAACACAGGAAAAGACTGTTGTAAAACAAGCCATTCCTCAACCTTTATTTCACAACAGCCTCTTCAGCTCTCTTATTAAAAAATTATATCAATTGCGAAAATTCATGTCAAGCGGAAGATCCATATCCGCCCCGATCTCCGCCGCAATCTGATCACTGCTTACCGGAAGCTTCTCATTTCCTCGCTGATCCATCGCTACAAATGCAGTGAAGAGAAGGAAGCATATGAATGCACGAAAAGCGAACGTCCCCCGCATTTTCTCTTCTTTCGGATATAATTCCTGATATACTGCATGGTATCTTGGATGTACCGCTGGAATTGTCTGCTGATCGGAGTATATTGCTCTTGCCTCTTCTAATAACTGTCTTCTTCTCTCCATAGAATCATTCATTCGCCGTCACCTCTGTGTAACCTTATGCAGTAACAGCCTGACTCATTCCTATCATTTGAAACCCGGTTAACGATCTGCCAGCTCTTTTACGATATCCGCCCAGTCGATTCCTTTTTCCACCATCAACACCATGGCATGATAGAGAAAATCTGCCAACTCATATTTCACTTCTTCTGGATTCGGATTCTTAGCAGCGATCACCACTTCTGTGGCTTCTTCGCCCACCTTCTTTAAGATCTTATCAATCCCCTTGTCAAACAGGTAATTGGTATAAGACCCCTCTTTCGGATGGATTCGACGGTCTTCAATTGTGCGGTAAACCGACTCAAATACACGCAGCGGATTGTTCTCATCATACTCCCTTCCTGCCAAAGGCTGGAAAAAGCAGGTTGGATTTCCCGTATGGCAGGCAGCCCCTACCTGATCTACTTTTGCAAGAAGTGTGTCATAATCACAGTCTATCGTCAGGGATTTTACATACTGAAAATGCCCGCTGGTCTCACCTTTTACCCAAAGGGATTTACGGCTTCGACTATAGTATGTCATCTTTCCGGTTTTGATCGTTGCGTCAAAGGACTCCTGGTTCATATAAGCCAGCATCAGCACTTCCTGGGTACGATAATGCTGTACCACAACAGGAATCAGCCCCTGCTCATTCGTTTTAAACTGAGAGAACTCCATGATGCTCTCAAAAGATGTCATTTTAATATCTTCATCGGTACATTTTTCTTTAAACTTAAGAAAATCCATATCGGTCTGACTGACATATCGGCCGGACAATCCTTTGACACCTTGGCATTTTAGAATCTTAAACAATTCACTTTCCTCCATGGTATCCGTCACGATTACACAAGGAATATCTGTAACATTCATCACAGAATTCAAATCCAGTCGATGCATGAAAATAATCTCTGAACAATACTTCTGCAACAGATGCTGATGTTTAAAAAGCGCGTCAAAATCGTTTAATGATACGGCCATCTTTTCTTTTCCAAACCGCTTAGCAGCCTCTTCCAGCTGTTTCGCAGCATCCTGCTTGGAAAAGTTAACAATGGCGCGCTTTGATCCTGCATAAAGAATCTTCTTAATATCTTCCTGCCGTTTGATATTTCCACCTGCAACCATCGGGATCCGAATAACACGGTGAATCCGTTTCATCAGATCAATCGCTTCATCGTGTTCTTCATCGGTATTAGAAAGATCAAATACCAGAAGTTCATCCGCCCCATGACTGCTGTAATATTTTGCAAGCCCAATGACATCTTCCGAAATGACGGTCGGATCATCGAACCATCTTACAGCTTTTCCCCCTGCAATAAAAACACAGGGAATCAATCTTTTATAACTCATATATTTTATGCCTCCTCTACAGGCTTCCTTTCGTTGTCCATATCTCCTGAATCCGCGGCTCATCCTGCGTTGCCGCGTCCAGCGCTTTTCCAAATGCTTTAAATAACGCCTCTGCCATATGATGGTTGTTCTCTCCATCTAAAATCTTCAAATGAATATTCATCATCGCCCCATAAGAAAAAGCATAGAAAAATTCTTTTACCATCTCTGTGTCCATATCTCCGAGTTTTTCGGAAGTAAATGGCGCGTGATACCTAAGATACGGTCTTCCGCTAAGATCTACTGCACAAAGAGCAAGCGTCTCATCCATCGGAAGAATCATATGTCCATAACGACGGATTCCAGCCTTATCCCCCAGCGCTTCCTGAACCGCTCTCCCCAGAACAATTCCGGTATCTTCGATGGTATGATGACAGTCTACATCGAGATCTCCGGCAACGGACACTGATAAATCAAACAGTCCGTGGCGGGCCATCCCATCCAGCATATGATCAAAAAAACCAATTCCTGTATGAATATTGGTCTTTCCGGTTCCGTCAAGATTTAAAGTAATGGAAATCGTTGTTTCCTTCGTCTTTCTTTCACAAGTTGCAATTCGATTCATCGCCAACTCCTTTCTCTTACTCTTCTTCAAACCGCACTTTCACAGAATTGGCATGCGCAGTCAACTGCTCTGCCGCTGCAAATGCCTCAATATCTTCATGGACTTTATAAAGCGCATCTTTAGAGTAAGAAATGATACTTGATTTCTTAATAAAATCATCTACCGACAGCGGGGAGAAGAACTTCGCCGTCCCATTGGTAGGCAGCACATGATTCGGTCCTGCGAAATAATCTCCCAATGGTTCGCTGGAATATTCACCAATAAATATCGCCCCTGCATTGCGAATCTTCGTCATGACTTCATAAGGATTCCTTGTCTGAATCTCCAAATGCTCCGAAGCAATCTCATTTGCTGTATCAATGGCTTCCTCCATGGTATCAGCCACCAAAATGTACCCGTAACGATCAAGAGATTTCTGAATAATTTCTCCTCTTGACAGTTCCTGCACAAATGTCTCCACCTGATCAGACACCTCTTTTGCCAGTGTTTCACTGGTCGTCACCAAAATGGCAGAAGCCAGTTCATCATGCTCTGCCTGAGACAAAAGATCCGCCGCCACATATCTTGGATTTGCCGAATCATCTGCTATAACCAGAATTTCACTTGGTCCGGCGATTGCATCAATACTGACGTGTCCATAAACTGCCTTCTTGGCAAGAGCTACATAGATATTTCCCGGCCCTACAATCTTATCTACCTTGGGAATACTCTCCGTTCCATATGCAAGCGCGCCGACTGCCTGTGCGCCTCCCACCTTATAAATCACGTCCGCTCCGGCTTCCCGTGCAGCAACCAGTGTATTAGGCGCCACCTTTCCATCCGGTCCCGGCGGTGTCACCATTACAATTTCTTCAACACCTGCTACCTTCGCCGGCACAATATTCATCAGTACAGAAGACGGATAGACTGCCTTCCCACCCGGCACATAGACGCCGACTCTCTTAAGCGGCGTCACCTTCTGTCCCAGAATCGTTCCATCCGGTCGACTGTCAAACCAGCTGTACTGCCGCTGTTTTTCATGATAGGCGCGGATGTTTTCAAGCGCTTTTCTTATAATCCGAATCAGATCCGAATCCACCAATCGATACGCCTCTTCGATTTCTTCTTCTGTTACACGAAGTGTTTCTGCATCAATCTTGGCATGATCAAACTTCTCCGTATAATCGAACAGAGCCTTATCTTTTTCCTTGCGTACCGCATCCAAAATTTCCAAAACGCCTTGTTCATATTCCCCATATTGATTCGGGCTTCTCTTTAACAGATCCTCCAGAAGATTCTGTCTGGTGGTCTGATCTAAATGCTGTATTCTCATCCGAATTCATCCTTTCCTTAATGGATTATCTGTATCAATGGATTTGTGTTAACGGATCACCTGTGCCCGAAGGCGCATCAAAAGTTCTTTAATCCGTTCGCTTTCCAGCCGCATACTGACAGGATTAACGATCATCCTCGCTGACAGCGGGCAAACCTCTTCCAAAACCTCCAGGCCATTTTCCTTTAATGTGGAACCCGTCTCCACAATGTCTACAATCACCTCAGACAATCCAACAATGGGCGCCAGTTCAATGGAACCATTCAGCTTGATAAGTTCTACCGTCTGATGCTTCGTGTTATAGAAATAATCCTTGGCAATATTGGGATACTTCGTCGCAACACGGATCAATTCCCGATGTTTCAAAAGCTCTGCCGCATCTTTATACCCGCAGACACACATCCTGCAATTTCCATATCCAAGATCCAGCACTTCATGGACCTTCCTTCCCGCTTCCAGTATTACATCTTTTCCGACCACTCCGATATCTGCGGCGCCATACTCTACATAAACCGGCACATCCGGCCCTTTTGCGAGAAAAAAGCGGAGTTTCAGCTCTTCATTTGTAAAAATCAATCTGCGTGAATTAGGGTCTTTCATTTCTTCGCAGGTAATTCCGATTTTTTCAAACAGCTCCAGAGTTTGGTACGCCAACCGCCCTTTTCCCAGTGCAAATGTCAAATATCTCATGTTGTCTAACTCCTATTCGTGCTTAATTCTCTGCATTTTTGTCTTTACTTCCCAGAATCTTATGATCTCCTGTTACAAGATTGATCATGGTGATTTCTCCATTTTTCTTCATGTAAATCAGATTTCCGGCATAGTATTCTCTTCCGTATTCTACGTACTCTTCCAAAAGCTTTTCTTTTGATTTCTTGATCATCTCGGTATTCTTAGCTTTCCGTCTCAGATCCTTCGCCAATGCGATTGCTTCCCTTTGTTTTCCCTCATCATACAGAATAATCGTATTCTTTCTCGTGTATACAATGCGAATTTTCTGGCGGATCAGCGCATTCATCAATTCATCAACGACAATGACGAATCCGATCGACGGAGACTGCTTTCCGAATTTCTCCAGCAGATGATCATAACGTCCGCCTTTGACAATTGCATCTCCCGTTCCGAACGTATATCCTTGGAAAATGATCCCTGTATAATATCCATATGTTCCTGTCATGCTCAAATCAAAAGTAATAAACTTCTCCACGCCATAAAGCTTCAGCGTATCATAGATTTTTTCCAGACGTTTCAGCGCCATAATTCCCTTGGAATTCGGGGCAATATCTCTTGCACGGGCAAGGATTTCAACTCCTCCCACCAGTTCTCCCAAAGAAGCAAATGCTTCTTTCGAACTTCGTTTCACCTGAATACTGTCCAGGAATTCTTCTACTCCATAATAATTATGATTGCTGATCAGCTCACAGACCCGATCCTTAGCCTCTTCATCCAAGCAGGCATCTTCAATAAGACTCTGGAAGAAATCCACATCTCCTAAGCTTAACTGGAACTCCTTAAGTCCAATCGTCAACATGGACTCAATCACGAGAGCCAGCATCTCCGCATCGGCTTCCACCGAATCATCTCCAATAAGCTCTGCGCCCATCTGCGTCGTCTCCTTGGGACGCCCCTGATAACTGGAATGATTGATAAAGGTATTGCCTGTATAGCACAGGCGAATCGGAAGCTCTTCCTCTTCAAAAAGTGTTGCCGATGCCCTGGCGATGGACGGTGTAATATCCGGTCGAAGCACCAGTGTATTTCCTTCCTTGTCAAAGAATTTATACAACTCTCTGGAAGATGTTGTACCGATTTCCTCCCGGAACACATCAAAATATTCAAATGTAGGCGTCTGGATATCATGGTACCCATAAAGATGAAATACTTTTTTCAGCCGTGATTCCAACGCCAGCTTCTTTCCACATTCTACATTATATATATCCCGGACTCCCTCCGGTGTATGCAGTCTTTTTTTCATAGTTCCTCCCGGTAATAATTGATGTCTTTGCTTTAGTATGCTACCATATTAAACTGCTTTTTATGGGAAAATTATACGCATTTTATTCCTTTTTGTCAATGTCTTTGTCCGGATTATCCCGCAATTCTAGATCTTGGTTGACAGCATCCAAATAGGGAATATAGTATCCACGATAAAAATCCATAAAAAATTCTTCGTCTAGTTCTTCAAAACGGATACTCTTTCTGCCGCCGTTTTGAGCGCGCTTCCAGAACTTCAAAAGCTCCTGAAACCGCATGTAGTAAAGCTTATTTTTCGCCGTATAATAAATGAGCAGAAAGGCAATTCCGTCCTGGCGCTCGAACTGCCTCATAAACTCCACCTGATGCTCATGGATATTCTGCAGTGGAAACGTCTCAGCCACACATTCTTTCGCGTCAAAACAAACGGGAATTCCCTGCACTGCGCCGATATAGTCAATGGTACTTCTCTTATCAAAATATGCCAATGTAATCTGACGGTGTTCTTTATCCATCTTCACCGGTGTAATCGGAGTCGGTATCTTCTGAATCAGAGCAAGACCGCGCTCTAGATACCAGTCATTGGTCCGGTTAACCATTTCTTCTAATGTTGAACCTCTAAGGCCTCTTGAGTTCCATGTTCCCATGCTGTCTCCTTTATCAGTCTCCAAAACTTCTGTGGTATCGCTGCTCTGTGAACACTTTCTGACCACGCTTCAAATCGTTCTTCCATTGCCGGGAACTTCAGTTCATAGGCATGCAGAAGCTGGGATTCTACTTTATATTGCTTTTTATATTTCTGATTCCACCCGGCATCCCCATACTTATAATCTCCCAAAAGAGGATGTCCGCAGGCTGCCAGATGGGCACGGATCTGATGCGTCTTTCCGGTAATCAGATGCACCTTCAAAAGAGTCATCTGATCCTGCCATGCAATCGGCATGTATTCAGTCTCAATTGCCTGCGCTTCCCCATCCCCTCTTTTTGATATTGTTACCTGGTTGGTTCTGGAATCTTTTTTTAAATAGCCTTTTAGATGTTCCGGCTGCGTAATTTTCCCTTTTACAATACACAAATAGTATTTCTCCAGTGTCCGATTCTGAAGCAGTTCCCCCATTCTCTGCAATCCGGCCAGGCTCTTTCCTGCTGCAATCAGACCGCTGGTATTACGGTCTAACCGGTTACAGATAGACGGCGTAAATGTCTCAAGCTGAGCAGAAGTCAAGCTCCCGGTCTGCACCAGATATTGCACAACCTGATCTGCCACAGAGATATCGCCCTTCTTCGCCTTCTGAGACAGAAGACCTTCCGGCTTGTTAAGAAGCAGCAGATCCTGATCTTCATACACGACAGAAAAAGAAATATCTGTCGCCTTCTGTTCATCAAAACACTGCCCCTTCGTACTTTGCGGGCTTCCTGTAAACTTCCCAATCGTCTCATCCGCCAAAAAGAGTTTGACACTGTCGCCCTCTGCTAGTTTCTCGCTGCCCGTTGCCTTCTTCCCGTTTAATACGATGTTCTTCTTGCGAAGCATCTTGTACAGGAAGCTTCCAGGCGCTTCTTTTAAGTATTTTTTCAAAAGCTTATCCAGCCTTTGTCCTGCCTCATTTGGTCCAATCTGTATTTCTTTCATAATCTGCCTTCTACATTGATAAACTCTTTATAATATCTCGAATTGCCCGCTCTTTCTTTCGATGCTGCGGCTGTTCCACGGAAGCGATATTATTCATCCCCTCTGCCCGTGCAAGAAACGCCTTATAATCATGGAAAATCTTTACTGTAATCTTCTCATAATGCTGGTTTTTAAGAGCCTGCTTGATATCTCTTGCCAGTCGGTTCTCATCCGTTTTCGCACTGCTGGTATATCCGCACACCACATGATCTGCAATTACAATTGCATCCACCGGCATCACCTTTTCGCTGCTGGTAATAATCAGGTCATAAATCCGAATCAACAATGGTGCTTTTTCTTCAATCTCTTTGTAAATTGCCGTATCTATGCTCTTATAAGGAGCCATTGTAATAAACTCCACCAGCATCTTGGCTGCCGGAAGACATCCAATAATGGCAAGTACCGTAAAAAGATTCAATCTGCTCTTGGTCTGAACATATCCTAAAATGAATACAGCCGCCACCATGGCGAACTCAACGACTGCATAAAGCAGATACCGCATCTTTCTTGCTTTAATATATCCCGGCTGTCCTTTTTCTATTTTCATCGTCTCTTGTACACTCCTCGTCTATCTTCTTTTTCATCTTTTCTAAATCTGATTGAGCTTCTTCATCGTCCATGCAAGAATACCGTCCGGTAGAATCTTTGCTCCAATCCGGCAAAGCTTCATGGTACTTCCATAGACGGATACCGGTTTTCTCCAAACAGCATCAAGAAGCGCCAGACGTACAACACTTGCTTCCTCTGCAAGAAGACCTTCTTTTCCTTTACCCGGAAGACTTCCTGCGCGATCAAAAAACTCTGTATCTACCGGTCCCGGACACACAGCCGTCACCGAAATTCCATGCTTCTTTAATTCCATGCGAAGAGCTCTGGAAAAACTATAGACATAAGATTTACTGGCTGCATAAACGGCAAATCCAGGCTGCGGCGCAAAGGCTGCAGCTGATGCAACCTGAACCACCCTCGCTCCCCACTCCATATAGGGAAGACAAAGGCGTGTCATCTTCGTAAGAGCTATGCAGTTAAGCTGAATCATTCCGCACAGATCCAAAGAATCCAACTTTTCCGTAAGCCCCATCTTTCCATATCCGGCAGCATTTACCAAAAGCCGGATCTTTGCCTGTTTTTGATCCAGGGATTTTTCAATTCGCTCATAGATATAATCCCGTCCCAGATCTCCGTCAAAAATCCGCACCGGAACCGTAAGCTTTTTCTTTAATTCCTCTAACCTTTCCGTACGTCTGGCAACCACCCAGATCTCATCTAGATTTCGATAAAGCTTAGAGACTTGAACGGCAAACTCTCTTCCCATTCCGGAAGAGGCGCCTGTAACCACTGCGATCTTCATCCTGGCCCTCCTCTTTTCTTTTTCGCTGTCCTATTTCTTCGTCTTCTTTTTATGGACATTCCGAATCGTCCGTTTTTTCCGTTGTTCTTTTCCGACGAACGCTTTCCCATCAGAAGACCTGGTTTTGCCTCCTGCATTTTTACCCGAAAATGCCTGGGTACGACCGTCCTTTTGTCTTGGACGAATCAGACAATGTTTGTCATATCCCACCAGATCCATACGCCCTGCTTTTTTTAACGCCTCCAGCACCAAATCATAATTTTTTGGATTCCGATACTGAATTAACGCACGCTGCATCGCCTTCTCATGCGGATTACGCGGCACATAGACTGGTTTCATATCCCTGGGATCCACACCAGTATAATACATACACGTAGAAAGAGTAGACGGCGTCGGATAGAAATCCTGTACCTGTTCCGGCATATAGCCAAGATCCCGCAGATATTCTGCAAGCTCTACGGCTTCTTTCATCGTAGAACCAGGATGGGAGGACATCAGATAAGGAACCAGGTATTGTTCCTTATGAATCTCCTGATTGATCTTCTTATATTTCTTCGTAAATGCCTGATATACGCTGTTTTCCGGTTTTCCCATGCGTGTCAGAACTGCGTCGGAGACGTGTTCCGGCGCCACTTTCAGCTGTCCGCTGACATAATATTTACAAAGTTCCCTGAAAAAGGTATCATCCTGATCTGCCATCACATAATCGAACCGGATTCCTGACCGGATAAATACCTTCTTTACATTCGGCAGTTCCCGCAATTTTCGAAGCAGCACAATATAGTCCTTGTGATCCACATTTAGATTCTTGCAGGGTCTTGGGAACAGACACTGCTTCGTCTTACAGGCGCCATGCTCTAACTGCTTTTCACAGGATGGGTGTCTGAAGTTGGCCGTCGGCCCTCCTACGTCGTGAATATACCCCTTGAAATCCTTGTCCCAGACAAACTGTCCTGCCTCTGCAAGAAGCGACTCATGGCTTCTGGTTTGAATAATTCTTCCCTGATGGAAGGTCAGCGCACAGAAGCTGCATCCGCCAAAGCACCCCCGGTTGCTGATCAGACTGAATTTCACTTCAGAAATCGCCGGAACGCCGCCCTTCTCTTCGTAAGACGGATGATAAGTTCTCATATATGGATAACTATAGACACGATCCATTTCCGACTGACTTAACGGCTTTGCCGGAGGATTCTGCACTACATAAAGATGCTCTCCATATGGCTCAACCAGCCTCTTCCCACTGAAAGGATCGGTGTTGCAGTACTGGGTATAAAAACTGCGGGCGTACATAAGCTTGTCCGCCTTCAGTTCGTCATATCCCGGAAGGGTCAGCGCATCGTAGACGCTGTCCATACTCTTGGTCTTGTAAACAGTCCCCGGAACAAACGTTAGATCCTTCACATCAATTCCACTGTCCAGTGCTTCTGCAATCTCCACAATGGAACGCTCTCCCATTCCATAGGATAAAAGATCGGCCCCTGAATCCAAAAGAATGGAACGCTTCAGCTTATCCGACCAGTAATCATAATGCGCCAGACGTCTAAGACTCGCTTCAATTCCTCCCAGAATAATCGGCGTATGCTTATATACCTGGCGAATCAGGTTACTATATACAACCACCGCATAATCCGGCCGCTTTCCCATCACTCCTCCCGGTGTGTAGGCGTCTGTTTTTCGACGTTTCTTTGACACAGAATAATGATTTACCATGGAGTCCATGTTTCCGCTGGACACCAGAAATCCAAGCCTTGGCTCTCCAAATTCCATAATACTCGTTTTGTCTTTCCAGTCTGGCTGCGCAATGATGCCCACTGTATAGCCATGTGCTTCCAATGTACGCATAATAATCGCATGACCAAAAGACGGATGATCCACGTATGCATCTCCGGACACATAGACAAAGTCCAGCTGCTTGATCCCCATCTCTTCCATGTCCCGTCTACATATCGGCAAAAATCCTTTTTCCATTTATAATACCTCGTATGTTCTCTTTTCAATCTCGGTGTAATCCTGAATGTAGTAGTCGGCCAGCTCTCGTTTCTTTTGAACCTGAGGACTGGAAAATGCATCTTCCACAGCGCAGACTCTCATTCCCGCATTCTTTCCCGCTAAAATCCCCATCGGGACATCTTCAAAAACTAGACACCTGGATGGATCTACCCCTAGATCTTCCGCCACCAACAGGTAAACTGCCGGAGACGGCTTTCCCGCTTCCACCTCGCAGGCGCTGTGTACGGAATCGAACAGATGACGGATTCCCAATGACTCCAGCATGTCAAGAACCAATTCTCTGGCATTGCTGGTTGCAATTCCAATGGTCTTTCCCTGGTCTCTCATTCTCTCAATAAACTCTTTTGCTCCGGTTTTTAATTCTACTTGCGTCATGTATTTGTCATAGACCATTTCCATCCACTCTTCCATAACTTCCTGCGGGGTAAATGGAAGATCTGGAAACACTTCAAGAAAATAGTGAGCTGCTTCTGTGTAGCTCATTCCTTCCATATTCTCATGGAAACGCTCTGGTTTCGTCAAATGATATTTCTCCAGATAGTCGTCATCGATAGATGGCCAGATCCACATAGAATCCAAAAGCGTTCCATCCACGTCAAAAATAATACTATCTATCTCCTCAAGCATCTGATTTTCCGATTGATTATAATCCAACTTCTTTTCCAAGTTCTTTTCGCTCCTTTTCTGTTAACGCACGGTATGATCCTGGCGTAAGTAAGGGATCCAGCGTAAGGGTTCCCATAGATTCCCGTTTCAGATAAAGTACTTCCTTTCCAACTGCCTGGAACATTCGCTTTACCTGATGATATTTTCCTTCCCGGATGGTAAGACGAATCGTGGAAACCTCTTCTCCTGCATCCAGAATCTGCAACTCCCCGGGTCTGGTCCATTCTTCCTTCTCTTTCGTTCCGATATTTACTCCCTGCAGAAATGCCGCCTTATCTTCTTCCGACACAGTTCCTGATACTTTGGCATAGTAGACCTTATCTACGTGTTTCTTCGGAGATAACAGCCGATGAGCCAACTCCCCGTCATTGGTGATTAAAAGAAGCCCTTCCGTATCTTTGTCAAGTCTTCCAACAGGGAATAAATCCTTTCTCTTTCGATCTGCAATCAAATCAATCACCGTCCGACAGGAAGCATCTTCCGTTGCAGAAACCACGCCGGAAGGTTTATTTAACATATAATATTCCTGCGTAACATAAGATACCTGTATTCCGTCACAGAACACCTGGTCAGAATCGGAAATCTTTCTCTCCGGAGCCCGCACGATTTCATCATTTACGCGTACCTGTCCCTGACGGATCCTTTTTTTCACTTCCTGTCTGGTTCCCACGCCCATATCTGCAAGATACTTATCCAGCCGCATCATCAGCAAAGCCTCCATCCCGGCAGGTATTTATTCTTTAATACGCCTCCGGCCAGCTTTCCAAATCCAAGAGGATATCCGTCTACACAGACCAGATACCAGCCTTTCTCCTTACTTCCTGCCAAATCTTCCACATCCAGTGTCTCCCCTTTCAGATAACGGGTCACTCGTTCATCCTCTGCTTTCAAATCAATACAAAAGTCATAGTCTTCCTTTTTTAGCGCCATCGCCAATGCCTGACTTGGTTCAAAGCGGTTCTTTTTGAGTTCCCCTAAAAGAAGTCCCGTCCTAAGGAAGCGGATTCCTTTTACCGCAGGCAGATTCTCCGGCATATAGTAAATTCTCTCTCCATGAATATCAAGTCTGGAAGGGTCCAATTTCCAAGATACATGGGCAAAAAATGTTTCCAGTTCCTCCGGAAGTTTCCGTGTTTTTTTCTTTGGCTTTCCGGTTTCTTCTGCCACTTCTTTTTTCTCACCTTTTTGCAGCAAGGCCAAATAGTGTCCTTCCCCTTTCATCTTATGTGGGAAGATTCTAACAGTCTTTTCGATGTCTTTCATCCCAGACTTTGTAAGTCCCGGCCGCCCCGGGCAGAATCCTTCATAAGGCTTTATAGGAAGAATCCGAAATTCCGGACAATGTTCTAAAAGATGCTCGATAATCTGTTCATTTTCCCGGCTGTCAAAGGTACAGGTAGAATACAGCATCATGCCGCCTTCCCGCAGCATATGTGCCGCCTGAAGCACGATGCTCTTCTGGATATTACTGAAAAATTCTGGGCCATGTTCTTCCCATGCCCGGACCATTTTCTTATCCTTTCGAAACATCCCCTCTCCAGAACAGGGTGCATCGATTAAAATCTTATCAAAGTATTCCGGAAAATAGTCCATCAGTTTCCCTGGCTCTTCGCTAAGCACCAGCACGTTTCCAATTCCGAACACCTCGATATTCTTCAGCAGCCCTTTCGCTCTAGAATTACTGATATCGTTGGCGGCCAGCATTCCGTGTCCCGCAAGCTTCGCCCCCAGCTCCGTCGCCTTTCCACCCGGAGCCGCACACACGTCCAGCACTCGGTCTCCCGGTTCGATCGGCAGACGGTCTGCCGGCGTCATAGCGCTTGGCTCCTGCAGATAATAAAGTCCCGCAAAATAGTACGGATGTCTGGACGGAGACACTTTGTCTCCATCATAATAAAACCCATTGGAAATCCATGGAATCGGCTGGATTTCAAAAGGACAGATCTTCTGGAATTCTTCTACAGAAATCTTCTGTGTATTGACACGAAGCCCATAATATCTCGGTTCTTCGTAACAAGCAATATATTCGTCAAACTCTTCTCCTAAGAGTTCTTTCATTTTCTCTTCAAATGCACCTGGCAGGTTCATCTCTCTTCCTCCATATGTGTATCGTCGCAATTTCTCTATCACATGATCAAATAAGTATAACATATTCCCGTGTATAACTCTAGGAATATGCGTATTTTAATTTCTTATTTTCTAAAAAACGTAGTACATAATAAGGATTTACACTATTTTCTTTGCCATTTTCATAAGAATAAATCCCAAGATGCAGATGCACCGCAAACTGGCCTGTCGTTCCTTCCGGCCCATATCCGGAATCCCCCATATAGCCAAGAAGCTGACCCGCCCGTATCGAATCTCCCTTTTTTAAATTGGCATAAGATTCCAAGTGCGCATAGTAGTAATACGTGCCGCTGTCAGATGTAATTCCTATCCTATATCCGCCTTTCTCAATCCATCCGATATTCGTCACCGTTCCATCTGTGATACTAAGAATTGGATAAATTCCTCTTCTATTTCTAGCCGCCATAAGATCCGTTCCCTCATGCGCATGTGTATCTTTATATTTCCTCTCTGCCATCCATCCGTTTTCATAAGAAACCGTAAGAGATGGATCCACCGTGGACACCGGAACCGGATAATAGGTGATCTCTTTTTCCACCTGCTCTAAGAAATGTCTGCACGATGGTGAAAGAACTTCCCGCTGCGCCCGCATTTGCTCTGAAAAGAATTCCTGTCGAAACCAAGGGTCCTCCGTCGTTTTTTTCTGCTGCGTAAACTTACGCGCCTGATCCTTCGCCTGCTGTGCTCCGAGAACAGAAAACAGTGCAAGGAGAAAGATCAGTACCATCATTTTCCCTGAGGACTGATAACGCATCGCTGTTCCTTCCTCTTATTTTTTCTTTATCAATATATGAAAACAGCCGGTTTCCTATGTCTCTACAGGAAACCGGCTGTACGCCTTATTCTTTATTTACAGTTTTTCAAAATCGTCTTTAAATATTCCCAAGTTCTCTGAGTGGACGCAATATCCATCCGCTCATTAAAGGAATGAATATCCGGAAGATCCGGTCCAATGGATACACAATCCAGATCCGGACGTTTTCCAAGGAAAATTCCACACTCCAGTCCAGCATGAACTACGGAAACTTCCGGTTCTCTTCCGTAAACTTCCCGGAAGCTTTCTACCATAATTTTTCTCAGTTCAGAATCCGGATCAAACTGCCATGCAGGATACTGACTGATGATTCTTCCCGTTCCGCCTGCAAGTTCTGCACAAAGATCCAGCTGTTCTTTCAGCTGCACTTTCCGGCTCTCCACAGAGCTTCGGATCAAATGACCCATCTTAATGCAATCTGCCTGTGTATCAACTACACCGATATTCAGAGAAGTCTCTACAATTCCTTTTAATTTACGGCTGTATTCCTGCAGACCATTTGGACATCCTGCAAGGAATCCGATTACACGTCCGGTAGAATCTTCATCACAGGCATCTTCTGACGCGCCTGCCTTCATGTCAACATCTACTTTTAATCCTTCTTCCTCTCCCATAAATTCATGGTCCCAGATTTCCTTCATTTCCTGGGCTTTTGCAGCAATTCTCTCTGCGTCTTCCACAGAAGCCATAAGAGACGCTTCACATTCCATGGCGATAACGTTATGCTTCGCTCCTCCGAAAATATCAACCAGTGTAAACGGCACCTCTTTGCTTAAGCGATACAAGAAGCGTCCCATCATCTTGTGCGCATTTCCACGCTGCTGATGAATCTCAGAACCGGAATGACCTCCGTTTAATCCATGAATGCGAACGGTAACCTTCGTTCCGTCCTTCTTTTCTCTATGTACCGGAATCGCTGCCTCATACTCAATTCCACCAGCACAGCCACAGGTTAAAACGCCTTCTACCTCAGAATCAATATTTACAACCTTTCTTCCTTTGAAGATACTCATATCAATTCCATTTGCACCGCCCATACCGGTTTCTTCGTCTACCGTAAAGAGCGCTTCAATTGGAGGATGCGGAATGTCATCGCTATCCAAAATCGCCATTGCCATGGCAACGGCAATTCCGTCATCTCCGCCAAGAGTTGTGTCCTTCGCCTTAATGAATCCGTCCTCTACATACAGTTTCAATCCGTCCTTTTTAAAATCATGGTCGGAGCCCGGTCGTTTCTCACCCACCATATCCATATGTCCCTGCAAAATCACCGGCTCGCAGTCTTCATATCCAGGTGTTCCCGGCTTCCGAATGATAACATTGAGACAGTCGTCCTGAATCACTTCCAGCCCACGTTCTTTCGCAAACGCTACGCAGTGATCGCTGATACGCTGCATATCGAATGTCTCACGAGGTACAGCGGACAGCTCCTCAAAAAAATGAAATACTTTTTTAGGTTCTAGATTTTCTAATACTGCCATAATATTCCCTCTCTTTTCTGACATATTTAATTCTATACTCACATTATGATACTATTTTCATAAAAATGCAACCTTAGTAATAAAATTAAATGAAAGAAATGGAAGGATTTTCTCCAAAATGAAATCTTATCTTTTCCCTTTTTCTGTCTTACTGCTCTTTCTGACCATGCTTTTATTCCCCGCCCCTGTCCTAAAAGGCGCAAGTGATGGTCTCTTATTGTGGTTTCATACGGTGCTGCCCACGCTTCTGCCATTTATACTGGTCTGCGACCTAATGCTTCACACCCGCGCTATCCACTGGATCGCACGAATCGGAAACAGGCTGTTCTCCCGGCTGTTCCGAACTTCGTCCTACGGATCTTTCTCCATCCTGGCCGGCTTTCTCTGCGGATATCCAATAGGTGCAAAAGTCACAACAGATCTGTTGCTTTCCGGTCTTATCTCCCGCTCTGAAGCCTGCTATCTTCTATCCTTTTGCAATAATACAAGCCCCATGTTTGTCATAAGCTTTCTGGTTCTGCAAAATTTAAAAAATCCATCCCTTATGATTCCCGCACTTGTCATTGTAATCCTGTCTCCCATCCTGTGCAGTTTCCTGTTCCGTCTGCGTTATCGGTCTGGTTCTTCTGCACAGACTTCAACCTTTCAGGCTCACGGCTCCAAAAGCATTGACTCACCATTCCATCAAGATGAGGATCTTCTCGACACCTGCATTATGCGGGGAATCGAAACCATTACAAAAGTCGGAGGCTACATTATGCTTTTTTCCGTCCTTACAACTTTAGCCGAAACGTTTCACATTGCTTCTGTTCCTGTTCTGTCGGCGCTGGTACCCTCGCTTGAGATTACATGCGGAATTCAGCAAATCTGTTCCCTTCCTCTTTCCTCAGAACAGATTTTCATCAGAAGCCTCACTTTGACTTCTTTTGGTGGATTCTGCGCTGCATTCCAGACTCGATCTATAATCAAGAAGGGCGGGCTCCCTTTTCGCCCTTATATAACAGAAAAGCTGATTACTGCATCCGTAACCAGCTTTCTCGCCTTTTGTTATCTATTCTTCTAATTCATCCTCATCGTCCAGATCGTACTCGATGTCTTCCACTTCTTCCTCATCGGAAATGCCGTACTCTGCTTCCAGCCCCCGCTGAGACTGTTCTGGAATATCTAATTCAGAACGGTTGTTGCGTACCATATCATAACACTCCTGCAAGGAGTTTACCAGTCCGTCATATTTGGTGGTATAGCTGTCCAATGTATGACCAATGATGCTCTCTGCGTTTGACAGCAGATCATCTGTATACTGCATCGCTCCAATCCGGATATCGTTCGCATCATTTGTAGCATTGTCCAGGATCTGCTGTGCCTGCTCTGTGGCAGCAGTCACAATCTCGTTCGCCTGTGCATATGCCTGCTGCATAATCTCATGCTCACTGACAAGTTCACTGGTGTGAATCTGTGCTTCTTCGATCATGCTGTCTGCTTTTGCCTGTGCATCTGCTAAAATCGCGTCTTTATTCGCTATAATCTTCTGATATCTCTTAATTTCATCCGGAGTCTTCATTCTAAGTTCGCGCAACAGCTCGTCCATCTGATCTTTATTCACGATAATCTTTGATGTGGACAGCGGCTGGAACTTACAACTGTCGATATACTCCTCAATCTCTTCAATAATCTGTTCAATACGGCTGCTCATGATTTACACTCTCCTTTTTGCTTCATCTTCTCCTTGATCCGGTCGGCAACGTACTCGGGTACAAACTGGGAGATATCCCCTCCAAAAGCCGCTACTTCCTTCACTGTGGTAGAACTCAAATATGAATACTCAAGACTTGTCGTCAAAAATACGGTCTCTACGTCCGGCCTAAGTTTATGATTCGTCTGCGCCATCTGCAGTTCATATTCAAAATCTGTAATTGCCCGCAGTCCACGGATCACCATTCTAGCTCCCGTCTCATGGGCAAAATTCACTAATAACCCCTCAAATGGAATACATTTCACATTTGGCATATCTTTTAATACTTTCTCTAACATTCTAACACGTTCTTCTACGGAAAACAACGGGATTTTTGCATTATTATTCAGCACTCCAACAATCAGTTCATCTACCATAAATGCGGACCTGCGGATAATATCAATATGCCCAAACGTAACCGGATCAAAGCTTCCTGGGTAAATGGCTCTTAACATATCTCTTTCCTCCCTGACGGTTCCAAAAACACATGTTTATTTGTTTTATAAGTCTTTGTTTTTAAAACAGAAAAGCCAAGCTCCTCTGCATAAGAAAAGTCTGTATCCTTTGATGCTTCCACCACAATCACACCCTCTTCTGCAAGAAGCTCCGACTCCGCCAGATACTCCAGCACCTTTCTCTCCAGCCCCATATCATATGGCGGATCCATGAAAATATAATCAAACTGCTTCTCACCTTCCAGCTTATAGAGAGCTGTCATCACATCCGTCGTCATGGTCATCGCCTTGTGTTCCATGCGAACCGCTTTTAGATTTTCTTTGATACACCGCATCGCTTTGGGATTCTTTTCTACAAATACAGCTTCCATAGCCCCACGGCTTAACGCCTCAATTCCAATCCCTCCGCTTCCAGAAAAAAGATCCAGGAAAATACAGTCATAGAGATAAGGAGACAGCATATTAAACAGCGTCTCTTTGATCCGGTCTGTGGTCGGTCTGGTATCCAATCCTTCCAGTGTCTTTAATTGAATCCTTTTTGCACTTCCTCCGATTACTCTCATTGCCGTCTCTCCTTTAGTTCCAATGTTCCAAGCTTTCGATATCGATTCAGACATGCATAAATCTCCTGCCTGCGAGGAAATGCGAGATTTCCCGGCAGTACATTTCCTTCACAAACCACCGAAGCACCTTTGGTTTCTAACTGTTCCGCCACCTGTTCCACAGCCTGCTTAAGCGTCTTTCTGCCATCAAATACTTCTTCTTCCAGATACCTTGTAATCTGTCCCAGCATTGTCAACTGTTCAGCATCTGCCAGCTGTTCTACATACCGAAGATCTATGGTCTCATGATTCAGCATAACACCATCACGTCCCATGGTTTTTAATTTTACTCGTCCTTTTTGTCGAAGTCCGGCGCTTGGCTTTACCTTTCGATCAAAAGCAGGAAGCACCGGAGTATCTTCCGGAAGCTGAAGTCGTGGATATCCTTTTGCTTCTTCCTTTGCCAATTCCGTAATCTCTCTTGGCACATAACAATCCATCTGGATAATGGTATCTGCCACCTCAAAATAAGCGCCCGAACTTCCCGCTACCAGTACCGTTGAAATTTTGTACTTCTCATAAAGCATGCGCACCCGTTCGATAAATGGCGTAATCGGCTCCATTTCGCGATGGATCACCCGCTGCATCAGCTCATCTCTCACCATAAAGTTGGTCGCGCTGGTATCTTCATCCATCAAAAGCGTTTTGCTTCCCGCTTCGATACTCTCCATTACATTTGCCGCCTGAGATGTGCTTCCGCTGGCATCCTCTGTATAGAAAGATTTCGTATCTTTTCCGTTTGGCAGCTGTCCAATAAACATAGAAATATCTACATTGCGAATACTTCTTCCATCCTCCGCACGCACTTTCACCGCCGTTTCATCCGTAACCACATATTCACGTCCATCCCCGGCAATATGCGGATAAACACCGCTTTCCAACGCTTTTAACAGTGTAGATTTCCCGTGGTAGCCACCGCCTACAATCAGTGTAATTCCTTTTTTGATTCCCATGCCGACAATCTTTCCCCAGTAAGGAAGATCCATCGTAACCTCCAGTTCTTTCGGAGAAACAAATGGCACGGAATCCTTCAGTGGTTTCCCGGATACACCGGATTCCCGCGGCAGAATACTTCCGTTGGCCACGAACGCCACCAGTCCATTTCCTTCCAGCTGCGCTCTGATACTGGCCTGATCCTCTGCCAGTTCCATCACCTTACGAACCTGCACAGCATCCTGGCTCTGGTAGTAGATCCCATCTTTGACGCACTCTGGAAGATAATTGTAAAGAATCTTGATTAGCTCTTTTGCATTAATCGTACGCCCATTAGCCGGAAATCCAACCTCAAACCGCACCGTAACATCTCCTGTGTGCGCATCAATGGTACATGCCGTTCTTTTTAAAATCTCCTGCCCGCACCGAGTCACCTGAATCACACCGCTCTTTCCGGATCCTTTGGCCTGGAACGAAAATTTCCCGGCTCTCTTTGCAAAACTCCGAATCAGATAATCTTCCAAAGCCGTCTTCTTTCCAGGATTATTATAAAGCTCTTCCGGGTACCCTGCCGTGCGCCCCGGAACCCGGATACTGAGTTTGGACGGCGCCGCAAAAGGATCTCCTTGAACATGATCAATAAAAAGCACATATCCCGGGAATCGATAACTTCCCCTGGTATCCTTATAGGCCGGATAGCTTCTGCGGTCAATCCGATTCAATAAATCTCGTAATTCTTCTGCTGTCTTCATACTTTTTACTCTCCTTATTTTCCGGGATGACTGCATCGCCCCGACTTTCATCTTCTAATATCCTATCGCATCGTCCCGGCTCATCCAAAAATGGATCCCTGTCGTAGAGTCAAACCACCGATCTTCGTTAAAATCTTTCACTTCAACCCATTCCCCTTTCCTGTAGACAAAGTTCTCATCTACCAAGGACCAGGCTTCCTCATATTCTTCCGTCGAATCAAAATTTTTGATCGTCAGCACTTTCGCCTTATTACATCGGCAGGACGGCAGCGTTGCACTGGTCCTCTTTGCATCAGCCGGAATCAAAAGCTGTACCAGTCGGTCATTTACGCATTTCTTATACCCCAGAATCGGTCCTGTCTCCGGACAATGCATCCGAAACCACCTAGTCTGTTCATCAAAACGCACTCCGTTAAGGTCTGCGCGTTCCAGCACAGCGCCAAAGAGATTTGCCCCCTCAATATTGCTGTCTGCCAGATCGCACCCCCGAAAAGACGCCGTCCTCATATTGGCATTCTTAAAATTCACTCCATGAAGAGAACAGCCGTCAAACAGAGAGTTCTCCACACTGCTCCCCTCAAAATTCACTCCGTCAAGAACCGTATTCTGAAAAGAACTCAGCACAAAATCCATTCCACTAAGATCCATCCCAGTAAGGTCCATATCCCAAAGCTCCTTCTCTTTAAACGAGAGGCGTTCTCCCGGCTTCCTTGCTTTTATCGCCGCGACCAGCTCTTCTTTTTCTATCCGTTTCATATTTCTTCACCTTCATGCTTACTTTTTACAGATCTACAATCCTTGGACGATGGTGCGTATATGGCAGGAACTTCTTCAGAAGATCCTGTGTTTTAAACTTCAAATGTGTCGTATTAATTCCGGTATTACATACAAAATACTCCGCCTCAGCCACTTCTTTATCAATAATCAGCTGGACATAGTCGTCCTCATCATTCAAAAGTCCAACGACGCTTGCAGATCCCGGTTTGGTTCCTAAATGCTCCCACATATGCTCCGGTGACGCAAAAGACATATGAGACACTCCAAGCTTCTTACTGAAAGACGCCGTGTCAAATGCCTTCTCTTCCGGCATTACCAGTAGGAAAAATGTTGTTTTCTTCTGATTACACAAAAAGACATCCTTGCGGACAGGTGCCTGAAACACCTTACCGATATCGGAGCATTCTTCCATAGAAGATGCCGGGTCATTGTCTACCCGCTCAAATGGAATGCCAAGCTTTTTAAATACTTTATATACTTCCTGTTCAAGCGGAACTCTCTCGCTGATATTCTCCGGTGGTGTTGTTACAATTTCGCTGATATACATGATCGTTCCCTCCTGTAAATTCACATATTTTTTCTTTATCTTTTTATTATATAAAATCCCTTTGGTCTTTGCAAACCTTCTTTCTTTATAATTTGCTCAATATTTACACTTTCCCTAAAATTTGTTAATATAAAAAGATATAAATAAACGAAACGGAGGAATTTTACTTATGAAATATATTTTAGCTTCCGCCTCTCCTAGGCGGAAGGAACTCTTAAGTCGGGCAGGCTTTCCCTTTGAAGTCATCCCCTCTGAAGTAGAAGAAATTTTAACCGGAAACTCTCCCGAAGAAATCGTCACACATCTGGCAGCTCAGAAGGCAAAGGACGTCTTTGACCGGCTTCCATCTGAAGATCTTCTGGTCATCGGCGCCGACACCATTGTCGTATATCGGGATGAAATTCTCGGGAAACCCGCCGGAAGCTCGGAAGCCTTTGATATGCTCTCGATGCTGTCTGACCGAACCCATCAGGTCTATACCGGCGTTGCTCTTTTCTGGCGCAGAGAAGGCGCGCTTTCCCACAAATCCTTTGCGGAATGCACAGACGTCACCTTCTATCCTGTCAGCAAAGAGGATCTAAACGATTATGTGGCATCCGGTGATCCTCTTGACAAAGCTGGTGCTTACGGTATTCAGGGGACATTTGCCAAGCATGTAAAGGAAATCCGTGGCGACTATAACAATGTCGTCGGACTGCCCCTTGGCAGACTCTATCAGGAACTAATTCAGGAAGGACTTGTCTCTTCTTTCCCGAGAAAGGAGTCTACTTATGCATTCCAGCAGGAAAAATGAAAAATTTGAAAAATCGGCACTTCGGATCTCCCTGACCGGCAACCTGATCTTCGTTATCCTGGAGCTTGCAGTAGCCATTTATACCAGTTCCCAGGCGGTTCTTTTAGACTCTGTATACGACGGCGTGGAGCTTCTGATGATTTTCGTATCTATTATACTGGTTCCGCTTCTTTACAAGCCATCCAACGAAAATCATCCCTTCGGATATCTGCAGGTAGAGACGCTGTTTGTCGTCGTAAAAGGAATTATTATGACAGCAGTGACGGCAGGTCTGATTATCAACAATATTCAGATCATCATCCATGGCGGAAGGCACGTCAGCTTCTCCGTAATTGCCTGGTTTGAATTGGCTGCCGCCATCCTAAGCGTCATATTTATCGCAATTCTCTCCTACATGAACCGGCATCTTTCTTCGCCGGTTGTTACCATGGAGATTCAAGAATGGAAGATCGATACAGCGGCTTCCCTGGGAATGACCGTCGCCTTCTTTCTTCCGATGTTCCTTCATGCAGACTGGTTCCGTCCCCTTGTTCCATATCTGGATCAGTGCATTGCTATTATTCTGTCCATCTGCATGCTGCCTACCCCGATTCACGCCGTTGTCACCGGCCTTCGGGATCTCTTCCTTCTTCCTCCCGAAGAAGAAACCGTACAGAACATCAAGGACATTATTACGCCGATTCTGGATGCCTACGGCTATGACAAACTGTATTTCGACATTGTCCGTACCGGCCGAAAGCTCTGGATCAGTGTTTATATTACCTTCGATCGTGATGAAATCTCTATTTCCCGGTTTAAGATCGTCCAGAACTTTATTATTCAGGCACTTTCAAAAGAATATCAGGATTTCTATTTTGAACTCCTTCCCGATATCGAATATAACGGAAATACCGAGGTTACTCCTTCATAGGAGCACCTCGGTATTTCTTTTCTTGGATAGAAATCCAAATAAACCACTTGCTATGCAAGTGGATCCCAAACCGGCTTTAAGCCCTAGATAAAGAGACCTCCTTTGTTATAATAAGTGTGGGTCCTAAACCGCACTAAAATAACAAAGGAGGTGTCCAGTATGGACAAAAATACTTTAACACATACAACTTGGGAATGTAAATATCATATTGTTTTTGCACCAAAATATAGGAGACAAATTATTTACGGAAATATAAAAGCAGATGTAGCTAATATATTAAGTACGCTGTGCAAAAGAAGAGGGGTAGAGATTATAGAGGCAGAATGCTGTAAAGATCATATGCATATGCTGGTAAGAATACCACCAAATCAAAGCGTATCTTCTTTTATGGGATATTTAAAGGGTAAAAGTTCGCTGATGATATTCGATAGGCATGCGAATTTGAAATACAAATATGGGAACCGGAAATTTTGGTGCAGAGGATATTATGTAGATACAGTAGGAAAAAATGCAAAAAAGATAGAAGAATATATAAAAAATCAATTACAGGATGATATAGCATATGATCAGTTAAGTTTAAAAGAATTTATAGACCCGTTTACGGGTGAGCCAGTAATAAAAGGTAAATAAAACAATCCCTTGTAAGGGATAGCCGGGAATAAGGTGCGGTTGGGGCCTTTATTTCGTGGGACCTTTGAGGTCCAAGCCGGCAATCGTCCCTTACAGGGACAGAGCAAACCACCAGTTTTCACTGGTGGTTATGATTGATACATGGTATGTAAAAAATCAAACAAATAAATTACCAGGATCATGGTTCCTCCAACCTTTCCCACTAGAACAGGAAGTGCATCCACCAGACTGGACACCATGTTCTGAAGGAAGAAGAACAGCCCAAGCGTATAGAATCCCCAGGCAATGGAACTTTCCAAACAGATAATCCCTTTATAATTCAACGGCTTTTCGCGATAATCCCACCAGATTTCTCCAAAGATCCGATTCATAATCACCGCCGTGATAAATTCAATCGCCGTTGCCAGAATCATCCCCAACAAAAACAACTGAAATGGCTGATCGCTGTAAGGCCGCAGCAAAAAAAAGACTGTCAGCGCGCCCACACCGTAAATCGGACAAAATGGTCCCTTCGCAAACCCGCGATTGGTCAGCTTCCGATTGCAGATCGACATATAGACAGATTCTACAATCCATCCCATCAAACTATAAACCAAAAACCATAACACCACATGGTAGCCGCTCAGACCAAATATTCTTCTATTCCACCACATTGTCTGTTTCCCTTTCTTTTTGGCAAACAAAATGGAGTGTTGTTCAATGCAACACTCCATTTACTGCACATATTAGTTATACTTACGCTTTCTAGCAGCTTCAGACTTCTTTTTACGTCTTACACTTGGCTTCTCATAATGCTCTCTTTTACGAATTTCCTGCTGAATACCAGCTTTAGCACAGTTTCTTTTAAATCTGCGTAAAGCGCTATCTAACGTTTCGTTTTCTTTAACGATTACATTTGACATAGTCTCACACCTAACCTCCCCTCCAGTCTTGTATTGTGCATCATACGACTGTTCGGGTATTTTTATTGCACTACATAAGATTATATCATATTTTTTTCTTACGTCAACAACTTTTTCCAATTATTTTATGATTTGATCTGACAGTGAAGTGAAAAGTTTATTTCCACTTTGAATAGGACGAAGTAGATTTTAGTCTTTCACTCATTTCCACTTCCACAGATGTAGCATTTAGTCTTACACTATCCTTTGTGACAGTCGCAGAAAGGCTGGTGTCATATGAAAACTACAAATGCTTTTTCACATTTAACTTTAGAAGAACGGAGAATCATTCTTACTGGTATTACTAACAATTCCACCAAGACTGCCATCGCCCAAACTATCGGCAAAGACAAATCCACGGTTGGAAAAGAAATCAAACTACATCGTGTGCTTACACACAAATGTAACATGCCTTTGGAATGTAATAACTACCGTAAATGTGCCTTTGGTCGTAACTGCACACTCGATTGCCCGGAATACAGCCCTTTCCGTTGCTCCAGGCGTGATCGCTCTCCGGGTGCTTGTAATGGTTGCTCCCATTGGTCTCATTGCAGATTTGATAAATTCCAATACTGCCCTGAAGACGCACAAATGGATTATCGCACAACTCTCATTGATTCCAGACAAGGTGTAAATCTTACTGTTCAGGAAGCAAAATCTATGGCTTCTGTTATCTCTCCTCTTCTTAAGCAAGGACATTCTCCCTATCAGATACTTGCCAACCATCCTGAGTTAAATATTTCCGAGAAAACTCTCTATAATTACATTGAATCCGGTGTTTTCCGCGAACTTGCCGGGATTACTTCGTTGGATCTCAGACGACAAGTCAGCAGAAAGCTTCCTAAAAAGAAAGCTCAGGTTTATAAAAAAAGAAAAGATAACAAGTATCTAAAAGGCAGAACGTATCGGGATTACAAAACATACCTTTCTGACAATCCCGATGTTTTCGTTGTTCAGATGGATACCGTTTACAACAATGAAACGAATGGTCCTTTTTTACAAACCTTTAAGTTTGTAAAAGCCGGTCTCCTTTTTGCCATTTACCACGAAGAGAAAACGGCCATCGCCATGAAAAGCGGAGTTGACTTGTTGGAATCCATTCTTGGGCAGATGCTATTCCGCAAATATGTCCATATCCTACTGACCGACCGGGGGAGTGAATTCTCGGCAGCCGAAGCGATGGAGTGCAGTCCTGACGGCACTAGACGTACACGCGTATACTATTGCGATCCCATGCAATCCGGACAAAAGGGAACTTTGGAAAACAAACATGTTGAACTTCGTTATATCCTTCCAAAAGGAGCTGACCTAAGAGCTTTAGGATTAAACGGACAGGAGGACTTGAATCTTGCTATCAGTCATGTGAATTCTGCTCCTGTTGAATTACTAGGCGGTAAAAGTCCACTAGAACTTACTGATTTTATGTACCATGATCTTTACAAAAAGTTATACGATTTCGGTATTCAACAGATTGATAAAGATCATGTGATTTTAAAACCATACCTGTTAAAAAAATAAACATATAAAATAAAACAAAAAAAACAACAGGCGACTGTCTATGCAACTGAATAGCGCCCCATTCGCAAGTGGAATTTAGTCCTACACCTTTTAAAACCACGACTAAACTCCGCTTTTTTGTGATGCAAAAAAACAGGTCTTTGGCAGTCATCCTATTGTTTTATATTCCTTATTGTAACATTGAATTCCACTTTATAAAACAGAAAAAGTAGCAATTATCCCTTTTTGTAAGAGTAATTGCCACTTTCATTCTTCTCTTTTTTAAAGTGGAAATAAACTTTTCACTTCACTGATTTGATCTGACTATCCAGTACTTCTGCCGCTTTTGCCAGTGCATCCTCTATTCCAGCAGGGTTCTTTCCTCCCGCCTGAGCCATGTTCGGGCGTCCGCCTCCGCCTCCGCCAACACAAGCTGCACAAGCTTTAATCAGATTTCCGGCATGAGCGCCTTTTGCCATTGCCGCGTCCGTTGCCATAGCCATCAGGCTAACCTTTTCTCCTGCCGCAGATGCAAGAAGAATCACGCCGTCGCCCAGCTTTTCTTTCAGCTGATCTCCAAGGTCACGAAGACCATTCATATCAACGTCAGCAAGTTTTACCGCCAAAAGCTTCACACCTTTGATCTCCTGTACCTGATCCATCACATCACCCATAGCGTCCTTTGCAAGCTTGCTCTTTAAGCTTTCTACCTCGCTTCCAAGAGCCTTGTTTTCTGCCATCAGGTGGGAAATCTTATCCGCTAACTGATCCGGTTTTGCTTTCAAGAGCTTTGCCGCATGAAGAAGCTGATCTTCCACATGCTGATAGTAGTTCATAAGTCCCTTAGAAGTCAATGCTTCGATACGTCTGACACCGGCAGCTACACCCGTCTCAGAAATAATCTTAAAGGCCATAATGGAGCTGGTATTGGATACATGGGTTCCGCCACAGAACTCTTTGGAAACTTCTCCCATACTTACTACACGTACCACATCGCCGTATTTCTCACCGAACAACGCTGCTGCGCCTGTCTTTTTCGCCTCTTCAATCGGCATATTTTCTGCCACAACCGGAAGAGCCGCACGGATCTGTTCATTTACCAGCGCTTCTACTTTCTGAATTTCTTCTTCTGTCAATGCTGAGAAATGTGTAAAGTCAAACCGGAGACGCTCCTCATTTACAGAAGATCCAGCCTGTTCCACATGGCTTCCCAGTACTGTACGAAGAGCTTTCTGCAGCAAATGTGTCGCGCTGTGGTTATTCGCAGACAATCTTCTCTTTTCTTCGTCTACCTTTAAGGTTACGGTATCGCCAACCTTTACCATACCGGTTACAACATGTCCTTTATGTCCGATCTTGCCGCCTGCAAGCTTCACTGTATCTTCTACCGCAAAGGCAAATCCTTCCGCTTCAATGACACCGGTATCTGCCTCCTGTCCACCGCTGGTTGCATAGAACGGAGTTTCCTCTGTAATCAGCGTTCCCTTCTGTCCATCTGTCAAGCTTTCTACAATCTGGGTCTCTGTAGTCAGAACACTGACCTTGGAAGCACAGGAAAGTTGCTCATATCCCACGAATCTGCTGGTAATTTCCGGTGCAATCTCATCATACACATTGGCTTCTCTTCCACTGTAGTTGTGTTCGCCAAAGGTTCCCTTTGCTTTTTCTTTCTGCTCTTTCGCAGCCTTTTCAAATCCCTCTTCATCCATAGAGAAGCCTTTTTCTTCCAGAATTTCCATCGTCAGATCAACCGGGAATCCGTAAGTGTCGTAGAGACGGAATGCTTCTTCTCCTGACATTACCGTCACACCCTTCTTCTCCATTTCCGCAATGGAATCTGCAAGAAGAGAAAGCCCCTGGTCAATTGTCTTATTAAACTGTTCTTCTTCTTTGACAATTACCTGGAAGATAAAATCTTTCTTCTCTTCCAGTTCCGGATATCCATCTTTGGATCCCTCGATTACAGTCTTCGCAAGCTCTACCAGGAACTGTCTGTCAATTCCCAAAAGACGTCCATGGCGGCTTGCCCGGCGCAGAAGGCGACGAAGCACATAGCCTCTTCCACTGTTGGATGGAAGGATTCCATCTGAAATCATAAAGGTCACAGAACGAATATGATCTGTAATAACACGTAATGATATGTCTGTTTCCGGACTTTCTCCATACGCTACACCCGCTAGACGGCACACATGGTCGCGCAGTGCCTTCATGGTGTCAATATCAAACATGGAATCTACATCCTGCACGATACATGCCAGACGCTCCAGTCCCATTCCCGTATCAATATTCTTCTGTTCCAGCTCTGTATAATGATTCTGTCCATCATTATCGAACTGTGTAAATACATTGTTCCAAATTTCCATATAGCGGTCACATTCACAGCCTACGGTACAATCCGGGCTTCCGCAGCCATATTTTTCTCCGCGGTCATAGTAAACCTCTGAACACGGTCCACATGGTCCCGCACCGTGCTCCCAGAAGTTATCGGCTTTGCCAAAACGGAAGATACGCTCCGGTGCAATTCCGATCTCTTTATTCCAGATTTCCCACGCCTCATCATCCTCTTCATAAACGGACGGATACAAGCGATCCGGATCTAATCCTACCACTTCTGTTAAAAACTCCCAGGTCCAGTGAATGGCTTCTGTCTTAAAATAATCTCCAAATGAGAAATTTCCAAGCATTTCAAAAAAAGTACCGTGTCTTGCCGTCTTTCCTACGTTTTCGATATCTCCCGTACGAATACACTTCTGACAGGTGGTAACTCTCTGTCTCGGCGGTTTCTCCTGCCCGGTGAAGTATGGCTTCAACGGGGCCATTCCAGAGTTAATCAAAAGAAGACTTTTATCATTATGAGGCACCAGCGAAAAGCTCTTCATTGCCAGATGTCCTTTACTTTCAAAAAATTCCAGAAACATCTTTCTTAATTCGTTTACTCCATATTTCTGCATAATATCCTCCTGCACTTTCTCTCTTATCAGTTGGTATGTGATTCCATATATCACGCTAAGTTTTAATTATAAAGAGAAGCGAAGGGTTTGTCAACGTCCCCTCCGCTTCTTGTCTTTCCCTAATTTTGCTTAATTCAGCTCAATCTCTTCTAATTCCTTCGGCGGCAGTTTTTTAGAAGAAGCTTTTACAAATTCCTGTACCTTCTTCTGTGCTTTCGCCACCTGAAGATTCGTTCCTGCTCCTGCCGCACAGCCGCCCGGACAGCCCATTCCTTCAATCAGGCATCCGTCCATACGTCCTGCCTTGGCCATTGCAAGCACTTTCTTACACTCTGCCAGACCTTCTGCATGCTCGATTTTCACATCTACATCCGGATAGTATTCATTTACACATTCTTCAATCGCCTTTGCAACGCCTCCGGCTACTGCGTAGCCGCGTCCTGCAGCCGTCGCATTATGGAAAGAAGATTCTGCCTCATATTCCGTTAAATCAATGTCTTTGGCATCAAACATTGCCTGCAGCTCCTCAAAGGTAATAACGAAATCCACATCACTTCTCACGGTACGGCGCATTGCTTCCAGCTTCTTCGCAGCACATGGTCCGATGAATACCACTTTGGCATCCGGATTTTCCTTCTTAATCGTACGTGCTGTCGCCACCATAGGTGTCAATTCCTGTGAGACCTTTCCAATCAGATCCGGGAAATACTTCTTTGCCAGCATTGCCCAGGATGGACAGCAGGAAGTCAAGAGAAACGGCAGTTCTCCTGTCGCCACTTTTTCTACATAGTGATGCGCTTCTGCAATCGCACCGATATCTGCTCCAAGCGCCACCTCATATACTTCTGAGAAGCCCAGCTCCTGAAGTGCAGCCTTTAAGTTTCTCGGTGTAATATTATCTCCAAACTGGCCTGCAAATGCCGGTGCAATCTCAGCAATAATCGGAGTCTTTTCCGTCAGCGCTCTGGCCAGCTGGAACACCTGTGACTTATCAGAAATCGCACCAAACGGACAGCTTACCATACACATTCCGCAGGAAACGCATTTATCTGTATTAATATATGCACGTCCGCATTCGTCTGATTCAATCGCATTCACACCACAGGCTTTCGCACATGGACGTTCCAGTTTAGAAATCGCATCGTACGGACAGACAGATTTACATTTTCCGCAGCTGATACATTTTTCCGGATCAATATAGGAACGTCCGTTAACCATGGAAATTGCCCCCTTTGGACAGACCTCCATACATGGATGCGCCAGACATCCCTTACACATATCACTGACTTTATATCCTTTGGAAGCACACCTCTCACACGCTGATGGAATCACCTGCATAAGCGGTGGCTCATAATATTTATCAGAAATATTGCTGGCTTCCATCCCCGCTGTCAAATGAACCGGTTTATTTTCCGGACGAAGGGACAGGCCCATTGCCAGTCTTAAACGCTCCCGGATGATTGCACGGGAACGATATACACTTTCTCTGTATCTGTTCGATTCATCGCTTACAATCTTATATGGAATTGCTTCCACATCATCATTTAAAGTCTCTTCATTTACTGTGAATCCCAGCATTGCGACTTCTTTGAATACTCTTCTTCTGATCTTTCTGACCGTTGTGTCCAACCCTCTCATCATAAGTGGCACTTCCTCCTGTTTTCTTTCCAAATCTCTACAAACTACGGGCGCCAGTGTGCACTGACGCCTCTTTACTACTATAATAAAATGTTAAAGAATTGTCAATATCCTGTTATCTCTAAAGCAGGAAAATCTTGTGTTCTTTACACACACGTCTCATTTCCTCCGGCCAGATACTTGCCTGCACTTCTCCCACATGAACACGATCCAGAAGAAGCATACAAAGTCTGGACTGGCCGATTCCTCCACCAATGGTATACGGCAGCTCTCCGTTTAAAAGCATCCGGTGATACGGCAGGGATTTTCGATCCTCGCATCCCGCCTTTTTCAGCTGCTCTTCCAGCGCTTTCTCGTCCACACGGATTCCCATACTGGAAATCTCAAGGGCACAGTCAAGCTGATCAAACCAAAACAGAATATCACCATTCAACTCCCAGTCATCGTAATCCGGCGCACGTCCGTCATGCGGCTTTCCGCCCTTTAATTCTCCACCGATCTTCATCAGGAACACGCAGCCGTATTCCTTCGTAATCAGGTTTTCCCTTTCCTTCGGCGTTTTTCCCGGATATCGGTCTTCCAGCTCCTGTGATGTAATAAAGGTTACCTGATCCGGCAAGATCTTCACTGCCTGCGGATACTTATACCACACTTCATGTTCCATATGCTTAATGACTTTAAAAATCGTACGAACGGTATCTTTTAAAGTCTCTTCATTTCTCTCTTCCTTTGTGATCACACGCTCCCAGTCCCATTGATCGACATAGCAGGAATGCAGATTATCAAGTTCCTCATCCCGACGAATTGCATTCATATTCGTGTAAAGTCCTTCTCCCGGCTGAAACCCGTATTCCTTCAGTGCCATTCGTTTCCATTTGGCCAGAGACTGTACAACTTCCACAGCCTCGTCCTTAATTCCCGCAATATCAAACTGAACCGGACGCTCCACACCGTTTAAGTTATCATTCAATCCACTGCTTTTTTCTACAAACAGCGGTGCGGAAATTCTTTCCAGATTCATTTCTTTTCCAAATTCTTTCTGAAAGGTATCCCGGATATATTTGATTGCACTCTGCGTTTCCCGCACGCTGAGGCGCGGGTCATAACCTTCTGGTAATATCAGTCCCATATTCTTCTCCTTTTCCTGTATATCTGTGTATTCATCTGTTGCAGCCGGTTTCTTTCCCGGCGAACGAACCTCTTATTCTCCAAACAGCTGCTGTGCATAATAGACTGACTGCATAGCATCTTTTCCATAATAATCAGCTCCAATCATATCAGCGTATTCTTGATTAAGTACAGCGCCGCCTACCATCACTTTACACTCCGGACAGGATTTTCGCAACTGTAAAATGGTTTCTTCCATACTGACAACTGTGGTTGTCATCAGCGCACTTAGCCCTACAAGCCTCACCTGTTCACGGACCGCCGCTTCAACAATCACCTCCGGAGCTACATCTTTTCCAAGATCAATGACATCGAATCCATAATTTTCCAGCAGGACTTTCACAATATTCTTGCCAATGTCGTGAATGTCTCCCTTCACCGTCGCAAGAATAATCTTCTCCTTCTTTTCTTCTGTCTCTCCCAGTTCCGACAACGCCTCCTTAAGTACTGTAAATGCTATCTTTGCAGCATCCGCACTCATCAAAAGCTGCGGAAGGAACAAGGTCCCTTTTTCAAAGTCTTTGCCCACCGCGTCAAGCGCCGGGATCATCTGTGTATTGATAATTTCCAGAGGGCTTTGTCCTTTCAGACATTCTCTGGCTGCATTCCTGGCTTCTTCCTTCAGCCCCTTCTCAACAGCTTCCCGAAGTGTAATTTCTGTCTGGCTCTTTACCGTCACATCCACCTGCCTGTTTCCATATTGTCTAATATATGCCTCACAATTCTGGTCATAGTTCATCAACGCACAGTAAGAATAGTAGGAACGCATCATATCCTCAGAAGAAGGATTGATGATTCCGGCGCTTAGACCATTGTACATAGCAAGTGTATAGAAATTGGAATTGACTGCCGGACGATAGGGAAGCCCAAAGGAAATATTGGATACTCCAAGAACGGTACGGACCCCATACTGCTTTCGCACCTGTTTTAATGCATCCAGCGTAATCTTGGCCCCCTCCGGTTCTGAACTGATGGTCATAGCAAGGACGTCGATCACAATGTCTTTCTTATCAATCCCGTACTTTTCTGCTTCCCGGATAATCTTTCCTGCTATTTCCACCCGTCCTTTGGCCGTAGCAGGAATACCATTCTCGTCAATCGTCAATCCTACCACAGTTCCTCCGTAGCGTTGAATCAACGGAAATACAGCATCCATAGATTCCTGTTTGCCGTTAACTGAATTAATCATTGGCTTTCCATTATAGATCCGCATAGCCGCTTCCATGGCCTTTGGATCTACCGTATCAATCTGAAGCGGAAGATTGATAATACTTTGAAGTTCCTGCACTACCTCACACATCATCGCCGATTCATCAATATCCGGAAGTCCTACATTGACGTCCAGAATATGTGCTCCATTATCCTGCTGAATGATACCTTCTCTTAAAATATAATCAAGATCGTGTTCTTTTAATGCCTGCTTAAACTTTTTCTTTCCTGTCGGGTTAATTCGCTCTCCGATAATGATCGGTTTCTCTCCTAGGACAACCGCTTTCCCATAAGAAGACACCACGGTTAGATCCTTTTTAACCGGCGGTCTTAACTGATTCCGCTGAACCTGTGCCGTCATTGCTTTAATATGCTCCGGTGTTGTTCCGCAGCACCCTCCAATCACACAGGCTCCTTCTTTTGCAATCTCTTCCATAAAACCAGCAAACTGTGCCGGATCCACATCATACCAGACCTCTCCGTCTTTCTGTTTTGGAAGCCCCGCATTCGGCTTTACAATCACAGGAATCGACGTATATGTCAGAATTTCTTTCAAAATCGGAATCATCTGCTCTGGTCCCATACCACAATTGATTCCTAACGCATCGACCCGAAGCCCTTCCAAAAGCGCTACCACCGCCGGCACATCTCCTCCCGTTAAGAGTTTGCCTTTCTCATCGAAAATCATGGTTGCAAAAACTGGCAGACTTGTCTGCTCTTTTGCTGCAAGCACTGCCGCCTTCACTTCATACGTATCGCTCATAGTCTCAATATGAATGAAATCTACGCCCGCTTCTTCTCCATAACGCATCACCTCTGCAAACGCTTCATAAGCCTCTTCAAAATCAAGATCTCCCATAGGTTTTAAAAGCTTCCCTGTCGGTCCTACATCCAAACCAACATAGACCTCTCTTTTGTCTGTCACTCCTGACTCTGAGGCTTTTCTTGCATGATGAACCGCCGCTTCCACTACATCCTTCAATGCATAATCTGTTCCTTGAAACTTCAATGCATTAGCACCGAACGTATTCGTAAGTACAATATCACTGCCAGCTTCATAATACTGTCGGTGAATGTCTACGATATCATCTGGGTGAGTCAGGTTCCATGTCTCCGGCAGCTCTCCTGGTTTCAATCCTTTTGCCTGCAAAAGGGTTCCCATACCGCCGTCAAAATATAATAATTCTTTTCCAAGTCGTTCTCTTATCATCCGTATTCTCCTTTGCAGTATCTCTCTGTTTACAATACTTATCTTCGATACTGGCAATCAGCCTTTTCACAGGCCTCACACCCTTGTCGGTGGCATGCGGCGTCTGTTCTGCTTCTCCCTATCAGCGCTGTCACCGATTTGGTTGGCGTCAGCATCCCTGCATCTGTCAAAGTAAGACCAATGGACTTAGACGCATCCAACATGCGAAGAATCTCTGACTGATGGCAGATTGAGAAATCTCCATATCCAGGGCTGAATCTCGGCCGAAGATACCATCCTTCTTCTTTCCATTCTTCTTTTCTTGCCTCCTGCCAGATATCCAATTCTTCTTCTAGCATCGCCGCCGCACAGGCCTGCAGTACGACCACCTTTGCCATATCGGTAAGTGTATATCTGCGAAGCAAAAGATCTGTTCCCGTACCCAAAGTTCCACCCAGAAGCACGATTTGCTCGCAGCCTTTTAAATTTCGATTTAAGCTTTTGCTTGTCACTTTCATCGTTCCGATTTCTAAAGATTCGTTTTCCTTACGGTTTAAATCAAAAATGCGATAGATGATTCTGAAGTCCGCTGCCTGATCCAGTTCCTGAAAGGAACTTCTGATCAGCCGCAGCGTCTCATCATCTACCGCATGTCTACCATACCCCAAGTAACGAATCGCTTCCTTCGTTCTTGTATCCATGCATTCTGCCTTTCTATGGTTTTACAATCTCTGACAGATTCCGGATAATTGCTGCTGCAATCTCCGGCTTGTTCATAGAATAAATATGAATATGATTGATTCCATTCGCAATCAAATCAATAATCTGATCTGTCGCATATGCAATTCCCGCCTGCTGCATTGCTTTTGGATCATCTCCGAACCGGTCTACCACAGCCCGGAAACGCTCCGGCAGAACAGTTCCGGACAATGCACAAATCCGCTTCATCTGTTTTCCATTCGTTACCGGCATAATTCCAGGTAGCACCGGAACGGTAATTCCCTTCTCCCGGATTCGATACAGGAAATTATACAGGATATTATTATCGAAAAACATCTGTGTCGTAAGGAAGTCTACCCCACAGTCAACCTTATGTTTCAAATTACGGATATCGTCCTTTTTATGCTCTGTCTCCGTATGTCCTTCCGGATAGCAGGCAGCGCCAATGCAGAAATCCCCCTGGCATTTTATATCTTCAATCAGTTCACTGGCGTAGCGATAGTGATTCGGAAGTGGGAATTCTCCGTCTGTAGGGATGTCACCTCTAAGAGCCAGGATATTCTCTATCTTCTGTTCTTTTAACTCCTCAATCACCCGATGTACTTCTTCCTTTGTAGACGATACACAGGTAAGATGCGCCAGACTGGTGACCCCCAGATCATTGGAAAGATGAGAGGCAATCTTCACCGTATTCTTGCTGGTTCCTCCTCCTGCTCCGTAAGTCACACTTACAAAGGAAGGCTTCAAAGCCGCAATCTCTTCCGTCGCTTTCATCACACTCTCGTATGCGGCATCCGTCTTTGGCGGAAATACCTCAAAAGAAATGTGTGGGTTACTGTCTTTTAATAAGTCTCTGATCTTCATGTCCTTCACCTCTTACTTCTATAGTCTGATCTGCTGCTTTTTCCCATCTTTTCCGTCGCATCAGATACATGCTATCTATCTTACAAGGATCTGGCGAATTTGTCTACATTTCATCATAAAGTTTTTCATACTGTTTTGCGGAAGTTTTCCATGAGAAATCTGCATTCATGCCACGCTCCACAATTTTATTCCACTCCCGCTTCTTGTCATAATAAATCCGTTCTGCATAACGAATCGTTCCTAACATCTCATGGGCATTATAATTAGCAAAGCTGAATCCGGTTCCCTTTTTCTCAAATTCATTATATGGCTCAACCGTATCTTTTAAACCGCCTGTCTCACGGACAATCGGAACTGTTCCGTAGCGCAGACTCATTAACTGACTCAGCCCGCATGGTTCAAACAGAGACGGCATCAGGAACGCATCACAGGCTGCATATACCTTATGGGACATTGCCTCCGAATAATAAATATTGGCAGAAACCTTGTCTGCATACTTCCAGTCAAAATGACGGAACATATTCTCATAACGTTCTTCACCGGTTCCAAGCGCTACAATCTGGACCGCATCCTGACACAGTTCATCCATAATATAAGCTACCAGATCAAATCCTTTCTGATCCGTCAGTCTGGAGACAATTCCGATCATCATCGTCTTAGGATCTTTAGCAAGTCCCAGCTCTTCCTGCAGCGCCGTTTTATTCTTAATTTTCTCTTTCCTGAAGTTCTCTACGGAATAATTTTTCACAATATGCGGATCTGTCGCCGGATTGTATTCATCGTAATCAATGCCGTTCACAATGCCTGACAGGCAGTTGGCGCGGGCATTCATAAGTCCATCCAGGCGTTCTCCATAGAACGGTGTACGAATCTCCTGTGCATAAGAGTTGCTGACCGTCGTAATCCGGTCCGCATACACGATTCCACCCTTCAGATAGTTCGCATCCTTGTAGGCCTCCAGTTTATCCGGCGCAAAGTAATATTCCGGAAGTCCTGTAATATCTCTCACCCGCTTCGTATCCCAGGTACCCTGGAACTTTAAGTTATGTATGGTGATCACCGTCTTGATTCCCCGATAGTATTCATTCCCGTAACGGAAATTATCTAAAAACACAGGAATCAGACCTGTCTGCCAATCGTGACAGTGAATAATATCCGGTCTAAAATCAATCAGCGGAAGCGAACTTAAGACTGCTTTGGAAAAGTAAGCGAACTTTTCAATATCTGTATAAGTGTCTCCATAAGGAGCAAATCCGTTAAAGTAATATTCATTATCTATAAAATAGAATGTAATTCCTTCGTATTCTAATTCCAATACACCCACATATTCGGTTCTCCAGTTAAGATCCATATAGAAGTGGGTTTTATAAACCAGTTTTTCTTTCCACTCTTCCTTCATACACATGTATTTAGGAAGCATCACACGTACGTCATATTTTTCTTTGTCAAAATTTTTCGGTAAGGATCCTGCTACATCTGCAAGTCCTCCAGTCTTTATAAATGGTACCGCCTCTGAAGTCGCAAAAAGTATTTTTTTCATAGCTTCTTTCCCTCCCATTCCCGCTATATACTATTATTATAGCGTATTTTTTTTCAGAAGAAAAGGGTTATCTGTTTTTATATTCCAGGCGAATCGTGTCTGCAATCAATGCGATAAATTCAGAATTAGTCGGCTTTCCTTTTCCATTACTCACCGTGTACCCAAACAGTTCATCCAGGGTATCCAGCTTCCCTCTGCTCCATGCCACTTCAATGGCATGACGAATCGCACGTTCCACCCGGCTTGAAGTTGTCTGATGCATCTTTGCCACTGTCGGATACAACACCTTGGTAATGGCATTTAACACATCCATATCCTCGACTGCCATCATAATAGCGTCCCTAAGGTAATGATACCCCTTAATATGAGCCGGGATTCCAATCTCATGGATCATATCCGTTACCCGTGTCTCCAGATTCATCTCCGGCACAGGAGCCGCCTGACAGGCAGAATGTCCCAAATAGCGCATTTCATGGCGGATCATCTGATTCGCACTCTTGATTCGGTTCACCACCACATCATTGTGAAATGGCTTCATAATGTAATAACTGGCCCCCTTCTTGAATGCGTCTTCTGTGATCCTTTCCTGCCCGACTGCTGTCACCACAATGAAATCCGGCTGTTTCTTTAGCTCCTTATCATTATTCACCATATCAATGACACTTAGACCATCCATCTTCGGCATAATCAGATCCAAAAGCACCACATCTGGCTCCTTCTCCCTAATCAACCGGTACATATCCTCCCCATTATTTGTCTTCCCGACCAGATTTAGTTCCTTGTCACTGCTCACAATTTCGCCAAGCAGATCCAGAATCCTCTCATTGTCGTCAGCTATTGCCACATTAATCGCGTCCATTTTATTTATTTCCTCCTCTCTCTAATAAAAACCGTCGAGAATGATTATATAATCCCGCCCTGGCGAGTTCAAGAAATTGCTGTCGTAAAAACCTGACCGTTATCGACATAATTATTCTTATTTGACATAATCCAACATGTTTTCAATAAAAATTCCATACCCTTTTGTAGAGTCCTGTACAAATACATGGGTTACTGCTCCCACAATTTTCCCATTCTGAAGAATTGGGCTTCCGCTCATCCCCTGTACAATTCCGCCCGTTACTTCCAGTAATTTGGGGTCTGTCACTTCCAGCACCAGACCTTTATTGACTTCTTTCGTGCTTCTGTCGATTTTTGTGATACGAATCTCATATTCTTTAACCTTTCCTTCCACTGCACAGCGGATAGAAGCCGGACCTTCCTGAATCTCCTGCGTCTTTGCCGCCTCCATCGGCGTCTGGTCGGTAAATAACGCATCAATCCGATCAATTTTCCCGAAGATTCCACAATCTGTATTCTGTTCAATACTTCCCAGCATATTGTAGTTATTATAGACAATAATCCCCTCCATACCACCAGGAGTCCCGCTCTTTCCCTTCTGAATATCTTTGATGCTGGTCTCATAGACACGACCGCTTTGAATTGCTAATAAACCGCTGGTATCTACATCATGGATCCCATGTCCAAGTGCTCCGAATCTACTGTCCGCATTAAGAAATGTAATTGTTCCAAGTCCCTGCGCATTATCCCTTACCCAAACACCCAGTTTATATTCTTTGCTGTCACATCGGACAGGCTTTAATTTTACATTCATCATTCGATCCTGACGGCGTACTTTCAGTACGACTTCTTCTTTATCAATCTCTTTCACCGCATCCACAAGTTCTGCCTTATTGCGAATCTTTTGTTCGTCAAGCGCTAAAATATAATCTCCCGACTTAAGAAGGTGTTCTGCCGGCTCGCACTTCATACCATTAACATCCGTCACAGCCTCTGTTCCCAGCACCATAGCTCCCTCCATCTCCAGATAAATACCGATCGGCATTCCTCCCGGAATTAACATTTGCCCTTCTGACATACCTGCGCTTACTTCCTTTTGCAGCTTCTTCTGCTGAAATTGAATCAGATAATAACTTCCGCCCACCGAAACAGTGAAAGCTGTAATCATAATTAATATTCTGCGATACCAGTACTTTCTCATCTTGGTTCACCTCACTAAAAAAGATAGATATCCATCTTTCGGATATCTATCTTATTATGTGAACAATTCCTGATATTTACACTGGTTTATTTTGTATGTTTTGCGAGTTCTTTCATTTCTTTTGCGTTTTCAATTACCGTCTCCGTAATCTTTGCTCCTCCAAGGATTCTCGCAAGTTCCATCACCGACTCTTCTTCCCCAAGCTGTCGAATCGTCGTTTTGGTATCAGAAAAACCAGCTGTTTTTTCAATCAAATAATGACAATCTGCCATCGCCGCAATCTGCGCCAGATGGGTAATGCAGATTACCTGACGTTTCCGCCCAATGACCGCCATCTTCTCAGACACCTTCTGTGCCGTTCTTCCGCTGATTCCCACATCAATTTCATCAAAAATCAGCGTTTCTACTTCATCTCGGTCTGCCATTACCGTCTTAATTGCCAGCATAATCCGAGAAAGCTCTCCACCGGAAGCCACATTCGCAAGCGGACGCAGAGGCTGACCTGGATTCATAGAAATTAAAAATTCCACATCATCCATTCCGTCTGCCGTATATCCGGCGGTCTCCTGAAAGGAAATCCGAAAACGGACATCTGCAAAATTCAGATCTTTTAATCCTTCTGTAATTGCCTGTTCCAGGATCTTAGCCTGTTCTTTCCGAATTAAGGATAACGCTTTTGAAGAAGTCAAAAGTTTCTCTTCGGCCTTCCTGCATCGTTCCTTCAAGCCCAGAACATACTGGTCATAATCCTCCAAAATTCGGATCCGCTCCTCCTGTTTTCTACAGTACGCAGCAATCTCTTCCAACGTACTTCCATATTTGGTTTTCAAATGATTGATCTCATTGAGCCGCTTCTCTGTCTCGTAAAATTCTTCCTCTGAATATTCCAGACTCTTACTGTAATCTGAAAGTTCCCGGTTAAAATCATTCAGCAGGCTATCCACCTCTACCAGCTGTCCATAGAGTTCTTCTGCCCGTTCATCGTACTGTGCCGCATCCGCCATCATACGGATCGCCCGGCTTAATCCGTCGCTTGCACTTCCTTCCCCTTCACTGGTATAACGGTAAGCTTCCGCCGTCTGATCAGCAATTTTCTTCCCATTGGACATTCTGCGGTACAGCGTCTCCAGTTCTTCATCTTCTCCTGGTTTTAAGTCTGCATCCAGAATCTCTGACACCTCAAATTGAAGAAAAGAAAGTTCCTTCGCTCTCTCTCCCTCTTCTGATACACTTTCTTTCAGTTCTTTTTCACAGGCCTTATACTGATGATAAGCGTCTGCTGTATCCTTTTTTACTTCCGCGATATAATCACCAGCGAAAGCATCCGTAATCCCTAGATGATTCTTTTTGTACAGAAGGGACTGATGCTCATGCTGCCCATGAATATCAATCAGAATCTCTGCCACTTCCTTAAGAAGACTGATCGGAACGGTCTCTCCGTTAATTCGGCTGACACTTCGTCCCCGCATCAGGCGCCTGGAAAGCGTAATCATACCATCCTCCGGATAGACTTCCAGCCTGTGAAGTTTCTGAATCTGCTCCTCTTTCTCTATGGAAAATGTCAATTCCACAAAGCCATACTCTGCTCCCTCGCGGATCATATCCTTTTGATACTTTCCTCCAAGAGCAAGGTTCACAGATCCCAGGATAATTGATTTCCCGGCCCCTGTCTCTCCTGTCAGAATATTGAGCCCCTCCTGAAATTCCACCTCGATTTCATCGATCAAAGCCAGGTTCTTTACGTGTAAATTCTGTAACATTTATCCTCCTATAAGACAATCTTTCTGATCTTGTCCATCACCGCTACTGTATCCTCCACGCTTCGGATCGCACACATGATGGTATCGTCTCCCGCGATACTTCCCACTACCTCATTCCATTTCATACCGTCAATCGCCACACAAACCGCCATTGCCATGCCGGATACCGTCTTGATAACCAAAATATTCTGCGCCATATCCATGGATACAAATCCATCTCTGAGTACTCGAATATATTTCTCACTCATTCCATTTTCTGCCGCCTGATGTACGGCGTAACGCTGCTTTCCGTTTTCAGAAGGGACTTTTGTAAGCTTCAGATCTCTGATATCTCTGGATACCGTTGCCTGTGTCACATGAAAGCCTTCCTGATTCAGATAATCCGCAAGCTCCTCCTGTGTCTCAACATGATATTTGTTAATTAATTCAATAATTTTTGCATGTCTGTTCACTTTCATGGTTTAATTTCCTTTCATCTTTCTGCGCAGCGTTTCTAAAAAGCTGACCTTACTTAACTTCATAATTTTCGTATAAGCTTCCGCTCGGCGAACCCGTACTCGGTCTCCTGTTTTTAGTACCACCGTATCCGCACCGTCAAACGTAACAAACACCTCTTCTTGAGAACCTTCTCTTCCCGCCCCAATTTCAATTTCAATCTCATCTTCAGAAGACAGCACAATACTGCTGGTATTAAGCGCATGGGAACAGATTGGCGTAATCACAAACATAGATGCCGTAGGTTCCACGATAGGACCGCCTGCGGATAAATTGTAAGCAGTCGATCCTGTCGGCGTAGAGATAATCACGCCGTCGGCTTCATAAGAATTCAGAAGTTCTCCATTGACATATAACCGGAAATGAATAATCCGAAGCTGTCCCTTTCTGGATACCACAATATCATTCAGCGCAATGTCTTTCTTGCCATCTTCAAAGATCCCTTCTACCATCATCCGTTCTTCAAACATGCAGTGTTCTTTTATGATCTGATCCAGCGCATCGTCCAGATGAGACAGTTCAATCTCCGTCAGATAGCCAAGCGTCCCCATATTAATTCCGATAATCGGCACGTCCCGGCTCCATAATAACCTTGCCACCTCGATCAGACTTCCATCGCCCCCAATTACAATGGCGCAGTCCAGTTCTTCCGGCACCGTATCTTTCCTGATATTTTTCTGTGCATCTTTCTGGCACAGCGTACAGATTTTCCCTGCCTTTTCCAGCGTCTCTTTTACCTTGCTGGTAACCGCATGATCCACATCTTTTCCGTCATTCGTTACAATTAGAAATCTTTCCATCTCGCCTGATCCTTTTTAACTTTTTGCCAGTGTCGCAAATGCCTCGTCTACCGTCTTCTTAATATCCACTGTCTCTGCTATTCTATCATATTCTCCGCACTTTTCCAAATGCACTAGATATTCAATATTGCCTTCCGGACCTTTGATCGGAGAGAACTCCAGATTCAACACGGCAAATCCAATAGACATTGCATACTGAATCACCATATCAATCACTTCCAAATGCGTGCTCTTTTCCCGAACAACACCCTTTTTGCCGACTTTCTCCCGTCCGGCTTCAAACTGTGGCTTAATCAGCGCTACAATCTGACCGTGTTCGGTCAAGTATTCGTGAATCGGAAGCAGAACCTTTGTAAGTGAAATGAAAGAAACATCAATAGAAGAAAAATCAATCGGTTCGCCTAAATCTTCCGGCGTCACATATCGAATATTCGTCTTTTCCATACATACGACACGTTCATCCTGCCGAAGCTTCCAATCCAGCTGTCCCCGTCCCACATCGATAGCAAACACCTTTTTCGCTCCATTTTGCAGCATACAGTCTGTAAAGCCTCCGGTTGAAGATCCTACATCCGTACAAACCTTACCGTCTACGCTGACGTCAAAATTATGGATTGCTTTTTCCAGCTTCAGTCCTCCACGGCTGACGTAAGGCAGCGTATGTCCACGCACTTCAATCTGAACCTCTTCTGGGAATGTTGTTCCGGCCTTATCTTCTCTTTGTCCATCCACGAACACATTTCCTGACATAATAATTGCTTTTGCCTTTTCTCTGGAAGCAGCCAGATTCCGCTTTACCAGTAATACATCCAATCGTTCTTTCATACCGTTCTTTCTCGTTCTCCTTGCTTCATTTCTCTTCTATCTTCTGGAATACTTCTAAAATCCGTTCTGTCATCGTCTCATTATCAAGTCCGGTCTCTCTTCTTAACATACCGATACTTCCATGCTCCACATAATCATCCGGAAGAGCCAGCGTTAACACCCGCACCGGAAGACCTTTTCTGGAGACATATTCCACCACATGTTCGCCAAAACCACCGGTCTGAACATTTTCCTCAATCGTCACCAAAAGACGATGATTTGCAGAAAGAGCCTCAATCATATCCGTATCAAGCGGCTTTACAAATCGTGCATTCACAAGCGTACATGACTGCCCTTTCTGTTTCAAAGCCTCGCGTACACGAACCGCTTCTTCATACATATGACCTACGCTTAAAAGGGCAATTTCCCTTTCTTCTTCGATCATTTCGCTCTTTCCATATACCACCGGCGCCCGATATTCCTCTCCACCATCATATGCCGTTCCGCGTGGATAGCGAAGCGCAATCGGACCCTCATACCTAAGGGCGAACCGCAGCATATCTGCCAGTTCCCACTTATGCTTCGGCGCCATCACTACCATATTGGGAATACTGCTCAAATAGGAAAGGTCAAAGATACCTTGATGCGTCTCCCCATCACTTCCTACCAAACCTGCCCGGTCTACAGCCAAAACCACCGGAAGGTTCTGAAGCGCCACGTCATGGATCAGCTGATCATACGCCCGCTGTAAAAAGGACGAATAGACCGCAAATACCGGCTTCATTCCTCCTGCCGCAAGGCCTGCAGCAAAAGTAACTGCATGCTCTTCTGCAATTCCCACGTCAAAAAACCGCTTCGGATACTTCTGACGAAACAGACCAAGTCCGGTCCCATCGGCCATAGCTGCCGTAATCGCCACAAGGGAAGGGATTCGTTTTGCTTCATCACAGAGCACCTTGCCAAAGACGTCTGTATACGTATCCTTCTCTTTATCTGCCAGTACTTTTCCCGTCTGTACATTAAAGGGACCTACCCCATGGAATTTAGAAGGCTGCTTTTCTGCCGGCTCATATCCTTTTCCCTTCTCGGTAATCACATGAAGCAGCACCGGCCCGTCAATCTTCCTGGCCTCCTGAAATGCCTCATAAAGAGTCCCAAGCTGATGTCCCGGAATCGGTCCCAAATAGGTAATTCCCATATCTTCAAAGAACATTCCCGGCACCACCAGCTGCTTAATGCTGCTCTTCGTCCGCCGGAGCTGTTCAATCATAGAATCTCCTACTACCGGCACTTTATGAAGCGCCGTCGTAATTCCTTTTTTCAGTTCTGTATAAATGTCTGCTGTCCTAAGTCTTGCCAAATAAGCAGACATTCCTCCTACATTTTCGGAAATGGACATATGATTATCATTTAATACAATAATAAAATTCGTATGAAGGGATGCTGCGTTGTTGAGCGCCTCATAAGCCATGCCTCCGGTCAGAGAACCATCTCCGATCACGGAAATCACACGGTAGTCCTCGCCCTTAAGATCTCTTGCGTGAACGTATCCCAGGCCTGCTGAGATAGACGTAGAACTATGTCCGGTATCAAACGCATCACAGTCACTTTCTTTTCTCTTCGGGAATCCGCTCATACCGCCATATTTGCGAAGATCATCAAATCCATCCTTTCGCCCCGTTAAAAGCTTATGGGTATAAGCCTGATGTCCGACATCCCAGATAATCTTGTCCGAAGGAAGATCAAAAGCAAGATGCATCGCCATAGTCAGTTCCACCACACCTAGGTTTGAAGCTAGATGCCCGCCTGTCTTACTGATCTTTTCAATCAGAAATGTGCGAATTTCTTTTGCCAGTTCTTCCAGTTCCTCTGCACTTAGTTTTTTTATATCATTCTCTTTTTGTATCCGTTCTAACATTATCAGATAACCTCTCGATTCTCTTCTACCTGTCTCTATGAATCAACTGAATCAACAACTGCTCCAGGTATTCGTTCTCTCCTGTCAGCTGATGAAGAAGGTCGATTGCCTGATCCGACAGTTCTTTTACTTTGCCCGCCGCTTCATCTACTCCCATCAGTGTCACATACGTTGTCTTCTCATTCTTTTCATCGCTGTGAATCGGCTTGCCAAGCACTTCTTTTGTACTGGTAACATCCAGAATATCATCCTGAATCTGAAATGCGATCCCTACGTATTTCGCAATCTGCTCCGTGATCCTTACTTCCTCTTCCGTTGCTCCGCCTATGATCGCACCAATCATCATGGCCGCCTCAATAAGTGCTGCCGTCTTAAGCTCATAAATCGTATCCAGAATCTCTTTTGAAACCGCATGACCGGTCTCCTTCACATCAATCACCTGTCCACCGATCATTCCGTAGATTCCTGCTTTCTTTCCCAACACGCGAAGAGCCCTTCCGATCATCAGGCTTTCCTCAGGATCCGTCACAAACGCTTGGAACGCTGTCTCGAACGCATAGTTTAACAGTGCGTCTCCTGCCAGAATTCCCATATTTTCACCGTAGACGACATGGGTCGTCTTCCTGCCTCTGCGGTATTCGTCATTATCCATCGCCGGAAGATCATCATGCACCAGGGAATAGGTGTGAATCATCTCAAGCGCCGCCATAAACGGTCGGATTGCCCTTGATGTACCTCCAAACAGACGATAGGTCTCCCACATCAGCATCGGTCTTAAACGCTTTCCTCCTGCCAGAAGACTGTAGCCCATAGCCTCCATAATGACGCTTTGATACCCCTTCTGTCTGGGAAGATACTCCTGAAGAACCGCCTCGATCTCTTCTACTTTCTTTTTCATCTGCATCTGAAAATCATCGTTCAAACTCATGGGTTTCTCCTTCTTCATCCAGTACCAATATCTGTTTTTCTACACTCTCAATCTTCTTGCTGCATCGGCGCAGCATCTCCATTCCGTCATGGTAGAGTGCGAAAGAATCTTCCAAAGAGAGATCTTCTCTCTCCATTGTTCCTACAGTCTCCTCCAAACGCTGAAACATTGCCTCCAGGGAAAGCCCTTCTCCCTGCTGTTCCATCACTTTATCCATGTTCTTCCTCCCTGATTTCTCTGACAGATGCCCGAATGACTCCGTCCGTCACATAGATCGACAGTTCTTGCTTTGGTCTGATCTGCGTGATACTTTTGACAGCCTTTCCATCTTCTCCTGCTACGTAAGAATATCCCTGACTCAACTTTTCCAACGGAGACAGTCCTTTCATACGTTCCGCATAAAGCGCCATCTTATGTCTCGCCATCTGCATTCTTCGTTCCATCAAAAGCCGCAGACGATCTTCTAAATCCACCAAGCGCTGCTGGCGTTCCTGCAGACGATACCTTGGATGCAAAAAAACAAGCTTTGTCTGGAATTCCTGAAGCTTAAGCTTTTTGATCCGAATCTGCTGTTCCAGCATCCGACTCATTTTTCTCTCATATTCTCTGAGAAGTTCCTTCGTCTGCCGATAATCGCTGACCGCCAATTCTGCAGCGGCAGAAGGTGTCGGGGCACGAAGATCCGCCACATAATCTGCAATCGTCGTATCCGTCTCATGTCCGACCGCTGAAATCACCGGAATCCGGCAATTAAAAATCGCTCTTTCCACTTCTTCTTCATTAAACGCCCACAGATCCTCTATGGAGCCGCCTCCTCTTCCGACGATCATCACATCCACACCATACGCTTCCAGTGCCCGAATCCCCCGGACAATGCTTTCCTTGGCTCCGGTTCCTTGTACCTGAGCCGGATAGAGGATCAGCTGTACATACGGATTTCTTCTTGCCGCAATATTCATAATGTCCCGAATCGCAGCTCCGGTAGGTGCAGTAACAATACCTACAGTCTTGGCATATGCAGGAATCGGCTTCTTATATTCCCCGGCAAACATGCCCATCTCTTCCAGTTCGCGCTTTAGCATCTGGAATTTTTCGTACAGCACGCCGTCTCCATCCAAACGGATCTCCTTTGCATAAAGCTGGTAGGATCCGCTCCTTTCATACACGCTGACCGAGCCCAGCACCACTACCTGCTGACCTTCGCTCATATGAAAAGAGAGCCCGCCTCGCTGCCCGGCAAACATAACGCAGGCAATCGTTCCGGACTCATCCTTTAATGAAAAATATATATGTCCTGATGTATGATACTTACAGTTCGACACCTCACCTTTGACATAGATGCGATTCAGCATAAAATCCTGTGTGAACATATTCTTAATGTAAGCGTTCACTTGCTTTACAGTATATACATTCCCGGCCATTTCGTCTCGCTCCCAACTATTCTGCAAGTTTCGCCAGCACACCGTTTACGAATGCCGGTCCTTCCTCTCCGCTGTACTTCTTCGCAAGTTCCACCGCTTCATTAATCGCAACGCCTACCGGTACATCCTCATCCCACTTCATCTCGTACACGGCAAGACGAAGAATCGTAAGATCCACCTTATTCATACGACTGGTCTTCCATCCTGTCGTATGTTCATTCAGAAGTTTGTCTATTTCTTCCGTCTTATCTGCTATCTTCTGCGCCTTCGCCTGAATATATGCAAAGGCAGTATCATCTGCCTGTTCCAGCTGGGAAAAGTAAAGTTCCATCTGCTCCGGCAGCTCAGCCTCTGTATTAAATTCAATTCCAAACAGTACGCGGAAGATATGTTCTCTTAATTCTGACCTTTTCACTTATACTTCCTCCGGTATCTCAACGCCTGCAACGCGGATATTCACATCTGCAACTTCCAGTCCTGTCATGTTCTCAATGGATGCTTTTACCTTCTCCTGTACCTTAGCTGTAATCGTCTTAATGCTGTAGCCATACTTCAGATTCAGCGCCAGTGATACGGTTACAATGCCTTCCAGGACATCTACTTTCACCCCTTTTGACAGAGACCGCATTCCCAGCTTACTAATCAATTCTCTGGTTGCATTGCCTGCCATAGAAGCAACACCATCCACTTCCATCGCTGCAAGTCCTGCAATAATGGAAACCACTTCATCTGCAATCTTGATCTCTCCCATATGGGCATCATCTTTTATTGTATACGTATTTCTCTCTTCTCTACTCATATCTAAACCTCCTGTATGGTTCTGCGCTTCTAATTATTATAACAAATTCCCAAAGATTTGGAAAGTCCTTATCTTCCAAATTCAGCCAATTCCAACCCTTCATTCCTTTCTTGAGTCATGCGAATGCTCCATTCATTCACAAACAGAAGAAGCGGACGCCCTTTCAGATCTTTCACTTTCTTCATATCAGAAGTACCGGAAAGCTTGTCAAGATCGATTTCCGGATTCTCAATCCAGCGAATATATTCATATGGAAGACTGTCCATGCGGATCTCTACGTTGTATTCGTTCTCCAGACGATATTTCAGCACATCGAACTGAAGCACACCAACTACGCCAACGATAATTTCTTCCATACCCGTATTATATTCCTGGAAAATCTGAATCGCACCTTCCTGTGCAATCTGGTTGATGCCCTTGATAAACTGCTTTCTCTTCATAGTATCCACCTGGCGCACACGTGCAAAATGCTCCGGTGCGAAAGTCGGAATTCCTTCGTAGACAAATTTATCCGGCGAAGTGGTCAACGTATCTCCAATGGAGAAAATTCCCGGATCAAAGACGCCGATGATGTCACCGCCATAAGCCTTCTCAATCATCTTTCTCTCACTTGCCATCATCTGCTGCGGCTGGGAAAGGCGTACCTTCTTACCGCCCTGAATATGGAACACATCCATCCCTGCCTCAAATTCTCCGGAACAGATTCTCATAAATGCAATTCGATCCCGGTGTGCTTTATTCATATTTGCCTGAATCTTGAATACAAATGCGGAGAAGTCTCCTTCCTCCATAGGGCTGATTTCTCCCTGATCCGATTTTCTTGGAAGCGGAGAAGATGTCATCTTCAGGAAATGCTGAAGAAACGTCTCCACACCAAAATTGGTAAGCGCTGATCCGAAAAATACCGGGGATAATTCACCTTTGCTTACCAGTTCCTGATCAAACTCTGCACCTGCCCCATCCTGCAGTTCAATTTCTTCTTCTAACTGCAGCTTCTGGGAATCACTAATAAGCCATGAAATCTCAGGATCATTGATATCCACCTTTTTTACTTCGCCCTGGGTCGTTCCCTTCTTCGTATCCGAGAACAGCTCCACCTTCTTCGTTTCCCGGTCATAGACTCCTCTAAAATCCTTTCCTGATCCAATCGGCCAGTTGATCGGACATGTCGCAATCCCCAATTCATTTTCAATATCATCCAACAGTTCAAAGGTATCCATCGCTTCCCGGTCCATCTTATTAATAAATGTAAAGATCGGGATATGCCGCATCGTACATACCTTAAAAAGCTTTCTGGTCTGCGCCTCCACACCCTTGGATGCATCGATCACCATTACGGCAGAATCCGCCGCCATCAACGTACGGTAGGTATCTTCCGAGAAGTCCTGATGCCCCGGAGTATCCAGAATATTAATACAGTAACCGTCATAGTTAAACTGCAGCACGGAAGATGTAACAGAGATTCCTCTCTCCTTCTCAATCTCCATCCAGTCGGATACTGCATGCTTTGCTGTTGCCTTTCCCTTGACGCTTCCCGCCTGATTAATCGCCCCTCCATACAGAAGGAACTTCTCTGTCAGCGTTGTCTTACCGGCATCCGGATGGGAAATAATGGCAAAAGTCCGTCTCTTTTTTATCTGATCTTTCACTTCATTCTTTATCTGTGACATCTGTTATACACTCCTAATATCTAATTATACCCGTTTTCAAAACCATTAGTCAGTATACCATACCCTGCATCATTCCTCAATGCAAATCTTCTTTTGCAATCTGCTTCTTTCTCCCAAACAGGAAAAACAGAATCCCTTCGCTAAGAAGCAGCATTCCCACACACAGGAAAATCAGCCACCGATATGGATATTCAGCTGTAAAATACGATAACTTTCCTTCCATGTACCTGCAGATCAAGGCAAGCACCACATTTCCAACTGACAAAATCAGACCGATTACGATCAAAGCATAGAAGCCGCCTTCTAGCATCAGCATTTTCCACATCTGCCTTTTTGTCATCCCCAGACTTCGCATCGTCTTTAGCTCTTTTCTTCTTTCCAGGATTCCTGTCATACAGACATTACAATAATTCGTAAATCCTGCTGCCAAAAGAAGAAGGCTGATACAGCCTAACACGAGTCTGTTTCCCTTAATATACGAAGAAGCCTTTGCCAGAAACTCTGATTTACAGATACAGAATACACCTGCCTCCTTTGTTTCTGTTCCATCCATTCCCAGAACCACGTTCTGCTCCTTCCTTTGATTCTCTTCTTTTAAAAGCTCTTGAACCTGCGTCTCTAATTCTTCTTCCTGACCTTCCTTTGCTTTCAATTCCATATAAAGCGTTTTCTTCTTCGTCGGAAGTTTCTCTGCTCCTTTTTCGCTCATCAGATAATACATGCTTCCTTCCGATCCATGCCAGGTCTGCCTAAGGGTTGGAAACCCCTCAGCCCGATTGTCCAAATACCCCGCCAAAATCAAAGGTTCTGATGTCTTTCCTCTTCGCCTGCTTTCTTCCGCCTCCCCTTCCTGTTCCCGTTCTTCCTGCGTCTTCGCCAACCATTTCTCCCGTTCTTCCTTCGACCACATAGCAGTAAAATACAAGGGTTCTCCTACACTTTCCTTCGCCAGTTCTTCTTGTTCTTTAGACAGTCTGTGATCATGGAGAATGATGGCACCTTTTCCCTCTTCCAATGCTCTTAGATCAACCGGAAGATCCTGTTTTTCTACATAGGATTTCAAACTCTTTAATTCCTCTTGTGTTAAAATCTGTATCACATCCGCAGTGACACTTTCTACCATAGCAGAATCAAAATCATACCCGGTTCCTTCTTTTTCTTTCTGATTTTCCGAGTAATGATCATCCATAGGAGACACAGCTTTTCTGGAGATTGTTGACAGTAGATACGCTCCTTCCATTACATAGGAGTTCTCTTTATCGACTTCCGGAAGGTTCAAAAGTTCTTCTTTTAGCTTTGACGAAATGGGTGAAAATTCATCATAATCATTGGAATATAATAATTCAAAATGATCCCCTTTGGTTTCCATTGGATCTTCCCCGGCATCTCTTAAGCGATATTCGATTCCGTAACCCAGCTTTTGTCCTCCTTCGCTGAACTCTCCGGCAATCAGGACATCCGGGCGATTCTCTATTACATGAATATAGTCGGCGCCATTGATAATCACAATGGCACAAAGGAAGGTCTCCATCCCCAGGAAAAGAGAAAGCACCGTCATCCAAAAGCGACTTTGGTATCTGGTAATATTTCTCCATGCCATATAAACAAGTTCTCCTGCCACGCCGCGCTTTTTCCGTTTTCTTTTTCTCTTTTCTGCCAATCTTATCTTTTTAGAATGTGTATACACAAGGCTGTCCACGCAAGACATCCGAACCACTTTTTGAATAACCATTTCCGATGCTATAAGCGTTACTGCCGCTGCCAACAGAACTGCGAAAAGCAAAAGGAAGGGAGAAAAGAGGTCTATTCTGTCCACTTCCCCATAATGCGCCAGATAGGATTTTTCCAAAAATCTTGGAATACAAACCTTTAATAAGAATATAGAAAGCGCCGTACCTGCCAGGACTCCTGGAATCAGAGCCTTGAAAATCTGCTGGAAGTAGACACTTCTAATCTGTCTTTTTGTCATTCCTAATGTATGCAAAAGTCCCATCTGCCGAATATCCCCTGCCATAGAAATCTGCATAACATTATAAATCAAGAAGAAAAGCCCTGTCACAATAAACAAGGCTCCGAGAACCGCCAGTTCGTATCCTCCGATCAATTCATTAACAGCGCTGTACGCATATGGGTTCTGTGCCTTAATTTCCAGCATCACTCCAGGCTCTGTCTGATTGACGGGAAGATCTTGATATAGCCGTTCCTCTGTCTTTCGCCATCCCATATACTTAGATGTCTTCAGCCAGAGTTCTGCTTTTTCCTCCAAATCGTATCCCCACTCCCGATACTTTGCTTCTGATATGTAGCCTACAGATCTATTTCCCACATCTTTGGCCGCGCTCGTATACCATCCACTTAAGTGAAAGGTATCCAGCTCTGATCGAAATAAGGATACATCCACGGTAAGGGGGATCTCCATCCCCTGCTTCGGCTGTGTAATCCCCATGCGTTCCAACGCTTCTACCGGCATCACAATCTCCTGTTTCCCTCTTGGATATTTCCCGAAAACTTCCAGACAAGCCGGAGCAATCATCTCCTCCCATGCCGTCTGATCCAGCACGCGAATTCCGCAGACCGGTGTCTCGTTCCAGTCCGCACCTCCAACACCAGCGCTTCTTCCTGCCGCCTTTACATACGAAAGAGACTCAGCTACATGATACTGAGTCTGATCCGCGTCTTGAATACATACGGTAGCTTCGGTTCCTGCATCCCGCATTGCTTTTTCATATTCTGCCTTTATCTTCCCATCTGCAATTCCAAAGATCAGAGTAAAGGCAACCACAAAAATAACTGCTGCCAGGAACAACAAATAGTTCCTTCCTTTATTCTCCTTTGCATACGCCTTTGCAAGCATTCGGATCTCAGAAAGGCTGCGGCTTTGTTTCTCTCTTCTCATACCACGCTCTCCTTCGCCTTTCCATCTGTAATCCGAATAACACGATCTGCCATTTTCGCAAGCTCTTCCTGATGCGTAACCAACAGCACCGTCTGATGAAAACGCTTTGCGCAGGTCTGTAACAACCGGATTACCTCCCTGCTGTTCCCGGAATCCAGGCTGCCAGTCGGCTCATCACACAGAAGAATCGCCGGTTTACTGATCAGCGCTCTTGCAATTGCCGCTCTTTGCTGCTGGCCACCGGACAACGTCTGCGGAAACCGTTCCAGCAATTCCTGAATCTGAAGCTGTTCTGTCACCTCTTTTAACAACTTTTCATCTAAATCCGCTCCATCCAGCCGAAGCGGCAGAACCAAATTCTCATAAATATTAATGACCGGAATTAAATTATACTGCTGAAATACAAACCCAATATTTCTCCGCCGGAAAATGGTCCGCTCCTCTTCCTCCATATCTCTTAAGCTCTCTCCTCTGATCCAGACGCCGCCTTCTGTCGGCACATCCAATCCGCCAAGCAGATTCAAAAGCGTACTTTTACCACTTCCTGATGTCCCTATAATGGCCAGAAATTCTCCTTCCTCTACAGAAAGATCAATTCCATCAAGCGCATGTACCTCATAAGTATCCGTATGATAATACTTCTTTAATCCTGCTGCCCTTAAAATTTCCATATATTTGTACCCTCTATCCATCTTCTGTAGTTACACTTATAAAAAATTTAACAAAAATTCGCTATTCTGTCAAATTTACCGTCCTTCTGCATGCACCGGTGTAATCACGATGTTCTGCGCTGCAATTCCAGTCTTTCTCGTAATAATGTCCTCAATCTGCGCACGGTTAGCATCACTTAACTCCGCCGCATTCACAACTACATCTGCACCGTCCTGCGTCAGGCTCACCACCGCCTCGCTAAACCCCTTGGATGCCAGCATCGTCTCTGCCGCCACCTCTTTTTCTGCCAAATCCGTCATTGCAACCATTTGATTTACGGCGTCTTGCTTCTGTTCTTCACTTAAGTTCTCACTGTCAATGATTTGCTGAAGCGTCTCCTTATTCTTCGCCCGTACCTGTTCCCTGGTCACCTTCGCTTCTGCAACTACTGCATTTGCAGTTCCGCTGGTTAGAACCGCTTCCCCCGGCGTTCCTTCTACGCTTCCATCTTCTCCTGTCTTATCCTGACTTTCGATATCCGTTGAGGCATTTGCTTCTAGATCTTCTTCCGAGATATCTAATAACTCCTGATTGGCAAGTTCCGCCCCTGTCTCCTGTGCTTTCTTCTCCTTTGGGAAGATCTTTCCCGAATAATTCAGGTAACCTGCCGCTGCAATCATTACCGCCAACGCTGCAATCATCATCTGATTCTTTTTCAATATCCGTTTCACTGTTTGCCCTCCTGCTTTTACATCGTTTCATTCTTCTTCATGATTCTAATCTTATGCGTGTCTATGCCAAATAATGCCTGGATTGCTTCCGTTATATTCCTTTTGACCAAAGCATTTTCTCCTCCTTCTGCTAGAACTACCACTCCTTCTACCCGCGGCGTAAGCTCTTTGCTTACATAAGGTTCCTGACTTTTCTCTCCCATTCCTTCATACACGGTAGTCTCCTGATGACTGGTATTTTCTGAAGTTCTTCTGCCTCCCTGACTGTCTTCTTCCGTTATCGCATCCCTTTCTCCCTGCGTATCTTTCTCAACAATCTTCTGTGCCGAAGACTGAAGTGTTACCATAACCCGAACATTCCCCGCTCCATCTAACTGGGAAAGGGTCTCTTCCAGCCGCCGTTCCAGATAACGGGCATAGTCCTGTTCTTCCGCCTGGGTTCCCACCGCTTCTTCCCCGTCAATCTCACTATGCCTAGAATCTTTCTCCTTTTCTTTCGTCCCCGAAGGAAGTGCAATCACCAGAAGCAGCACTCCCACAAGAAAAAAAATCAAAAGCTGATCTTTCCGCATATGGCGCAATTTCTCTAAGTCTATCTTACTCCAATGCCTCTGTCCCTTCCTCTCCAATCTTAATTTCCTCCACTTCTATGATATCTTCTGAATCTTCCGAAATTTCCTGGATTGAAATATGCCGCTGTTCTCCTGCTTTTCCCTGCCCCGGCTTCCAGCTTTCCCAATCTTTCATTCCCTGTTCATAGCGCTCCATTATCTGCAGCGGATCCTGCTCCTGAAATAATTGAAGAATGGGAGACAGCAAGAGTACAACCATGACAAGTCCCGTAAAAAAACGAATATATTTCCCCCATACCTCTCCCGGAATCATATGAAAAAGCGCCGTTACCAGAATTACATAATAAGCCAGATCCTTCAGCCATTCATAAATACCTTCAAACACCTTTCTCCCCCTATCTCCAGATACCCTCTTCTATCCCATACTGGTCACTGCCGTTACGATTGCGATGGTCAGCAAAAACAGAAGTGCCGTTGTCGATATCACCTTCAGCATCAGACGGCACCCCTCACTGACAGACTCGATACATCCGGCAATCCTCGGATCACATACCGGCTGGATTACCGCTGCCGCCAGCTGATATAAGAATGCAATCAAAGCGGTCTGAATAATCGGAACCAGGCAAATCAGAATACAAAATACAGCTCCTGCCATTCCCATTCCATTTTTGATCAGTACAGCCGTTCCAAGAGCCACCTCTGCCATTCCGCCAAGTGCATCTCCCACTCCCGGAATCGCTTCAGCTCCTCTGGTAATTACACTTTGCTTGACCGAATCGATGGCCGGGCTTATCATCCCTTGAATCACATTGATTCCCACCACACATGCAAGAAGTGTCTTAAGCGCCCAGGAAACCACCGTCTCAATCAGCTTTGAAAACCGGCTTAAATACGCCTCATTTGATAAATGATTCAGAATGTTCATCATCATATAGACATGAATCAACGGCAGCAGAATCTTTGCGATCAGCACTTCTACCAGGAAAATCAAGAACAGTACGATCTGATAAAAGGCCGCAGATGTCACGCTTCCCTTCGCAATGGTAACTGCCAGAAAATAAAGCGGACAAAACACTCCCATGAACCCGGTCAGATCTTCCAGACTTTCCGCTGCCCATTCCACCACAACGCCAAAGGAATTCAAAGACAGGGCAACCAAAAGCAAATACAATACATAAAAGCCAATTTCTGCAATCTGCGTGCTTTTTAAAGCACCTGCCAGCTGATGAAACACTGCTGCCACCAGGGCAATGACCAGAATGTGGATGAGATTATCCCGGCAGGAACGATAAGCATACCCCACCTGATCTTTGATCAGACGGTTTACAAGGCTGCCGCTTAGCTCCTGTTCTCCCGACAGTACAAGATCCAGTACATCCTGAAACCGAAGCTTTTCTTCCGGAAACAGTTCCGAAAGTGATTGATCCATCTTGCTAAAATCAAATTGAGTTAACAACTCTTCCATCTCCGGACTTCTTTCCTCCTCATAAGCCTCCACTTTCATGGATACTCCTGCCAAAAAGAGCAGCAGAAGAAGAACGGTACAGTATTTTCGCCCGCTCATGCCAGGAACTCCTCAATCGTCGTAAGAAGCGCCGCCAACACCGGGATTCCAAGCGCCAAAATCGCCAGTTTTCCAAACAACTCAATCTGAGATGCGATACTTTGATGTCCCGCCTCCTTACAGAGGCCTGATGCGAATTCGGATACATAGGTGATTCCAAGCATCTTCATCAGAGTCCCCATATAAATCGTATCTGCCCGCATATAAGAACGGATCAGTCCAAGCGCATTAAGAAGGACATCCAGCCTGTCAAGCACTGCAAATAACAACAGAATACCAATTGCCAAACTGATATAGATTCCGTACTCTGGCTTTTCATTCTTAAATTGAACTGCCAGAAGGGTTCCTGCCACTCCCAGAACCGCAACCTGTACCATCTCCATTCTTCCGCCCCCTTTTATTTCACTTTCGCGCATATTCCACTACAGAGAAAACAGATTCCGAATGGATTCAAACAGATCATAGATCAGCGGCACAATCCAGAATAACACCAAAAGAAGCCCCGCAAGACTAGTCAAAAATGCCTGCTCTTCCCGACCGCTGTGTTTTAAGACCTGACTTAATACTGAAACCAGTATCCCCACTGCTGCAATCTTAAATATCAGATTTACACTCATGTTTCCCTCCTGTTTTCCCCTGTCTCTTTTCTCCCATATCTTTCTTCTACATCAGCAGAATCATAACAAAGACTCCGCCCATAATCCCCAGACATCGATACAGTCGAACCTTCGTCTTCATCGTCTCTCTGAGTTCTTCTGCCGTCAGACGAAGGTCTTCTAAATAAAGATCCAAGATCTGTACCTGTAGTTCTACATCTGCCGTTCCCAGTTGATGCCCTAGATCCTTTAATTTCTGAAGGGTCGTCCTCTCCAGGCCTTTTCCTCGAAGGCAGGTATGTACTGAAATCTCCCAAAGTTTCTTGAAGCTTCCGTCTCTTCGCTCTTCCATCTGACTTGCCAGAAAAGAAAGCCATTCTTTATACGGCTCTTTTGCTGTACCCGCAATATGAAGAAACGCTTCCTCCAGATAGGATCTGGAATACCGGATCTCACTCTTTAGCTGACAACAGATTCTCTGCAGCTCCTGAAGGTTCTGATACTGCTCTTTGATGTGATCTGCCGCTGTAATGCCAGCCATAGACGCTGCCCCTACCACTAGCACAGCTCCCAATACCTTTGCCACCATGCTTATGCATACTCCTTTTCCCGATACAAAAGCGTTCCACGTCCATCAAAAATGCCTTCAACCTGTCCCACGCGGCGACTGTTGCCCAACAGGATATACCGATCAAACCGTCCTTCCTTCACCATCTGTGCGAACAAGGGGCGTCTTCTTAATTCTTCCATGGATCCGGCATGGGCAGTGGCCAGCATCCGGCAGCCGCAGTGCATTGCATACTCAACTGCATGTACATCCTCTGCAAGCCCGATTTCATCTACTGCTAACACCTGCGGCCCCATGGAACGGATCATCATAATCATTCCCTCCGCCTTAGAGCAGCCGTCCAGCACATCCGTCCTCATCCCCAGATCATTCTGCTGCAGTCCCCGGTAACATCCGCCGATCTCTGAGCGCTCATCTACCACACCCGTTGCCATTCCCTTCACCCAGCGGTTTCCATCGGAAATCTGGCGGATCATATCTCTTAAAAGGGTTGTCTTTCCACATCCGGGCGGTGACACAATCAGCGTATGATACAGTTCCCGGTTCCCCGTAATATATGGGAATACCTGATCTGCGCACCCGATCACTTCATGCGACAGCCTTACATGAATCGAAGAAATATATTTCAAATTCTTTACCCTTCCATTTTCCATAATCGCCTGTCCTGCCATTCCGATTCTGTGTCCTCCTTCTACCGTAATAAATCCCTGTTTCATCTCCTGCTCGTACGCATACAGCGAGTAATGGCTGATATAATCCACCATTTCACGCACATCCTCTTCTGTCACCTGATAGGGTTTGCCATGATCGTTTCTTACCGTCCGCTCTTCGCCGCGATAGATAAAAAGCAGCGGACGACCTGTCCGGAACCGGATTTCCTGCAGATATTCATATTCCAAATGTTCCTTTTCCAGTATCCTTAGGATTCGTCCCGGTAAAACCCTTGCAATCTGATTCTTATGCATCTTTGTCCACCTCTTTAACTCAATATATGCGACGGCTATTGATTTATGCACAGAAAAGTTCCCCCATAATTTCAAAAAGCACAGATCCTTGTAAAATCTGTGCAAAATCTCATTGTATTTTATTTTCCCACTCGTTCCAGCATCTCCAGAAACCTCGGATCATCTTTTAAAAACGCTGTCTCCTGGTCGGAATAGATTCCATTTAAAATCATATCCCTCAGCATCGAACCCATTTCCTTCCCTTCTTCTTTCTTCGAAGATCTATCAACATCCGTGTAGTGAAAAACAACCGAGCCACTCGGACTCCACTCTTTCTTAAACGACAAAAGCATAAGCTCCAGCGTCTCTAAAAATTTATCCCAATCTTCCAGTGAGCTGTATAGCTGAATATCTCCCACATACCATCCATACTCCCACATTTCAAACTGCATGGCCGTCTTCTTATAGATTTCTCCAATCTTTTTGGCATCTTCGATACGCCCCTCCTTCATGGCAAGTTCCATCAGCGTCAAAAGCGTCCCATAGACATCCCCTATCATTTTAGTCATTTGCTGTTCCGCAAGCCGCCCTGCATCTTCGTATTTTTTCTGTGCAATCCAGGTACTGATCTGCACTTGTGTTTTATCAACAAAGCTCGCATCTGGGAGCGTATCGATCAGCTCCTGCGCCTTCTCATACTCTTTTCTTTCCCGATATGCAGAAATCAGCATTACTTTTGCCTGGCTTGCAATCCCTTCTTCCGGACTGGCAAGCGCCCTTTGATACAAGTTTTCGATCTCTTTGCGTTCACGAGCGTACTTTGATTTTACATCTTCCTTCATAAGAAGCACACCTTCTAAGATCACTCCAACATTTAAGAGCAGGGAATAGGAATTGGGGAACTCCGTTACCTTCTCCATTCCATAAATATACGCTTCCTCAAAACTCATTTGCTCCGATCGTCTTCTAATCTCTCCAACTATCTCTTCTACTTCTTCACGGGTTAAATCTTCCCGAAAAGAAAGCAGGGTATTCAAATCCGTTCCCAACAATCTTGCCAATACAGGAAGCAGCGTAATCTCCGGGTAAGAGACGCCCTTCTCCCACTTATTTACCGCCGGAGCCGTCACGCCCAGACGCTCCGCAAGCTGCTCCTGAGTAAGGCCTTTCTCCAATCGTTTCTGTCTGATAATCTCTTGAATTTTCATCGCAATCTGCTCTCCTAATCAAATTTCAAAATGCATTTTGTAAGTCTACTATAGCATTTACCGGGAAGATACACAATTGACGGGTTATTAATTTCTATTCAAGAAAATTAACCGTAAGTTATGGATCGAAAAAGAACATTTATATATCAAGAGGCGCAGGATTTCTCCTACGCCTCTTAAATATGCTCATATGATTCTGAATTTTATTCTGCCACATCTTTCATGCTGAATGAGATTCTGCCCATTTTATCCTTTCCAAGACAAACAACCTTGACAACATCTCCCAGCGTCAGAACGTCTTCTACATGGTTGATTCTCTCCTTGGAAATCTTAGAAATGTGAACCATTCCTTCTTTGCCAGGAGCAAATTCTAAGAACGCGCCAAACTCTTTGATGCTGACAACCTTTCCTTCCAGTACCTGTCCAGCTTCAAAATCTGTCACAATAATCGTGATCAGCTTGCGTGCTTCTTCCATTGCAGAAGCTTCTGTTCCACAGATGGATACGTTTCCATCGTCTGTGATATCAATCTTCACACCCGTCTGCTCAATGATCGCATTGATCGTCTTACCACGCTGTCCTACTACGTCTCCGATCTTCTGAGGATCAATCTGCATCTGAATAATCTTCGGTGCAAATTCGCCCACTTCCGGTCTTGGCTCGCCAATCGTCTTGTTCATTACCTCATCCAGGATATAAGTTCTTGCCTTCTTGGTTGCTGCAATTGCCTCTTCGATAATTGGTCTTGTCAAACCATGAATCTTAATATCCATCTGGATCGCTGTAATACCCTTGTGGGTACCGGCAACCTTAAAGTCCATATCTCCGAAGAAGTCTTCCAGTCCCTGAATATCTGTAAGCACCAGATAATCATCATCCGTATCACCTGTCACCAGACCAGCGGAAATACCTGCAACTGCTGCTTTAATCGGTACACCGGCAGCCATCAGTGACATAGAAGATGCACAGATACTTGCCTGTGATGTAGAACCATTGGACTCGAAGGTCTCAGATACCGTACGGATCGCATATGGGAACTCGCTCTCGCTTGGGAGTACTGGTACCAGCGCACGTTCTGCAAGCGCTCCGTGACCAATCTCACGACGTCCCGGTCCTCTGGAAGGTCTTGTCTCTCCAACAGAGTAAGACGGGAAGTTATAGTGGTGCATATATCTCTTGGATGTTTCGGATTCGTCCAGTCCATCCAGTCTCTGTGCTTCTGCAAGAGGAGCCAGTGTTGTGATTGTACAGATCTGTGTCTGTCCACGGGTAAACATTGCAGATCCGTGAACTCTTGGAATCAGATCCGTCTCCGCTGCCAGTGGTCTGATCTGGTCAATCGCTCTTCCATCCGGACGCTTGTGATCTTTTAAGATCATCTTACGAACCGTCTTCTTCTGATACTGATATACGGCTTCACCAAGAACTGCAAGCCATTCTTCTTTTTCTGCAAAAGCTTCTTCCAGTTTCTCAGTAATCTGACGGATATTTTCTTCTCTTACCTGCTTCTCATCTGTAAATACTGCTTCTTCCATTGCTGCCGGTGGAACGATCTCTTTGATCGCCTCGAATAATTCTTCCGGCACTGCACAGCTTTCGTAAGCGTGTTTTTCTTTTCCGCATTCTGCAACAATCGTATCAATAAATGCAATCACCTGCTGGTTCAGTTCGTGAGCTGCAAAAATCGCATCAATCATCTGCTGCTCCGGAACTTCGTTAGCTCCTGCTTCGATCATAATTACTTTTTCTTTGGTTGATGCAACCGTCAGAGCCATATCAGAAGCTTCCTTCTGCGCAGCCGTCGGGTTAAATACAAATTCTCCGTCAACCAGACCAACCTGTGTCGTAGAAATCGGTCCATCAAACGGAATATCTGAAATACTGGTTGCAATTGCAGCTCCCAGCATCGCTGTCAGCTCTGGGGAACAATCCTGATCTACGGATAATACCAGGTTCTCCAGGGTTACATCATTACGATAATCCTTCGGGAACAGCGGACGCATCGGGCGGTCGATTACACGACAGGTCAGAATTGCATTCTCAGACGCTTTTCCCTCTCTCTTGTTAAATCCTCCAGGAATCTTACCTACAGAATATAATCTCTCATTGTATTCTACACTTAATGGGAAGAAATCAATGCCCTCTCTTGGCTTCTCGGAAGCCGTTGCTGTACATAATACAGTTGTATCACCATAGTGCATCAGAACAGCGCCGTTCGCCTGCTTTGCCACTCTGTCTACATCGATACGCAGTGTTCTTCCGGCCAGTTCCATCTCAAATTTCTTGTACATATTTGCTCTCCTTTTTTTCATATTACCAGTGAATCAGTCCATACCGAAACTACTGAAAAACACACTTGCCTTCCTTAAATCTTATACAAATATCCTTTTCAGTGGTCTCGGAATAAAACGACTGCCCACAATCTTTTGTATTATACCATATTATCTCAAAATACGCTATATCAAAATTAAAATGCTCATTAAAAGGCAATAGGAAAAAATCTATTTATCTTATACATTCTCTGAGTACGCTTCTACCGTTCTAAATATTTCTTCCACATTATCCTCAGGTGTTTCTTCAATCACGCTGCATCCCGTTCCCATAATAAAATTATCATAACCTTTGCCATCCTCTAAAATGCGTATACACTCCTCGTGCACTTCTTCAAGTGTTCCCATTTTCAACAAAATTGGAGAAACATTTCCCATTATAACAACATCTTCCGGAACCATTTCTAAGCATTTTTTAATATCTGTCATATAGTCAATACTCAGAACTTGCGCACCTGTTTTAACCATATAATCTGTATGTTTAATCGTTTGACCACAAACATGCAAAAACCCCGGAACCTTAGCAACATCAAATATATCTTTCAAATAAATCCCTGAAAATTCCCAAAAGATTTTTGGAGAAACCACCGATGCTAATGGCTCAGCAATCCAAAAGAAATCTCCGCCTGCTTCCGTTTCTCTTAATGCTAGTTCTTTTATAAAAGATGTTATGTAGTTTAATAGTTTATGTATTATATGCGGCTTTTTCACAATATCTTTAAGAAGTCTTTCAATTCCATAAATTCCAGACGCAATCGTTAATGGTCCAAAACATCCGCCTCCGCTTGGTTCTGCAAGAATGTTCAACATTTTTTTCAGTTCCTGAACATCCGCATCAAAATACGAATAGTCAAAATAACGTTTTTCAATTATCTCATCGAGATGTTCTTCGTTCAAGACAGCATTTTCTTTCACCAGTTTCAAATAAGGTGTTGCCTGATAAGTTTCAAATCCAAGCGCCTCCGAAAAATCAATATGATGGAGACAAAGAAAATTAAACTCCTTTCTACCGCTCCATATCAAACTAACAACTCTGCCATTTTTTTGTTTTATATAATCTACTATTTTTTCCATGTTTCCGCTCTTGTCTCCTTAATTATATTCCTAATCAAAAAGCTACAGATAATCCTGTAGCTTTTATTCACAATTGACTATTTCAACTTACGGTAAACCCATCTTCCAATTGCTTCTATTAATTCTGTAAAAACTACCAATACAATGGCACATCCCCACATTACATTTTTATTAAACTTCTGATATCCATACAACAACGCTACGTTTCCGATTCCTCCGGCTCCCATCGCCCCTGCCATTGCAGTACACCCAAGAATCGAAATCATTGCAAGAATAATACCGGAAACTATAGCAGGCAACGCCTCAACAAATGTAACGTGAAATACAACCTGCGCTTCAGATATTCCAAACGAACGCATTGCTTCAATCAATCCATCGTCTACCTCTTGCATTGCATTTTCAATAATTTTAGCAATAAAGGCTGTCGCAGCAACAATTAGAGGTACAACTGCAGCTTTCACACCAATCGAAGTTCCCATTACCATTTTGGTAAATGGCAACAAAAATACCATAAGAATCAAAAACGGGAATGATCGTATTATATTTACTATAAATGAGCAAGTTCGTGATTTTGCATAAAAGAAAGACACTTCGATTCCAGATGTTGTATAATGAAAGTGCTCAAACAAACATTTGCAACATTTACGAAAGAAGGTGCCTCTCGCAAATACTATACATCATTCTGCATTCATATACAACCAGCTTAAGAAATTAAACTTATGCAAATTCTATCCGAACCGAGTGATAAACCATCTTATCAGTATCCTGATCAGCATTTTTATTTCAGGATATCATGGAAAAACCACGGACTTTGCTAAAAACAGTTCCTGCCACAGAACTACGATTGCACATTTCCTTAATTCAGGAAAATGGGATGATTCCTTACTTTCAGATACCTTAAAACGTTCTGTTATAGAGATTATTTATTCAGAAGTAGCACGCACCGGAAAGCCTGTTTTCTGCATTGTAGACGATACAATAGCTTCAAAGACAAAGCCTTCGTCACGGGCTTTACATCCTATTGAAGATGCGTATTTTCACCAATCCCATTTAAAGGGGAAACAGGATTATGGACACCAGGCAGTTGCTGTTATGCTTTCCTGTAACGGCATTGTCCTGAACTATGCTTTTGTAATGTACAACAAATCGATTTCCAAAATTGATATTGTAGAAAACATTGCAAAAGAACTGCCGGTTCCACCAGTAATGTCCTATTTCCTTTGTGACTGCTGGTATACTTCTGAAAAAATAATCAATACTTTCGCTGGGAGGGGATTTCATACCATAGGTGCACTGAAAACAAACCGGATGCTTTATCCATTTGGATTCAAAAAGAAGCTTAATGAGTTTGCTGCTCTTTTATCGACCACACGCTCCCATTTTCACCTTGTGACAGTGAAAAAACAAAAATACTACGTGTATCGATATGAGGGAAATCTCAATGGTATTGAAAATGCCGTAGTTCTTTTAAGTTATCCGGAAAAAGCATTTGGAAATCCAAGAGCACTACGTGCTTTTCTCAGTACAGATGTTTCACTATCAGTGAACGAAACACTGTCTTATTATGTCTACCGGTGGTCAATAGAGATATTTTTTCGTCAGTGTAAGAATAAACTGGCACTGGACAGCTACCAGATATGTTCCGCACAGGGAATCCGAAGATACTGGCTTCTCATGTCAATGGCACATTTTATGTGTGTAACAAGGACTGGTGAATTCTGTTCTTTTGAAAAAGGCTACCAGCGAATCAGAAGCACGATCCAGACAGAAAAATATCAGTATCTCTTCCAATGTGCAAAAGAAAGTAATGATTTTCACGCATTTATGAAGTTAGCAGGATAATTTTGTGCAATTTTTCAAATTTGCTCATTTATAGTATACTATGCTATTTATAACTATTCTCTATTTATAATTTGTAACAGTCAAGACCACCGGCTTAGCCGGTGGCTTGTTCTGCCCCTATAAGGGGCTATTACCTGCTTGCGCCCGGAAGGCGCACTGAAGGTCTGCCAACTGCACCACATCCACAGCCGCCCCTAAAGGGGCTTACTCAGCGCTTCCTTACTCCGGCTTAGCCCCTAAGGGGGCTTGCTGGTTTGCTTTGATTTCCTACTACCACTCCAAGTGGTTTATTTCTTGTTTTTCTTTACCGGCTCACCCGTAAACGGGTCGATATACTCTACTAATGACATCTGGTCATATTCTAAATCTTCTTTCAGTTGATTCTGAATATACGCTTTAATCGCAGCGGTGTTCTTGCCTGCCGTATCTACATAATATCCTCGGCACCAGAAATGTCTGTTCCCATACTTGTACTTTAAATTCGCATGCTTTTCAAATATCATAAGCGAGCTTTTTCCTTTCAAATATCCCACTATTTCTGACACGGAATATTTCGGTGGAATTTTTATCAGCATATGGATATGATCACTGCAACATTCTGCCTCGATAATTTCTATCCCTTTTCTTCTGCATAATGTTCCTAATATTTGCCCCACATCCGCTTTTATATCTTTGTAGATTACCTGACGGCGATATTTTGGTGCAAAAACGATATGATACTTGCAATCCCATTTTGTATGAGCTAAACTATTTACGTCCATTCTTAGGACCTCCTGTGCTATTTTATTTGTGGTTTTGCAGACCCACTTTTATTTTAGCACAGGAGTTCATACTTATATCTAAAGATCTGTCCTCCCCCTGCATAGCAGGGGGGTTATTTTTACTGTGACACAAAAAAAGGTTTCTGAATCGTATACATTCAGAAACCCTGTTGTGTTGTGTGTCTGTAGATTTTACCTGTGTTGATTACTTACGTAATCCAAGTCTTTCGATCAGTGTACGATATCTCTCGATATCTGTCTCCTTCAGGTATGCAAGAAGTCCTCTTCTCTGTCCTACCATTTTCAGAAGTCCTCTTCTGGAGTGGTGATCCTTTGGATTTGCCTTGAAGTGATCTGTCAGATCATTGATTCTTGCTGTCAGAATTGCAATCTGAACCTCCGGTGAACCTGTGTCTCCGGCTGTTCTGCCGTAATCTTTTACGATCTGTTCTTTCATTTCTTTCGTGATCATTTTGTTTTCCTCCTATATTCTTTGTTAAACGCCAAATATTAAGTAACGGTTGGAGAATCCTGTTACCGAACATCGGCTATTCATACCGGACTAGTATAGCATAAGGTTTACGGATTGTAAAGGAATATTTCTATACTTCTTCATCCTCTTCCATTCCTTCATCCGGCTCCAAAATGGCGAACGCAATATTCGTCGCATGATCCGCCACACGCTCCAGCCCTGATACGGTATCAGAAAAAATCATTCCCGCTTCCGGCGTACATTTATTCTTTGTAAGCCGCTTTACGTGAACGCGCTGAAGATGCTTTTCCATATCATCGATCTCATCTTCCAGCTTCAGAATCTCCTGCATATGTTCGTGACTGCGGTTGCTGAACATTTCTAAGGAATACTCCAGAATTTCCACTACTTTGTCCATCATTTTCTGAAGCTGGCCTTTTGCCTTGTCACTCAAAGGAATCTGTCCTTCCATACGCTCTTTGGCAGAGTCCGCCAAATTTTCTGCATGATCTCCGATTCGTTCAATATCGTTAACTACATGGAACAATCCTCCGAGAAGTCTTCCATCCGCAAGAGGAAGTTCCAACTCATTCACCCGCACCAGATAATCCGTAATCTTGTGATTCATAAAGTTAATGTATTTTTCCGTTCCATAGACCTCATGTATCTTTTCCTCATTCAGGTCACAGAGAGCATCCATGGCGGTTTTCAGATTTTCAATGGCAACCTTTCCCATATGCACAATCTCATGGATACTGTCAAATACTGCTGTTGTCGGTGCAATAATCGCCCCGTCTCCAATGTATTTCAATTCAAACGCATCTTCTGTAGTGCGGTCACTTCCTGGAACCACTTTATACGTAGCCTTTACAATCCAGCCCATGAATGGGAACAGAATCAGAACTTCAAATACTTTCATCATGGTATGAATATTGGCAACTGCCCGCGCCGGATTATCTCCTGACATATGCATCACGGTATCCGTAATCGGATTCAATGCAACTAACAGGATTGCAAACGTAATTGCCGATCCAATGACATTGAACAGAAAATGAATCATGGCTGCACGTTTGGCGTCCTTTTTTCCGCCTAAGCTGGCAAGAAGAGCGGATACACAGGAACCAATGTTACAACCCAGTACCAAAAACGGACAGATGGTAAATGCAAGAAGTCCCTGGGATGCCATCAAAATAATAATTCCAACCGTTGCGGAAGAACTCTGCAGAACAGCCGTAATCAAAAATCCCACAAAAATAGCTGCAAATGGGTTTTTCATTGCCTTTAAGAGTTCCACAATATGCGGCGATTCCTTGATCGTAGTCATCGCGTCTCCCATAATGCTAAGTCCCATGAACAAAATTCCAAATCCCAGCACCACTTCTCCGATCTTCTTCACATTCAGCTTCTTGCAGAACATAACCATCACCACACCACTGATGACAAACAGCGGTGCAATATCCGATAGATTAAACGCAATCAGCTGACCGGTTACTGTGGTACCAATATTCGCGCCCAGGATAACCCCTGATGCCTGCAGCAGGTTCATCAGCCCTGAATTTACAAAGCTGACTACCATTACCGTCGTAGCGCTAGAAGACTGAACTACTGCTGTAAATAAAATTCCCACCAACATTCCAACAAAGCGGTTTTTCGTAAAAAACTCCAAAATCCCCCTCATCTTTGCGCCAGCGGCTTTTTCCAGCCCTTCACTCATCAGCTTCATGCCGTACAAGAATAGTCCCAGCCCGCCAAGCAGCAAAAAAAACGTAGTGACACTCATCTTCTTTTCTCCTTTACTTCTCCATTCCGAAGAAATGTTTTCCGTATAAAATGTCTTCCTCTATGCATGCTTTCATCTCTTCTATGCTGTCAAACTTCTGCTCAGGTCTCCGATAGTGCAAAAGTCTGACCGTAACCTCTTTTCCATATGCATCTTCACTGTATCCAAACAGAAATGTCTCGATCAGCAAATGATTTTCCTCTGTGACTGTCGGTTTTACTCCTACATTGGAAATCCCTCCATACGTTCTGCCGTCTACGGTCACCTCACTTAGATAAACACCGTAGGGAGGAGCCATCTTATCTTCTGGCCAAACCACATTAAAGGTTGGAAATCCAAGCCGTCTTCCCAGCTTCTTCCCGTGCTCCACCACTCCCGTCAGTTCATACGGATAGCCCAAAAGATCAGACACCACTTCCATCTTTCCTTCTTTTAACATTTCTTTTGCGTAGGTACTACTGATCTCCCGATTATGGTAACGTTCTTTCTCAATCACAATCAATTCATATCCGAAGGTCTCTGCATAAGACGCAAGCATCTTAATATCACCCTTTTTCCCGAATCCAAATCGGAAATCTGTTCCTACCACCACATAAGACGCATGAAACAAATCGCAAATAATATCCCGGATAAATTCTTCCGCACCAAGTTCGCTGAATTTCTCGGTAAAGGGGCACTCCACCAGATAGTCTACAAGCCCGTCCAGGTGTTTATAGCGCTCCTGTCCCGTCATCAGCATCTGCGGATGAATTCCTTGTCTCAAATACAGCGGCCGCATATCAAAAGAACACACCACACTGTTGATTTTATTTGCATTTCCCAATTCCCGTACTTTCTCCACCAGCATTTGATGCCCTCGGTGAAGACCGTCAAATTTTCCGAAGGTCACTGCTGATCTTCTGTCGTCCTTGTAGTGGGACAGCCAATTGATGTATTGCATATCTTCCCCTTCTATGAATTAAAAAACATCTTCTTAATCTGATATTCTCTTCGCTTTTCTTCCCATTTGTAAAGCGCAATAAATTGCCCCTCTTCATCGTACAGACGGATCTTCTCCTGATCGGCAAGAGGCTCTCCTTTCACCGTCACCGCCTGATACGGAAGGACATTTCCATTTTTGGCAAGCGCCATCCATCGGTTCTTTACCACTGCCGCCTTGTAAGACGTGAACATCTGATCCACCGGTATAACCGCTTCCAAAATTTGATCTTCCTTCTTCAGGCGTTCAATCTCTTCCAGCCGAAGGCTGTCTTTTATCAAAAACCTTTCCACTCTGGTGCGAACCAGCGATTCCATACACCCTCCGCACCCAAGCTTTTCGCCAATATCATGGCACAAAGTCCGGATATAAGTTCCCTTAGAACATTCCACTTCCATACGGACTCTTGGAAGATCTACTTCTAAAATCTGAATTCCTTTGATCTCTACCGGGCGCGCTTTACGCTCCACCGTCTTTCCTTCTCTGGCAAGCTCATACAGCTTTTTCCCATTGACCTTCAAGGCAGAATACATAGGTGGTATCTGCAGATACGGACCCACGAAACTTTCCACCGCCTTGCACACTTCACTATTCGTCAGGTGCTGTGTACTTCCGGTGTTCAGCACTTCTCCGCTGACATCCTGGGTGTCCGTTGTCTGCCCAAGAAGAAGCACCGTTTCATAGACCTTATCCTTGTCTGTCAGAAGATCACAAAGCCTGGTCCCTTTTCCCAGGCAGACCGGCAGAACACCTTCTGCATCTGGATCCAAAGTTCCGGTGTGTCCAATCTTCTTCTGTCCTAATATTCCACGAAGCTTTGCGACCACATCATGGGAAGTATATCCCTTTTCTTTATACACATTGATGATTCCGTGTATCATTGACTATTGTTCTCCTGTCTCTTTCGTATCATCCCTGCACAGATCCAATTGAATTTCCAGCTGCTTCGCCAGATTGTTCAGCACATCATGCGGGGTTCCTTTCATGGTAACTCCAGCCGCTTTCTTATGACCGCCGCCTCCAAAATACTGCGCCACTTTGCTGACGTCCGTCTCGTTCTTAGACCGAAGGCTTACTTTATATACATGAGATTCCAGCTCATACAGAAAAACTGCCACCTCTATCCCTTTGGTCACTCGAAGCTGACTGACAATTCCATCAAGATCCTTAGGCGTCACACCATAGAATTCCATTTCCTCCTGGGTAACATAAGACGCAATGCAGCGTCCATCCATAAAAAGAATACTCTCTAAAAGCGCCCGACCCAAAATCTGGTTCTGCGCATAGCTTTTCTCATAAAACGTATCCTGAATAATCCGCGGCCCGTCTACCCCCTTCTCCAAAAGGGATGCTGCTATCCGAAGGGTCTTAGGTGATGTACAGCTGTACTGGAACACACCCGTATCATGGACAATTCCCATATACAACGCTTCTGCTGTCAGAAGAGACACGTTCTCTTCCTCCAGAAGCTGATACACCAACTCTGACGTAGAACTTGCATCTGCCACCACATAATTCACATCTGCAAAGGCGGTATTGCTGATATGATGATCAATACATACCGTCTGCTTTGCCTGCTCAAACAAAGGTGCAGAAAAGCCCAGTCGATCCAGGCTTCCACAATCCAGGCAGAAGAAAAGGTCGTACACAGCCTCTTCTGTTATCTCATGCCGGATCCTCTGTGTTGCCGAAAGGAAAGCGAAACTCTCCGGAATCTCTTCCAGATATACGTCCACTTCTTTCTCCGGATACTGTTCTAACAGATACTGGAACAATCCCATAGTGGAACCTACACAGTCACCGTCCGGTCTTACGTGTCCGCCAATTGCAATCTTCTTCCCTTCGGCAACCAGGCCTTTTAGTATTTCCTTATTCAGAGTCATTGCCCGTTACCTCTTCAATCTTCTTTGACATCTGAACACCATATTCAATCGACTGATCCAGTACAAAGGTCAGTTCCGGCGTATTACGCATATTTAAGTTATGCGCCAATTCCCGGCGGATATATCCTTCCGCACTTTTCAATCCTTTCACGGTCTCAGACTGTGCATGTTCGTCCCCAAGCACACTGATATAGACCTTACATGTCTTCAGATCCGGCGCAACTTCCGCTGCTACCACTGAGGTCCAAGGAGCCACGCGGGGATCCTTGATCCCACCGCGAATGATATTGCTTAACTCCCGCTGTACCTCCATATTTACTCTGGTATTCTTAATACTTCGTTTTCTCATCGCTTCTATCCCTCCAGCCTGCAGGAGGTTTCAGATCCCTTATCTTGGGATCTCAACCATCTTGAATGCTTCTACCAGGTCGCCCTCTTTGACATCGTTAAAGTTGGCAAATACAAATCCACACTCATATCCTGCTCTTACTTCTTTTACATCATCTTTAAATCGTTTCAGAGACGCAAGAGGTCCTTCAAAGATCACGATGCCGTCACGGGTAATCCGCACGGAACAATCTCTCTCAAAAGTACCATCCTGTACATAAGAACCGGCAATCGTTCCTACTCCGGATGCCTTGAAGGTCTGACGCACTTCTGCGTGTCCCAGCACTTTTTCTTCAAATACCGGATCTAACATTCCCTTCATGGCTGCCTCAACATCCTCAATTGCGCTGTAAATTACGCGGTACAGACGAATATCTACACCTTCCCGGTCTGCCGTCTCTTTTGCTGTTGCATCCGGACGGACATTGAATCCAATAATAATCGCATTGGATGCAGATGCCAGACTGACGTCAGATTCATTGATGGCGCCGACACCTCCGTGGATAATCTTCACTACCACCTCTTCGTTGGACAGTTTCAGAAGACTTTGTTTCATCGCTTCTACAGATCCCTGTACGTCTGCTTTTACTACAATACCAAGTTCTTTTAAGTTTCCTTCCTGAATCTGAGTAAACAGATCATCCAGAGACAACTTGGATTTCGTCTCTTCTAACAGCTTCACTTTACCCTGAGAGATAAATGTCTCTGCAAAGTTTCTTGCTTCTTTATCATTCGCGCATCCGACGAATACTTCACCAGCATTTGGAACATCATTTAATCCCAGAATCTCTACCGGCATGGATGGACCTGCTTCTTTCACACGTCTTCCCTTATCATCCATCATGGCACGTACTTTTCCGTGAGCAGAACCTGCCGCAATAGCGTCTCCTACGCGGAGCGTTCCCTTCTGTACCAGCACCGTTGCCACAGAACCACGTCCTTTATCAAGCTGCGCTTCCAAAACCAATCCTCTTGCACGTCTGTTTGGATTTGCCTTTAACTCCAGTACTTCTGCTGTCAGAAGGATCATTTCCATCAAATCTTCGATTCCTTCTCCTGTCTTTGCAGACACTGGTACGAAGATCGTACTTCCACCCCAGTCTTCTGAAATCAGTTCGTACTCGGTAAGCTCCTGTTTTACACGCTCAACATTGGCACTTGGCTTATCAATCTTGTTCACTGCGACAATAATTTCAACCCCTGCAGCCTTCGCATGGTTGATTGCCTCTACCGTCTGCGGCATCACACCATCGTCTGCCGCTACCACAAGGATCGCAATATCAGTAGACTGCGCACCTCTAAGTCTCATAGCTGTAAACGCTTCATGTCCCGGTGTATCAAGGAATGTAATCTTCTCACCATTGGCCTCTACTACAGATGCTCCGATATGCTGCGTAATTCCTCCTGCCTCGCCAACAATTACATTGGTATGACGGATTGCATCAAGAAGAGAGGTCTTTCCGTGGTCAACGTGTCCCATAACACATACAACCGGAGGACGCTTCTTCATCTTCTTCTCATCCTCTTCTTCCTCTTTGAGCAGCTCTTCAATGACGTCTACAACCTCTTCCTTCTCACACAGAACATCAAATTCCAGTGCGATCTCTTCTGCAGTCTCATAATCAATTTCCTGATTTACCGTTACAATTTTACCCTGCATAAAGAGTTTCTTTACAATCACAGACGGAACGATCTTCATCTTGTCTGCCAGTTCTTTGATCGTCAGAACTTCCGGAACAATAATGGACTTAATTTCCTCTTCCTGCTTCTGCTCTTTTGGCTGCGGCTTCTGCATCTGCGGCTTCTGATCATTTTTCTTCTTACCGCCTTTGATCATTGTTCCTTCTTCTTCCTCGCGTCGGTAATCTTTCTTCTTATACTCGTCTTTTCCCTTACCTTTGCTTCTCTGTGGCTTCTGACCTTCCAAAGCAGGTGCTGGAATCTTATTGTCTCTTCTGTCGCTGCCACGTCTGTTATCCGGTCTGTCACCATTTCTTCTGTTATCGCGGTTATCACGACCATCTCTTCTGTCGCTGCCTCTGCGGCCTTCGTTTCTTCCTTCTCCTCTTGCTCCCTGCGGTCTGTCAGAGCGTCTGTCACCGCCGCGTCCCTGGCGTCTGTCGTCACCTTTATTCTCCTGTGGACGCTCGGAACGTCTCTCTCCACCGCGGTTCTGACGTCTGTCGTCCTCACGCGCCGGTCTTCTGTCTTCCCGCTCCGGGCGTTTCTCCGCTGCTGGTCTCTGAGCTTCTGCGCGCTTTGGTGCGGCTGCTTTTTCAATCGGCTTTTCAACTGGTTTTTCTGCCGGCTTTTCTACTGCCGGTTTTTCTGTAATTGGACGTTTTACCACTTCTTTCTCCTCTTTTGCCAGCGCTGCCGCTTTAGACGGGCGTCCGTTATTAACCTGCATTGGGCGTCCCTGCTGCGCACTTTGTCTGTTCCCGCCTGTTCTTCTTCCCGGCTTATTTCCATTCTGTGTATTCTGCGGACGGAACACGTGCACAATATTTTTCTTCTTCGGTGCTTCTTTTGCTTCTTTCTCATCGTCACTTTTGGAAGCGCCTCCCATTGCTGCTCGTACTTTCTTGGCATCTGCTTCTTCCAGTGTGCTCATATGGTTTTTCACCTCTATATTGTTGCTGCCAAGGAACTCCAGGACGTCTTTACTTGGCACATCCAGTTCCTTTGCCAGCTCATATACTTTTATTTTTGACATATTACTACCTCCTCTATGCAATTGTATGACCTTCTGCGTCTAGTTGTCTGCAGATTCCATCTGCGAATCCCTGATCCAATATCGCCAGTGATGCCCGAAACTGTTTCCCCATCGCATGACCCAGGGTATCCTTATCCTCCAAAAACCGGATTGGAACCTGGTAGAACTCACACATATTTCTAAATTTTTTCTTTGTATTATCCGATGCATCTCCTGCCACAATGACCAGTGCTGCCCGCCCGGATTTCACCTCTTTTTCTGTGCAGAACTCTCCGCTGACTGTCTTGCCTGCTTTTGTGGCCAGGCTCACCAGGGAAAGGATTCTATTCTGTTTCAAGTGCTTCCATCTCCTTTTCCAATGCGTCGTAGACTTCCTTCGGAATCGCCTGTTTAAAAGAACGCTCCAGTCCTCTGCTTTTTACCGCTTTCTGAAAACACTCACGAGACGGACACAGATAGGCCCCTCTTCCGTTTTTCTTTCCGGTAGCATCCAAAAGGAATTCTCCTTCCGCTGTCCGAATCACCCGGATCAACTCTTTTTTATTCTTCATCTCCTGGCATCCGACACATTTGCGCTGCGGCATTTTCCTAGTATTACTCAAATAATCACCTATTCCTCTACTTCTTCAAACTCTTCAAATTCTATAATTTCTTCATCCGCGGACTCATCGTAAGGCTCTTCGTACTCTTCCTCAAATACGCCTTCCGTCATATCCATATAGTTCTCCGGCAGTTCTCCAGACTCTATCGCCTGCGTCTCGCTCTTGATATCAATCTTATACCCGGTCAGTCTTGCCGCCAGTCTTGCATTCTGTCCTTCTTTTCCAATTGCAAGAGACAGCTGATAATCTGGTACAATCACACTTGCCGTCTTGTCATCCGGATCTGCCATAACAGAGATGACTTTCGCCGGGCTGAGTGCATTCTCAATCAGAATTGCCGGATTATCGCTCCAGTTGATAATATCGATCTTCTCCCCGCGAAGTTCGTTTACGATAGCATTGACTCTGGCGCCGTTCATACCGACACATGCTCCTACCGGATCTACATCCGGATCGTTGGACCATACAGCAATCTTTGTTCTGCTTCCAGCCTCTCTTGCGATACTCTTAATTTCAACAATTCCATCTTTTACTTCCGTCACTTCAGACTCAAACAGACGCTTTACCAGCTCCGGATGCGTACGGGATACCAGGATCTTTGGTCCCTTCGTGGTATTCTTCACCTCTACTACATACAGCTTAATACGCTCGGTCGGTGTAAAGACTTCTCCCTTCACCTGCTCATTCTCTGTCAACATCGCATCTGCCTTTCCAAGATTAATGCTGACATTCTTTCCAACATAACGCTGTACGATACCTGTCACAATATCCTTTTCTTTTTCAAAATACTGATCGTATACAACCTTTCTTTCTTCCTCGCGAATCTTCTGTAAAATCAGATTCTTCGCATTCTGAGTTGCGATACGTCCAAAAGATTTGGATTCAATCGGAATCTGCACAATATCGCCAAGTTCATAAGAGCTGTCAATCTCTCTTGCATCTTCCAGACTGATTTCTTCCAATTTATCTTCCACTTCTTCTACGACTGTTTTCTCTGCGAACAGACGATAATCGCAGGATTCTCTATCCATAATCAGCTTGATGTTATCCGCTTTCCCAAAATGGCTCTTGCAGGCATTTAAAAGAGAATTCTCAATGGCATCCATCAGTGTCTCTTTACTAATATCCTTCTCCTTCTCCAGTATATTAAGCGCCTCTAATAATTCTGTGTTCATTTTCTTATATCCTCCTAATCTTAAAAATCAAACGCCAGGCGAATCAGCGCGATATCACTTCTGTCAAACGTCTTCTCAGTCTCATCTTCCATCGCAATGGTAACGGTATCTGCATCGTATCCGGTAAGCACTCCGGTAAATTCTTTCTGTTTGTCAATCATGCGGTAAGTCCGAATTTCTACTTCTTCTCCCATACTTCTCTTGAAATCCTTTTCCTTCTTGAGCGGTCTTCCAAGTCCCGGAGAGCTGACTTCCAGAATATATGCATCCTCAATATAATCTTTTTCATCCAAAAGATCACTCAGTCTTCTGCTGACCTTTTCGCAGTCGTTAATGTCAATGCCGCCCGGTTTGTCAATGTAGGCACGAAGATACCAGGTACTTCCTTCTTTTACATACTCTACATCTACCAGCTCAAATCCATATTCTTCCGTAATCGGAAGCAGGATCTCTTCGGTTTTCTGTTCATAATTTTCTTTCTTTGACAATCTAAAATTCCTCCTTACCATCTGCAGAATTCAAATACCGGCAGTCCTTCTTTGTATACACTGCAACAAAGAAGAGTGAACTTTCGTCCACTCTTCTGCCGATTCCTTTATGTTACTGTTATCAAGTATAACACTCCATCTCGCAAAATGCAAGGGGTGTTTATTCATTCCTTCGGATCTCCTCCACGAGACTATTCTTTCTCTGCGGAGCATAAGCAAGATATGGCACTGCCACACCAAGAATCAAAAGCAATGGACACGCTGCCAACATCGGCCAAATCACAAAGTGGTACCGCATAAACCACAACCCGCCAGACAGCGCTCTTATTGCAGTAGCCGAAAACAAGGTGCCAAAGATCAGAACTACCCCGATGGTAATCACCGCATAATAGATTCCCTCTAAAATCAACATTTGAAGGAGCTGCTTCTTCGTCATGCCAATTGCTTCCATCATAGCAAACTCTTTGCGTCTGGTCACAATATTGGTCAATACAGAGTTGATAAAGTTTAACACCCCGATCACGCCGATTACCACACTTAAAGTTCCGCCTACCAATACGAACAGATTCTTAAGCCCAGAGAATTCATCCAGCCATTTCTGTTTGGATTCGTAACCCATTAGCGGCTCTTTCGTAGTCGTGTAGTCTTCTACAAACTGGCCATAAGCCGTTTCCTTTTCGTCCTCTACATTCAGAAGATAACTCATCAGGAAATCTTCGGACTCCATTTCTTTAAATACATCTGCCACTGTGTAGTAACAAAATTCAATTCCATATCGGTTCGTCAAGCCATAGTAATTCTCTTTGATCACCGTCAGAATCTCAAACTCCCTACGGCTTCCGTCCGGAAGTGCCAGCGTCACCTTATCTCCGGAATGATGCATCATTTCTTTTGGTTCTACCTTGCCGTTGTCATCTGTAGAGGTACTATAAATCAAATACTTTCCGGTCTTTAGCTTCTCTTTGATCACCGAAAGATCCTCTTCACCTTCATATACATCGATCTGCTCAAGTGGAAAATCTTCCAGTCCATAAAGAACGGTGCTGGTAGAATAAGCCCCGTTTTCATCTTTTCGTAGATAGTCTTTCTCCGCTCCATACGTCCGATAATAGCCTTTGCTGTCATGCGGGATATAGTCAGGAGCTTCCCAGGAGTCTGCCATAAGTCCGAATCTTGTAGAAGAATAAATCCGTCCCCCTTCTTCAAATCCATCCTGCGCCTCACAGGCCTCGATGAAGGACTCTGACAGATTTTCTGTCTTTACCTCTTCACTGTCTCCGCCATAATACTGATCGATACCAAAGTATCTGGCATTGGCAATCTGTAAATCCGTCGTCACAAATTTCTTTAAAAACACATCCATATCAAAAGAACTGGTAACGGTAAATACACTATTTAATAAAACAATCGCCAGCGACAGCGATAACACCGTAATCGTTGTTCGTCCCTTGCTCCTTGACAGATTAGACCAGGCCATCCGCCAGATCTTTCCGCCGTCGGTAGACTTCTTTTGACGCTCTGCCTGACTCTTTTTCTTTCCGCGCTTTCCTGTCGTCCCGGCTTCTGCCCCTTCTGTGTAGCGTACCGCTTCCACCGGAGACACCTTCGCCGCAATCTTCGCCGGCTTTCTGGTGGAAATCAGTACCGTCAGGAAACTAAAGAGCACCGCTCCAATAAAAATCAGCGGATTCGCAGACACTGCCACTTCTGCAGCCTGATAAGCGCTTCGCTCAATGATCTTTGGCACCAGCGCTTTCCCCACGAAGAATCCGCACAAAAGCCCTGCCGGGATCCCCACAAGCGCCATCCAAAACGCCTGTCTGCGCAAGATTCGTCTCACCTGCCGTCCAGTAGTTCCCACCGTCTTTAACAACCCGTAATATCGGATGTCCCGAATCACGGAAATGCGGAAAATATTATAAATGATAAGGTACCCAGTCAATAAGATCAATAAAAGGCCCGCTCCTGCTGCCGCAAATGTCATAGGATCTTTCTCGGTTCCATCCGAGATATAGGCCCAGTTTGCATTGGAAGAAATATAGTTTTTCGCTCCCTCTTTTACCGAATATCCACTATCTTTGATCATTTTATTGAGCTTTTCCTGGATCCCTCTACTATTCGCAAAATTCACATCCATATAAATAGCCCCTGTAGAAGAACCGGTCTCCTTCACCTGATAGGAAAGTTCTTTTTCATGGACTTTTAAATATTCTTTCGACACCGTGACAAATCCCACATTAAGAGCCGGATCCGCCTTTGTCACACCAGTCACCGTAAACGTGCGGTCGATAATTTCTTCTTCATTCTGCCGGATCTGCATCTTTAATGTCACCTGCTGCCCTGCTTCTTTTTTCAATCCCAGAAGCTCCATGGACACTTCATCCATTAGAATTTCATCTGCTTTCTTTGGCGCTTTTCCATCAATGATTTTTGTAAAACAATGTGGATAGTGATATTCCGGATAGTAAAACGCTTCTACATGCCGCTTCAAAAACTCTGGATTGTTGATTCGATCCGCTATCAGGATTCTTGGCGCCTCCTCTTTGATAGATGGATGGGTTCTTAATTTCTCATATTGCTTCTTCGTCAGGTTCTTCAGTACCCCGTGGCTATCTCCTCCGGCCTGGCGCATGGTCTGCTGCTGAAACGTCTCCGCCGTTCCAATCCCCATCGTAAAAATAATGGTAAACAGCATGGTGGTAAGCGCAATAGCCAGCGTAGCAATCCGGTTCCTCATCCCATTGGCTTTGAAGCTTTTTTTCGCCAGCTTCTGAATCACTTTTTGATTCTTCACCTTACGCATCTTTCTCACCACCTTTGACCCGTCTGGTTTTAATTCTTCCGTCTTCAATTCGTATCATACGATCTGCAAGCTGCGCGATCTCTTCATTGTGCGTGATCATCACCACCGTCTGGCCAAATCGGTCGCTGGTTACTTTCAGCAGACTTAATACATCCTGACTGGTCACAGAATCCAGATTCCCCGTAGGTTCATCCGCCAGCAAAATGGCCGGTTTACTGGCGATTGCTCTTGCAATGGCTACTCTTTGCTGCTGTCCGCCGGAGAGCTGGCTTGGCAGATTGTACTTCTTCTTTTCCAATCCCAACACCTCAATAATATCTTCTACATAGTCCGTATCGATCTCGTTGCCATCTAATTCCACCGGAAGCACGATGTTCTCATAGACGTTCAGCATCGGAACCAGATTATAGCTTTGAAAGACAAAGCCAATCTTCCGACGCCGGAAAATCGTTAGTTCTTCATCCTTTAATCTGGAAATGTCTCTGCCATCCACTTTCACAATCCCTGACGTCGGACGATCCAGCCCCCCTAACATATGCAAAAGAGTGGATTTCCCGCTGCCGGAAGTTCCAACAATGGACACAAATTCTCCTGATTCTACACTTAAATCCACACCGTCAAGAGCCTTCACCAGCGTGTCTCCGGATCCATAGTATTTTTTCAATTGACTGGCCTCTAATATCTTCATTCAAAACTCCTCCTTCATTGTCTGATTCTCTGCCTAGTAAAACAGCCTTACAGAAATGTACATTCCATTTCCATAAGGCTACTATATCACTACAATCTTTCTACATTCTTTCTGAAATCAAACAGTTTTGTAAGATTTGGGAAGATACATGCTAAAACAACTGCCCTTTCCTTCCTTAGACGTTACTTTCATGTACCCATTCTCTTTTTGCAGAATCTCTCTTGCAAGATAGAGACCAATTCCAATTCCGTCCTGCTGTTGTACCCGGTCACTTCTGTAAAACCGTCCGAAGATCTGAGCTTTCTCTTCCTCTTTGATTCCAATGCCCTGATCTTTGACATTGATACTCACATACAACTCATAAGCTTTCACCTCTATGGCAACGGTGCTCCCCTCTGGAGAATACTTCACTGCATTGTCAAGGAGGTTACCAAGCGCTTCCACTGTCCATTTTCGGTCATAGGCTGCAAAAATCTCTTCTGAAGCTTCCACTGTAATTTGGATTCCCTTCTTTCTGGCTTTTTCTTCCAGTTCACACACCGCATCTTCCACAAGCGGAAATACCGGCTGAAAAAGCGGCGATACTTCCAACACGTCAGATTCCAGTCTTGACATCTTCACCAGTGACTGAATCAAGAACTCCAGCTTCTCCGTCTGTGTTAGGATCTGATCAACAAGCGTACGTTCTTTCTGATCCGCCGAACACTCCTGCAAAAGCTGCGAATACAACAGGATATTGGAAAGCGGCGTCCTTGTCTGATGGGAAATATCCGACACCAGTGATTTCAGATTTTCCCGCTCCTTCTTCACCTGCTCCATGGACTGTTTAGATGCAGTAAAATACTGTTTCCATCTTGATTCCAATCTGGAAAGCTCTGTCTCGTCGTAACGACTTTCCTCAAAGGTCCCATTCATGGCATCCGTCAGCATCTGATCCAGTCTCTCCAAGGTCTTTTTTGCTCCGATCTGTATCATACTTTCTTCTCCCACACATATCCCAGTCCGTAAACCGTTTGGATTGGACACTTTCCTTCCTTTACTTCCAGTTTCTTGCGCAGACGATTCACTGCCACAGAAAGTGCATTCTCATCCACATACCGAAGATCTCCGGTCCAAAGGACATCTACTAGATGTTCTCTGGTAAGGGTCTGTCCCGAATGTTCCACAAAGCTTCGAAGAAGCTTCTGCTCTGTCTTGCTAAGCGTTACTTCTTCGCCATCTGCAAAATACTTCATTTCATCAAAATAAAAGGCATAAGGTCCTTCCACATACCTCGTTTTCCTGTCACCGAACCGCTCCCTGCCCTCTTCCATCCGCATGCGCATCCGTTCCACTCTTGCCCGAAGCACCATCAGACTAAAAGGTTTGGTAATATAATCGTCCGCTCCCAGACTGAACCCCGTCACTTCATCAATTTCCAGATCATGCGCAGTCAACATCAGCACCGGAATCTGAGAAGTCCGGCGAATCTCTTTTAACAACTCATAACCGCTTCCATCGGGAAGGTTCACATCCAGAAGCACCATATCCGCCGACTGCGCCTTCCAGAGCGTTCGTGCCTGATCAAGGGTAAGCGCAGACGAAAATTCCACTCCTTTTTCCGCAAGCGCCAGTGCTATTCCCCGATTGAGACCAGCGTCATCTTCTACAATCAATATCTTATAAGTATTCTCTGTCATCGGCTTCTCTTCATCTCTTTTCCTGTCTTCGCGTCTTGTCAGTTATCCTCTTGTCTTCGTACCGGTTCCGTCCCGTTTTGCCACTTTCAGACGATTTAATGTTACCTCTTTTTCTTTGTACTTCACCTTAACTTCCGTTCCCTCTTCAAAGAGATAAGCGTGCTCCACCTCATCGTTTTTCCGAAGCTTGATACCGCGGACTCCGACAGCGCCCTTTTTCTTCTCGGAAACTTCTTCGGCCGGAAACCGCAAGAAAAATCCATCTTTTGACTGCAGTACAATTTGCTGATTATCCGTAATGACCTGTACACTTACCAGACGATCTTCCGCCTGCAGCTTGGTCGCGGCAATGGTTCGCTTAGACACCTGGAACTCACTGCCTTCTACCTTCTTTATCATACCCTGGCTGGTAACGAACAGAAGCTTTGCGAAGCGCATCTGCTCAGAGTCACAGATATATACAATCTCTTCTTTGGTACTGTCATAATTACTTACATTATCGATCGGAAGGCTCTTGTCCCGGAATTTTCCATACGGAAGATCCAGCACCTTGACCTGGTGCATCTTGCCGGTATCGGTAAACAGGCAGATCTTCCCGGTATTCATACATGGCAGGATATATTTATTCTCTGCGTCTGCCGCTTCCTTATTCCGCTCATAGGTTGCCGGATCCACCGTCTTGGCATATCCAAATCGATCCATCAGGAATACCACTTCCTGTTCCTCGATCTTATTTTCTTCATAGACCGCTTCCTCGGCATTTTCTATAGCAGTGCGGCGTTTTCTTAAGTATTCCTTCTTAATGGCATCCAAATCTTCGATAATCACGTCTGCCATCGACTCATAATGATCTAGAATTTCCTCGTATCTGGCAATTTTCTGAAGCGTTTCTTCATGTTCCTTCTGAAGTGCTTCAATCTCTAAACCAATCAGCTTGTACAGGCGCATTTCCAAAATCGCCGTTGCCTGCCGCTCGGTAAAGCGAAGCATTGCCGCCATTTTTTTGGAAATTCCGGATTTGAATCGAATGTTTTCCGTCTCACCTCTGGTCAGACATGCCTTGGCATCCTTCACCGACTGGCTGCCTCGCAGGATCTCGATAATCAGATCAATCACATCACATGCTTTGATCAGACCTTCTTGGATTTCTTTCTTATCCTGTTCTTTGCCAAGCAGCGTCTGATACTTCCTGGTCGCCATCTCAAACTGAAAATCTACATGGTGCTCGATGATTTTCTTAAGTCCCATGGTCTCCGGTCTTCCGTTTGCCACCGCCAGCATATTGACGCCGAAGGTATCTTCCAAACGTGTCTTCTTATAGAGCATGTTCGTCAGATTCTCAACATCCGCTCCCTTTTTCAGATCGATCACAATCCGGATTCCTTCTTTGGAGGACTGGTTGGAAATATCCACAATATCCGTCGTCTTCTTGGACTCTACCAACGCACAGACATCATTTAAGAACTTCCCGATTCCGGCTCCAATCATCGTGTAAGGAATCTCTGTAATCACCAGGCGTTTCTTTCCGCCTTTCATCTCTTCTACTTCTACTTTACCTCGAAGCTTAATCTTCCCGGTTCCCGTCTCGTAGATTGCCGCCAGATCGTCCTTGTTGACTACAATTCCTCCCGTTGGGAAATCCGGTCCTTTGATGAATTTCATTAGTCCTTTGGTACTAATGTCGCTATTCTTCATATACGCTTTGACTGCGTCCACCACTTCCCCCAGATTATGAGGCGGAATGCTGGTCGCCATACCAACCGCAATTCCTTCTGCCCCGTTAACCAGAAGATTGGGAATCCGAACCGGAAGTACCACTGGCTCTTTCTCTGTTTCATCAAAGTTTGGTCCGAAATCCACAATATTCTTGTCCAAATCCGCAAGATAGACTTCCTGTGTCAACTTAGCAAGTCGGGCTTCTGTGTAACGCATCGCCGCAGCTCCGTCACCTTCGATAGATCCAAAGTTACCGTGTCCATCAACCAGTGTCATGCCCTTCTTAAACTCCTGTGCCATAACCACCAGCGCCTCATAGATAGAACTGTCTCCATGTGGATGGTATTTACCCATGGTATCCCCTACGATACGGGCACATTTCCGATAAGGCTTATCATAACGTATTCCCAGTTCATACATATCATAGAGCGTACGTCTTTGTACCGGCTTCAAGCCGTCCCGCACATCTGGCAGCGCTCTTGCAACAATGACGCTCATTGCATAGTCAATGTATGATTTTCTCATAACATCCGAATATTCCGTTCTAATGATTTGTGAATCCTGCATCTTTTCCTCCAACTGTTTCCATCGATCTCTTCCATTCACACGCTTTTACTATATATCCAGTTCCGCTTCGGTCGCATTCTCGTAGATAAATGCCCGGCGCGGCGGAACTTCTGTTCCCATCAACATCTCTGTTACATCTGATGCCATCCTTGCATCTTCAATCTCCACCCGCTTCAAGATTCTGGTCTCTGGATTGAGGGTTGTCTCCCACAGCTGCTCGGCGTCCATCTCTCCTAAACCTTTATACCGCTGCAGAGTAAACGGTCCCTCATGGCTCTTACGGTACCGCTCCAGCGCCCGGTCATCGTAGAGGTACTCTTCTTCCCCCTTCTTTGGCATCACTTTATAAAGTGGAGGCATGGCGATATAGACATGTCCCTCATCAATCAATTCCTTCATAAAGCGATAGAACAAGGTCAACAAAAGTGTCGAAATGTGCGCGCCGTCCACGTCCGCATCGGCCATGATGATAATCTTGTCGTATCGAAGCTTCGTAATGTCAAAATCATTGCCGTATCCTTCTGAAAATCCACATCCAAATGCATTGATCATGGTCTTGATCTCTGCATTTGCCAGCACCTTATCGATACTCGCCTTCTCCACATTCAGAATCTTTCCGCGAATCGGCAGAATTGCCTGGTACATCCGGTCTCTTGCCGTCTTGGCAGAGCCGCCGGCAGAATCTCCCTCTACAATAAAAATCTCGCACTTTGAAGCATCCCGGCTTTCACAGTTCGCAAGCTTTCCATTGCTGTCGAAGGAATATTTCTGCTTCGTCAGAAGGTTGGTTTTGGCACGCTCCTCCGTTTTCCGGATCTTCGCCGCCTTCTCCGCACATCCGATCACCTTCTTTAAATTCTCTAAATTTCTGTCAAAATAGCGTACGATCTCATCACCGGTTACCTTGCTGCACGCCTTGGCTGCATCCGGATTATCAAGCTTCGTCTTCGTCTGTCCTTCAAACCTCGGATCGGGATGCTTGATCGAGATAATCGCCGTCATTCCATTTCGGATATCGGCTCCGGTAAAATTGGCATCCTTCTCTTTCAAGATTCCAAGCTCTCTTGCATACTGGTTCATCACCGTCGTAAAGGTAGTCTTAAATCCTGTCAGATGGGTTCCTCCTTCTGCATTATAGATGTTGTTGCAAAATCCCATAACATTTTCGTGGAACTCATTTACATACTGAAATGCCGCTTCCACCTCGATGCCTTCTGCCTCTCCTTTAAAATAAACCGGTTCGTGCACCGTCTCCTTCTTAGAATTCAGATCTTTGATAAATCCCAGTATTCCGTCTGGCTCGTGATACACGACATGCTCTTTTTCCGCCCCTCTTTTATCCTCGAAGATAATCGTAAGGGAAGGATTTAAGTATGCCGTCTCATGCATCCGGCTCTTGACCTCTTCCGCCCGAAACCGGGTCTTCTCAAAGATCGTGTCGTCCGGCAGAAAATTCACCTTCGTTCCGGTCTTTCTCGTCTTCGCAATCTTCGGCAGCAGTCCGTCTTCCAATTCTACCACTGGTTTTCCTCGCTCAAACCGATCGTGGTGAACGTATCCGTCACGGCTGATCTCCACATCCATATAAACAGAAAGGGCATTGACAACGGAAGAACCCACACCGTGCAGTCCTCCACTGGTCTTGTACGCTGAATCGTCAAATTTCCCACCTGCATGAAGGGTGGTATAAACGACCCGGGCCGCCGGAAGTCCGGTTGCATGAAGATCCACCGGCACACCACGCCCATTATCTTCCACTGTCGCAGAACCATCCGCCTCCAATGTCACTTTAATTTCCGTACAAAAGCCTGCAAGATGCTCATCCACTGAGTTATCTACCATCTCATAGATCAGATGGTTCAATCCCTTGGTTGATACACTTCCGATATACATTCCCGGACGCTTCCGAACCGCCTCCAGTCCTTCCAATATGGAAATGCTTTCCGCATCATAGGTATTCTTCTTTGCCATGGCTTCCTATATCCTTTCTATCCTTTTTGTGCAAACGCCCATATATGAGCGCATACGACTCCATACTGCCAATATCTTAGCACAAAGTCCTGTATGGGGCAAATAGAATTTATTTTGTCAGAGCATGGGCCATTTACTTTATCAGCACATGAGCAAGGGTATCTGCCAGAACTTCCATCGCATTTCGCATTTCTTCTACTGTATTGGTCTGAGCTCCTGCTTCAATTAGAAGCGTCCGCGGCTTAAAGTGCATATTGTATCTATATCCGCGCAGGAAAATACGTCTGGTAAATCCGGGGTATTTTTCATTGGCTGCCAGTTGAAGCTGAAGTGAAAATGCCAGATTATCTTCTATGTACGGGTTTGGCAAGTAACTGATATTTCCATTGGCTTTTGTACGGCTTAGCCCATTAAAGAACATAATCTGTGCCGTCGGTTTTCCACCAACTTCTGTCACCAGATGGGTTCCTTCCGCCACGCCGTCCCTGTGCAGATCGATCACCACCTCTATGCTGGAGTGCTCTGCCAGAATTTTCTGAATCTCTGGTTCAGCCAGCTGATAAGCCTGGCTTCGATCCAGCTTCCCATCTACCAAATCATAAACCCCTTCATGGTGAAGCGTTGGAATCTTGTACGTCTCACTCAAAAGCTGAGTTAAATAAGCACCCATTCCCACAATAGAAGTCGCCGGATCTCCAGGCACCGAGTCGGCAAATGCCTCCTGCGAATGGGTATGATAGATCAATACCTTCGGCTCCTCCTGATCTGGAATTTCAATATGAAGATCTTTTTCCAGCAGGGTCTTGGCATTTAAAAGCTGTGGATCTGCCATGGTATTTCCATCTACCGCATAAAAATTCCCCAACAGATATTCGTAATTCATTAACTTTTCCATACTGGCATCAATGGGCGTGCCCGATGTCTGAACAGCCGTGTCTAAAGGCTTCTCTTCTCCGATCAGTTTTCCCTCTTCATCCACGGCATTTTCATCACTTTCCTGTCTCGCAAGAATCATGGCGTAGGTCTCCCTGTCTTCCACTTCCGTATCCAGAAACTCTTTGTCCTCTACATAGGTTCCAATGGGAAGTAGTTCCATAGCCCGATCAGCCACCCATTCCCAGGGAGTCTTCTCTTCCCCTGCTTCTACGCAGGCAAGCCCTGGAAGCCACCATTTCTTGGCATGTTCCACCGCTGCATCAGAAAAGACCACCCCTATTTTCATCCATAGTTCTTCGGGAACCTTCTTTCCCAGGCGGATTCCCGCCAAAAGAAGAAGGATCCCTGCCAAAACTGCCATCAGCACCCGGCTGATTCTTATTTTTACTTTCACATTTTTCACTCTGCCCATTCCCGGTCTCCCCTGCTTGGGAGCCGGACTTTCGTCTTCCTACAGTGTCTTAACACTATATGAGTCCGGCAGACGGATTATGTGCCTGTCCTCCCGAAAACAGAAGATTGAGCGCTTCTGAAATAGTGAAACTGATTCTTCTTATGGTATCGTCAATGTCTTTTGGCGTTACAAACAGTCCATTTAAGTGTGGTGAAATCAATTCCTTCACCAGTTCATACTTCTCCGCCGCATTATACCCGGAGAGCACCACGCCTACTCCTTTTAAGGTCTCAGAGCTTTCCAGCGCCCGAATAAAATTTTCCATCGTATCGTTTACGATGGTGGCTGCATCCACAACGGTTGGAACTCCGATTGAAATGACCGGTACTCCAACGGTCTCTTTCGTAATCGCATTTCTATGATTTCCAACCCCGGAACCAGGATGAATCCCCGTATCACTGATCTGAATCGTCCGGTTCAGCCGTCTGGTGCTTCTTGCCGCCAGTGCATCTACCACAATCAACAGATCCGGCTTCGTCTGCCTGATCACCCCTCGAATCACTTCCACCGTCTCCATCCCGGTCTGTCCCATCACCCCCGGAATCACCGCACTGACCATGCATACCTGATCTTTCCCCATAGCATAACGTCCATACTCCTTCACGATATGCCTGGTAATGTTCAGATGATCTGCCACATAAGGCCCCAATGCATCCGGCGTTACGTATCGATTTCCAAGCCCTGCCACCAGCACGGAATACTCCGGCTTATCCATCGGAACAAAAGGCTTTAAAAACTTCGCCAGTTCTGCCGAAATCTCCTCATGGTAGCCCTCGTCCGGCACAGCCAAATCCGGCGCCTCCATCGTAATATAAGTTCCTACCGGCTTTCCCATAATTTTCGCCCCATTTTCCGTCTCAATCTTCACCGTCGTAACTCGGATCTCTCTTTCTTCATCATACGTTTCATCCAAAATCACACCCGGAACTTCCACATTATCTGCCGCAAACCGCTCCTTCTGCTCCAGTGCAAGATCCGTCCGGATCCTATACTTCTCGATCATGGTTCCATCCTCCTGCCTACTGCTTCTTTTCATAATTACTATATTTCCTGTTTTTTGGGAAAATATGTAGGTTTTTTTGGAAAATATCTATTGACAGAAAGCATTCCTTGGCATAAAATAAGTTCGTATGTTTCGTTAGAACGTCCGTGTCCGGCTCTAACGAACTGGAATCGATCGAAATCGAAATATAGGATATTGGAGGTGGACAAGTTGGCTAATATCAAATCTGCAAAGAAAAGAATCTTAGTAAACGAAACAAAAGCTGCAAGAAACAAAGCAATTAAGTCTAAAGTAAAAACTTGCGTAAAGAAAGTTGAAACAGCTATCGCTAACAAGGATGCCGAAGCGGCTGCGGCAGCATTAAAGGTAGCAATCGTTGAGATCAATAAAGCAGGAAGCAAGGGTGTTTATCACAAGAACACTTGCTCCAGAAAGATTTCTCGTTTAACAAAAGCTGTAAACGGAATTGCTTAATTATAAATTTGGGACGGAGTTTTTTGAAAAAAACTCCGTCCCAAATTGCATTTTACCCTGTCCCAATCGTACTTCTACTCCAATCTAGAATATCCAAAGCTATTCACAATAGCTTCTATCTTTTCTCCATTCTGACACATCGGACATTTTCCCGGTTCATACGCTCGATAATCAGGAACGTCTTTGCTTGTGAAAATCGTTTTAATCTCCATCCCCGCCACTTTTGAGACGGCGCTGAAAACTGCGCAGACACCGCAAATAGTTCCACCATAATACAGCACCGATTCAATGGCTTTGCTGATCGTTCTTCCGGTGGTCACGGATCCTGCCAGCAGCAATACCTGTTGATCTCTAATCATTCGCTGCTTATTATCTCGGAATAAAATCTGCCCCTGTGTATAATATTCTGGTGTAATCACAGAGATATTATTCCCCGCACTCAGAGACATTCCAGAAGAATCTGCCAGCTGCTCTGCCAAAAAAGTACCGATCACTTCCGTCTCATCCAGGCACACAATGGTATTGACATGTGTGTTTGTCTTGTACTCTTCTGCCAAAACCTTCGCCGTTTCTCTGGCGTTATTGTGTCTGCACTTCACCGTCGACATATCGATATACGTGTTCAAATGTGAATTGCTTGTCACAAAATGACCTCTTAACACCTTGATTCTTGCCTTCGGATTCCTTGCAGAGCGCAAATCTTCCATTTTTTCAATCATATTACTCATTTTCTCCCTCCTTTTCAGCACTTATTTTCTGTTTTCTAAATTTATTCTACCACAATTCACAGAAAAATCTATTTATTTCAGATGAAAAGAATGAGGTTTTCTAAAATATTATAATTCAAATGTTATAACTCAAAAAAGCACGGGATCTCGCAGCGTTCCTGCTGCTTTTCCGTGCCTTTTCTTCTCTATACAAATCTATACAAGCCAAAAACCCGCTGCTTTTAGTTGTTGATCAGCTTATCTGCATCACTCCAGCTGTACAGTTTTCTTACTTCTTCACCTGTCTTCTCTGCCGGATGTTCTGCTGCAAGCTTTCTCATTGCTCTGAAGTGTGCCTGACCGCCTGCTTCAGACATGTCTAATAAGAATTCTTTCGCGAAGGAACCATCCTGAATGTCAGAAAGGATCTTCTTCATAGCTTTCTTTGTCTCATCTGTAATAATCTTTGGTCCTGTTATGTAATCGCCATACTCTGCTGTGTTGGAGATGGAGTATCTCATTCCTGCGAATCCTGACTCGTAAATCAAGTCAACGATCAGTTTCATCTCATGTACACATTCAAAATATGCATTTCTTGGATCGTATCCAGCTTCCGTAAGGGTCTCGAAACCTGCCTGCATCAGTGCGCAAACACCACCGCAAAGAACTGCCTGCTCGCCGAAGAGGTCTGTCTCCGTCTCTGTTCTGAATGTTGTCTCCAAAACTCCGGCTCTTGCTCCACCGATACCAGCTGCATATGCCAGCGCTTTATCAAGAGCTTTTCCTGTAGCATCCTGCTCTACTGCAACAAGACATGGAACTCCTTTTCCTGCAACATACTCACTTCTTACAGTATGTCCTGGTCCCTTTGGTGCGATCATGGTAACATCTACATTTGCAGGCGGTACAATCTGTCCGAAATGAATGTTGAAACCATGAGCAAACATAAGCATATTTCCTTCTTCAAGGTTTGGCTCAATATCGTTTTTGTAAAGTGCAGCCTGTTTCTCATCATTGATCAGAATCATAATGATATCCGCTTTCTTAGCTGCCTCTGCTGCTGTATATACTTTAAGTCCCTGTGCTTCTGCTTTTGCCCAGGATTTACTTCCTTCGTAAAGACCGATGATAACATCACACCCAGAATCTTTTAAGTTAAGCGCATGCGCATGTCCCTGACTTCCATAACCGATAATTGCGATTGTCTTACCCTCTAACATAGATAAATTACAATCTTCCTGATAAAAAATTCTTGCTGCCATTTTACATTCCTCCTAAGATAATAAATTCTCATTTTATTTATTAAACAAGGCTGGCCGAAAACCGGTCTCATTTAAAATCGTTCGCTATTCTTCACTAATCTTTCCGCTCTCATCAATGAAGGTAACGTCTTTAATTCCTCTTGCCAGACCTGTAATTCCGGTTCTTGCAAGTTCTAAAATCTCATGTCCGTCCAAAAGATTCAAGAACGCTTCCAACTTCGACTGGTTTCCGGTAAGCTCTACCATCAAAGATTCCTTCTCCACATCTACAATCTTCGCCCGGAAAATATCTGCGATAGAGATAATCTCTGCCCGCTGCGCCGCATTGGCACGAACCTTCACCATAATCAGTTCCCGGTAAACGGAGTCTGCCGGATCAAGTACCTTGATCTCTATGATGTCTTCCAACTTACGAACCTGCTTTTCAATCTGTGAAAGAATCAATTCATCACCACTCGCAACGATCGTAATCCGCGTAAATCTAGAGTCTGCCGTTACTCCCGCCGTAATGCTGTCAATACTGTATCCCCGTCTGCTGAACAATCCTGATATCCGGCTCAACACACCTGGATTATTGTCTACAATCAATGAATATACTCTCTGCATACTGCACCTCTTTTCTTATTTTTTCAAAAACAGAGTGCGTTCTGTTTTTAAATAATATCAATTAATCACACTTTTGTCAAGTAAATCGTGAAACTTTTTTGTAAACTTTTTTTGCAAAATTCTCTTTCTACCGTACCATGCGCAGAATGTCTTCTGGATGTTCTGCAATCCCATCTGCCCCGGCCATTTCTAATTCCTCAAGGCTTCCAAATCCGTACAACACACCCAAACAGTCAATCCCAACCTGGTGCGCGCCTTCCACATCGTGCCTGCGATCTCCAACCATCAATACCTTTGTCTTGTCTTCTATTTTACAAACGTCAAGGGCATACTCAATAACCTCAGCCTTACTTCCGCGCCCGCCGTCCAGCTCCATTCCTGCAATGTAATCAAAATACGGAGTCAACTCAAAATAATCCATAATTCTTCTGGCATAAACTTCCGGTTTAGAAGTCGCCACGATCAATCGTTTTCCTGCCTTCTTCAGACCCTTTAGCGTCTCTTCAAGACCTTCATAAACCCGATTCTCATAGAGCCCTTTATCCGCGTAATATTCCCGGTAACAGAAAATTGCCTCCAATGCCTTTTCTTCTGAAAACTGATAATACTTCTGGAAAGAATCACTAAGAGGCGGTCCAATAAACTGACAAAGTTTCTCACGATCCGTCTCTACAATTCCAAATTTTTCAAGTGCATACATGACCGAATTGGTAATTCCTTCGGAAGAATCCGTAATCGTTCCATCCAAATCAAATAATAATGTATGATATTCTGTTCTCATTCTTTCTCACCCTTCTATCTTTCTCCTCTTTTTGAGGTTTTCTTAAAAGCCCTGATTTTTCAACCGGTGAACCAATTCCACGTAAAATTCCCTAACATCAAATCCGGGAATATTCTCCCGGTTCAAATCAATCATGTCCCCATGGGAGATTCCACGCTTCCCATCCACCGTCAAATATTGATAAGAAGCACCCCAGGGGAAGGAGGCTTCCGACACGAGTCCATCATTATCTCCATCAAAATATTTCACCAGTTGATAAGAAAAATTAAGTGGAAATCTTCCGCCCGATGCCACATTCAATTTAGAACCAACGCTCTGATAAAAAACCTTCGGCTGATCCGGTACTTCTGCATTGAATTTCCGGCATGCCGACGCCGTCAAATCCTGCACGGCCGCAAGGAAATCCGGGTTATCATCGCCCATTTTCCGAAGCGCCGCCTGATACCCATCCGCCACCTTCTGCTGTACGGATTTCGGAATCTTATCTAAAAGATAATCAGCAAATTCACATCCTCGATGGGGCGTATTAATCGTAGTCAGAGACGCCACAAAGGGAGCCATTCCCAATTTACTGATGACATAGCGGCTGTCAAGTCCGCCTTTGGAATGTGCAATAATATTGACCTTCCCAGCCCCGGTCTCTTCTAAAATCTCCAAAATTCTCCGTCTTAACTCTTCCCCACTATCTTTGACTGCTGCCGCCGACTGATGATTTCCATAATAGATTCTGGCGCCATTCTTCTTTAGTTCCCCAGGTATTCTCCCCCAGTAATTGAAATACCGAAAATCACGGAAAAACACACCGTGCACCATCAGGATCGGATATCTGGTATCGCAGATCTTGTCTTTGACCCGCTCTTGATTCGATCGCATTTTCTGATTCTCAAATACCGCTTCTTCTGACGCCAGATGAATCAAATGATTCAACACCACCAGATTCACAATCGGAAGCCACCCACACAGCAGCCCAATAATCCGCCATTTAATTCCAATCTGAGCCGAACTTAAATACACTCGAATCATTCCATTCCAAAATACCACTGCCTCTGCCAGAAACACCGTCAAAAGATTCCAAAGCCACAGCCAGTGATGATTCCGTAAAACGGTAAAGGCAGATCCGATCACCAGAATCAATGATCCTGCCAATGAAATTTGAAAAATTCTCAGAAGTTCACAGCCATCCCGACAGATACGAAGTCTGCGCTTTTCGATTTTCTCCCCTGCTGGCGACGGCTTGATATTGAAAAAAAGGAAGCCTGCCAGGAGGCTTAAAACTCCCCAAACAGAAGCTCTTTCACCAAGTACCAGCGGAATATTTCCCGTCAATACAACAATCACTGAAATCAGAAGCCGCATCACCCATGTTCCAAAAGAATGTTTCATATATCTCCCCCTTCCTGACGGCATTCAACCGGAAAATCAGATTGAATTTCATTTAATGCAATCATTATACCACGAGCGCAGAAAAGGAAGCACCCGCAAAGGTATTTACTTTTCAAGCCGTGGATTGCCGGGTATCATCTGTCACGGATGTGACAGCAAGCCGAGTTATCGGCTTGGATTGCATGTAATGCAATCATTATACCACATTTGCTTCTATTTGACATTCCTTCAAATTCCTTCTATAATATTTGTATTACAAACGTAATATTTAAAGGAGACCGACTATGAATAAACTTCCACAAATTTCCGAAGCTGAATTTGAAGTCATGAAGGTGATCTGGAAATATGCACCTATTAGTACAAATGAAATCACAGAAAAGCTATTACAGACGACAAACTGGAGCCCTAAGACCATCCAAACTTTAATCAAACGCCTTGTAACCAAAGGCGCTCTCACGTACGAAAAACAAAGCCGCATGTTTATTTATACTCCTGTAGTAAAAGAAAGCGAATATATTGGACAGGAAAGTTCTTCCTTTCTGAACCGTTATTATGATGGAGATATTACAGCCATGGTATCTGCTTATATAGAAAATGATAAACTATCGGAATCAGAACTGGACACACTCCGCATGCTTCTTTCGCAGAAACAGGAAAAAGGAGGAAAATAATATGGCTGATTTTATGATCCGCTTTCTTATCTGCAACATACTCCTTTGCGGCATCATAGGTATTCTTTTGTTCCTAAAACGTATTTTAAAAAACTGTTTATCCAGCCGGATGCAGTATAACCTATGGTTTCTTCTGCTTGGACTTTTGGCCGTTCCTTTTTTGCCATTTCGATTCTTAAAATTATCAGAGCTCTTTGTATGGTTGAAAAACCTGAACCTTATTTCTACTGTCCAAACGGAAGGTCACGTAGATCAGACCCTTCATACGAATATTACGAACACCCAAAACTGGATGGAAGATTTCACCCTTTCCGTAAACAGAAGAACGCCATCTATGATCGGCTATCTGTTACTTGCACTCTGGGTATCAGGCATCATTGCCATGCTGATATTAGTAATCCGTTCTGCCATTCGATTACATACTCTGAAAAAATCTGCCTTGCCTCTGCAAAGTCACAAGGTGCAAAAATTATATCAGCGTTGTCTAAGGGATACTGGTATTACCAAAAACATTCCGATATACAGTACCGCCTATTTAAAATCTCCTATCATTGTTGGATGTTTAAAACCGTGTATCTATCTTCCTATCCATCTTATATCAGATGATAATGAAATAGATATCCGGTATATGCTATTACACGAACTGCAGCACTATAGATACAAAGATGGAATTGCAAACTATCTGATGAACCTTGCAGGAATGATTTACTGGTTCAATCCACTTGTCTGGTATGCGCTGAAAGAAATGCGCAGCGACCGGGAAATTGCCAGTGATACTTTTTAGTGCTTTTTGTAAGGTTGGTTTTTCATAAGAAGCAATGTTTAAAATTCTTCGCTTCATCTGTTTCATATTTCCCTTTGCCTCCGGCATCAGTGGAAATATGAAACAGATGAAGCGAAGAATTTTAAACATTGCTTCTTATGAAAAACCAACCTTACAAAAAGCACTAAAAAGTATCACTGCCTTTCTGCTGATATCCGTTCTGCTTTTCGGACTGACACCATTTGTTTCTACCTATGCAGCAGATGCAGATCACTATCAATGGAACACTTCCACAAAAAACTGTTCTCAAATAGATCTTAGTAATTATTTCGGAAAATATGAAGGCAGTTTTGTGCTATATGATTTAAAAGATGACACTTGGAAGATTCACAACATGAAACGTGCAGCCTTACGCGTTGCACCAAACTCTACCTACAAGATTTATAACGCCTTGTTTGGATTGGAAGAGAACATCATCTCCCCCGAAAATTCCTTTATGAACTGGAATGGAACCCAATATCCTTTTGCAGCATGGAATACCGATCAGACTTTACCGTCAGCCATGAGTGCTTCTGTTAACTGGTATTTTCATTCCATTGATGAGCAGCTTGGAGAGGATTCTGTTCAAGAATATCTTCACAAAATCGGATACGGAAATGAAGATTTAGGCAATGATTCTTCTTCCTATTGGATGGAATCTTCCCTGAAAATTTCTCCAATAGAACAGGTCGAATTACTAGCCAAATTACAAAATAACAGCTTGAAATTTGCCCCCGAAAATGTGGAAGCGGTAAAAGACTCCATCCACATCTTTTCCTCTTCTTTTGGAGACTTCTATGGAAAAACGGGAACAGGACGTGTGAACGGACAGGATATCAACGGCTGGTTTATAGGTTTCGTAGAAAATACAGACAATACATACTTTTTTGCCACCAACATTCATCATAAGACGGAAGCTACAGGTGGAAAGGCAGCAGAAATCACCTTATCTATTTTATCTGACTTAAATATCTGGAAATAAGCAAAAGCGGGAAAAAGCCTCCATGGCTCTTTCCCGTCTCATCTTTCATATCCCCTAATCCTTTCATCTTACACGATACTGATACTCCGGAACATTGTTTCTATCCTCTTTCCGGATCTCATTCCCCCAATATTGAAAACTTCCATCTTCTTTGAATTTCACTGTTAAATCATGCGTAATAAGAGCATCATCACATAGAACCATGTCACATACTGCATTTACCGTTAATGTAATCGTGCCATCCTGATTTTCTTTTACAGCAGCCACCTCTGGTACAGAAGTCCCAAAAAAGTTCGGGGCATAATTGCCGCATCCTAATGGCACCCATGCATACCTTTTCGTTTTTTCATCGAATTTCGCATATTCCTGCAATCTTTCCGCAGATATGGGAAGATACTCCATCATCAAACTTTCAAACTCTTCTTTGGGAATCCCCTCTCGATATTTTTCTGCTGGAAAAAGCTCTCCATATTTCATTCTATGCAAGCATTCATACAAGCCATTGTAATCTAACGCATCTAAATTGTCTAAATTCCAATTAGAGCATAACAGATTATTTCCCTTATACCCAATTCCCTGAACACATAATTTTGACATCTCTCTTTGCTCTTCTGACCTTGGTTTTATCCTGATCAGCTGACTTCCATCCATGATTTCCGTAACTTCTGGTGGTTCCGGCACACACAGTTTATAACAGAACCATCCATTTTCTGTATATTTCCATTCTTTGATTCGGGTATAGGTCGTATATGCAATGCCCGGTTTATCATTCTCTACCCAAACACCACTTGTACTGATCACATACATGTCTATCCCATCATAAATAAACTTCCTTCTATTGATGCCGCCATCCTGACGGATATCATAGATAACAACAGAACTCCTTTTCCCTTTTTCACAATCAACAAGAAATTGCTCTGCCTTTTCATAATTTCCCATATCAGAATAAGCTACTGTCACCAAAACCGGACAGCCCGTTTCTATCACAGCCTTTTGCATTTCAAGCATTGTCTCATCTTCCAGAACAACCTCTACTGCTGTCTTGTCTGCCAGTTTATAGATACTCTGAATCTTATCCATTATCTTTTTACATTCTGTAGCTGCCTCTGCCTGTTCCTCTTCTTCTAGGGGCAGATCATACCCTTTCTCCCACTGCTCTCTTGCTCTTTGTTTCCCATCTTTTGCTCTTTGGGTATTCTCTGCAATAGCTTTTCCTGATTCTGATTTTCTTTCCTCACAGGCGCACAGCAAACACCCGAATATCAATACCATTATCAGAACTTCATATCTTCTGCTGAATTTCATCTCATCATCCTTCCATTCGTGCGCTTTGCGGAAGTTCCAATTCCTTTTCTTCAATAGAATTGGAAAGATACCGAAAGGTTCCATCCTCGAAGGGCTGAACAACGATTACATTTTGAAAAGCAAAATCCGAATTGTAATCTGCCCATACCCCATCGACGATCAACGTAATGGTCCCATCGTTATGATACCTGTAGTCAACGACTTCTCCAAAAGGCGGATATGAACGGGCATAGATCATTTCATACGGATAACTATTACTGTTCGCATCATACCCGCAATGTTCTCTTATCTGTTCCACAGATACCGGAAAATAGGTCGTCATAATTTTCTCATATTCTTCTGCCGGAATCTGTCCGTTCTCTGCTTTCAAGATTTCACCTGTAGCGATCCGGTAAATATCTTCAAACATGCATGGCATCAAAATATCCTCTACATTACTGCTGTCCCAATTGGTAACAAGAACATTATAATTCACATAGCTTAATCCTGAGAGATACTTTCTTGTCAATTCCCTGCATTCCTCTGATAGTGGTTTGATTCTCCAATATTGTCTTAAACTTGCATGAGCAATGACATTTTCATAAGCATAAATAAAATAGCCTTTCTCTGTTAATTTTATTTCTGCCACATCACTGACCGAGGTTCCTTCTATCTCTGGAATTCCCTCTTCTTTCCACTGTATCCCTATATAATAGGTCTGCAATTTCTCTTCCCGATAAACAAACGTAACCGCCCCAATCACACCATCTCTATGCACATCATATATCGTAACCATAGAATTTTGACCGTTTTGATAATCCACATAAAATTGTTCTATTTTTTCGTAATTTCGCATATTGGTATCATCTTCTACTGCTGCAAAGCCCGCATTTCCTAATTGTTCTACCACATTTTTTCGTTGTTCATCAGGAAATTGTACCCCTCCAATAACATTCCTTTGTTCCTCTTGAATTGTGGTTTCTTTATAAATATTGCTAACCACCGCAACCGCTGATAACGCATTTTTCTGCAATTTTTCTTTTTCTTCGTCAGAAATAAGGCATTCTTCCGCTTGTGGAACCAACCAGTATGCTGACTCTGTGTCTCTCGATTCTGCAGCATCACCTTTCCCACCATAAAGTTCTTCCCACTCATCTCTTGTTAACCGAGGCGTATGCCATACTATCTCCTGATTATTAATGGGTTCAAGGATTCGATTCCCCACATATTGTATACCTCCATCTTCTGTATCACGTACAGTTACTTCATGTACATATGCTTTGGATAAGCCCCTGTAAGGAAAGACGGCATGTACCTTCAGTGTCAGCGTACCATCCGGATTTTCTACATATCCAACCACTTCCGGATATGGATACTCTGGATATTCGGTTTCTTCAAATCCCCTTGGCTTATATTCATAAACTTTTTCTTCCGGATGATAAACCGACTTCGACTGCAGCGCTTCACTGGTAATCTTAAATTTGGACATAAGCACCTGCTCGAATTCTTCCTTGGGAATCATATAAACTGCACAGGTTTTCCTATGATCCTCCATTGTATAATAAAGGGGTTCCCTGCCCGGCTTTGAATGAAAGATATCAAACATATCATAAAAATCCAATTCTCCAAAATCATCCTCATTCCAGTCTGTAAGAAACATATTATTACATTTATATCCCACGGGAAGTATATATTTACGGTTAAATTCTCTGCATGTTTCATCTAGCGGAAGTATTCTATAGCCCTTATATTCCATGATCTCATTTCTCGTAATTTCATACGTTTCTTCTAATGACAGCGGACCGGAAAACATGAGATACCCATCGTCTGTATACACCCATTTGTCTGTCTGGTATACATCTTCCGAAGATAATTTCAATTTATTTTTCTCAAATACATAATAACTTCTAATCATATTTACAGTCTTATTCTGTGTCTCCATCGTCCGAATAATACAACTTCCCTGTTTCGCAACTTCTACGACGGTTATCCGTCCTTCTTTCCCCTTTTCTTTTGCTTCACAAAACTGTATGAACTTCTCATATTCTGTCATATTTATTTGATTTTCACTGTCAATAGCGGTATATCCACTTTCTCCAAGTTTGTTTACGAGATTACGAAGCATTTCCAAATCGCCCAGCTGATCTTTTTTCGCTGCCTCCTTATAAACCTCACAGCAACTCTCCAGGATTTCTTCTAATGCTTTTTCTTCTGACTTCGTTCGTTTCATAGTTCCTTTATCCGAATTTTGACTCTGTTGTTTCTGCTGTCCTTTTGTATTCTCTAGATCGTTTCTCATAAAACTACTACACCCCGCCAGGCAAATCACCAGTATCAGTCCTGTCGATAATAATATATTTCTCCAAACCCATCTTCTCTTTTTCCACCGCATATTTCTCCTCCATGTATTACAATTGTAAGATTTGTGTGTAAAAAAATTTATCCTTCTTCTACATCTGTTGATTCACTTAAATATTACAATCGTAGGATTTAAAAGTCAAGCGTATTTTGCATCCCCACTAATATTGAACAGTCTTTGGAACCACACAAGCGATCCCAAAGACTGTTTAACTTTCTAATATGCTGATATATTCTTCTCTCCTGCCTCTTCTTTTCACCGTCTCTCTTCTACACTGCGCTTAAATCCTATATAAGTAACCGCAAAATAGATTGCATAGACTCCAAAGAACAACAAAAACGCAATGCCGAAATACTGAAGTACCGATGTCTTCACTCCCGTATAGAAGATAAATTTCTGGCTGATATAGACTGTAATCACCCCGCTGATTCCTGCGGCAAACAGTGCCGGGCAGAGATAATATACCCCCAGCTGCTTGAAAATAAGGCGGGAAATCTCCTTCTTTCCAAGGCCAAGCTTTCCAAGCACCTCATAACGGAATCGATATTTGGACGCATCAGAAAGCTGCTGCACGGTCAGCACAGTAAGTGCTACACAGACAAATACCAGCCCGATGTAAAATGCCGGGAAGATCACGGTAGATAAAATGTAACGAATCTCAGGGATTGCATTATCCCTCACAACATAGTATGCCGCATAGGTAACCACCGTATCGGAACCAAAGCACCAGTTTCTCCATTCACTCTCACCCGAAGCTTCCCCTTTATAGTCAACAGACTCTGCATCATCTTCTATGTTTTCCAGTCTACGCTGAAGATCAGCCGGAGCTTTCCCTTTGATGTCCACTGCCAGCACTGCATAAAACGGCGTCATCTTCTGAATCACCCGATCCGGCACTACAATCACATAATCCCCACCATTATGTCCATCCTGGGAAAACGGCTCGGTTTGATATCCGGCTAACCGAAGCGGCGTTCCATCATTTGCATTTTCTGCAATCTTCATCCCTTTCGTGAATTCTCCTGCTTCCTGATAAATACGTTCCTTTACATGTACAAGATATGCATCATCCTCTAAGTGAACCGGGTCATAGCCAAGCATTTTCCGCAAATGATTGTAATCACTCAAGCCCATAAACGTATCAAAACTACAATAAGACTGTTCCTGTTCTTTCTTAAGCTTCTCTCTATCTGCCGTCCCGTCTGCCTTTAAATATTTGTCACCAAAATACTGCAAATGCGTATAAAGCCAATGATTCACCTGGGCAGTTTTGTCCGTATAAATCGAATAGACATAACTTTCCTTCACGGTTGTATGATTTTCTATTACTTCCAACTCCTCTGCGAAATCATCTGCCGCGTCACTGCTGTAAGCATGCACATCAAAGGGAAATTTATCCTGTAAAATTTGATCCTGATAATCACTGAACATCATTGCCGCCGAACAGCCAAGAAATGCAATGGTAAAAAGGGATGTCAGCGTTCCCATTGTAAAGCGCATTGATTTAAGCTTGGAGGAAAACTGACGCATTAAAAAAAGATTCTGTCCCCGGTATATCGCCTTTCCTTTCTTTCTAACATAGCAGATCAGCCATGCAGAAAGACCTGTATAGAAAAGATAAATCACCAATACCAGACCTACCAGAAATACCAGGATACTTCCTACATTTAAGAGCCACCCCTGAAGAAGAAGCACCCCAAATACCACCAGAAAAAGAAGTGATAGGGGAAGAAGCCACCGCTTTGCTCCTTCATGCTTTTCCACGATTTCTTCATTCTTTCGCTGCGCTTCCATCAAATCATGGATATTCATTTTCCGAAATTTCCGTCTGCAGCGAAAAAGCGCCAACAGATAGCAACCTCCATAGCATGACAGCGTCATCAAAATACAATATCGATTCATCTCCAGATGAAGATGATAATTGACCTGTATCATTCCATACAAAACAGACATTAGAATCTGCTGAATCAGAATCCCAAGTCCCATACCGGGAAGGAATGCTCCTATTCCAAGAAGAAGATTCTCCCGCATATAAAGTCCGGCGATCTCCTTCTTTTTCATACCTATCAAAAGATAGATCCCAAATTCCCGGCTTCTCTTTTCCATGATAAACCGAACCATATAGTGAATCAGCCACGCAACAATCAACACAACGAAAAATGTAGCAAGCCCCACCATCGCCGCCATTGCCCCTGCAACTTCAAACATATTCTGTACATCTTTGGAAAACAGAATACTGTTAAATGCGAACATAAGCGCCGTCACAAAAGTCATCGTCAAAAAATAGACCAGATAATCTTTTGCCAACCCCATTACATTGCGAACTGCAAGCTTTCTATTCATCTTCCAGTTCACCTCCTGTTAAAGAAAGCACGTCTAAGATTTCATTGAGGAAATCTCTTCGGCTCTTCTCTCCCTTCACCAGTTCATGGAAGATCTTCCCATCTTTTAGAAACAGGATCCTTCCGCAGTAGCTGGCAGAAAAAGCGTCATGGGTTACCATGAAAATCGTAGTCCGAAGATTCTCATTCAACTGACAAAATGTCTTAAGAAGTGTCTGCGCAGAACGGGAATCCAGCGCTCCTGTAGGCTCATCTGCCAACAGAAGACAGGGATCATTGACCAGCGCTCTTGCACAGGCACAACGCTGCTTCTGCCCTCCGGATACCTGATATGGAAACTGATCCCGGATTCCGTCAATTCCAAGCAGTCTCATAATCTGATCACATTTCTTCTGAATCTGACGCCGGCTCCCCTTATGAAGTGTCATCGCAAGGATAATATTTTCCTCCAGCGTCAGTGTATCCAAAAGATTATATTCCTGAAATACGAAACCCAGATTATCCTTCCGAAACCTGGATAATTCATCTTCTGTAAGTTCCGTAATATCCGTATCCCCATAATAAATGTGTCCCGCCGTCACCTGATCAATGGTAGATAAAAGATTCAGAAGTGTACTCTTTCCAGAGCCGGACGCTCCCATCACTCCTACAAACTCTCCTTGTTCCACCTGGAAACTAACCCGGTCTACCGCCTTTGTCACCTGATTTCCATTTCCATAATATTTTTCTACATCGCATACGCGAATGTTCTGCTTCATCTGCCTTCACTCCTTCTTGTCTTTCTTTTCAGCCTTTTCTTTTCCCAGGATCTTTGCTGTTATCTTTATCTTATCAGGCTTCTGAAGATCGTTGTATCGAATTTCCTTTCGCAAGTCTTACAATTCTGTAAGATAACTGCTGACCGGGAACGTCAGGATAACCTTTGTCCCCTCTCCTTCTTTGGATTCTGCCAAAATACCAATTCCAAGCTTTCTGCAAAGTTTTTTGCACAGATAAAGTCCCATCCCCGTGGAACGCTCTGTATTTCGCCCATTACTTCCGGTAAAACCTTTCTCAAAAATACGGTCTTTTTCCTCCGTTTTCATTCCAATTCCATTATCCTGCACCATAAGCTTCGTACCATTTTCATCCCTCTGTGTGAAAATATAGATATAAGGAGACTCCCCCTTCCGGTACTTGGTACTATTTAAAATCAACTGATTCAAAATAAATCCAATCCATTTCTCGTCTGTATACGCAGAGTCTTTGCAGTCTATCTCCACCCGCATTTTGCTTTGAATCAGATACTGTTTATTCTTCTGTACCGCTTCTGCTGCAACTTTTCCAAGATCCGTCTTCCTGATCATGTAATCTTTGTAAACCTCATCCGACCGTGCGTAGTAGAGAGCCATATCCACGTAATTTTCAATCTTACGATTCTCCAGTCGAATCCTTCTTGTCAACTCATTTTTCTCATTCTCACACATCAATTCGATTCCAGTAATCGGCGCCTTGATCTCATGCACCCAGCCTTCAATATATTCCCGATATTCCGTCTTTTCTTCCTCAATCGCGTGGATTCTTTCAATCACTGCTTTATTCGACTTACGAATCAGTTCCCGGTAAATCCCATCCTCCATCCGACAGGAATCCGGCATCAGCTCTCCTAAAAGATATCTCTGATCCACCTGCTCCATCGTATCTATCATCTTTTCAAAATATCTTTTTCTAGATACATATCGAACCAAAAGCCACACTGTTAATACTAGAGTCCACACTACCGCAATCAGCACAATCCCGCTGTTTGAATATCCTGTCACATGAAGGAAAGCACACAAAAGCGTCACACATACAATGTGAAGAAGGATCAGCAGCATCTGATCCTTCATGTATGTTCCGATCTGAAATTGAAATCCTTGTCTTCGTTTCATATATAATACCCCATCCCTCTCTTGGTTCCGATCAGGTCGTGAACCCCGATCTCTTTTAACTTTCCCCGGATACGGGTGATATTGACACTTAGCGTATTGTCATCGATAAACACCTGCTGATCCCACAGATATTCAATCAGATCTATCCGAGAGACGATCTGCCCCGGATGCAAGAACAGATAGTGCAGAATTTTCAGTTCATTTTTGGTAAGTTCCACACACTCTGCCTTCTGCCCGGTTTCTGATTCTCCCCTTTTTCTTGCAATCTCTCCGCGGGCAAGATCCAAGATCACATCACCATAGCTAATCGTAGGCGATTCCTGTTCTTTTTGTCCTTTCGCAGACCGCTTCAGCACTGCAGCAATCCGTGCCAGCAGAATCGGCGGCTGAAATGGCTTGGTAATATAATCATCTGCCCCTTTTAGCATTCCCATTAGTTCGTCCATGGAATCTGTACGGCTGGTAAGAAAAATCACTGGAACCTCTGATTGCTGCCGGATTCTGGAACAGATATCATAGCCCGATATTCCCGGAAGATTCAAATCCAAAAGCACTAGATCCGGACTTTTTTCCGCCACTTCTTCTGCCGCATTTGAAAATGTCTCTACTTCCTGTACTTGATACAGTGCATTTCTAAGAAGCTGGCAGATCTCCTGGCGAATTGCCGGCTCATCCTCTACCACCATAATCGTAAACGCCACCCTGGCACCTCCTATTCCACTGTCGGACACGGACAAAAACGATCTATCGTACGGTTAAAGAACCGATAAAAAATCCGTCCATATAAGCTGCCGAAGATATTGTGTGCAATCCGAAGAAAAATCGCTGCCGGAAGACCAAATAATCCCGCTGCAACTGCAATTGCCCCGAAGGTATTAAATACCGACTGCCACCGATAGCTTGCCGACAAGCCTACGCCGATTCCTCCAATGATTCCCGCATATGCAAGAAAGGACGGAGAAAGCCAAAGATACAAAAGAAGAAACAGAATTCCTCCGATAATATTCCCCGGAATTCTTGCGTCCGAACGCTTTTTGGAGTCATTCTCAAAGGGGAGCATCACCGACATCACTGCAATTCCAGCCCACATAGATCTAGGAAGATGAAGTATCTCTGCAGCCGCCATTACAGACGCAATTCCAAGTGTCAGCGCGATCTGCCATCTGGTTCTGGAAGACTTCAGATCAATCTCGCGGAAAAGATCCCGAATCGTTCTTTTATACACCCTGTTTTTGTGTCCTCTGTAGAACACGATCATCGTCAGTGCTGCTCCAACGGCTAATGCTCCTATCCGTACCGTAAATGCAGTTCCCGACACATCATACCCATAAAGCAAAAGATATCCCAATACTACCGTAGAATGATTCGACATCAACAGATTATGACAGCTTAAGAATACCAGCACGAAAATAGCCGCCGTATTGATCAGCATTCCTGCTATAGGTCCCGTCAGATTGGCAAGTTTGGGCCCTATCAACAGAATTCCAAATACCAATGCAAGTACCAGCTGGGAGTCTTTCCTATCTATTCCAAAATCTGCATTTTTAAACACCATCAAAAACAGAAGAATCACAACGCCGACAATACTGTTCTCCTGACCAAAAATCTGACCATAGGCCATCACAAAACACATACAAAACATCATGGTAATTGCAATTTTACACATATAGATCGCCGTATGATGAAGTTTTTCCCTTCTTCCTGATACACTCCGAATGAGCGTCTTAGATCCTTCCTGGTTTAATTGCAATTCCTGATAAAATGTCATAAAATCTTCCTTTCTTAGTTCTCATTTTTCGTTTTCTTCAAACAGACGGGGACGTAGTGTTTTTCGTCTCTTACTACGTCCCCTGCTTTTCATTTTATTTGATCAACAAACTTGTTCCTGTCATCTCTTTTGGCTGTTCCATTCCCATCAGCTCAATCAAGGTTGGTGCAATATCTGCAAGGCATCCGCCTTCTCTTAAGCTGTATGCCGGATCTGCATTAACCAGAATAAATGGTACCGGATTAGTGGTATGTGCAGTGAATGGCTCACCCGTCTCTCCATCAATCAGCTGTTCTGCATTTCCGTGGTCCGCACAGATAAACATCTGTCCATCCACTTCTTTGATTGCTTCTACCGTTCTTCCAACACATTCATCTACCGCTTCAATTGCTTTGATGGCTGCATCTTCCACTCCGGTGTGTCCAACCATATCCGGATTTGCAAAATTGATAATAATAACATCATATTTATCGGATTTGATCGCCTCTACCAGCTTGTCGCATACCTCATAGGCACTCATTTCCGGCTTCAAATCATAAGTCGCAACCTTTGGAGATTTTACAAGAATACGATCCTCGCCATCATTTGGCTCTTCTACTCCTCCATTGAAGAAGAAAGTCACATGTGCGTACTTTTCTGTCTCTGCAATACGAGCCTGTTTCTTACCGTTCTTTGCAAGGAATTCTCCAAATGTATTCGTAATCTCTTCTTTCACAAATGCAACCTGCTTATTTGCAATCGTTACATCATATTCTGTAAAGCATACGAAAGTTGTATGAAGTCTGTCTCCACGCTCAAATCCGTCAAAATTATCATCACAGAAGGTTCTCGTAATCTCTCTTGCGCGGTCCGGACGGAAGTTAAAGAAAATCACAGAATCATTCTCTTTAATTGTCGCAACAGCTGCTCCATCCTTTTCTACTACCGTCGGAAGTACGAACTCATCCGTCACATCCTGATCATAAGAAGCCTGAATTCCAGCTGGTGCGCTTGCTGCTTTCTCACCCTCGCCAAATACAAGTGCACGGTAAGCCTTCTCCACACGATCCCAGCGGTTATCACGATCCATTGCATAGTAACGTCCCATCACAGAAGCAACTTCTCCGATTCCGATCTCTTTCATCTTCGCTTCCAATGCCTCTACATACTCTTTTCCAGATGCCGGAGGGGTGTCACGCCCATCTAAGAAGCAGTGTACATAAACCTTCTGAAGTCCCTGTTTCTTTGCCAGTTCCAGAAGTCCATAGATATGGCTGTTGTGGCTGTGTACGCCGCCATCGGACACCAGTCCGAATAAGTGCAGTGCACTGTCATTCTTCTTCGCATTTTCACAGGCTGCAAGAAGCACTGCATTTTCAAAGAAATCTCCGTCCTGAATCGATTTGGTGATTTTGGTCAGATCCTGATATACAATCCGTCCTGCTCCCATATTCAGATGTCCAACCTCAGAGTTTCCCATCTGTCCGTCTGGAAGACCAACTGCCATTCCACTTGCATTTCCTTTTACAAATGGATACTCTGCCATCAGCTGATCCATAACCGGAGTCTTACCTTCTGCCACAGCGTTTCCTGTGGTGTTTTCATTCAATCCATATCCATCTAAAATCATCAATACTGTTGGTTTCTTACTCATATTGCTATTCTCCTTCTCTTTTATACACGGTGTCAAAATACTTCTGATTCCTCCTGCCTGCACTGACTGTCAAGCCAGGCATCCGCAAGATGAATCCACTGTGCACATTCTTTCTGTATTCCACTTCCATCCATCCGTTCTACCAGCGGACTGGCAAGGCTTAATCCATGCTCTCCCTCCGGGAAAATATGAAGCTCCACCGGAACCTTTACCCGTCGAAGCGCCATTGCCATCAAAAGGGAATTTTCTACCGGCACCGTCCCATCCTTTGCCGTGTGCCAGATAAAACAAGGCGGCATCGCATGTGTCACTTGACGTTCCAAAGACATGGCATCCTCACAGATCGAACGCTTTTCTCCTAAAAGGTTCTCAAAGCTTCCAGGATGCTGATATCTTGGATCTGCAGTGATTACCGGATAACTCAGCAAAAGCCCACGAACCTTTAACTGATCGGAATCCGTCTTAAGCTTAGAAGCCATAAACTCCTGATTCCAAAAGATTCCATAGCTTGCTGCCAGATGACCTCCTGCGGAAGACCCCTGAACGAAGATTCTCTCCTCGTCAACATTCCATTCCTTCGCATGTTCTCGGATCTGTTTCACTGCTGCTCCCACTTCCAGCACCTGTACCGGGAACCGGCAAGGCGCCACAGAATACCGAAGGACGCAGGCATGATAGCCCCGGCTCAAAAAATGCATTGCCAGCGGTTCTCCTTCCCGGAAGCTGGTCTTCTCATATCTGCCGCCCGGACAGATCAACACCATAGGCCGCTTCTGAACCTTTAGATTCTTGTCGTGAGGCGTATCCAAAAGATACATCTGCATCTTGGTATCCTTTGCAGATCCTTCTACACTGACCGCAATCTCTTCATATCTCATATCCAATCACCTTTATGCGCTGCAACCCAAAAATCGTAGGGAGCATATGCTGCCCCCTACGACTGAGCATAATTCTTACTTATAGTTTACGATCTTACCGAAGTCAGCCTTTAAGGAAGCTCCTCCTACCAGTCCGCCGTCGATATCAGCCTGTGCAAATAATTCTGCTGCATTTCCTGCATTTACAGATCCGCCGTACTGAATACGGATTGCCTCTGCTGTCGCCTCATCGTAGATCTCAGCGATGCATGCACGAATGCCGGCACATACTTCTTCTGCCTGCTCTGTAGTTGCTGTCTTACCTGTTCCGATTGCCCAGATTGGCTCGTAAGCGATAACAGCTTCTTTTGCCTGATCTGCAGTTACGTTCAGGAAGCCAATTTTTACCTGCTGACGGATGAAGTCCATGGTAACACCCTGCTCTCTCTGCTCTAATGTCTCGCCACAGCACATAATTGGTGTAATTCCATGCTCGAAAGCTTTGAGCATCTTCTTATTTACTGTCTCATCTGTCTCTGCGAAATATTCTCTTCTCTCAGAGTGTCCCAGTACTACGTATTTTACGCCAGCGTCTGTCAGCATTGCCGGAGAAATCTCTCCTGTATATGCTCCGCTCTCTTCAAAATACATATTCTCTGCTCCAACCTGAATGTTGGTGCCTTTGCAAGCTTCAACAACCGGAATAATGTCGATTGCCGGTACGCAGAATACAACATCTACGTCTTCACTTGCTACCAATGGTTTTAATTCTTCAACCAGTGCAACTGCCTCACTTGGAGTTTTGTTCATCTTCCAGTTGCCTGCTACAATTTTTCTTCTTGCCATTTTCCTATATCTCCTCAATATTGGTATGTTCCCTTTCTCGGGTTCACAAATACCTTATTTATTATTTGCTGCCGCAACACCTGGCAGTTCTTTTCCCTCTAAGAATTCCAGAGAAGCGCCGCCACCTGTAGAAATATGTGTCATCTTATCGCCATATCCCAGCTGGTTTACTGCTGCTGCAGAGTCTCCACCACCAATGATGGTTGTTGCATCTGTCTGTGCAAGTGCTTTTGCAACTGCTTCTGTTCCATGAGCGAATTTTGGCATCTCAAAGCATCCCATTGGTCCGTTCCATACAACAGTCTTTGCATCTGCTACAGCATCACAGAAGATCTTCTCTGTGTCTGGTCCGATATCCATACCTTCCCAGCCTTCCGGAATCTCTCCACTCTTAACAACCTGTGTATTTGCATCATTAGAGAAGTCATCTCCGATAATATTATCAACTGGCAGTAATAATTTCACGCCCTTTTCTTCAGCCTTTTTCAGCATATCAAGAGCATACTGAAGATAATCATCTTCGCAAAGAGAAGTTCCGATCTTTCCGCCAAGTGCTTTACAGAATGTGTAAGACATTCCACCGCCGATAATCAGTGTATCTACTTTATCGATCAAGTTCTCGATAACAGAAATCTTGCTGGAAACCTTTGCTCCTCCAAGAATAGCAACGAATGGTCTCTCCGGATTGTTTACTGCATTTCCAAGGAAATCAATCTCTTTCTGCATTAAGTAACCAACAACTGCAGTATCTACAAACTCAGTTACTCCTACGTTAGAACAGTGTGCACGATGTGCTGTACCGAACGCATCGTTTACAAATACGTCACACAGGGAAGCAAGTTCTTTGCTGAATGCCTCGCCATTCTTAGTCTCTTCTGCTCTGTAACGGGTATTTTCAAGAAGGATCACTTCTCCATCTTTCATTGCCTCTACTGCAGCTTTTGCATTTGCTCCTACAACTTCTGGATCAGCAGCAAATTTTACTTCCTGTCCAAGAAGTTCGGATAAACGTACTGCTACTGGTGCCAAAGATAATTCCGGCTTTGGCTCTCCCTTCGGTTTTCCAAGGTGGGAACACAGAATCACCTTTCCGCCATCAGCGATCAGCTTTTTGATCGTTGGCAGTGCAGCAACAAGACGGTTCTCATCTGTGATCTTTCCGTCGATAAGAGGAACGTTAAAGTCACATCTTACCAGGACTTTTTTCCCTTTTACATTAATGTCATCTACTGATTTTTTGTTAAGCATATCCTTGCCTCCTCAGATTTTTCTAATAAACAAAAGGGTCCGGTCCATAAAGACCGGACCCTTGTTGAGTCTTAATAATACTAATAATGTAGTTCTTTCAAATTAAGCTAACTCAGAGAAGTATTTGATTGTTCTTACCATCTGGCTTGTGTAAGAGTTCTCATTGTCATACCAAGAAACAACCTGAACCTCTGTAGTTCCGTTGTCTAATGGCAGAACCATTGTCTGAGTTGCATCGAACAGAGAACCATACTTCATACCAACGATGTCGCTGGATACGATCTCATCTGTGTTGTATCCGAAAGATTCTGTAGCTGCTGCTTTCATAGCTGCATTTACTTCATCAACGGTAACGTTTCCTTCAACAACTGCTGTTAAGATTGTTGTAGATCCTGTTGGGGTTGGAACACGCTGAGCTGCTCCGATTAATTTTCCGTTCAGTTCTGGGATAACAAGACCGATAGCCTTAGCTGCTCCTGTACTGTTTGGAACGATGTTTACTGCTGCTGCACGAGATCTTCTTAAGTCTCCCTTTCTCTGTGGTCCGTCAAGAGTCATCTGATCTCCTGTGTAAGCGTGAATTGTACACATAATACCAGATTTGATCTTAGCAAGATCATTCAGAGCCTTAGCCATAGGTGCTAAACAGTTTGTTGTACAAGAAGCTGCAGAAATTACAGTATCTTCTGGCTTCAGTTCTGTATGGTTAACATTGTATACGATTGTAGGAAGGTCGTTTCCTGCTGGTGCAGAGATAACAACTTTTCTAGCTCCTGCTTTTACGTGAGCAGATGCTTTCTCTTTGGATGTATAGAATCCTGTACACTCAAGTACTACGTCAACACCGATTTCTCCCCATGGAAGTTCCTCAGCATTAGCCTTTGCATAAATTTTGATTTCTTTTCCGTCTACAATGATAGAATCCTCTGTAGCTTCTACCTTGTCAGCCAGAGCATATCTTCCCTGAGAAGAATCATATTTTAACAGGTGAGCAAGCATCTTTGGAGATGTCAGGTCGTTGATTGCAACTACCTCATATCCTTCTGCTCCGAACATCTGTCTGAATGCAAGACGTCCAATACGTCCAAATCCATTAATCGCTACTTTTACTGCCATGATTAATTCCTCCTAAAGTTTTATATTGACTGCTTTTCACAGTCTTTATTATCATGAATCCTTAATCTTGTTAAAGAATCATCAACCGTTTTTTATTGTACTAAATTTGATACAAAAATTCAAGTGCTTTTACACTTTTTCATCAAAGTGCCCGAAATACCGGCTTACGATCCTGAAATTCTGTATAGTACCGAAAACCACAGTCTCTCAAAATCTCTATTCCCCGGTCAAAATCATAGGCAATATGTTCTGGTTTGTGACCATCTGCCCCCACGGTAAGAATCTCTCCGCCTAATTCCCGGTAGCGTCTCAGTACATCCTGATGAGGATGTGCGTAGGGAAGGCCATATTTCAATCCCGCGGTGTTTAATTCCAGACCTTTTCCTTTGGAAATCAGCGTTTTTAAAATTTCATCTATCAGATCCTGATACCGCTGATACGAATATTCCTGCTCTCTTCCACTTCCATAGCGTGTCATATAATCTAAATGACCAAGCACATCAAAGGATTCATGCAGGCGGACATCTTCCAGCGTCTCCTCTAATGTCGCCCGGTACACTTCTTCGTCCGTTCGTCCCTCGAACACACTGCCCGCAGCAATGTCCCTCCTCCAGATGCTGTGCACGGATCCGATCACGAAATCAAGCGGATATTTCTCCACAAATTCCTGGTAAAATGGTGCAAGATAAGGCTGCATCCCTATTTCTACACCGATATTTACCCGGATCTTTCCCTGGTACTTTTCCTGAAGCGGCCGAAGAACCTGAAAATATGCTTCCGGATCAAAAATATCTTCGGCTCCCCATTCCATATTATCCTTATCGAAATGATCGGTAATGCAGATCATCTCTAGTCCCTTTTGAATGGCACCCTGAATCATCTCTTCTGGCAGCGCCTCCGAATCGTGGGAAAAATTTGTATGCATATGCACGTCTGCTCTCATTCTATTCATCTCCTATAATTGTTCCGCCGCCAAGCACATACTCTCCCTCATAGAGAACCACTGCCTGGCCTGGAGTAATGGCGCGCTGAGGCTCTTCAAAGGTGCATAGGATTTCATCCTCTCCAGTCTTTTCCACAGTACACCACGCCCCTTTATGGTTGTAGCGAATCTTTGCCCAAACCCTTTTCTTCTCCGGCAGATCTTCCACTGACATAAAATTCACCTGATTTGCTCTCACATAATGAGACATGGACTCCTCGTTGCTTCCTACTACAACTTCATTCGTCTCCGGGCGAATCTCCAATACAAAAACCGGATGTCCCAGAGACAGTCCCAAGCCTTTTCGCTGACCGACCGTATAATGTATGATTCCCTTATGTTGTCCTACCACTGTTCCATCACTCAACACGAAATTTCCCGGTTCGATTTTCTTCACGCTGTTTGCTTCTATATAGGAGGCGTAATCTCCATCCGGCACAAAACAAATATCCTGACTGTCCGGCTTATCTGCAATCCTAAGCCCAATTTTTTCCGCCATTTTACGAATCTCTTCTTTGGTATAATCGCCTACCGGCATCTTGGTTCTGGAAAGTTGTTCCTGTGTCAGATTGTACAACGCATACGTCTGATCTTTTGCCGCTGTCTGGGAAGTACGCACCGCGTATCTTCCATTTTCCAGCTGATCGATTCTGGCATAATGACCGGTCGCAATATAGTCCGCCCCGATATCCAGACTTCTCTTTAGCAAAGCCTCCCACTTCACATAGCGGTTACAGGCAATGCAAGGATTCGGCGTACGCCCCTGCTGATATTCTCCGATAAAATAATCGATCACCCGTTCCTTAAAGTCCTGCCTGAAATTCATAACATAGTAAGGAATTTCAAGGGATGCCGCCACTCTTCTGGCATCTTCCACTGCGCTTAACCCGCAGCAGCCTCCATTCTCTTCCTGATCGTCTTTTTCTTCCTCCTGCCAGATCTGCATGGTTACTCCAATTACATCATATCCCTGTTCTTTCAGAAGCCATGCTGCCACAGAAGAATCCACACCGCCTGACATTCCGACTACAACCTTCTTTTTCTCCATCTTACGCCTCCGGCCTAGTATTCTTCTTCCTCTTCTTCATCTTCGTGAATATCTGATTTTGGTTTTTCCAGACCTTCAATCTTAATATCGTGCTTTTCTGCATAATCCCAAAGGGCTGCGTGAATTGCCTCTTCTGCCAGCAAAGAGCAGTGAACTTTCACCGGCGGAAGTCCATCGAGGGCTTCCATAACCGCTTTATTTGTCACTTCCATCGCTTCCTGAATGCTCTTACCCTTAACCAGCTCCGTTGCCATACTACTGGTTGCAACCGCAGCTCCGCACCCGAAAGTTTTAAACTTTACATCCTGGATAATCTGATTCTCATCAATATCCAGATAAATTCTCATAATATCTCCGCACTTTGCGTTTCCTACCGTACCTACACCGCTTGCGTTTTCAATTTCTCCCATATTTCTAGGATTCTGAAAATGATCCATTACTTTTTCTGTATACATACACTTTTCTCCTTATTGATTCACTGTTTCTATCGTTTTATTATTTGCTTTTTCCACACTTTGAACTATTCCAAATTAATTCCCCTGCTTTTTTATGAAATCTTCATATAGCGGAGACATACTTCTTAAACGGCTCACAATCTCTTTCAGGCTCTCTACCACATAATCAATCTCTTCTTTTGTAATCTCTTCATTCAGAGTCAGGCGCAAAGAACCATGTGCAATCTCATGCGGAAGCCCGATTGCCAGAAGGACATGGGATGGGTCTAACGATCCTGATGTGCAGGCAGATCCGCTTGATCCACAAATTCCTTTCATATCCAGCATAATCAGAAGAGACTCTCCTTCAATAAACCGGAAACTAAAGTTCGCATTATTCGGAAGCCGATCGGTACGATGTCCATTCAGCTTACAGTAAGGAATCTCCGCCAGCACACGCTCAATCAGATAATCCCGAAGCTGCGTCTCCTTCTTTGCTCGATCTTCCATCGTATCTGCCGCCCGTTTTACTGCTGTTCCAAGGCCGATGATTCCCGGCACATTTTCCGTTCCCGCACGTCTTTTTCTTTCCTGTGATCCGCCATGCACAAAGGAACGAATCTTCACACCTTTGCGAATATACAAAAATCCGATTCCTTTTGGACCATTCAATTTGTGTCCGCTTGCACTTAACATATCAATATGACATTCATCCACATTGATCGGTACCTGTCCAAATGCCTGAACCGCATCGGTATGGAAGAGAATCCCATGCTCATGTGCAATCTCGCCGATTTCTTTAATCGGCTCAATGGTTCCTATTTCATTATTAGCATACATAACAGAAATCAAAATGGTAGTTGGACGAATCGCTGCTTTTAAGTCTTCCAGCTTCACCTTTCCATCTTCATCTACATCCAAATAAGTAACTTCAAACCCTCTTTTTTCCAGATATTCTCCTGTATGAAGAATCGCATGATGTTCAATTTTGGTTGTAATAATGTGGTTTCCTTTATCCTGATAAGCTTCTGCTGTTGCTTTCAGCGCCCAGTTGTCAGATTCCGAGCCGCCCGCCGTAAAATAAATCTCATTGGCATTTGCGCCCAGTACTTCTGCAATCCGCTCACGCTGACAGGTAATGTCCTCTTTATTAGATGCTGCAAAACTATATACACTGGATGGATTTCCAAATTTTTCTGTAAAGTATGGAAGCATTGCCTCCACCACTTCCGGCGCCGTCTTTGTGGTTGCCGCATTATCTAAATAAATCAGTCTGTCCATATTCTTTCCTCCTGTTTTTTCTCAAATCTTTTGATCTTTTCTTCTCTATTTCCATACATCGCCATTTTAACTGTTGCAGCGGTGCTCTCCCTCTTCTCCTGACGGATTTACTTCTAGACTCTTCTGAACCAGTTCATCCAGCATAATCTCATTTACCGTCTGGTTGATGCTGTCATTAATCTTCTGCCACACATATTTGGTAACACAGCTTCCCGCTGACCCGCACCCTTCTTCCGAATAGAAGGCTGCACATTTTACCGGTTCCAGACTTCCTTCCAGCGCCCGCAGTACATCTCCAACAGAGATCTCCGCTCTTGGCTTTGCCAGCACGTAGCCCCCGGATGCACCCCGGATACTTTTGACTAAGCCCGCCTTCTTAAGAAGTGCTACCAACTGTTCCAAATATCTTTCTGATATATCCTGACGCAACGCAATACTTCCAATGGAAACCGGTTCTTTATCTGCATATCTGGCAAGATCAATCATTGCCCGAAGTCCGTATCTTCCCTTTGTCGAAAGCTTCAAATTCTCACCTTCTTTTTAATCCCTAGTATTTTACTTGGATATCTTTCTTCTGTAGAATACCATCGCATTTTGGTTCTGTCAAGCGCTTCCCCGGAATATCTTATAACAATATCACTATTTCTGCGTTTTTAAGGAGTCTTTCATGTCAAGAAAGCATTTGCTCTTAAAAGGAACCTTTATTTTAACTGCAACCGGATTTATCACACGGTTTATGGGCTTTTTCTATCGCATCTTTTTAAGCCACACATTCGGGGAGGAAGGAGTCGGTCTGTACCAGCTGATTTTCCCGGTCTATGCCCTGGGCTATTCTCTAACCTGTGCCGGCATCGAACTAGCATTATCCCGCCTCGTTGCCAGAGAACTGACGAAAGGGAATGAAAAAAACGCCAGACAGCTTTTGATTACCAGCCTATTTCTGACGGTATCTTTTTCCCTTATCATCACCTTTTTCCTGCAGCAGTCTTCATCCTTTCTTGCTAAAAACGTTCTTTGTGACCTTCGCTGCACCCGATTTCTACTTATTTTGTCCTATGTCTTTCCTTTTGCCGCCGTTCACAGCTGTATCTGCGGTTACTACTTTGGAAGAAAACAGACAAAAATTCCCGCTCTGTCTCAACTTCTAGAACAGGGCATCCGAATTCTGTCCGTATTTCTTCTGTATCAGTATTTGACAAAACATAGTATCTCCTTCGATATCTCGATTGCAGTAACCGGACTAATTGCCGGAGAGGCATTTTCATCCTTATTCTGCCTATATGCCGTCAGAAACCACCACCTATTTGGTCCATTTGCACCGCCTGCACCTTCCACATTTTTCAATCATACCAAGGAACTGCTTTGTCTGTCTGCACCTTTAACTGCCAGCCGCATCCTATTGAATATCCTGCAGAGCATCGAGGCAGTCTCCATTCCGGTTCGTCTGCAAATTTATGGCATGACGGTAAAGGAATCCCTAAGCATTTACGGTGTATTAACCGGAATGGCACTCCCTTGCATCTTGTTTCCCTCTGCCATCACCAACTCCGTCTCCACTATGCTGCTCCCAACGGTTGCAGAGATCCAAGCATTCAAACACCGGATGGGGCTGAAAAATCTGGTAAAGAAAGTGACTTACTCCTGCATTTTTCTTGGCAGTATCTGCTGCGTTTTCTTTATTACTTTTGGCAGATGGTTCGGAAGAACTTTATTTCACAGTCCGCTGGCCGGAAATTTTATCTTTCTGCTGTCATTCATGTGCCCCTTTCTTTATCCCAACAATACACTCCTTAGTGTAATCAATGGAATCGGAAAAACTACGCTTTCTTTTTTCATCAATACCTTAAGCCTGGGAATCCGAATCTTTAGTGTGTGGATCCTGATCCCACATTTTGGCATACTGGGATATCTGTATGGGCTGTTGGCAAGCCAGATTTGCATCTTTCTACTCTGCATTTTCTTTTTGTCAAATTTTTTAAAAAGTCAAAATTGATGTTGAAAAAGTCTTATCCCAAAAAGAGCCGGAGTGTCCAAATTCTTCTCCCAACACTCCGGCTCTTTCTTTACAATGTTTTTAAAAATCCCTGCATCAGGATCGGATTCACATAAGCTTCCAGCACTAATCCAATAGCTAGAAATAATATGGTACTAACCGTTTTTTGTGCGTTCCAGCGCATAACCGGGTAGGTATAAAAGTACCAGATGAGAATCAGATATCCCGCAATATAGAAAATCATATGCGGCGTCATCCCAATCAAACACAAGATCAACCCTTGAATTCCCATCTGCAGTACCGATGCTGTCATGATCATTCCACAGGAAAAACCTGTCCATAGTAAGAACGCAGAAACAACTACTCTTCGGAACCTGGTATACCCAAGCATAGCCAGCAAAACAACCGGCAGAATCCGAATTCTCCCCAAATACCAAAGATAATCCGGCATATCAATCTCTACCATTCCATATTGCTGCAGGAAAAAATCATTGAAAATCCCAATATTTCCAATATAGTCTCGCGTCATAAGATTCGCATAAACAATGCCCACCGCAAATCCAAGCATACAAAGCGCAGCCAGAATCCTTTGATTCCTTTGTATCTTCACATCCATCCCTCCTGTCTCTTTTCGTTTGCCCAAACTTCATTTCAAAATGTCGTGCAAAAGATACTTCATTATATGCCATGCCTGGTTTTTATTATGCTTTTATAACGCTTCCTCTTTTATTTTCTCTTCAAACGCTATTATTTCCGCAGATATTTAGACTCATATGCCAAAAGCGCTGCAACCGTCTTAGAATCCTGGATGGTTCCATCAAAAATCTTTTCTTTCAATTCTTCCAATGTGTAGGCTTTCACATCCACATACTCATCTTCATCCAAATTTTGTCTGGACGGAATCAAATCCTTGGCAACATAGACTTCAATCCGCTCATCACAAAAAGCAACGGTTGTGCGAAGCGTAAGGATCCACTCCAGATTTTCACTACGGTAACCCGTCTCCTCCTCCAGCTCCCGCGATGCACATACCAGACCGGATTCATCTGGATCGTCCAGCTTTCCGGCCGGAATTTCCAATGTATCTCTTTCCAATGCATTCCGGTACTGTGTTACCATCAGAATTCTTCCATCTTCCATAATCGGCACTACTGCCGCTGCACCATCGTGATGGATAAAATCCCATTCTGCAGTATTCCCATTCTCAAATTGCATATGATCTTTGTAAATCTTTAAGATCGTTCCTTCATACATTAATTCTCTTTTCACTCTTTTGATCTCTTCACTCATACTTCTCTCTCCTTTTTTCTCCCACACTTTCGTATCAGGTAAATAAATATACTGACTTCTAAAACGGTCAAATTTATAGTCAAGACCACCGGCTTAGCCGGTGGCTTGTTCTGCCCCTATAAGGGGCTATTACCTGCTTGTGCCCGGAAGGCGCACTGAAGGTCTGCCAACTGCACCACATCCACAGCCGCCCCTAAAGGGGCTTACTCAGCGCTTCCTTACTCCGGCTTAGCCCCTAAGGGGGCTTGCTGGTTTGCTTTGATTTCCTACTACCACTCCAAGTGGTTTATTTCTTGTTTTTCTTTACCGGCTCACCCGTAAACGGGTCGATATACTCTACTAATGACATCTGGTCATATTCTAAATCTTCTTTCAGTTGATTCTGAATATACGCTTTAATCGCAGCGGTGTTCTTGCCTGCCGTATCTACATAATATCCTCGGCACCAGAAATGTCTGTTCCCATACTTGTACTTTAAATTCGCATGCTTTTCAAATATCATAAGCGAGCTTTTTCCTTTCAAATATCCCACTATTTCTGACACGGAATATTTCGGTGGAATTTTTATCAGCATATGGATATGATCACTGCAACATTCTGCCTCGATAATTTCTATCCCTTTTCTTCTGCATAATGTTCCTAATATTTGCCCCACATCCGCTTTTATATCTTTGTAGATTACCTGACGGCGATATTTTGGTGCAAAAACGATATGATACTTGCAATCCCATTTTGTATGAGCTAAACTATTTACGTCCATTCTTAGGACCTCCTGTGCTATTTTATTTGTGGTTTTGCAGACCCACTTTTATTTTAGCACAGGAGTTCATACTTATATCTAAAGATCTGTCCTCCCCCTGCATAGCAGGGGGTTTATTTTTACTGTGACACAATTGAAAAACAGGACCGGCTTTGGAACCGGTCCTGTTATACATTTATCTTCTACTTGGCATAATCTGTAACCCTTGATTCGCGGATTACATTGACTTTAATCTGTCCAGGATATTCTAGCTCATACTCAATCTGCTTCGCAATATCTCTAGCCATCAATACCATGTCTGCATCAGATACTTGTTCTGGAACTACCATAACTCGAATCTCTCTACCTGCTTGAATTGCAAAAGATTTATCAACTCCCTTAAACTGGTTGGTGATATCTTCTAATTGTTTTAACCTGTTTGTGTATGTTTCTAATGTCTCTCTTCTCGCTCCCGGTCTTGCCGCGGAAATAGTATCAGCCGCCTGCACAACACATGCAATCAGAGTTTCTGGTTCTACATCTCCATGATGTGACTCTACCGCATTGATAACTGTTGCAGATTCTTTGTACTTTCTGCAAAGATCTACACCAATCTGAATGTGTGAGCCTTCCACATCATGATCGATTGATTTACCAATATCATGCAGAAGTCCTGCGCGCTTTGCCACTCTGACGTCCAGTCCAATTTCTCCAGCCAGTAATCCAGACAACTGGGCTACTTCCATAGAATGCTTTAACGCATTCTGTCCATAACTGGTTCTGAACTTCATACGTCCAAGAAGCTTGATCAATTCCGGATGAATACCGTGTACACCGACTTCCAGTGCCGCAGTTTCTCCTTCTTCCCGGATCATTGTCTCTACTTCTTTCTGCGCCTTCTCAACCATCTCCTCAATACGAGCCGGATGGATTCGACCATCCACGATCAATTTCTCCAGCGCAATTCGTGCCACTTCACGTCTTATCGGATCAAAACCTGACAGCACAACCGCTTCCGGTGTATCATCAATAATCAATTCCACACCTGTCAGTGTCTCAAGAGTTCTGATATTTCTTCCCTCTCGTCCGATAATTCTTCCTTTCATTTCATCACTTGGGAGCTGTACAACAGAAATTGTAGTCTCCGCAACATGATCTGCAGCACATCTCTGGATTGCAGTAACGACATATTCTTTTGCCTTTTTATCTGCCTCTTCCTTTGCCTGCGCTTCCATCTCTTTGATCATCTTCGCAGTATCATGTTTCACATCATCTTCAACAGTTTTTAACAAATATTCTTTTGCTTGTTCGGAGGTAAGTCCTGAGATTCTTTCTAGTTCCTGTACGCGCTGCTTACTCAGCTCTTCCACTTTCGCTTCCCGCTGTCTAAGCTGTTCTTCTTTTGCCGTAAATCCTGCTTCCCGCTTCTCGATAGCATCTGCTTTCTTATCCAAAGCCTCTTCCTTGGAAAGGACACGCTTCTCATAGCGCTGTAATTCCGCTCTGCGTTCCTTGGTTTCTTTCTCAAGCTCATTCTTGTTCTTGATCGATTCTTCCTTAATTTCCAAGAGAGACTCCTTCTTCTTTGCCTCTGCCGTCTTCACTGCATCATCAATAATTTCTCTTGCCTTTGTCTCTGCATTTCCAATCTTAGAATCTGCATTCTTCTTCAGATTTGAAACAGTGACAAAATGGCTGATGACTGCCGCTACAACGATCAACACAATTGCTACAGCAATTATAATTCCATTCGGCACAGGAGCACCTCCTTATTTAATTTTCATTGTACAAATACAACACTTAAATTTTATACTGTTTTCACAATTCTGTCAAGCATTCACCTCAGAAACTTGTATCAGTTGACCTACTCAGACGATACAACTACCATTCGTCCAACCGCATTGCGCTTCGGACCTCCTCATAAGAGAATCCTTTCCGCACCAGATATGCCATGACCTTATGCTTCTCTTCGTAATCTGCTTTTTCTGCATCATAACCTTTTTTCCGAAGGAGAGTGCGAATCGCCTCTTTGGAATCCTCGTATTGATATTCTTCTTCCATCGCTTTTTCAATCCGTTCTCGTGAAATTCCTTTCTGGCACAATGAAGCATAAATCTCTTTTCGGCTTTTTCTCTCTTTGCGGCTATTAATAAAACTCCTTGCATACTCCAGATCGTTGATATATCCAAAAGATTTCACATAAGCAACCGCTTCGCTTACAATCTCTTCTGAATAGCCATCTCTTAAGAGCTTTGTCCGAAGCTGCGCTTCTGTTCGCCCCATATCAGTCAAAAGATGCATGGCACGAAGCTTCACTCTCTTTAATACAATCTCGCACCGAATGATCTGATATGTCTCTTCCTCCAGTTCCATCTCCGGTTTCAGCTGATAACGCGAAATCTCTCCTTTATAGAGTGGAAATACCGGCTCCCCATCAAGATACACCTGACATTTTGTCTTATTTATCGGTTCGATCCTGGTAATAACCATTCTTACTCTTCTCCGATCTCTCCGTCTTCCTGTGCCTCTGTGCCAATATGATAGTGAGCGCGGATTTTCTCTTCCAGTTCCTCCATCACTTCCGGATGTTCTGAAAGATACTTTTTGGCATTCTCTCTTCCCTGTCCGATCTTCTCGCCATTATATGCAAACCAGGATCCACTTTTACTTACCAGGTTAAGTCCAACTGCCAGATCCAGAATATCTCCTTCCTTGGAAATTCCTTTTCCAAACATAATATCAAATTCTGCTTCCTTAAACGGCGGCGCGATCTTGTTCTTTACCACCTTCACACGGGTTCTGTTACCCACCATCTCACCGCTCTGCTTTAATGTCTCAATTCTCCTTACGTCCATACGAACAGATGCATAGAACTTAAGGGCACGTCCTCCCGTGGTCGTCTCCGGATTTCCAAACATCACGCCTACCTTCTCTCTAAGCTGATTGATGAAAATCACCACACAATTAGACTTGCTGATCACAGGTGTCAATTTCCTGAGCGCCTGAGACATCAGTCTTGCCTGCAATCCCACATGGCTGTCTCCCATATCCCCTTCAATCTCCTGCTTTGGAACCAGTGCTGCTACAGAGTCTACAACAATAATATCAAGTGCCCCTGAACGTACCATCGTTTCTGTAATCTCAAGTGCCTGGTCTCCGCTGTCCGGCTGTGAGATATAAAGTTCATCAATATCAACTCCTATATTCTTCGCATAAGTTGGATCAAGCGCATGCTCCGCATCAATAAACCCTGCGATTCCGCCTCTCTTTTGAACTTCTGCTATCATATGCAGCGCAACCGTCGTCTTACCACTAGATTCAGGTCCATAAACCTCAACAATACGTCCTCTTGGCACACCTCCAAGCCCAAGAGCCAGATCAAGACTTAAAGATCCAGTCGGAATCGTCTCCACCGCTACCTGAGCTCCCGGATCTCCAAGCTTCATAACCGTTCCTTTCCCAAAATCCTTCTCCAGCTTTGCAATCGCCGCATCCAATGCTTTTTTCTTATCTTCATTTGCCATAATAAATTCTCCTTTTATCCAACGAACAAGTGTTCGTTTTGTAGTTAATATAGTAGTATACTTATCCCAAATTGTCAATATGTATTTCCCAAAATAAGGAACAAACTTTACGATCTGTAAACTTACGATAGAAACAGAAATATAAGAGCTCTCTTAGATATTTATTACGTTAGCACAGAACCCATTTTACGTCAATGCTATTTTCCGAGAAAAAAAATCACCCACCCCTCAAGGCAACAACCTCTTGGGAGTTGGGTGATCTCATTTTCATGCCGCAGTTCTTCTGCAACACAAGCATATTTTCTGATCTAGCCAAGTAATTTGTCGATGCTCACCAATTTTACGCTCAGCACAAAAATTTTTACGGCCTCTTTTAATTCTTCCAACGTCGGATAAGATGGTGCAATACGAATATTGCTGTCTTTCGGATCCTTTCCATACGGGAAGGTTGCACCTGCCCCCGTCATAACAAGACCGGCTTCCTTCGCCTTTTCTACAATTGCTTTTGCACAGCCTTCCATTGCATCAAAAGAGATAAAGTATCCGCCGCGCGGTGCAATCCAGGAACCGATCTCCAGTCCTTCCAGCTCTTCTTCCAGCGTCTCCAGCACAGCATCAAACTTTGGACGCATAATATCGGCATGTTTTTTCATGTGTTCTACCATACCATGTATATCTTTGAAAAATCTTGCATGGCGCAGCTGATTTACTTTATCATGGCCAATTGTCTGCACCTGCATCTGCTTCCGGATCTCTGCCAAGTTCGCATCGGACGCCGCGATTGCCGCGATTCCAGAACCCGGAAAACTGATTTTCGATGTAGATGAGAATTTGTAAACCATATCCGGATTACCGGCTTTCTTACATTCCATCAGAATCTCAATCAGATAATCCTGCTTATCTTCATAGAGATGATGGATTCCATATGCATTGTCCCAATAGATACGAAAATCTTCTGCTGCCGGCTTCAGACATGCAAAACGATGCACTGTCTCATCGGAGTAGGTGATTCCCTGCGGATTAGAATATTTCGGAACACACCAGATTCCTTTGATCGCATCGTCCTCCGCAACCAATTTCTCTACAAGATCCATATCCGGACCTTCTGAAGTCATCGGAACATTGATCATCTCAATTCCAAAATGCTCTGTGATTGCAAAATGTCTGTCGTATCCCGGTACCGGGCAAAGGAATTTCACCTTGTCAAGCTTTGCCCACGGCGTGCTTCCCATAATTCCGTGTGTCATCGCTCTTGATATTGTATCATACATTACATTCAGGCTGGAATTTCCAAAAATAATAATATTATCCTTTGGCACTTCCATCATATCTGCAAGAAGCTGTTTTGCTTCACGAATTCCATCTAAAACGCCATAATTCCTGCAATCCACACCTTCTTCACAAATCAGGTCTGAATCGCTTCTTAATACATCCATCATTCCCATGGAAAGGTTCAGCTGCTCTGCCGACGGCTTCCCTCTGGACATATCCAGTTTTAATTTTTTTGATTTTACTTTTTTAAATTCCTGCTCCAGCTCCTGCTTTAATGCAGACAGCTCTTCTCTGCTCATGTCTTTATATGCTGCCATGCCGATTTCCCTCCACTTTTTATTCACGATTGCTATTTTATATGATTTTTGACATTTCGTCAATCAAATCTTGCATTTTTCTTAAAAAACTTGTATTAAAATCCTCGCGAACCTTTCTTTTTGAAGTATACACTTTCGAAAGATTCATTTGTTCATATTTTGACAATCTTTTTTTCAAAGGCACATCCATTCCATCACACATTTCAAACACCAAAAAAAGCTGCGCTTTTTAACACTTTCACAGGCTTCTATCTGATAGGATGCAATTTTTTCACCATTCAGGAAATATTCCATCTCCCCCACCACCTGCCCCTGCTTTACAGGCGCCTTCACGTTTTCTTCAATCCTTTTCTTAACAGTGACTTGCTCCCCTTCCTTTAGAAGCATCTGAAAACCGGAATCCTCCCGCACTGCCGCTTTCACCTTCTTAGTCCGTTTCCAGGGACTTTCCTCATTTACGGCATTTTCTGCTAGGACATTCATTTTCCCCGGATCCTTCCATATGTAATAAGGCGCATAGGCTAAAAGTCCATACTCCATTAATTTTCTTGTATCACTCCATTTATAACTCTTATGATTTGGCCACCCACATGCGAGAAGCGTTACAATAAGGGTTCTATTTTTTTCTCGAAGCGCCCCTACATAGCAATATCCTGCATCATTGGTAAAACCAGTTTTCCCAGACAGTGCCCCATCCATCATATTCAAAAATGCATTATGATTTCTACAGAAAAATTTTCGTTTTCCCTCCGCATCCCCAAAAGTGTACTCTCTAGTCTGCGTAATCTCAAGAAAATGTTCTTTTTCCGGCGACTGGGTAATACAGTAACGCATGATAACCGCTAAGTCTGCTGCCGTTGTCCCATGTATTCCATCCTTATCCGAAGCATCCAACCCGTTCGGAGTAATAAAATGGGTATTCTCACAGCCAATTTCCCTTGCTTTTTGATTCATTCGGTCTGCAAATTTTTCTACTGTTCCTTCCACAGCTTCCGCGATGGCAACCGCACTGTCGTTATGTGATTCTAACATCAGCGAGTAAAGAAGATCTCTAAGATAAAACTTCTCCCCTTCTTTCATCCCCAACCGTACTTTCGGCTGACTGGCCGCATTGCGGGAAACGCATATCACACGCTCGCCTGCCTCTGACTCCAGTGCAAGAATACAGGTCAGAATCTTAGTTGTACTCGCATTTGGACGAATCACCTCTGCCTCTTTTCCAAATAAAATACGCCCATTGTCCGCGTCCATCAGGACTGCAGACTGGGCGTATAACTGTTTCGGCTCGTCCTCACTCTCTGCTGTTTTCGCCCAGACATTTCCCATACCCAGACCCAACAACATTTGCACCAAAACAAGAGCTCCTGCTATGTATCGCTTTTTCTTCATAACCCCGGCACCACACCATCTGATATCACATCAATATATGAAAATCCCGGCCTTATTATTCCAAAAGATGATCAGATATCCAATTTCAGCTGCACCTCTTCCTCGGCTTCCTCTTTGAAACTTTCCACCTGTTCCGGATTCGGACTTGGCAGCTCCTCTACTGACTGAATACTGAATCTTCTTAAAAATTCCTCCGTCGTTCCAAACAAAATCGGTTTTCCCGGTGCATCCAAGCGTCCTCTTTCACAGACTAGATTATACTCCACCAGCTTATTAACCGCATGATCCGACTTCACTCCTCGGATTTTTTCTATCTCCAGTTTAGTCACCGGCTGCTTGTAGGCAATGATCGACAGCGTTTCCAACTGTACATCCGTAAGTGCATAACGCTTTGGCTGTTTTGCCACGCGGATCAGATATTCATACATTTCCTTCTTCGTGCACATTTGAAACGCATTTTCCAGCTCAATAATTCGAAGTCCACGGTCTTCTGCATCGTACTTGTCCATCATTCGATGCAGGATTTTGCGCGTTGTATTCTCATCATGCTCAATGGCTGCTGCAATCTTGCCAAGCTCTACAGAATCTCCCATGGTAAATAAAATTGCCTCTATAATTCCTTCTAATCTATTGATTTCCACTCTATCCATACTACCTTTCCCATTCAATCTTTCTCCCGCTATTCTTCAATCCGGGACAGGATCAGAATATCATCAAATGCATGCTCCTGACGGATCAGAATAACCCCTTCCTTCATCAGCTGCAGCACTGCAAGAAACGTCACCACAATCTGTGTTCTGGAAGTTTGCTGTTCTAAAAGCGACCGAAAACTGAATCGACTATGGGTTCTGGCATATTCACTGACAAAATCAAGTCGATCCGGAAGGGTGACTTCTTCTTTTTCGATCTTTCCAAACTTGCTTCTGACTGGGTCAATCTTATCCACCTGCTTTTTCATCACTTCTTTGAAAATACGGTTCAGCTTAGCCAAAGTCAGATCTCCAAGCAATTCATCTAAATCTACCGGTTCTACATACTCCAGCACTTCATTCGGAATTGACGGGTCTTTATACAACACCTGTTCTCCGTCCATCTGACGATCCCGCAGCTCGTAAGACATGTATTTGTACATCTTATATTCCAGCAGCTGCTCTACCAGTTCCTGCCTAGGATCCTCTTCCTCTCCCTCTTCATTCACTTCTTTTGGAAGCAGCATCTTGCATTTAATATCCAAAAGTGTAGCCGCCATCACCAGAAATTCGCTCATTATATTCAGGTCTTCTTTCTCCATCGCCTGAATATACTCCATATATTGATTTGTGATCTCCACAATCGGAATATCGTATATATCAATTTTATTTTTATCAATCAGGTGCAACAACAAATCCAGCGGTCCTTCAAACACCTGCAGTTTTACCGGAATTCCCATAGATATCCCTCACACATTCATCCTTTTATCACAATTTATATATTATACAGGATTTTTTTTATTTCCACAAGTTTGAAATTCCAGTACAACCAGTTCTGCCGGGTTCCACAAACGAATGGGAATAGAGTGCGCGCCAAGTCCTCGACTCACCACAATATCTGCATCTTCCTTCCGGTAATGTCCTCCGGAATACTTCGGAAACAAGGTGAAATTCGGCGCAATGACACCACCAACCCACGGAAGCCTTACAATTCCCCCGTGAAGATGACCGGACAGAACCAAATCAGCTCCCCATTCCAGATACTGATCCATATAATCCGGATTATGAGCAAGCAGAATCTGATAACTCTCATCTGCCTGCCCGATCCTTCGCTTCAATTCACTTACAGGAATTTGTTCCTTTCCAAATCTACTATATCCATAGAGGGGAATTTCAAGTCCTGTCAATTTCACATTTGTTTCATCCCACAAAAGCTCTGCACAGTCATTTTCCAACATTATAATCCCTGCGTCTGTCAGAAGCTTTCGATATTCCTGATAGGATTGGCGATACTTCTTTGGCCATTCTTTCAATTTCTGCTCGTGGTTTCCGTTCGCACAGTAAACATCACAGATTCCAGGCAGTTTCCCCAAAAATTCCGCCGTTTTTTCAAAGGAGCATCCATCCTTTCGGACCAACATATCTCCCCCGATGAAAATCACATCCGGCTTTGCGTCTACAATAGCCTGGTAAAGTCTCGCATTATTCTCCCCGTAACAATAATTATGAAGATCCGTCAGGAATACTGCCCTTCTGGCACGCTTCATTCCCATAAGTTTTGGTGACTCAATGCAATAATGTACTACACGAAAGGTATGCATCTCCCGAATAATTTCTATCATCAGGAATACTCCCAGGACGACTGCTGCCCCTAGAATCCCTGCCGTTTTCATTTCTATCTTCAATGATCCTTCTCCTTTTTATATCTTGGATCATTATATAATTATTTTCCCGGATTTGCAAATACCTTTCCCGCTCACTTTTACTCTTTGCTCTACAACAAAAAGCTTCTGGCAGCTTCTTTTGCAGCCGTCTTATATGTAATCTCTCCGACCGCCTCTGCCGCCACAATTTCAACATTTCCGACCTTCTCCCCATTCAGATAATAAACAGACATACCAAGAACCTGCCCTTTTCTTATCGGCGCCTGAATCTTCTTATTCCAAACAACTTTTCGTTTCATTCCCGTCAAATCAAGTCCCTTTGTATCTACATAAGCAAACGGTTCTTTCTGCTTTGCTTTCGCCGTCTTTTTCACTCCCCTTATAACCTTTGCCTCTCCCACAGGCCGTACCTTTTCCTCTTGATATCGCCTGCATATTCCGAATCCATAATTAAGAAGAGTCGTTGCATCCCGAAACCTCTGCTTTGGATCCGGGGCTGCCATGATCACCGCAATCAGTTCTACACCGTCCTTTTCAGCGGTAGCCGAAATACAAAATTTTGCCTGACCCGTAGATCCGGTCTTCAAGCCTGTGGTGTACTCGTACTGGCGTACCAACTTGTTGGTATTTGCAAGCCCAAATTCTGTCTCGCCTTTCTCTGTAACGTGGGTAATATTCTCCATCCAGATCATGGAATATTCGTGAATCTTTGGATATTTGGTGATCAGTTCCCGCGACATCAATGCGATGTCCTTCGCCGTCGTCTTATGCCCGTCTGCATCCAGACCATTACAATTCAAAAAACTGGTATTCTTCATTCCCAGTTCCTTGGCCCGCTGATTCATCTGACTGACAAATGCCTCCTCGCTTCCGCAGAGATGCTCAGCCATTGCCACACATGCGTCGTTCGCACTGGCTACTGCAATACATTTAATCATGGTATCCACCGTCTGCGTTTCTCCCGGCTCCAAAAACACCTGAGAACCGCCCATCGATGCCGCATACTCTGACACCGTCACCGAATCCTCTAAACGAATCTTACCTTCCTCCAAAGCATCGAAAATCAAGAGAAGCGTCATCACTTTCGTCACACTGGCCGGCGCAAGCTTTTGATCTGCACTCTTTTCATAGATAACCTGACCGGTGGATGCTTCCATAAGGATTGCAGACGGCGCGGCCACTTCCACTGACTTACTCATTTCTTCTGGTTCTGCTTCCTGTTCCTGCTGATTTTCCTGCGAGCCAGGCAGCTCTTCTGCACAGACACATTTTTCTCCCGGAAATATCCATATGCTTTGGATTCCCACTAAAATTCCCACAATAACTGCAATGATTTTTTTCATACTTTCTTCCTCTAGCAATCGATTACTACTATATATAATAGAAAAAAGTCAAAATTATACAAAAGGGACAGGGTAAAATGTAATTCGGGACGGAGTAAAGTTTCATTTTACTCCGTCCCGAATTAAAATAGAAGTTATTTTCCAGCCATCTGTTTTTCCTGCTGTTCAATCATCTTCTTCACCATATATCCACCTACAGAACCATTCTGTCTGGATGTCAGGTCTCCGTTGTACCCATCTGTTAACGGTACGCCCAATTCATTTGCAACCTCATATTTGAATTTGTCTAATGCACCCTTTGCTTCAGGTACGGCTGCTTTGTTAGATGAACGATTTGCCATTACTCTTCTCCTCCTTTTGGTAACTTTGTAACTTTGTTGTTTGTTACAATGCTAGTATATGGAGGATTTAGATAATTACACTGGAATTTCTATCATAATCTGGAAGATTTTTCAACCAGTCAGGATCGGCTTTAATAATCTCCGATGCCGCTTCATTTGCCATTTTAAGAATTTTTGCATCCTGGTAGACATCTCCCAAACGGAAATTCATAAGACCGCTCTGACGGATTCCAAAAAGGTCTCCCGGCCCCCGAAGTCTCAAATCTTCGCTTGCGATCCGAAATCCGTCATTAGAGTGATTCAGAATATCCAACCGTTCCTTTGTCTCCTTGGATTTGGATGCTGTCATAAAAATGCAATATGACTGATACTTTCCTCTTCCCACACGCCCTCGAAGCTGATGCAGCTGTGCCAAACCGAATCTTTCCGCATTTTCAATCATTATAACCGTCGCATTCGGCACATCGATTCCAACTTCAATTACGGTAGTCGATACCAAAATCTGAATCTCATTTCTTCCAAATCGTTCCATAATATCGTCTTTTTCCGCCTGACGCATCTTTCCATGCAGGCAGGCTATCACAATATCTCCCCCTAGCTCCTGCTTAAGGGCTTCGGTATAATCCAGCACATTTTCTGCTTCCATATGTTCACTGGATTCCACCATTGGACAAATAATATAGCACTGCCTTCCTTCTCCAATCTGCTGCTTCATAAATCGGTATGCGCTCTCTCGATATCCGGTTCCTACTACACAATTCTTAATCGGAAGACGATTCGATGGCAGTTCATCAATTACCGAGATATCCAAATCCCCATACAGAATAATAGCCAATGTCCGCGGAATCGGTGTTGCACTCATTACAAGAACGTGAGGACTGCCCCCTTTATTTGCAAATGTTTCCCTCTGCTTTACACCAAACCGATGCTGTTCATCTGTCACTACCAGCCCTAAGCAATCATAACTAACCGCCCCTTGTATCAACGCATGTGTTCCGATGATAATCTTCGCATACCCGCACGCTATCCGGTCATAAGAACGCCGCTTTTCCTTCGTGGTCATAGACCCTGTCAACAGTTCCACCTTCACTGCTATGCCATAGGTCTCAAACAATTTTGTAATCGACTCATAATGCTGTCTTGCCAACACCTCCGTTGGCGCCATCATAGCTCCTTGATAACCGTTTAGCGCCGCATAAAGAAGCGCTAACACCGCCACAATCGTCTTTCCCGATCCCACATCTCCCTGCACCAGCCGAGACATAGCCGCATCTGAGGAAAGGTCTTCCTGAATTTCTGCCCAGACTTTTTGCTGTGCTTTCGTCAAAGCATAAGGAAGTGCTTCAATCAGGTCATCCACTTCTTTTTTCGGCTCCATTCGATATTCGTTTGGAAGACGTTCGTTTTGATCCTTCATCCTGCGAATAGACAAAATAAATTCCAGGAATTCCTCAAATACCAGCCGCTCTCTGGCATGATAGTAAACCTCTTTATCCTCCGGAAAATGAATCCCGCGAATAGCATAATTGTATTCCGCCAATCCATATCTCTGCCGAAGCGCTTCCGGCAGATGTTCCTTCGTTAAATCCAGCCCGTCAAGCGCCTGTCGAATCGCTTTTGCCACTGCATTGTTACTAAGCCCTGTTGTCAGTCCATAGACGGGCTGAAGGGTATCTTGCTTTTCCTGATATTTTTCACTGGGATAAAAGATTTCCGGATGTTCCATAACCAGATCTTTCTTCTTTCGGACAACTCGTCCTCGTAATGTAATCTTCCCACCATCTGAAAGTGTATTTTTAAGAAATGGCATCCGAAACCAAACACACCGAAGCACTCCTGTTAAATCCTTAAGGCACAACGTGGCTACTTGCAGATTCCGGTTCCCGCTCACCTGCACCCGACCATAGATCATGCCGGTCACTGTCTGCACCCGTCCTTCCTCCAATTCTCCAATCGGAACCGCTTCCTCATAGACATCATAGCCGCGCGGATAATAACGAATCAGATCGCCTACCGTCTCAATTCCTAATTTCCCAAAAAGTTTCTCCGTTTTTTCTCCAATGCCTTTTAATTCTTTGATTCTGGTACGTTCTATCATCTTTTCCTTCCTACTAATTAACGTTGCTGTAACTTGATGCGGAAAAAGAGCCAGATCCGTTTTGAGCAGCTCTCACACCGGTATCTGACCCTTTTTCTATCGTTCATTCTTTTATTCTACTGCAAGTACGTAGTAATAGATCGGCTGTCCACCGAAATGCGCATCCACATCTACATCTGGATACCGCTCTTCAATCTGCGCTGTAAACTTATCCGCATCTTCCTCAGATACTTCTTCTCCATAGTACAGACTGATCAGCTCAGAATCTTCATCAACCAGAAGATCCAGCATCTCCTTCGTCGTATCCTCCACAGATTTTCCTACTGCAAGAATTCCCTGATCTCCGATTCCCATAATATCGCCTTCGTGAATCTCTTTGTCATCGATCTTTGTGTCTCTAACGGCGTAAGTAACCTGACCGGATTTTACGTTTTTAATCTCTTCTAGCATCGTTTCTTCATTGGTCTTTGCATCTGCATCCGGCATAAAATTAATGATCGCTGTGATTCCCTGCGGAACTGTCTTCGTTGGGATTACGATAATCTCTTTATCTTTGACCAGTGCCTTTGCCTGATTGGCTGCAAGCACGATATTCTTGTTATTCGGAAGAATGAAAATGGAGTCCGCATTGACACGGTCAATCGCATTTAACATATCTTCTGTACTCGGGTTCATCGTCTGTCCGCCTTCAATAATATAGTCGGCTCCAAGTTCCCGGAAAATTTCATTTAAGCCTTCTCCGATAGAAACCGCAATGAATCCCATCGGCTTTCTTGGCTCATCTGCCTTTCTTGCCTCTTCTGCTTCCTTTTCCTGTTGCGCCAGTTTCTCTGCATCACGGATTAATTTTTCCTGATGCTCTTCGCGCATATTATCGATCTTCATACGGGAAAGCTGCCCATATGTCAATGCTCTCTGGATAGCCAGTCCCGGATCATTCGTATGAACATGGATCTTCACCACATCATCATCAGCCACACATACAATGGAATCACCAATGGAACTTAAGTACTCTTTGAAGGTATGCTCATCTTCTTCTGTAAACTCTTTTTCTGTAAGAATAATAAACTCTGTACAATATCCAAATTTGATATCCGCTGTATCTTCTGTACTGATCTTTGCAACTCCCGCGCCTGTTCCGGGCGTAATTGCAGTGTAATCAATCTCTTTTCCCAGGAATGCGTCATAGGCACCTTTGATTACTTCCAGAAGCCCCTGTCCACCGGAATCTACTACCCCAGCTTCTTTTAATACCGGAAGCATATCCGGCGTCTTTGCCAATACTTCTTCGGCATGTTCAATAACCGCTGGAATAAAGACTTCCAAATCGTCCGTCTCTCCTGCCATCTGAGCCGCTTTTTCAGCGATTCCGCTTGCAACGGTTAAAATCGTTCCTTCCTTCGGCTTCATGACCGCCTTATAGGCTGTGTCTCTCGCTCTTGAACAGGCCGCTGCCAATGCAAGTACATCAATCTCTTTTTCTTCACGAATTGCCTTCGTAAATCCTCGCAGCAACTGGGAAAGAATAACTCCTGAGTTTCCTCTTGCTCCTCTTAATGATCCGGAAGAAATTGCTTTTGCAAGTTCTTTCATATCAGATCCTGAAAGCGCAGTCACTTCCTTCGCCGCTGACATAATGGTCAGAGACATATTTGTCCCCGTATCGCCGTCCGGCACTGGAAACACATTCAGCTCATTAATATATTCCTTCTTCGCTTCAATATTCTGTGCACCTGCAAGAAACATCTTTGCAAGCATATCCACACTGATTGTTTTTGTAGCCACTTTCCTATGTCCTCCTTAATTAATCGATGACCCTGACGCCTTCAATGTAGATATTAATTTTATCTACCGGCATTCCGGAAAATTCTTCCACGCGGTATTTTACATTACTGTTCAAATTCTCTGTTACCGCAGAGATACTTACTCCATATGCAACAATAATATGGAAGTCTATAGTCAGATGATTATCATCAGAGATATCAACCTGGATTCCTTTTGTCAGACTTTCCTTCTTCAACAGATGAACCAGTCCGTCTTTTACATTCACTGCAGCCATACCAACGATGCCAAAACATTCAACTGCTACTGTACCGGCATATTTTGCGATTACTTCTGGATCAATTGTAATAATGCCGAGATCTGTGCTCATACATCCTTTCATAATTAAAAACCTCCGTTTTTTATTTTATATATAGCCATAGTAAACCATAATAATATAATATTATACTCCCTTTCCGCATATAATACAACACAAAAACTTTTACAATTATTCATGTTTTTTGTATAAAAAAGCACATTTTTCTTCCCTTTATGACAATAAAGTGATATAATACGTAATGTTGCATATATTGCAATAGAATTTTTCATAGAAAGGATTGAGAACATGGAAAACAACAAGAACGAGTTCAAGCCGTATATTCCAGCCGACCGTGTCGTACCGGAATTTACAGCGACCTCTCTCTTGATTGGTATCCTGCTTGCTATCGTGTTTGGAGCAGCTAATGCTTATTTGGGGCTTCGCGTAGGTATGACAATTTCAGCTTCTATCCCTGCCGCAGTTATCTCCATGGGTATTATTCGCGTTATTATGCGTAGGGATTCCATTCTTGAGAACAACTTGGTTCAGACTATCGGATCTGCCGGTGAGTCTGTAGCCGCAGGAGCAATCTTCACTCTTCCAGCATTATTCTTATGGGCTGAAGAAGGAAAAATTGATTCTCCTAGCATCATTACCATCTTCCTGGTAGCATTTGTCGGGGGTATCTTAGGTGTATGCTTCATGGTACCACTTCGTCAGGCGCTGATCGTTGAGGAGCATGGTACTCTTCCATTCCCGGAAGGAACTGCTTGTGCAGAAGTACTTCTGGCTGGAGAAGAAGGAGGAAGCAAAGCAAGTACTGTATTCGCAGGACTTGGAATTGCAGCTGTTTACAAATTTATTGCTGACGGTGTAAAACTGTTCCCAAGTGAAATCGGTTATGACTTCAAAGGTTACCCGGGCTCTCACGCTGGTATTCAGGTGCTTCCTGCACTGGCCGGTGTTGGATACATCTGCGGACCTAAGATCTCTAGCTACATGCTTGCCGGAAGTACTTTAAGCTGGTTTGTACTGATGCCTATGATCGCACTGTTCGGTGCTGGTGCAACTATCTTCCCAGGAACTACTCCAATCGCAGAACTTGCACCTGGAGACCTGTGGGGAACTTACATTAAGTACATAGGTGCCGGAGCCGTTGCTGCCGGAGGTATCATAAGCTTGATCAAGAGTCTTCCTCTGATCGCAAGAACCTTCAAGCAGGCAATGTCCAGCATGAAGAAAAACCACACTGCTTCCAAAGCGCTTCGTACAGAAGAGGATCTTCCAATGCCATTACTGCTTGGAATCGTACTGGTAATCGCAATTGCAATCTGGTTGATCCCTGCATTCCCGGTTAACCCACTGGGTGCTCTGATCGTTGTTATCTTCGGATTCTTCTTTGCGACTGTATCCTCTCGTATGGTAGGTCTGATTGGTTCTTCCAACAACCCTGTATCCGGTATGGCGATCGCTACACTGATTATCGCTACTCTTCTTCTGAAGGTTACTGGAACAGACGGAACAACTGGTATGATCGGTGCGATCGCTATCGGTGGTATCATCTGTGTTATCGCTGCTATCGCAGGCGACTGTTCACAGGACTTAAAGACCGGATTTATTCTTGGTGCTACACCTAAGAAACAGCAGATCGGTGAAATGATCGGTGTATTTGCTTCTGCAATCGCTATCGGTTATGTACTGAACCTGTTGAACCAGGCATGGGGTTATGGCTCTGCTGAAATTCCTGCACCACAGGCAACAATGATGAAAATGCTTGTTGAAGGTATCATGAACGCTGAGCTTCCATGGTCACTGATCTTAATCGGTGTATTTGTAGCCATCGTAATTGAGATCCTGAAGATTCCGGTACTTCCATTTGCTGTAGGTATGTACCTTCCATTCAGCCTGAATGCTGGTATCATGGCAGGTGGTATCGTAAGATTCATCGTAGAGCACCGTAAAGGTGACGAAAAAGAGAAGAAAGCTTCTATCGACCGCGGTATCCTGTACACATCAGGTCTTATCGCCGGAGAAGGTCTCATGGGTGTTGTTCTTGCAGCCCTGGCTGTTGCAAAACTGGATACAAAGATTGTTTCCCCATTTGCACTTCCACAGATTGGAAGCCTGATTCTGTTCATCCTGCTTCTTGTTTCTCTGTACATGGTATGTATTAAGAAAGCTAAAAAAAGCAAATAAGATGAATAAAAGTCTTGCAAAATAAGCATAACGGATACAGCCTGTGATTCGCAGGCTGTATCTTATTATCAGATAGTTGTAATCAACGCAAACGAGGAGTTTTACCCATGTCAAAGAAAAACAAGAACAAAAATTATCTGGACTTCATTCCTGTCCGAAATCCAAAGATCGAATTTGAAACCAGCGAGAAAGGGCAGGTAACTCTTTTCATTGAATGGAAAGGATTCTATCACAAAATCGCTCAGCGTATTTTCCGTCGCCCGCGAGTAAGCGACATTAAGCTGGATACTTATGGAAGCTTTGTATGGCTGTCCATTGACGACTGCAAAGATGTTCATCAACTCTCCAAAGATATGGACGCAAAATTTCCGGGAATGGAAAAATCTTTGTCCCGGCTGATTAAATTTCTTGAAATCCTACATGATCACAAATTGATCCATTGGAAAGGAGAAGAAAAATAATGCTAAAATACCTTCCCTATGTTTTATTATTCGCAGTTGCAACTGCCATCATTTACGGGTGGGGGCTTTGGCGTTCTATGCGGCAGGGTCAGGACCTTTCTAACATGCTATGTTCCAAAGGAATTTCCAAGGTTCGAAAAGCACTGAAAAAAAACGGCCCAATGACTCGTATGGAACTGGAACCTATTGTGAAAGATCTGACTGCAAAGCAGCCTTTTACAACTGAAAAAATGGGGGTCACAGATCCCAAGACTTTTTTGGAATCCATCCTTCCCTATATGATAAAACAGAAAATGATTCAGGAAATCAAAGAAAACAATAAAGTGAAGTATCAGATATGCAAATAAAAAAGAATACTATCAAAAACGGACTGTCTCAGGCATAAAATGTTCCCGGACAGTCCGCTTTTATTGGATAGAAATCCAAATAAACCACTTGCTATGCAAGTGGATCCCAAACCGGCTTTAAGCCCTAGATAAAGAGACCTCCTTTGTTATAATAAGTGTGGGTCCTAAACCGCACTAAAATAACAAAGGAGGTGTCCAGTATGGACAAAAATACTTTAACACATACAACTTGGGAATGTAAATATCATATTGTTTTTGCACCAAAATATAGGAGACAAATTATTTACGGAAATATAAAAGCAGATGTAGCTAATATATTAAGTACGCTGTGCAAAAGAAGAGGGGTAGAGATTATAGAGGCAGAATGCTGCAGAGATCATATACATATGCTGGTAAGAATACCACCAAATCAAAGCGTATCTTCTTTTATGGGATATTTAAAGGGTAAAAGTTCGTTGATGATATTCGATAGGCATGCGAATTTGAAATACAAATATGAGAACCGGAAATTTTGGTGCAGAGGATATTATGTAGATACAGTAGGAAAAAATGCAAAGAAGATAGAAGAATATATAAAAAATCAATTACAGGATGATATAGCATATGATCAGTTAAGTTTAAAAGAATTTATAGACCCGTTTACGGGTGAGCCAGTAATAAAAGGCAAATAAAACAATCCCTTGTAAGGGATAGCCGGGAATAAGGTGTGGTTGGGGCCTTTATTTCGTGGGACCTTTGAGGTCCAAGCCGGCAATCGTCCCTTACAGGGACAGAGCAAACCACCAGTTTTGATATGATACCCTCAAGTAGGACACTAAAATATAAAAGACCTACTTGGGGGTATTTTATGTCTAGAAAAAGTAAAATTGATGCATTGGAGAAAGTAAAAATTGTAGAGCAGTATCTGAATGGAGAAATCAGTCAAAAAGGTGCTGCCAAAGTATGCGGTGTGAACAAACGGAGTGTCCAGGACTGGATCCGGATCTATAAGACAGAAGGTCCGCAAGGATTATTAACACCGAAAACGAACAAGAAATATCCCAAAGACTTGAAGCTGAAGGCTGTACAATCCTATCTTTCTGGGGAAGGTTCTTTGGATGAAATATGTGCAAGATTCGGAATCCGGCAGCATGTTCAGCTTATGAGTTGGATTAAGGTGTATAATGAAGGTAAAGAATTAAAGGAATTTACCGGAGGTAGCACCATGAAGAAAGCCAGAAAAACAACATTGGAAGAACGGATTGCCATAGTAACAGACTGCCTTTCCCATAATCGGAATTACGGGGCAATGGCTCTGAAATATAATTGTTCTTACCAGCAGGTACGAAATTGGGTAGACCGCTACGAAAAGATGGGGAATGCAGGACTGGAGGACCGACGGGGAAAGCGTGCCGGATCTCAGCCAAGCCGTACACCGGAAGAAGAACTGCGGGATCGCATAGCAGAACTGGAACGGAAGAACAAAGATCTACAAATGGAGAATGACCTGTTAAAAAAAGTAAGGGAATTAGAAAGGGGGCATCGTTTTCTCTAATACATAAATCATGTAAATATCAGGCAGTCAGGGAACTGGCTAAAACAAAAGGATATCCGGTCAGCCAAATGTGTCGCTGCCTTGGGATCAGCCGTTCTGCCTATTACCATTGGCTGAGGTATCCGAAGAGTGAAAGTGAGCGTAAAAATGAACAGATTGCAGATTTGATCAAAGAGATCCATCACCTCCATCCAGATATGGGATACCGGCGGATCCGTGATGAACTGGCTGTAAATTATGAAATGCCCTTTAATGATAAACGGATCCTGCGGATTTGTCGTAAGATAGGAATCCAGTCGTCTATCAAATGGAAACCGAAGAGCTGTACAAAAGCAGAACGAAATCCGGCTCATATTGCAAAGAACTACCTTCATCGGGAATTCCATGCAGACCGTCCAAATGAGAAATGGCTGACAGACGTAACAGAGTTTAAATATTATACCGGATTAGAAGTTCACAAAATTTATCTGAGTGCGATCCTCGATCTGTGTGACCGCAGGATTGTAGCATTTAAAATCAGCAGCCGTAATGATAATGCCCTTGTAATGGATACGTTTGACGAGGCGGTGTTTTCAGAACCGGATGCGCATCCGCTTTTTCATTCGGATAGAGGATTTCAATATACAAGCCCAGCGTTTTGCAACCGTCTGAAAAAGCACCATATGAAACAGAGCATGTCCAGAGTGGCACACTGTATTGATAATGGTCCGATGGAAGGATTCTGGGGAATATTGAAAAGGGAGATGTATTATGGGAGACGATTTACAGACCGGGAAGAACTGGTAGAAACGATAAGTAATTACATAGATTATTATAATAAACGGAGGCTACAGCGAAAATTGCATGTAATGACACCAATGGAATTCCACGAACTTGCATTGCAGGCAGCGTAAAAATACCGCCAGCCAGTACCTGGCTGACGGAAGAAAAATTCTTATTTTTCATTGTCCTCTTGACGGGTAGCACACCATTTTCACTGGTGGTTAGGATTGTTTTATTACTTTACTCTTTTACACTTTATGATAAATGGTTATGAATTCGCCATTCTCTTTAACACGTCCGTCAAAAGTTCATAGAAACGCTCTACAGAATCCAGCGGCAAACGCTCATCCGGCGTATGGCAGCCCTGAATGGTCGGTCCAACCGCAATTGCATCAATTCCAGGGAGGGCATCGGAGAACAGACCGCATTCCAAACCTGCGTGGATCGCTTCAATCTTCAGTTCCTCTTTAAAGAGATCGCGATAACTGTCTTTGAATACTTCCCTTACTGCGGATTCTTCTTTATAACTCCATCCCGGATACTCTGCACTGAATTCGCAATCAAATCCATACTCTTCCATAGACAGCTTGATTCTAAGCTTCAGATCCTCCATCAGAGATACTACTGAAGATCTTGGCGAGAAGTTGATATACATCCGATCCTCTTCAAGTTTTACAATTCCAAGGTTTGTAGAGGTAACAACAAAACCTTCCATGGTCATATTACGCTTTTGAACACCATTTGGCGCCATATATACCGCTTTGGCAACCGTCATGCTATCCTCTCTTGTCAGCGCAGAAACTACCGCCTCCTGCGCGGTCACACTGCAGGCAAATTCCTTCTCATACGCTGCTAATTCATCACGGAAAGCTTCTGCCAGCTCTTCCGCCAAAACCTTTGCATTTTCTGCTTCTTTTGAATCTGCATAAACCAAGGATGCCTTACATTCTCTTGGAATTGCATTATCTTTCGTTCCGCCTACGAAGGAAACCACTCTTCCATCCGTTCCTTCCAACAAACGGTACAAAAGTCTTGCCATCAAAATATTACCGTTCTGACGTCCTTTATTAATATCGCTTCCAGAGTGTCCTCCCATCAATCCAGACACAGACAACTGAAGCTGCGTTCCATTGATCTCTTCTCTTTCCACTTTTCTGGACGCAATGATACGAAGTCCGCCCGCACAGCTTACCGTCGCAATTCCTTCTTCTTCTGAATCCAGATTGATCATCGTAGGTGCACTGATCTGGGATTTGTCAAGTCCAGCCGCTCCAAAAAGTCCTGTTTCTTCCTGGCTGGTAAATACGCACTCAAGCGGTGGATGTGTAAGCGTCTCATCATCCATTACCATCAACATCAGCGCTACCGCAATTCCGTTGTCCGCGCCCAGGGTTGTCCCATCTGCTGTCAAAGCTCCATCTTCAACCAAAAGATTTAATCCATCTTTCGTAAAATCATGCTCAACGCCTTCCAGTTTTTCACATACCATATCGATGTGCCCTTGAAGCATCACCGGCTTCTGCCCTTCTGCGCCTTTGCTTCCCGGCTTCTTAATAATTACATTAAAAAGTTCGTCCTGGTAATACCAAAGTCCTCTTTCCTTTGCGTAGGCCACCAAATAATCACTGATTGCCTTTTCATTTCCAGATCCTCTTGGGATCGCACTGATCTCCTCAAAAAAGTGAAATAATTTTTCCGGCTTGCATCCTGTAATCTTATATTCCATCTCTGCCGTCTCCTTTCTGATTCCCTTTTTATAATTTTAAAATACGAAATGTACTTTTTGACATTTCTATAGTCAAGACCACCGGCTTAGCCGGTGGCTTGTTCTGCCCCTATAAGGGGCTATTACCTGCTTGCGCCCGGAAGGCGCACTGAAGGTCTGCCAACTGCACCACATCCACAGCCGCCCCTAAAGGGGCTTACTCAGCGCTTCCTTACTCCGGCTTAGCCCCTAAGGGGGCTTGCTGGTTTGCTTTGATTTCCTACTACCACTCCAAGTGGTTTATTTCTTGTTTTTCTTTACCGACTCACCCGTAAACGGGTCGATATACTCTACTAATGACATCTGGTCATATTCTAAATCTTCTTTCAGTTGATTCTGAATATACGCTTTAATCGCAGCGGTGTTCTTGCCTGCCGTATCTACATAATATCCTCGGCACCAGAAATGTCTGTTCCCATACTTGTACTTTAAATTCGCATGCTTTTCAAATATCATAAGCGAGCTTTTTCCTTTCAAATATCCCACTATTTCTGACACGGAATATTTCGGTGGAATTTTTATCAGCATATGGATATGATCACTGCAACATTCTGCCTCGATAATTTCTATCCCTTTTCTTCTGCATAATGTTCCTAATATTTGCCCCACATCCGCTTTTATATCTTTGTAGATTACCTGACGGCGATATTTTGGTGCAAAAACGATATGATACTTGCAATCCCATTTTGTATGAGCTAAACTATTTACGTCCATTCTTAGGACCTCCTGTGCTATTTTATTTGTGGTTTTGCAGACCCACTTTTATTTTAGCACAGGAGTTCATACTTATATCTAAAGATCTGTCCTCCCCCTGCATAGCAGGGGGTTTATTTTTACTGTGACACAATTAAACAAAAACTCAGATTCCTGACGAAATCTGAGTTTTAATTCTTACTGATATCAGTTTCAATTAAGCACGCTCTACTCTGCCTGACTTCAGACAAGAAGTACATACATACATCTTCTTTGTAGCTCCGCCTTCTGTTTTAACACGAACTGATTTTACATTTGATTTCCACATTTTTGGTGTTTTTCTATGAGAGTGGCTTACATTGTTTCCAAAGTGAGCTCCCTTTTCACAAATAGCACATTTTGCCATGATTGCACCTCCTAACCTACCTATATAGTCTCTTCTCCAGACTCACAACAATAGTATTCTATCAGATATGGACTGTAATTGCAAGTGTTATTTTACCATTTTGCTTGTTTTGCTTGTTTTGTCCATTTTTATATTGCTGTCTCTTCTTTTCCTCCTAACAGCAGAACAAATTGTAACCTGCAAGGATACACAGAATAATACACAGCACTTCCACAAATGTATTCGGCAGGATCAACGCCAGAACCATTCCAACCGCCACCCAGAAAAGCGCAAATCCAACGACCCGCTTCATACACTCACCTCTGCTTGCATTTTCTATCAATCTATGCACAGATGCCGATATTTATTCTTTAACAGAAAAAGATTGAAATTAATCGCCTTTATTTCTCTGCTTCATCCAGGATATCCATCACATCCTCTTCTGTCACTTTTCCCTCTTTTCTCTCCTGAAAACGATCCATGACATCCGGAATCAAATCCAGAATCTTGGTCATGGTATCCTGATTTCGAATGTTGACCAGTTTGGTATGTCCGTTCTGAATCACCAGCACTGCACTTGGAGTCATCTTTCCGCCAATACCGCCTGCTCCCTTTTCCTTATTTTCACCATTGAATGATCCGGCTCCCACCGCAAAGGATACATCCACCAACGGAAGGATAATGGTATCTCCAATATGAATCGCATCTCCTACCACCGTTTTACTGGACACTACTCCATTCATCCCATGAAACAGCGCTTCCACCGTTCCTTTAAAATTACTTTCAGCCATACTTTTTCTCCTCCTGCCTGCTACCATTTAAAATTTTTGATCTGCCGATACGCCAAGCGCACTTCCTTTGCCAAAACCAGTTTCAGCAAAAGGCCCACAAACGGCGAAACTCGGATTCTTCCTTTGATATAGCAACTTCCTTCCAGAATCTGGTTTTCAAAATCCGGTTCGATCTCCACTGCCTCTCCATAAAACGGATACAGTATTCCAAGAACCGCCAACACCTTCCCTGTATTGTAAGGATCCGAAAATCCATAGTGAATCTTTGCACTTAATTTCTTAGGCCGGATCTTTTTTAACAGTGTAACAATTCCTTTTTTCACCTTCGCAAAGGCTTTTCTCTGAGTCGGATCCGTCAGAAATTCCGTGACTTTTTCTTTTCTATCCAATAATATTTTTATTTTATCACAGATCTTCTGAAATGTACATTTGATCTTATTGATCAGACTTTCTTTTTCTTTCTTTTCTGCATTGCTTTTTGAAGTGCTTTTACGTTCTTCGCCGCTTTTCTCCACTTTCTTCCGGTCAATCTTTGCACTTTCTTCCACTGTCTGCGTTTCTGCTTCTCGAACTTCTTCCACAGCTTTTTCTTCCATCTGCAAAGCTTCTTCCAGAGCTTCTTTTTGCGTTTCACAAGCTTTTTCAACTGTTTTCCATCCAGTGTCTTCATCCTGCTTTTCCTCCCTTTGTTCCCGTTTTTCATTCTCCAATTCCAGTTCCGCTTTCAGTTCTGCTTCTGGTTCTGCTTCCGACACTGAAGCTCCCATCATCGTCTTCCATGCAACCCGAAGCTTCCATTTGATGCGTCCATCCTTCACCGCCAGTCGGAAACTGACCAGATGCAAAAACCAGCTTGCCCGCACCTGCGCCTGAAGATTCTTCATCGTCTTTTCACAGACCGCTTTTCCTTCATAGCGGACGGGGACGAAGAGGATAATTCCGATCAGCAATACCAGTATCCCCAGTATTCCTACAATTATCATTCCAATTATTTTTAAAATCAGTAATAGAATATGCAGCATTCCTACTCTTCCTGTTCTTTCTCTAATATAAAGGACCGTACATCCGCCCCGCCTGTCTTTCGATACACTTCTTCTACAATGGCTTCTACCAATTCCACTGCCGCGTCATAACCTCTGGCAATTCCCACCACCAGATAGTCTTCCGAGGGATAAGCCGGCTGCAAAAACTGCACGGTATTGTAAATCTCCAGTTGATTCTTTTCCCCTTCCGGCAGTGTGACTACAAACAAATCCCACTGCAGACGGTTCTCATTCAGCTTCCTGATAATTGTTTCTTTCTTCTTTTCCAGTCCTTCTGACCAGAAAAGTTTTCGACAGTACCTCATAGTATAACCCCTTTTCAGGAATATTTTCTAGTAATAATAAGTATCAAACACCTGCTTTGCCACATTAACAGCCTTGGCTGTTCCATCAGAAGACTCAATAATCACACTGATGACAAGTTCCGGTTTTTCCACATTCGACATTCCTACAAACCAGGAATGGTCTTTCTCTTTATCAGAACTATACTCCGCAGTTCCTGTCTTTCCTGCCGCCGTATAAGACTGACCAGAAAGAACGGATCCCGTTCCGTAATCCACCACACTTTGCATATAAGATTTCAACACCGAAGCCTCCTGAGCCGTCATAAGCTCTCCGTATTTGGATGGTTTATTCTTACTCATCTCTGCGCCTTTATAGTTCGTCACTGAATCCACAAGATACGGCTTCATCAACGTTCCACCATTGGCAACAGCTGCCGTAATCAGGGCCATATGGTACGGACTTACCTGCGTCTGTCCCTGTCCCATTGCCGTCATCATTCTTGCCGCACTTCCATCCTGCACTGACAGAGTAAAACTACTCTTCGCTGCCGGAAGTACACAAGGAAGCTTCTTTCCAAACAACAGCTCTTTCGATGTCGCCTGAAATGCAGACGGATCCAAGCTCAAACCAATATTGGAAAAAGATGTATTACAGGAATAGGCAAAGCTTCCCTGCAAATCCAAAGGACCATGTACATTTCCGCCGTAACAGTGAATAGCTGTGCCTTCCTGTTCAATGACACCCGTGCAATTGTAGCTGTAAGAATTATAATCACTGTGTTCTCTCATATATTCCAGCGCCGTCACAATTTTAAAGGTAGAACCCGGTGCATAGAGCCCTTGCGTAGCACGATTTAAAAGCACACTGTTCTCATCCGTACTAAGGGCTTCCCAGTTCTGCTTTACCGTATTGGGATCGTAATCCGGCTTCGATACCATAGCAAGAATTTTTCCTGTGCTTGGCTCCAGAACTACAACCGCACCCTTATAGGCTCCCAGGGCATCATATGCCGCTTCCTGAAGCGTCGCATCCAACGTCGTCACCACGGTATCTCCCTGATTCTTCTGATCCTGAAATTCATTCTTTAGCTTCTCCAGGAAGAATGCATTAGAGGTCAGAAGTTCATAGTTTTCTTCCGCTTCTAATCCGGCTTTTCCCTGCACACTGTAGCCAACTACATGCGCGAATATATTCCCATATGGATATTCTCTCGTCTCTGTTCCATCAGGAGCCACATTTGTCTGCGCCAGTACATTGCCGTTCTTATCTACAATCTTTCCTCTCACAACCCGGTCTGCATAAGAGTCCTGCCTGGCGTTATAAGGGCTTCTGATAATATCCCGGCTCTTTACCACCTGGAAATATGCAATATATCCCATCATTCCAAGGAAAAGCGCCACAAAAATATAAGTAACCCTAGCGAACTCTTTGTTCCGGGCGCGCTTTGCCTTTTCCCGCTTCTTGTCTCTTTTGACCGCTTCTCTTCGCTCTTTCCGGGACATTTCCCGTTTTTCCTGGTCTCTGCGGATACGCTTGTCTGCTTCTCTTTGCTCGTAACCGCTCCTTCTTCTTTCTTTCAATATCCTCTTCCTCGTCTTCTCTTAATATATATAACCCTTGAATAATTGCAAACATAATCAGCGTGCTCAGAAGGGAGCTTCCTCCGTAGCTTACCAGCGGAAGCGTCACCCCCGTGGAAGGAATAAACTTCGTCACTCCGCCAATTGTCAGAAATACCTGGAAAATATAGCAGGTTCCAAGTCCAAGTGCCACCATCTTATAGAACATGTTATGAAGCTGCATTGCAATATTTAAGAACATAATATAACAGCTAACGCAGATAAGAATCATACATAATGCAAAGATCAAGCCCATTTCTTCTGAGATAGCAGAAAAAATGAAATCTTCATCCGCTACCGGTATGGTATCCGGCTCGCCCTGGAACAGTCCCATTCCAAACCATCCGCCAGTACCAATCGCAAACAGGGATTGCGCCACCTGATATCCTCCATTGTCATACGTCGCAAACGGATCTCTCCACACATTCACACGGGTACGCACGTGTCCAAACAGATAGTACGCTGCAACAGAAGCCACACTTCCTGCCCCCAGCCCGGCCAGCAGATAAAGTGGCTGATGGGTGGCCACATACAACATTGTAAGATATACCACAAAAATAATCAGCGCCGCCCCCAAATCCTTGGACGCAACCAGAATCAGAACATGAAACGCTGCAACGGCTGTAGTAATCACAATATTCTTAAATTCCATGGAATATTTAAAACTCGCTGCCACAAAAAATACAAAGACAATCTTCACCAGCTCTGACGGCTGAATACTGATTCCTCCAATGGTAAATCCCAGCTTGGCACCGTAGGATACCTGCCCTAATACAGCAACAACCCCCAACGACACAATTCCTGCAATGCCATAGAATTTACGCCACTCAGGAAGTTTTTTAAATTTTCTGATAATGACCGGAACCACCAGACTTAGGGCAACTGTTCCTGCCGCAATCACATACTGCTTCACCGCTTTTTCATAATTCAGCCTGGTCAGCATAATCAATCCGATCGAAAGCAGCATACACATATTGTTGACAACCAGCCTTGAGACCTTCGGATAAATCAATGTATACAGAAGAATGATCGCTCCCAACAACACCACCTGCATCAGATAGAATGCAAACATTTTAATATCTTCCGTCTCCAGATACATCACCACAAACGCGATCATATGAATCGTAAACATCAATACATTCTGCTTCCTCAGCATCCGTTTCTTTTTATCCGGATCATAATATCCGAAAATGTTAAAACACAGATATGTATACATTGTGATGAAAATAATCATCAGATATTTTGATAATTCTACAATAATATTAACCAATTTTCCACCTACTTTACTCCCCGTTTAAAATGTCCCCTGGTAAACTCAGATACGAACGGCTGCGTTTTTTCACCAGAAAGAAGGGCATGGATGCAGGAAGCTGTTATTTTCTGAAGTTCCTTTCCTGTCTCCACCGTCATATCCAGACGAAGCTCTGCAGGCGCTAACGCCCGAATCTCTTCCTGTTTATCTGCCAGGTAGAGAGGATTCAAATTATAAATCACATTATAGCAGTATTTGCAGCACTTTTGAACCCGAAATTCTTTCTGATATCTGTCAAATATCGACAATACCCCTTCCTGTCTCCTGCAAGTTCCCGTCGTTTTCTCTATACAGTTTGCTGTAATCATTACCGGCTGGTAACCATAAACAGGCAGTGCTGCCTCCGTAATTCCAAGCCGCAGCAGTTCTCTGTCATTGAGTTCCGCAGGCGCTGTAATCCTGCTGATTCCATTTTCTTTAAAAAATGCTTTCCCATATTGATTCCATACATACAAATTCTGATCAGAACGTATCTCTCCTTCATACCCCTTTTCCCACAGCCAGGACAGGCTTTCCCAGTTTCGAATCAACATTCCGTCATAGTGTGTAAGTGCTTCGCTATATTCCTGCTCTAAGAAAGAAATCCCCTCCTTGCGCAGGATATAAGGAAGTGCAAGAAAGAATCTCTTCCCACTCCCGGCATGACTTTGAAGCAGACGATACGCTTTCATTCCAAGTCCCACTGTACTGTCCACATAGATAGCTGAAAGCTCCGGAATTAAAAGAGCCTGCTCCAGCTGTTCCTGCGTGTGAACCAGCATCGTAATTTCCGGAGCCTTCCCGTTCGATTCCGGGATTGTCTCCTTCTTGGGCTCTACTTTCACTTCCCTCCGATAGGTTTTTAATAAACCTTCCCTGAGGAGAGAAAGCCCCTCCCGACGCAATTCATTCAGCGCCTGCATCGGAAGAAACACCTCTCCTTCCAACACAATCTCCAGCTGATCGAACAGAAAATCTGTATTTCCTGTCTTTCGCATCTGTTTTTCTATCCGCTCTTTTGAAAGCGGCTGGCTCTGAGCCTTCTGAACTATCTCCCCGGTACACAGAATTTGCGTTTCCTTGGCGCTCACCACCAGTTTAGCACTCTGCCCGACAGAAAGTATTAATTTGCCATTAATTTTTTCTTGTATTTTTTCATCCAGCCAGCTGTTTCCCTGCTCTTTTGCCCGATCTTTCGCCGGCTGCGGACGCTGAAAAGATATCATGTTCTTTCCGTTGTGCTGTCGATAATACCCTTCACTATATCCCCTTCTTTGATAAGTATCCTGCAGTTTCTGGAGATCACTTTGCGTAACCTGGAACTTCTCTCTTCCATTTGCAAGATACGCGTCCGCATACTTCCGATACATCTGAGTCACCACAAACACATATTCCGGCTGTTTCATCCGACCTTCGATTTTAAAGGAGTCGATTCCTGCATCAATCAAATCCGGAATCATCTCAATTGTGCACAAATCTTTCAAGCTCATAAGATCCTTCGGCTTCTGCCCCTTCACTTGCCACGGAAGACGGCATGGCTGAGCACACTGTCCCCGATTACCGCTTCTTCCTCCAATCATGCTGCTCATTAAACACTGACCTGAATAACAGTAGCAGAGAGCTCCATGTACAAAACACTCAACCTCCAGACCCGTTTCCTGCTTGATCTGTCTAACCTCCGCAAGAGACAGTTCCCTTGCCGGAACAACACGAGTAATCCCCTGGGCTTTCCAAAATGCCGCTCCCCTGCTTCCGGTAATGGTCATCTGAGTACTTGCATGGATCTGAAGATCCGGAAAATAACGGCGGATATAAGCTGCCACGCCTGCATCCTGTACGATCACCGCATCCAATCCTCTTTTATAGTATGGAAGAAGATAACTGTACAGTCCATCCATCTCTGAATCTTTCAGCAAGGTATTCACTGTCAGATAAATCCGTCTCCCATGGATATGCACATAATCAATCGCGTCTAGCAATTCTTCTTCTGACAGATTCTTTGCATACGCTCTTGCGCCAAATTGTGTACCGCCGATATAAACGGCATCCGCTCCTGCAAGAATTGCCGCTTTTAAACTTTCTATCGATCCGGCAGGCGCCAATATTTCAACTTCTCGTTTCATCATATTCCTTTTCCTATCCCTATTTATCCGGCAGAGACTTATCTGTTCCCTGCACCTTATCTCTCTGAAGAAAAATAGGCTGTCCGCGGACAGCCTATTTTTTATGATTATTCTTTATCTCTGTTTCAAGCTGGACGATCTTCATCTGAAGTTCCTTGTTCTCCTCTTTCAGCTTGTCCATCGCTTTTTCTGCATTCTCAAGCTTAATCTGTACAGAGATCAGTTCATGTTTCAGATCATACATCTCCTTGTCCTTGGCTTCGATATCACTTTCCAGCGTACTTCCCTGCTTTTTCGCCTTAAAGTAATCATCCGCAATATTCAACGCCAGCAGGATACTTCTTGTCTCCGCACTCTGCTTCCGGTATCCATCGCTGTTCCCACATTCGTCAATCTTATGATTCAGATAAGTAGATACCTTCTGCAGATACTCTTCACTCTCGAATCCGCTAAGCGTAAATACTTTTCCCCCAATTAATACTTCTGTATAATTTTTTGATGATGCCATAAAAAGCCTCCTCGAACTTTCCTAATACTCTGGTAACTATTATAAACTAATCCGCTACAAATTGCCACAAATTTATTCATTTTCGCATGAAATTCCCAGATGGCGATATGCGTGATCTGTTACAACCCTTCCTCTTGGTGTCCTCTGAATAAATCCATTTTTCAAAAGATAAGGCTCATATACGTCCTCTATGGTTCCTGCATCCTCGCCAAGCGATGCCGCCAGCGTATCGAGACCCACCGGCCCCCCCTGGAACTTTTCAATCATAATCAGAAGCAAATCCCGATCCGTCTGATCTAACCCTTCCTTATCCACATCCAGCAAATCCAGCGCATAGTTCGCCACTTCCTCCGTAATATGTCCTTCGTATTTTACCTGCGCAAAATCCCGAACTCTCTTTAAGAGGCGATTCGCCAGACGCGGCGTCCCTCTTGATCGTCTGGCAAGAGCGTAAGCACCCCTTTCATCAATTCCAACCTCCAGCACATGTGCTGATCGTATAATAATCGTCTTTAATTCTTCCACCGTGTAGTATTCCATCCGGTTCACCACGCCAAAGCGGTCCCGCAGAGGAGCCGTCAGCATTCCCGCTCTGGTGGTTGCTCCAACCAGAGTAAATTTTGGCAAATCCAAACGGATCGACCTGGCGCTTGCCCCTTTTCCAATCATAATATCAATTGCATAATCTTCCATCGCCGGATAAAGTACCTCTTCCACCTGCCTGTTCAGCCGATGAATCTCATCTACAAAAAGGACGTCTCCCTCCTGAAGATTATTCAGAATTGCCGCCATCTCTCCCGGCTTTTCAATTGCCGGTCCAGAGGTGATCTTTAGATTCACATTCATCTCATTGGCAATAATTCCTGCCAGCGTTGTCTTTCCCAACCCCGGAGGACCATAGAACAACACATGGTCCAGAGCCTCTCCCCTGGCTTTCGCTGCTTCAATATATATTTTCAGCGTCTCCTTCGCCTTCTCTTGTCCAATATAATCCTCCAAAAGTTGAGGACGAAGATGGTTCTCTATCTTAATATCTTCTTCCAGATTCTCCGTCGTGATAATTCTTCTGCTCATGCTCTGCTCCCTACATCATGTATTTCAGCGCTTGTTTCAACACCGTCTCCACATCGGTATCCGCCTGCATCTCTACCTGCTTCACAGCTCTTAAAGCTTCTGTACTGCCATACCCAAGAGCCACCAGCGCCTGTACCGCCTCACTTTGCACCTCTCCTTGCCCGCCGGAAGAGCCTCCTGATAAAGGTGTTTCTTCCAGATGATCCAATACATCTTCCAGATGAAGCTTGTCCTTTAATTCCAAAATCAACTTTTCTGCTGTCTTCTTTCCGATTCCCGGCGCCGCACAGATTGCTTTGACATCATTGGACAGAACCGCAAATCGAAGATCATCAGGCGACAGGACAGACAAAACCCCAAGTCCTCCTTTCGGACCAATTCCATTTACTCCAATCAACAATTTGAATACCCGCAGGTCATCGCGGGTGAAAAAGCCATATAACTTCATGGCATCTTCCTTTACACTTAAGTATGTGTGTAGTTTAACCTCACTTCCTGCTGGCGGAAGCATTCCCATGGCAGAACCTGCCATGTAAATTCCATATCCCACTCCGCCTACATCTACAACCACCTTGTCCTCTTCGCAGTCCACAAGGGTTCCTCTGATATACGATATCATAATTCCTCCTACAATTGAATATCCTTTAGTCTCCTAATCATCCCGTTTGCCACCAGACCAATCACCAGACCTGTTGCCACTCCGGCCACAAGAAGAACCGGCACATAATAAGCCACGCTGAACGTCTCAACGACCAGCATGGCAACAATTAACTGACCGATATTGTGGCAGACGCCTCCAGCTACACTGACTCCCATCACGCTGAAGCCGTCATTTTTTTTCAAACATGCCATGGCTGTCAGGCTCAAAAGCCCTCCCGCCAAACTGTATATAATACTAAAATAATTTCCAAATATAAATCCGGACAAAACCACTCTGACTACTGAAAGCAGATAGGCTTCCGAAAGCCGCATTTTATAAAGTGCGATCACAATAATCAAATTGGCAAGTCCCAGCTTCACACCTGGGATTCCGAATGAAATCGGAATCAGCGTCTCTACATAACTGAAGATCAGAGCCAATGCTGTGAATACGCCAAAATATGCCACTCTGCTTTTCACTGCTCTTCCTCCCTTGTCGTCCTGTTAATTACTAATCCCGTCCAGCTTTCCAGACTCTGCGCTTTCTACTTCCACTACAACCTTATGCGGCAGACAAATGATGCTCTCATGGTTTTTTGAAATGGCTTTCTGGTGCACACAGAGCTGATCCGGACAATCCGCTTCCTTCATATCCGCTTTTCCATCTTTGATTGTAAGGATATTCGTTCCTCCATTGATCGAAATTTCTTGATCCTTAGACAACATATAGGTACCTTCAAGCACACCATCTACTTTCACGGTAACAACACCGGCACCCTTGCCGCCAATCAGTTCGTGAAACAGAAATGCAGCGCCTGCCACAATCACAATAATTCCTATCAGAAGCCAGTCTTTCTTTTTGAATTGAAATTTCTTTGTATGATTTTCACCCATGGTTTTTACCTCTTTCATTCATTCTGTTCTATTTTAACACAAGAAATCTATGCCATCAACCATATGTCGGTTTGCAGATCTGACTTTTCATGGTATAATAATTGCATTACTTGCAATTTAATTTTACAGATCAAAGAGGTGTCTTATGAAATCAAAACGACTGATTGCTTTGCTGGCATCTGCCACACTCCTTTTAAGCGGATGTTCCAGCTTATCGAAAAAGAAAGAACTGACTTATACTGATACCCTGTTCGATACCGTCATCAGTGTACAGATTCTGGATCCTGCTGACGAAAGCGTCCTTAACGGCTGCAAAAAACTGTGCCAGAAATACGACCTGATGTTCTCTTCTTATAATGAAGAAAGCGAGATTTCCAAAATCAATTCTGCCGGCGGCGCACCCGTAGAAGTATCTCCTGAAACGGCAGAGCTAATCAAAAAGGGAATCTATTATAGCGAGCTTTCTGGTGGTGCCTTTGACATCACCATTGGCCCCGTATCCAGATTATGGGACTTCAAATCCGGGGAGCACATCATCCCGGATGCCGGTGCGATCGCCGAAGCCCTGTCTCATGTAAATTATGAAAACATTATGATCTCCGACAATGTGGTCACTCTTGCAGATCCGGCAGCTGCCATCGATCTTGGCGCACTGGCCAAAGGATACGTTGCTGACCGCATCCGCGATTACCTGGAGCAGCAGGGAATCAAACGCGCTTTCATCAATTTAGGAGGAAATATTCTGGCCATGGGAACCAAACCAGACGGTTCTGATTATAATGTTGGGATTCAGGCTCCTTTTAAAGACACTGGAGAACCGATTACTTCCGTGAAGGTTGCCGACAAATCTGTCGTAACTTCCGGTACATACCAGCGCTACTTCGAGGCAGACGGGAAACTGTATCACCACATTTTGGATCCACGAACCGGTTATCCATGCGAAAATACGCTGACCAGCGTTACCATCATTACAAACTCCTCTTTGACGGCTGATGCTCTTAGCACTACCTGCTTTCTGCTGGGCTACGATGAAAGCATGAAACTAATCAGCCAGATGGAAAACGTAGATGCCATCTTCATTACTAATGACAATAAGATTCACTACTCCGCTAATTTTCAGCAGAAATAAATCAAAAAGCAGACGGCTCATTTTGTCACAAGGTCTTCCCAAATGGAGGCCCCAAACAAAATAAACCCTCTGCTTTTTTATTTTTATAACTTCTGCCCTGAATCTCTATCTCTCTATACAACCCTTCCTTTTCGGAAAACTCATAGATATTCCCGAATTCTTGACAGCAGATTGCCCGGATAATAACTCATAGGCGGCTCTCCCGGATAATAGCGAAACATCCGCCATACGTAGAACGCTACCATAAGAAGCATACCCGCCATCAAAAGCTGCAGCATCCATTTTCTGTTCTCTCTTAGGAACACATACCGATTGATTCCGAACAAAAGCACGAAGAATACTACCGCATAAATAAATGGATGAATTTTCCATGCCTCTGCAAAGTCAAAATGCAAAAGACATATTCCTGCTCTGGTAAGTCCACATCCCGGACACGGCATTCCCGTAATCAGAACCCATGGACATCCACCGTGAAAAAACGTTCTCAAAACGACAAAATAGGCGATTATCCCCATAATCACCCATTTTATCTCTTTGACGTCACTCCACAGCAGACGCAGTCCATCCCGCACAATCTGCCTGAAAGTTCGTCTTTTCATGCTATGCCCTCTCTTATAAGATAATCTTCTTCGGACACTTCTCTGCACATTTACCGCAGTTCGTACACTTTTCCGGATCGATGTGGGCGATATTGTCGATGACTTTCACTGCATCAAATTCACATACCTTCTCACACATTTTACATCCGATACATCCTACGGAACATGCCTTCATAACATCCTTACCTTTATCTCTGGAACTGCATTGTACCAGATGTTTCTGATCATATGGCACCAATTCAATCAAGTTCTTCGGACATACGGCAATACATTTTCCACATGCCTTACATTCATCCTTATCCACAACTGCAACTCCATCTACAATATGAATCGCATCAAATGGACAGGCTTTCACACAGCTTCCTTCTCCAAGGCAACCATAATTACATGCTTTCGGCCCTCCGTCCTGCATCATATTCACCATTACGCAGTCGTTCAAGCCATGATATTCGTATTCCTGCTTTGCTTTGTCACAAGTTCCCGCACATTTTACAAAAGCAACCTGATGAACCTGTGCTCCCGCTTCGATTCCCATAATCTTACCAACCTTCTCCGCAACCGGAGCACCGCCGACCGGACATCCGCCCACTTCAGCTTCTCCTTTTACAATGGCTGCAGCAAGGCCGGAACAACCTGCATATCCACATCCTCCACAGTTATTTCCAGGAAGGACTTCCAGGATAGCCTCTTCTCTTTCATCTACTTCTACTGCAAACTTTTTTCCCGCAATTCCAAGGAACACACCAATGAATAATCCGGTGCCGCCTACGATTGCAGCAGCAATAATAATTCCTGTAATACTCATAGTCTGTTTCCTCCTAAATCAGTCCAGAGAATCCAAAGAACGCAATAGACATCAGTGCTGCTGTAATCAGCACGATCGGTGTTCCCTGGAAGGACTCTGAAATATCATTGTACTCAATCTTCTCACGGATTCCTGCCATAATCACGATGGCGATAGCAAATCCAACAGAAGTTCCGATACCATTGATCACACCTGTCAGAATACCGTAATCCTTCTGTACGTTGGTTAAGGCAACACCCAGAACCGCACAGTTTGTAGTAATCAGCGGAAGATATACTCCTAACGCATCATACAGAGACGGCATTGATTTCTTCAGGAACATTTCCACAAACTGTACCAGCGCCGCAATCACAAGAATGAATACAATCGTCTGCAGATAGGAAATATCCAATGGAACCAATATAAACTTATAGATCAATCCTGTAAAGAATGATGCAATTGTGATAACGAAGATAACGGCTCCACCCATACCGGAAGCTGTCTCAACCTTTTTTGATACTCCGAGGAACGGACAAATTCCCAGGAACTGGCTGAGTACAACGTTATTTACAATTGCAGACCCAATTGCAATAATCAATAATTCTTTCATCTATGTACTCCTCCTATTCTTCATTTCCCGTTGGGAACACTTTGCCGCTGCATCCTCCGCAGGAACCGCAGCCTTCTCCGCATCCGGAAGTCTCTGTAACCTTCTTACCCTTCTTTGCCGCATTTTTCTTAATCTTATTCTGTAATGCTACCAAGCCTGCCAGTACAAGGAATGCACCAGGAGCAAGGATAAAAATGGTTACCGGAACGTATCCTGCTTTTCCCGCCGCTTCATCTGCAAGTGGAAGCAGCTGATATCCGAAGATCTGACCGGCACCGATCACTTCACGCACGATACCGATACAGGTTAAACCAACCGTAAATCCAAGTCCCATACCGATTCCATCAAAGATAGACGGAAGAACAGGATTCTTAGATGCATAACTCTCAGCACGTCCAAGAATAATACAGTTTACTACGATCAGTGGTATGTAAAGCCCCAATGCATCATAAAGACTTGGAACAAATCCTTCCAGCAGGAACTGTACAATTGTTACAAAGGATGCTACGACTACGATGAATGCCGGCATTCTGACAGAATCCGGAATAACCTTACGCAGCATGGAAATCAACATGTTAGACAGTACAAGTACGACCGTCGTAGAAAGACCCATACCTACACCGTTGATTGCGGATGTTGTTACCGCAAGGGTCGGACACATACCCAACATCAAAACGAAGGTAGGATTTTCTTTGACCAGACCGTTATATACTCTTTCGGTACATCTATTCATCTTTCACTACCTCCCTACATAAATACATTCTGATAGTAACTAAGGGCAGCGTTCACAGCTCCTGTTACCGCTCTGGAAGTAATGGTTGCACCGCTTAACGCATCGATCGGCTCCCCGTCTCCTCCATCCTTAGATACCACGAATTTTTCCGTCTGTTTTCCCTGATACTGCTCATAGAACGCAGGTTCTTTCGCCTTCATACCAAGACCTGCAGTCTCACTGATAGACAGAATAGAAACGCCGTTTACCGTTCCGTCTGCTGTGATTCCGACGGTAATCTTAATATCCCCGCCGTATCCTTCAGAATCTGTAGTTGTAATCACATAACCGTCCTCACCAACGGTACAGACTTCATCAATAGATCCCTTAATTCCCAAATCTTTGATCACCTTGTCAGCAGCCTTCTGATCCACATCCACAGCCTCAAATTCATCAAGCTCTGCCTCTGGGAATACTGCCTGCCATGCTTCTTTCTTTGCAGCTTCCTGCGCCTGAGCGATCGGCTCTTTGGTAATTTCATACACAAATCCAAGTCCAAGTCCAGCCACCAGTGTAATGACTGTAAGAATCAATGTGTTTTTAATAATCTTATTCATTATTTTTCTCCTCCTTTACCGAATGGTTTTGGAAGAGTAACCCTTTCAATCAACGGAACCAATAAGTTTCCAATAATGATTGCATAGGATACACCTTCTGCTGATCCGCCAAAGAGACGGAACAGACCTGTTAAAATACCAAGCAGCGCACCATAGACATACTGCCCTTTCTTGGTAATCGGCGCCGTCACATAGTCGGTTGCCATAAACCATGCACCGAGCATTAAACCGCCTCCGCACAGATGTGCTGTAATGTACTGCGGATCGAAAAGTCCTACAGACGCTTCTGTAAACTGTCCGAAGATTCCCACGAAGAGCACGAAGCTTACAATGTATGTTCCCGGAATACGAAGGTCAATAACACCCGTCAGAATCAGTAAGATTGCTCCAATAATAATTGCGATTACGGAAGTCTCTCCAATGGTTCCCGGAACGGTTCCGATCAGCATATCCATTGTGTCAACTGCCTCACCGCTCTTTAACAATGCCAAAGGAGTCGGTCCTGTCACACCATCGTAGATAAATTTGGTCATCGGTCCTGTAAAGGAAATCAAGAGGAAACATCTTGCTCCCAATGCCGGGTTCATAAAGTTCTGCCCCAAACCGCCAAACAACTGTTTTACGATCAGAATACCAAACACACTTCCCAGCGTTCCCATCCACCATGGTGCTGTTGCCGGCATATTCAGTCCAAGTAATAAACCTGTAACCACTGCACTGAAATCATTGATGGTTACTTTCTTATGCATTAATTTCTCGTATATGTACTCTGTCAGGACTGCAGATACCGTTGTGCTGATCAGCATAATCAGCGCAGGCAGTCCAAAGTTCCAAACCCCGAAAGCTGCTGATGGCAGAAGTGCCACAACAACCAAAAGCATAATATTGCTTGAGGTAATCTTGGAACGAATGTGTGGTGAAGATGACATTTTTAATAAATTGTTCTCACTCACGATTGTTCACCTCTTCCAAATTATTTTTTCTTTTTGCGATTTGCCATTGCAATCTTTCTCATAGATCCGATCGCCTGCTTTAACGGACGTTTTGCCGGACATACAAAACTGCATGATCCACATTCCATACATTCCAGACCCTCGTGCTTTGTAAATGCTTCCTCATTGTGATGCTCCGCGTAGTCTGCAAGTCTGGATGGAATCAACCGGCTTGGACAGGCTTCTACGCAGCGTCCGCAATTGATGCATGCTGTCGGTTCAAATTTTGCCACCTCATCTTTGGTAAAGCACAGAATGGAGGAAGATGTCTTTGTCACCGGAACATCCAGCGTAAACATCGCAAATCCCATCATCGGACCGCCGGAAATCATTTTCTCTGGATCTGCCTTAAATCCTCCAGCCGCTTCTACAAGCTCTGCCTGGTTCGTTCCAAACGGCACCTTAAAGTTGCCCGGCTCATTGATCGCATCACCACTTACCGTAACAACACGATCCATAGACGGCTTGCCTTCTGCAACCGCCTGGTAAATATTGATCATCGTTTCTACGTTGTCTACCACGCATCCTGCATCAGCCGGAAGCATTGCAGAATTGATTGCTCTTCCTGTTGTTGCATAAATCAGCTGACGCTCTCCTCCCTGTGGATACTTGGTCTTAAGCGCAAGTACTTCCATGCGCGGTTCATCCTTCGTCAGCTCTTTTAATTTTGCAATACAATCCGGTTTGTTGTCCTCCACACCGAAGATTCCTTTTGCATTGTCGAACAGCTTCAGAACAACCTTCATTCCTCCGACCAGCTTCTCCGGATTTTCAAGCATCCGTCTGTAGTCCGCTGTAATGTAAGGCTCACACTCTGCACAGTTCGCAATTACATATTCGATTTTCTCAGGTTCCTTCGGTGACAACTTTACTTTCGTCGGAAATCCGGCTCCGCCCATTCCGACGACTCCTGCTTCCCCAATTGCATTCAGGATTTCTTCCTTTGACATCTCGTCCAAAGGTTTTACTGCCGGATACTCTACTTCTTCATATTCTCCGTCATTCTCAACTACGATACTATTAACCGTAGCGCCCGTCGGATTCATATGTGGTTCAATTGCTTTTACAGTACCAGATACAGATGCATAAATCGGTGCTGATACGAATCCTCCGGCCTCTGCAATCTTCTGACCTCTCAGTACGCGTTCTCCGACTTCTACAATTGGACTTGCCGGAGCACCAATATGCTGGGATACCAGATACACCAGATCGCCCTGGGGTTTTACTTCGACAATCGCCTTTTCCTTTGCCAGGCTCTTGCCGTCATCCGGGTGGATACCACCCTTAAATGTTAACAATGCCATCCCTTTATCCTTCCTTCCTTTTTACTCTTTAATATACTATACAGGAATATGCACTGTTTTTCCAGTGAATACAGGCAATTCCTTGTATATTTCCACAAACATTTTGTCGTTTTTTTAACAGACAGAAAAGATAGAGGCTGATACGCCTCTATCTTGTATTTCGATCAACATATTCTCTTTTCAGATTATTCTGCTGTATCTTCTTCTCCAACTTCTTCCACGCTTTCTGCCGGTTCTAAAGCTTTCATACTCAAGCTGATCTTCTTCTCAGACTCATTCAGATCAACAATCTTCGCTGTGATCTCCTGTCCAATAGCCAGAACGTCAGACGGCTTATCCACATGTGCTCTTGAAATCTGAGACACATGAAGCAGTGCATCCACACCAGGTGCAAGCTCTACAAATGCGCCAAAGTCTGTCATTCTTGCAACTTTACCTGTAATTACAGTTCCTACTGCATAATCCTCTGCTGCATTTGCCCATGGATTTGCCTCCGGGAATTTCAGAGTCAATGCAACCTTGGTATCGTTAATATCCTTGATCATAACTTCTACCGTCTCACCAACCTGGAATACCTTCTTTGGATTCTCAACGCGTCCCCAGGACATCTCAGAGATATGAAGGAGTCCATCTACTCCGCCAAGATCGATAAACGCACCAAAATCAGTTACGTTCTTAACGGTTCCTTCCATTCTGTCTCCAACCTGGATCTTTGCAAACAGTTCTTTCTGCTTCTCGGCACGCTCTGCAACTAACAGTTGTCTTCTGTCACCGATCACACGGTTTCTTCTTGGATTGAACTCACTGATTACGAATTCAATCTCCTGATCCTGATATTTGCTCAGGTCTTTCTCATAAGTATCAGATACCAGACTTGCCGGAATAAATACTCTTGCCTCATCGACAACAACGCTTAAGCCTCCGCCAAGGATCTGCGCTACAGGAGCTTTCAGAACTTCATGGTTCTCATAAGCTTCTTTCAATCTCTCGTTACCCTTCTCAGCAGCCAGTCTCTTATAAGTCAATAATACCTGACCTTCTCCGTCGTTTACTTTCAGTACCTTTGCTGTCATCTCATCTCCAACAGACACCATCGTTGTAAGATCTGCACCTGATTCATTGGTGTATTCACTTCTTGTGATAATGCCGTCTGCCTTATAGCCTATATTTAAGATGATCTCATCCGGCTTAACGTCGATGACCGTACCATCTACGACCTCTCCATTTCTAATCGTCTTAAATGACTCTTCTAACATCTGTTCAAAAGTTAATTCTGACATTATTTTGAACCTCCTCAATTATATTGTTGGGCGTGGATGCCCCTGCTGTAATACCTACTGTTTCCACGGACCCTAATTGATTCATATTCAAATCGCCGAGTGTCTGTATATAGTACGTATTAAGACATGCATTCCTGCATATTTCAAATAACTTCTGAGTGTTGGAGCTGCGCTTGTCGCCAATGACGATCATCGCATCCACACTCTCTGCAATTTTCCGCGCCTCTTCCTGGCGTTCTTTCGTTGCATTGCAGATCGTATTTAAAACAATTATATCATACCCCTTTTTTTCAATGATTTCAACTAAATCTTTGAATTTATTGTAATTAAATGTCGTTTGGGATACGATACAAACTTTCTGACTCTGATCTGGAAGAAAAAAGCTTTTCGCATCCTCTGGTGTCTGAATAACCGTAACCGGACTTTCTGACCATCCCCAGATCCCTTCCACTTCAGGATGCTCGCCATTTCCTATGATCACAATGTGGGATCCTTTCGCGCTTTCTTCTGCCACAATGCGATGAATTTTCTTCACAAATGGGCAGGTGGCATCCACACAGTCAACCTCTTTTCTTTCCAGCATATCACAGATCCTTTTGGGTACGCCATGGGATCGAATAATCACCACTCCCTCTGTCAGCGCTTCCAGCTCCTCTTCGCTGTCCACAACTTCTACACCATGCCGCTTCAGATCCTTGATCACTTCTTCGTTGTGAATAATCGGTCCATAGGTGTAGATTTTTTCCCCTTTATGAAGAGCAATCTGTTCATAGACTGTATCTACCGCCCGCTTTACGCCAAAGCAAAATCCCGCCGTCTTTGCCAGTTCTACCTTCATCTTTCGCCTTTTGCTCCTTCCTCTGCCTTCTATCTGCAAAGCTTCACAATTGCAGACACCACTTCATCAATCGTCATATCGGAGCTATCCAAAAGGACTGCATCTTCTGCCTGACGAAGCGGTGAAATCTCCCGGTTTTCATCCCGTTCATCCCGCTCTTTAATATCTCGTTCAATCTCAGTAAGATCGCAGGCCACCCCTTTTTCTCTTAACTCATCATAACGTCTCTTTGCACGAGTCTCTACACTGGCCGTTAAAAACACTTTCACATCCGCATCCGGAAGCACACAGGTTCCAATATCCCGTCCATCCATAATAACGTTCTGTGTCCGTGCCAGCCCCTTCTGAAGTTCCAGAAGCTTTAGCCGCACTTCCGGAATTGCAGACGTTACAGAAGCCATATTTCCTACCGCCTCATCTCTAAGCCTCGCTGTAATATTCTTCCCGTTAAGATAGACCTGCTGAAGACCATCTTCATAGCAAATTGTCACATCTGCACTTTCACATGCTTTTACCACTTTCTCTGTCTCATTTGGCAAAATTCCCTGATCCAGAAAATGAATTGCAAGACCACGATACATCGCGCCTGTATCTACATAAACATAACCTTTTTCTTTTGCTACCAGCTTTGCAATCGTGCTTTTCCCCGCACCTGCTGGTCCGTCAATTGCCACATTATATCCCATACTTTTCCTCCTACTCTTCCCTTCTAAGCATCTGAATCACTGTAATAATCGTAAATGTGGATGCCGTCATAAACAGGGCACCTGCCCCGAATCGAACTGCACCCCCATATCCACCGCCGGCTATCAGACCAAATCCTATTGCTGAAGAAATCGCTACCAGCAGAATGTCCAACACTCCCAACATGATTTTCCGACTTCTTTTCATAAGCATCCTCCTTTTTACGCAGATTTACACTGACATTCCTGCCGCATATCCCGTAGACCACGCAATCTGCAGATTAAATCCACCGGTTACTGCGTCAAGATCCAGTACCTCGCCTGCAAAGTAAAGCCCTCTGACCAGCTTTGACTCCATCGTTCCCGGATCAATCTCTTTTACTTTCACGCCACCCTTGGTAATAATCGCTTCATTATATCCTCGAAGACCAATTAATGTCACCGGAAGATTTTTAATCAGCGACACAAATCGCTGGCGTTCTTCCCTGGAAATAATGTTTACCTTTTTCTCTTCATCAATTCCACTCAATTCAATCATCACAGGAATCAGTTTTGCCGGAAAGAGCTTTCCAACCGCATTCTTAAACTGACGATTCTGATTCTCTTCAAAATCCCGCAGTACCCGCTTTTCCAGCTGTTCCACAGAAAGAGCCGGTTTTAAATCTATTACAAGCTTTAATTCTTTTTCTTTTAGCTTCTTTCCTACAATGCTGCTGGCACTTAACATCAGAGGACCACTCACGCCGTAATGGGTAAACAGCATTTCACCGAACTCCTCATAAAGCCGCTTCTTTCCATCATAGATCACTGCGCTGACATTGCGAAGCGACAATCCCTGAAGCCTCGGAACCCAGTCTTCCTTCGCCGTCATTGGAACCAATGCCGGCATACACGGCGTGACACTATGTCCATTCTCTTGTGCAAAGCGATGTCCGTCTCCGGTAGATCCTGTTGTTTGGTAGGAAAGTCCTCCAGTCGCCACAATACAGGAATCCCCCTTAATCTGGCTGCCATCTGCAAGTTCAATGAAGGAAAATCTTCCCTCATCCGATACCACACGCCGAACCTCTGTGTACAAATGGATCTGAACTCCCCTGCGCCGCATCTCTGCTTCCAGTGCACGGATTACATCCGAAGAATGGTCTGATTGAGGAAAGACTCTCTCTCCTCGTTCGACTTTGGTTTTCACGCCAATCTGTTCAAAGAAATCAATCACATTCTGATTGGTATATCCACAAAAGCTGCTGTATAAAAACTTGGAATTCGTCACGACCGCATCAAACAGCGTCTCCATATCACAGGCATTGGTAATATTGCATCTTCCCTTTCCTGTAATAAAAAGTTTCTTTCCCAGTTTTTCATTCTTTTCGTATACATGAACCTCGTGTCCGTTCCCTGCCGCCGCAATCGCCGCGAACATTCCGGCGGCTCCGCCGCCAATCACCAGTGTCTTACTCATCATCTTCTCCCGTCTTCGTCTTCATGGTCAGCTCTACTTTATCTCCTACCATATTCAGCTCATCTTTACTGTAAACCTGATATTCATCCCAGATCTGTTCCAGTGTCTCCAACGTAGTAATGACTTCCTCCTGCTTTTTCATGCACAGAGCCACCACTAACGCATTCACCACACTAAGTGGAGCCACCAGCGAATCCACGATGGACGCCATATCACTTCTTGCAATCAGATTACAGGAAGAATAAATCGTCATCGGAGAATGTACACTATCCGTCAGCGTGATCACCTTCGCCTTGCGATTGCTTGCAAACTCTAACGCCTTTAAAGTTCGCATCGAATATCTCGGAAAACTGATTCCAATGACCACATCCTTCTCTCCCACCCGGATAATCTGCTCAAAAATCTCACTGGAACTATTGGTATTCACCAATTTTACATCCGGACAGATCAGATTCAGATAAAAGCCCAGAAAACTTGCAAGTGGAGCACAGCTTCTAATTCCAATGATGTAAATGGATTTGGCGTTTAAAATAGTGTCTACTGCCAATTCAAATACACTGTGATCAATGGATTCCATTGTCATCTTAATTTTTTCAATATCCGACTGCAAAACGGATGCAAGAATCTCTCCCTGGCTGATTCTACCATAAGTTACTTCCATCCGCTGAATGGAGTTTAACTTCGTACGCACCAGTTCCCCCAGAGCTTTCTGAAACTCCGGGTATCCATTATACCCAAGCGCAGTCGCAAATCGAACAACCGTAGATTCACTGACTCCTACTTCTTCTCCCATCTTGGCCGCCGTTAAAAACGCCGCTTTATCATAATACTCCCGGATAAAATCAGCCAGCTTCTTCTGCCCCTTGCTGAACTTTCCATATCCTTCCTCTATCTTCTGCAATAATTCATTCTTATTTCCCATATATTTGCTGTCCTTCTCAAACTAGATTTCTTTCAAAATTATAATAAAATTATTATATAGCGAATTCCGATAAGATTCAAGCAAAGAAAAAAGCCCTGCTAGGGAACCTCCATCCAAAAGGATGGTGATTCCCCTCACAAAGCCTTTCTATTTTCTGTCAGGAAATATGTTCTTATACGGGATAGCTTCCGTTTTCTGTATCAGCTACGGTCTGATCCACTTTGGTCTGCTGCGCTTCTCTATATTTGAAGAAATCCGTTGCAACCTGTGGGAAGAGTGCATATGTCAATACATCTTCATCCTGCTGGCTCCACTGTGCCATCTCCTGTCTTAATGTATCCAGCTCATCTGGAATCAGGTCTGCCGGACGGCAAGTGATAATCTCAGCGTCATCGCCAAGAACTTTCTTTCTTACCTCTTCATTAAATGGTTTTACAGTAGCACCATACTTTCCACTTAATACATCCTTCGTCTCTTTTGTCGCCATCTTATAACGCTCGCCCATCAGCACGTTAAATACAGCCTGTGTACCAACGATCTGAGAAGAAGGAGTAACAAGCGGCGGCTCTCCTAAGTCTTTCCGAACCTTTGGAACTTCCTCTAATACTTCATAGTATTTGTCCTCTGCGTTCTGCTCTTTCAACTGAGAAGTCAGGTTGGAAAGCATTCCTCCCGGTACCTGGTATAACAACGTCTTAATGTTGACACCAAGGTTCTTTGGATTCAAAAGTCCGCTTTCTAATGCTTCGTCACGAATTGGACGGAAGTAGTCAGCGATCTCTGCCAATAGGTTCTGATCAAATCCTGTATCGTACGGCGTTCCCTTAAAGGTCTCAACCATAACTTCTGTTGCCGGCTGAGAAGTACCAAGCGCAAATGGTGACATTGCAGTATCAATCACATCCACACCTGCTTCTACTGCCTTTAAGTAAGTCATAGAAGCCACACCAGAAGTATAGTGTGTGTGCAGCTGGATTGGAAGATCTACTGCTTCTTTCAATGCTCCGATCAACTCGGTTGCTTTGTAAGGAACTAAAAGTCCTGCCATATCTTTGATACAGATAGAGTTTGCTCCCATATCCTCGATTCTCTTTGCGATGTCTACCCAGTAATCCAGCGTGTATGCATCTCCCAATGTGTAGGACAAGGCAACCTGTGCCTCAGCCTTTTCTTTATTTGCTGCAGACACTGCTGTCTGAAGGTTCCGAAGGTCGTTCAGACAGTCAAAAATACGGATGATATCAATTCCGTTTGCAGCTGATTTCTGAACAAAATACTCTACTACATCATCTGCATATGGACGATATCCAAGAATATTCTGTCCACGGAACAGCATCTGCAGTTTGGTGTTCTTAAAACCATCACGGAATTTACGAAGTCTCTCCCATGGATCTTCCTTCAGGAAACGAAGGGATGCATCAAAAGTAGCTCCACCCCAGCACTCTACAGAATGATATCCGACCTTGTCCATCTTTTCTACGATCGGCAGCATCTGTTCTGTCGTCATACGTGTGGCAATCAGAGACTGGTGAGCATCTCGCAGAATCGTCTCTGTAATCTTAATTGGTTTCTTTTCTATTTCTGCCATTATATCTTCCTCCATATATAATTATTATGTTATTACATTACTCCGAAAATAGCCATAAATGTTCCGGCAGCTACTGCTGTACCGATAACACCGGCAACGTTCGGTCCCATTGCATGCATCAGCAGGAAGTTTGTAGGATCCGCCTCTGCCCCCACCTTTTGTGATACTCTGGCAGCCATCGGCACTGCTGATACACCGGCAGAACCAATCAGCGGATTTACCTTGCCATGCGTTGCAACACACAATAATTTACCAAACACAACACCTGCCGCGGTTCCGAACGCAAATGCGATCAGTCCCAGGAATACGATCTTTAATGTATCCATGTTCAGGAAAGCTTCTGCACTCGTGGTTGCTCCTACAGATGTTCCCAGCAAGATAACAACAATGTACATCAATGCATTGGAAGCTGTATCAGTCAACTGTCTTACCACTCCTGATTCACGGAATAAGTTACCCAGCATCAACATACCAACCAATGGCGCTGTAGTAGGAAGGATCACACATACGACGATGGTAACAATGATTGGGAACAGGATCTTCTCTAACTTGGATACTGGTCTTAACTGCTCCATCTTAATCTTACGTTCTTTTTCCGTTGTCAATAATTTCATAATCGGCGGCTGAATAATCGGCACCAGAGACATATAAGAATATGCCGCTACTGCGATTGGTCCAAGAATCGCCGTCTGCTGTAATTTACCGGCAAGGAAGATGGACGTCGGTCCGTCTGCTCCACCGATAATAGAAATTGCTGCCGCTGCCTTATCAGAGAATCCCATTGCCATAGCTCCCAGATAAGCCGCAAAAATTCCAAACTGTGCCGCTGCACCAAGAAGGAAACTCTTCGGATTCGCAATCAGCGGTCCAAAGTCGGTCATCGCTCCTACACCAAGGAAAATCAATGACGGAAGGATGGACCATTCGTCCAGCATGTAGAAGTAGTAGAGCAAGCCGCCCGTTCCGTTTGCAGCATCCTCTGCATGCAGCATAATATCCGGATAGATATTAACAAGCAGCATACCAAATGCAATTGGAACCAGAAGCAGAGGCTCAAACCCATGTCTGATTGCCAGATATAGGAACGCACATGCAACCGCAATCATGATCAAATTGCCCCATGTAAGACTGAAAAAAGCGGTCTGATGCACGAGGTTTCCTAATGTTGTTGTTATATATTCCATTTTTTAACCTCCAGTCGTTTCAGTAAACGTCTTCTGTCTATATGCTAGTTCAATGTAGCCAATACCTGTCCTGCATCAATTGCATCGCCTACAGCTACATCAATACTTGCCACGGTTCCGTCTTCCGGTGCTACAACTGGAATCTCCATCTTCATCGCTTCGATAATGACAACCGCGTCACCCTTCTTTACGCTCTGTCCTACATTTGCCTCAAGCTTAAATACTTTTCCTGCTGCTCCTGCTTTTACTTCAATAGAGCCTGCTCCTGCTGCCTTAGGCGCTGCTTTTGGAGCTGCCTTAGGTGCTGCCTTCGGAGCCGCTTTCGGTACTGCTGCAGGTGCTGCTACATTTCCGTTTTCTTCTACTGTTACATCATATACATTACCATTTACTGTGATTGTATAGTTTTTCATCTTTCTTAATCCTCCTGTTTTTTCGGTATTGGTTACTTCTTACCACTTATTCGATGGACGGCGTCTAATACTTCTCACAGTAAATCCGTCCGTACTGCTGCTTCCTTCTGAAGCTGCGATTGCCGCTGCAATAACTGCAACTAACTCTGTATCATCTGTTACGTCCTCTGCTTCTTCCACGCTTGGTGCTGCCTCTGGCTGTACTGCCGGAGCTGCCTTTGGAGCATCCTTTTTCTTCTTGAATGCCGCTTCAATAGCCGGAATAAAACGGAACAGTGAAATCAATGCTGAAATAAAGATCAGTACCACAAACACGGTTCCCATACCAAGTACGGTATTCAAACCTGCTTTTTTCAAAATCTCTCCCGTTGTATATTCCGCATCTACCGTCATGCTTTCCAAATACTGGTTTTCATCAAACACAAATGTAATATGCGCATCCCGATCTGCAAATTCAGCCTCTGTAGATACTTGTAATTCATCCTTGGAGGCCTCGTACGTATAGTCTCCATGACTTACGTATTCGCCACATTCCTTCTCTGCTGACTGCCATGCATCCAAAGCACCCAAAAATCCATCTTTGGTAAATGGAAGTCCTGCCTGTGTCAGCTGAGACTCCAGTGCAAAGTCTGTCATCGTCTCCCACTGTTCTATCGTATCATCCTGCATATTAGCACAATACTCGATCAGAAATTCCGCGCTCTGCTGCGCTGTAGCTTCGTCATACTCCATTGTATCTTTACTGCTTCCACAGCCGGTAAAGCACAGCGTCACTGCAAGTCCACAGAATAATAAGCTAATTTTCTTTCTCACTTTGCCTCACCTCTCTAAACCGTTCCATGCTTTTTCATCGGACGATCTTCTCTCTTTGTGAATAACATTTCAAAAGCACCGATCACATACTTTCTAGTATCTTCCGGCTCAATAATCGTATCCACATATCCTCTTCTTGCCGCAGATAACGGGCTGGACTGTAATTCCTTATATTCTGCTGCTTTTTCTTTCAATGTTGCAGCGTCTGCTCCTGCATACATAATCTTTGCTGCAAGCGCTGCATCCATCATTCCAATCTCTGCATTTGACCATGCATAGACCATATCTGCACCTACAGATTTGCTGTTCATGCTCACATAAGCTGTTCCAAACGCTTTGCCGATCACAACATTTACCTTCGGAACGGTTGCATTTGCGAATGCATAAGTCAGTCTTGCTGTCTGTCTTGCAAGATCTTTCTCTTCTTCCATGCCTGCCTTGAAGCCAGATACGTTGGTAAGTGTCAGAACCGGAATATTAAATGCATCACAGAAAGATACGAACTCTGCTGCTTTCTTTGCTCCGTCTGCTGATAAAGAGCCATCGAATTCTGCAACCACTTCTGCCTCTTCATTATAAACCTTGGAACGGTTTGCAACTGCTCCAACAGTCATTCCGTTCAAACGGATAAATCCTGTTACCATATCCTGTGCGAAATATTTCTTTGTCTCAAAGAAGATACCTTCATCAGAGATGGATGCCAGTGCAATCGCTGTATCCTCTGCTGCATTCTCGATTCCTTCGCATGCACGGTTCAAATCATCGTTGCATTCATCATAAGAAACATCTTCCTCATTGTTGCATGGAAGCATGCATACCAAAGTACGGATGTTTTCCAACATTTCTTCCTCTGTTCCCATATCATCTACAAGACCTGCTGTCTCTGCCTGATATTTTGCAGAAGAGGTATCGTTCTTGGAGATCTCATTTCCAGGAATTGCATTTGGAGAATTGACAAAGAGTCTGCCTTTCTTTTCTTCCATAAATGTAAAGTCTGTCATAGCCGGAACTACGGATAATCCTCCTCCGCATGTACCGAATACAGCTGTAATCTGTGGAATCACACCAGAAGCCAGTGCCTGTTTCAGATAAAGTCCGCCGAATGCCTCCAGCGCGTCTGTCGCCTCCTGAAGTCTCATTCCGGCACAATCGATCAATCCGATCACTGGTGCCCCCATCTTCATTGCCATATCATAAATGTTAGCAATCTTCTTTGCATGCATCTCACCGATTGCTCCGTTTAACACGGATACATCCTGGCTGTATACATATACCAGGTTTCCATCGATTACTCCGTATCCGGTGATAACACCGTCTGCCGGAGTTGCTTTGTCCTGCAGATTGAAATCTGTATTTCTGGCTGTTACAGCGCCACCGATTTCAACAAAACTGCCTGCATCAAGCAAAGAATTAATTCTTGCGCTTGCTGCGCTTTCTGTTGCCATGTTGCCCATAGTCAAATCCTCCATTTTCTAAGATATTAAAAGTTGGTTAATACCAAATTTTTTGCCAATTATATTATATATCTTTTCTTCCGATTTCGCAACAGTTTTTCCCTATTTTCGTTAAGAAATTGACAAACAAATGTGGACACCTTTTTTCAAGATGCCCACACGCTTTTTCCCCTTGTTTATATTCTCGTTTTTCTGCCTATTTCTGGCTTCTGAACTGCATCGGCGTCATATCGTACGCCTTCTTAAACAGCCGGTTAAAATGTTCTACATTTTGATACCCAACTGTGAGCGCAATATTCTCTACCGTCATATTACTGCTCTTAAGAAGCGCTCTTGCCTTCTTCATCCGAATCTGTTTTACCAGCTCGCCAAAGGTCATTCCGGATTTTTCCTTGATGTATTTGGACAGATACGGCTTTGACAAATAGAATTTTTCCGCCAGATCATCCAGTGTAATATCAATATAGTTTGCCTGAATATAATTCAGCATCTCGATCATCCTTGGATCTTTACATCCTTCGGAATTCCCGATTTCATCAATTTTATTGACCGCTACTGTCAGCGCCTCCATAGACGCGCTGATAATATCCGCATCAATACCAACTCCCCAGAAGGTCTTTCCCTTGAAAACGATTCCCACATATGCCACCGCTTTAGATGATGATCCTTTCGTCAGGGAATGCTCCTCATAAAAGCTCAGCTCATAACTAATATTAAAATATTGCTTGATTGCATTGCTGACCGCATCCAGACGTCCATTTCCCATAGCCGCTATGGTGTGCACCTTATTCTCATGGTTCAGCGTCACCTCTGCAGTAATTCCATCTGCCTGTTTAAAATGGCACTCGTCAATATGGAACACCGGCTTGGTATTCACATAATGATCGGAGAAAATCTGGTATACCCAGTCGGCCGTCAATTCCTTGTGTGCTTTATCAGAAATATCCTTCACCAGATATCCCACCTCGGAACGCATTTCCTGCGGAAGATTGATTCCATGGCTCTGCTTCAGAATATAGTTCACACCGCCCTTACCGGACTGACTGTTAATCCGAATCACATCCGAATCATACTGACGCCCCACATCCTGCGGGTCAATCGGAAGATACGGAACAGACCATGTTTCGCACGCCTTCTCTTCGCGGTATGCCATTCCCTTGGCAATCGCATCCTGATGAGATCCTGAAAAAGCGGTAAACACCAGGTCTCCTGCATAAGGCTGACGCTCATATACATGCATCCTGGTCAGTCGCTCATAAGTTTCCCGAAGACGCTTCATGTCTGAAAAGTCAAGCCCCGGATCTACTCCATGTGAGAACATATTCATTCCCATTGTAATCAGATCCACATTTCCGGTCCGCTCTCCATTGCCAAACAGCGTTCCTTCGATTCTGTCTGCTCCTGCCAGCACACCAAGTTCCGCCGTCGCCACGCCGCATCCTCTGTCGTTATGCGGATGCAGACACAGAATCACGCTGTCACGGTATTTTAAATGTTTATTGACATATTCCAGCTGACAGGCAAATACATGCGGCATTGCATTTTCTACCGTAGTCGGAATATTGATAATCGCTTTATTGTCCTGCGTCGGCTTCCACACATCTAAAACTGCATTGCAGACGTCCACCGCGTAGTCCACTTCCGTCCCCGGAAAACTCTCCGGACTATACTGGAAGGTAAAGTTTCCATCCGTCTCAGATGCCAGTTCAAGAAGAAGCTTTGCTCCGTCTACTGCAATCTGCTTAATCTCTTCTTTGCTTTTCCGAAATACCTGTTTCCTCTGCGCAACCGACGTGGAATTATACAGGTGAATCACAGCGTGAGGCGCTCCTTTTACAGCCTCAAAGGTCTTCTTAATGATGTGTTCTCTGGCCTGCGTTAATACCTGAACCGTCACATCATCCGGAATCATATTCTTCTCAATCAGGGTTCGCATAAACTGATATTCCGTCTCAGACGCTGCCGGGAATCCTACTTCTATCTCTTTTAATCCGATGTCTACCAGCATCTGAAAGAATTCCAGCTTTTCCTCCAGGCTCATAGGTTCAATCAACGCCTGGTTTCCATCTCTAAGATCCACGCTGCACCAAATCGGAGGCTTTTCAATATATTCCTTTTTCACCCAGTCATAAGTTACCTCCGGCGGCATAAAATATGCACGTTCATACTTCTGATAATTCTTCATTGTTGCATTCCTCTCCTTCTTATATCCTATTTTGAAAGGCTTTGCTTGCGAAAGTCATTCGGATAATATTCATCAACTTTGTTGTTTATTTTTAACGCTCTTTTATCCTATCATATGTGTTTTTAAAATTTAAGTGACATTTTTAATCACTTTTATTGATCTTTTTTAACCTTTTATCCCAATTATCCGATTTCCGACAATTATTTCTGGTCTCCAAGGGAAGATTTTCTAGAAATCACAACCTTTTCTTCATAACACTCAAAGATCTGATCCACCTGTTCCTGTTCCGGCTTCGGCGTCAGCAAACTGACCACAGGTACCACCACAAGTCCCGCCGCCATGGCAAATGCTCCTGCATTAATGGGAGACTCGATATAACCGATCACCATGTTTGACACCGTAATTCCTACACCAACGGCAAAGCTTGCCCACACAGAGGCTTTCGTCACCCGTTTCCAGTATAATCCGTAGAGGAACGGCGCCAGGAATGCTCCCGCCAGCGCTCCCCAGGAGATTCCCATCAGCTGGGCGATAAATGTCGGCGGATTCCATGCCAGAAGTACCGACACCGCAATAAAAAATACGACCAGAATCTGCATCACCCGAATCTGTTTCTTTTCACTCATCTCCTGCATCAACGTATCCTTCAGGAAATCAAGGGTCAGTGTGGAACTGGAAGTCAACACCAGTGACGCCAATGTCGACATGGAAGCGGACAGAACCAACACCACCACAATTCCGATCAGAATATCCGGAAGGGAGGAAAGCATATGAGGAATAATACTGTCAAATACCACCACGCCAGATGCATCGTAAATTTCTTTCCCGTCAAACAGACGTCCAAATCCTCCAAGGAAGTAACATCCCCCAGAAATAATCACCGCAAAGATCGTGGAGATCACGGTTCCTGTATGGATGGATTTCTCATCCTTGATTGCGTAAAACTTTCCAACCATCTGCGGCAGCCCCCAAGTTCCAAGAGAAGTCAAAATAACAACTCCCAGAAGGTTCAAAGGATCTGGTCCGAAGAAAGAAGTAAATGCTCCCGGCTGCCCCAGTGTCACCGGAATATCACTTGGAATCTCAGCCATCTTCTCTATCGCTTCCAAAAATCCTCCCTGACCGCTAAGCACAGCGGCAATGACTGCCACAATTCCAATCAGCATAATAATTCCCTGAATAAAATCATTAATAGCCGTCGCCATATAACCTCCCAGAATCACGTAGATTCCTGTAAAGACCGCCATCCCTGCCACACACACTGTATAAGGTATGCGAAACGCCATTTCAAAGAGCCGTGACAGCCCATTGTAGATAGACGCTGTATAAGGCACCAGAAAGACGAACACGATCACCGACGCCGCAATCTTTAAGGCGCGGCTTCCGTATCTGTTCCCGAAGAAATCCGGCATTGTTCTGGAACCTAAGTGCTGCGTCATTACCTTCGTCCGTCTTCCCAGAACGACCCACGCCAGAAGACTTCCAATCACTGCATTTCCAATTCCAATCCAGGTAGAAGACAACCCGTACTTCCAGCCAAACTGTCCGGCATATCCAACAAATACTACTGCAGAGAAATAGGAGGTTCCATATGCGAACGCTGTCAGCCACGGTCCCGCCGACCGTCCACCCAGCACAAATCCATCTACGCTCGTTACATGCTTTCTTGCATAAAGTCCGACTGCTACCATAACAGCAAAAAATACGATTAGTAATGCAATCTTAATCCCCATATCTTTTCTCCTTTTCTCTTTGTTTCGTCTTGCTTTAAAGCGTTACGCTTTAAGGCATTAAAGTTTTCTTCATAAGAATAACACACTGCCAAAAGAAATGCAAGTAAAAGCAGGGCAGAAAGCCTTTTTGCCTTCTGCCCTGTTTTTTAACGCATTTTCTCGACCCGGTCCTGAATCGTTTTATTAAAATTCTCTACCTTCCGGCTGTATTCTTCTGTCATAAACTTAGAATTCAGCATAAAGTCTGCTGTTGCCAGGTTATTCGCTACCGGAATGTCATACACTACCGCGATTCTAAGAAGCGCTTTCACATCCGGATCGTGAGGCTGTGCCTCCAAAGGATCCCAAAGGAAGATCATAAAATCCACCTGGCCCTCCACAATCTTGGCGCCAATCTGCTGATCTCCTCCTAGAGGGCCGCTGTTATAAGCTCTTACCGGCAGTCCCGTTTTATCTGCGATCAGTCTGGCCGTAGTTCCGGTTCCACATAAGAAATGCCCTTTTAAGACATCCTTGTTCTTATCGCACCACTCAACCAGTTCCTTCTTCTTTCCATCGTGCGCAACCAGCGCAATGTGTTTCGCTTTTCCAATCTCGAAAGATACATAATTATCGTTCATCATCTGCATTTCCTCCTTCATAATATTTCATCAGCGCCTGAGTTCCCAATTCTCCATACCCTTCTGCTTCTAATTCCTCATAGTTGGCAAGCACCTGGCTTAACACGTCTAAGCTTAGACCACTTCTGTTCGCCTCAATAAGCGCCAGCTTCATATCCTTAACAAAATGTTTCAGGAAAAATCCCGGCGCATAGTCTCCTGCCAAAATCTTCGGTCCAAAAGTATCAAGCTGTTTACTTCCCGCAGCTCCGGTTGCCACTGATTTCAAAACGGTATCAAGATTCAGCCCTTTGGCTTTCGCATAGGTAAGCGCTTCACAGACGCCAGACAATGTGCCTGCGATCATAATCTGATTGGCCATTTTGGCATGCTGTCCACATCCTGCGCTTCCCTGATAATTGATATTCGTTCCCATGGCTTCAAAAAGAGGCAGGCAGGCCTCATAATCTTCCTGTTTTCCTCCCACGAGGATGGACAGCGTCCCCGCCTTCGCACCACCGTCGCCTCCGGTTACCGGCGCATCCAGCACGCGACACCCTTTCTGCTGTCCGGCTTCGCTGATCTTCTCAGCCAGCATAGGACTGGTCGTTGTCATATCAATCAAATAGGTGCCTTCCTTCACGCTGTCTAAAATATTGCCTTCTTCAAAATATACTTCCTCTACATCTTTCGGAAAGCCAACAATTGTGATTACCGCGTCGCATCCTGTCACACAATCCTTTATGGTTTCATGGAATACCGCTCCTTCTGCAATGACGTCTTCCACCTTTTCTTTGTGCCTTGCAAAAATATGAAGCTCATATCCCGCCTTCATCAAATTACGAACCATGGATTTCCCCATAATTCCAACTCCGATAAATCCGATTTTCTTCATTGTACTCTCCTTTTACATTCCGCTTTTATTGTTTTTCAACTACTTCTCCCTGTCTTTTGTAAATACTCTCCTGCGGAACAAACCCTCTGACGCTGGAAAGAGGATAAATATTCGTACGCTTTCCTACGACACTTCCCGGATTCAGCACAGTTCCACATCCTACTTCTACTTCATCACCAAGCATTGCACCGAATTTTTTCAGTCCGGTTTCCAGATTCCCTTCTGCAGTCTTAACCACAACCAGCTTTTTATCCGACTTCACATTGGATGTAATGGAACCGGCTCCCATATGTGCCTTGTATCCAAGGATAGAATCTCCCACATAATTGTAATGAGGTACCTGCACCTTGTTAAACAGAATGACATTCTTAAGTTCTGTAGAATTTCCTACCACTGCACCTTCTCCTACAATTGCATTTCCCCGAATAAACGCGCCATGCCGAACTTCTGCATCTTTCCCGATAATAGCTGGCCCATGAATATAAGCCGATTCAAATACATGGGCAGATTTCGCAATCCACACGTCCTCTCCCACCTGGTCATATTCCTCTTCCGGAAGTGTTTCTCCTAATTTTAAAATAAAATCATGAATCTTTGACAATACTTCCCATGGATAAACCGCGCCCTCAAAAATCTCTGCCGCAATGGTCTCATCCAATGTATATAATTCCTGAATTGTTAATACTTTCATCTCTTCTTATCTCCTTTTTTACTATTTGCCGTCGTCTTATAAAACTGCGCCGCCTTGTCATAACAGCCACGAAGCTGCCACTGATTTGCCAGCCCTTTGACTCCCTGCGTTCTGCTGACAATAAAATGATCCAGCTTCTGCATATATTCTTCCGGTGTGATCTCTCCGTCCGCCACGTAATTAAGTCCCTTTTCCCAGCTGGCTGTAAGCTCCGGATTCAAAAGCGATTTAATCGAGTGATCCACCACATCGTAAATCATCTCGCCCAACATGGTTGGCGTCACAATCTGCGTCTTTTTATTCAACGCCAGATATTTGTTGTGGAACAATTTTTTCAGGATTTCACCCCTGGTCGCACTGGTTCCAATTCCGCTTCCCTTAATCTGTGCACGAAGCTCCTCATCCTCGATCAGCTGCCCGGCATTTTCCATCGCAAGGATCAAAGACCCGGAATTGTAACGCTTCGGCGGCGACGTCTTTCCTTCTTTGATCGCGAGATTGGAAACCTCCAAAGACATCCCCTTTTTCAACGTCTGTATTTTCTGAAAAAAGGCTGCATCGGCGTCACGATCGTCTTCGGACTCCTCTTCCTGCTCTTCTTTTTCCTTCTTTGGCGCCTGTGGCTTCGCCACCTTCAGATATCCTTCCTCTGCCAGCACCTTAAAGCTTGAGAAGAAAGACTCTTCCTTTATCTTCGTCACAATCGCCACTTTCTGGTACACCGCAGGCGGGTAAAAGATACTTAAGAACCTGCGCACAATTACATCATACACCATTCCTCCCAATCGTGGAAGAGAAGAAAGTGCATTCATTCCCTGTCCCGTCGGAATAATGGCGTAGTGATCTGTAATCTGCTTATCATTTACATAGCGGGTTTTCTCCAGGCCTTTGTGACTCCCAAAAGATACAATTTCCTGAAGATACGGTACCGCCGGATCATATTTCATCAGACCATTTAAGTTTTTGTGAATCTCTTTTGCCACCGCAGTAGACAAAACTCTGGCATCCGTTCTCGGATAGGTCACCAATTTCTTTTCGTACATCTCCTGAACAATCCGAAGGGTCTCATCCGGGCTGATCTTAAAACGCTTGGAGCACTCGTTCTGAAGTTCCGCCAGATTAAATAAAAGCGGAGGATTCTTCTTTTCCTTCTTTTTCTCAATGGAGGCAATCTGACACTTTAGAGGTTTTCCCTCTTCCGTTCCTTCCCGAAGCCAGCGGATCAATTCTTCTGCCTTTTCTTTCGTCTTAAAGCCATTTTCCTTATACAAATCAAAGGACTCAAAATAACGGGAGCCTTGCACTGCTCTCCATTCTCCTTCAAACCCCAGTTCTGATCCTCCGATCGTACTGATTACCCGGTAGAAGGGAGTCTCAACAAACTCCCGAATCTCCCGTTCCCGACGTACTACCATCCCCAGAACGCAAGTCATAACCCGCCCCACAGAAATGACCGAATATTTTGTATGTAAATAATTGGAAATACTGTTCCCATATTTCAATGTCAGAAGTCTGGAAAAATTAATTCCCATCAAATAGTCTTCTTTTGCCCGCAGATAAGCCGACGCAGAAAGATTGTCATATTCTTTCAAATCTTTTGCTTCACGAATCCCTCGAAGAATCTCTTCCTCTGTTTGAGAATCGATCCACACCCTTCTTCGCTCTTTGCCGTGAACCCCCGCCTGTTGTTCCACCAGTCGGTAAATATACTCTCCTTCCCGCCCGGAGTCGGTGCACACATAAATGGTATCCACGTCCTCCCTGTTTAAAAGACCTGCCACAATCTTAAACTGCTTTGCCACTGCAGGAATCACCTCATATTGGAACTCCTGCGGAATAAATGGCAGTGTTTCCAGATTCCATCGCTTCAGCGCCGGATCATAGGCTTCCGGATAGCTCATGGTAACCAGATGGCCCACGCACCAGGTAACCACCGCATCTTCAGATTCCAAATATCCGTCCTGCCGTCTTGTCTTCATCTTTAATGCTTTGGCAAATTCCTGTGCAACACTTGGTTTTTCCGCGATATAAAGTGATTTCCCCATAAATATTATTCTAACTCCTTATATTTACTGTCTTTTATACCAGGCGGCAATACTCATTACCTCCGAAACAGACTCCTGATTCGTGCTGCAAGACTTTCTTTTTTCTCCTCCGGCTCTTTTCTTGCCGCCTGCAGAGCTTCTTCCATAAACACTGCCTGAGAATCAATAAATGGCTCGGACTGCTCCTTTTTTCGATAACTTCCGTCTCTTTGCAGCACCCTGGCTTTGATATTATCTTCCAGCATAATTTTCAAATAATGATTGATCTGTTCCCTAACCTCTTTATCCCGAACCGGACATGCAACTTCTACACGCTTCTCTGTGTTTCTCGTCATCATATCTGCAGAGCCAATATAAATTTTCTGCTCCGCTCCAGTTCCAAAACTGAAAATTCGCGGATGCTCCAGATAGCGCCCTACCACGCTCATCACCCGCAGATTGTCGGTATATCCCGGTACTTGCGGAAGTATACAACAAATTCCCCGGACAATCAAGTCAATTTTCACACCTGCACGAGACGCCTCTGATACTTTCTCGATAAAATCCGTATCCGTTACGGAATTCATTTTCATAATGATTCTTCCATTGCTTCCTTTCAAAATTTCCCCATCCATCAGGGCAAGCACCGTCTGTTTCAGACTGGTCGGCGCCACAATCAGATGCTGATAACTTCCATTCAGATTACTGATCGACATATTTTTAAAGAACTCTGCGGCATCCATTCCAATCTCTAGATTGGCAGTCATCAATGACAAGTCCGTATACATAGCGGCTGTCTTCTCATTATAATTTCCGGTACCAATCTGCGTAATATATTGAATCTCTCCTCGATTCCGGTAAGTGATAAGGCAGATTTTAGAATGTACCTTATATCCTTCAAATCCATAAATCACCCGACAGCCTGCTTCTTCTAGTCTCTCCGACCATTCAATATTATTCTGTTCATCAAATCTGGCCCGAAGCTCGATAAGTACCGTGACTTCTTTGCCATTTTCCGCTGCTGCACACAGATATTCCACCAGTCTTGCTTTCTTTGCCAAACGATAAATGGTAATTTTAATGGTCATAACATTCGGATCCACAGAGGCTTCTTTTATGAGCTTCAAAAATGGATTCATACTCTCATAAGGATAGAATAACAATAAATCCTTCTTCCGAATCTGCTTCATCATACTGCCGCTTGTCACTCTCGCAGATTCCTGCGGTGAAAATGCCGGGTAAGTCAATGATTTTTTCATAGGCTCCGGAAGATTTCCACTCATCGCAAAAATGTAAGAAAGTTTCATAGGCATTTTGGTACGGAAGATCTGATATGGTTTAATATCGAACTTCTCGCAGAAATATTTCTGCGTTTCGTCATTTAACTTCTCTGCCACTTCCAGACGCACCACAGACATTTTGCGACGTCTGTGAATGGTCTTTTGCATTAGTTTGCGGAAATCATCCGTAACTTCCAGGCCTTCATCATCCGGCGAAACGTCCCCGTTTCTAGTTACGCAGATATAATTAGCATCAGAAACCGTATACTGCTCAAATACCAGATCCAAGAACTCTAGAATCACCTTCTCCATGCGGATATAACGGATATCATGCCCCGGAAGATACAGCACATCTGAAATATACTGAGGCACAGGAACAATTCCCAGCATGGATTTCTCTTTCCATTTCAATGTCGCTGTCACATAGATTTCTTTATTAATCAGATGTGGAAACGGATGATTTGCATCCACAATCTGTGGAGACAGAACCGGAAGGACCTGCTCCTTGAAGTACTTCTTTACATATTTCTTTTCTGTCTGCTCAAGCTCCTTAAAGTCCAGCCCGCACACCCCATAAGGATGCAGCTGCTTCTTGATATCTGCGTAAGTCTTATCTCGTTCTTTGTAAAGCGGCGCAACCGCCTCATAAATCTTTGCGAGCTGCTCCCCTGCCGTCATCCCGGAACGGCTGTCCACCGCCTTTTCATCCGTGTGCACCATATCAAATAAACTTCCCACACGAATCATAAAAAACTCATCCAGATTACTGGTGAAAATTGCAACAAACTTCATGCGCTCCAACAGCGGAACGGTGATATCTCTTGCCTCTTCCAGTACCCTCTTATTAAATTCCAGCCATGATAATTCACGGTTCTGTGTGTAATTCAAGATTTCCTTTCTCATGGATAGCCTCCCATTCTTCTCACGGTGTTCGAGCTGAATATCTGACGAAAATGTCAAAAACTTCCACTTATAAAACGTGATATCAAGCATGCATTTTCTGAAAGAGGCAGATAAGATACAATATCTGCTGTATGAAATGTTCTAGATATTCAGCACTCAAATATGCCAAATAAGATAATAGAAAATATATTTTTTATCATCTTAACATAAGCAACACCCAGTCTCAAGTAGAAAGCATGTTAAGTTCTTGTTAAAATTGATTATTTCAACTACAAAAAGGACAGAAAAACTCTGTCCTTTTTGTCGCGATCTTATTTTGCCTTAATATATCCCTTCGCAGTCAGCGCCTCTGCACAGAGCACTGCTCCGCCTGCTGCTCCTCGAACCGTATTATGAGAAAGTCCGATAAATTTGAAATCGAACATAGTGTCTTCTCTCAATCGTCCAATGGACACACCCATCCCCTTCTCATAGTCCACATCCATTGTTACCTGCGGACGATTATCCTCTTCTAAATACTGGATAAACTGCTTTGGCGCGCTTGGGAGCTCTGCCTCCTGTGGGAATCCCTTGAAGTTTACCAGCTTCTCAATCAGCTGTTCCTTCGTAGGCTTCTTCTCGAAATTGATAAAGACTGCTGCCGTATGTCCATTCAATACCGGTACACGCACGCACTGACAGGTAATCTTTGGAAGACTTGCCTTGACGATCTCTCCATTTTCTACCTTTCCAAGCACACGAAGCGGTTCCTGCTCGCTCTTCTCCTCTTCTCCGCCAATGAACGGAATAATATTTCCTTCCATCTCCGGCCAATCCTTAAATGTCTTTCCTGCACCGGAAATTGCCTGATAGGTTGTTGCAACTACTTCCTTTGGCTCAAACTCTTTCCACGCTGCAAGGCATGGCGCATAGCTCTGGATAGAACAATTTGGCTTTACCGCAATAAATCCACGTGTTGTTCCCAGACGCTTCTTCTGATCGGCAATCACATCAAAATGATCGGCATTGATCTCCGGTACAACCATCGGTACGTCCGGTGTCCAGCGGTGCGCGCTGTTATTGGATACTACCGGAGTCTCTGTCTTTGCATAAGCCTCTTCAATCGCTTTGATTTCATCTTTTGTCATGTCCACCGCACTGAATACAAAATCAACTGTTTCCGCTACTGCTTCCACTTCATTGACATTATGTACAATCAGATTCTTTACGCCTTCCGGCATCGGAGTTGTCATCTTCCAACGTCCGCCAACTGCTTCCTCATATGTCTTTCCGGCAGATCTTGGACTTGCCGCAACTGTCACCACTTCAAACCACGGATGATTCTCTAAAAGCGCAATAAAACGCTGTCCTACCATTCCCGTTGCTCCCAAAATTCCCACTCTTAATTTCTGTTCCATGTTCCTTCCTCTCCTTTTCTTGGTTCTCTTTATGCAATTCCTCTATACTGTCTCGTATGTCTCTATATATTTCTTATAAACTTCAATGACCTGCTTCATCACCGTTTGCCCCGGAGCCCCCGTCGTAACTCGCTTATTCACACAGGTTTCCAGACTGATCGCTTCATAGATATCCTCTTCAAAAGCCGGAGAAATCTTCTGATATTCAGCAAGCGGAAGCTCATCTAATGCAAGCTTCTTCTCCAGACAGGTTAATACCAATTGTCCCACAATTCCATGGGCATCTCGAAATGCCACTCCATGATTCACCAGGTAATCTGCCGCATCCGTCGCATTGGTAAATCCATGCCTTGCACTGTCCTTCATACGATCCTTGTTAAACTGCATGGTTTTCAACATCCCGGTAAACAGGGAAATGCATCCTTTCGCATTGTCGATCGCGTCAAAAGCCCATTCCTTATCTTCCTGCATATCTTTATTGTAAGCAAGCGGAATTCCTTTCATAGTAACTAAAAGGCTGTTAAGCGCTCCATAAACCCGTCCCGTCTTGCCGCGTACCAACTCCGCAATATCCGGATTTTTCTTCTGCGGCATAATGCTGCTTCCGGTACTGTAGGCATCGTCAATCTCCACAAAACCATATTCGTTGGAATTCCAAATGATCACTTCTTCAGAAAACCTGCTTAAATGCATCATCATAATGGAAAGTGCAGACAAAAGCTCTAACAGATAATCCCGGTCAGACACTCCATCCATGCTGTTCATCGTAGGCCCGTCAAATCCAAGAAGCTCTGCCGTATAATCCCGATCTAACGGATACGTCGTTCCGGCCAGCGCACCAGATCCAAGCGGACAGGTGTTCATCCGTTTGCGAATATCTGTTAGTCTTTCGTGATCTCTTTTAAACATCTCGAAATAAGCTCCCATATGATGCGCAAGGGTAATTGGCTGCGCTTTCTGAAGATGGGTAAATCCCGGCATATAGGTATCCGTATTTTCCTCCATAATCACAAGCAGCGCTTCTAACATCTCTTTTACCAGACCATTCAGCACTTCGATCTCATCTCTGGTGTAAAGCTTCATATCCAAAGCCACCTGATCATTTCTGCTTCTTCCTGTATGAAGTTTTTTACCCGGTTCTCCGATTCGGTCAATTAAAGTTGCCTCCACAAAGCTGTGAATGTCCTCATATTGATCTGTGATCTCAAGTTTACCACTTTCTACATCCGCAAGAATCCCTTTTAATCCATCAATAATCGTTTCTTTTTCCTCTGCGCTTAGAATTCCCTGCTTTGCCAGCATCGTCACATGCACAATACTTCCTGTAATATCTTGTGCATAAAATCTTTTATCAAAAGAGATGGATGCATTAAAGTTGTATACGAGCTGATCTGTCTCCTTTGTAAAGCGTCCGCCCCATAATTGTGCCATATTCTCTGCTCCTTCCTGTTTTGTCATGTATACGATTGTACCATAATTCTGCATAAAATCAAGTATTTTGCTTATATTTATACATTTTATTACATGATTCTATGCTTTCTGTTGTTCTCTTTCCCGTTTGGAAAATTCGCATCCACAATAATCCTGCCGGTAGAGTCCGTATTCCTTCGATAATTCAATGGAACGTTTATACCCATTCTTTTTCTTAAAATCTGACAATAAATACGCAACCTGATATTCTTCTGCCAACCGCATTCCAATCTCATTTAACTTAACCGCGTTCTTCATCGGGCTGATACTAAGCGTCGTAGTAAAATAATCAAAATTTCCTTTTTTCGCGACTTCCGCCGCTTCCCGAAGCCTAAGTTCGTAGCATTTCATACAGCGCGCACCGCCTTCTTTTAACGTCTCCATCCCCTCTGCCATCGCATAGAAACGTTCTTTGTCATAAGCTCCCGCCATAAAGGAAATGGGATGTTTACTCTTCATTTGGCCAATCAGCGTCTGCTGCTCCAAAATCCGCTTGGTATATTCACTCTCCGGATAGATATTCGGATTATAGTAGAATACAGTAATTTGAAAATACTGGCTTAAATATTCCAATACATAACTGCTACAAGGCGCACAGCAGCTGTGAAGCAGAAGTGTCGGAACCTTCGCTTCCTTATCCAGCTGTTCCAAAGTCTTATCCAATTCTTTCTGATAGTTCATCGGGTCTTTCTCCCTTTCTCATATAATGGTTATACTTTTGAATTATACTGCTTCTGACTCCTTCTGACAAGCCTTAGCCATCCTAATCCTTTCACCAACCACCGTCTCCTGTCATAGAATACAGTATAGTCCATCCAGGAGGTTCCCATGAAACGAATCTTAGAATTAGAACACGTCCACTATGCCTATCACACACCGGAAGGGGAGACCCCTGCACTTACGGATCTTACCTTCTCTGTGAACGCCGGAGAATTTCTGGCTATCGTCGGCCCGTCCGGCTGTGGAAAAACCACACTGCTTTCTCTGATCGCAGGACTTCTGACCCCCGAGAAAGGACAGATCCGAATCTATCAAAAGCCCTTGAGCGAAAGCACGACAAATATCGGTTATATGCTCCAGCATGACGAGCTGTTTGAATGGCGCACCATCTATCAAAACGTACTGCTCGGTCTGGAAATCCAGCATATGTTAAACGCCAGTACACGCCAGCATGCCCATGAACTTTTGGAAACCTACGGATTAAAACAATTTGAAAACGCAAGACCTTCGGAACTTTCCGGCGGCATGCGCCAGCGTGCTGCACTGATCCGCACCCTGGTCCTAAAGCCAGATCTTCTTCTCCTAGACGAACCATTCTCTGCGCTGGATTACCAGACCAGGCTCAATGTAGGCGATGATATTGGGCAGATTTTAAGAAAAGAGAAAAAAACTGCCATCTTAGTCACGCATGACCTATCCGAAGCAATCTCCTTAGCTGACCGGGTCATCATTCTCTCCCGCCGTCCCGCTACCATACACCAGACAATCCCCATTTTCTTTGACCTTGACAACGATACTCCTCTGAATCGCAGAGATACTCCTGAATTTAAGTCTTATTTCAAATTGATCTGGAAGGAGATGAATGAACATGAATAACCTGTCTACCGGACAAAAAAATTATCTGCATCAACGCAGACAGCACCGGCGTATCGTCTCTTTTTCCCGGATTCTAATTCTCGCAGGATTTCTCCTCCTCTGGGAAGCGACCACTGCCGCTGGAATCATTGATTCCTTTATTTTCAGCAGCCCTTCTGCAATCGTACAGTGCTTCTTCCGAATGATTTTAGACAAAAGCATTTTTCTACATTTGTCAGTCACACTCTATGAAACGATCCTAAGTTTCCTGCTGGTAACAATTTTCAGCATTTTGGCGGCCGTACTCCTGTGGTTCAGCAAAAAACTATCGGAGATTCTGGACCCATTTCTAGTCGTATTAAACAGCCTTCCAAAATCCGCACTTGCCCCGCTTCTCATCGTATGGCTGGGGGCAAATCAGACAACCATCATCGTTGCCGGTATGTCGGTTGCCATCTTTGGAAGTATCCTGAATCTTTATACCAGCTTTACCACCGTCGATCCCGGAAAAATCAAACTCATCTATACCTTGGGCGGAAGGCGTTTGCAGGCTCTTTCCAAAGTAGTGCTTCCAAGCTCCATTCCCTCTATCATCAGCAATATGAAGGTGAATATCGGACTTTGTCTCGTAGGCGTGATCATCGGGGAGTTTCTGGCAGCCAGAAGCGGACTGGGGTATCTGATTATCTATTCCTCACAAGTTTTCAAAATGGATTGGTTATTAATGTCAATTGTTCTTCTTTGCATCATGGCAATGGGTCTATACGCAATCATTAACCTCCTAGAAAAATGGTGTATAAAGAAATTCTGATCATTCACCACAAAAAAGAGAGTCTATGGAGAAACCTTAACCTCTCCATAGACTCTCTTTTTTCGCAAGCTGGAAATCGGACTTGAACCGACGACCCCTTCATTACGAGTGAAGTGCTCTACCGACTGAGCTATTCCAGCATTTGTAACCTTTGACAGTCACAAATATTATTATACTCAATTCTGAGTTTTTTGCAAGACTTTTTTTCGTGAAATTACCCTTTCATATGCACTGCCAGCTGCGGATACGGGATTTCAATTTCATTCTCATCCAGAGTCAGCTTAATTTCTTCCAAAAGCCGCCATCTGGTTGCCCAATACTCCTCACTCTTCACCCATGCACGGGCGCCGATGATAACTGCACTGTCCGCCAAATCATCAACAAACACATTGATCTCTTCTTCCTTGATGGTAGAGGGATCCTCACGAAGCAGATTTTCTATCAGGGTCTTTGCCTTCTTAAGATCCGCTTCATAAGATATAGACACCTTCAGATCCATCCGTCTCTCATCCTTTGCCGTCGCATTGGTCAAACTGTTATTCGTTAAAATTCCATTGGGAATCACAATCGTCTTATTGTCAATGGTACTAAGCTTCGTGTAAAAGATCTGTATCTCCTTTACCGTACCTTCATTTTTATTCGTATCCTCAATGATATAGTCTCCTACTTCAAATGGTTTCAAAAGCAAAATCAACACTCCGCCTGCAAAGTTGGACAAACTTCCCTGCAGCGCCAGACCAATCGCCACACCTCCGGATGCGATTAACGCTGCCACAGACGCCGTATCCACGCCAAATTTTGCTGCGATGCTAAACAAAAGCAGAAAGTAAAGAATGAACTTCAAAAAGGAATCTACAAACTGCTCCACTCCTTTATCTGCCTTCGAGTGTTCCATAGACCGCCGCACAATTTTACGGATCCATTTGATCAAAAATCTTCCAATAAAGAAGAAGATCAACGCAAACAACACCTTGATGCCAAATGCAATGAGCGACGGAATATGATCCTGCAAATACTGTGCAAACCGACCTACTTCCTCCACTGTCTCCTGCGTCACTTCTTCTACTTCATTTGTTCCTGACAAAAGCATAATCCCAAATGCCATATCATTCCTCCTGTCGTATTCCTTCTTCTTCGATGCAACGGCTTTTTTGCCGTTCTTTCTATTTTAATGCCAAAAACGCGCTTAAATTCCCTCGTTTGCCACCAGTCGCCCGATGGGAAAACAACACATTCGGATTACAGTGTGTACAAAGATTTGTCACCGCAATCTGCTCCTTTGGAATTCCCGCTTCCTTAAGAACTAATTCATTGGCCTTCCAAAGATTCAGCTGATATTTCCCAGCTTCTCTTTGCTCTTCTTTCTGGTAAAACAGCTGCTGCCAATGGCATTTTTCAAAACTATCCCGGAACTTTGCAATTACGTCTTCACTTACCTCGTAGCAATCCTGGCAGATAGACGGTCCGACAGCTGCCACGACATCGGCAGGATTCGTTCCATAGACCTCCGTCATCTTCTCCACTGTCACTTTTCCCATCTTATGAACCGTGCCCCTCCATCCGGAATGGCTAAGCCCGATCACTTTCTTCACCGGATCTACAAAATATAACGGCACGCAGTCTGCATAAAACGTCACCAGACAGATTCCTGGTACATTCGTTACCATTCCGTCGGTCTCCATAAATCTTGTCCCGCGATCTTCTTCCCGAACCACCGCTACATTCGTCGTATGCGTCTGATAAGTAAAAGTAAAATCTTCCACTTTCACTCCCAGCGCACCGGCAAGGCGCCTTTTATTCTCCTCCACAGCTTCCGGCGCATCACCTCTTGTAGTACTGATATTCATCGTCGCACAATCTCCGGTGCTGACTCCCCCTAACCGCGTGGAAAATCCATGCTTTACAACATTCGTTCTTTCCAACAGCGGATAAGTCAGAAGCGGAACTCCATTTACCACCTTTTCTTCTAATACGTTTTGATCATCCTTATAAATTAATCCCAACATTTTTATTCTCCATAATCAAATGCGTTCTGGTACAGCCGAAACTGCTCCCCTTCAATGCTGACCACATCAAAGCGTACCGGCACATCCACAAGACCATGCACCGTCAGATAATAAAGCGCACATTTTGAAATCTTCTTCTGCTTACGAAGATCCACCGCTTCCTCCGGATAACCACTTCCTGCCCCCGAGCGATACTTCACCTCACAAAACACCAGGTACTCACCGTCTCTTGCTACAATGTCCACTTCTCCCTGACGGCATCTGTAATTGTATTCCAGAATTTTATATCCGTATTTTTCCAGATAGGCGCCTGCTTTCCTCTCATAAACGGCTCCTGTCCAACGTGTATTCTGATAGCTTTCCTTTTTCATCTTTTCTTCATACTTCTGATACAAAATTTTTGATAAAGGTTCTTCTATGAATCGGACTTGCCCCCTGACTTTTCAGCGCTTCTATGTGAGCTTTCGTTCCATATCCTTTATTTTTAGCAAAATCATATCCCGGAATCACCCCATCATACTCCGCCATCAAGCGGTCTCTCGTTACCTTTGCTACAATACTTGCTGCTGCGATCGACACACTTTTCGCATCACCTTTGATAATCGGAATCTGGCGGATCTCAACTTCCGGAATCGTCACCGCATCATTAAGCAGAAGATCGGGCTTTACCACAAGCTTGGAAATAGCCTCCCGCATCGCCTCATAGGTCGCCTGCAAAATATTAATTTCATCAATTCTTGCCGGACTTACCATTCCGATTCCTACCGCAACCGCCTTTTCCATAATTTCATCATATAGCTGCTCTCTTTTCTTTTCCGACAGCTTCTTAGAATCGTTAAGATAGAGAATCGGTTCATCTTTTGGCAGAATGACAGCTCCTGCTACCACTGGACCGGCAAGAGGCCCCCTGCCCACCTCATCAATTCCGCAAATATACGTACAGTCTGAATATTCTGTTTCGTATACACTCATGCCTTTGATGCGTTCCATCTCTTTTTCCAGCTTTTCCTGCTGCTTTCTTCTGCGCTCTTCTTCTCTCTTATTCATGCCGAATCACTCCCATCTTAGCAAACGGGTAGATTCTGACCCAAGCTTTTCCGATCAGATCTTCCCGATGCAGAATTCCAACACTTGGATCTCTGCTGTCAGAACTATGATTTCGGTTGTCACCCAATACAAAATATTCGTCTTCTCCCAACGTAATTGGCTCTGCAGCAATTCCAGGGGAATCCATGATCTCTGCGCCATAAATATCGCTGGTCAGCTGCTGTCCGTCAATATACGCATAGCCGTCTATCACCTGCACAGTTTCCCCCGGCAGACCGATAATCCGCTTAATATAATAAGTATTTTCTTCATATTTATAAGGAAATACAACAATATCATACCGTTTCGGATCTTTAAAACGATAACTCAACTTATCTACAATCAGATTATCTCCATCACTGAGCGTTGTCTCCATAGAATGCCCACTGACTCTGGTTCTCTGTCCGACGTAAGTAATAATCAGATACGTAAGACCAATCAAAATCAGAATATAAACAAGCCATCCAAATATCGTTGAAAAAATTCCTCTTTCCTTTTCTTCCCGTCTTCCCATAACTGCCTGTTTCCCCTTTCCGGCTTCTCTTTACTTCTGCAGCTTCTTTCCTTCTACTTTTCACCTTCTGCCGGGTATTCCAGCGTCAGTCTTCCAAGCCTGCCACTGCGGAAATCATCCAGCATCAGCATTGCCGCCTTCTCTGTATCCAGCCCGCTTCCTTTTAACAGACAATGTCTGCTCTGTGCAATTCGTTCCAAAACCACATATGGATCAGCCGACGGCTCCAGTGCATACTTTTCTTCTAACACTCCCGGATAATACGTATTCATAAATGTGATCGCTTCCGCTGCCAACTCTTCCGTCTGCAGAATCTCATCCTTAATGGAACCAATCAGCGCAAGACGAAGTCCCACTGCCTGATCTTCAAATTTCGGCCACAGAATCCCCGGAGTATCCAAAAGCTCTACCTGCTTATTCAAACGAATCCACTGCTTTCCTTTGGTAACTCCCGGCTTATTTCCAGTCTTTGCCGCAGCTTTTCCAGCCAGCGAGTTAATAAATGTGGACTTTCCAACGTTCGGAATCCCCACAACCATTGCCCGCACCGGACGGTTTAAAATCCCTCTTTTCCGGTCTCTCTCCATCTTTTCTTTGCAGGCTTCCTGAATCACATTCTGAATGGATTTCAGTCCACCTCCTTTTTTGGAATTTACTTTTACTACAGAATATCCCTGTCCTTTGAAATATTCCGCCCATGCATCATTCCATTTATCCTCTGCAAGGTCTGCCTTATTCAACAGAATCATTCTTGCTTTATTTTTTCCCAGCTCATCAATATCTGGATTTCGGCTGCTCATCGGAATTCTCGCATCCACAAGCTCAATTACCAGATCAATCAGCTTAATATTCTCCTGCATCATACGCTTTGCCTTCGTCATATGACCCGGATACCACTGAAAATGCATCTATCTGCCTCCCTTTAATCAAATACAAGCCCAAAGTGCTCTTTTGGGGAAAGTGTCAGCCAGATCTTTCCATAGATATAGCTGCGTTTCACATTCCCTACATCCGCATTCCGGCTGTCCTCACTGTTTTCCCGATTGTCTCCTAATACAAAATATTCGTCTGTACCAAGCTGTATTTCTTCATTTACAATTCCAACATCATCAATCTTTGTCGTCTTGTAGTCCTCTTCTAATTTCTTTCCGTCAATATAAATCCGATTTTCCACAATTTCGACCTTTTCACCTGGAAGTCCCACAATCCGTTTGATATAGTAGTGTGCATTCTCATTTCCTTTCGGCTTAAATGCAATAATATCTCCCCGTTTCGGTGTCGTTGCATTATAAATAATCCGATTCACCAGTGTCACATCCTTATTATGCAGCACCGGGTTCATGGAATCTCCAATTACGCTGACCCGCTGACCAAAATACCATACTGTCACATATGCAAACAGACAGACAACGCCAATTTTAAATATCCACTTTCCCACTGATTTCCACCTGGCAAAACTGAAATGAAATGTTCTTTCCCGTTTGACTTTTTTTACCTTGCGGGAACTCTTTTTCACACTATATACCGGCTGTTTTTTTCTTTTGTGCCTCATGAAACACCTCATATGTGCATATACAGAAAAAGGACAATATACATTATGTACTTGTCCTTTTTTGTTTCAGCTATTATTTTACTAATTCTTTTACTTTAGCTTTCTTACCTACGCGCTCTCTTAAGTAGTTCAGTTTTGCTCTTCTTACTTTACCTCTTCTTACTACTTCTACACGTTCAACGTTTGGAGAGTGCAGCGGCCATGTCTTCTCAACACCGATTCCATTAGAAGTCTTTCTAACTGTGAAAGTCTCTCTAGATCCGCCTCCCTGTCTCTTCAGTACAGTTCCTTCAAATACCTGGATTCTTTCGCGGTTACCCTCTTTGATCTTACCGTAAACTTTTACAGTATCACCAACGTGGAACTCTGGTGCATTCTCTTTTAACTGCTCTGCTTCAATGTTTCTAATAATATCGTTCATAATGTGTGCCTCCTTATTTTCTCGGATGTTCTTAATACCTTTCGTACCAGAGGACCATCTCTTTTCTTCACAACACGCTACATTTTATCATAGATACCTTCTGTTTGCAAGGATTTTCTTGCCAATTCCTGTTCTTTTTCGCTTAATTCTGCCTTTTCCAACAAATCCGGACGATTCTTTGCCGTTCTGATAATGGACTGTTCCCGTCTCCATTTTTCAATATTGGCATGGTGCCCCGACAACAGCACAGAAGGCACCTGCTTCTCATGCCAGATCTCAGGCCTTGAATACTGCGGATACTCCAGCAAATGATCTTGAAAGCTTTCAAATTCCGCAGACACATCATTGTGGAGCACTCCCGGTACCAGTCTGGAAATACAGTCTACCATAATCATTGCCGGAAGTTCTCCTCCCGTCAGCACATAATCCCCAATGGATACATAGTCCGTCACAATTTCTTCCAGCACCCGCTCATCAATTCCTTCATAATGTCCACAAAGGAAAACCAAATCATCCTCTTTCGCGAATTCTTCTGCCATTTCCTGATTAAATGTTCTTCCCTGCGGCGACAAATAGATCACTCTCGGCTTTTTCACCGCTCCACCGCTCTTTTCCTTTTTCTGTATAATCTGTTCTTCCAACGCACGATAACACTGGTAAACCGGCTCCGCCTGCATCAGCATCCCGGCTCCCCCTCCATAAGGGTAGTCATCTACACTGTTATGCTTATTAAACGCAAAATCCCGGATGTTCCAGGCTTCAATGCCAAGAAGGCCGTTATTGACAGCCCTTCCGATAATACTCGTATTTAAACCTTCCATCACCATATCCGGAAATAAAGTCATAATATAAAACTGCATCGCCACTCCTTACCGCTTTGCTAAACCAATCCGTCCATCAGATGGATCTGCATCTTCTGTTCCTCTATGTTAATGTCCAGAATACATTCTTTGATTGCCGGAACCAGCACCTCTCCATGTTCACTGCTTTCAATGATATACACATCATTTGCGCCCGTCTCAATCACGTCTTTCAGAGTCCCGAATAAGGCACCGTCCTCTGTCACAACCTGCATTCCAATCATATCCGCAATAAAATATTCATCTTCCTGAAGTGGTACTGCATGATCTCTGGTTACTAAAAGCGGGCATCTCTTATAACGCTCCACTTCATTTATATTATCAATCCCTTTGAACTTCAGTATCACAAACTGTTTGAAAAACTTCACGCTCTCCACTTCCAGATCCCGCTTCTCTTTTCCGGTATCCAGGATCACCTGCTTCAACTTTTTGAATCTTTTTGGATCATCTGTTGTCGGAAATACCTTCACTTCTCCCCGGATTCCATGGGTGGAAGTAATTACTCCTACCTGTAATAATTTTTCCATGTCAGTCTCCTTTGCTTTCTGCCAAAAACAGGGACAGGCTTCGATCTCTCGGGCCTGTCCCTGCCTGGAAAGCAAGCTTATGAATCTAAAATATCAACAACTACTTTCTTATCTTCCTTCGCTGCAGCTGCTTTTACAACAGAACGAATTGCTTTCGCAATACGTCCCTGCTTTCCGATCACTTTTCCCATGTCGGAATCCGCAACCCGCACTTCCAGAATCGTCGTCTTCTTATCCTCGCGCTCTGTTACCACAACGCTGTCCGGATCATCCACCAGTGCTTTCGTAATCACTTCAACTAACTCTTTCATCTCGAGCACCTCCAGTCAAGCATCTCAAGGGCAAACTTATTTATTTCTCAATGCCTGCTGCTTTTAAGATCTTGCTCACTGTCTCAGTTGGCTGTGCACCGTTTGCAAGCCACTTTCTAGCTGCTTCCTCGTCAACCTTGATTGCACTTGGATCACAGTTTGGATCATAAGTTCCAACCTCAGCGATGAATCTTCCATCTCTTGGTGATCTAGAGTCAGCAACAACGATTCTATAGAAAGGAGCCTTCTTCTGTCCCATTCTTCTTAATCTCATTTTTACTGCCATGTTACTTACACCTCCATAATTTTTTATCATTCATTGTTTTATCTATATAACGCGCTATGCGCGATATACCTTAGTTAGAACGGCATTCTGAATTTTCCTCTTCTTCCGCCTTTTCCCATCATCTTCATCATCTTCATCATCTTCTTCATCTCGTTAAACTGCTTTACCATGCGGTTTACCTCGCTGATGTCCACGCCGGCGCCTTTGGCAAGCCGGTGCTTTCTGGATGGATTCAACAGATCTGGGTTTCTTCTTTCTTCCAGCGTCATGGAATAAATCATCGCTTCCATTCTCGCCAGATTCTTCTCAGCCTGGGCTGTCTGGTCATCGTCAAGACCCTTCATCTTACCCATGCCGCCAAGTCCTGGCAGCATACTCATCACACTGCCAAGGCCGCCCATATTCTTCATTTGACTCATGCTGTCTAAATAGTCTTCAAAATCAAACTGGGCTTTCTTGAGCTTCTGGCTCATCTTCTTTGCCTTCTCCTCATCAATCTCAGCTTCCGCCTTCTCGATCAGAGTCAGCACATCTCCCATACCAAGAATACGGGATGCCATTCTCTCCGGATAGAACTGTTCCAGATCTGAAAGCTTCTCTCCCATACCTACATACAGGATTGGCTTACCGGTCACCGCTTTTACAGACAGCGCCGCACCGCCTCTGGTATCACCGTCAAGCTTTGTGACGATCACACCGTCTATTCCTATCTTATCGTTGAAATCTTTTGCAACATTGACTGCATCCTGACCCGTCATAGCATCAATTACCAGGATCGTCTGATGTACGTCTACCGTATCCTTGATCTCCTGAAGCTCTGCCATCATGTCTTCATCAATGTGAAGGCGTCCCGCTGTATCCAGGATTACGATATTATTCTTATTCTTCTGAGCATGCAGAAGCGCCGCCTTTGCAATATTAGCCGGCTTATGGTTCTCTCCCATGGAAAATACTTCCACGCCCTGCTTCTCACCATTGATCTGCAGCTGTTTAATCGCAGCCGGACGATATACGTCACAGGCTACCAGAAGTGGTTTCTTTCCCTTCAGCTTAAACTTACCGGCAAGCTTCGCGGTCGTCGTCGTCTTACCGGCCCCCTGAAGACCCGCCATCATAATAACTGTAATAGCGCTCCCCGGCTGAAGTTTAATTTCGGTCGTCTCGGATCCCATCAGTTTTACCAACTCTTCATTGACGATCTTCACAACCATCTGCCCTGGGTTCAGACCATTCATAACATCCTGGCCGATTGCACGTTCCTGGACGTTCTTAATGAAATCTTTTACCACCTTAAAGTTTACATCCGCCGCCAAAAGTGCACGTTTGATCTCTTTCAGTGCTTCTTTTACATCATCTTCGGTAAGACGTCCCTTACTTCTTAGATTTTTAAATATATTCTGAAGTTTTTCTGTCAAACTGTCAAATGCCATGCTATAACTCCTCTATAATCTCGTCAGATATTCTGCGGATACTTCCAAGCAGTTCTTCTCTTTGCTCTTCTTCATATTCTTCCAGTAATTGATCAATCTGCTTTACTTTCTCCTTAACTGCCACAAACTTCTCCACCAGATGCAGTTTCTCCTCATAGCCTTTGAGCGTCTGACTGCACCGCTTCACCAGATCGTGTACTCCCTGTCTGCTGATCCCCGCTTCTCTTGCGATCTCGCCCAGCGAAAGATCCTCTAACACAAACTGTTCATAGATTTCTTTCTGATGTTCCGTAAGAAGCTCGCCGTAAAAGTCAAAGAGCAGAGCCTGTTCCAGAATTTCATTCACATTTATCACCTGTGTTATCATACAACAAAGCCTCTCTGGTGTCAAGTATTTTTTCTTGTCGAACTTATGTTCTTTCTTTATCTTTATTTTGAAATTGATTTCCATGGTATTTTGTCGTAATATAGAAATGCGCCAAAGGGGAGGCGTAAATCAGGGGAGGCACTCAGCAATGATGCATACAAATCAAAATGACGAAAAAAATTACTATGATATATTAGAAGTAACACAAACGGCATCTGCCGATGAAATTGCAGCGGCCAAAAACCGACTCGCAAAAAAATTTCATCCAGATACCAATCTTCAATATGGAATCGACACCACAGAACAGATGCAGGAAATTCTGGAAGCATACCGAATTCTTTCCGATCCGGTCTCCCGTGCCGATTATGACCAGTCTCTTCAGGGGCATCGCTCTTCCATGCAGACCTTCGACTTAAAAGAGGAAGACACCGCATCAGAAGACGCTTCTTTTGTCACCTGTTGGAAAGCTTCCGGGCATCTCTATGAACTCATCCTGGAAAGTGAGGAATTATTTCGTTCCCACAATCGAACCAGCCGTTTAACGCAGCTTTCCATGCAGGCACTAAAGGATATTCTCGTTCTTAAGGAAGCTCAAATCCCGGAACAATACTGGTATCCCGATATCATGAACTGGCTGCTGTTCAAATGGTATCAAAACCGGAACTTCACCGTTCCATACCTGCTGACACTCTATGACGAATATACAAAACAGGAACTGAAAGCTGTAGATCGCCTGAAACTTCAGCACCGCGCCAATCGTTTCTGCCATGCACTGAAACGATTAATGAAATATTAGCTCATCCTCTTTTCACACTTTGAAATCTTCCACATATGATATTACTGTAAATAAGATTAACGGAGGCTTTTAACATGAGTGATTTAAGTGCGGCTAACTGCGGATGTGGATGTGGATGCGAGGCTGACAGATGTGGACGGCATAATGGATGCGGTATGATGAACAACAGTTGTATCTGGATTATCCTTCTTCTCTGCTGCTGCGGCGGTTTCGGTGGAAACGGCGGATGCGGCGGACGTGGAAACGACAGCTGTCTGTGGATCATCCTTCTGCTTTGCTGCTGCGGCGGCTTCGGCGGATGCGGCGGCTATGATGATGGCTGTGGATGCGGATGCTAATATAAACGTCATACCATTTCAGCAGAACAATTCTTAGTCAAAATAGAGAAGAAGGTGCGGAGTATATCACTTCGCACCCTCTTCTCTGTTTCGATTCTGAGCTTCATTCATTCCTTTTTCTACTTCCTCTTGTGTCAGTCTTTTCTTAAGCCGGCACTCTTCATCAATCTCATAGACTGCATTTCCTTCGATAATCAATGTACGCCCCATAGCTTCTCCTTTCTATTCCCATTTTTTACTTTCTTTTATTTTTCAAAAAGAGTATTGCCCCATTTCATAAAATTCATTCCCGTATCATATATATTTACAACGTTATCTTCAGGGGGCTTTTATGGATCAGAAATTTCCCAAACCCATGACGCCATTTGACAGCCTTGTCACGCCTCACCATCTCTATCTTATGAAGCTTTTGCTCCCTTATGTTCCCCCAGCTTTCCAACGTATGCTTGCCTGCTATATTAAATTCATGGAATTTCAATATACATTGGAACACTTCCAGGGATTCTCCTCTTCTGCCGGGGAGACCTCCCATATTCTAAACGACCTAAAGCCCTACATGGACCCCGGTGAACAGGAAATGATGGAACAAATGGAAAGCATGATGAATATGATGGAAATGGTACAGGGAATGCAGGAAATGGCATCTTCTATGCCGGATTCCGATTCTGATAATGCATCCTCTCCAGGGTTTGATCCCATGGAAATGCTAAAATCCATGCTGCCCCCCGATTCTTAAAAAGGAGTATCTGATTATGAATGAATGGATGAATCACCCAGCCATGAAAAACCTGGATCCGATTAAGCTGGAGCTGATCCGCTCTGCCGCTTCCCAGACTGCCGGAAAGACAGGACGCTCTCTTGCTCCCGTTATGATGACTCTCATCACCAATGCCAACAAGAAGGGGATCCGATTCACCTCCGATGAAGTTTCCTTGATTCTGGAAATTTTAAAAGAAGGCAAAACAGAGGAAGAACAAAAACAAATTGAAAATATGATAAAAATGGTTACTACTTATATGAAAAAGCAGAAATAGGAAAAGAGCCGGCATCAGCCGACTCTTTCTCTATTCGCACCAGAATCATAATTCTTTCTATATTCCTTCTTCTTTTCTGCGTATCTTAAGCTCTTTACGCATCTTGGCTTTCTCCCACTCTTCCCGATCTTCATCCGTCTCTAATTCCAACCGCGGAACCGGAACTGGTTTATCATCTGGTCCTAAACCAACCATCGTAAAATAAGCATGGTTAATTGGTGTCATCTCACCGTCAATCGTCTCGATATAGGTATCTACCTTTACTTCCATAGAGGTTCTGCCTACATAGGTGACTTTCCCGACAATCACAATGACATCATTCTGATAAGCTCCTCTCAAAAATGAAAGATTATCAATTGATGCTGTCGTAACATTCATTCTGGCATGACGCTTTGCCACAAGACCTGCGATCTCATCAATCCACTGTACCAGAACTCCGCCAAACAAACGTCCCGCACCATTGAGATGATTTGGACGCACCATATGAACTGTTTGCACCATAGATTCTGATACTTTTCTACTTTGTATACTCATTGGTAACTCTCCATTCTAGTGTTTTTCTATAATTTCTTCAATTCTGCTATTCTTTTCTGATCAAGCCCTTTTATTATAGCACAGGATTTGTTATACTGAAACTGATTTATGACACAAGGGAGCGATTTGAATGAGAAATATTCGATTAACTATAGAATACGACGGAAGCCGTTACCAGGGCTGGATCCGCCTCGGAAAAGAAGAGACCGGAAGCAATACCATTTCCGGTAAGATTATGGAAGTCTTAAAAAAGATGACCGGAGAATACTCCATAGAATTAAACTGTGGATCACGCACCGAAGTCGGTGTGCATGCCTATGCTCAGGTTGCCAACTTCAAAACACAGTCAACCATGGACGTTTTGGACATTAAGCACTATCTAAACCGTTATCTGCCAATGGACATCGCCATTACCAGCGTAGAAGAAGTGCCGGAACGCTTTCACGCACAATTGAACGCCACTTCCAAAACCTATGTCTACCGAATGACGATCGATGATGTCCCAAGCGTCTTCGACCGTAAATATACCTATCACTGTTACCGAATTCCGGATAAACATCTGATGCAGCAGGCCGCCATGCTTCTGATTGGAAAGCATGATTTCCGTTGTTTCTCTTCCGCTAAGAAAACCAAGGTAACAGAACGAGAAATTTATGAAATTGAAGTCTATGGAGATACCGAAGAAATGCAGATTCTGATCCATGCAGACGATTTTCTTCATAATATGGCAAGATACATTATTGGCACCCTTTTGGACATCGGATTCGGAATTCGTCCCAAAGAGGACATTGAAGAGATTTTCGCAGGGAAGGCACTTCCAAGTACCGCCTGCGATCCCAAAGGTCTGTATCTTCAAGACATTACTTACTAGCATAATTTAAGACACCAAACACCTTTTAATACCTTAAAAAGAGACTTGCCCAAGCTGGTAAGTCTCTTTTGCTAATGATCAATAATTTCATCCCTGGATGATCACGGTTCCCATCTTCCTCAATTCTTCCAGTTCTTCTTTACGAAACTTATAGTCTGTCACGACTGCCGTGTAATCTTTCAAGTGATTCACACGCACCATCGCCTGACGTTCAAACTTGGAATGATCTACAACCAGATAGGCCTTTTCGCACTGCTTCGGGGTCTCCCTCTTAATCCACATTTTTTCAACCGTAGGTGTCGTCACCTCATAAGCTTCGTTGATGGATGCCGCACCAAAAAATCCAATGTCAAATTTGAAATCTGCAAGAAGCCCTGATGCATACCTATCAAACATGCTTCCAGTCTCCTTCTGCACTCTTCCGCCGCAGACGAATACTTCCACTTCACTATCCATGAAAAGTCTGGCAATCTCTAAATCATTGGTCACAATTAAAATACCCGGAATCTCCTTAATCCGTTTCGCAATCTCATAGGTCGTTGTTCCCGCATCCAAAAAGATGGTATCACCTTCTGACACAAAAGATACACATTTACCGGCGAGCTGCTCCTTCACATTTCTATGACTGGTCTGTTTTTTAGCATAATTGACCTCCTGTTTTGCCACTGCTCCGCCATGACAGCGCTCCACCTTTCCTTCTTCCTGAAGCTTCACCAGATCTCTTCGGATTGTCATAGCGCTGACTTTCAGTTCCTGCGCCAGATCTTCCACCTGCACGCTCCCCCTGCTTTTAATCATCTCTGTAATCCTTGCCTGTCGTTCTGCCGCCAGCATATACACCCCTCCTTTGTCCTCTATTCCTATTATAATAAGAAACACAGCAGGACGCAACTCCTGCTGTGCTTCTCATATGTAATCCTTGTATTTTTACATGAAGATGTTTAAGATTAAAACTTCCACAACACCAATTGCCCATGCGATTGTAGATGTTACTGACCATACCGTCAGCTGGTCTTTCGCTTCGCTGACACCAAGTGTTCTGTTTACTACCCAGAAATAGCTGTCATTAAAGTATCCAAAGAACAGAGAACCTACACAACATGCAATTGCTCCAAGAAGCGGACTTGCTCCGGATGCAAGAATAATCGGTGCAGAAATACTTGCTGCAGTTGTCATTGCAACAGTACCTGATCCCTGAATAAAGCGCATTGCTGTAGAGATCAACAGCGGAAGAATAATGATCGGAATTGCAGTCTGTGCAAGTCCTTCTGCCATAAAGTTTCCAAGTCCAGAGTCTTTAATAATCTGTCCTAAAGCTCCGCCTCCACCGGTAACCAGCATAATAATACCTGCAGACATCATTCCTTTTTCCATCTCAGAAAGACAAGTATGTCTATCCAGCTTTCTTCCCAGTGTAAAGATTGCAACTAATAATCCAAGACCTACCGCTACAATTGGCTGTCCAAGGAAGATCAGAATCTCCATAACGCCTGTAGTTTTACCAAGTGCAGATGCAATTGTATTGATCAGAATCAGGATAATCGGAACCAAAAGCGGCATGAAAGATTCTAACGCGCCTGGAACTCCGTGCATATCCATTGCAAATGCGCCTTCATAATCCGGCTCCTGATAAGGTACTTCTACGATTTCACCTTCGTCATTTGGAATACGATAATACTTTTTAGATAAGAACAATCTTGCGTATGCAATACATGCAATCGTCATTGGCAATGCAAGTACAATCGTAAGAAGGATGAAGCTTCCTACATCAATACCAAAGATACCACATACTCCTAACGGTCCCGGTGTCGGCGGTACCAGGGAGTGCGTAATAACAAGTCCTGCTGCCAGCGCTACTCCAAGACCGATGAAAGACTTCTTGGTAGCCCTTGAAATCGCTTTCGCAATTGGAGCTAAAACCACGAATCCAGAATCACAGAAAATCGGAATCGATACAAGGAATCCTGTCAGTGCCAGCGCTTCCTCTTCTCTCTTCTTACCGAACAGGCGCAAGAATGTATACGCCATTCTCTTAGCAGCACCCGTCACCTCAAAAATCTGCCCCATCATAACACCGAAGCCGATGATAATACCAATACTTCCAAGTGTTCCTCCGAATCCGGATGTAATCGAGTTAAGAATACCAAATGTTTTTTCTACTCCATCTACTTCAATTGTAATGTTAGCAAGCGGCATACCGCCAACTACACCAACGATGATTGTACAGATAATCAATGCCAGGAATGCCTGTACCTTTGTTTTTAATACCAGGAAAATCAGAACTGCAATACCAATTGCCAGACCGATCAGCATTCTTTCCCCACTAAGTCCATTTACCATATTAGACCTCCTCTTTTCCTTTTGCCTTATTATTTTGTAAAGTTTGGTGCGTATTTTGCTGCCAGTAAAATAGCTTCGATCATGCTGACGGCACTTACGATTCCTTTTCCTGCGATATCAAATGCCGTTCCGTGATCCACGGATGTCCGTAAGATCGGCATTCCATTGGTGATCGCAATCGTCTTCTCAAAGTCGAGCGTCTTTGTCGCAATGTGTCCCTGATCATGGTACAAGGATAATACACTGGTATATCTGCCCTGTGCCGCCTGATGAAATACAGAATCCGCCCCGATCGGTCCTGCCACATCATATCCTTCCGCTTTCAGTTCCTCCACTGCCGGAATAATCTCATTGACTTCTTCCCATCCAAAAAGTCCATGCTCTCCACTATGTGGATTCAATCCGGCAATCGCCATTGTTCCATCCGTCACACCCAGCTTTCTAAGCGCTTCCAGACAACGCTTCACATAATCTTTGATTCTGTCCTTCGTAATCATATCCAGCATCTCTCGAAGTGATACGTGTCTGGTAAGAAAGAATACTCTCATCCCGTTGGTCTCAAACATGGTCAGCGGATCCTCGGTACCTGTAAGGGCTCCGAAGATTTCCGTATGTCCGATGTAATTGATCCCGCCTGCACGGAGAGATTCTTTGTTAATCGGTGTCGTTGCCACAGCATCAACCTTGCCGTTATTGGCCAGTTCAATACACTTTGCAATATATTCATATGCGGCTTTTCCGCACATTCCATTGACCTTGCCAAATTCAAATTCGGCCATGTCAACATTGCCAAGATCAATCAGATTCAGGATTCCTTCCCGGAAATCTCCCTCCTCTGGTTCTGCAATCAGGTTCACTGTCAGGTCTGCCCCCACGATCTGAATTGCATTCTCCATAATCTGTCTGTCCCCCACAATCACGCAGTTGGCCACATCAAAGACTTCTTTTGATGCAACAGATTTTGCTACAATTTCCGGCCCTACTCCTGCCGGATCTCCAATTGGTACTGCAATAAGTGATTTTTTCATAATGTCTCATCCTTTCCTTGAAATTATAAAACGTTAGATATATAATTTTTCCTTCAAATAAGTGATACAACGGTTGATAGCATCCCGTCCGCCCTGACTTCCACCCTTGGTAATGATATGAACTCCTTCAAACTTCCCTTTCAGGAACTGTCCGTACGCTGCCAGCGGCAATACCTCATCCATCAGACTTAACCCTGCCGTTTCAAACCTCTGACAAACAGACACTGTCACATCCCCGCCACTTGTATAGAGCCCTTTGAAGGTTGGCTCCGCCTGGAAAATCCGGTAAGTAATCTCTGCAAATGCCTGGTTGATCTTTCCTGTCACCTCATCCAATGAGCACTGGTAACGTTCCATATAAGGTGCAAAATCAATTCGATTCTCTGGATAAATACCATCTCCGGTTACTGTAGAAACCACATTTCTATCGCACTCGTCCAAAATTTCCTTCGTAACACGTGCAATCTCCTGTTCCCGTCTTCCTTCGTCCTCCAAAAGTTCTTTCGTCTGAACAAACACATTGTGTGTCCGCTGTGACAGCCACAGCTCTTCCATCTGTACCTTTGTATTCGGGTTAACGCTTCCTACAACAGCAAGAATCTTATTCTTCTCCTTCTTCTTTGCCGGCACAATCAATTTTCTAGAAAGAGTCGCCGTAAAGACACCCGGATCTACCGCAACTACCTTCAGCTTACTGGTAATCACCGCATCGGCAATCAAGTCCAGATCCTCTTGCGTCACACAATCCACTGTAATAATCCGGCTTCCGGCTTTGACGCAGTCTAAAAGCCGATCCGCCAGATAATGCTTTCCGTGCATCATATCCTTCATATAAATAGAGGACACCGGATACTTGCTCTGCTCCTTAAACAGCACTTCCACTTCAGATACTTTTACCGGAGTCTTCGGATCAATGGCAATATTCGTCTTATGAAGAGGAATTCCTTCTACCAGCATATAGCCACCGATCACAATACGCCCGGAAGATGGGAAACAAGGGGCCACAATCGCCACGTAATCTTCTCCAAGTCCGTCCAGCATGGCATCCGTCTCGCTCCCAAGATTTCCTCGCAGGGTACTGTCAATTCTTTTGGAATAGACCTTCACCTCATCATTTTTTAACAGGTTACATACATTGTATACCCGGTTATATGCAATCTCCGATTCTACTCCACGGCTGTCTGTCGGATACAGCACACAATCACAGTCCGAAAGCGTCTCCAATTCGATCCGTTCTGTATTCATTACCGTGTACGCTTTATAATTCATTTTCTTCAGGAGTACCCCCGTGGCATTGGCCCCGGTCAGATCATCCGCAATCACAACACACTGTGGCATGGTATTTCCCCCCTTTTGTTGCTTCGTATGTTTGTTTATGTTCATATTGTACTCCCAATGTTCGTTTTTGTCAAATAAATCTATTTTTTATCAATCTTTTTTCACTAATTGCACAATCCAAATGTTATTATTTGTTCATAAGTACTTCCACAGCTTCTTTCAAAGTTGTAATCTCTCCCACATTTCCAGGAAAGATCACATATGGAGTAAGCGGGAATCTGCTTTCCTCTCCCGTCTGCCACACCGGAATACCGGGGCGAATCTGACCTAACACATTCGCCTTCTTCACCGCCAGCGCTTTCGTACCCACGTCGCTGGATGTAATACCGCCTTTGGCAATTACAAAGCTTGGGGTAACAGAAAGACGTCCCACCAAAGACTGAACCGCATCGGAAATCTTTACAGAAAGGCGAAGTTCATCCTCCTTATCTCCCGTATCTGCGGTAATCAATGCACGCGTCGTATAACAACACACTGTTTTCCCTGCCCGGATACACTCTTCTTCCTTTGACAGGCATCTTTCCACCTCTGCCTCAAACGCCGCATCATCTTTCACAAGTGTTGCGTCCAATTCAATAAATTCAAGATCCTGCAATTCTTTCAGGCACTCTACCTGCTTCGTTGTCTTCTCCGTATGAGAGCCTACTACGATAATTCCGCCATTTTCTGTCTCTTTTACCACCATCTGGTCTCTGCTAAGAAGCGGTTGGTCTGTCACTGCTCCCATCACCTTCACAATCGCTGCCGCCGTGCGGAACATAAACACTTTTCCCTTTGCCATAGCTCGGTACAGCGCCACACAGAACACCTTCACATCCACATAATCAACCGCATTGACAATGATTTTGTTGAAGTCTTTCACATTCATTAACTGCGCTTCTATTTTATCAATATCCATATTGTGAATATCTTCCAGGGAAATGCAAGTTACATCGGAAGCCTTATATTCACCTTTTGTCTTCTCTTCAATATATTCCGGCATAGTAGACGCTGTATATCCAAATGTCTTATCCTTTGCAAACTCGGTCTCATTTGCCGGAACCAGCTCATCCCCATATTTCACATAATGTACATTATCAATAGTAAATCTTCCGCCTTCTTTAAAGAACGGACACATAATTTCTCCATCAATGGTGCTTCCTGTATACTTTTCGTAATCTGCCTTCAGAAGCTGTGTCTCTAACGGATAATGACCACGCAGCGTACTATCGCTCCGACTGATAAATATGTACTCTTTTCCGGTTTCTTTCGCCACTTCATCCACCACTGCCGCAATCTCATGGTGTGCTTTTGTCGTCTGTTCCACCGTAAACCCTCTGGAATTTGTCAATATGTAGAACAGATGATTTTCCTCTTCAAATCCCTGTCGGATACTTTCTTTCTCCCAATTCGTATAAACAGAAATATCGTGCACCGTCTGTACTCCCGTCGGATCATCGTCAAGCACCACGATCTTCTTATTATTCGCTGCAATCTCTTTCTCCAAAAGACCATCAATATACGCCTCATCAATTGTTTTAAAAGAAGTTAATACCTCTGCTTTGATCGCCATATTCCTCTCCTCCTGTCCTAACGCTTCCTCTTAGTCGAATTTCTTCACTTCTACATCGGCCAGTTTTTCAAAATACTGTACGATTCCGCCATGATCATCATTCATATGGCCATGGATCTTCAGCGCCTGAAGAATCTCATATAACTGCGCGGTATATGGAATGGGAACATCAATGGCATGCGCTGTATTCACGACATTCTTAATATCCTTATGATTGATTCTAATCGGTCCGCCCGGCTTAAAGTTGCGTTCTACAATCATTGGAATTTTCGCATCCAGCACAGCGCTTCCTGCCAATCCGCCTCGAATCGCTTCGTATACTTTCTGCGGATCTGCCCCTGCCTTTGTTGCCAGTACAAATGCCTCAGATACTACTGCGATAGTGTTATTTACAATAATCTGATTCGCAAGCTTGGTTACGCTTCCACTTCCGGACTCGCCGATCAAAAGCGCAGAAGAACCAAGAATATCAAAATATTCTTTCAGTGCATTAAAATCCTTCTCGTCTCCTCCTGCCATAATTGCCAGGGTACCTGCAATTGCCCCCGGTTCTCCGCCGGATACCGGAGCGTCCACAAAGCCCACACCCTTCTCTTTCAATCTCGTGTAACATTCTTTTGACTCTACCGGTGTCACAGAACTCATATCACATACGATACTTCCTGCTTTCAGCGTGGATGCCACTCCATTCTCATCAAACAGAATGGATTTTACAATGTCTCCATTTGGAACGATTGTGAACACAATCTCACATGCCTCTCCAATCTCCTGATAACTGGCTTCTTTCGCCCCTGCTGCCACTACATCTGCAACCGCTTCCTTGTTCAGATCCGTCACCAGCAGTTCTACCCCTGCTTTTACAAGGTTTTTTGCCATAGGTCTTCCCATAATCCCAAGTCCGATAAATCCTACTTTCATAATGATGTCCGCTCCTTTTCTCTTATTTTTTAATGTTTGATCCTGTTTTTTTGAAATAATTCGTTCATTATTTCCTGTCTTAAGCACACTATACTGCAAACCGGTATACCGGTCAACCACCCATATATTCTTTCTCCCATTTTCACATAATTTCCCCTCATTTTTTATGCAACTTTCACATAATAAACACGTTTTGTTCGTTATGTTTTTAACATTTTAGACATAAAAAAAGCGCGCATTTCTGCGCGCAATATTGACCCTATCGGCTATTTGTTGTATGATATTCTTTAGAAAAATCAAAGAAGGAGATACCATGACAGCATTAAACGAACAAGCTTACGAACATCTGCAAAACTTAATCTTATCAAACCAGCTCTCCTACCAGCAGGTATATTCCGAGACAAAGCTTTCCAAAGAACTTGGAATCTCCCGGACACCTTTTCGTGACGCCATCCACCGATTGGCTCAGGAAGGCTATGTTGATATTATTCCAAGCCGTGGATTTACACTTCACCAGCTTTCCAAAAAAGACGTCGAAGAAACTTTCCAGATCCGTTCTGCACTGGAGTGCTACTGTACCCTGCAAATTGCGAAACATGCCGATACACCGGACGCTGCCAGACTATTCGGGGAACTGGACTTGATCATGGAGAAGCTGCGTGAAATTCTAAACACCACCCAATCCATTCCAGCATTCAGCAAATATGATTTTCAGTTCCACACCAAAATTATCGAATATCTGAAAAACGAACAGTTTGCCTCTGTTTTCGCAACCTTTCTATATCGAATGCAGCGTCTTGCAGCGTTGTCTTTATCACACGAAGGCCGGATGCAGGACACCTTTCTAGAACACCAGGCAATTCTGGATACTATGAAACGCGGCGATACAGAACACATCTACGAGGTCACCCTGCAGCACATGGAGAAACCACGGGAAATCAATCTGGAAGATCTGTAAGACATCCTCTTAATAAACGCTTGCTCCCACTACTTCTCCAGATATCGTTCCAGCGCCTCATACTGACGCTTCATCAACCGATATCCGTGCTCATAGAAATACATCAGTGTATCATAATTTTTTTCCAGCCTGGACACCGTTGGAATCAAAGGACGAAGTACGAATATCTTCCCCTCTTCTTCCAGCTGTTCTACCAGTTTCATCTGTTGATTGTACATCAGACTTCTGCGAATGCAGGTTCGCGTAAGATTCGGATACTTCTGATAGGATCTACGGTAAAGTTTCCCCACTGCCTTGGAAACAGGTTTCTTACGGTATCCCGGATTTCGGGTTAAAATCAGCACAATCTTCTCATTTCCCTTCTGAAGCGCCCGTTTCACAGGAATCGAATCTGCCAGGCCTCCATCCAGATAGGGAACCCCATCAATATTCACAATGGGCGATACCAGCGGCATACTGCTGGATGCCCGACAAATCTTCATCAGACGGTCTCCGTCTTTCGTTTCGGTCATATATTCTGCCTGTCCCGTCTCGCAGTTTGTCGTAACAATCTCACACTCTATCTCCGAACGAAAATACGTATCAAAATCAAACGGAAATACTTCTTTCGGATATTTTTCAAAAACCATATCCATATCCAACAGACTCTTCGTCTTAATGGACTTTGTAATGCTGTTATAATAACTATACTCTTTCTCTCTGTGAATCATACAGTCCCTGGTTCTGCCCGGCTGCTTTGATACATAATCCACACCATTGCAGGAACCGGCAGATACTCCTATCACATGGGACAGATAAAGTTCCTTTTCCATCAGATAATCCAATACGCCAGAGGTAAAGACACCCCTTGTGGCTCCGCCTTCTAATACGATTGTTGCTTTTTCCATACTCGTCTCCCTCGCTTTCTATTCTGTTATTATATACCCATTTTTTAGGTTAGCAAACCATTCTGCAAAGAAAAAAGTATCCTTGCTATTTCCCTTCATATTTGTTAAGATGAGAATTGTATGTAGAAATAGAATGAATAACAATCATAAGGAGTATTGAAATTATGATAAGTGCAAGCAATGTCACACTGCGCGTTGGTAAAAAAGCGCTGTTTGAAGATGTCAATATTAAATTTACCGAAGGAAACTGCTATGGCCTGATTGGTGCAAACGGAGCCGGAAAATCCACATTTCTGAAGATTCTCTCCGGACAATTAGAGCCAACCAACGGAGATGTCATCATTACCCCTGGAGAGCGTCTGTCTTTCCTGCAGCAGGATCACTTCAAATATGATGAATTTCCGGTTCTCGACACCGTCATGATGGGAAACGCAAGACTTTATGAGATCATGAAGGAAAAAGAGGTAATCTACGCGAAAGAAGATTTCACCGATGAGGACGGAATCAAGGCCAGTGAACTGGAAGCAGAGTTCGCTGCTATGAACGGATGGGAAGCAGAATCTGACGCTGCTACTTTGCTAAATGGGCTTGGTATCCCGGCAGAGATGCATTATGATATGATGAAAAATTTAACCGGTCCGGAAAAAGTTAAGGTTCTTCTTGCCCAGGCTCTGTTTGGCAATCCAGATATCCTTCTTCTTGACGAGCCGACCAACCACCTGGATCTGGACGCTATTGCATGGCTGGAAGAATTCCTGATTAACTTTGACAATACAGTTATCGTAGTATCTCACGACCGTTATTTCTTAAATAAAGTATGTACACAGATCGCCGATATCGACTACGGAAAAATCAAACTGTACGCAGGTAACTACGACTTCTGGTACGAATCCAGCCAGCTTCTGATCCGTCAGATGAAGGAAGCAAACAAAAAGAAAGAGGAAAAGATCAAGGAACTGCAGGAGTTTATCTCAAGGTTCAGTGCCAACGCTTCCAAATCCAAGCAGGCGACATCCAGAAAACGTGCGTTAGAAAAAATCCAGCTTGACGACATCCAGCCGTCCAGCCGAAAATACCCATACATTGATTTCCGTCCAGACCGCGAGATTGGAAATGAGGTTCTCATGGTAGAAGGTCTCAGCAAAACCATCGATGGCGAAAAAGTATTAGACAACATTTCCTTTACCTTAAACCGCGAAGATAAAGTTGCCTTCGTTGGCGGCAATGAGCTCGCCAAGACCACCTTGTTCCAGATCCTCACTGGGGAAATCGAACCGGATGAAGGAACCTATAAATGGGGAGTAACTACCTCTCAGGCTTATTTCCCATTAGACAGCGGAAAAGAATTCGACAACGACTACACGATCGTAGAGTGGCTGACCCAGTACTCCGAAATCAAAGACGTCACCTATGTCCGCGGCTTCCTTGGAAGAATGCTGTTCTCTGGTGATGACGGCGTCAAAAAAGTCAAAGTACTTTCCGGTGGTGAGAAGGTGCGCTGCCTGTTATCTAAGATGATGATTTCCGGCGCCAACATCTTGCTCCTTGATGAGCCAACCAACCACCTGGATATGGAATCTATCACCGCCTTAAACAACGGACTGATCAAGTTCCCAGGTGTAATCCTCTTCTCTTCCAGAGACCATCAAATTGTACAGACAACCGCCAACCGAATTATGGAAATCGTTCCAGGCGGCAAACTGATTGACAAGATCACAACTTACGACGAATATCTGGAAAGCGATGAGATGGCAAGAAAACGCCAGACTTACAGTGTACAGGAAGAAGACAACTAAAACGAAATAGAACCTTCAAAAAAAGATCCTTTGGGAAATTACTCATTTCCCAAAGGATCTTTTTTATGCAATTTACTGCGCAGCGTTTCATAAATCTCATCGAACGTCTCCTGAAGCCCATCCCCTTTCACACAGGATACGATCTCATGGCGACCGCCTTGCGGATCCGTTAGAAACAGTACTTTTTTAATATCCTGCTGCTTTCCCACCTCAATCTTCTCCATATCCTCGATCCGAAGGATCTCCGGGACCGACTGATCTGTCAGCACATAATCCTTACTGATCATCACATGCACCAGCGGATACTCCAGAAGATCCGGCGCTGAGAGTTGCCAGAAAAAATCTTCCCTATCTTTCACCCCATCCAGACATTTCATCAGCGCCTTTCTGGAATTATGATTGGCTACCGCCAAAAAGATTCCAATTGCTCCCAGAACCACACCTATCATAATATTGGAAAGGGCGGAAATAAACGCCACTCCCAACATGCTGACCCATACGATTCTTCCCGTTTCAAGTCTGGTCGCTCGCTCTTTCATAAAATCATAATACTTCTGCTGTCCTGCCGTCTGTATCTTCATTCCGTATTTCCCCTTTCATTAGCGGATTCTCTCCGGAAATCCAACCTTCTTCTGCACTTTTCGCAGAGTCTTCATCGCGAAATAATTGGCTTTTTCTGCATTATTCTTAATGACACTATCAATATAAGCCTTATCCTTTTCAAGTCTTGCTACTTCATCCTGCAGTGGCTTTAACACGGATACTACCGCTTCACCCACTGCCATCTTAAAGTCTCCATATCCCTTACCGTCGAATTCTTTTACCACTTCCTCCGGCTTCTTTCCGGTACATGCACTGTAAATATCAATCAGGTTCTTTACACCCGGCTGCTCATCCCGATAAAGGATCTGAGCCTCTGAATCGGTTACGGCACGCTTGCATTTGCGGATAATCGTATCCGGATCATCCATCAGATAAATGCTGGCATTCGGATTCTCATCTGACTTCGACATCTTTCTGGTCGGATCCTGAAGGCTCATAATCTTCGCTCCCACTTTTCCGATATAAGCCTCCGGTACCGTAAACACATCTCCATAAATATTGTTAAACCGCTCCGCAATATTACGGGTCAGTTCCAGATGCTGCATCTGGTCAATTCCAACCGGCACGACGTCCGCCTGATAAAGCAGAATATCCGCTGCCATCAGGACGGGATAGGTAAATAATCCCGCATTGATATTGTCTGCGTGCTTAGATGCCTTATCCTTAAACTGTGTCATACGATTCAGTTCTCCCATATAGGTAAAGCAGTTCAGAATCCATGCAAGTTCTGCATGACCTGATACATGGGACTGGTAATAGATACAGTTTTTCTCCGGATCCAATCCCGCTGCAATGTAAAGGGTCAAAAGAGCTCTTGCACGCTTTCTAAGGGTAGCCGGATCCTGTCTGACTGTAATGGAATGCATGTCCACCACACTATAAAAGCACTCATACTCGTCACTTAATGTCACCCAGTTTTTCAATGCCCCCAGATAATTGCCAAGCGTCAGATTTCCCGTCGCCTGCATTCCGCTGAACAGCACTTTTTTATCATTAATCATATCTTCGTCCTCCTCTTGCCATCTGTCTGGAAATGGTCTATTTCCCAATTCCCCAGTCTTCTACTTTATCATCATAATAAACTACATTTTCAGACAGAATCTCAATTCTGCCGTCTGCCGCGAACAATTCTGTCACTGCACAATTCTTATGTACGCCAATTCCCCAGTATTCTTCTGTCGAGCCGCCCCGGATATGATTCAGAATTCCTGCCAGCGCAGCTCCATGAGTCGTAATCAGAACATTACTCTCCTGATACTGTCTCTTCCCGCAGAGTTCCTCAATGAATTCTCCTGCACGTTTCTGCACCTGTTCAAAGGATTCTCCGCCTTTCGCAGGCTTAAAATGTGCCGGGTCGTGAAAAAAGCATTCAAATTCCTGAGGAAGGTTCCACCCTTCTTTGGAACAGCATTTTCCTTCGTATTCTCCAAATGCCATCTCCATAATCCGATTATCTGTAATAATCGGAACATCTCTTTCATTTAGAATCAGCCGCGCCGTCTCTTCCGCCCGTCCAAGAGGACTGCTGTAACAGACATCAAAAGGAATATTTTTCAGTCCTTCTGCCGTCTTCTTTGCTAAACTTCTTCCAAATGCATTCAGTGGGATATCTACTTGCCCTTGTATCCTCTTTTGCTTATTCCAGTCCGTTTCACCGTGGCGCACCAAATATAGTTTCATTTTCCTTCCTCCTTAAAACTCACCCTGTAAGTATAGCACATCTTCTGACATTTTTCATAGTATATTATACGTAAAAGTGCTATAATACCTGTAATTACAGAGAAAAGGAGTACAAAAATATGCAGAAAATTACTAGTTTCACAATAGACCATTTAAAATTAATTCCCGGCGTCTATGTTTCCCGGGTAGATTACGCAGGCGAATCACCGATTACCACTTTCGACCTTCGCATGACCAGTCCCAACGATGAACCTGTGATGAACACCGCCGAGATGCATACCATTGAACATCTTGCAGCAACTTTTCTTCGCAATCATGCCGAATTTGGCGATAAAACAATCTATTTCGGCCCTATGGGATGCCGAACCGGCTTCTATCTTCTCCTTTCCGGTAAGTATGAGTCTCGCGACATCATTCCTTTAATGCAGGAAATGTTTTCCTTCATTGCCGCTTTTGAAGGAGAAGTTCCCGGAGCATCCGCAAAAGATTGCGGTAACTACTTGGATATGAATCTTCCCATGGCAAAATATCTGGCGAAAAAATATCTGGAAGAGGTCTTAACCGACATTACCGATGAACGTCTGATCTATCCCTAATGTGGCAAAACCGTTTATTGTCCGATAATCTGAATCTGGCACATATTCATAGCCTGCAATGCATTTTGATGGCTTTCTACCGTAACTCCGGCACAACAGCTGGCATCTACAATCACTGGGGTTTCCGGTAGAAATGCCTTCACCAGCAAAGCATTTGAAATCACACAGATATCGGTGCAAAGCCCTACCAGCGTTACCGATGTAATTCCCTCTTTCCCTTGTTTTTTCAGATCCTCGTCCTGCGCTTTCAAAAGCTGACCAAGCACCGGACTTCCAAACGTCGGCTTATCGATCGGCTGCTCTTTTCTAAGCAACTCTATTTCCGGACAAATCTCCCATCCTTGCGTTCCGCGGATACAATGGCGTACCGGAAGATGACGTCCTTCCTGCGTATCAAGGTAATTCTCTTCATGCGTATCTCTAGTGTACAGAACCCGACTGTTGGTTCCATCCATGAAAAGACGAATCTTCTCTGCAACCTTTGGCACAATCTCTACCGCTTCTTTTGTTCCAAGCGCACCATCAACAAAATCATTCTGCATATCTACCACTACTAATATTTCCATGTTTTTCTCCTTTTTATTATCAACTATACTCTTGTTAACAGCTATCTACTTCCCTCAAAAATCCGTCTTGCTTCCTCTTCCTCAAACTGCTTATCATACAGATTTCTATAATATCCCTGCCGGGCCAGCAACTCTTCATGCGTTCCTTGCTCAATCACTTTTCCATCCTTCACCACCAAAATCAGATCTGCATTCCGAATAGTAGACAGGCGATGTGCAATTACAAAAGAGGTGTGCCCTTTCAGCAGTTTTTGTGTTGCCTTTTGAATCAGCTGTTCTGTTGCCGTATCAATCGAAGAAGTCGCCTCATCCAATACAAAAATTGCCGGATCTGCCAAAATCGCCCTGGCAAAAGACAGAAGCTGCTTTTCACCCGTCGATAAACGGCCACCACTTTCACCAACATCGCTGTCGTATCCATCTTTTAATTTCCGAACCACCTCATCTGCCGATACACTTCTGGCAGCTTCCTCTACTTCTGCATCTGTTGCATCCAGACGGCCATATCGGATATTCTCCCGTACCGTCCCTGAAAAAAGATGAGGATTTTGAAGGACATACCCGATCTGGCTATGAAGCCAAAGCTGACTCCGTTCTCGATAATCTACACCATCAATCAGAATCCGTCCTGCCGTAGGCTCAAAAAACCGTCCCACCAAATTGACAAGCGTTGACTTCCCAGCCCCGGTTTCTCCCACAATTGCCACATTCATGCCTGCCGGAACATGCAGATTAAAATGCTCCAACACATATTCTTTTCCATCCGGATAGCGAAAGGACACATCTTCAAATACAATATCTCCTTTTATCTTCTCCCAGTTTTCCTTTTTCGGCTGAAAATGATCTCCATACTTTTCGATTACCTCCGCCCGATCCGTTACGTTCGGTGTCTGTTCCAAAAGATCCATCACCCGTTCAATATTTGCCTGACAGGAAATTAAATCGGCCAGAAGCCTCGCCAGCTGCTGAATCGGCTCAAAAATAACGACCGCATAGGAAATAAACACTGACAGCGTTCCCAGCCGTATCAAATCCTCCTGTACCATGTAGCCGCCTCGGTATAAAACGAACGCGGCAGCCGATGATCCGCAAAGCAAAATCAATGGAATATAGACAGCATTTAGCTTTGCCGCACGCCCCGCGGCCTGGTACATATCCGAGGTTCGCCCGGAAAAGGCATCTTCATTCTCCTTCTCAATCCCCATACTTTTCGATGTCCGAACACCGGTGATTCCTTCGTTATAAGCACTGGTAATCTGAGAATTAATCTTTCTGACCCGTCGGTTCCAGTAAAGAATCTTATTTTGAAATACCACCGTCAGTACAGCAATACAGGGCACAATCACCAGAAGAATCAATGCAAGGCGAGCATTCAAAAAAAACATAATGATAAACACACTGACTACATAAAGGAATGCCCAAAACATATCCACAAGCCCCCAGGCAACTACACTGGCAATCTTTAACGTGTCACTCATCACCCGTGCATGGATATACCCCACCGGCGTCGTATTATAATAGGAAAAAGATAACGTCTGCAGATGCTTAAACTGTGCCCATTTCAAATCCTTCCCTACACACATCTCAATCGTAGTAGCCGCGTGAACCGACCAGTACACCGACACCGTCTGCATCACGATCATTCCCACATAAGCCGCTGCAAACACTCCGATTCCCTGCAGCGTATTCGGAACAATAAAATGATCAATCGCATAACTTTGAAACAGTGGTGTCAACACATCCACGCCTGCCAGGAAAATATTCAATCCCAGTGTAATCATAAAATATTTTCGGTAAGGCTTAAAAAATGGAAACATCTTTGCCCAGACTTTCATTTGAAACGGTTTCTTATACTCCTGTTCTTCATAAGCCGCCATCTTGCTTTTTCACCTTCTTTCTGTCGTCCTGACTCATCTGTATCTCATAGATCTTTCGGTAAATTCCCTGTCCCTGAATCAGCTGCTCATGGGTTCCCAGTTCTTCTACCCTTCCATGATTCAAAACCAGGATCTGATCCGCTCCCATCAATGTCGTAATCCGGTGAGAAATCAAGATCATCGTTGTATCTTTTCGATTCTTAAGAAGCTCCTTACGGATCACATAGTCCGTCTGTGCATCCACTGCAGACAGAGAATCATCAAACACCATCACCTTTGCATTCTGAAGCATCATTCTTGCTATCGCAATCCGTTGTCTCTGTCCACCTGACAGGGTAACGCCCCGCTCTCCTACCAGTGTATCATATCCATCCGGAAATCCCATAATCGCATCATCCACACAGGCAATCTTTGCGGCCTGACGGATCTCTTCTAAGGATGCTCCCGGTGCAGAAGCCTCGATATTTTCCCGGATTGTCCGTGAATAGAGAAATGGTTCCTGCAGCACCATCCCCACCGTTTTCCTAAGTTCCTCCAAAGGGATATCCTGAACTTCCCGGTCTCCCACGAAGATCTTTCCCTTCCCCTTCTCGCACTCATACAGACGGGTCAGAAGCTGTACAATTGTAGACTTACCGCTTCCGGTTCCTCCCAGAATTCCAAATGTTGTCCCACCTGGAATCTCAAAAGATACATCGGAGAGAACTTCTTTGCCTTCTCCATAAGAAAAATCGACATGCGAAAACCGAATATCCAAAGCTTTCTCACATTCCTCCTTCTTTGCATTCTGCCCATACGCCTCTTCTTCTCCCTTTACAATGTAATCTACACGTTCAAAAGACACGCCAGCCTTACTCATATCAGAGAGAATTCTTCCAAGTCCGCGAATCGGCCATACCAGCGTCGTATTATAGGAAGCAAATGCCACAAATTCTCCCACTGTAATATTGCCATAAACCGCCTCTACAGCGCCAATCACAATCACCGTCACCACCTGAAGCCCGGTAATCAGATCTCCCACGCCCCAATAGAGACCGGAAAGTGTTCCAAGCTTAATCCACAGCTTCGCAAATGCGTCATTTTTCTCTTGAAATCGGTCCATCTCAAACTTTTCTCTTCCAAATGCCCGCACTACCCGGGCTCCGGTAGCATTTTCCTGCACTACAGTAGACAATTCTCCTTCCGCCTCATCGGCATCCGTAAACCGCCTTGCAATCAGGCGATAAAAAACAGCCGAATATACCACCACTACCGGGACAAATCCCAGAACAATCAGCGACAATTTCCGATTCATGGAAAACATCATACCAAACGATACTGCCACCAGAAATGCCGTTCGAAACACCTCCAAAAGCTGTGTCACAACAAAATTTCGGATCACTTCCACATCCGAAGTACAGCGCTGAATAATATCTCCTGTCTGATTGTGGTCATGCCAAGACATCGGAAGCTTCTGTACATGGGAGAACAATGACTCCCGCATATTTCTGGCAAATGTCTCTCCCGCCAGCGCCGTTCCAACCCTTCCCATATACAGAAAAATTCCAGACAAGGATGCAACTGCCACCAGTATCAGCGCCATGATCCACAGATGCGACGACAGATATGGGTATTTTCCACTTCCCAACACCGAATCGATGGTAAATCGAAAAATCTGGGGCGTCAAAGCATTCAGCGCAGTCGTCATAAGAGATGCAAGAACTGCTCCTGCAAAATACCTTTTTGCACCGTTAAAGAACTGTGCTGTCATGCGTATTTTTCTGCTTTTCATATATTTTTCTCCTCATAATTTCCTATGTTACAAGAAAATGATACAAGAAAATCCCGGACTTATGCCCGGGATCCATCTTATAACTTTTTCATCCAATTAAGCAAGTTTGCTCTTAGCAAGCTCTGCAAGTGCTGCAAATCCTTCTGCATCATTAACAGCCATCTCTGCAAGCATCTTTCTGTTCATGTCAACATTTGCTACCTTTAAGCCGTGCATGAATTTGCTGTAAGACAGACCATTCATTCTTGCTGCTGCGTTGATACGAGCGATCCAAAGCTGACGCATCTGACGTTTGCGCTGTTTTCTTCCTGCGTATGCAGAAGTTAAAGCTCTCATAACAGACTGTTTTGCAACTCTGTACTGTTTAGAACGTGCTCCTCTGTATCCTTTTGCTAACTTTAATGTTCTATTGTGTTTCTTTTTAGCGTTTAATCCGCCCTTAATTCTTGCCATCTCTTATTATCCTCCTTCAATACTTCCGATATCTTACAGATATGGTAATACTTTCTTCATGTTCTTTACGTTAGTTTCATCAGTAATGATTGATTTTCTAAGATTTCTTTTTCTCTTTGTAGATTTCTTAGTTAAGATATGGCTCTTATAAGCTTTATTTCTTTTTAATTTTCCTGTACCTGTTTTTTTGAAGCGCTTTGCAGCCGCTCTATTTGTTTTAATTTTTGGCATAATAACTTCCTCCTTAGATTTGTAAATGTATTTTTAACGTTTTACGGTTAAAACCATGCTCATACTTCTGCCTTCCATCTTAGCAGGCTTTTCTACTACAGCAACATCTTCCAGCATTCCGGCAAAATCATCCAAAATATGTTTGCTCTGCTGAACATGTGCCATCTCACGTCCTCTGAATCGAAGCGTTACTTTTACTTTGTTTCCTTTACTGATGAACTTCTTAGCATTGTTCACCTTCGTATTCAGATCATTTGTATCGATATTAGGTGACAGACGTACTTCCTTCACTTCAACGGTCTTCTGTTTTTTCTTCGCCTCTTTTTCTTTTCTTGCAAGCTCATATCTGTACTTACCATAATCAATAATCTTGCAAACCGGCGGCTGAGCCTTTGGAGCAATCTTTACCAGATCAAGCTCTGCTTCCTGCGCAAGTTTCATTGCTTCTCTGGATGACATGATTCCCAACTGGTCTCCATTCTCTCCAATTACTCGTACTTCTTTGTCTCTGATTTGCCCGTTAATCATTAAATCGCTAATTGTCGTGCACCTCCATCATTATAATAAAAAATAAGTGAACAGTCTCAGACCATCCACTTATATATCTGCATACACACGAACCTTCATCGTCGTAATACTCAATATCAAACCGATAGTCACCCGATTGTGCTACGGTGAGAGTGGATACTCTGCTTTCTTTTTGCCTCACGCATTTATTAATCTACCATAACTGCGTTCAGATGTCAATGATTATTTTTCTTTCTTCTGCTTTTCTTTCATTTTTTACCATATTTATTATAATTTTCGACATCGTTCCATTAATTGTAACAGTTTTGCTTGAAAAAATCAATCTTTCATGCAATAATAGAGCATAATCTATTTTTTAGGAATGATTGCATACTATTTTTAGAGGAGGTTTTGTAATATGCAAAAACGAAGTAACTTTTCCAGTAAACTGGGATTCGTACTGGCTGCTTCCGGTTCCGCTGTAGGGCTTGGAAATATCTGGCGTTTCCCTTATCTTGCTGCCCAATACGGCGGTGGTTCTTTTCTTTTGATCTATTTGATTTTGGCAGTCACCTTTGGTTTCACACTCATGGTTGCCGAGATCGCAATCGGAAGAAAGACCGGCTTAAGTGCCATCGGCGCTTTTAAGGTTCTCGACAAACGATTCAGTTTCCTCGGCGTATTGGCTGCACTGGTTCCGATTATCATCTTCCCTTATTATTCTGTAATCGGCGGATGGGTAATTAAATACTTCGCAGTATTTTTAACTGGCGGCGTACATGCTACAGCAGAAGATACTTATTTCAACAGTTTTATCAGCGGAACTTTTGAACCCCTTGGATGGTTCTTCCTGTTTATCGCTCTGACTGCTATTATCGTACTGTGCGGAGTAGAAAAAGGAATTGAAAAAGTCAGCAAGGTGATGATGCCGATTCTGGTTCTTTTAACTATATTTATTGCGGTATACGGATTGACACTTGATGGAGCAATGGAAGGATTCGTTTACTACATCAAGCCACATATGTCTGACATCTCTGTAAAGACAGTTCTTGCAGCGATGGGTCAGCTCTTCTACTCCATGTCCCTTGCAATGGGTATTATGGTAACCTATGGTTCTTATATGAAGAAAGAGAACAACCTGGAAAGTTCTGTCAGACAGATTGAAGTATTCGATACCGGTATCGCCTTTTTGGCAGGACTGATGATCATCCCGGCCGTATTCGTATTCTCCGGCGGTGACCGTTCCATGTTAAGTTCCGGTCCTGGACTGATGTTCATGACACTTCCAAAAGTATTTGACAGCATGAAACTCGGCGGATTTATCGGATGCCTGTTCTTCCTAATGGTATTCTTCGCAGCACTTACTTCTGCGATCTCCCTGATGGAAACTATCGTATCCATCTTCCGTGACAAATTCCACTGGAGCAGAAAAGGCGCTTGTCTGTTCGTAACAGCTCTTGCACTGGTAATGGGTATTCCATCCTCTCTCGGATTCGGACCTCTTAGCTTCATCAGCTGGATGGGACTGACCATTTTGGATATTATGGACTTTTTAAGCAACAGTGTACTGATGCCAATCGTAGCATTCTTTACCTGTATCTTTGTAGGATTTATTATTAAACCAAAGGCAATCGCAGACGAAGTCAAAGAAACCAACGGTAAATTCAAAGGAGAAAAGCTTTTCACCGTTATGATCAAATGGGTTGCTCCAATTTTCCTGGTTCTGATTCTGGTAAGTTCTGTAGCCAATACATTTGGAATCATCAAATTATAATTTTAAAATGAATCCATAGTCAAGACCACCGGCTTAGCCGGTGGCTTGTTCTGCCCCTATAAGGGGCTATTACCTGCTTGCGCCCGGAA